>Ga0183100_1000009_pt1 | contig 639667 bp, 636 predicted proteins | sample Biomet2_FD_127789 | JGI IMG/M metagenome (GOLD analysis project Ga0183100, IMG submission 127789) | Microbial communities from bioreactor (seeded with anoxic lake sediment) at LBNL, California, USA - Biofuel metagenome 2 | ecosystem: Engineered > Bioreactor > Anaerobic > Unclassified ... | reverse complement strand
TTCTTGTCCTGCTAATTCCGCTCATGCTATACTATTTTCAATGAAAAAGGGTAATTTTCACCGGTTTTCTCGCGGTTTTACAATCGTTGAGCTTTTGGTAGTAATTGTCATTATCGCTATTCTAGCTACAATAACGTTTATATCCTATACTGGCGTCACTCAAAAAGCAGCTGCGGCAAGCTTACAATCCGATCTTAAAAATGCTTCAATCAAATTATCTTTATATAATGCTACAAATAGTAACTATCCAGCTGATTTAGCTGCGGCTGAGACAGCTGATGCTTTACCAAAAACTAGTGGCACAACTTACCAATATACCCTAACAGATGGAAACTATTGTCTTAGTGTCACTTCAACCAAAGCTGGTAGCTATGCTTACCACTATTCATCATTGGTTGGAATTATTGAAGATGGGGTGTGTGACGGTCATATAGCGCCAGGTGCGTCAACGACGGCAACTGCTGAGGTCTTAGTTGTGGCTGGTGGTGGCGGCGGTAACTCGAACGGTGGTGGCGGCGGCGGCGGTGGTGGTGTAATTCATTCATCATCAGTTACTATCGATATATCTCAATCATACGACGTTGTTGTTGGCGCCGGTGGTGCTGCTGCGCAGAATGGCGGAAACTCATCGTTTGACAGTTATATAGCAATTGGTGGCGGTGCCGGTGGTGCAAATGGTGGCAATGGTGCTGCAGGAGGTTCTGGTGGTGGCGGTGGAATAAGTGTTAGCGGTCTTATCGGAGGACTTGCTTATACCAATCAAGGCAATAATGGGGGCAATAATAGCGGCGGAGTTTCGCCTTTTGGTGCAGGTGGTGGCGGTGGCGCTGGTACCGTTGGGGCTAATGCTGTTGGTTCTCAATCTGGCGCCGGTGGTGCTGGCTTGCAATTTAGTATAAGTGGTATATCTTCCTATTATGCTGCTGGCGGTGGTGGCTGTGCGACCACGCAAGGCAGTGTTCGTGGCATGGGCGGTTCTGGTATTGGTGGTGATGGTGGCGTAGCGAATGGTGCTGGTACGGCTGGGGTCGCTAATACCGGCTCTGGTGGTGGCGGTGGTAGTCAAAACAGCGCTAGTGGTGGCGCTGGTGGATCGGGCATTGTTATTATTAGGTATAAAACTAGTGATTTGGCTAATTATCTGGGCGGCACAATGATTGTCGATGGCGACTATACTGTCCATATCTTTAGCTCTAGTGGTACGTTCTCCTATCAACAAGATGCAACTAAAATAAATGTCGAATCGTTATTAGTTGGCGGTGGTGCTGGTGGTGGTGGCTCTGGTGGCGGCGGTGGTGGTGCTGGTGGTGTCGTTCATGCGACTAATGCTCTAGTGTCGGGTGGCTCATACGCGGTCACTATTGGAGCCGGTGGTGCGGTAAGTTTAAATGGCGGAGACACTGTCTTTTATGGCATGACGGCAATCGGTGGTGGCGCCGGAGGCAATGACTCTAACCCAGGCAAGGCGGGTGGTTCTGGTGGCGGCGCTGGCATTAGCGTCTATACCTATTTGGGTGGAGTAAGTATCCCCCGTCAAGGCAATGTAGGCAATCCGGGTGGTGACAACTCTCATGGTGTATCATTCTTTGGTGCTGGCGGCGGTGGCGGCGCCGGCGGTGTTGGCGTGCAGGCAACTTCGACTAACTCCGGAAACGGCGGGGCAGGACTTTTGTTTGGCATTTCTGGTACGGATAAATATTACGCAGCTGGTGGCGGTGGCGGTGCAACATCACAAGGCAGCATCCGTGGTCTAGGCGGTTCAAGCATCGGTGGCAACGGTGGTATTTCGGGAGGAGCAGCAACATCCGGCTCGGCTAATACTGGTTCTGGCGGTGGTGGCGGTGGTGCTAGCGGCACAGGTGGCGCCGGCGGTTCTGGTATAGTTATCGTTCGCTATTTAACTGGCTCAATGACAGCAGATGGCGGTACTATAACAACCAGCGGCTCATATACAATCCATACCTTTACCAGTAGCGGAACGTTTACGGTTAATTAAATATTAAAATAGCCATGATTGCTTTGAATTTCTTCAAAGCCAACCATGGCGGACGCCGGGTAACTGTTATAGATCGTCTTTTGACAATGTGCACTCGCGGCATTCGTGAATGTAGCCGGTTTGTTTGTCTTGATCTTCATACCATATTTCGATTGAAGACAAATTATTGTATTTTATTACTTTTTTTGCAATCCAAAGCCAGTCCTGCCTATTGCCGGCTGGAGAGAAGCCGTATTGATCGACTTTAAACAAAATTTTGATAATTTTGCCAATTTTTTGATAATCATCTTCGAAGATTAATTGATAAAGGACTTTTTGAAATTTGCTGTCCCTTCGATATCCAATATCTACCGCTACGATGCCTGTTTGTTGATAAAATGTTCGTGCACTTGCTTCTTCCTCTTCTCGTAGCCTGCGAACTTTTTCCTCAAAAATTCCCAATAACATCACCTCCACCTAGTTGTTAATTGGCTTAATAGCAAAACTATAAAGCCACACCTATAATTTAAGCGTCCATAGCTAGTATAATTACCAAAATATTAAATGCAATCATCTTATATTAGGCTAGTGCGGGCATACCGATACTTGCAAAAATGCTGTTAGTATGCTAATATTAGAAACATTGCATTCGATGAAATGCTAGGGCCTCTTTCAAAGACGAGCGCACCCGTGACAAAATTATACGACTTCGTATATAGGCGCTATCACCGAATTAATCTCTTATTTCAAAATTGCATAGACATTACTTTACTTAACGAAAGGCTATTTTTTATGGCGTATCAAAATCAAAGACGAAATTTTAATCCACGTTCAGGATCAGGTTCTGGCTCTGGCTCGAGTTCAAACTCAGGTTCAGGCTCCTTCTCGAATTCATATGGTGGTAACAGGGGCGGCAACAGGCGACCAAGCGTTTCTCATAACCGTGGCGGTGGTCGAAGAGGACCAGTAAAAAAATACATCAATCCATCGAAATTTATTAATCAGGCTACTCCAAAATCTGAAGAAACACCTTACCAACCAGAGCATTCTTTCTCAGACTTTATGTTTAGCAAGCAGCTTACCGCAAATATTGTCAAAAAAGGCTATGAGACATTAACGCAGATTCAAGATCAGGCCATTCCATTTATTATGGATGGTAAAGATGTAATTGGCTTGGCTAACACTGGAACTGGTAAAACTGCCGCTTTCTTGTTACCAATCATTGAGCATCAAACTGGCATCTCGCTTCGACCAAGCGTTTTAATTCTTGAACCAACCCGCGAATTAGCTCAGCAAGTTGATGAGCAGTTCCGTGATTTTGGTCAAGGTTTGGGCCTATATTCGGTTCTCGTTGTTGGCGGTATGCCAATTGAGCGACAGATTCGCGAATTAAAGCGCCGACCTAATTTTATTATCGGTACGCCTGGTCGAATTAAAGATTTAATGAATCGTCATATTATTAATCTCGAAAATATCAATACTTTGGTACTTGATGAGGCTGATCGTATGCTTGATATGGGCTTTCTAACTGATATTAAGATGATTGTGTCGTCGACTCCAGAGACCCGTCAGACGCTATTATTCAGCGCTACGATTACTCCGGATATCTCGATGATTATTAATAGTTTTGCAAAAGACCCAATTACCATCCAAGCCCGAACTAGCGAGACTAACGATCATATTGAGCAAGATGTAATTGAATATCGCGACAAAGGCCATAAGATTGACCTATTGACCGAAATGCTCCAAAAGCCAGAATATGACAAAGTTTTGGTCTTTGGTGAAACTAAATTTGGTGTTCAAAGGCTAAGTGACCATCTTGATAATAGTGGTATTCCTTCGGTAGCAATTCATGGTAACAAGAATCAATCGCAGCGTGCCCGTGCTTTGAAACAGTTTAAAGACGGTCGTGTGCGAGTAATGGTGGCGACTGATGTTGCGGCTCGTGGCCTAGACATTCCAAATGTCTCTCACGTTATCAACTTTGATACACCACAAACTTACGAAGACTATGTTCACCGTATTGGCCGAACTGGCCGTGCTGGTGCCACTGGCTGTGCCTATACCTTTATCGAAATTAGACGATAAATAGCTTAAAAATTATCCTCCGGAAAAAATCCGGAGGATTTTTGTTTTGTGTAGCCTGTTAGTTTATAATGTATCTCATGACACAAATAACTCGCGATGATGTGCTGCATTTAGCACAGCTTTCTAGCTTAGATTTAAACGATTCAGAAATAGACGGGCTACAGACAGATTTAGGTAATATTATTGGCTATGTTGATAAGTTAGGCGAACTTGACACCACCGGTGTTGAACCAACTTACCAGGTTACGGGTCTAAAGAATATCTGGCGTGACGATACGATTATTAACTATGGCGTGACTCGCGAAGAGCTATTGGCTCGAGCTCCGGAAACGACCGATTTTCAGGTGAAAGTACCAAAGGTCCTATAAAATGACGACAATCTCAGAAATTAAACAGCAAATCAAAGATAGTTCAGCCCGAACGGTGGTTGAAAACACACTAAAGCTAGCCAAGGATAATGATAGTTATCATGCGCTTCTTAATTTAACCGAAGAGCGAGCCCTCAAGCTAGCCGACGAGGTTGATGCCGGTAAAATTACTGGTAAATTAGCCGGTGTACCATTTGTAGTTAAGGATAACTTTTTGGCTTTTGGAGCGCCAACCACGGCAGCTAGCAAAATGTTGGAAAATTTTGATGCTCCTTTACAAGCTACGGCGGTTGAGAAGCTTGAAGCTGAAGGCGCGATTTGTATTGGTAAAGCTAACCTTGATGCGTTTGCCCATGGTGGTAGCACGGAAAACTCTGCTTTTGGTCCAACAAAAAATGCATATGATACAACTCGAGTTGCCGGTGGCAGTAGTGGCGGTTCGGCCGTTATCACAGCTCTTAACGTTGTGCCATTTGCCCTTGGTAGCGATACCGGCGGCTCGATTCGGCAGCCAGCCAGCTTTAATGGCGTAGTTGGCATTAAACCAACCTACGGTACGGTTAGTCGGTTTGGCGTTGTAGCTATGGCCAGCAGCACGGACTGTATCGGCCTATTTGCGACGAACGCTGCCGATACTGAACTGGTCCTAAGCATTATGGCTGGCAAAGATGAGCGTGATATGACAACCTTGCCGAATTTCTTTGAAATAAAGCCACAGGCTAAGCCAAATCAAAAAATTGGTGTTATTAAAGAATTTATGGCTGAAGGTGTTAACGAAGAGGTAAAGGCTGCTGTTAATGATTACATCGAAAAGCTAAAGGCTAATGGGCATACGGTTGAAGAAGTTTCGTTGCCAATGACCGAATATGCCTTGGCAATTTACTATATTCTTGTTCCAGCCGAGCTTAGTAGCAATTTAGCTCGTTATGATGGCATTCGTTATGGCCATCGGGCTGAAGGTATTAAAACTTTGGCTGAACTTTATGGTAAAACTCGCGATGAAGGTTTTGTAACTGAGAATAAGCGCCGCATTATGATTGGTAGTTATGTACTGTCGAGCGGTTACTTTGACGCCTATTATTTGCAGGCGCAAAAAGTTCGAACGCTTTTAATTAATCAATTTAATAAGCTATTTGAACAATATGACATGCTAATTGGGCCAGTTTCGCCAACAACGGCCTTTAAGATCGGTGAGAATATCAATGATCCGGTTAAGATGTACCTAATGGATATTATGACTGTGCCAGTTTCTTTGGCGGGGCTACCGGCGATTAGCGTACCATGTGGCAAAGACAAGTCTGGCCTAACCATTGGCGTGCAATTAATGGGTCCAAGATGCAGCGACGCAGATTTGCTAGCTTTGGCTCGCGAAATGGAATCAAAGTAATGGTTGTCGACTATTCAGTTATTCTTGGCTTAGCCGCTGTTGTGATTTTGGGCGGATTAATGTTCTTGTTTATCAGTAAATTTACGGTTAAGAAGTGTCGAACGCATCTAAACGTTGAAGAATATCGTGTCAAATTTTTAGCTGCCGAAAATCAGTTGAGACGCGACGATCAAGCGTCTTATAGCTTGTCGGTTTTAAATGCCGATAAACTGGTTGACCAGGCTTTACGCGAGCGCGGTTTTCCAGGTGACACTATGGGTGAAAAGTTAAAGAACTCGCCAAAAAAGTTTGGTGATATTAATGGTCTATGGAACGCCCATAAGCTGCGTAATCGTATTGCCCACGAGACCAATGTCGTGGTTGGCTATGATGAAGCGCGGTATGCTTTAGCGAGTTTTAAAAAAGCTTTGAAAGATTTAGGAGCAATTTAATGATAAGTGATGAAATTTTGAAGAAATATCGACCAACGATTGGCATCGAGTGCCATGTTCAGCTGGCTACTAATACTAAATTATTTAGTGGCGCTGACAATGATGAGCGTGATAAAGCGCCAAACAGTGTGGTTAGTCCGATTGATTTTGCCTTACCGGGAATGTTGCCAGTTTTAAACCGTGCCGCTGTTGATTTGGCTATTAAAGCCGGCAAGGCCTTAAACTCCAAGATTGCCAATATCAGTCGATTTGACCGTAAGCATTATTTTTATCCGGATTTACCAAAAGGCTACCAGACGACCCAAATGTATCAACCGATCATTGGGCCAGGCGTGGTTCATGTGCCGCTCGAAGATGGCACTTCAATCGATGTCAGAATTGAACATGCTCACATGGAAGAAGATGCTGGCAAATTAACTCACTTTAGCAATTTTAGCTTAGTCGATCTAAATCGAGCCGGTACGCCACTAATTGAAATAGTTTCGCAGCCAGATATTCATTCAGCCGCTGAAGCAAAAGCTTATGCTACTGAGCTTTACCATCTTATGACTTATGCCGGCGTAACTCGTGGTGACTTATTTAATGGTAATATGCGCTTTGATGTCAACGTTTCGGTGGCTTTAAAAGATGCTGATACGCTTGGCAAACGAGCTGAAGTCAAAAACCTCAACTCATTTAGAAGTGTTGAGCGTGCTGTTGAGTATGAGTTTAAACGCCAAGTTGAAATTATTGAAAGCGGTGAAAGAGTCGTTCAAGAAACGCGCGGTTGGAATGATGCTAAGCAAAAGACTACCTCACAGCGTAGTAAGGAAGACGCTCAAGATTATCGTTATATGCCTGATGCTGATATTCCACCGATTGTCCTTAGCGACGAGGAAATTTCAACAATTCAAGCCACGATGCCACGTCTTTCTAACGAATGGCGCGAACTTTTGCAAAATCTTGGCTTAGACTACGCTCAGATTGAAACATTACTTGATGCTCAGTTTGAATATCGTGGCAAGATTGCAATATTAGACACGATTGAAAAGGTGATTGGCGATGTTAAAAAAGCTAAATTTATTGCTAATTGGAATGTAAATATCTTTATTCCTTTGCTAAGAGAAGATGGCTTTGTGCCAACCGATATTGATTACCCGGCGCTAGAACTGGCCATTTATGACTTGCTCGAACAAAACAAGCTAAGCTCAACTAGCGCCAAGGCTTTGTTCCGTGATTTAGTATCGGCCGAGGTCTTACCTGATGTTGAAAAATTTGCCGTTGAAAAAGGCTATATTCAGAACAGTAATGAAGATGAAATGTCGGAAATTGTTGATGAAGTTTTGAATGATATTGCGTCCGCTAAGGCCGTGGAAGATTTCAAAAATGGTAACGAAAAAGTCATCGGGTTCTTAATCGGCCAGGTTATGCGAAAATCGGCCGGAAAAGCTAACCCGGAATTGGTTCAAAAAATAATAAGGAGGAAGCTAAAATAGCATGAAGCAGCCGACCAAAGCTATCATTTGTGCCGCCGGACTTGGAACCAGATTTTTACCGCAAACAAAATCAATACCAAAAGAAATGTTACCAATTATCGACAAGCCAGTGATCCAGCTGATTGTCGAAAAAGTTGTCGCCGCCGGTGTTACTGATATTATTATCGTGACGCGCGAAGGTAAGACGGTAATTGAGGATCATTTTGATCATAATCGAGCGCTTGAAAATACGCTTATTAAAGATGGTAAAAACGCCCTAGCTGATCAAATTAAAGCTGTTGCTGATATGGCAAACTTTATCTTTATTAGGCAAAAAGGCGATTTGTATGGCAGTGCCATTCCTGTCTTAAATGCTATGAATTTACTCGAAAAAGATGAGCCATTCTTTGTCTTTTTCCCAGATGATTATTTCCGATCCGATATTGCTTGGCCAATCCAACTTAAAGAGGCCTATAATCAGACCGGAAAGTCGGTAATTTCGCTTGTCAAAGTTGACAAAAAAGATGCTGATAAATATGGCATGGCCGTGATTGAATCCGAAGTTGACGAAAAGACGTTTAAACTTGGCGGACTACTTGAGAAACCAGGCGAGGCGAATGCTCCATCGGAATATGCCTCGGTCGGCAGCTACCTCTTAATGCCTGAAATTTTGCCAATTATTGAGCAAAAAATACCAGGTAAGAACGGTGAAATATTTTTGGCTGACGCAATAAATCTATTGGCTCATTCTGATCAAGTCTATGGTCGTTCAATTGATGGCGTGTGGCATGATACAGGTGACAAATTAAAGTACATCGAGACTTTAGTCGATGAAGCTTTGCACGATTCAAGATTTGCTGAGAGTTTTGAAGTGTACTTACGTAATATTTTGAAATAATTATGCTTTTGCTTGCCAAATACTTGTAAAAGTTGTGATGTTATGTTAATGTAAAAAGCATAAACGTTATCAAATAAAAAAGAAAAGGGAAATAAATATGAACCTGGCGGCAGAAATTCTAGTAATAATTTTGTCAGTGACGCTAACGATATTCTTAATCTTTAGTATCATCTTGATTGCTTATCTGATAAAGTTGACTCGTCAAATTCGTCGCGTAACTAATACGGCCGAAAAAACAGTTGATCATATCGAATCGGCAGTTTCCCAAGCAGTTAAAATGTCGTTACCGATGTATTTTTCGGAATTCATTTCAAAGATTGTTAATAAATTTAAAAAAGATGAAGAGGAGAAAAAATAATGTCAAAAGGTAAATTTGCAATTGGTGCTTTATTAGGTGCAATAGCCGGCTTCGTAACTGGTATTGTAACGGCTCCAAAGAGTGGTGTTGAAACTCGGGCTGATATTAAAAAAGAAGCTAAAGAGATTAAAGAAGACCTTGGCAAAAAAGCCGAAGAAGTTTCTAAAGAAGCTTGCGAAGTTGCCGAAGAAGTTTCCAAAGAGGCTGATAAAGTTATCGATGACGTCAAGGACAAAGCCGAAGATCTAAAAGAGCGGGTTGAATTTGCTGCTGAGGGCGCCAAAAAAGGTTTTGAAGAAAAGAAATAATCTTTAAAAATGGACAATAGACTATCTGTCAAAGACAGAGGTGAGCTAAAGGCTAGGCGCCAGTTACTTGACGAATTGTTCAATGATTTTTATGAAAGTCGACGAAGGATTTATCGAATAAATTTTATTCGAGGTGTTTGCTTTGGCTTTGGCTCAATCTTGGGCGGCACTGTTCTTGTAGCTGTCATTGTTTGGATTTTGAGCCGGATAGCCGATTGGTTTCCGCTCATTAGTGAATTAATTCGCAACATCGTAAATACCATACAGGGATAAATAAGTTGTTTTTACTACAGACAAACCTAGGTCTTTTTAGGTATACTAAGTCTTAGTTATGGGGGTAGATTTAAAACCATCTGATTTTGTGCACTTGCACAATCACACGCACCATAGTCTTTTAGACGGTCTGACAAAGATACCCGATTTGGTTGCTCAGGTAAAAGAGATGGGGATGGAGGCGGTGGCTGTAACTGACCACGGTACGATGTCCGGTGCGGTGGAATTTTATAAGGCAGCCAACGATGCTGGTATTAAGCCAATTATTGGTCAGGAATTTTATGTGGCAGCTCGGTCAAGGCATGATCGTGATCCAGCAAAGGATAAATCTCGCTGTCACTTGACGGTTTTGGCAATGAACGACCAAGGCTATCATAACTTAATGAAGCTTAGCTCAATTGCCAACCTCGAGGGTATGTATTATAAGCCGCGTATTGATCATGACGCTATTAAAGAATATAACGAGGGGCTGATTATTCTTTCCGGTTGTGCCGGTAGCGAAATTGGTGAGCGCGTTACTATGGGTGATTACGAGGGGGCAAAACAGATTGCCCTTTGGTATAAATCCATATTTGGCGACAGATATTATCTGGAGATGCAAGATCATGGTCATCCAGACTCGCCTTGTCACTGGGATGTTCAGGAAAAGATAAATAATTTTTTGACTGAATTATCCAAAGAAATTGATGTCCCTCTGGTAGTTAGCAATGATGGACACTATTTGACGTTGGCCGATCAGGATGCCCATGAGATTTTACTGTGTGTCGGTACTGGGGCTTTCTTAAGTGACGAAAAGCGTATGAGTCTCAAGGATTTCCAACTTTATGTGACTGATCCGCGTGACGTTATTAAACGTTGGGGCCAATCCCATCCTGATGCTATCTTGAATACTAAAAAAATTGCCGATCGCTGCGATGTCAAGTTAGCGCTTGGCGGTACATTAATTCCAGTTTTTCAGACGCCAAATGGCGAAAGTGAAAAGGATTATTTGGACACGTTGGTTTATCAAGGTATGGCCTATCGTTACGGCAGCTTATCGAGGGAAGAATCCCAAAAATTATCAGTTGAAGAAACGAAAAAATATATTCCTGATGAAGTTTTGGAACGCGCTAGCTACGAGCTCGGTGTTATTGATAAAATGGGCTTTAACGGTTACTTTTTGATTGTTCAAGATTTTATTAACTGGGGTAAGGACCAAGGAATTGTTTTTGGTCCAGGTCGTGGTAGTGCGGCCGGCTCGATTATTGCCTATGCTCTGAGGATTACTGAACTTGATCCGCTGAAGTATGGATTGCTCTTTGAGCGTTTTTTGAATCCGGACCGCATTTCTATGCCGGATATTGATGTTGACATTCAAGATACGCGTCGTGACGAAGTTGTCCAATATTGTGCCAAAAAATATGGCGAAGATCATGTATCGAACATTGTGACCTTTGGCACGATGGCTGGTCGTCAAGCGGTGCGCGATGTGGCGCGAGTACTGCAGGTGCCATATTCCGAAAGTGATCGTCTCTCGAAACTTGTGCCACAACCAGCGCAAGGTCACCATATCCCACTAAAAGTTAGCGTTAAACAGGATGCAGATTTGAAGGCGGCTTATGAAAGCAGCCCGATGGTCAAACAGGTTTTTGATTTTGCAATGCGTTTGGAAGGTACGATTCGTTCTCATGGTGTTCACGCCTGTGGCGTTGTGATCGCCCCAGATGTACTCGTAAAATATATGCCACTCGAATTTGCTCAAAAAGGCGTTATCACCACCCAATTCCCGGCACCGCAAGTTGAGGAATTGGGTTTGCTTAAGATGGACTTCCTCGGTTTATCCAACTTAACAATTATTAATAACTGTCAACGTATCGTCAAAAAAGTTAAAGGCGAGAAGATTGATCTCTCGAAATTACCCCTCGATGATGAGGAGGCTTATAAATTATTGCAACGTGGCGATACGACCGGTGTCTTTCAGCTTGAATCGGCCGGCATGAAACGCTATTTGCGCGACTTGGCGCCGACCAAATTTGATGACATCATCGCTATGGTGGCGCTCTATCGACCAGGCCCAATGCAGTTTATTGATAGTTTCATTAAGCGCAAGCATGGCAAAGAGGAAATAACTTATTTGCATCCAAAGTTTCAAGCCGCACTTGAACAGACTTACGGTATCTTGGTCTATCAGGAACAATTCATGCAGATTTCCAAAGATTTTGCCGGATTTACTGGCGGTCAGGCCGATACTCTGCGCAAGGCCGTTGGCAAAAAGAAGATTGATCTTATGCGTAAGGTTAAGGATGACTTCGTCAAGGGCGCGGTTAGCTTTAGCGGTGCCGATCCGAAGATTGCCGAGACATTTTGGGCACAGTTGGAGGAGTTTGCCAACTACTGCTTCAACAAGTCGCACGCGGCCTGCTACGCTCTTGTGGCCTATTGGACGGCTTATTTAAAGGCACATTACCCAGAGGCCTATATGGCCGCTTTGATGACAAGTGACCAAGGTAACATTGATCGCTTGGCAATTGAAATCAATGAGTGCAAGCATATGGGAATTAAGGTATTTCCGCCGGACGTCAACGAAGGGTTTGTTGAGTTTGCCGTAGTGCCTGGCACAAAAGAAATTCGTTTTGGTATGGCGGCTGTTAAGGGTGTTGGTACTGGGGCTGTTGAAGAGATTTTGCGAGCGCGCAAGGAAGGCGGCAAGTTTACTAGTATCGAGGACTTTGCTAAACGAGTTTCGGCCAGCAAATTTAACAAAAAAGCCTGGGATTCGTTAATTAGATCAGGTGGTTTTGATAGCCTCGGCGATCGCTCGGACATCTTGTTTAATCTTGAAACGATTCAGGCTTTTGCAAGCAAGCTTCAAAAAGAGGCCTCGAACGGTCAAACCGATCTGTTTGGCGGCTTGTTGGGCGCGACAAATATGCAACCAACCATTTCAATGCAAACCGCACCAATGAAGCATACCGATAGGGAGCGTCTAGCTTGGGAACGCGAGTTGCTTGGTCTATATGTTAGCGCGCATCCACTGGACAATTATGATAAATATTTCGAAGAGCAGACAACGCCTATTTCAGGTTTTACACCTGAAATAGATGGTAGCAAGGTTACGCTTGGTGGCTTGATTTTAACAGTTAGGACTATCGTCACGAAGAGCGGAACAAAAATGGCTTTTGTTAAAATTGAAGACAAAACTGGTGAAGCGGAAATAATTGTTTTCCCAAATCTTTATGAGCAAATTGGCTCGAAGCTAGTTCAAGATGCGGTCGTAAAAGCGACCGGAAAAGCTAGTGCCAAAGATCGAGACGGCAATCTCGGCACGGAGGCAAAATTAATTGCTGATGATATTCAGTTTTTGACCGACAAAGAGCTAAATGAGTATGAATCGACTGGCAAAAAGATGACTGGTCCAAAAGCGGGCGGTTATAAAGTGAAAGTTGCCCGTAATGTTGCCGCCACGGCCACGGCTAGTCGCCCAGCTGCTCCAAAAACTGTTTCTAAACCAATTGTTGTTGAAAAGCCAATCGACAAAGTCTTTATCCATATTAAAGATGTTGATAATCACGAACTATTGATGTCGATAAAACAAACTTGTAGCAAATTTCCGGGGTTAACGGATGTCGTTTTGGTGTTAGGCGCCGATAAAAAATCAGCTATCAAAATGCCATTTAGGGTTGATGCTGGCGATGTATTGTCCGGTGAGCTGACGAAACTTGTCGGTGAGGATTGCGTAAAAATTAAATAGACAATTGATAGAGGGCGATGCCGGTGGCGACACTGACGTTGAAAGACTCTTTTTTACCAACCATTGGGATTTCAATTAAATCATCGCACCGGTTGCGCATTTCGTCGGTAATGCCGTGGACTTCTTCGCCTAATAATAGAGCGATTTTTTCAGGAGCTTTATAATTGTTTAGCATGATACTGCGCTTATCTTGCTCGAGGCCGACGATAGTATAGCCGGCTTTTTTTAGAAAATCTAAATCTGGTTCAGCCTGGTATTCAAACGGCACCATAGTTTCAGCATCAAGGGCGGTTTTATGGATTTGCTCAGTAAGCTTTTCACTAATATAAGGTAGGCGAGTATCGCCAACTAGTAATTTTGGATAGGGACTATAGCCGCTAATAATAATTTTGGAAACACCAAATCCCTCACAAGTTCGAAAAATCGAGCCAATATTAAAGGTCGAGCGGATATTGTGGGCGATGACGATAATTTCAGACATTGATATTATTTTAACATCTTTTGACAGCTGTTTTTTATTATTATTGGCTTATATATTTCTTATAATGTTTATGATAAAATCAAATTAATATAGTAAAAGCATAGTTTGGAGATAGTCGTTATATGATTAATCGAAAAATAAGCCTAGTTGAAAAACATGCTAAACTAAAAAATGGTTTTACTATCGTTGAACTCTTGGTCGTTATTGTTATAATCGGTATTCTTGCCACAATCACCACGGTGTCATATAGTGGCATAACCAAAAAAGCCAATGAGGCTACCACTATTTCCGATCTTTCCACTGCTAAAAACCAATTTGCCTTATACTATACAGAACACAGTGTTTACCCAACTGGTCTAGACGCCAACGGTTGTCCGACTAATGCTACGGTTACGCCTAACCCAGATACAAATTACTGTCTTAAATCTGGTTCTGGCAATACTTTTGCTATGACCAGTGGCAATGGCTCGTCATACAGTCTAACCGCATCTAAGGGCGCTATTGTCTATAAGGTTACTAACGATTCTTCGCCTATCGCTGTAGCTGCACTAGTCTGTCCAACTGGCTTTGTCGTCGTTCCGGGAAGCTCAACTTATGATACAAATGATTTTTGTGTTATGAAGTATGAATCTAAACAAGTTGGTGCTACTACCACGCCAATTAGTACTGCCGCTGGATTACCTTGGATATACATCTCTCAAACTGCAGCCATTGCTAACAGTGCCAACGTTGCCGGTTGCACCGGTTGCCACCTCATTACCGAGGCGGAATGGATGACAATAGCTCAAAACGTCCTGTCTGTGTCTAGTAACTGGAGTAGCGGAATTGTTGGTAATGGCTATATCTACTCTGGTCATAATGATGGCGCGCCGTATAATGCTTTAGAAGCATCTACTAACGATAATGATGGTTATTATGGCACTGGCGACAGCAGCGCCTCAAATCCTCAGCAACGCCGAACTCTAACCTTAACTAATGGTGAGGTTATTTGGGACCTAGCGGGTAATGTCTGGGATTGGACAGCCGGCACTGTTCAGGCTCCAATCGTGCAGCCTGGCATGACTGGCTATGGCTATACTTGGCGTGAATGGGCAGCCGTGACCAACGCTGGCACCTTACCAGTACCAGTATCTCCAATAAGCACTGGCCTAACTGGTGCTAGCACATGGAACAGTAGCAATGGCATTGGCCAAATATATAGCAGTTCGGACATGGTGGATCTGCGTGGCTTCCTTCGGGGCGGCTCTTGGTACTATGGCGGGGCTGATGGCGTGTTATCTCTGTTTTTTAATGCTAATCCTAGCAACTCGCACGACACCTTCGGTTTTCGGGTTGCTACCTCTTCGGGATTGTAGCTCGAACGCTTAGGGCTTTTGTAGTCCTGAGTGGGATATATAATTCGCAACTCTATGTTTAAAATTCGATATACATAACGATAAAAACGAAAGTTTTTAGCCACAATCAAATTTAATTCAGGGCAATTCAGAGTCGAACTCTGGATGTCTGGAAGGTCGATTTAGCAATAAAATCTGCGTTGTGTCTTATGTTTGCAACAAGTCTGATTAATTGCTAGATTAGGATCAATGAATATGCTTTCTGACCAAGTTGATGAAAAAGAAATTGAAGTTATTGTCCGTGAATTAAGGCGGGTTATTAATAATGGCGCGAAAGGCGATGTAGTGGAGTTTGGCTGCTACGTCGGTACGACCAGCGTCTATCTGGCACAAACTTTAATGGCCGACGGCGACAAAAGGCGGCTTTATGTTTATGATTCTTTTCAAGGTCTGCCTGAAAAAACTAGAGAGGACACCAGTCCACTTGGTGAAAGTTTTAAGCCAGGTGAGTTATTTGTAGCTAAAAAGCAATTTATTAAGAATATGGCTCAAGCTAAAGTAACTATGCCGCAAATTAAGAAAGCCTGGTTTTCTGATTTAACCGACGGCGACGTGCCGGGAAAAATCGCTTTTGCCTTTTTGGACGGTGATTATTATGCGTCAATTGCTTATCCGCTAAAATTGATTGAAAAACAACTTGCACTAGGTGCGACGTTAGTTGTTGACGATTATGCTAATTCGGCTTTACCAGGGGCGGCAAAAGCGGTTGATGAGTGGCTTAAGTTACACCCGACTTATTCAAAAAAAGTCGAGCAGTCCTTGGCGATTATCTATATTCGCTAATGGCGTAGCGATTTTTCGGTAAAACGCTAATGTTTTTTGTGCTATCATAGTAACTAAATGGATGAGGATAAAGTACAAAAAGAACGACGCGATCAAGATGAAAAGTCGACCGCTCAAAGAGCTGGAATTTTAGGCATTCCTTACCTTGATACACGTACTTTTGAAGATACGATCATCTTAGCTGAAGGCGTTTTGGATATCGCCGCAATGCGTCAAAATTACATCGTACCGCTAATAATTGGCAATAATGAGCAACCTTGGCGCTTTGGTGTTACAACTCAAACACCGCAAACGTATATTGGTGAACTGACAAAGCAATACAATGACAATGGTCACAATATAAATTTTTTCCTAATTAGTCTAAGTAGTTTTGACAAGTTTATGGATCGTTTTGATCCGGTTGTTAAAGTTGTTCATGAAGATATCAAGATTGCCCGTGACGGTGATAGTAATACTATTGAAGAGGTTAGCAAAACCCTTAATTCGGTTGGCAGCGATGAAATCTTTGATTACTTAATTGACCAGGCAGATAAACTGGGAGCTAGCGATATCCATATCGAGAATGGGCGCACTAGCATGCGGATTCGCATGCGTATTGATGGTGTCCTTCATCCGGTAGCCGATTTAAATAGCGATCGTTATCGAATGATTCTTGCCGCTTTGGCGACACGGGCTAATCTTTCAACAGCCTCAACTGAATCACAGTCCGGACATATTCAAAAAGAAATCACGGTAGATGGAAAAACCCACACGCTTAATCTTAGAGCCGAAACTATTCCAACGATGTATGGTCAAGACGCTGTCTTGCGGCTATTTAACTACGATGAAACGTCGTTAAATTTGGATCGGTTAGGCATTAGCTCAGTTGAAAGGCAACGGTTAGATGAGATTATTAGCCATCCAAGGGGCATGGTTTTGATGGTTGGTCCAACCGGAAGCGGCAAAACAACGACTTTATATAGTATTATTAATGCCCTAAATACGACGGCGCGTAAGATTATTACACTTGAAGACCCGGTTGAGTATAGTATTTCTGGTATTTCGCAGATACCTGTTAATACGACTAGTGGTCAAAGTTTTGGTGATAATCTCAGGTCGGTACTTCGACTTGACCCAGATGTTTTGATGATAGGTGAAATTCGGGACGCCGATACGGCAAAAACGGCTATTCAGGCTTCGATTACGGGTCATTTGGTCTTATCGAGTTTTCATGCTACCAGTTCGGCGGCTGCCTTTAGCCGTATGATTGATATGATTGGTGTAAACCCAATCTTTAGTTCGGCGATTCGATTGGTTATTGCTCAGCGATTAGTTCGACGACTGGATGATGCCACAAAGGAAGAATATGAACCGGATGAAGCTACAAAGCGTTGGGTGCAAAGCGTACTACGTGATCTTCCAGATAATTCAGAAAAGCCTGATTTAAATAACTTCAAACTTTGGCGTCCAGTTATAAATGAGCAGTCACCATTTGGCTACAGAGGTCGCGTCGTTATTATGGAACAGATGGTTATTACCGATAAAATTCAACGATTTTTAAGTGGTGATGAACCGGAAATGAATCCTGGGGCAATTGAACAAGCCGCCAAAGAAGAGGGCATGGTTACGCTGTTGCAAAGAGGTGTTTTAGCGGCACTTCGTGGTGAAACGACATTAGAAGAAGTGAACCGTGTAATATAAATCAAATTACCTCTTCTAAAGATTACGCTTTTGTGTTATAGTCAGATATTGACTAAGAATTATTAATTGTAAAAGTGAGTAGAAAATGAGTTTTGAATTAATCAAAAAAGTTAACGAAGCCCAAAAGAAATCGAGCGTAGTTGACGTCCGTAGCGGCGATACTGTTCGTGTTCATCAAAAAATTAAGGAAGGCGCCAAAGAGCGTATTCAGGTTTTTGAAGGTGTTGTTATTCGCACCGATCGAAAAGAATCACATACAGCTCGAATTACCGTTCGCAAGATTGCTAGCGGTATTGGTGTTGAGAAAAGTTTCTTAATTCACAGCCCACTAGTTGAAAAAATTGAGGTCGTTCGTCGCGCTAAGGTTCGACGCAACTTCTTAAACTTCCTACGTGATCGCGGTGGTAAGAGTGCTCGCCTTAAGAGTGTTAACTTTGATCGTGAGGCTGTCAATAGCATTCATGATGAAGCTGTTGAAGCTGAGGAAGCTCGTTTGAAAGAAGTTGCCAAAGCTGAAGCTGATGCTAAAGCCGCTGAACAAGCTGCCGAAGAAGCCAAACTAGCTGCCAAACAAGCTGAAGTTGAAGCTCGACACAACGAAGCCTAATAACTCATTTCGTTAATTTAAGTCCCCGGTTTAAGCCGGGGACTTTTAATTTTTTATAAGTGATCCTATTACTCGATTTGCAAAGATAATACTAAAATCGCGTAATTTTAAATAATTAATATGCTGTATTATATTTAGATGATACTTGGGATTGATGAAGTTGGACGCGGGCCTTGGGCTGGTCCGTTGGTGGTTGGTGCCTGTGCTTTAGGTGGTGCACAAATTGGTGGGCTAACCGATAGTAAGAAACTTACGAAAAAACAGCGTGAGAAGCTAGATCTCGAAATTCGCGAAAAAGCGGCCGGATTCGGCTTGGGCTGGGTTGATGCCGCGACGATTGATGAAATAGGTTTGTCAAAAGCATTAGTCTTGGCGACAAAACAGGCTGTTGAACAGATAAAAACACCTTACAGCGAAATTATCATTGACGGAACGGTAAACTTTTTGGCCGAGACTTCAAAGGGTGAATATGTCACGACAATGAAAAAAGCTGATTTATTAGTGCCATGCGTGTCGGCAGCTTCGATTATTGCCAAAGTAGCGCGCGATAATTATATGACCGAACAGGCCAAACTATATGAAGGCTACGGCTTCGAGAAACATGTTGGTTATGGCACGGCGGCTCATATGGCGGCAATTGATAAGTTAGGCATAACGCCGTTGCATCGATTATCTTTTAAACCGCTTCAAAAATATCGTTCAGTTAAAAGAATAAAAAATACGATTCATAATGTTACCGATGAGCCAAAGACTACAAAAGAGATTGGCGATTCTGCTGAAACGGCTGCAGCTGAATATTTGAAAAAAAATGGGCATAAAATTATTGATCGAAATTGGAAAACAAAATATTGCGAAATCGATATTGTTTCAAGATTGAATGGTGTGCTTTTCTTTACCGAAGTAAAATACCGCAAAAAACCAGATCAAGGCGGTGGATTGTCGGCAATTACGGCAAAAAAATTAAAACAAATGAAATTTGCGGCTGAATACTATGTCTTATCAAATAAGTTAAACGACGTTGACTTACGGCTGGCTGCAATCAGCTTAACTGGCGAGCCACCGATTGTCGAGATATTTTTAGAGGCTTAGTAGCTTATCGCAAACGGCTTGTCCATCACGCTCAATTAGCTCAACTCTGTCAGTTATTTCATTAATGCCGATATCGATTACTCTGGCTAATGATTGATCTGTTTTAAGTGGCGTAAAGAAGTCCGCATATTGATTAAGCTGTTCACGATTTAATAGCGCATTAGCAGAATATCTCGGGTAGTCGTCGTAGCTCATGTCGCCCTTAAAAGTTTCTTCTAGCCAGCTCCAATTGTCCATTATCCAATGCCATGTTTGCTCGCGGCCATACTTATTTCGAATTAAATAGGCGATCCATCTGGCTGTGTCCTGAGTACGGATTATTGATGTGTCCTTAACTAAATTAAGTAACTTATCGATTGTATTGGCGTCGCGCGTATCGGTTAGGCCAATATTAATGTCTTGTTTGATTTCTGACGAATTGGTTGTCTTGTATATATCAAGCAGCCAATTTATTAAATCCTCGTCGTTCGTCTGTTTTACGACAGCAGAAATAACTAGGCTTCGAAGTTCGGGATTTATTCCATTGATTGAGTTTTGTTGAAATAAGCTTACGGCCTCATTAATTACCGTCTGATCCTCGCTGTAGATCATCAGGCCTAAAATTAACGACCTAAGTTTAGTATCGGTCTCTCGTTCATTTGGCTTTTGGTCCCAACCCAGCCTTTCAAACTGTTTTGTAGCTAATGATCTGGTGAATAATTGCAGCTTTTTTTCGGCGGCCTCATTATCAATGACGAATTTTTTTAGTTCGCCAATCGTTACTGCAATCATATCCCAAACAGTTTCTTCAGTTTCATTTTTAAAGGCGTCAAGCAAAGCAATTAGCTTAGCACTAGAAATTATTCCCATATTTGCCAAAATAGTTTGCTCATTTAGCAGCTGAATGCGGTCGAGGGTTGTGAGTGACCCATTTTTAATTGCTTCAATAATTTGTTCCATTAGGCCTGAATCATAATCGACGATATAGTGGCCGAAATTGCCAGTATTAAATCGAATTAGCCCAGTCATGTTCGTAACAAAGCTAGTTGAGCAATCGCTGAGCATTTTTGGGGCGTCAGGACAGGTCGAGTTTAGCGGAATTGGCCAGACTGCATCAGCCGACTTGGCCGACTTACTGCGTAATTTTTCCTGTGATAATTCGATTTTCTTACCACTTCTCGAGACGTGCAATACTGGATAGCCAGATTGTGAGATCCAGGCTGTCATGAAGCTTTCGATGTCCTTATGGCTTGCGTCGCTCAAAGCTTTCCATAAATCAGATGCTTCGGCATTTTTATAGGCGTGAGTACTAAAGTATTGCTTTATGCCAGCTTGAGAGGCTTCTTCGCCTATATAATGTTTTAGCATATGCAAAAGCCTTGCACCCTTGGCGTAAACAATTGCACCGTCAAATAGTGTACTGATTTCGTCTGGGTGATTAACATCGGTTTGCACTGGCTGAACGCCATCAAGGCTGTCGCGCTTTAGGGCAACAACTGCCTCGTAGCTAGCGAAGTCAAGCCACACGTTCCAGTCTGGCTGCAAAGCGTCGACGGCGACGTATTCCATCAATGAGGCAAAGCTTTCGTTTAGCCAGAGGTCATTCCACCAGCGCATGGTAACTAGATTGCCAAACCATTGGTGGCTAAGCTCGTGTGCAATTACTGTTGCGATGTAGCGTTTGCTAGAAATTGATGTTGTTTCGGGATCGGCCAGTAGGGCTATCTCTCGATAGGTTACGAGTCCCCAATTTTCCATAGCGCCAGATGAAAAATCTGGTAGCGCCACATGATCGGATTTTGCTAGAGGGTAGGCAACGCCAAAATAATGATCATAAAATTCAATGGAACGGATGGCAACATCAAGCGCGAAATCAAGGCTAACTAGCGGTTGGGCTGGTGTTGACCAAACGTTTACTTCAACACCGTCTTTTGTTTTACCAGATTTTTTCTGTAATTCACCAATAACCCAAGCTAGTAAGTAACTGCTCATAACTGGCGTGGTTTCAAAGGCTGTAACCAAATTACCATTTTCGACTCGTTGGTATTTTATCGGCATGTTACCAAGAACGGTCTGATTTTGTTCGGTAGTTAAAGTTACATCAAAAGTGGCTTTGGCGGCTGGCTCATCAATACACGGAAAGACTTCTCTTGCATAGTGGCTTTCGAATTGCGTAGCAAGAAGTTCTTTTTTGATGCCATCTTGCTCGAAATAACAAGGATAAATTCCGTGCATCGAATCATTAATTTTACCTTCAAAAACTAAATCCAGGATATGTCTACCGGCCGCTAGATCTTCGTGCGTAATGGACAAAATGTCGTCACTAGCTGAAAAATCAGCTTCTTTGCCATCAAAATTCACCGATATGATTGATAAGTTCTTGCTGTGAAGGTCGACAGTTAGCGTGTTCGGCGAAACGTAGCCAATGATTGAAACGATACCGGAAAAGCTGCGTTCTTTTCGATTTAATGTCAGTGATAATCTATAATTTTCTGGAACGAATTTATCAATTAGCCTTGGTACAACTTGCATGCTAATCATTGTAGCATTTAGTGGCTGATGCATAATAGTAATATATGCATAAGCAATATCGAAAAAGACGGGTAATTGTAGCGATATTTTCATTATTTTTATTTTTCTTTGCAATACTAACCAATACGCCGTATCAAGATAGCGACCAAAAAGAGGGTGGCTCGACCAGTGGTGAGGTGTTGTCGTCAACTGATTCAAGACTAGCAATAAATATTTTAAAAGGCCTCAAGATTAAAGGCCGAGCACCGAAGGTCGGTTATTCAAGAGACGAATTTGGATCTGGATGGGTGACTAGTAACGGTTGTGACACTAGAAATATTATTTTAAATCGTGATTTGGTCAATGTGGTGATTGACGACCAGTGCCATGTTTTGAGCGGAATCCTAAATGATCCTTACACGGGCAAAACAATAAATTTTATACGTGGAGCTGGCACTAGCGGTGATGTTCAAATTGACCATGTTGTGGCGCTTGGTGATGCTTGGCAAAAAGGTGCGCAATTATTAACAAAAGAGAAACGGACCGAATTAGCTAATGATCCATTGGAACTTTTGGCGGTTGATGGTAGCTCAAATATGGATAAAAGCGATGGTGATGCGGCCACTTGGCTGCCACCTAACAAGGCTTTTCGGTGCCAGTATGTTGCTCGGCAAGTTGCTGTTAAGCAAAAGTATAGTCTATGGGTAACGCAAGCGGAACATGATGCTATTCAATTGATTCTAGCAAATTGTCCCAATCAAATGTTGCCAAGTTTATAAAATTGAGCTATACTAACGTTATTGTTAATTGCATATCGTCGGCCGGCAGGTCGACTTTTTTAATACAATAAGTAAATAAAAGGAGAAATATTTAATGGAAGAAATTAATGTTAAACAACTAATTCTAGCGGTTCATACAATCGCTGAAGAGAAAAGTTTACCAGAAGAAACGGTTTTGGCGGTAATCGAACAAGCGATCGCAGCCGCTTGGCGCCGTGACAATGGCGAACGTGACCAAGAAGTTCGTTGTGAGCTTAATATCAACGACGGGACAGCCAATGTCTTTGTTGCAAGAGAAGTCGTCGATGAAGTTGGTTCACCGGCGGTTGAAATCAGTCTAGAAGATGCTAAAAAGCTTAAGAAAGATGCCGCTGTTGGTGATACGATCGAAGAAATGCATGAAGTTAAAAGCTTTGGCCGCGTGGCTGCTCAAACCGCTAAGCAAGTTGTCTTGCAACGTTTGCGCGAAGCTGAGCGAGAAGTTGTTTTGGCTGAATTTGAAGATAAGATTGGTACGGTCGTAAATGGAACGGTCCAGCGAGTTGAGCCGCGAGTTGTGCGCGTTGATTTAGGCAAGGCAAGTGGTATCATTCCACAAAATGAACAGATCCAAGGTGAATATTATGGCATTGGCAGCCGTATTAAGGTATTTATCAAAGACATTGAACGTGATAATCGTGGGCCACAGCTTATTCTTAGTCGTGGTAATGAACAATTTATCGAATATCTGTTTCGTCAAGAAGTTCCAGAGATTGAAAATGGAGCGGTTGAAATTAAAGCTATTGCTCGTGAAGCTGGCCGTCGCACTAAGATTGCCGTAGCGAGTGCTACCCCTGGTGTTGACCCCATCGGTACGTTTGTCGGTGGTCACGGTACCCGTGTTCAGGCGGTTATGAACGAGATTGGCGATCAGGAAAAAATTGATATTATTGCTTTCGATGGAAATCATGAACAATTTATCAAGAATGCCCTTAGTCCAGCTGAAATTGCTAAGGTTGAAATTGACGAAAAGGCTAAACGAGCTCGAGTTTTTGTGACTGAAGATCAGCAATCGATTGCGATTGGTCGTTCTGGCCAAAACGTTCGCTTGGCAAGCCGGTTAACTGGTTATGAGCTTGATATTGAGCAGGTCGCTGCGCCAGTTGCCAAACCAGTTGCGTCCGCAAAGCATAAAAATATTGAAGACAGTTTGTTTAGCGCAATCGAAGAGACCGCTGAGTAAAGGTTCAAGCATATCTGTAAAATAGGCAGCTAAAAGCTGCCTATTTTTATATCTAAAGTATTTATCAATCGTAAGTTCTTGTCCTGCTAATTCCGCTCATGCTATACTATTTTCAATGAAAAAGGGTAATTTTCACCGGTTTTCTCGCGGTTTTACAATCGTTGAGCTTTTGGTAGTAATTGTCATTATCGCTATTCTAGCTACAATAACGTTTATATCCTATACTGGCGTCACTCAAAAAGCAGCTGCGGCAAGCTTACAATCCGATCTTAAAAATGCTTCAATCAAATTATCTTTATATAATGCTACAAATAGTAACTATCCAGCTGATTTAGCTGCGGCTGAGACAGCTGATGCTTTACCAAAAACTAGTGGCACAACTTACCAATATACCCTAACAGATGGAAACTATTGTCTTAGTGTCACTTCAACCAAAGCTGGTAGCTATGCTTACCACTATTCATCATTGGTTGGAATTATTGAAGATGGGGTGTGTGACGGTCATAACCAGCCTGGTGTAGCTGCCTCTGTCTCTATACAGGTTTATGCCTGGGGCGGCGGTGGTGGTGGAAGTAGCGCGTGTGCCAGCTATGCTGGCGGTGCTGGCGGTGCTGCTAGCGGTACTATAAAGGCGGTGGGCGGTACTTACGGTACTTATTCTGTCGTTGTAGGTGGGGGCGGTGCGTCTTTAGGCGCTAACGGGGGAACTGGCCCTGCTGTTATTGGTGGTGGCGGGTTAGCCCCATCGTTGGGCTATTCTGGCCAAGGTGGTGGCTATTCGGGACTCTTTTCCGACTTTTCTGGGGCACAATCTAGCTCATTATTAATTGCTGGTGGTGGCGGTGGCGCTGGGTGTACTGCAAATGGTGGCGCTGGCGGTGGGTTAGCCGGTATAGATGGCAACGGCAGTAACTTTGGTACAGCCGGTACGCAGACTACAGCTGGCTTAAATCCTTATGGCGGAGCTGGTAGTGCGTTGCAAGGCGGCAATGCAGCTGCTGTATCTGTTGGCGATAGCGGTGGCGGTGGTGGCGGTGGTGGCGGCTACTACGGTGGTGGAGCTGGTTTTAATGGTGATAGTCCGGCGGGTAACTCTTCTGGTGGCGGTGGTTCTGGATATATTAATTCGACCTATGTAACTTCGGGTACTTTGACTGCGGGCTTGGGCACTGTTCCTGGTGATGCGAGCAATTCTCTTCGCGGGTCGGCCTATGGTTTGGGTGGTGCAGCTGGGGCGCATGCTGGTGGCGGTGGCTTAGTCGTTATTAAGTATGCAACTGGTTCGATGACAGCTACGGGCGGAGTCGTCACTACCGACGGCGGTTACACGATTCACACTTTTTATGCAAGTGATTCATTCTCATACGAAGTATATGACAGCAATGCGACCTACGTCGCTGTAGATGCGTTAATTGTAGCTGGTGGCGGTGGCGGCGGATTTGACTTAGGCGCTGCTGGTGGCGGTGGCGGTGTTATTTACGAAACTGGACGTAAATTAAAATTGGGAGGTGTAGATTATTCGGTTGTTGTTGGTACGGCAGGTGCTGGAGGTGTTACAGACCATAGGAATGGTTACAATGGTGGTAATTCAAGTTTTGCTAGCCACACTGCTATCGGTGGTGGTGGCGGTGGATATTGGCAAGCTGTCGCTGGGGTAGCAGGTGGTTCTGGTGGCGGTGGCGGCGCGTCTGGTGGTTCAGTTGGTGGTATTGGCGGGGCTGGCACAACTGGTCAGGGCTATGCTGGCGGTGCAGGTGCTGTAAATGGTCTTTATGCAAGCGGCTCTGGTGGTGGTGCTGGTGGACCTGGTTCAACTGGTGTAGCTGCGGGTGCGGCTGGTGGAATTGGTCTTCAATATGATATCTCTGGTACGCCAACTTATTATGCTGGTGGTGGTGGTGCTGGTGGAACGACTGGTGTCGGCCTTGGCGGTCTAGGCGGCGGCGGTAGAGGCGGTCAACGCGATGGATCTATACTACTAACAAATGGAGAACCAAACACTGGTGGTGGCGGTGGCGCAAGTGCTGGTGTCGGCGTTAATGGCGGCTCGGGTGGTTCCGGCATTGTAATTATTCGCTATTTGACTGGTTCAATGACCGCAACTGGCGGTACGATAACAACTAGTGGCTCATATACAATCCATACCTTCACGAGCAGCGGAACATTTACAGTTAATTAATCTCTTTGTAATAATTAGTGTTTTTGCGGTTCAGTAAAATCACATGATTTTTAAGCTATAATAGTAGTATGACTGATGAGTTTTCGGAATTTATTTCACATCTCACCGATGACGCTCGGACTAGCTTGCACCATGCCAATATTATTGCCCAAGGTTTCGGCAGCGCCTATATCGGTACAGAGCATCTATTACTTGGTATATTAGCTCAGGGTTCTTCAGTTGGCGCAAAGCTGTTAGCCGATGCCGGCGTAACGCTTGATCGGGCGCAAATGGCATTGAATGTTACGCCATTGACGGTAATTGTTACTTCTGAAGCTAAGAGGCTAAGCGAAATGGCTAAATTAACTCTAAAAATGAGCTGGGATGTTGCTCAAGAATATCACCAAGATTTTTTAGGTACTGAGCATATCTTGTATAGTATTTTGAACCAGCAAAATTCAAGAGCATCAGTACTATTACGCGATATGAATATTGATATTTTGAGTCTTTCGGCTGAACTTGAGGAGTTTTTAAATAGTCAGCGCGATTCAATTAACGAAGATTACGAGTCGGCTACAACAACGCCAGTTCAAAAAACAACTAGGCAAAAAGGTGCACTTGGTCTTTATGGTGTTGATCTAACTGAGATGGCTAAGACTGGCAAGCTCGATCCGGTTATTGGTCGATCGCAAATTGAAGATAGAGTTATCACGATTCTTAGCCGTCGTACGAAAAATAATCCCGTTTTAATTGGCGAACCGGGCGTAGGCAAAACGGCCATCGCTGAGGGGATTGCTCAAAGGATTGCAAAAGAAGAAGTTCCAGATTATTTGCTTGATAAAAGCCTAATTCAACTTGATTTAGCTGGCATGATTGCTGGTACTAAATACCGTGGCGAATTCGAAGATAGACTAAAGCGAGTAATTGATGAATTAAAACAACGGAAAAATGCTATTATCTTTATTGATGAAATCCATTTGCTAGTTGGGGCTGGCGCGGCGGAAGGATCACTTGATGCTGCTAATATTTTGAAACCTGCTTTGGCGCGCGGTGACATTAAATTGATTGGTGCAACCACTTCTGATGAATATCGAAAACATATTGAAAAAGATACCGCGTTGGAGCGACGTCTTCAGACGGTTTTAGTTCCGGAACCTAGTTTGAAAGATACGGCTGCTATTTTAAAGGGCTTACGACCTATTTATGAGGAGCATCATGGTGTGACTATCTCTGACGAAGTTATCGACGATGTGGTTTATATGACGGATCGCTACGTACACGAGAGATTTATGCCGGATAAAGCTATTGATGTGATTGATGAAGCTTCAGCGCTTGTTCGGGTTAGAATGGCTAAAAAGCCGAGTAAGATTAGAAGCTATGCCAAACAACTGAAGAATCTAAATGAAAAAATGGACGATGCAGTTTCGGCCGAAGATTATGAAAGGGCTGCTGTCTATAAAACTAGAATCAGCCAAATTAATGTTAAATTAGACGAGATCTCACATGATAAGAGGCTACCAGTTGTACTAAGCAGCGATGATGTAGCTAGCGCAATTGCCATGATGACAAATATTCCAGTTCAAAATATTCAGAAATCTGAAGCTAAATTGTTACGTAATCTTGAAAAGCATCTTGGCAAGTACATTATCGGTCAATCAGAAGCGATTAGTAAGGTCTCTAGGGCCATTAGGCGCGGGCGTAGCGGTGTTTCGAGCAGTAAACGACCAATTGGCTCATTTGTATTTATGGGCCCAACTGGCGTCGGTAAAACCGAGCTAGCGAGGGTTTTGGCGCGTGAAGTTTTCGGTAGTGAAAACGCTTTAGTAAAAATTGATATGAGTGAGTTTAGCGAGAAGCATACTACAAGCCGTTTGCTTGGTGCCCCAGCCGGATATATTGGTTATGATGATGGCGGTAAATTAACCGATACGATTCGTCGTCAGCCATATAGTGTTGTTTTGTTTGATGAAATTGAAAAAGCTCACCCCGATGTCTTTAATCTGCTTTTGCAAATTTTGGAAGATGGTGCCTTAACTGACGCTAAGGGCAAAAAAGTTAATTTCTCAAATACGATAATAATTTTGACCAGTAACCTAGGCTCAGAATTTATGGCCAAGGAATCAAGTTTAGGCTTTCATGCTTCGACGAGTGATGAAAAGAAAAAGCTTGAAGAGCTGCATAACCAAAACGCTGAGGCGGCCGAAGCGGCTCTTGGCAAAATGATGCGTCCGGAGCTTATTAACCGATTTGATGACGTCATAACCTTTAAGTCACTGACGCACGAACAAATCGGCAAAATTTTTGACAATATGATCGAAGAACTTCAGAGCCGAATTGTTCAGAAAGGCATACGTATAATCATTAGCTCAGCGGCGAAACGGTTTATTATTAAAAAAGGCTATAGTGAAAAATATGGTGCTCGACCACTTAGACGAGTAATTCAAGACGAAATCGAACGTCGGATTGCTGATGGCATATTGTCAGGCGAATATGAAAAGGGTACTGTATTAGCAGCAAACATATTAAATAAAGAGGTTCATCTGGATGTTGCCAAAGAAGAAGAGCAAAAATAGAATTGTCCTTAATTTAGTTATTTGCTTTATCCTTTTGGCATTGTCAGCTTTGGTAATTTTGTTTAGACAGCGAATTATTGATCAAATTTCGGTTCTGCAGTTTGAACCAACTAGTGAAATACTGTCATTAACTAATCGCCTAGGGCTAAGTAGTGAGGGTAAATTTTATTTTTATGCTAGCCATCCCGAGCTTGAATCGGCGGCGGACTTTAACCAATCGTGCAATCAAACAAACAAGATTGAAAATACAACCTCTGTCTTAGGTTGCTTTACGAGTTCGCGTATTTACATTTATAATGTTACGGACGAAAAACTAAATGGTATTCGTGAAGTTACGGCCGCTCATGAGATGCTCCATGCGGTTTATCAGCGTCTGGATGATTCTGAAAAAAATAAGCTGACTAATTTGCTTGAAGCCGAATACAAAAAATTATCCAGTGATGCTAACTTTGCTGATTTAATGGCTTTCTATGATAAGACCGAGCCGGGAGAAAAATATAATGAGCTTTTCTCAGTTATAGGCACAACTGTTGCTGATATTGATCCGTTACTCGAATCATATTATGATAAATATTTTTCGGATCGTCAGGCGATTGTAAATTATAATAAAGCCTACAATGGCGTATTTAAAGACCTATCGGACCAAGCCACGGCTTTATCTAGCCAACTCGACGTGTTAAGCAAGAATATTCCAACTGAGACGGCGCAATATAACGCTGACGTCAACACTTTAAATGCTGACATTGATTTGTTCAACGCAAGGGCTGCGGCTGGCGACTTTGGATCGTTGAACCAATTTTATTTGGAACGAGCTAACCTAGAATCTCGAGTTTCAGCCATTAATGATACGCGTGCCAGCGTCAATGCCGATATCGATAAGTACAATTCGTTGCTAGATAAATACAACTCAATTGCTCTAGAATCCCAGCAACTATATAACAGCATTGACAGTAAATTAGCCGAAGCTGAGTCGGTCGAATAGTGACGATTACTACTAACTCGGGGTATACTGTAAGGTAATGGCTAAGTCAACAACTCAATTTGTTTGTCAAAATTGCGGAGCAGTCCATCCAAAATGGTCTGGAAAATGCGATAATTGCGATGAATGGAATACGCTCGTTGAGCAGGTTATTGCCTCAACTGGCAAATCGGCTATGTCAAAAAGTGTCAGCAGTGGCAAGGCCTTAAAGATCCAGACGATGAGCTCGATTTCGACTCATGAAGGTCTTGAACGGCTGAAGACTGGTTTTGCCGATTTTGATGATGTTTTGGGTGGTGGTATCTTACCTGGTAGTGTAGTGCTTTTAGCTGGCCAGCCTGGTATTGGTAAAAGTACGCTTCTTTTACAGATTTCAGCCTATATCGCTAAGAATAATTCGGTCTTATACGTTAGCGGTGAGGAATCGGCTAACCAGGTTAAGTTACGCGCGATTCGACTTGGCGCCGAAAAGAGTGAAAACTTGAACTTTGTTTCGAGTACAAATGCTGCCGATATTGCGACGACAATCATGCTATCGAAACACAAGTTGGTGATTATTGACTCCATTCAGACTTTATCGCTTGATGAAATTACTTCAGCTCCGGGCACTGTTAGTCAGATTACAAATAGTAGTAATGCAATTATTCGTGCGGCAAAACAGTCTGATGCGGCAGTCATTTTAGTTGGCCATGTCACGAAAGAAGGCAGTATTGCGGGTCCGAAGGTCCTTGAGCATTTAGTCGATGTCGTCTTGCAGTTTGAGGGCGACCGATACGGTGGTTTTAAAATTGTTAGAGCAGCAAAAAACCGTTTTGGCTCGACGAACGAAGCGGCAATTTTTGAAATGAACCAGGAAGGCCTTAGACTTGTAACTAATCCTTCGGCAGCGTTATTATCCGAAAGACAAAATGCTGATGGATCGGTCGTTCTGGCAACGATAGAGGGCACTAGACCGCTTTTGGTTGAGATACAGGCATTAGTTAACCCCACAAACTTTGGTTATCCTAAAAGGACTGCCAGTGGTTTTGACCTTAATCGGTTAAATTTATTAATTGCGATTTTGGAACGTCGTACGAAGCTCACTTTGTCGGATAAGGATGTCTATATAAATGTTGTTGGCGGCGTAAAATTAGACGATAGAGCTGCTGATCTAGCAATTTGTATGGCAATCGCCAGCGCGGCGGCTGGGCGAAAAATTGGCGATGGTATTGTTGTATTTGGAGAGGTTGGACTTGGCGGTGAAATCAGGTCAGCCCAATCGGCTGAGCGAAGAATTGCTGAGGCTAAAAAACTTGGTTTTACCCAAGCTATTGCGCCAAAAGGTTTTAGCAAAGACTCATTTATTAAAGGTGTTAGCGACTTGCGAGCAGCGCTAATTGATTATTTACAAAAGTAAGGAAGACTTATATGGATTTATTAATTATTACATTATTATTTATAACCGCAGCAGAGACCACTTATTTAACCGTGGTTAACACAAAACATGCTTCGACATTAAGTGGTGGCGATAAGCCAATCTTTGTCGATACGTCGGTTTTAATTGATGGCAGAATTGTGTCGGTTGCTAACTCTGGATTTATTACTGGCAAATTGAGTATTCCGAGGAGTGTGATAGGCGAATTACAGTATATGGCCGACCAGGCTGACAACGATAAGAGAACACGGGCTCGCCATGGCCTAGATGTAGTGGCTGAGCTTCAAGCTATATCGGGCTTAAGGGTTGAAATATTTCAAGATGGTAGTTCGGCCAAAGAGGGCGTTGATGAGCGTCTCTTGGGTTTAGCTAAAAAATATCATGGCTCGATTTGCACTATTGATTACAATTTGAATAAAGTTGCCAAAGTTGAAAATATTAATGTGCTCAATGTTAATGATTTGGCGATGAGTTTGCGCATGGCGTACTTGCCTGGTGAAAAAATTATGCTCGAATTAACTCAAAAAGGCCATGATATCTATCAGGCTATTGGTCATTTGCCAGATGGAACGATGGTCGTGGTTGAACGTGCCAGTAATTTTATCGGCAAAACTGTTGAGGTTGAGTTTATCCGCAGTTTACAAACAGCTGCTGGCAAAATGATGTTTGCTAAACTTGTCGACAATAAGCCAAAACAACAGCCACGACAATCGACTAAGAATTTTTCTGAGAAGCCTCGGGGCAATAATCCAAAGACTCGCAATCAGAGTAAACAGGTTCAGATTCAACGCAATCGTAAAAAATATTCTACTGAAGACAAAATTGTCGATTTAGCAAATAGATAATAACCAGTTGTTAATCTTTTTCTAGAGAACCAGCTGTTCCCTAAGGAGCAGCTGTATATTTAACTACTGTTGAGGCTGATGCGGTGTATAATCCGGCATCAGTAATGGTGGCGGTGACAGTTTGATCATTAGTTACGCCACTGCCCATAGTGTAACTATAGGTGTACGGGCCAGCACCAGTGACGGTGTTTACGACTGTTCCATTGACGGCAAAGTCGACACTCGATAAGGCAAATGTACCCTTAGTGGCCGATGCGGTGATATTGTAAGTTCCACTAGCTGCGCCTGGTGTTGAGCTAACTGTTATGCTTGGAGCAATGTCAGAGCACTGATGGACATTATCATCACTAGATGCGTCATAAGTTATATCAGTTGCTGTGTAGACATCCTTCTTAGTAATAACATCGGTTGTCTTTGTTACCTCCATCTCGATAATAGCGCTAGCTGGCGTACAATCAGTGGCTTTTTTCTTTGATACCTTATCAAATTTCATGGTAGTTTTAGTCTTGCCTTGAGTTGGGCTCCACCAGGATGGATACAATTCACTGTTTACGGTTTGAATGCCGGTTGGCTTTGAGAACCAATCGCCAGATGTGTATTTACCCTCTTTGGCATAGACTTCCAGGTGTGCATACGACATAACGGTGTCGATAATCGCTCCAGGGATAGATGATGTTCCTTTCTTTAGGATTGTTGCGTCGGAATTGCCTAGCCATACTGCCATTGCCAAAACTGGACTATAGCTGGCCATCCAAATATCTTTTGCGCTTCCATCTTTATCGGATGTGCCGGTTTTAGTTGAAGTTTTAACTCCAGATATTTCCATTCCAAGCGCGTGGCGTCCGTCTAGTGGAGCGCGAGCAACATCGTCTGATAGAATATCGCTAACGATATAGGCTGATTGAGCGCTAACGACTTGTACAGACTCGGTATCTTCCCATTTTAGCAAGGTTTCGCCAGATGTGTTGGTTACGCTTAGAATTGTAGCCTGCGGTTTGTAAGCTCCCTGACGGGCTAATGAGGCATAAGCGTTGACTAAATCAATTTGTCTAACTCCACAACCACCAATTGCGGAAGCGAGGCCAACGTTTACTTCGTCGCCTTGGGTACAATAACTTGTTGCACCGAGCGCGTGAATTGTACTAAGGGTATTTTTTACTCCAGAAATATACATTGCAGTGACGGCCGGAATATTGCGCGAATTTGCAAGTGAATAACGAATAGTTAGAGCGCCTTTGAATAGGTGATCGGCGTTGTAAAGTTTTGCACCATAGATCGAGTCGATGTTTACGTCGTTAATAATGCTACCGCTGCCATAATTTACACCGTCTTTTTGCTCAAATAATTGAGCATACACGAAAGGTTTAATAGACGAACCAGGCTGAAGGTAGGCCACCGCGGCGTTGTCTTGTCCAAAACCAGTATAATTAAAATCGCGACTTCCTAATAAAGCAACAATCTGGCCAGTCTCGACATCCTCAACTGTAGCCGCGCCGTTTGTGAAGCCGGCATAGTCTGGCAAATAGGATGAGAACATATTGTTCATAGCCTCTTCAAGCTTAGTTTGAATATCTAGGTCAAGAGTTGTTTTAACGGTTAGGCCGCCATTTCCAAGTGTTGTCTCGCCTAGCTTTGTTTCTAACTCGTCGCGCACCATTTGGACGAAGTGAGGTGCCTTGATATTAGTGTACTGGTCGGACTCTGGGACGATATTATCGATAATTGGGTACGTCTTTGCCTCATCGGCTGCGGTTTGATCAATGTAGCCCTGCTCAACCATATAGTCCAAAACGGTATGCTGTCTCTCAATTAGGGAATCATGGCCTTCGACGTTGTATGGGTTAAAGACGGAAGGATTTTGCGGAATAGCTGCTAATAAAGCAGACTCGGCTAAATTTAAGTCCTTAGCTGATTTGCCAAAGTAGGTTTGAGCAGCTGACTCAACGCCATTTCGTCTGCCACCGTAAGGTGATTCATTTAGATACAGGGTTAATATCTGATCTTTGGTATACATACGCTCAACTTCAATCGCTAGAATCATTTCTTTAATTTTGCGAGGTATACCGCTAAAACCACGAAGATTTGCTTCATCAGCAAAGAAGACCTGCTTGACTAGTTGTTGAGTTAAGGTTGACCCACCTTGGGTGCTACCACCTGTCAAGTTATTAACTACAGCTCGCATCAAACCAGAGATGCTGACACCTCCTTCGGTATAGAAGTTTTTATCCTCAATTGCTACAGTGGCTTCCTTTAGGTAATCGCAAATATCGCTGCTATCAACAACAAGTTTGTAATCACCATCACCCTTGTCTACCCATAAAACCTTATCGTTACGGTCGAGATAGGTCGTGACATTGGTTTGGACTTGCTTATCAAGCTCGCTTGGCGAGATTGAATCAAGATCTTTGCGAAAATAGGCAAATAAACCACCGACGAAAAGGATGCAAAGCAGCGCTGCAACGCCGACAATTTTTGCAAACATAATTAAGCCGCGTTTGCTAAACCAGTAGCCGAAGAAGTTCTTTGGTTTTAGGCGATAAAGTAAGCGTTTAACGGGGTTTTTTGGTAGAGATGCTAAATATTCGGCGTGCTTTCTTAACTCAGCGTCTTTTTTAGTTTTTCGAGTATGTGACAAGTTTGAATACACGCTTAGCTTGCGTGTCTTTTTTGACTTTTTTATTCCCACGTGTTTTTTCCTCATCAACATTAATTACCATATTATAGCACTAGGACGTTATACCGTTCAAATTTTAGTCATTCTATATATAGTCATATTTTGCTATACTATCAGAAGTATATTTATATAAAACCAACGAGGAATAGAATGAAACTTTCAGAAGAACTCAAGTGGCGCGGTTTTTATAACCAAACTACCTACCAAGATTTGTCAGTCTTAGACGGAGAGCCAATTTCATTTTATTGGGGTGTTGATCCAAGCTCTGACAGCATGACTATTGGTAATCTGGCGGCGGCAATGATGATTAGATGCTTTATTGAGTATGGCCATAAAGCTTATTTATTAGTTGGTGGCGCTACTGGTATGATCGGTGATCCAGACGGTAAAGCTAGCGAACGTAATCTAAAAACACTTGAGGAAATTTCTAAGAATCGAGCTGCGATTGCTGACCAGTTTAAGCAGATTTTTGCAAATAAGGAATTTACCATTGTCGATAATTACGATTGGTTTAAAGATTTTAATTATCTTGATTTTTTGCGTCAAGTTGGTAAATTTGTGCCACTAAACCAAATGCTTGGACGCGATTTTGTTCAGAAGCGTCTCGACGCCGAAGGTGGCGGCATTAGCTATGCTGAGTTTAGCTATGCACTCATTCAAGCTTACGATTTTGTTCATCTTTCGAGGACTTACGGCGTTACTTTGCAACTTTGCGGCGGTGATCAATGGGGCAATTCGATTGCAGGTGTTGATTTAGTCAGACGACTTGACGGCAAAGAGGCAAATATTTATTCAACTCCACTTATTATCAACAAGGCGACTGGCATTAAATTTGGTAAATCCGAAGGTGGAGCTGTTTGGCTCAGCGCTGAAAAAACTAGTGTGTATAAGTTTTATCAATTCTGGCTGAATGTTGATGATATTGGTGTGATTGACTATCTTAAAATCTATACGACACTTCCTAAAGATAAGATCGATGAAATCGAAAGAGCTACAACTGAAAATCCAGCGGCGCGTCTAGCTCAAAAGACTTTGGCTCACGAAGTCACGTCTTTGGTTCACGGCGCCGAGCGAACTGAAAGTGTTGAGCGGGTAACAAATGTTTTGTTTGGAAAGGCTAATTTTAATACACTCTCTGGCGATGATTTAGACCTGCTATCGAGAGAAATACCAGTTGTGTCTGTAGGCAAAACGACCGTCGAAGTATTAGTAAACTCCGGTCTTGCCTCGAGCAATGGTGAAGCAAGGCGGTTAATTCAGGGTGGTGCAATCACAATAAATAGCAACAAGGTTGGCGAAAGCCAAAATATTGATATTGTGTCTTTAGTTAAAAAAGGAAAAAATAGTTTTGTATTAGTTCGCTAAAAAGAGGGTTTAAAATGAATCTATCGGCGTTCAAAGCATATGATATTAGGGGCAAATATCCAGAGGAAGTTAATGAAGAGCTAGCTTTTTTAGTCGGACGAGCCACGGCTAGATATTTTTCGGCCAATACAATCATTGTTGGCAGAGATATGAGGCTTTCCTCGCCTTCGCTATCTGAGAAATTAATTGAAGGTATTAACTATGAAGGCGCTGACGTTGTAAACATTGGCGTCTGTACAACGCCAATGCTAAATTATGCCGTGGCTAGCTTTGGTTTTGACGGTGGAATAATGATTTCGGCCTCGCATAATCCGGGTGGCGATAATGCCTTCAAAATTATTGATCGAAATGTTATTCAGCTTTCGGACTCTGACGGCCTAAACGAAATCAAAAAACTTGTTGAAGGTAATTTAGGTGATGGTCGCGGTGTTAAAGGTATGACATCGGTTACGGATATTCGCGATCGCTACCTAACTCATATTCTGGAAAATATTGGTGCGGTCAACCCAATTAAAATAGTGGCGGATTATGGTAATGGTGTCGGTGCTATAACGGCAAGCCAAGCCTTCTTAAGGCTTGGACTTGATTCAAGAGAGCTGTACGCTGAGCCTGATGGCAACTTCCCGAATCATCCAGCTAATCCGCACGATATTCATAATTTTAATGATTTGATTAAAACTGTTAAAAGAGAACGGGCTGACCTGGGCGTCTTCTTTGACGGTGATGCCGACCGTTCAATTATGGTTGACGATCGAGGCAACATTGTGCCAGTTGATTTATTAACAGTATTACTCGCAAAGCAAGAAATTATTCACGGTGAATCTGGCAAAGTTTATTATGATCTTCGCTTTTCAAAAGCTGTACCGGATTTATTGAGGCAAGCTGGCGCTGATCCGGTAATGATGCGAGTCGGTAACCCGTTTTATAAGAAAGCTCTTCGTGAAACTGGTGGCATCCTGGGTGCTGAATTCTCTGGTCATATTATGTTTTCGGAAAATTATTGTATTGATGATGGTTTATTTGCAGCACTTAAAACGGTTAAACTTCTAAGTGAAACCGGTAAGCGACTTTCAAAATTGATTGATAGCGTGTCAATATACGAAGCTTCACCCGAAGAATCGGTAAGCGTTAATAGTCCCGAGCAGGTTCTTGAAAATATAGTTGCAGCTTTTCCGGAGGCGAAACAGGTCGATTTGGATGGTGTTTATCTGGATTTTTCAGATGGCTTTATATCTATTCGCCAGTCAAATAGCGAAAGGGGCTTGATAAGATTTAGAGCTGAAGCCAAAAAGAGACGTATACTCGAAAATAGGCTTCGTACGATTAGGGATATTATTGCTCGAGGCTAATCGATTGCTGCTAAAATATACTTATGAACTTATTGTCGTCGCTCGATAAGGTTAAAGGAGTCGGTGAAAAAACTGGCCAACAGCTTGCCAAAGCTGGGCTAATCACTGTCGATGATTTAATTAATTTTTTGCCACGCGCTTACGAGGATTATTCGCATATTACTACAATTGCTAATATTGCGCCTGGAAAAGTTACCATAAAGGCACGTTGTGAGAAGATTGCAACGCGACCGGTCCGCAGAGGCTTGCGAATTACGACAGCAACTTTAGCTGATGAATCTGGAAAATTACAGGCCGTTTGGTTTAATCAGCCTTATCGTGAAACACAACTTAAAGCCGGTGATGAGTTCTATTTTTCTGGCGAATTTGAATTTAATTACAATCGCTATCAGATGACCAATCCAAGTGCGGAGTTAGTTAAAGATATGCCAGTTCAGACGAACCGAATTTTACCAGTCTATCGTTCGATTAAAGGTTTGAAAATTCCATTAGTTCGCAAATTATTAGCTGAACTTCGTCCGCTTATTTCGGTATTACCAGAAACTTTGCCAGCAGATATTGTCGTCTCGGAGAAGTTAATTTCGCATAGTCAAGCAATTCTTAACATGCATTTTCCAAACGATCAAACTGACGTCGAAAGTGCTCGTGAAAGACTAGGCTTTGAAGAATTATTTCAGTTATTGCTCGCTAGTCAATTAAACCGCCAAGCTAACGCTAAATTAGTCGGTTGGCAAATCCCGTTTAATCAAGAGATAGTATCAAATTTTGTGAAGCAGTTGCCATTTGATTTGACCTCAGCACAACGAATTGCCGCCTGGGATATTATTAAAGACCTCGAAAAACTAACGCCGATGAATCGCTTACTCCAAGGCGACGTTGGCTCTGGCAAGACGGTTGTAGCCGGCTTAGTAGCCTGCCAAGTTGCCCAAGCAGGGTTTCAAACAGCAATTATGGCACCCACGGAAATTTTAGCTTCTCAACATGCCGAAACTCTCAATAAACTGCTTGAGCCGTTCGCTATAAAGGTCGGTCTATTAACTGGTTCGGTCAAGGGAAAAGCTAGACAAACTCTTCTTAATCAAATCGAAAATGGCAAAGTGAGAGTAATCGTTGGCACGCATGCTTTAATTCAAGAAACGGTTAAATTTAATAAACTGGGTTTTGTGGTGATTGATGAACAGCATCGCTTTGGTGTGGAACAGCGTCAACAATTACTCAAAAAATCTGATTTTATGCCACATATGCTAGCGATGACGGCGACGCCAATTCCGCGTAGCTTGGCTTTAACGGTCTATGGTGAGCTTGATGTTAGCGTTCTAAATGAACTGCCAAAAGGTCGTAAACCGATTATGACTAAGATATGGTCGCCGAACAGCCGAGCGCAGCTTTATGAAAAAGTTGACGCTGAGATAACTGCTGGTCGGCAGGCTTATGTTATCTGCAACCTTATTGAGGAAAATCCCGACAATGAAATTAAGAGTGTCCAGGCTGAGTATAAGAGATTACAAAATTCGGTCTTTAAGCATCGACGTATCGGTTTGTTGCATGGTAAATTAAAACCTGCCGACAAAGATAGTGTTATGAAACAATTTGCTGACAAAGAAATTGACATTTTAGTTAGTACGACGGTTGTTGAAGTTGGCGTTGACGTGCCAAACGCGACAGTAATCATCATTGAGGACGCCGATCGTTTTGGCTTATCGCAGCTTCATCAGTTGCGCGGTCGAGTCGGGCGTAGTGATTTTCAAAGTTATTGTTATCTTGTCACTAGTACTAGTCAAAAGCCATCGCAGCGCCTAAAAGCCGTTGAAAGTAGCAACGATGGTTTCTATTTGGCTGAAGTTGACCTAAAATTAAGAGGTCCAGGTGAAATTTATGGCAAAGCCCAACATGGTCCGTTAAATCTTCAGATTGCCTCACTGGCCGACACTAAATTAATTAATCGAGCTCAAAAGGAAGCAAAGTTGTTCGTTGAGAAAAAGTGCGATTTGCAGCAGTACAAGCAATTGGCTGCTCAAGTTAAATATTATCAACGTCTGACGACGCTTAACTAAACTTATGTATTCAGGAAAAACAATTAGTCGACAATCTGGAAAGATTATTGGCGTGCACCAAAAAATTGATCGTGCTGCTCGGCGTAATCTAAATTTGCTTATTAAAAATCCGCGTAGCTTTCCGGGTATTAGAAATATTATCTACTTTGAGGGTAAAAATGGTCCGGATGGCTTAAAGATAAAACATGCTAAAAAAGACATTCCGTGGCATTTTATTAATCCGCTTGATCCAAATGATAAAGATTTAATAAATATGATTAATGACCATATATTTAATCTTGCGGCAGCTATTCGGACTAAAAATGAGGTCAGAGCGGCCTTTGAGGCGGCTTGGCTGGCGCATGCCGTAACTGATGGCCTAACTCCGGCACACCTAAAATCAATTGATAATGAAATCGAGAAACTGTTTGGCCATTCGCCGCGCGATGCCGAAAGTTATTTAAATAAGAAGTTAATTCATGGTAAAAATGGTTTAGACAGCTTAGCCAAGAATTGGGAATATTGGGGTAATGGTGTAGTAATGAGCCACTTTTTATTTGAAGTTGGTGTTGCTACGGCTATTGCTTCTGAAAAATATAAGATAGTTAAGCCAAGTTCAGCTGATTTGGATTATCTAAAGTTAAAAGGTTTTGAGAACACATTTTTAAAATCAGTGCGAAAAATCTATGGACTAAAATCTTATGAAAATTTTATTAAAAAAGGTATGACGATGGACTTGGCTTTGGAAATTAAAGAGGTTATTATTCCTGAAATTATCAATTGCGTAACCTTAGCTTGGTATCAGGCGGTGTTACTATCGGTAAATTAAAAGCGCTATCTTTGTAAGGATAGCGCTCGTTTTTTTGTATTAGGTAATCTCGCGAGGGAAACGCTGATGCTTTTTAATCAAATCAGAAACGGCCGCTGTGGCTTGATTGATGTATTCTGGGCTGCCATAGATTGGATTTGTTTTTATCGTGATAATGCCAATCTTGCATTCTTTTGTGTCAACAATGATTGATTCTTCTCGTAACACCTTAATATACTTAAGTTTACCATCGATAGTTTCTGTTGCAACTAATTTTGGGTTAAAAATTAGCTTTGTTTCAAATGCCGTGCCGCTTATCTCGATATTTACGGGTGTTTTTAGCGGCAATTGCCAACACGCCTCTCGAATGAGAACTATGACTTGGCTAGGATCGGTTGTTGACGGATTTTTAGTGTCTCTCGTTAATATAACGCGATTAACCTTTTCTTCGTAAGATTCCATTGCTGCTGTCCTAAAATCGTGCTGCCACCCAACTAGATTTAATATTTTAATGAGCTCATAAAACTTGTATGGCCAACAGCTAAGATTAATTATGTTGGCGTTTGGTCCTTCGTCGATAGTGATCGTTCCATCTAATTCGTTGTATTCCAATTTTAGGAGCTCATACCAGATTGGTTGTTTGTCATCGTCTAAGACACGAGCGGTTACTTCATGTATTATAGGCATAATTTCACCTCCGAAATTTTAAGTACGACCACAATAGTGTGGCCGAATCTTGGCCAGTAAGCGATTGCGATTGAGTTAATTAAACCACAATAATAATATAATGCAAATCGTGTAGAGCCTAACTTAATTGTGTTAATATCTTTACAGATGAATTTACGAATAATTTCTGGAATATACGGTAAGCGTGTCATAAAAGCGCTCGACAATGGTGTCACGCACCCGATGAGTGAACGTGTCCGCGGTTCTTTGTTTAATATTGTTGGTGACGAGATTAATGGTGCCGATGTCTTGGACGCATTTGCTGGATCTGGCTCGTTAGGATTGGAGGCCCTTAGCCGTGGTGCTAAGCACGCAACTTTTGTGGAGCGGGATAACGGAGCTGTGCAGATTTTGTTAGCCAATATTAAGGCACTTCAAGCCGATAGCAAATCAACTGTTTTAAGCTTGGACTTGGATGCATTTATCAACAAAAATTCAGAAAAATTGTATGATGTAATTTTTACAGACCCCCCCTATGACGACATGCAGTTATCCACAGTTTCAAGATTAGAAAAAATATTGAAACCAAATGGACTTATGATATTATCATACCCAGGTAGAGGTGGAGTACCGACCGTTGATGGAATTGTTGTGGTGGACAATCGTAGTTACGGAACAGCGGCGCTAGCGTTCTACCGTAAGAAATAGCGGTTTACGCCGCTATTTTTTATTTATGCTTATATACCAAAGAAAATAGAGACCAGTTTGGTCTCTATTTTCTTTGGTACGCGGGAGAGGACTTGAACCTCCACGCCTTGCGGCACCAGCACCTGAAGCTGGCGTGTCTACCATTCCACCACTCGCGCATATACTACTTGTTCACGCCTAGCGTGTCTACGATTTAACCATTTACACCACTCGCGCATATACCGTTTTTTCACGCCAGCGTGTCTACGATTTAACCATATACACCACATCCGCGTATATATTTTCACACTGGTGTGTCTACGATTTAACCATTTACACCACTCGTGCAAATACTGCATTAACCTTAATAGCATAGCGGTTAATAGACTGTTTTTCAATGTCTAGACTTAAATCTTTGGCGAATATTTAGCAAAATCAGCTAGGCTATAATCGGAATTTAACTCGTTAATCAAGGTTTTTAGATCAGTTTTTTGTTTGACGCCTGGATTCATTGTGCCAAAAGGATCAAACACTGTGCGAATTTGGGCATAAAGAGACTCGACGCCTTCGTCCAGTTGGGCATAGGCTGCGGTCGCTTTGGTGCGACCCTCGCTTGATTCAACGGCAAAACTGCCGCCAAAGCGACTAACGAGCTCGGCGTAATCATTAATTAGTTTAAAGACTTTTTGCTTATCACTAACCTGATGAAGTTGCAGCAATGGGCGAGTGCGAATCACGCCACTAGTCCATTCAATATGAACCGGTAATTCAAGGTGATGTTTCTCGGCAAGAGCTGCAAGCGCGTTTAGAAATTCTTCGCGACGATTAGCTGGGATTGACGCTCCGTCAATTAGCGGTGGCATGGAATCGTTATCATCGTCTGGCTGCAAAACTAGTGAACTGATGCCACGAATGGCATGAAGCTCATCCATAGAGTAATCTTTATCGGTAAATATTTTGGTATCAAATTTAGATAACTTTTTGATAGCTTGTTTAACTTTGTGCTTTCTGGCGTTATCACTAAAGTCGTGAAAACTTAAGAATAGAATCGCACCATCGTCAGTGCCACTTTCGATATTTGAGAACATGAATTTTTTACCATAGTCGTTTTCAGCCTTGGCAAATAGGCGACCGTCAATTAAATCAAGCGATTCTGGCTTTAGTGAAAGCAACTCATCGGCAGCATCGCGGGCAACTTCTGGCTTATCAAAAACGGCCACGACAATTGATTCATCAGCACTGTAATAAGTTGCGTTTAGGACGATTTCCGAGATTATGCCTAATGTGCCTTGGCTGCCAATAAATAACGGCGTTAAATCAAACGAACCATCACGATTTTTGACTTTGGCAATTCCAGGATAGCCGACGTTATCGCGAGTGTTCTTTGAAATTTTTTCGTCAATTATTTGTTGATTATCTTCAATTAGTCCATCGATTTTGCGATAAATCTCACCCTCAAAAGTCTGTAGGCCTTTTTTCTTGTCGAGATCGTGCTTACTGATGCGCTTTGTTTCGATAATATCACCGTTGGCCAAGACAATTTCAAGCCGACTTACCCAGTCGCCAGTTTGTCCATATTTGCCAGATAAAACACCGGTTGCGTTATTAGCAACGGCGCCACCAATCGTGCTAAATAAATAAGAAGTTGGGAATGTTGGAATAATTAAACCATGTGATTTTAGAACGTCATTGATGTTGCCGAAATTGACGCCAGGCTGAGTATGTACAAATAAATCTTTGCTTTTGGTATTCAAATAAATAATGTTGTTTAAATGGGCCGCGGTATTGATAATCATGCCTTTGCCAATAGCGCCACCGGTTTGGTCGGAACCGCCGCCACGAGTAATGATTGGCATAATATGACCCTTTTCGGCCAGCTGCCAAGTAAACCTTGCGATTTTGCGAATATCATTTGTTACTCGCGGATGGGCAACGAGGTCGGGCATGATTGTAAGTACGCTTCCGTCGCGCGAAAATTGTTCACGAATCGCTTTAGAGCTCGTGACTTCTCCTAGAATATGTTCGTTAAGATATTGTGCAATTTTGTTCATTAACCTTTGTCACCCCCGGTCATTAACTGTAATAATAATAGCACAAGAACAATAATCGTTACAGAAATTAATGCTTTTAAGTGTGATATTTTTTTGTTATAATAAGCGACGAAGTATGCGCAAGTGGTGTAAATGGTTAAATCGTAGACACGCTGGCGTGAACAGCAAGATATGCGCAAGTGGTGTAAATGGTTAAATCGTAGACACGCTGGCGTGAAAAAAAACGGTATATGCGCGAGTGGTGGAATGGTAGACACGCTAGCTTTAGGAGCTAGTGCTCTCGGGCGTGAAGGTTCAAGTCCTTTCTCGCGTACCAAAGAAAAAAGACAGTCGAAAGACTGTCTTTTTTCTTTGGTACCGTAAGGATTTGAACCTAAACCCCAAGGCGCGAAGTTGTGGACTAAAAAAGCCTGATAAACTTTTTTGGAACATCGGTCTAAAAGATTGGACTATCGCGGACACATTGAATAAATGCGCAAATGTGTTATTATATACGTGCGATTGATCAATTTGAGGTTTTGATCGATTAGTATTTTTCAAATGGGGTGATTTAATGAAGAAAAATAATACTATAATATGGTGTAGGTTGGGCGTTCTTGTATTAGTATTATTGTCTGTGTTCCTGTGCGGCATAATGTCGATGAGGGCTGATCAAAGCGTCAAAAGCATCAAAAGCCAAAATGAAGTCTTGACAACTCAGGTATTTAAAGTTCGTGACGTTAGTGGATCTGATAGTATTGCTAGAAAAACGTTCGGTGACCCAACTGGCAAATCATATGTAGTTTCGTCTGTCGTGCAAGCCGACATAATTAAATTTGTCGACTGTGGCACAAACGACGTATCGTCAATTGTACTTTATTATTGCCAAAGCGGCGATCTGATTGGTGCTGAAATTAGTTATGTATCCAACGTTTGTCCCTCTCCGGTGCGAATAGCCATTTTTGTAAGTAGTTATGAGTATTCAACGAGTCAGGCGCTAGTCTCTGGCGTTTCTGAGTTTGTTTCAGAGCCACTAAGGAACGTAATTGACATGCAATACGTCAAGGATAACAGCGGCGATGTAGTGTCTGCTGCAATATTGTACAGAAATGAACACATAGCTTAACCTCAGGGTTTACCAGTTGTACCAAAAACAGCTGGATTTTTTTATGTTTAATCATATTCTAGGGTTTAGAATAGTTTTATGGATAAAAAACAAATTGGCGTCGGACCATATCCAAAGCCTTGGCCAACTGATTCGAAATATGATTTGGAATTGCTAGAGAATGGCGATAAGCGTAATGTCTTGGACAAATATCGTTATTGGACGGTTGAGGCAATTAAAGCCGATTTGGATAAAACTAGAGCTAAATTACATATTGCTGTCGAAAATTGGCAGCACGATTTGAATATTGGCACAATCGTTAGGACTGCCAATGCTTTTAATGTTGAGACGGTTCATATAATTGGCAAACATCATTGGAATCGTCGGGGAGCGATGGTAACGGATAGATATATGAATATTATTCAGTATGATACGGTTGAAGAGTTTGCTAACGCTATGGATAGGGATGGCAGACAAATTATCGCTATTGATATTATTCCTGGTGCTAAAAATCTATCGGAAACCATTTTCCCGGAGAGGTGTGTCTTAACCTTTGGAGCAGAAGGTCCGGGCTTAAGTGAAGAATTAAAGTCAGCAGCAAAAGAAACAATCATGATTGAGCAATTTGGCTCAACTAGATCGGTTAATGTTGGTGTTGCAGCTGGTATCGCCATGTATGCTTGGGTACTACAGCATATTGCAAATAGTAATGATTAATGTTATAATCATGACAATCTTTACCTTTACAATTAGTTAGTCTTAACAAAAATCTGTTGAATTGATGCAAGAGGGGTGATTTTTTTGGAAAAAACAAAATCATTGAAATTGACAGCAAGGATTAACAAAGACGTTAAGGAAAAATGGCATATTGATGATACGGTTAGCACCGCGTCGGATGTAGCAACCGGGTTAAATATGATCGATCAATCATTATATCCCTTGGATATAATGATGACGACGTGCGCTTATTTTAAAGTCTCTCTAGAAGACATCTTAAGAAAGCGCACTGGAGACGAAAACATTCGTAGGGCACGTTTGATTGCAGTATATGTTATTAAACAAAAAGCCTCGCGTCGGTTGAATAATCGCTTGATGGCAAAGTTGATGAATCGAAAGAGCTCTTCATTTGTTGATCAATGCGTTGACGGCGTTGAGGAGCTGCTTTTGCATGAAGGGCCTGACGGTCAAACCGCAAGAGCGATTGAGTCTATAAACTCGTGTCTCGTTAGCCTGGATTGAAGAAAAAAGTAAAGATTAAGAGCCCAGTGTTATAAACACTGGGCTTTTTTAATTGCAAAATCTTGTAGTTTGTCGGTTTGATATTGTAATAAACAGAGAAAAATGTAAAAATAATTGTAATGAATACTCTGTCATCACAACCATATAAAGGGGCGAGAGACTTTTATCCTGAGGATAAAAGAATCCAGAACTACATCTTTTCAACTTGGCGAAAAGTTGTTGAATCTTTTGGCTACGAAGAATATGGCGCTCCAATTTTGGAACCGCTTGAGGTTTACGCTGCTAAGAGTGGCCAAGAACTTGTTAACGAACAAACCTACTCATTTACCGATCGTGGTGGCCGTTTAGTGGCTATTCGTCCAGAAATGACGCCAAGCGTTTGTCGATTAGTTGCCAATAGACGTCAAGAATTGGCTTATCCAGCTCGACTTTATTCGATTGCCAATTTTATGCGTTATGAACGACCGCAGCGTGGCCGTGAGCGTGAATTTTGGCAACTAAATGTTGATGTTTTTGGCTATGAGGGCGTTGAAGCTGAGGCTGAACTTATCATTCTAGCCGATAGAATTATGAAACAATTTGGGGCAAAGCCAGATGAATATGTCATAAAAATTAATAACCGAAAGTTAATTAATTTTATGATGGCACAATATCTAGGTTTAGACGCCACGCAGTCGCAGCTAATGATAAAATTACTGGATCGTAAAGATAAAATTCCTAATGATGAATTTATTATTCAGGCGAAAGAGATTTTTGGCGATTGGTCTGAAATTGGTCTAGCCAAAATCAATGCTTTGCTTCGAGCAAAAACGATGGCTGATTTGCCGGCTGAAATTTGTGAGTGTTCCAGTGTTCGCGAAGTTCAAGAATTGTTTACTTTATTGGAACGTGCTGGCGTTAACAGTGTGACTTTTGATATAACTTTAATGCGCGGCCTGGACTATTACACCGGTATGGTGTTTGAAGTTCATGATACCGATCCGGAAAACAACCGTTCCATCTTTGGCGGCGGACGTTATGATGGTTTAGTTGGTGTGTTTGGCGTTGAACCTATATCTGCAGTTGGTATGGCACCTGGCGGTACAACTATGGAGAATTTTTTGACGGTCCATAATCTACTTCCAAAATTGGGTTCAACTACAGATATTTATATTGCAGCTTTGGGTGAAAGTAAGCGCGAAGCCACGAAACTGGCCAGCGAGCTTCGCGATAAGGAATTGAATATTGAGCTAGATTTGTCTAACCGTAAGTTAGACAAGCAACTGCGAAATGTTATTAAAAAGGAAATTCCGTATATGCTGTTCGTTGGCGAAGATGAAATCAAAGCGGGACAATATTCGTTCAAAGATATTAATAATTCAAAAGACTATAAACTGGATTTTGCCGGTATTATCGATTTTGTTACAAAAGCCAAAAGGAGAGGCTAAATAATGAAAACAACTGTAAAAAATTTATCTGATACTAAAGTTGAATTAACGATTACATTAGGTGTGGCGGAATTAGAGGCTGCTAAGCAAGTAGCCGTTAAGCGAATTTCGCATGACCTTAAAGTTGCTGGATTCCGAAAGGGCAAAGTGCCTTATGATATTGCCCTCAAAAATATTAATCCAGATGATTTACAAGAACAAATTGGTAATGAAGCGATTAGCAAGGCTGTCGCTGACGCTTTCCTGGAGAATAAATTACAGGCATTGGATCGTCCAGCGGTTGAACTTAAAAAATTTGTACCGAATGAAACTCTTGAATTTACAGCTGAAGCTGAAATTCTACCAGCCGTTAAGCTAGGCAATTATAAAAAACTTAGTGTCAAAACCGAAAAAGTTGAGATTAAAGAAGCTGAAATTGACGAGATTGTTGACCGCGTTCGTCAGGGTTACGCCGAGAAAAAAGATGTCGACCGCGCGGCTAAAGATGGTGATGAAACAATTATTGATTTTGTTGGCAAAAAAGATGATGTTGCCTTTGAAGGTGGCACCGGCAAAGATTACAGTTTAACGCTTGGTTCGAATCAATTTATTTCTGGCTTCGAAGAAGGCATTGTTGGCCACAAAAAAGATGATGTTTTTGATCTTGCTTTGACTTTCCCAGAAGATTATTCAGCTAAGGATCTCAAGGGTGCGAAAGTCATCTTTACGGTTACCCTGAAGGCCATAAAGGAAGTTATCCTTCCTGAACTTGATGACAAATTAGCAGCTAAGGTTGGTCCATTTAAATCAGCCGCCGAGCTTCGAGATGATATTAAGCGCGAAATCACTGCTCAAAAAGAGCGTGAAACTGCCGAAAAACTTAAAGATGATCTTGTTATGCAATTAGTTGAGGCCAGCAAAGTTCCGGTTCCAGAAATTTTGGTTACAGACCAAATGCAATCAATTGAACAAGATTTTTCAAATAATTTGATGTATCAGGGATTAACCCTTGACCAATATCTTGAGAACAAAAGCTTTGATACAAAGGAAAAGTGGCTCGAAAATGAAGTTAAGCCAATCGCCGAAAAGCGCGTTAAGGCCGGCTTGGTTCTAGCCGAGTTAAGCAAAGCTGAGTCGATTGAAGCAACGCCAGCTGAACTTGAAGAGAGAATCGAAATGTTCAGACAACAATATTCTAAGAATCCTGAAACTCTAAAACAATTTGAGCAACCAGAAGTTCGTCGTGATATCGTCAACCGATTGTTGACCGAAAAAACCGTTGAGCGATTAGTAAAGCTAAACAAAAAATAATAAATTTGTAACTACATATCAAAAAGATACCTCTGTAAACTTGGAGGTATCTTTTTTTACGTAAGGTTAAGATGAACAAAAACTATTATTGTCTTTTTATTAAGCTAATGCTAATCTAAAAATATCAAACTAATGAGAAAAGCGGTATTTATTATATGAAAAGCAGCACATCTCGTCAGCAAACTTCTAAAATTCATCATAGTTTCCATCGGTTTCGCCCTGGATTTACTATTGTTGAGCTTATTATTGTAATTTTTGTAATTGGCATTCTATCTGTTATTACGGCTATTTCCTATAATGGAATTATGCAGAAAACCTTAGCTGTATCTTTACAGTCAGACCTAAAATCTGCTTCAAGCCAACTCCAATATGATAAAACGTCAAATGGCAAATATCCGGCAACGATTGAGGCTGCTGATGATGGCAAAGGACTGAAGTCTAACTCAGGCTCGGTGTTTACTTATACTCATGACGACAGTGATGATAGCTACACTCTCATTGCTACCAATAGAGGAGTTTCATATTATATTACTTCAAAAAACAAAGTTCCAACTGAGGGTGTGCCGACAGTTCTGGCGGCCAAATCTATGGCAATAAGGTTCGGCGGTTCTAAGCATGAGATGCCGGGCGGCATTGTCCAAACGAGTGACGGTGGTTATGTCGTAGTTGGCAAAACTAATAGTTACGGGGCTGGTGGCTATGATATGACTATTACAAAATATGATGCTACCGGTGGCTTATCTTGGAATAAAACTTGGGGCGGCGCGAGCGACGATTCTGGCAGCGGTGTGGTTGTGACTAGTGACGGCTACTACCTTGTTTTAGGTACTACCTGTAGTTACGGTACGGCCTGTGACGCTTTTCTGGCTAAATATAATGCGAGTGGCGTACTGATTTTAAGCAAAACGTTTGGAGGATCGGCTGCCGAATCTAGTTCCGCTATAACTAAAACGAGTGATGGCGGCTATGCTGTTGTTGGAACAACTAATAATAATGATGCTTTTTTGTCAAAATTTGATTCTAGCCTTAGCTTATTATGGACTAAGACTTGGGGTGGCAGTGGCTTAGATGCTGGATTGGATATTGCGCAGATCAACGACGGTAGCTATGTCGTAGTCGGCTACACGAGTAGCTTGAGTGCTGGTGCTGACGATGTGCTTGTTATTAAGTATGACAGCTCGACTGGAAGCCTAATTTGGGCTAAGACTTGGGGTGATATTGGTGAAGACTATGGATATGCGATAGTCCCAACCAGCGATGGTGGTTTTGCTATAACCGGCGAAACGGATAGCTATAGCAATTCAAGAGCTGACGCGTTTTTAGCAAAGTATGATTCTGCGGGCGTCGTGTCTTGGGTTAAGACTATCGGTGGAGCACTTAACGATTACGATAATGGTAGCGATTTGATCCAGACTAGTGACGGTGGGTATGTAATTACCGGTGAATTGTGTGAGGAGGATATGCTGGAAAACATATTGTTGGCAAAATATGACCTTAATGGCACTCTGACTTGGAATAAAATATTTGGCGGGACGACCGGTTCGTACTATGGCAATAATATTATCCAAACCAGCGATGGCGGATTTGCTATTGCTGGCTATGTTTATAATAGCGGCTTAAGCGATATAATGCTGGTCAAGTATAATTCTGATGGAACAATAAACAACTGCACTGCAACGTTTTGTAATAGTTCAGCTGACCCAATGATTATGAGCCCAAGTGTTACACTTATTGGTCGATCCGCAACGACCGCGAGTCCGACCTTTACGGTTGTTAGCCAAACTGTATCTGACGTAACCCAGTCAACTACGACTACTACTGTAGTTACGCCGTCTTTTTAAACTTAAACACTATTGTTCTTTTGGTGCAGATATCCTACAATTATCCGTATAATTAGCTTAAAAAATATAAAGAAGAAGGATGTCTGCCGTGTCTCTTATAAATAAATACAACTATCGTAATAGACGCGAAAATGGTTTTACTATTGTTGAACTTTTGGTCGTTATCGTTATTATTGGCATTTTAGCCTCAATTACGATGGTTTCTTATGCTGGCATTACCGATAAGGCAGCTGCAGCGACGCTTCAGGCCGATCTTAAAAATGCCTCGACTCAACTCGAAATAGACAAGGCGACTAGCGGGACCTATCCGTCATCGGCCGCAGCTGCAAATAATGGGGCTGGACTTAAAGCCAGCAGCGGCACGACACTTTCTTATGTTTATTATAGTGCGACCGATTCCTATAGTTTGGTAGATACCAATAAGGGAAAATCATATTTTATTACATCGTCTAATGAATCACCAATTGCTGGCTCGACACCTAGCTTTAGCTCTTTTATCGCCTCTTTGGGTAGCGCTGATTATGAAAGTGGTTATGGCGTTGCGCAGACTATCGATGGTGGCTACATCTTGACTGGTTCAACGGATATCTCTGGTAATGATGATGCATTGATAGCTAAGTATGACGCTAGTGGTAGCCTGTCATGGAGTAAAACTTGGGGCGGTGCTGACGACAGCGACGACGGTGCAGCTGTGATTCAAGTTAACGATGGTGGCTATATCGTAACTGGTACAACACTTTCTTTCGGCACTGCCATAGGAAGTGTGTTCGTAGCAAAGTTTGATACTAGCGGCACTTTATTATGGAATAAAACTTGGGGTGGTACGACTAATGGCGATAATGGACTTGGCATTGCTAAATCTAGTGACGGTGGAGTTGTTATTACGGGCCAAACTTATAGCTTTAGCGCTGGACTAAGTGATGCATTTATTGCTAAGTATGATACTAATGGTAATTTATTATGGAATAAAACTTGGGGCGGCACCGCTTTTGATGGTGGCAACTCTGTTGCTCAGATTAACGATGGTAGCTATGTCGTTACTGGTATTACCGGCAGCTATGGTGCTGGGTCTTCTGACTTGCTTTTATTAAAATATGATATAAGTGGCAATTTGTTGTTTAGTAAAGTGTGGGGCAGTGCTGCCTATGAAAATGGTAATTACATCGCAAAAACTAGTGATGGTGGATTTGCTGTGGCGGGTGTTTCTGGAACTAGCGATGCCCTTATAACAAAATTTGACGTAAACGGTAACTTGTTATGGAGTAAAACTTGGGGCGGAGCTAGTGGCGATTCTGGCATGTCGTTGACGCAGACTACCGATGGTGGTTTGGTTATGGTTGGTTCAACTAGCAGCTTTGGTGCTGGGAGCGACGATGCTTTTATGGCTAAATATGATATTAGCGGTAACTTGTCATGGAGTAAAACTTGGGGCGGAACTGGCTATGATAGTGGCTCTAGCACTTTTCCGACTAGCGACGGTGGCTTTGCTATAACTGGCGAAACGGATAGCTTTGGCGATTACAATGGTAATCTATATCTAGCGAAAATTAATAGCGACGGTAACGTACCTGGCTGTCCAGCTGCGGCATGCAAAACAGTAACCCCTACGGTTACTAGCCCAACCCTTACGGTTGTCACTCCATCGGCTACAACTACCACTCCATCGGCTACCGTCACTACGCCATCAGCTACGGTTGATAGCCCGGCCCTAACATCCACTATGATAGTTGCGTTATAATAGGGTTATGAATAAACCATCGGATTATTTGATTCCAACTGTCGTTGAAAAAACTTACGAAGGCGAGCGGGCTTATGATATCTATTCTCGGTTGCTTAACGAGCGTATTGTTTTCTTGGGCGAACAAGTTGATGAAAATACGGCCAATGTGGTTGTTGCGCAACTTCTACATTTAGCCTATGTTGATTCGAAAAAGGATATCAAGTTGTATATTAACAGCCCGGGCGGTAGCGTTTACGACGGTATGGCTATATATGACACGATGCAGTATATCAAACCGGACGTTATGACGATTGGTATTGGCTTACAAGCAAGTATGGGTGCGTTTTTGCTATCAAGTGGTGCTAAAGGCAAGCGCTTTGTTTTGCCACACAGTAAAGTTATGATCCATCAACCAAGCAGTGGCACTCGTGGTAAAGTGACCGATATGGAAATTGACCTCAAAGAGGGGATTGCCGTAAAGGAAATGTTGGCAGAACTGCTCGCAAAAAACACTGGTCAGAAACTTGCAAAAATCAAGGATGATATGGAACGAGATTATTGGATGGCACCAGAGGAAGCCGTGGCTTACGGTATTGCTGATAAGATAATTAAAAAAGACGAATAAATAGTTTTTAAGAAATTAAAAAAGCCGGACAACTAAGTCCGACTTTTTTTGGAAGAAAATTTGTTGATCTTCTAGACCAGATAGCCGAACATGTCGACTTTTTGGCCCTTTGTATTAATAAAGTCGCCAACCTTTATATCTGAGTTAGAGATCTCCATCGAAGTTGCCCCCTCGCCGGCCTGATAGGTTCTAGGCCCTTGAACTAGCCACCATAAATTGTCAGTTTTGTTGATATCGGTTACCGTAAAAACTTGACCATTTTGTTCTGGAACGGTTGCCAAAAAATTTCCTTTTGAATCAACAATCTGGAGCTTATTGTTGATAAAATCACCAATTTTAGCTTCAGGATTTTTGCCTTTTACGACCGTTGATTCGGCTACCTTCGTCCAATAGTTTGGCTGCCAGATATCTACATTAAAGCTATCTGTATTGATGGCCGTAATGCGATAAACTTCAGCATCTCTTATCCGATTTACATCTTCATGGCTGCTGAGGACGGCAATGGAAAATACTGCATAGACAATGACTGCCAATATGACAAGCGCTCTACGAAAATTTCTCCTTCTCGTATACATATACATGAATTTTTCCTCCTTAAGGTACGTGGCTTTATCTGAATGATAGAGCTCAATTTAACGCATATTATAGCAAAAAGCTGTGGAAAGTCAATGGGCCAGCTAGTGCTCGAATTAAAAAAAAGGGGTGGCCTTGCGGTCATCCCTGTTGCTGAGTTGTTTGTGCTATTAATGTGTCTTCGTTGCTTTCGAGATTAAGCTCCGTCGATGGATCACCCTTGCCGATAACGATCTCAAAATCATTAATAACGTCGTTTACGCCGCTATTATTCCACCATAGACTCGGCATGGTTATAATGGCTTTTGTGGTTTGGTTTATTACCGTTATGCTCCCCGGGGTTTTTGCGATAACTGTGTTGCGATCATTGGATCCGATAATCACAAAAACGATAATAATTATCACTGTGTAGATAATCGAAAGAAACTTTTTTATTGCATTTATACATTCCACAATTATCACCTCCGGTGACAGCCAATTAGTTGGCAAGAAGGCCAACAACTCAGAAGAACTTTACTACGATGTGTTTCGGGTAATAATGTGATTATTGCAGTTATGTGTGATTTGTCAATCTAAAATTTTTCCAAATAAAATAAGGCCGGTACACAACGTGTACACGACCTTACTTTTTTGGAGGTTAGAGTCATATTAGTCAAAAATATTTAGCAATAATGGTATTAATTAATGGTAGAAACATTATAGCCGCTAAGGCTATGAACGATATGATTGTAAAAATTGATGTTTTTTTAATAGACCACTCTGCCTTTGCTATTGTTTGCTTGTTAGCGCCGGATAATCTCCGATCTTCTATATCTGATAGTGAAGAGCTGGTCATAGAGCAAAATATCTGGTTAAATAGTGTCGACAAACCTAAGATGAGATAAAGTACCCAAGTTATACTACTCATATTTCCCTCCAAAAATGAAATGTGCTTCATCCAAAATCTTGGAACGAAGCGATATGTGCCTTTTACCCAGATTTAGATGATGTTTGTAGCGTATCATAAAAAACTAAGAAGTCAATATGTTTGCATTGTCCAAAAACTTTAACAAAAACTATTGACTATATTCTTACAATAATGCAAAATAGTTACTAAGAAGTAGTGTAGCTGTGGTTACCTATGTCTGCGCATATAAGTGGCATTATATGCTCGGACGATCACAGTTAAGGGAATCTTCGGCGCCAAAGACCCCTATTAATCTAATACAATTTATGCGAGGAGTAGCACCAACTATGGCAAAAGCCAAAAATGATAGCGCTAAACGCGTCTTTTTTACTGAAGGCGATTCAGCGTTTCCATTACCAAATCTAATTGCTCATCAGAAGGATAGCTGGCGTGAATTCGTCGAAACTGGACTTAGCGAAATTTTTTCCGAGCTAAATCCAATCGATGATTACACTGGTCAGAAACTTTCACTTCGTTTTAACAAATATGCGTTTGACGAACCAAAAAACAGCGAACGCTTCGCAAAAGAAAACAATTTAACCTTTGACGCTCCTTTAAGGGCCAATGTTGAATTGGTCAATAAAGTTACTGGTGAGGTTAAAGAACAAGAAATCTATCTTGGCGATTACCCTTGGATGACCGACCGCGGTACATTTATTATTAACGGCACGGAACGCGTAGTTGTTTCTCAGCTAACCCGAAGTGCTGGTGTTTTCTTTACCACTGATAAAACTCCTACTCGAAATTACTATGGCGCAAAGTTAATCCCAGGCCGTGGCGCATGGCTCGAGATTGAAACAGCTACAAACGGTGTTATTTATGTTAAGATTGACCGTCGTCGTAAATTGCCAATTACGACTTTGTTTAGGGCATTAGGCCACAGCAAAACGTCGGAAATTAAGAGTTTATTTGAAGATATTGATACTGGCGAAGTTAAATACATCGATGCCACACTCGAAAAAGATCCAGCTCGCGGTTCAAACGAAGCCCTAATTGAGGTTTATCGTCGTTTGCGACCAGGTGATTTGGCTACTGTTGATAACGCTAAATCAATGATTGAGCGTATGTTCTTTGATTTCAAGCGATTTGATTATAGCAATGTTGGTCGCTACAAGCTTAACCAACGCCTTGGTGTTGAGCTTCCAAATACGACCGAATATCGTGTTTTCCAAGTTAGCGACTTAATTGCGATTGTTCGCGAAATTATCCGTTTGAACAATACCCAAGAGAAGGCTGATGATATTGATTCACTTTCAAACCGACGTATTAAGTTGGTTGGTGAATTGGTTGCTCGTCAGTTCCGTGTCGGTATGCTTCGTATGCAACGAAATGCTATGGATCGTATGAGCATGAGTGATCTTGAAAACGTTTCACCAAGCCAGTTAATTAATGCTCGTCCAGTCGTTGCGGCTGTTCGTGAATTCTTTGCTAGCTCTCAGCTTTCACAGCTGATGGATGAAACCAACCCACTTTCTGAGTTGTCTCATAAGCGACGACTAAGCTCAATGGGCCCAGGTGGTCTATCACGTGAGCGCGCCGGTTTTGATGTTCGTGATGCTCATCCAACCCACTATGGCCGTTTGTGCGTCGTTGAAACTCCAGAAGGTGCCAACATTGGTTTGGTTTTGAACCTTGCTTGCTATGCTCGTATTAATGAATATGGCTTCATTGAAACGCCTTATCTAAAGGTTAAAGATGGCAAAGTAACCAAAGAATTGGTTTACATGGATGCCGCTCAGGAAGAAAAAGAAGTTATTGCTGATGCTAGTGTCAAGCTAAACGATGACGGCTCATTTGCCGAGCCTCGCGTTAGTGCCAGGAACGGTGTCTTGCCAGAGCAAGTTGATGCTTCAGAGGTAACTTACGTCGATGCTGCCCATAAACAAATTCTTGGTGTTTCAGCTGCTTTGATTCCATTCCTTGAAAAAGACCGTGTTGACCGTGCTTTAACTGGTTCTGCCATGCAGAAGCAGGCTGTCCCTCTATTGACGCCACAAGCGCCAACGGTTGGTACCGGTATTGAAGATCAAGTTGCTAAAAATACTAGTCAACTCGTTGTTGCCAGCGGCGATGGCGAAGTTGTTCGCGCCGATGGTGATGAAGTTGATGTTAAGTATGCTGACGGTGTTAAAAAGTATGAATTAATTCATTTCTCAAAGAGCAATGATGACCGTTGTATCAATCAAAAAACTTGCGTTGAAAGAGGCCAAAAAGTAAAAGAAGGTGATTCTCTCATCGAGGGCGCTTCGGTTGCCGATGGTGAATTAGCTCTTGGACGTGATTTATTGGTAGCCTTTATGCCTTGGGGCGGCTATAACATGGATGATGCTATTGTGCTATCACAACGTATCGTTCAAGATGACGAGCTTACAAGCATTAATATTAAAGATTACACAATTGAAGTTCGCGAAACTAAACTCGGTGACGAAATCGTTACTCGTGATATTCCAAACGTTAGCGAAGATTCACTCCGACACCTTGATGAAAACGGTATTATTCAGATTGGTTCTGAAGTAAAAGCTGGCGATGTCCTAGTTGGTAAGATTACGCCAAAGGGTGAGCAGGAACTTTCAAGCGAAGAGCGATTATTGCGCGCTATCTTTGGCGAAAAAGCTAAAGACGTTCGTGACACGTCTCTACGTATGAACAATGCTGGTGGCGGAAAAGTTGTTGGCGTTAAGATCTTTAGCCGTGAAAACGGTCATGAGCTTAAAGCTGGCGTTATCATGCAAGTTAAGATCTTTGTTGCACAACTCCGTAAGATTAGTGTTGGTGATAAGCTAGCTGGACGACACGGTAACAAGGGCGTTGTTGCTAAGATTCTTCCAATTGAAGATATGCCATACATGGCTGACGGTACTCCAGTTGATGTGGTTTTGAACCCACTTGGTGTGCCTTCTCGTATGAACATTGGTCAGCTATTCGAAACTCACCTTGGTATGGCTGCTCGTGCCCTTGGCTACAAGGTTGCAACGCCTCCATTTAACGGTGTGCCAAACTCAAAGATTGAAGATGAGCTTGAAAAGGCTGGCTTCGCTCGTGATGGTAAATTCCAATTGTTTGATGGCCGTACTGGTGATGGTTTTGAAGAGCGCACAACTGTTGGTGTTATGCATATGATTAAGCTGCACCACATGGTTGCCGATAAAATTCATGCTCGTTCAACTGGTCCATACACGATGGTTACTCAACAGCCATTAGGTGGTAAAGCACAAAACGGTGGTCAGCGCTTTGGAGAGATGGAAGTCTGGGCGCTTGAGGCTTATGGTGCTGCATCAACACTTCAGGAAATGATCACTATCAAATCTGATGATGTTTATGGCCGCGCTAAAGCCTACGAGTCAATTATTAAGAATGAACCAATTGTTGGTCCTAAACTTCCAGAATCATTTAACGTTTTAGTCAAGGAGCTCCAAGGCTTAGGTCTACGAGTTGACTTGCTTGATGAGACCAATCAGGAAACGCTTGATGCCGAACAGACTATCAAAGATGTTGATGACACTAATCGAGCGGACGATTCGGAAGAGATAAAAATTGACGAAGAGATTGAAGAACCTGAAGATATCGAAGATATTGATGGCTTTGGAGAAATAGAAGATATACCAGAATTAGAGGAGGAGGCGTAATATGGTACGAGTACTTGCAAACAACGGTAGCGCAGATTTTAATGCAATTCGTATATCTGTCGCCAGCCCCGAAGATATCTTGAGGTGGAGCTTTGGCGAAGTTACAAAGCCAGAAACTATTAACTATCGAACTCAGAAACCTGAGCGTGATGGTTTGTTCTGTGAACACATCTTTGGGCCAGTTAAAGATATTAACCCACACGACAGCAAGCTAAAGGGCGTTCGATCACGCGAAGCAGCCGTCGATAAAAATGGCGAGATGATTACTAAATCAATTGTCCGTCGTGAGCGAATGGCTCATATTACCTTGGCTTGCCCAATTGCCCATATTTGGTTTATGCGCGGCACGCCAAGTGCAATGAGTTTAGTCCTTGGTATAACAGTTCGAAACCTTGAAAAAGTTGCTTACTTTGCCTCATATGTCATTCTAAATGCTGACAATGAGAAACGCGATCAAATGTTAGCCGATCTTGATGCTGAGACCGAAGCCGGTCGTGCAGCTATTAAGATTCGCTACGAGCGTGAAGCTAGTGAAGAAAATGCTGATGTTAAGGCGCTTGCAACTAAGCAATCGGCTGAAATCGAAGATTTAAATGCATCATATCTTGCTAAAAAATCTCAGCTAGAAAGTCTAGTTAAAGGTGCTTTGATTAGCGAATCCGAATATCGCAATTTGTCTGAAGAATACGAAGAGTTAATTGAAGTAGGTATGGGCGGTACAGCTCTTAAGGCTATGCTCGACGAGGTTGATCTTCCGCAGCTTATTGCTAAATTATCTGAAGAAGTGGCTAGTGCTAAAGGTCAACGTGAAAAGAAGTTGTTAAAGCGTCTTAAAATGCTTGAAGGCATGCAAGCTGCTGGAATTAAACCAAGTAGCCTTGTACTAACTGTTCTACCAGTTATTCCTCCAGATTTGCGCCCAATGGTTCAGTTGACCGGTGGCCGTTTTGCGACATCGGACTTAAATGATCTTTACCGACGTGTTATCAACCGCAACAATCGTTTAAAGAAATTGATGAGTTTGAACGCTCCTGAAGTTATTCGCCGCAACGAAATGCGTATGCTTCAAGAAGCTGTCGATGCTTTGATTGATAACAGTGCCGCTAAGGGCAACCGTGCTGTCAGTGCTACTGGCGGACGCCGTAAGTTAAAGTCAATTAGTGACATGCTAAAAGGTAAGCAAGGTCGTTTCCGACAGAACTTACTTGGTAAGCGCGTTGACTATTCTGGACGTTCAGTTATTGTTGTTGGCCCACGACTTCATATCAATGAGTGTGGCTTGCCAAAGCAGATGGCTCTTGAATTATTCAAACCCTTCATTATTAGCTGGTTAATTCGCAACGAGCATGCTTATAACATCCGCTCGGCAACGCGATTGATTGAATCTGGTGATGCGATTGTTTGGGATGCGCTTGACGCTTCTATCAAGGACAAATACGTTCTTCTTAACCGTGCTCCATCATTGCACCGTTTATCAATCCAGGCTTTCCAACCAGTCCTTGTTGAAGGAAAAGCTATCCAACTTCATCCACTTGTTGCCAACGGTTTCAACGCTGACTACGATGGTGACCAGATGGCTGTCCACTTACCATTGTCGGATGCTGCTCAGAAAGAAGCTCATGAATTAATGAGCTCAACCAACAACTTACTTAAGCCAGCTGATGGTAACCCAGTTTTGAACATTGGCCAGGACGTTGTTCTTGGTAACTACTACCTGACATACGACAAGCCAAGTGCTAAAACTTCTGATACGGTTAAGACATATAGCTCAATCTACGAAGCTGAGATGGCTTATGAGACAAAGAAGATTCAACTTCAGACGCCAATTATTGTTGAATATAAGGGCGAGCGCCGAGAAACAACCTTGGGACGCGTCTTCTTTAACGATATTTTGCCAGCGGATTATCCATTTGTGAACTTAGCTATGAGTAAGAAACAGCTAAAGAAGGTTCTTGCTAAAATCTTTGATAAATATGGCGCCGAAATGACCGCTCAAACGGCCGATAAGATGAAAAACTTGGCCTTCCGCTTTGCTACTGTCGCCGCTGTATCAACTGGTCAAGAAGATTATACGCAGTTTAGCGAAACGAGTGATTTCGTCGCCGAAGGTGATGCAAAAACCGCTCTCATCTCTGCCCAATATGATCAAGGTTTGATTACTGAGGAAGAGCGATACAACCTTACTATTTCAACTTGGCGTGCTGTCGACCGCAAAATTGCTGACTTCTTGCAGAATAAGTTGAAAGATATGGATACCAGTATTAGCGTCATGGTTAACTCCGGTGCTCGTGGTGATATTAGTAACGTTAAATGGGCTTCAGCTATGATTGGTATCGTGGTTGACTCAAATAACCATGAAATTGAGCTTCCAATTCGTTCAAACTATAAGACTGGCCTAAGCTCACTTGAGCAGTTCGTTGCTACTCGTGGTGCACGTAAGGGTCTTATTGATACCGCTCTTAAGACGGCTGATGCCGGTTACTTAACGCGTCGTCTAGTTGATGTCTCTCAAGATGTCTTTACGGTTGAAGATGTTGATGACAATGATGATGATGGCTTTGCAATTTACCGTGGCGAATCTGAATTAACTATGATCGACTTTAGCAACAGGTTGACCGGACGATTTGCCGCTGAAACAATTCCTGGTTATGTCGAAAGTGGAGAAATGATTACTCGCGAAATTGCTAACGCCATTGAGGCTGATGCAAATATCGACAGTGTGAAGATTAAATCCGTTCTGACGACTAAATGTTTGAATGGTATTCCACGCAAGAGCTACGGTATTGATATGTCGACTGGACACTTGGTCGATGCCGATCAGCCAGTTGGTGTTATTGCTGCTCAGTCTGTCGGTGAGCCGGGTACGCAGTTGACGCTTAAGACGTTCCACAAGGGTGGTGAAGCTGGTGGCGATATTACTCAGGGTCTTCCACGTGTTGAAGAGCTCTTCGAAGCTCGAACACCAAAGGGCCAGGCTGCTATGACTGAAGTCTCCGGTATGGTAAATGTTTGGGAAGACGGTAAAAAATATGTCGTTCAGGTCACTCCAGAAGCGGGACATGTCGAGAATATTATGCTCGATGGCCGCACGCCGGTTGTTCGATCTGGTAGCAACGTTAAGGTTGGTGACATTCTGGCCACTGGCGAAAGCGAAGCAAAGCCTATAACAGCTCCATTTGATGGTGTCGTTGAAGTAACTGATGATTCGCTTATCTTGGCCGCTAATGCTAGCTCTCCGGTTCGCTACGAAATCCCAGGTACGTCTCAAATTGTCGTTAAGTCTGGTGATGCCGTTGAAGCCGGCGATCGTCTAACCTCTGGTTCATTAAATCTTTACGATCTGATGAGACTAAAGGGTACTGAGGCAACGCAGCGCTACATTATTAATGAAGTATTGCGTATTTATGCTGCTCAGGGTCAAGATGTGGCCGATAAGCATCTTGAGATCATAGTTAAACAGATGTTTAGCCGAGTTCAAATTGAAGAACCGGGCGATAGCATCTTTGTGACTGGTGACATTGTATCCAAGGCTCGAGTTGTTGAAGCAAACAGTGAATTGGCAGCTGCTGGCAAGAAACTAATTGGTTATACGCAGCTATTGCTTGGTATTACCAAAGTTTCAATCTGGTCAGATAGCTTCCTTTCGGCCGCTTCATTCCAGGATACTAACCGCGTGCTCATCAATGCCGCTATTAGTGGACGAGTTGACCGTCTGCATGGACTTAAAGAAAACGTTATTATTGGTCGCAAGATTCCAGTCGGAACCGGTGCGCCAAAACGCTTACTTGAAGCTGACCAAGCTGAAAAGGTTGATGTTTCTCAAGATATAATCGAAGACGTCGATCTCGACATCTAGAAAAAACTTGGTGAACAAATTGCAGCGTCGTAGTTCAAAGCTATGGCGCTGTATTTGTTTTGTTGACTAATGGAGACATTTATGATAAATATTAGTTCATTGATTAGCTTATAAAAATAAGCTTTAGTCGATCATTAACAAATCGAATTATTACAGTGCATGTCAAAATACATTGGGGCAGGGTGCAATTTTAGAATTATTTCTAAATTTACACACTGCTCCAAGGACGAAGCAGTGATACTGAAGCAAAGAGGGGGCGAAATTAATGTCGGAGACTATATCTAATGGATCTATTACTATGTCGAAGAAGGCTGCTAAATTTGTTTCTGAGACTAAATTTCCAATGCCAAGGCCGAGCATAATAAAGGTTTTGGCGAGAATTCCAATCAAGTGTTTGCCGTACAGGCATTTTAAGCATGAGGTTGATGGAACATTCAAGGTCGAAGCTGCCGAAAAAGTCCAGACAATGTTAAATCGGCTGCATGGGTCGCTGGTGTCTTTTGTGGACATTAGTGCTGAGGGCAATAGCCAAGTCGACGTTTGTATAAATGAGGACTATCAACGCAAGGCCCTCTGTTATGCAAACAAATTTTTTGGTAAGGATTATATGAGCGGGTATTACGTGAGCAACTTTCTCATATTGATTGCTCAGCACATCTCGGTACAGCTGGCTATTTACATCATGCGCGATTTATCGAACAAAAAAAATTATGTTTGGGCTGAAAATCCGATTGATTTTGAAGATGTTCTTTATTCCAACAGTGACGAAATTTTTAATATCCTCTTAGCTAAAAAATCGTAATTTTGGGCCCGCTCTCGATTATTGTCGATGAGCGGGCCCTGATGACTAGTATCTTTGACGTGCACTAATTGTAATAATCTGATTTGTTGATAAAATTTATAAAATTTGTTATAATACACTTTGAGTTTACTCTTATTGGGCTAGTAAATCATTAGAATGTGTACAAATTTACTAGAGCCGATAGGCAGAGACAGAAAAGGAATGCTGATCCTAATCTGTATGCAGATGGAACGAGGTATATTTTCTAATTACTTTGTTTCCTGTCGACAAATTATTAACTACCAAATAAAATGGAGTTCTATTAATGCCAACAATTAATCAATTGGTGCGTAAACCACGCAAGACTGAGGCTAAAAAGTCAAAGTCACCTGCGCTTGGCCGAATCCATAACGCCCTTAAGACTCGATATTTCGATCAAGATTGTCCTCTTAAGCGAGGCGTCTGTGTTCGTGTAACTACAAAGACACCAAAAAAACCAAACTCGGCTCTCCGTAAGGTCGCTCGTGTTCGTCTAACTAACCAACAAGAAGTTTGGGCTTACATCGGTGGTGAAGGTCATAACCTACAAGAGCACGCAGTTGTTCTAGTCCGTGGTGGCCGTGTTCCAGATCTTCCAGGTGTTCGTTACCACATTGTTCGTGGTGCGCTAGACCTTCAGGGTGTTGCAAAACGCAAGCAGGGCCGTTCAAAGTACGGTGCTAAGAAGGAGAATAAGTAATGCCTCGTAAAACTACCGTAAGTTTGCAACGCAAACTAAATCCAGACCGAAAATATCAGAGTATTATGGTCCAGCGACTAATCAACAAATCTATGTTGAGTGGCAAAAAACTAATTGCCGAGAAGGCTGTTTACAGTGCTCTTGAAATTGCTGCTAAAAAGCTTGGCAGCGAAAACCCACTTGAGGTTTTTGAAAAAGCTATTAAGAATATTTCACCTAATTTTGAAGTCAAAGGCCGACGCGTTGGTGGTGCAAACTACCAAATTCCATTCCCAATTCAGGGACACCGACAGCTTCATTACGCTTTCACTTGGTTAGTCCAAGCTGCCCGAGCTCGCAAGGGTTCGTCATATGCTCAGAATCTAGCTCAAGAGATTGTTGATGCTTGTGGTGAAACTGGTGGCGCATTTAAGAAAAAAGAAGACACGCACCGAATGGCCGAAGCCAACCGTGCTTTTGCACATTTTGCACGTGCTTAATTTTAATAATTAAAGAGGATTCAAGGACAAATATATGGCAGAAAGACATGTTCCGCTTCAGGACCTGCGCAATATTGGTATTATTGCCCATATTGATGCTGGTAAGACAACTACGACTGAGGCAATATTGTACCGAACCGGCCTTTCTCACAAGATTGGGCTTGTTCATGAAGGCGACACAACAACAGACTGGATGGAGCAGGAGCGCGAACGTGGTATTACTATCACCTCAGCTGCTGTAACGTGCTTCTGGAAAAATCACAAAATTAATATCATTGATACTCCGGGTCACATTGACTTTACGGCTGAAGTTGAGCGCTCTTTACGTGTTCTCGACGGTGCTGTAACGGTTTTTGATGGCAAGATGGGTGTTGAGGCTCAGTCCGAGACTGTTTGGCGTCAAGCTAATAAATATCATGTTCCACGTATCTGTTTTATCAACAAAATTAACCAAATCGGTGGTGATTTTTATAAATCGCTCGATTCGATCCATAATCGCTTAACTAAAAACGCTTTTGCAATTCATTTGCCAATTGGTTTTGAGAAAGATATTTGTGGTGTTGTCGATTTAATTGATATGCAGGCTTATACCTACGCTGACTATTCCGACCACGCCCTAGTTGTTGGTGAAATTCCAGCTGATATGCTTGAAAAGGCTAAGAATGCTCGAAGCCTATTAGTTGAGGCAGCTGTCGAAGCTGACGATGTATTATTTGAGCGATATCTTGAAGAGGGTGAAGACTCAATCACGATTGATGAAATAAAAGCTTGCTTACGCAAACGCGTTCTTGCTGGTGATTTCTACTTAGTAACTGGTGGTGATGGTCGTGGTGTTATTGTTGAGAAGGTTCTTGACCTTGTCACCGAATATTTGCCATCTCCAATTGATGCTGGTGAAACTTGGGGCCATGATCCAAAAACTGGCGAAGAAATTGGCCGAAAACCTGATGATAAAGAACCAATGGCAGCTTTGGCTTTCAAAATTGCTACTGATCCATTTGTCGGTAAATTAATTTTCGTCCGTGTTTATAGTGGCAAACTAGAAGCTGGCTCATATGTTCTTAACACCACTACTGGTGACAAAGAGCGCATTGGCCGAATTGTTCGTATGCATGCCGATAAGCGAGTTGATGTTGACGAGATTGGTGCCGGTGATATTGCGGCTGTTGTAGGTCTTAAGGGCACATTTACGGGTATGACACTTTCTGACATTGCCCATCCTATTACTCTTGAGTCGATTATCTTCCCAGACCCACCAGTATCAATTGCTGTTGAACCAAAGACAAAAGCTGACCAAGAAAAAATGGGTATTGCCTTACAGCGTTTAGCTGAAGAAGACCCAACTTTCCGAATTCGCACAGATGAAGAAACTGGTCAAACGATCATGTCCGGAATGGGTGAGTTACATCTCGAAATCTTGGTTGATCGTATGCGACGTGAATTTAATGTCGAAGCTAATGTCGGTGAGCCGCAAGTTGCTTTCCGTGAAACTATTAAAGGTACAGCTGACGCTCAGGGCAAGCACATTAAGCAGTCCGGCGGTCACGGTCAATACGGTGATGTTTGGGTCAAGTTTGAGCCAAATGAGTCTGGCAAGGGCTTTGAGTTTGTTGATGCCATCAAAGGTGGCGTTGTTCCTCAAGAGTTCCGTAAGCCAGTTGAAGCTGGTATTCGCGAAACGTTGGAAGGTGGTGTCATTGCCGGTTATCCAGTTGTTGATGTCAAGGCTACTCTCTATGATGGTAGCTATCATGATGTTGACTCGAGTGAGCTAGCCTTCAAGTTGGCTGGATCTTTGGCAACGCGAGAAGGTATCAAGAAAGCTAAGCCAATTTTGCTTGAGCCTGTTATGCATGTCGAAGTGACTACCCCAGAAAACTTCATGGGTGATGTTATCGGTGACTTAAACTCTCGCCGTGGCCGAGTTGAATCTATGGATGATTTAAGTGCTGGTATTAAGCTAATTAAAGCTTTTGTACCTTTGGCAAATATGTTTGGCTATACTGGTGATTTACGCTCAATGAGCCAAGGCCGTGCTGCTAGCACGATGGAACTTGCTCAATATGAGGAAGTACCACCAAATGTAGCCCAAGAGATTATAGAGAAAAGGTCCAGCAAATAAGCTTTACCTTACGCAACGTATTCTGGTATAATGTCAGAATACGTTGTGAGAATGTTTTCTCTAATGCGAAATGTAAGTAAATAAATTTAAGGAGACAATTAAATGACAGAGTTCGATCGAACCAAGCCTCATGTTAACGTCGGTACTATGGGCCACGTTGACCACGGTAAAACAACTTTAACTGCAGCAATCACAGCTGTTCTTGCTAAGCGCGTCCCAAGTGCTGTAAACAAGCCAGTAACTTATGCTCAGATTGACAACGCCCCTGAAGAGCGAGCTCGCGGTATTACTATCGCATCAAGCCACCAGGAATACGAATCACCAAAGCGACACTATGCACACGTCGATATGCCAGGACACGCTGACTATGTTAAAAACATGATCACTGGTGCTGCGCAAATTGATGGTGCTATTCTTGTCGTTGCTGCAAACGATGGACCATTACCACAGACTCGTGAGCACGTTCTTCTTGCCCACCAAGTTGGTGTTCCAAAGATTCTCGTTTTTCTAAATAAGATGGATCTTGCTGACCCAGAACTAGTTGAACTAGTTGAAATGGATATCCGCGAACTTCTTGCTAAGAACGGTTTCGACGAAAACTGCCCAATTATCAAAGGTTCTGCTACCAAGGCTCTTGAGGGTGATCCAGCTAGCGAAGACGCTATTATGGAACTCGTCAACGCTATGGATACGTATTTCCCAGAGCCAGTTCGTGAACTAGACAAACCATTCTTGATGCCAATCGAAGATGTCTTCTCAATTAAGGGTCGTGGCACAGTTGCTACTGGCCGTATTGAGCAAGGTATTGTCAAGATCAACGATCCAGTTGAAATTGTCGGTTTGCACCCAACTTTGACATCAGTTGTTACTGGTATTGAAGCTTTCAAGAAGAGCCTAAACCAAGGTCAAGCAGGCGACAACGCTGGCATCTTGCTCCGTGGTATTGAGCGCGAACAAATCGAGCGTGGCCAAGTTGTTGTCAAACCAGGCACATTGACTCCACACACCGAATTCGAAGGTGAAGTTTATATCCTTAAGAAGGAAGAAGGCGGTCGCCACACTCCATTCACTAAGGGTTATAAGCCTCAGTTCTACTTCCGCACAACTGACGTAACTGGTGAAGTTGAATTACCAGCTGACAAAGAACTTGTCATCCCCGGCGATACAGTTACCTTCAAGGTTACATTGCTAGCTCCAATCGCTATGGAAAAAGGTCTAACCTTTGCCATTCGCGAAGGCGGCAAGACTGTTGGTGCTGGTGTTGTTACCAAGATCGACAAATAATTAGATATCTAATTACAAAAATACCTCCTGAAATATGGAGGTATTTTTTGTAATAATATTATAAATAGCCAAAACAATTAAATTTTTAAAGCTAGGCCTAAAATTTGTATTTTTTTGACATCTTTCAACTATGCCATAGCTGCTATAATTGACTAATTACCAAAAATAAGATAGAATTACTGAGAATTATTTAATGATATCGAGAACTCGGTCGTGGTAGAACAAAACTAGTCCATAACAGAGGTTACGATATAGCGCAAAGAAGGAACAATATGGCAGAGACAGAACCAAATCTACGTATTCGTATACGTTTAAAGGCCTATGACCACAAGGTTATTGACCAATCGGCAAAACAAATTATCGACACAGCTATTAGGACTGGCGCAAATATTGCTGGCCCAGTACCTCTTCCTACCCGAAGAAGCACTTTTACGGTTGTTAAATCACCACATGTCTATAAAAAGGGCGGTGAGGCATTTGAAATGCGTATTCACAAGCGTTTGATTGACATTACTAATGCAACTCCAAAAACTATCGATAGTCTGCAAAACCTCAGCTTACCGGCTGGCGTCGACGCTGAAATTCGAATGTAGTTTTAGATAAAACTAAAAATTACAAAAATACCTCATTAAATTTGAGGTATTTTTTTGTTTTCATTTTATTTGACGTATTTTGTGATAATGCTTATAGTTAAGTTATAAATAGAGTGTACTTGTCTTACTTGGGACGTCTATGAAAAAAATACGATATAAATTTAGCTTATTGAAAGAAATTACCCAAAAGGGAAGCGGATTCACTATAGTAGAATTGCTAGTCGTTATTGTCGTTATTGGCATATTGGCTTCAATTGCTATGGTTTCTTACTCTGGCATTACACTGAAGGCTACTTCGGCGGTTTTGCAATCCGACTTAAGGAATGCTTCTACTATTTTGGAAATGGATAAGGCTAAAAATGGCGTCTATCCAGATACTGAAGCGGAAGCGAATGACGGTAAGGGCTTACCAAAAAGTGCTAGCACGGAGTATCAATACACTGTTCAAAACGGCGAGTATTATCTAAGTGCTACGACTAGTAAAACTAATGAAGTTGCTTACTACACATCGTCCACTACGAGTGGCTATGTTGCTGATGGTGTTTGGTCGGGTCACGTCGCTCCAGGCGGCGGCACGGTTGATACTACTAGCTGGAGTCAACTTTCGCTCAATAATCAGCCCCAGAGCTGTGCTATCACTGCTGGGAAAGCCTATTGCTGGGGTGCTGGTGCTAATGACTCTACGACTGATAGCTCTATTCCGTTTGCCGTTAATACATCTGGTGTGCTAGGCGGCAAAACTATTACGGCAATTTCCCAGGGAAGTAGCTTTATTTGTGCCGTTGCTAGTGGACAAGCATATTGTTGGGGAACTAACTGGGCTGGACAGCTTGGCAATAATTCCACGACTGATAGCTCTACGCCGGTTGCTGTCAATACATCCGTGGCGCTAAGCGGTAAAACCGTTACAGCAATTTCAGCTGGATCGGACTTTGCCTGTGCCATCGCTTCTGGTCAGGCCTATTGTTGGGGCCATAACGGCTATGGGCAGCTTGGCAATAACTCCGCGACTGATAGTTCTATCCCGGTTCCTGTTGACACGACTGGCGTTTTAGCCGGCAAAACTATTACGGCGATTTCCACCGGTAAAAACTTTACCTGCGCTATCGCTGATAGCCAAGCCTATTGTTGGGGCGGTAATAGTGACGGTCAGCTTGGTACTTGGGCGGCTAATGAAAGAATCCCACTTGCGGTAGACACGAGCGGTGTTCTGGGCGGTAAAGCAGTCACGGCAATTTCTACTGGATCTGCACATACTTGTGCTGTTGCCAGCGGCCAGGCTTATTGCTGGGGGCGTAATGCTAATGGCCAGCTTGGCAATAATTCTACGACCACTATCGACGTTCCGGTTGCCGTTAGTACAGCTGACGCTTTAAGCGGTAAAACCGTTACGGCAATCTCAACGGCCACCTATAACACTTGTGCTGTTGCTAGCGGTAAAGCATATTGTTGGGGCTATAATTATTATGGCCAACTTGGCAACAATTCAACAGCCGATAGTCTCATTCCGGTTGCTGTCGATACATCCAATATGCTAAGCGGCAAAACCGTTACGGCAATTTCATCTGGGTATAGTCACAGCTGCGTTATAGCGGACGATCAAGTCTATTGTTGGGGTAGCAATACCTATGGTGAACTTGGCAATAGTTCGACGACTAGCAGTTATGTACCGGTGGCTATTTCTTCAATATAAGTTATTTAAATTTATATATTTTAATCGTAAATAACAATAATTGACGTCAAAACTAAAATAGCCTTGCAAAAGCAAGGCTATTCTTATTGGCCAAATTTATTTACAATGCGTTAATTGTATCGATAATAGCTGATGTCTTTAGCTGAATACTAAGAATCCAAAGTGCTAGACAGAAGATTAGGCTTAGCATTACAAACCAATACAAGGTTTGCTCGGTAACCTTGAATGTCATAAAAGGCAATGGTTCTTTGCTAATCTTAAAGTTTTTTAAGACAACCTTTTTAGCTTTTTTGATTGGTTTTTTCGCTACAACTTTTGTTGCTTTTGCTGATACTGCTTTTGTAGATTTTGCTGATTTTTTTGACTTTGCCATAATTCCACTCCTTTAAGCAATTCAATTCCTAATAAGTTGATTATGCATTAAAATAAAAATAAACACAAGTATTATGGATATTAAATGACTGCTATAATTAACCTATGGAAATGCTGGTTAGAAAACGAAAAAAAGCTTGGCAAATAATTCTTGTTGTCGTCTTTGCTATCTTAGTCGCGGCCGGTATTTGTTGGTATTTATTTAGTAGCAAACTTATTTTCAATAATCAACAGCCAGACCAAACGATAAAAGATAGCCCTGTTGCTACGAGTGATGAAGCTAGTAACCAGGCTAAGCTATCGGTTGTGCACTTTACTGCAATGGGTGATATGCTGGCTCACGATACGATAATTGCCAATGCCAAGACTGACAATGGATATGATTTTCAAAAGTTTTTTACGAATATTCGCTCAAGCTACCAAGCTGCGGATGTAGTTTTTTGTAACCAAGAAGGCCTCAGCGCTGGTGAACAATGGGGGATTAGCGGCTATCCGTCCTTTAACGCTCCAACGCAATTTTCTGCAGATTTACAAAATGGGGCTGGCTGCAATCTCATTAATTTGGCCAATAATCATATGGGTGATAAAGGAACCAATGCGATTGATGCAACGCTTGACGTCTGGAGCAAGTTAAGTCCTTTAGCGATAAGTGGTGCTAATAAATCGGCTGAAGATCAAAAAAAGATTAGTTATTTTACGAAAAACGGAATAAAATTTAGTTTTTTGTCTTTTGCTGATTTTAACAATAATGCTAGCACGCCATCATATAGCGTGAATATTTATCACGATACAGCTTTGGTCAAGTCGTTAGTGGCCGAAGCGCGAACAAATTCGGATGTTGTTATTGTTTCGATGCATTGGGGTGTCGAAGACTCCAACTCTGTTAGCGATGACCAGCTAAGCACCGCCGATTTATTAAACGAGTTGGGTGTTGATGTGGTTATCGGTACGGGGCCTCATGTTCTACAAATGATGCAAACAATTCATCGCGTTAATGATAACTTCAAAACGGTCGTCTGGTATTCGCTAGGTAATATGTTGTCATCGCAACTAAATATCCGTGAGCTGATTGGTGGTATTGCTGATTTTGATGTTACGAAAGATGAGAATGGCGCTATTTCGACTAGTAACTATGAATTTACGCCAACTTATATGCATTATGAATGGACGGCTACCGAAGCGGCAAACTACGACTTATTGGCGAGGAAGAATGCCATGATTTATTTGCTTAATGACGCCGCTGATTCCCTGGGCCACTCGCTATTTAATACCTCGGTCGCTGAGATAAAGCAGTATGTAACTGATACTATCGGGTCAGAAGTTACAATTAAATAGCGCCATTTTTCTTTAAAATTTCTTGGGCGGCTTGAAGATAGGGCCAGGCCTCATCGAGCGTTAAATTACTTTGATATAGCGCAGTTGCTAAATCAACGCCAACATATCTAAAATGCCAGGATTCATATCGGTAACCGGTGATAACCGTCTTATCCTCTGGGTAACGCAATATAAAACCATATTTGTAAGAATTTTTTGCTAACCATTGCCCGCCACTCGTATAAGCAAAGCAGTTATCGAGATAGCATTCATAAGATAGGGTACTTATGTCTATTGCCAAGCCGGTCTGATGTTCACTTTCGCCCGGACGAGCAACCGATTGGTTAGCGGCCTCATCGCCGACTGAATTAGCCAAACTATTAAAGTAGACCGATTGGAGTGTTGCCGAACGATAGCCGCTACCAATCATAAGTTCATAGCCGTCGGCTTTCGCGGCTATAAACATATCAACTACGGCCTGTGCAATATCGGACCTGATGGATCGTTCACTGTCGCTTTTATCGGATCTAGTCGCGACATCGGGAATAATCAAAGATTCTGGGGTATAGTCCTCTGAAATTGGGTGAGTCTTACTAACGATTGCCCATAGGCTATTATTTGATGTGTAATCGTCTACTAACGCCTTAATTTGATCGGCGCCTGGCAGGTTAATATAAACTGGACGGTTTTTTCTTAAAACGGAGAAAAGCTTGCCGAGTTGTAGCGTGCTTAGACTATTGATTTTCGAATGCACAATATTATCAAGCTCTAGATACTGCTCTGTAAATTTTGACGAATAAAGGATTATTATACCAATAAGACTAAAGATAATAATTTCAAGAAATATTTTGACAACAAGATTTTCGCGCTTTTGTTTCGCTATTAACATATTAATAACAATAATAGCATATTTTGCTTAGGCGATTATTGACTAATAACAGATGGTATGCTACAGTAAGACGGTAACTTATAAGATAATATAAAACGATTCTTGGTGAATTGGTAAGTCCATCAGATATGGATACTGCCAGCCACCAAGAATTTTAAGTGGGAGCAAAAGCGCTATGAAAGCACTTCTCGGTACCAAAATTGGTATGACCCAAATCATCAGCGAAGATGGTGTTGCAGTTCCTGTAACATTAATTCAAGCTGGCCCTGTTACTGTGACTCAGGTGAAAACCGTCGAAACCGACGGCTACTCTGCAGTACAAGTGGCATTTGGTGAGGGTAAGAACCTGAGCAAGGCCGTGGCTGGACATGTAAAACCAGCCGGAAGTACCCCGAAATATATTCGGGAAATTCGTGTTTCTGAACTACCAGAGGGCCTCTCGGTAGGAAATACGATCGATGTAACAAATTTTTCACTTGGTGACGTCGTTGACGCTACTGGTACAAGCAAAGGTAAGGGTTTCGCCGGTACGGTTAAACGCTATCACTTTGCGACCACTAGACACACTCACGGTGGAAAGATGTACATTCGAAAAGTTGGTTCAATTGGATCTATGTATCCACAAAAGGTATTTAAAGGTAAGAGGATGCCAGGACGAATGGGTCATGACCGTGTAACGGTTAAAAACCTTGTTGTCGCCTACATCGACCCAACAAATAACCTTATTGGTTTACGTGGAGCCGTACCTGGACCTAAAAAAGGCCTCGTAATCATCGGAGGAAAAGCATAATGACTGAGTCTACAAAAACTACACCAAAATCCGCTTTATCTAAAGATATTTTTGAGGTTGAGGTCAAGAATCACGAGCTTTTGAAGTTAGCTTATGATAGCTATCTTGCCAACTCTCGCGCTGTTTCTGCAACAACTCTACAACGTGGTGAAGTCCGCGGCGGTGGTCGAAAACCATGGAAGCAAAAGGGAACTGGTCGTGCGCGTTTCGGTTCAAGCCGAAACCCAATCTGGCGCGGCGGTGGCGTAGCCTTTGGGCCACGCGGTAATGAAAATTACACCAAAAAGCTAACTACTACTAGTAAGCGCGTTGCTGTTAAGCAAGCTCTTACGCTTGCTAATAAGGCTAATAAAATCGTCGTTGATTCATTTGTCTTTGCTGATGGCAAAACCAAAGAAGCGATTGCCCTGCTTGCAAAGCACAATATCGATTCAAGGAACTTTGTATTACTTGTTTCTGAAACAAAAGATGACATGCTAATGCGGGCTACTAACAATGTTCAACAGATCAAAGTTGTTAAGCCGATGTATCTAAATGTTTTCGACATTCTAAATGCTGATAAGATTATCATCAGTGAGAAAGCCCTTCCTATCATTAGCGAGTGGCTAAGCAAGGTGGAGAAATAATTATGAATAGTCAAATTAATATTACCCCACGTGCGACTGAGAAAGCTTACGCTCAATCAAAAGGTAACGTCTACGTATTTGATGCTCCAGTAGCCGCAAATCGTCAAGAGATTACTGCTGCAGTTGAAGCGCAATTCAAAGTAAAAGTTACTAGTATTAAAACCCTAGTACAAAAAGGCAAGGCTGTCCGAGTTTCTCGTGGCAAACGTGCTCAACCTGGTACAATTTTCCGCAAAGATGCTAAAAAAGCCTACGTTACTCTTGCGAAGGGTGACAGTATTAAGGTATTTAACGAAGAAGAAGTTGCTCCAGTCGAAACTAAAGTTAAAACCGTTAAGGCTGATAAAAAGGAGAATAAGTAATGTCAATTACTCAGTTTAATCCAACTACACCAGCTCGTCGCGGCATGACTAGCCAAGATCTTAGCGATGTTACGACTGACAGGCCTCTAAAGAGCCTCGTCAAGAGTAAGAAGCAAAATGCTGGCCGAAATAACACTGGCCGAATTACTGTCCGACATCGCGGCGGCGGTGTTAAGCGCAGTTATCGTTTAGTCAACCACAAGTTGGCGGCGGGACTCGTTGCGACAATCGAAGAAATCGAATTTGATCCAAACCGCAGCGCTCACATTGCGCGCGTTAAAGACCAATTCAATCAATATCATTACGTTCTTGCCGATACTTCAATGGTTAAGGGCAAGGTAATTTCGAGTGGTGCAGATGCTCCAATTGAAGCCGGCAACCGTATTCCATTGTCAAAGGTACCGGTTGGTTCTCAAATTTATGCTATTGAACTTACTCCAGGTAAAGGTGCCCAACTTGTCCGTTCAGCTGGCACAACCGCACAGCTAATGGCCAAAGAAGATGAATATGCTCAAGTCCGTTTGCCTTCTGGTGAGGTTCGCCGAATTCGTATGGAAGCTACAGCTTGCATCGGTATGGTTGGCAACTTACAACATCAGAACGTTAAGATCGGTTCAGCTGGTCGCAAACGCCGCAAGGGTATTCGTCCATCTGTCCGCGGTGTTGTTATGAATGCTTGCGATCACCCACACGGTGGTGGTGATGGTGGCCGACATGGTACCGGTAAATCACCTCGTACACCTTGGGGTCAATTAACTCTTGGATATCGCACTCGTCATCGCAAAGATGTCAGTAAAATGATCGTTAAGTCTCGCCATGATGCGAAGAGGAAAGGTTAGGATATGAGTCGATCACTTAAAAAAGGCCCATTCGTAGACTTCAAGCTCGCTAAAAAAGTGGCGTCGCTTGGCCTCGATGACCGAACAATTATCAACACTTGGGCTCGTGCCAGCACTATTAGCCCAGAAATGGTTGGTCGTACGATTGCCGTTCATAACGGTAAAGTACACGTGCCAGTTCTAATTTCGGAAAATATGGTTGGACATAAACTTGGTGAGTTTAGCCCAACGCGTAAATTCCGCAAACACGGTGGCAATAAGGAGTCTAAATAATGGCTGAATTATTTACAGTACGCGCCTATGCTAAGGGTGTAAATCAGACACCACGCAAGCTGTCATTGGTCGCTAGCCTCGTAAGGGGCCGTACGGTCGCTGATGCGCTTGTTATCTTGTCGCACACTCCAAAGCGTGCCGCAAAACCACTTATTGATGTAATCGAAAGTGCCAAAGCTAATGCTATTAACAATAGCGGCGTTGACGCAAAAACACTGGTTATTTCAACATTAGCAACGACAGCTGGTGTTCGCTTAAAGCGATACGTACCTGCTAGCCGTGGTCGTGCCTTACCGTTTGAGAAAAAATCAACTAACATCTTAGTTGAAGTTACTGGTGAACTAAAACCTAAGAAGACGACAACCGCCGAATCCAACAAGACGAAGACGACTGTCAAAAAGGAGAGTAAATAATATGGGCCAGAAAGTTAACCCAATTAGCTACCGTCTTCAGATACACAAAAACTGGGACTCTCGATGGTTTGCCAATAAGAAGGACTTTTCGAAGTGGCTTATTGAGGATCACCGAATTCGTGAATTGATTGAAAAGAAATTTGCTAGTCGTCCAACTATCAGCAGGATTGAGATTGAACGATCTGCTAACCTGATTACTATCACGATTCATACTGCTAAAGCCGGTGTCGTTATTGGCCGTGGCGGTGCAGGTGTAACTGAGTTGAAGAGTGAAATTGAAAAAATTGTTAGTCTTCCAATTCGATTGAATATCGAAGAAGTCAAACGTCCAGAATTAGCCGCAAAGCTAGTTGCTGAGGGCATCGCACGACAACTAGAGCGTCGAGTAAACTTCCGACGTGCCATCAAGATGTCTGCACAGAATGTTATGAATGCTGGTGCTAAGGGTGTTCGCATCCAGGTTGCTGGCCGATTAAACAATGCTGAAATGGCTCGACGTGAAAAATTGATTGAAGGTTCAGTACCTCTTCACACGCTTCGCGCTGATATTGATTACTGCGGTGTTGATGCTCAAACTACAGCTGGTACAATTGGTGTCAAAGTTTGGATTTACAAAGGTGAGAGGGCATAGTTATGTTATTACCAAAGAGAACTAAATTCCGAAAAGTACGCAAAGGCCGAAATGATGGCATTGCTACTCGTGGTCAATATATTGCTTTTGGTGATTACGGTCTACAGTCACAAGGTAACAGTTTTATTACTGGCCGACAGATTGAAGCCTCAAGGCAGGCTATGACACGACACATTGATCGTGGTGGCAAGATTTGGATTCGAATCTTCCCACATACTCCAATTACCCGAAAACCACTTGATGTTAAGATGGGCGGCGGAAAAGGTAACCCTGAATTCTTTGTCGCTAAAGTCAAACCAGGAACAATTTTGTTTGAGATGAAGGGCGTCAGCGAAGACGTCGCTCGCGAAGCAATGCGCTTAGCTTCAAACAAATTACCATGCAAAACTAAATTCGTTATGAGGGAGCAGATCTAATGGCTACTAAAAAGACAACCAAGACTGCAGTAAAGGCTAAGGAAGTTATGACAATCGAACAACTTCGAGCCGACCTTATAAAATTACAAGCTGATTTAACAGATGCTCGACGTGGCCTACGCTTAGGTGAACTTGCTAATCCACGTGCCATCACTGTTATGCGTAAAAAAATCGCTCGCCTTCAAACTGCTATCCGCGCAGATGAGATCGCTAAGAGCAAAGGAGATAAATAATATGGCCAAGACATTGACTGGTGTTGTTACGTCGGATGTAGCAGATAAGACCATCACAGTCGTTGTTACTAGTCGTGAAACACATCCTGTTTACGGAAAGCAGTACGCTGTCAGCCGCAAATACATGGTTCATGATGAAAAGAACGAAGCAAAAATTGGTGACAAGGTTGAATTTGTAGAGACCCGACCAATTTCAAAGAGGAAATCATTCAAACTTGATTCAATCGTCGAGAAATCGCACGGTAAAATCGAACTCAAAGAGGATGTATCCGAGGTAGAGGCATAATATGATACAACAAGAAACTCGTCTAAAAGTCGCTGATAACTCAGGCGCAAAGGAAATCCTTTGTATCCGTGTTCTTGGTGGTACTAAAAAACATTATGCTGGCGTTGGTGACATTATCGTCGCCAGTGTCAAAACTGCTTCAGCTACTGGTTTAGTAAAGCGAAAATCAGTCGTTAAAGCTGTTGTCGTTCGAACTCGTAAGCGTATCCAACGCAAAGACGGATCAACGATTGCTTTTGACGACAATGCTGCTGTAATTATCGGTGACGATAAGCTTCCACGTGGTACTCGTGTCTTCGGGCCAGTGCCACGCGAGCTTCGTGATTTAGGTTACGCTAAAATTGTTAGCTTAGCTCCGGAGGTTCTCTAATGACTAAAACTAAGAAAATTATCAAAGGTGATATTGTCAAAATTATCACCGGCGCTAAAAAAGGTGTAACCGGTAAGGTTCTCCAAGTCTTAAATAAAAAGAATGCCGTATTAATTGAGGGTATTGGTAATATTCATCGTACCGTCAAACCATCTCGCGAAAATCCACGTGGTGGCCATCGTGATATTCACGTCCCGACACCTATTAGTAAGGTTGCCCTAGTCGTTGATGAGACTGCTAGCAAAACTAGTCGCGTAGGTTTATCAACAAATGCTGATGGCAAAACTGTTCGTGTTGCCAGGCAGAATAAAAATAAGGAGATCAAGTAATGGTTAAAACAACAATTACATCGACAACTCCTCGCCTGAAAGCCTTGTACAAAGAAAAATTTGTCAAGGAACTACAAGCCGAATTAAAGCTTGGCAACATTCATCAAGTTCCAAAGCTTGAGAAAATTGTAATCAGCGCGGGAATTGGCAAGAACAAAGACGACAAACATTTTTACGAAGTAGTTCGCAATACGATTACTAAAATCACTGGTCAAGCTCCAGTTGATCGAATGGCTAAGAAGTCAATTGCAACCTTCAAGATCCGTGCTGGACTAAACCGCATTGGCTTGTCCGTGACGCTTCGCGGCTCAAGAATGTACGAGTTCCTAGATCGTTTTACCAACATATCTTTACCACGAGTTCGTGACTTTCACGGAATTAGTGCAAAAAGTTTTGATAAATCTGGCAACTATAGCATTGGAATCGTCGAGCAATCAATCTTCCCAGAACTAACATTTGAGGAGACACAAGTTCAACACGGTTTACAAATTACCTTTGTAATATCTGGCGGAAACGCTGCCTATAGTCGTGCTTTACTTGAAAAGTTTGGTTTACCATTTGAGAAACAAGGAGGCAAACGATAATGGCTAAGAAATCTGCTATTGCTCGTGACTTAAAGCGTAAGAATATGATCATGAAATATGCTGACAAGCGAGCTGAATTGAAAGAAGTCGGTGATTTGGAAGGTTTGGCAAAATTGCCACGAAACAGTTCACCAACGCGTTGGAAGAACCGTGACGATCTTGATGGTCGACCACGAGCTTACATGCGCCGATTTGGTCTAAATCGTATTAACTTCCGTGAAAAAGCCTCAAAGGGCGAAATTCCGGGCATAACAAAGAGTAGCTGGTAGGAAAGGAATAAGAACTATGACATTACAATCTACAGATCCAATCGCCGACCTACTAACTCGCATTCGAAATGCAGTTATGATCGGAAAGAACGAAGTAAAAGTTCCATCGAGCAAGCTAAAACTTGCCGTCGCTAAAGAACTCAAGAAAGCAAAATATCTTAGCGATGTTAAAATCGAAAGTGCAAAACCGCGCGATATGTTGGTAATTACTATCAACAAAGAGGGCGAAAATGCTACAATTAATGAGATTAAGCGCATATCAAAACCAGGACGACGTGTTTACGTTGGCGCTGCCGAGATTCCACGTGTCAAAAATGGCCGCGGTTTAGTTCTCGTTAGCACAAGTAAGGGTATTATTACTGGCCAAAACGCTATTAAAGAGCGACTTGGTGGCGAATTAATCCTAGAAGTTTACTAAAATATTATAAGAAGGAAAATGTATGAGTCGAATCGGAAAACTACCAATTGACATTCCTACCGGCGTGACAATCACGATCGACTCAGATGTTGTAACCGTAAAGGGGCCAAAAGGCCAACTTACAGTACCTCATCTGAGCGATGTTACTGTTGCCCAGGAGAATAACCAGATTATCGTCACTCGAAAAGACGATGAATTTATTGCAAAATCTCAACATGGTTTGCAGCGAACACTTGTAAACAACGCCATTATTGGTGTGACTAAGGGTTATGAAAAGAAGCTTGAAATTAATGGTGTTGGCTTCCGTGTAAACGGTGGCGGCCAGAAGATTGAAATGGCACTTGGCTTTTCACACCCAGTTATTTACAAGGCTCAAGATGGAATTAATTTAACAGTCGAAAAAATGACCATTACTGTTAGTGGCATCGATAAGCAGGCTGTTGGCCAAACTGCAGCTGAAATTCGCGCAATCAAGAAGCCTGAACCATACAAAGGCAAAGGTATCAAATATGTTGATGAAGTATTACGCCACAAGGCTGGAAAGGCTGGTAAATAATATGGCCAATTTTGCACAAAAGTTAATAAACCTAGGTCTTCGCAAGGCTCGTGTCCGAGCTAAAATATCTGGCACGTCAGACCGACCACGATTAAGCGTTACTATCAGTAACAAACATATCAGTGCTCAGATTATTGATGATGTCAAAAAAGTTACTTTAGTTTCCAGCACAACGGTTGGTACTAAACAAACTGGTACGATGTCTGAAAAAGCCGCTTTTATTGGCGCTGACATTGCTAAAAAAGCTAAGAAAGCAAAAATTAACGCTGTCGTATTCGATCGAAACGGTCGACAGTACGCAAAGCGGCTAAACGCATTCGCAGAAGCTGCACGCGGGGAAGGTTTGGAGTTCTAATATGGCTGAGAATACTAATTTTTCAAAGTCCGAATCACGTCCAGCACGTTCAGGCGATCGACGTGGTCGTGACCAACAACCAGCTGAGCCAAAGCAATACGAAGAAATTACAATCAGTGTCGATCGTGTTTCTCGTGTTGTAAAAGGTGGACGACGTTTCCGCTTTAAGGCGCTTGTCGTCGCAGGTGATCGAAAGAACAAAGTCGGTGTTGGCGTTGCCAAAGGTGCCGATGTTCAGGTTGCTATCGCAAAGGCTACTGAAGTTGCTAAAAAGCACATGGTTACAGTTGCAATCGACAAAGGAACTATTCCACATGATGTTGAAATTAAATTGGCTGGTGCTCGTGTTCTATTGAAACCAGCTGCTCCTGGTACTGGTATTATTGCTGGCGGCGTTGTTCGTTCAATTATTGGTACGACTGGTATTACCGACTTACTTTCTAAGTCGCTTGGATCAACGAATAAGGTAAACATTGCTTATGCAACGGTTGAAGCTCTTCGCAGCCTCGTTCCAAAGACCGAGTGGCTAAATTCGTCAGAATTTACTGCTAAACCAAAAACTTCCAAGGAAGCTAAGGAGACAAAGTAATGACTAAATATAATGAACTAGAAGTTACCGCTATTAAAAACCGAAAACGAATTGGTCGTGGTATTGCTGCTGGCCAAGGTAAAACTGCCGGTCGTGGCACAAAAGGTCAAAAAGCCCGTACTGGTCACAGCCAAGTTCGAGCAACCTTTGCTGGTGGCTCAGGCTCACTTGTCCGACGCATTCCAAAGTCTAAAGGTTTTAAATCGCTTCATGCTTCAGCTCAAGTCGTTTATCTTGATCATCTGAATGCTCTAAAGGGTAAGATGATTGATAATTTCGCACTATTTGAAGCTGGTTTAATCTCGACACCATACCAAGCCGTTAAAATCATCCTTAGGGGTGAATTAACTGAAAAGGTTGATGTCAGCGTAGCTGGTGCTAGTAAGAGTGTTAAAGCCGCTATCGTTAAGAACGGTGGAAGTTTCGTTAAAACTGCTGTACCATTGGAAGCAAGTACTAAACCTGATAAGGTTAGTAAGTAATAAAACATTTGTTATAGCTTGTCAGGGCATGACCGTGCCCTGCAAAGCTGTAAAAAACGGCCACGGGATATAATTTACTAGAGAGGGTTTACGTAAAACAATGAATTGGAAAACAATTTTAAAGTCTTTGAAAAATCGCGATATGTTAAAGCGAGTCTTGGCCCTACTCGGTATTATTGTAGTTTATCGCTTTATGGCCCATATTCCGGTACCTCTTGCTTCGCCATCGGCCCTAAAAGATGTCGTAGCCAACCTTGTGTCATCAACTGATCTTGGCGGTTTCTTAAACTTGCTTTCCGGCGGCGCCCTAACTAGTCTTTCGATTATCCTAGTTGGTATGAGCCCATTTATTACGGCTTCGATTATTACGCAACTTCTAACAAAGGCTATTCCAAAGCTCGAAGAACTTCATAAGGATGGTGAGTCTGGCCGTCGTAAGATTAACCAGTGGACTCGTATTGTTGCCGTACCATTGGCCATTGTTCAATCTATTGCTTATATCTATATCCTTCGCCAAACTGTTCTAGCCGGTAGCACAACCACGGCTTTGGATTCGTCGCTCTTTAGTTGGGTCGTAGCCGTAGCGGCCATGACTGCCGGTTCAATTATTCTAATGTGGCTCGGCGAACTTATCACCGAACAGGGCATAAGTAACGGTATTTCATTAATCATATTTGCCGGTATTATTAGTCGCCTGCCAGACAATATGGCAACTATTGGTAAATCACTGATTGACACAACTTCTGGTAGTCTAAGCGTTTTTGGTTGGTTTACTCTACCGGTTGACCCCACAACATTCTGGGTATCGTTAGCTCTAATCGTAGCCGGAATAGTCCTGCTTTATGTGCTTGTCAAAATTAATGAAGCCCAAAGAATTATAACCATAAACTATGCCAAGCGTGTTCACGGTAACACTAGCTATGGTGGCATCAAGAGCATCTTACCGATAAAATTATTATCAGCCAATGTTATACCAATTATCTTTGCCGTTTCGTTTTTGTCATTGCCAGCCTTTGTTGGACAAATCCTAGTAGCTAACGGAAAGTATGCTGCTCTTGGCAACAACCTAATTTCCTGGTTTCAATCACCTAGTGCTGGTTCATTCACTGGTGCAACTTGGCAAGCCTTTATTTACCCGGTTATCTATTTCATTCTAGTAATACTGTTTACATATTTTTACACCGGCATTGTCTTTAATTCCGATGAAATTGCCGAGAACCTCCAGAAACAAGGTGGCTTTATTGAAGGAGTTCGACCAGGCATGCAAACGGAGAAATATCTGTCCAAGATCGTTAATCGCCTAACTTTATTTGGCTCGTTAATGCTAGGTTTAATCGCTGTCATGCCTTTTGCCGGTGAATACATCCTGTATAACGTTGCGGGAATCAGCAACAGCAGCTTGTCTATAAGCGGCACTGGATTGTTAATTGTTGTTTCCGTAGCCCTTGAATCGTTGAGGCAGCTTAACTCGCGTGCTTTGATGGTTACTTATGATGAATATAAGTAGAGACATTTCGTTGACTATTATCAACTAAGTGTTATTATAATAAATAAGTATCTTAATAAATAAGTCAAATCTGCTTAGGGCGAACCCTTTCAAGGTAGCACAGTAGCTCAGATTGGTTAATCTAATCCGCTGTGCTGTTCTTGATGCACGCTTTAACAGCAAGATGTCTTTCAATAGTTTTTCCTTAATATTTTTTAGGAGGGTTATGCTATGGCAAAGAAATCGTTTAAACAGAGAAGAGAAGATGCAGCCTTAAAAGATGATTTTGAAGAAGCTTCCGACATATCATCATTGGTTAAAACCGAGTTTGACGACTCGGTTTCCTGATAAGGCTATGAAATCTAATTTTCAAAATTTTTGGCGGAAAAGACGGCTGCATCAATGTAATTCATCTAGGCTAGAACCGGTTGAATATCTTGATGAAGCCGGCGGAAGTACGTTCCAAGAAGAAAATGACGAAAGAATATTCGAAGCAATTATGAGCCAACTTAGGATCTTTGTTTCGATAGACTGACGGAATTGAGCTGCGTGCAGGCATGACGTAAGGTGGAGCTGTTGGTTAGATCAACAACTCCACCAACATTAAATTTTAAAGTTATTCATAGCACTCTTCCTGAGGGTGCTTTTTTATTGACATGAAGCATATACAGTATATAATTATTAGTAATAAATAGTTCGTGAGTTATACGAACATTGATGTAAGTTATTTGTGTCTTTACGTCTTTATACTTTTGATGTATAATTACAAGTTGTAGCTTATGACAAATTTAAAAGAAGTAATCAAATTGCAGGGGAAGGTAGTGGAATCATTACCTAATACTCAATTTCGCGTACAACTTGAAAATGGTCATTGCATAATCGCTCACATATCGGGCAAGATGCGCAAGCATTATATCCGACTTGTGCCAGGCGACAAGGTGGAAGTTGAGTTGACCCCTTACGATCTCACAAAGGGTAGAATCACTTTCCGCCTCAAAGATTAATTATTAATTTTAATTTAAGGTGAACAGGAGTTTTTAAAACGCTCATGAAAGTTCGTGCTAGTGTCAAAAAAATTAGTCCTGATGATCAGTTTGTACGCCGCAAAGGCGTATTAAGGGTCATTAACAAGAAAAAACCTAAAAACAAGCAAAGGCAGGGTTAAGCATGGCTCGAATCTCTGGGGTTACAATCCCTTCAGAAAAGCAAGTGCAGATCGCTTTGACGTATATTTACGGCATCGGTCCAAAATTTGCATCGACCATCCTTGCGGCGGCAAAAGTTGAGCCGACCACTCGGGTGAAAGATCTCACCGAGGCTGAAGAACAACGCATTCGCGATGTAGTTGATAACAATTACACCGTAGAGGGTGATTTACAGCGTCGTGTGACTAATAATATCAAACGCCTAAAAGATATCAATTCATATCGTGGGCTAAGACACAAAGCGGGACTTCCTGTTCGCGGTCAGCGTACTCGAACTAATGCCAGAACTCGTAAGGGTAAAGGTATTGCCGTTGGTGGTGCACAAAAGAAAGCAGCTTCTAAGACTTAGAAAGGAATTAGATTATGGCAGAAGATAATAAAACTACTACTTCCGAACCAGTCTCAGCTAAAGCTACTGTAGCACCAGCTAAAACTACTAGGAAAAAACAACGCCGATCAGTTCCTTCTGGTCAGCTTCATGTTCAAGCAACATTTAATAATACTATTGTTTCTTTCACCGACAAGGCCGGTAATGTATTAGCTTCTTCAAGTGCTGGTGCAACTGGTTTTCGTGGAAGCAAAAAAGGTACAGCATATGCTGCTCAAGTTACTGCTGAAAAGGTAGCCGAAACAGCTAAAAGCCAATTTGGTGCACGTTCTGTTGATGTTTTTGTTAAAGGCGTAGGCCTTGGCCGAGATTCTGCAATTCGCGCAATGAGTGCTTTTGAAATTTCGGTTGATAGCATTAAAGATACGACCGGCGTGCCTCATGGCGGTGTTCGTCCAAAGAAAGCAAGAAGGGTATAACATATGGCACGAGATACTTCTCCTATTGTTAAACAGAGCCGACGTGAAGGTTTTGCCCTTCATCCAAAGGCTTTCAAGGTCATGGCAAAGAAAACCGGTATTCCAGGTATGCATGCCGGTGGTCGTCCAGGTAAATCAAGCCTCTATTTGACACAACTTCGTGAAAAACAGAAGGTTCGACGTACTTACGGATTACTCGAAAAGCAATTTGCACGACTAATGGTTGAGGCTGAGCGAATGAGTGGAAAGGGTACTCTTCCTGGTGAAGTTTTGCTCCAATTACTTGAGCGCCGTCTTGATAACGTTATTTACCGTGCTGGTTTTGCGACTAGCCGTCGTGCTGCCCGCCAACTTGTTGGTCATGGTCATTTTATGCTAAACGGTCGTCGTGTCAACATTCCATCAATTCGCGTTAAAGTCGGTGATGAAATTGTGGTTCGACCAAAGAGTGCAAACTCTGGCTATTTTAGTCAAATTGATGATATTACCAAGGACTCTGTCCAAGGACCTCTTAGCTGGCTAAAAAGTGATCCGAAGAAACTAACAGTTTCTATAACTGGATTGCCAAAGCGCGAAGAAGCCGAAGCGGAAATTAAAGAACAATTAATCGTTGAGTATTACTCACGTTAAAGGGTAAGGGGACCTACTATATGACAAAAGTTATTCACAACCCAGCATTAGCAAATATCGAAGAGCATAGTGCTACAAGCGCAACGTTCAATATTGAACCATTGCAAACTGGTTACGGCAATACACTCGGTAATAGCTTACGACGTGTCCTACTCTCAAGCATCGAAGGTGCAGCGATTGTTGCTTTCCGTATTGAGGGCACTTCACATGAATTTACAACTATCCCAGGCGTCAAAGAAGATGTCATTGACATCATGCTAAACATCAAAAATGTCCGTATCAAGGTTTTTACAGATAAGCCAATTGAATTACGCCTTGAGAAAAAAGGCGCCGGTGTTGTAACAGCTGCTGATATTAAGACCATTGATGATGTTGAAGTTGTCAATCCAGACCAAGTAATCTGCACAATTGACGATCCAAAGAAATCAGTTTTGATTGATTTCGTGGTTGAAACTGGTCGCGGTTACCAAACTATTGAAGATTCTAGCGCGCAACGAATTCACAGCGATATGATTGCAATCGATGCAATCTTTAGCCCAGTAATGCGCGTTCGCTACAAAGTCGACAATACTCGTGTTGGTCACGAAATGAACCTTGATAAACTTTCCTTGACGATTGACACCGATGGCTCAATCACACCGCGCGAAGCATTTGAACAAGCTGCAGCTATTTTGGTTAACCAATATACCGCATTGGCTGGTTCAACTGTCGTAGCTTCCGCTCCAGCTTTAGGCCAAGAAGCTGATAATGAAGCAAGCGAGCTTAACACTCCAATTGAAGAGTTAAGCCTATCGGCCCGAACGGCTAATGCTCTGATCAACAACGATATTCGTACCGTTCACGATCTAGTAACCCTTAGTGAACAAGATTTGCGAGAGTTAAAGGGCTTCGGTTCTAAGGCGCTTGATGAAGTTAAAGAAAAATTGGCGGAGTTGGAACTTTAATTATGCATAGACATGGATACGTAGGACGCAAGTTTGGTCGTGAAAACGACCAGCGACACGCGCTACTTAAGGGACTTCTAACCAGCTTGGTTATGAATGGTCGAGTTGAAACAACTCTTCCAAAAGCCAAAGAGTTAGTTCGTCATATCGAAAAGCTCATTACTAAGTCTAAAAAGGGTGGCTTAAACAACCGCCGTCTGGTAATTGCTGCTCTAGATACCGAAGTAGCTGCAAATAAATTATTTGATGAAATTGCACCACAGCTAACTGCAAGGACAAGCGGTCACGTTCGAGTTGAACGCACCGAACTCCGAGTTGGCGATGGTACGCAGATGGCAATCATTTCGTTTGTTGACGAAATCAAGCCAATTGCAAAAGCTGAAAAAATTGAGGAGAAAGCGTAATGGTTGTAAATTCAAAGACTTATTCCCAGAAACCAACCGAAGTAAAACGTCGCTGGATTCTTGTCGATGCTTCTGAGGCTACTTTAGGCCGAGTTGCAGGAACGATTGCAAAGTATCTAATCGGTAAATACAAGCCGACTTATACTGCGCATGTTGATGGCGGTGATTATGTCGTCGTTATTAACGCTGAAAAATTAGTTGTAACTGGCAATAAAGAAATAGAAAAGAAATACTATCGTCACTCCGGTTACGTTGGTAACTTGAAAGAGTTTAGTTTGGGTGAATTACGCGCTAAGGCTCCAGAAAAGGTTATCGAGCTTGCTGTTAAGGGAATGCTTCCTGTAAACAAACTTGCTGCTGGCCGAATGGAGCGATTACGTGTATTTAAGGGCGAAACCCATGCTCATACCGCTCAAACTCCAGAGAAAGTAGAGGTCGAATAATATGGCAACACCTAAATACTTTTACGGATTAGGTCGACGCAAAAGCGCCACAGCTCAAGTTCGTTTAGTACCTGGTAAAGGTAAACTAACGATTAACGATAAAGCTGCTGCCGAATATCTTAACAATAATAAAACTATGCTAGCCGAAATCACTGATCCGCTGGCATTAGTCAATAAACAATCAGATTTTGATACGACTGTTGTTGTTAAGGGCGGTGGAGTTGCTGGCCAAGTTGATGCCATCAAATTAGGTATCGCCAAGGCTATCACGGCTGCATTTGCTGACTTACGACCAGTCCTTAAAAAGGCTGACATGCTCAAGCGTGATTCACGCGAGAAAGAACGCAAGAAATATGGTCTTCGTTCAGCTCGTAAGCGCGAGCAGTTCTCAAAGCGTTAATATCGCTTCAAAACAAAATACTCCAGGCAAAACTGGAGTATTTTTGTTATTAAATCAAATTGTTACAAAAGTGCATGTAGGAACGTTAGTTGTAGGAAGCCCGCTTATGCAGGCTCCCTACAACGGTTTGTTTTTATATGTCAGGCTAACTGTCGGATGCGTTGATTGATTGTTTCAGGCCTACTGGCTGTACAAAATCTTGGGTCGCTATCGTTAGCGAGTCTCATAGCTTCAAAAATCTCCTCGATGGGGATATTTGGAGATGACGGGTCTTCGGAATTGGTAAATGCAGTGATGTCCATAGAGCAGCTCTGTGCCATTGCCGGATCGTAACCGTCCTCTATGCATTTATTATAATTGTCCAATGTCTCGTCTCTGACTTTAATGTATTTTTTGTCATTACCGTATTTCTTGTTCAGTTGGTTGAAAAAAGACATAAAATTTGAGTCATTCTGGTTCTGTGCAACTTCCATGATTCCTAACATAATAACAACCTCCCATTTTTATTCCGGTATTTATTCTGCCGCAGCAAGCGGGCAGGATATAAGCTAATTTAGACCAATCAGCCAATATGCTGCCTGTTTACATAAAAATAGGAGATATACATGCACTGTAATAATTTGATTTATTAATGAGCCGTCCCTTTTTATGGGGAACGGAGATATATTATGGTATTATATATTTAATAAGTCAATAGGGTATTTAACAATCTATTATTAAATAATAAAGCTCTATATAGGGCCTAGGGATTGCCATAAATCAGATTGTTACAAAAGTGCACGTTTTAAGATGTAATGGACGTAAACGCAAACGCATACTGCGCTTACGTCCATTACGAAGACCTTAGTAGTTGCGATTCATGATGAAAGGATAAATTTTCCAGTTTCGATAATTTTCCCAATCGCTCATGCGCACCGTATATGATAAAATGTTTGGATACTCCTTAACGTCGTAGCCAAAAATCTTAATCAGAGCGTCTTTCGCAATCTCCATAGCCGCAATTTCGTCATTTTCACCCCTGTCTAGCTTGTCGAAAAAGGCTTTTACGCCATCATTAGCGATAATTTCTTGCTGTTTGGGGTCGTCAGATTCTTTGACGACATTTTTAAGGAGAACCCTAATGGCTTGATCCATCCAAACCTCCTTTGTCTTAAATTCTGGACTTATGGTCAACATAATTGACCGGTAGGTTTTGACAAACATCCGCTTGCTCATAACTACCTCCTCTTTTGCCTAGGCTTGCGCTTGCTATAAAATAAGTTTCCGCTGCCCAGTTGATTCATAGGCAGCACACTGCAATGCTACTGAGCTTTACGGTGTGCCGCTTACGAAATTGTGATAGATTATGACGTGCACTGTAATAATCTGATTTATTAATATTCAGCCAGTAACTATGTCTGTTAACTAGCGCAACAACCACTTTATCATATAGGTTTTTAAAGTAAACACCTTAAATATTTCATATGTGGCACGGGCTAGCCACCCTTATAGCCTAGTGATACGCCACCAGATGTTGTATAATGATACTAATTATGACAAAACCAATAATCTTAACTGGTGTTCGTTCAAATGAGGAGCCAACCCTTGGCAATTATTTGGGTGCGATGGTACCGATGGTTGAAATGCAAAACAAATATGCTGGCCAGTATCAGATTAATATGTTTGTGCCCGACCTCCATAGCTTTACAACACCGGTTGATTATAGCTCGCTTTATCGAAATACACTGAACAATTTGAAGTACTTCATTGCCGCTGGCTTGGATTTAAACAATCCCGACACCTTTATCTATCGCCAAAGTTATATTTCGGCGCACAGTGAACTTACCTGGATTCTGGATTGCTTTACTGGTTTTGGCGAAATGAGCCGTATGACGCAATTTAAGGAAAAATCTGGCAAAGATAGTGATGGCGTATCAGTTGGTTTATTTAATTATCCAGTATTGATGGCAGCCGATATTCTACTATATGGTGCTAAATATGTGCCAGTTGGCGAAGACCAATTTCAACACCTTGAAATTACTCGCGATATTGCTGAACGTTTTAATCGGAAGTTTGGTGATGTGTTTGTTGTCCCTGAACCAACTAAAGCTCAAACACAATTTATTAACCGCGACAGCGGCCTAAGAATTCGCAGCTTAACCGACCCGACCAAGAAAATGTCCAAAAGTTCGGAAGACGATAAGTCAAAGATTCTCTTAATTGATAGACCAGAAGCAGCTGCTAAAAAAATTATGGGCGCAACAACCGATAGCTTGGCTTTTATTCATTTCGACTGGGATAATCAACCAGGAATAACCAATTTGTTGCAGATTCTCGCAATTTTAACCGGCCGTAGCCAAATGGAAGTGAATAGCGAATGGGAAGGGCAAACAAGGTATGGCGATCTTAAAAAAGCCGTTGCCGAAGCTGTCTCTAACTTTTTGAGTAATTTTCAGGCAAAGTTCAATGGCATCTCTGATGAAATGCTTTTGACCAAACTCGAAGAGTCCGAACGACGCCTAACACCAATTGCTAACGCCACTTTGCTTCGTGCTCAGCAGGCAGTTGGGCTTCGACCAAAGGCCTAATATGAAAATATCAAGCCGTGATGCCTTAGGAATTTTACGTCTATATAAGATTGCTGACGATAGCCATGTGCCGCGTCAAATTGTTTCCATAAAGACCTATCATCCGATACCGTCCAACACCGCCGTTGCTTTTTGTTTTTTAAATAAGCAATATTATGTTTTGTTTGATGATGCAGCCGATGACGATATAAACTATGCCAACTCACAAATTAAAAAGGTTGATAGCAACTCGCTGATAAATTTAATTGAAAATCCTTATTCAGATAGTAAAAACTCTTATTCGATTTCATTCAAAGGAAAAGATTGTTATTTATTTAACGTCATTGCCGATAAGAAAAGATTGGATGCCGAATTATCCATTCGCTATCCAGAAATATCGCGCAGCACTTGGCAAAAACATATAAAGATGGGGCATGTCAGCGTAAATGGCAATGTCGTAAAATCAGTTAAGCAGGGTGTTACTAATATTGACTTAATTTCTTTGAATATTCCAGAAGCGACTGATTTTAGTGAAAGCAAATTACCAATTCTATATATCGACGATAATGTTATCGTAATCAACAAGCCAGCCGGTATTTTGTCGCATTCCAAAGGGGCTTTAAATGACGAGTTTACAGTTGCGAGTTTTTTTGAGCGATACTCAACGTATTCAAATGGTACGAATCGACCAGGTATCATTCATCGCCTCGACCGCGATACTAGCGGAGTTATGATGGGAGCTAGAGACGGCGAAACGGCTAAAATGCTACAAAAGCAGTTTGCTGATCGCAAAACAAGAAAAACCTATCTTGCAATCGTAGTTGGTGCGCCAAAACTAGATGTTGCTAATATCGATCTACCAATTATTCGTAATCCATCCAAGCCAAGCACGTTTAAAGTTGATGCTAGTGGTAAATCGGCCATGACCCACTATGAAGTCCTTGCTGCAAATGGTAAGTATTCATTAGTCAAACTGCAGCCAAAAACAGGTCGAACTCATCAATTACGCGTTCATATGAGTTATATTAATACGCCAATTCTAGGCGATAGGGTTTATGGTAAGGAAAAACATCCCGATAGGTTATATCTTCATGCCTATAGCCTTGAGATAACTATTCCCGGTGGCGAGAGAAAGACCTTTGTTGCACCGGTCCCTGATGAGTTTAAGAAGCATTTCCCAAATATAGAGCTATGACCAAACCAATCATAAACCCAATCAGCGAAAAAGCCATCTTAATGCTAGTCAAAAAAATGCCACAATCGCTATTACTAACGGGTGACGACGGTGTTGGCCTTAGCACCATTAGTAAATATATTGCTGAGTTGCGTAAGGTTACACCAGTGATAATTCTTCCCGAGAAAGATGAAAAAGTTGACATAGACAAGGGAATTATTAGTGTTGAAATTATGAGGCGTCTTTACGATGACACACGTACGAAGGCTAGAGGCGATAGGATAATAGTCATTGATTATGCGGAGAGAATGACGCATCAGGCCCAGAACGCCTTCCTGAAGCTTCTAGAAGAGCCAGGGGAGGGTACGTACTTCATTTTAGTATCACATTCAATCTCAAAATTATTGCCAACAATCTTGTCGCGAGTCGAGAAAATTACAATCCAGAGGATAACTACAAGACAATCCGAAGCATTGCTTGATTCATTAAAGGTAACCGACAAGACAAAACGGAATCAGTTACTCTTTATGGCAGAGGGTTTACCGGCAGAAATTATTAATTTAGTTAATAACAATACTTATTTTGAAAAACGTAGCCTAAACGTTCGCGATGCTAGAGAGCTAATCCGCGGTAGCCAGTACCAAAAGCTACTGATAGCCCAAAAATATAAAGATGATAGAGAAGCGGCGCAAAGGCTATTACTCGACATGGCAAAAATATTAAAGATGAGCATATCTTCAAATCCACAGCCCGAAGCGATCAATCGGCTCAATGCAATGCTAAAGGCCTACGAACAGATTGAGTCCAACGGTAATATTCGCCTCGTTTTGGCTAACATGATCGTATAATCTGATATAATGGTAGCAAGATGTTAAGTCTTATATTAATAATTCTTTTGGGATTGCTGGTAATTTATCAGCCACAGGAAATAGTTGAAACCACTTCCGAAATTTCCGCCAAACTATCAGATAAATTGAATCAACTGTGGTCTATCGCCCAAGAGTCATTGCAATCTAGAAAGTATCTTCGTGCTGAAAAAGCCCTACTTACTATCTTAAAAGTCGATGAGCGCAACGCTAGCGCCTATAACCGACTCGGTATTTTATATGCTATGCAAAAATCGTATAAAGACGCGATTGAATGTTTTGAAATCGCTCAATCGCTTGAAACTAGCGCCAGCAGCCTTCATAATGTTGGTTTAATTTACTTTGAAACAAAAGATTATGAGAAAGCAGCCCTTGCGTTTGAACAAGCCATGGCAATTGATAACGATTCGGCCGCCCGCCACATTGCCTATGCTAAGGTTCAGGAAAAACTCGGTAATGATAAAAAAATGATTGAGTCGCTTGAAAAAGCCGTCGAACTAGACCCAATACCTCAAACTCTAAATATTCTTGCCGACGCCTATGAAAGAACAGGGCAGACTGACTTGGCCCTCGATTTACGTGAAAAATCAGCTAAAATGATTATTCCTCAAGGAACACCAAATCGCGTCCATCAACCGCGACGCGTCATAATGTAATATTTTAAAGCAATTTAAAAACTCCGCCTATAATATGACGGAGTCTTTTTTGGATAGGTTGATTCACGGTGGCAGGCTTTTCATGCTTTTTACGGCCGACTTTTTTGGGCCAAGACCGTTCAAGCGATCTATGCCAAAAACAAATGCAATAAAACCAATAATTTGGATCGTCGCAGATGGTGCGATGATTATGTCGGGCTTTGGTAAAAATGACATAAACGCCACGATTAGAAAGATGATAACGAATACTGTTCGTTTTTTCATAATCTTACCCCCGCATATTTTATTTTTAAATGACCGCTTTTGGTGAACAAAGTACTGGATATTGTTCGACTCTTGGATAGACGTATTCGCCGCCACGAGGATACGGAATGCTTGATTCTGAACCAGTCTTGACGCCAATATACGTTGCGCCACAATTAGGGCATTGTAATACTTTATCGGACTTTTCGTTCCATCTTAATGTGTCCAGAATGTTTGCATCTCTGCTCTGACAATCTGGATTTGGGCATCCATATTCATCCAAGTCTGCAAGTCTAAAGGCTTTAACATCGCTTTCCATATCCACCACAACCTTTCAAAGAGCACTACGCAAAACCCTTGCGTTATAGGCACCAGACAAACTACCTGATAAAAATAGTATTGCATAATGATATTAAATACGTCAAATAGAAAATAAAAATTATGGCTGAAAGTAGAACATCAGCTAAAGTCTCCTTTATCTAACTAAATTCATAATTTAAAAACGCTCCATGCACAAACGTGCATGGAGCGGATGGTTAATGACAAGGATGGCCTTCCTTATCCTCAACCATAAATACGACATACGACAAAGATCCGGCATTTGTACGCATCGTAATCGTAACCTTATTGACGTCAAATACAAAATACGGACTAGCAAAATCACTACATTTTTCATCTTTAACGCTAGTGTTAAATGAGTAAACGCCATATGAATCATTCATATGAATATATGAAAAATTTGATTCTTTGCTAAAATCAGAAACAATTCCTGGGCCATTTTTTAGTTTCTGGCATGTCCTTACTTCCGGTCTATAGTTTTTGTATTCGTATGAGACAACGGTAGTATATTGCTCTCCTTTTAATAAAAGAATGAGCAATCTTGCAACATCGTTTACATTTTCATGCGTCAACGTACCAGACCATGACAAATTCATTTTCGTTTTCATTTTTCTACCTCTTTTTATCTATATTTTTGGTATGAATATAAAAAACTAGATCGAACAAACATTCAATGAATTTGATATTTTTCAATGTGCAAATGCCTATGACGACATTAAAAAATATCAGTCAAAGAAGCTATTTAGCTATATAATACTACTTTGTCTTGCTTTTGTCAATATCTCATATCTTTCTACTGAAAGCAGAAGTAGGGCAATAGCTAAAGCTATCTCCGTTTGTTCATGGAGTAGGACATCGCCAGCAAGCTGGCTCTTCCGCTTGCTTATTAAGATATGTAAACACATCTTAATCGCGCTTCGCTACACCGAACTCTACGACTTTTGTTTTCAACAAAAGTTTCGTAGGTTTTCGAGCCTTACTCGCAGAGTCAAAATAAAATAACCACCTCGAAAGTTGATTATTTTATTTTGGTGCTGGAAGTAGGACTCGAACCTACGAAGCCGTACGGCGGGAGATTTACAGTCTCCTGTGATTGCCACTACACGATTCCAGCTTGCTATGGAGCCGACTTTCGGGCTTGAACCGAAGACCTGCTGTTTACAAAACAGCTGCTCTACCACTGAGCTAAGTCGGCATATATGTTTAAGGTACCCAACTATTCTATATTATTGAACCGGTTGTTTCAAGTGTAAATGGAGCCACGACTGGGATTTGAACCCAGGACCTCATCCTTACCATGGATGCGCTCTACCAACTGAGCTATCGCGGCGTACCGCTAAATTTTACCACACAAATAGCCTATCTATCAACGAGCTGATATAATAACCCCATGGCAACATTTAGTTTTGATATAGTTTCAGAATATGACAAAGCAGAGATGAATAACGTTTTTGCGGCTGTCGAAAAAGAAATAGCTAATCGATTTGATTTTCGGGGTACACCAGCAGCCATTGATTGGCTCGAAGGAAAAGCCGGTTTTAAGATCATCGGGTCAAATGATTGGCAAGTCGAAAGTATTATCGATATTGTTCGCAAAAAGTTAGTATCGCGCGAACAGAGCATAAAAACTTTGGATTTGAGTAAAACAGTCAATACTAGCAATATGAAAGCCACCAAAGAGATTCCGTTTGTCTCGGGCTTAGATCAGGACAAAGCTAAACTAATTACGAAGCTTTTAAGAGACAAACTGCCAAAGTTAAAATCTCAAATTCAAGGTGAATCAGTTCGCGCTAGTAGTAATAGCAAAGATGAGTTGCAGACCGCTATGCAAATTGTCCGTTCGGCCGATCTCGATTTCCCAGTTAATTTTGAGAATTATAGATAACAACCTTGTCGATATCGACATTTTTTGTTATAATTTAACACTAATAGTCTATACAAATTTTAAAGGAACTATATGGTAAAAAAGAATACAAAGCGCAAGTTAGTCGGGTTAGTAAGCGAGTTATCAGGACACCGCACTTATTACACGACCAAAAACACTCAGAACACTCCTGAAAAACTATCTATCAAAAAGTATGACCCGATTGCCAGGAAGCACGCTGTTTATACTGAAACCAAGAAAAACCTTGGACGAAACGAAATCAAACCTCGCAAAGGCTAGATTTGTTCAATCTTTGAATCTATATATCGGGCTAACCAAAGCCCGATATTTAGTATTCCAGTTAAATCATTATAGGTGACGCGCTCAGTGACGCAATATACATATAAGACACCTTGAATAACTTCGACAGAGTATGGCCATAGGTGAGCGCCAATAACTCTAGCGGTCATAGCCGGGAATAGTTTTTCAACCTGGATTGAATCGGCTGGTGATGAATAGATCGAAAAACGGCTAGTAAACTCTTCACCATAGCATTCAAACGTGCCCAAATTAATTTTATTTAAGATTGGATTAGTAGCAAACAATGTTCTATAAGAATTATTATTTTGATTATTGGCACCAATAAATATATGCGGTAAATCCTGATCAGTCTTTAGATTAATTGCGGCAATTACCCAGTTGTTGAAAATAACCGTATTATTATCGCCAAACAAAGCGTCGCTTCGGTCGACCAATGAAACATTATAATCACCAACCGTCCCAACCGAAAAATGATTATCTTGATGCGTTGCTGATACCGTGAAGCCACGAATAACATTTTCATCTGCGTGCTGGCTAACGGCTCCAAAATAAACTAGTCCGGTTTTTTTATCAAACCGCTCAATAATACGACGATCCGCTCTTGTAGCGGTAATATTTCGAAATACATCATGAGATACTATCTTAAATTTTGACAAAAGACGAACCTTCATACTATTTCCTTAATTTTATAAGGTTAAGAAGTGTCGTAATATATTCAGCATGCGACCAGGTAAGGGGAGCTGGTGAAACAATCTCGTCAGTGGTTGGATCAACTTGCTCGCCCATAACGCCAGACTTAAGCTGATGATCTTTTATCCAATTCAGTATAATCTTAGCCTTATCGGCTTCACCCTTGTCAATATAATATTGGGCTAGCCAAAGCGTAGTAATATACCAATAATTTCCAGTAATGTCTTGATTGACGCGGCGATATTCGTCGTTTTCGCATCTCGGTAATCCCATAGCCCCCTTGTTAATACCAAATAGCTCTTTGATAGTTTCAACAGAAGCTGTCATCTCTTTGCTATCGGCTGCGAATAGACCAAACATATAAGCTCCGAAGATACTTGAACAATCAACAACCGAATCTTTGATTATCTGACCATCGCGAATGTTTACACCACGATAGAAGGTTTTTCGTTCTTCGTTAAACAAGTGTTTATGTGCAGCATTCTGAATTTCGGTTGCAGCAATGCGCCATTTTACGGCATTGTTATTGTCATGGGCTGCACCTGCTAGATCTGAGGCTGCATTAAGGGCCGCAAAGGTTACGGCTGTTGTATAGGTTGAGGTCAAAAAAGTTTGTTCCCATAAATCATAACTAGGCTTTGGTAAACCAGTTAGTTTATCTGTAAACTCGGCCAAAAAATCAGCCATCGGTACCACCATATCTTTATAGAATTCTTTTAATAGGCTAGGGTCTGGGTGTAATTGATAATATTGAGCAAAAACATAGAGAGGTAAGGCCGTTTCATCTTCTTGAATAGGCGGAGCAATAATACCGTTATCATGAATGTAAGAATGCCAACTGCTGCCCAAAGCTCCATCGGCGCGATATTTATGCATTAAATAACCATCGGTGTGCAGCCCACGCTTTGAAAATTCAAAGAACCGCAAAGCCTCGTCTTTATAACCCATACGAATTAGTGGCCATAGGGCATAAGCCCCATCTCGAGGCCAGCTATAGGCATAGGCATCACGCGAATAATTTAGCATTGAAGTATCGGTGCTGGCAATTACTGCGCCATGTTTGTCAATTTGCGATTTAATTATCATGACACTTTGAAGAAACGATAGTCGGTATTCTGGTTCGATTGAATCCAAGACATCGCTAACCGGCTCGAGCCATTCATTCCACCAATCAGCTGTTCGGCTCATAAAGCTCAAAGCGCCATCATCCTGAATTCGTTTATGAATGCGCAAAGCTTCGCTCGTTGTCATGCCGGCAGCAATCCAATACTGAAGACGTTGCGAACTATTGGCGTCAACATTTATTGTAAAACGGATAGTTGAGTCAACCCGGCCATGTTCGACATTGTTCTCACAAAGTTCCCCATCTTCAGCATCAACATACGTGCCTCTTTTATCTTCAATACCGAATAGGCCAACCGTATATTGGTCAAACGGTTTACCGTTATAGTCACCGGAGATAATGAAAGCGCGACGGCCTCGATAGTGCAAAATTGCTTTGCTATCGGGCAAATACTGAGCCGTATCGGTATTGCTACGTGAATCGCCAATCACAAATGCTTGATGCATAAACAAGCGAATTTCACGTTTCTCATTGCGTAAATTAATGACATGAATATTGCGAATAAAAGCACTGACATTGGCATCGACAAAATCATCAAACTCAATAATAACGCCGAGTTTCTCATTTTTAGCAACGGTATGACCAATTAGGGCTTTATAAGGATAGCGAAAAGTAAACGTCCAATCATTAGAGAAGAACCAGCTAATCGTTCCGTTAATCCAAACACCGATATGATGTCTTAGATCAGCACCGGCGGAATGATTTTCGAAACCAACGTATGGATAGTAGAAGTCATGCACCATGCCATAGTTATTAATGCCAACGTGTAGTTCACCGTTGCTTAAGACGATTGGACGACTCACTTAGAACCTCCGTTATTGTAACCGCGAAGCCTCCAACGAATATCGCGCATAGCGTTCATATAATACAGAAAAGCATCATAAGGGGAACTATACGGGCTGAAATAAGCATGGACGTCACCATCTTTAAACCATTTCGTGCACATATAGTAGAAATGATCCGAAGCCTGCAACTTTCGCCAATCACTAATTAAATTAACATCACCAGAGTTAACGACGTCTTTTTCTAAGTCATAAATATAGCGCAAAGATTCCCGCTGCATACTATTGCCAGTCCAAGCCGTTAAATCGCGCTCAGTATCCGCCCAAGTTACAGTGTTTTGCATGCTAATTTCACCAACTGGTTCAAAAGTCTTAACCGCCTCAGAAACGGTAAAAAAAGTATTAGCTGGATTATTGAGCCATTTACCAACGAATGACTCATAAAAATCAAATATTCCAGTATCTTTCCATTGGTGTTCGCCAAAGGTTTCGTAATCCATAAATAAATTAACAATAGATTTATCAGTTGCGGACATGTTAACCCAATCATTATAGGTATCGGCGCTAAGTGGCCAGCTTGACCAAGACCTATCACTGAATCTGAAAGCAATATCATCACTTAAGCGATAATTCTTCATTAGAAGGCGAATATTATTGGTATTAACTGGCTTGTAAACATAGTTTGGACTACGCCAATCTAAAATCGGATCCCAACCCTCAGCTAATATGCCTTTATAACCGTGATCGTCGGCCCATTTAGCTAAATCATTATTGTAGGACAATTCGGTGTTACGGAACACTTCCATTTCAATTCCAAAAATATCCCGTATTTTTTGACGATGAGCTTCAACTTGTTGTTCAAATTCTTCACGATTATAGAAAAAGGCTAGGGAATGATAATAAGTCTCAGAGACAATCTCAACACGACCAGTTTTTACTAAGCGCTTGAAACTTTCGAGAACATCTGGCGCCCATTTTTCAATTTGTTCAAGAAAAACGCCAGTAAGACTAAGCGATATTTTAAAATCAGGGTATTTATTGAGCAGCTTTTCGAGTAAAGCATTCATTGGTCGATATGATTTGTCGGCAATTTTTCTAAGAATCTGCTCATTATTAAATCCCGAATCATCATCGGAACCATCAAAATAATCATGATTATAGGTTGTATCAAAAGCGCTATATTTTCGAATTCGATACGGTTGATGAGCGTGAAGGTAGAGAACTATACCATGTTTATTCATGATTCAATTCCTTTCCTTGTTGAGTTATATAGTTTCATCATTTTCGTTGCAGCATCATTCCATGAAATTCGGTTATACTCACGCATTACGCCTTTTTGCAGAGACTCCTTCAATTCAGGAGATTTTGCAATCGAAACTATTTGCTCGGCCAATTTATTTTCATCCCAAAAATCGTACTTGTAAATACTGTCCAAGACTTCACTGACGCCAGATTGATTAGTAATAATCAAGGCATTGCCATGATGAGCTGCCTCTAATGCCGTTAGACCAAATGGCTCGCTAACCGAACTCATCACAAAGATGTCACTAACACTGTAGGCATCGCGCCACTGTTTGCCACGAATAAAACCAGTAAAGATAATGTGATCCGAAATGCCCAAGTCGGCGGCTAACTCGATTAACTCATCGCGCTGATCACCGTCGCCAGCAAGCAAAAACATCAATTTATCATATTGGGCGATTGCTTTTGCTGCCGCTTGCAGCATAAAAGTTAGGCCTTTTTGAATCGTAAAGCGAGTAATTGTCGAGACAATTGTATATCCATCAGCACGAAGAGCTTCAAGATATCGATAAGTTCTTCCATCGTAGACATAACCATCGTTCAAACTTTCAGGGTCGATAGCATTATGGACAACCTCAATTTTATCGCCAGGAATACCATATTTATTCATTATTATATTTTTAGTAATACCGCTGACAGCGATAATTTTGTCAGCCATCATCAGCCCCTGGTATTCGATTTCATGTACTAATGAGTTACCATGATCACTTCCAGAACGATCAAATTCAGTCGCGTGAACGTGAACTACTAAAGGTGCATGAGTAATAGTCTTGGCTCGCATACCGGCTTCCATCGTTAGCCAATCATGGGCATGAATTACATCAGGGTTAATCGTTTTAACAAGCTTCTCAACATATTTAACGTAACATTTTTGAATGCCACGAATATCTTTTAAATTTTTAGCATCAGCTTTTGATAATTCGCCAGTAGCAACGTTCTTACTATCATAAGCACCGAGGCCGCTGTATTTACTAAGTGGGTCAAGGCCAGTTGCATTATGGATTCGCATCCAATTTATATCAGGATGAGGTGCACTGTATGGAACAACAAAATCAATTGATGCACCCTGTGCAGCTAAAGCTTTAGACATGTAATAACAGGCCACTCCGAGACCACCACTATTATGAGGAGGAAGCTCCCACCCGAGCATCAGAATATTCATCAACCTGATTTACGTTTACCTCTTACAGCTAAACGATCGCTCCTTTTTGCCCTGTTAGTGTTGTTAAAAAGAATTATAGGACAATGCTAGTGCTTTTACAACTCTATAAATTTATAATAATATCTGTTACAATATCTTCAGTTATCTGTTAGATAGCCATAAAGGGGCATAGTACAACGGTTAGTATACCGGTCTCCAAAACCTGAGATCGTGGTTCGATTCCACGTGCCCCTGCCAATAAAAAATGACGAGCCTAGCGTTCGTCCTTTTTTATTGCCGTGACTCCGTGGACCGAACCGTATCGGCCAAGCCGATTGGTTCGAATTCTGTCAAATCTATTGATTTGTACAGAATTTAGTTTATTTCATAATAATAAGTTTACGATTATTATGAAATATTGCGTTGGACACGTGCCCCTGCCAAAATAGCTAAACTTAACCATACTTTGTATATAGTCTGGTTTCTGTTATATTAAACAATATATAACATTGGAGATGTGATAGTGAAAATTATAAGAACGATCACAGAAAAAGACTTCGGCCGACAAGATACTCCAGAAAAATGGCCTAGTTATTACATCAGACCAGGAGCGAGAGCGATACTGTTTGACCAAATGTCTCGAATAGCATTAATGCACGTATCTAATTATAATTATTATAAGCTACCCGGAGGAGGTATTGACCCCGGCGAAGATGTAATTACCACCTTAAAAAGGGAACTACTCGAAGAAGTCGGCGCGAATTCGATAGAAGTAATCTCTGAAATTGGACAGGTCAATGAATATCGGGATGATTGGGATATGAAGAGTGAGCATTGCGGTTTCATTGCTAAATTAACTGGTGAAATTATAGAGCCATCAAGAACCGAAAAAGAAATTGAACATGGATATGAAACTGTCTGGGTAAAGGGTATTGATGAAGCAATAGCACTAGTAGGTTCAGGTAGGCCAACAGAATATGGACAAGATTTCGAAAAACTGCGAGAATTAACATTCCTAAAAGAAGCAAAGCAACCACAGAAATACTAGTCGAAATTACAAAGTGTATCCGCTAACGGCTGTCATCAAGCTTACACTTAATTTAATAGAGGTAAAACTTCTCTATTTTTTATTATGATATAATTATTTTATGGATGAAAAAGAAATAAAAATTAGTGAACAGATTAATAATTTAGAGCATAATGAATCAGCAAGAACAGAGTTAGATGATACAACAGAGCAATATACCCCATATGGTATCGATTTGATAGATGTCAAAGAAATCAAACTCGATACTCAAGAAGGGCGTTTTGATTATCTGACTTCTATCGTCGAGAACTCTCTAGCCGTAAGATCTGAGCGATTAAAAGTCCTGGAAAGTGGTTTCTATGAACATATTTGTGAGGCTGAGCCAATATTTCGAGATTTGGATTCTGCAGGAGTAGATTCATTGGAAGAAAATACTCGCAAAGATTTGGATTTAATAAGTGCCCAAAAAAGAATTTTGGAAAATCTCGATTTCTCTAACTCTTCTGTTATTCAAGCGTTAAAAACTCAATCTGAACAATATTACAATAAGGCTATGGCTGATGGAATGAGCCAAACTGCTGCCGAAAAATTTCTTCTTATGCACGAAGCAGCCGATAATCTATATTTGATTATGGTTGATGAGGTAAAACAACGAAAACAACAAAATGAGACGGCAAAAGCAGAGACGCAAGGAGAGGTTATAGATTCGACACTATCGCAAGAAGCAATGAAGGATGTTCAAACCATTGAACCAGAAGGCAAACCGATAGCTTCTTATAGTATAGAAGGCGGCTTGGTGGATTCTCCAATCACAGTATTAATAGGACAAGAAATCCCTGATGATTGGTTTAATTCGAAGAATGTTGAAGAAAAAAATGATTCCGGTTTTGGAATTTCGATTGAACGGCCAGCACCAATAAAAGACTATTTACAATCAATTCTAAATACAGAATATGCAAAAATAGATGAAGGCGAAAGACAACACTATGACTATTCATCTATCAGTAAAAAAATCATGGAAGAAGCGCAAAGAACTAAAAAAATTCCAGATGTTGCCGCTATCTTAAAATCGAGCGAGCTTAATGCACCACGTTAAAACTATATAGGAAACAGTCCTATAGCATTTGTGGTGCTGATATCAACAAAGTTCTAAGTTCATCAACTAAGGGCTGCCAAAATAAAATCACCTGCATCTATGTAGGTGATTTTATTTTAACGTGGCCACGTGAACCGAACCGTATCGGCCAAGCCGATTGGTTCGAATGCTGTCAAATCTATTGATTTGTACAGAATTTAGCCGATGTTATAACTATAAGTTTACGAGAGCTATAACATCTTGCGTTGGACACGTGCCCCTGTTCCGCTCAATTTTTTATTTTATTGGAGCTCGCGGATTGAATCACGATAGCCAGCGAAGCTGGCGTAATCGTGGTTTGTTGTAGCGAAGGTTAGCAAAAATTAGCTTGTTTATTTTGTAATCAAACAGAATTCAATTAGCTAACTTTTTGCTTAAAGTCATCATTATTTATAATGCTTACAATTTGTAATCGTAGCGCTAACAGCGCGTGATTAAGCCTTTTTGGGGATAAATGTTATATACTGAGCTTAATGAAAAAAGCGATAGCTAGACTAAATAATCAATATTCGTACGCCGTAAAGCTCGACATTGAACCATTACGACATGATATATATTAGTGGTTATGTTATAGTTACTACATACTAAAAGTATGGGGTTGTTGTCGTAATGAAGAAAAAACTAGTATATATTGTGCCATTTGTACTGTTTATAATTACCTCAGTATCAGTTAGCACCATTACTTTTACCAATTCTAAAGCCACATCTACGGATCCGCAATACGATAGTCTTATATCAAAATGGCAAGTTAACCTCTTAGGATCGGGAGATAATAATCGATCAGATGCAATTATTAATAATTTAATTACAAATACCGAGAATAAAAGCGCTAACCTAAGTGAAACAATGAAGACGCAAGATAATCCGGTTGTCCTTTGGGGCACTCAAATTACGAATAAATCCAGTCAGATAACAAATATATATACAAACATCTATGCAATGGCATTTGCATATGAAATGAAGAATTCTAACGTATATCATAATGCGAATCTTAAAACTAAGATTATTTATGCATTAGATTGGATGTACGACAACATGTATGGCCCGAGTAAAATGACGAAGGCCGTACCATATGACAATTGGTATGACTGGAAAATTGGAGCACCTAAACAATTGGTTGATACATTAATGATTATGAAAAGTGATATACCATCGCAAAACATAAGTAAATATCTTCAGCCAGTAAATTATTTCGCCCCAAATACGCTAACTACAGTAAATGGGAACATTGCAACTGGAGCGAACAAAATATGGCTGTCTTACGTCGTATTTGGATCGGCTATCTTAAAAAGAAATACTAGTCTTTTTAATTCTACAATGAGCGAATTGACTAATCCAATTAATAAATCTGCAGCCGTTTTTAATTACGTGACTGCTGGGGATGGCTTTTATATTGACGGATCGTTTATCCAACATGATCATTTGGCCTATAACGGCGGATATGGGATAGCCATGGTTAATGACCTTACAACCCTTATAAGTATATTTCACAATACATCTACACAGATTGACTCTAAGTGTGAAAAAATGCAAATCGAATGGCTTTTTGATGCTATGGAGCCATTCTTATATAACGGTTCAGTAATGAGCATGGTAATGGGGAGAGATATTTCGAGAGTAGGCACGTCAGAAATTAATCGTGGTAATGCGATAGTAAAAGCTATGGTGCGCATGGTTAGTTATGCCGATAAAAATGATTCGTTAAAGTTAAAGAGATTAATCAAACAACAAGTTACAGATAACCCTTCGCAAAACTATGAAAAGATTATGAGCATATCCGAACTCCCCATATTTAGAGACATCATAAATAATAGCTCAATAAGTCCTAGCACAAAAGAACAATCAACAAAGGTATTTTATAATATGGATAGAGTAGTCCAGTCTGGTATTAATTATAGCTTTGGCATATCGATGTCGTCCTCTCGAATTGCAAACTACGAATCTATCAATTTGGAAAATACAAAGGGTTGGTATACCGGTGATGGAATGACATACCTATATACAAATAGTGGAACAAACCAATTTGGATCAGAGTTTTGGCAAAATGTTAATCCTTACAAAATGGCTGGGACTACAGTTGATACTCAAACAAGAGAGGCGATTAGCGTCTATAGTAGACAAGAATATCTTAGTAGCAAGAACTTTGTTGGTGGCGCATCGATAGGATCATATGGCGTTGCTAGCATGTGGCTTGACTCATACTCAAACAATAATAGCTCTTTACTCTGTAGAGGCCTGGATGGCCTAGTAAAACATTCGCCAATAGTAAATAGAACGCTTGAGGCACAAAAGTCTTGGTTTATGTTTGATAATGAAATTGTAGCCTTAGGAGCTGGTATTACTAGTAATGATGATTATCTTGCCGAAACTATTGTCGAGAATAGAGTAGTTGATAGCAACAATATTATATCTATTAATGGATCGACACTTACGGCAAACAGTAAAAAAATTAATAATGCCGATTATGTAAGTATCGATGGTGTGGGTGGTTACTATTTTCCAGGTAGTGCAACTATAAATCTACAAAAAACTAGCACAACACCAAGTTTTATCGAAATGTGGCTCGAACACGGGGTTAAACCACAAAACCAAAAGTATGAATATGTACTATTGCCGAATATGTCGAAAGAAGATACAAAAAAATATTCCGATAGTCCTGACATAAAAATAATTTCAAATACTAATAAATTGCAGGCTGTTAAAGACAATAGTTCTGGAATAACTGGAATAATATTCTGGGAAAGTGGGACGATGGAAGATATTAATTCCAATATACCAGCCAATGTTGTTATTAATGAAAAAGATAATAAATACTCACTTGTCGTATCTGATCCAACCCAATTACTTAGCTCTGGCCAAATAATTATAAACAGATCTGATATAAATTATTTAGACGCAGATAATGGAATCACTGTTATTAAAAGCGGCAAACAAACAAAGATAAATATCGACTTTAGTAAGAAAGAGGGTGGACGGGCATTCCAAGCCAATTTTACCTTGTCTAATGGTAACAACAAAGACACGATTAATTCAGCAAATAATGCAGAGACTATTAATGTAGGCTCCAACTCGGACACTTCAAAAGTAGAGGTAGATGATATTGACCAGCCACTTCTAAAAATACTGGGGACAATAATTAGGAATAACATCATTGGCGTCATCTCATTTTTAACATTATTTACCGTTACGGTTATATTATTAATTAAAAAATCCTTAAAGCATTATTTTGGCAATAAGCATAAATCAATAAGTACAGCAGTAATTTTGGACACAAACGAAATTATTTGCCCAAAATGCTCAGCTCCTAACAGTGAACTTAACGAATACTGTTTTGTTTGCAAACAACCATTGCACATAAGATAGTCCAATGATTACATAAATGATGAAGACGTAGCGGAATAAATTTTGATATTAACGGCAATGTAATATTATGCAATTAATTTTTTGAAGCTATGATAGCCCAGAAGGACATTGATTATTGTGATGGGGTAAGTTTGCTTACGCACCTAAATCGTAAGGATACCCGTAATGACTAAAGGCAGTTACTACGCTATCCAGACAAATCTTGCGAAGAATGTCGCTGGAGCTTGGACTGCACGGGAGGCTGTCTGCTTAATTGGACATTATATGATTCGTCAAGTGTCACGCCATTGCTAGAGATTAATAATCTTAAAACAAGGCATGACATATTTGTTGAATAGAATATTCGACTAGAGGAAGGTGAATGACATGAAAAAACTTATTTCAATGATGAAAAAATCTGGCTCACTTAAAGTCCCAGTGTCAGCAGCAGCATCATCTAGTTGCGGTAGCCAGAGTAGTAACCATCGCTGTAGCTAATAAATATATACTGAGGTGATACTACCAAATGAATGCCAGTCATATTTTTACTGGCATTTTTAATTACACTATACTCATTATTATGAATCACACCTATAAAATTATTTAGACATTAAGAAAGATATGTGGAATTGGCGTGGAGCAGTACAGGGCGCTTTTATGGGCCGTAATAATATCGATAATACAGACAATGATCCAGACAATCAGATTGCGCATAAAATCGTTGGACTAAAAAAACAACCTGCTGAAATTATATTAAAGCCATATTTATTGGCACAAAAAACAGACAAAAATAGCAAACTAAATAAATTCATAAAAATTGCTGAAAAAGATTTCCGCGACAAATATGTTGATACGTGCAAGGCTCTAGAAAAAATAACAAAACGACCAATGATATCAAGTGAATTTACATTTTATGTCACAACATTTCCGCGCATGACAGTTTTTTTGATAAATGCATAATATTTATGTATGACTCAACAGAGGGAGTTTGGGGAATGCCAATTGATGGCTTTTTGCACGAAGCTTTACACTTTCAGTTTTATTTCTACTGGCGACTAGATAAGAATTCGCCAGTTCATAAACTTAACGAAGACGAGTTCGATTATCTAAAAGAAGCCCTAACCGTAATATTGGACGAAGAATTAAAGCCAATCATAACACTTCCAGGCTGCAGCTATCCGCAACAAATCAAATTTCGTAACGTTTTACATAAACACTGGAAAAAATATCATGATTTTGATAAATTAGTTAAATTTGGGTTAAAAAAATTAACTTAATATATTAGTTAAGATACATTTTTAGCAAACCACTTCATTTTATAAAGCCCAGCCCTCATGCATACTAAACTTATATTGCTAAAAAACAAAAGATTTTTCATAAGACTTTCTTGCTATACTTAAAATCATGAACGATACAATTCGTAAATATTCTGCCGGTGGCATAGTTTATAGCGCAGGCAAAGTGCTAACAATCAAATGGTTATCTAAAGATTGGATTGAATTTCCAAAGGGTACAATTGAGCCAAATGAGACAAAGGAAGAGACTAGCATCCGCGAAGTCTTTGAAGAGACCGGCTATAAAACAAAAATAATTAAGCCACTGGGTGAGGTAACTTTTGAATTTGATTGGAGCAACGGAAAGCATTACAAAAAAACTGTTTATCAATATTTATCAAAATTAGTTGATGACAGCGAGCCCACCCCAAATCGCGAAGACAATGAAGATTATGAAAACATATGGATGACAATAGAAGATGCCAATAAACAATTGACATATGATTCCGATAGAAACTTTTTGCTAAAAGCAACTGAAACTATTGAGCAATTATAAGAATATTCATTATTAGATGCCCTCTGCCAAATTAATAACAGAGGGCGTTGCAAAGCCTTGCAGGCCTTTATCTAGGTCTGCCGCCACCGGGTGGCTGTGATGGATAAGGAGTTTGGGGTAGGGCTGGGCCGGGCTTTCCGCCACCACCCATTCCACGATAGGAAAAGAACTTTTTCATATTTTTGCTCCTTTCTTCGCATATCTAAGAACATTTTCAGCGTTAGTAGCGCTAAAATTAACCTTATAATAATATCTAAACCTATTATCCACATTTATCAAGTAACAATAATCTGTAAAGCTTTCCCACAATTGTTCTTGTTAAATTAAATACTTTGCTACAATATAGATATAATTAAACAAGGCGATTATTATGCTTGACGAAAAAATAAAACAATTGCACGAAAAGATAAGAAAAGAATATTTCATAATTATTGGCATAATATGCTTAATAGTTATTAATATTGCTATTCAAATAATCTTTAACTATGAAAACGCAAAGAACAGTCCAGTCATACTTCTCATTATTTTTGCTCCTACATTTCTTATGGCCATTTATCTGGTCGTTTCAAAAAGACATCAGCCAAAAGTGTATTATAAGCAAAATAGCGCAAAATATTATGGTGAATTTTTCGTAAAACAATTTCTAGTTAATGAGTTTGAGGACGCCAAAGAAAATTTTGATTACAAAGAAGTTGCCAGTAATTATAACTTGTCTGAGCGTAAAGACAGAACATCGACATCACTTTACAATATAATTTTTTCAGCAATCGGCACAATCGACAACACTAAAATCAACATTTCCTATATAAATAAATACCGCGACAATATAGGTGCTAGTAATAGAGGCCCCCGTACACAATATCTTTATTTAGAAACTTTTTTTGTTCAGTACGAATTGAACAAAAGCGCACCAAACTTTGTTATTAAGAAAAATCGTGGCGCAATAAATAGAAATATTTCGGATCTATTCGGAAATAAGATTCAGCATGATAATGAAAATTATTTTGATATAAAAATGATAGATGGCGATGTTAAAGATATCTCTGACTTTATAACCGAATACAAAAAGTTAGTCTACGATATGGATGATGACATAGAACTAAGCATAATAGGGGGCAAGGCCTACATCACGTTAAAGTCCCATTTTATATTTAGAAGTATCTATAAAAAATATGATAATAATTATGACTTTACTTCGTACAAAAATATCACCGATACGATTAAAAAAGTAAAATATTTACTTGATAGTCTCTAAATATAGTAGCTTCATTGGCTTTATTTTTTAGTAAATAGTGCTACAGTTAGCTTAAGCATAATTTAAAAAGAGGAGCTATAAAGTTATTATGGATATTAAAACTAAGAATCAATTGTCTGTTGTCATTTTAGTATTAGGAATCTTATCATTTGTTGGTTTGTTCTTTGGTAATGTATTTGTAGAATCGTTATGCGCAATTCCTGCAGTCATTTTGACGGTAATTGTTAGAAAAGACAAAGAAAAGTATAAAAGTGCAATGTTATCAATCGGCATAATATTGAGTGTTATTTCAGTAATCTCAGTGATTTCCCGAATACTTACGTCAATTTAGTATTCATATTTGTATTCAAGATTATGGCATGCACTCAAATAATGTTTGCAAAATAACCCTTAAATTATTAAGCCACGATAGTCAGCATAGCTATCTTAATGCTTCAAGCAAAGGCGATAAACTTAAGGTTGAAGCTATTATTTAATAAAATAACTTTCAGCTAAGTTCATCGTAAACCGCTGAATCATTAATCATTTTTGTTATATAATTAATTAGGTCTTTGTGGTGGAGACCTTTGGGAGAGCCTGTGAGAGCAGGCTCTTTTTGATGGTCAATAAAAAAATACAGCGACTACTCTATCAAAAGTTTGTCTTCTAACCGTTCATATATTCAATTAATTTTTGCTATAATCTTCATATGCAAGAAATCGGAATTGAATCTACGTTAGTTGAAGATATTAGAAATCATAATAAATATGTTGAGGTTAGGTTGGGCAAACCACGTTTTCTCAAAATCAGAGAAGGTGATATCTTAAGCATCCGCGAAGATTTGTACTTCGAAGGCAAAATTATTGACTCGTTCAACGACTCCTTGCGAATAAAAGTTATGCAGGTGTTATATTTTGAGACATTTAACGAAATGCTTGATTCGATTGATTATAAGGCCACAGTGCCGTCAGCCAAAAGCAAAAGCCAGGCCCTTAGCAAGTATCGAGAATTTTATTCAGTCGAAGACGAAAAAGAATATGGCGTCGTGGCAATGTTTTTCGAAATCGCTTAATGATTAGAAGATAAGGCATAATAAAATTTCTATTATACATAAGCCCGTCGTTGTGCTAATGTTTAATTATGATTAAAAGTAAAATAAAAGATTTAAATCCAAAAGTTTTTAAAGTTATTTTAGTCTGGGCATTAGTTACATATATCATACAAATCATTGCAACGATTACTGGTCAGATGTTTAAAGGCGGTATCAGCTTGCAATATCAAGTTACTAGTTGGCTAATAAGCTTATCCGTACCGGTGGTTGCATTATTTATTGGTCTGTTAGCATCAAAACTTAGACATCAGCAAAATAAATTACAATTCGCTGTTATCTTTGCGATTAGCGCTTTCTTGCTATATTTAATTTGCCAGGTGCTGTTACCGTATGGCAATGGAATATTTTGGCAAATTAATGGAACTGGATATTATGTTGCGCCAATGATAGTTGCCGTAATTATTCAAACGCTTATTTCTGTATTATTAACAAAAAGCCACAACAGCATACAAGCGAGTAGTACGCATTGGTACATCGTGGTGCTTAGTCTTTTGGTAGTAGTCACTCAGGCATTTCAGTCAATCCAAATGATACCATCATTGATGAATTTCGCGAACGTTGCCAATACAACGCATACGATCGTGCTCCCCGTAGCGCTTTGGCTGATGCTCGTTGCTCCAGTTGTTCTTCTAGCTTTGTTAATAACTTTAAACAATATCGGACTACGCACTATTAAAAACATAGCGCAAAGGTTATTTTTAGCGTGTATTGTGGCTATATATGCTTTTGTAATTGTTATTTCATTACTCAACTTTTCTGGCATAGAGCCGCTCCACAACGTATCAAATCTATGGATTTGCATTTTTAGCTATTTAGCTGCTTTTGTTATTAATGGCATTATTGCATGTCATTTGCGAAAACTAATTAATTAATGAAAAAATCTAACCAATACAGATATAATATCGAACTGGACCTCAGTAAAGACGCCTGGAATTGGTATGATGGCTGCAACAGTAAAAATTATGGAATTAACTGGAAATCCAGAGTACCAGAAGATTTGTATAAAAATATTTTTAATAAGACAAGTCAAGAAGCCTACAAATTTTTAATACCATTTTTGGAGCAAAAATATGTAATCGACAAACGAATAGTCGATGAACATATTAAAAAACTTGATACAATATATAACGAAAAATTTAGTAAAGCTTGCGAAAAAATGGTCGAGTTAACCGGAAAAGAATTATATCGTAATGATTTTACTTTCTTTATAACAACATTTCCACGTTGCCCATATAATTCGGATAAAGGATATATATGGGAGTATATCGGTTGGGATAATTCTATTGGAGGATTTATGCATGAATTATTGCACTTTCAATTTCATCATTACTGGAGAGAAAACCCAAAATCAGCTATATCAACATTAAATGAAAAAGATTTTAACTACTTAAAAGAGTCCCTTACTGTAATTTTGGATAATGATCTGCTTCCATTGATTGAGTCCCCGGACAGAGGTTACGCAATACACCAAGATTTTAGAAACGAGCTTCATAAGTTTTGGGAAAATAATAAAGACTTCAGCAGCCTTGTCGACTATGGCTTAATAAGATTAAAAGAATCTGTTAAATAATACTATTTACGAATTAGTATTTATATTGTACGGTATCTATAAGAATATATTTTATGAATATAATCTTAGCACCAAAATCTTTAAAAGAGAGGAGGTGAGCTGTGTGGCGAACAATAAACCAAATTTTCGTCCATATAGCCCAAAAAAGTCTGGTAAGCAAGAGTCGTTTTTTGATGCGTGGAAAAACGCAGGGGCTCCAAAAAAAAGTAAGGGACAAGACTCTCGTAAAGTCCACGACACAAAAGGCAGAAACAATCACGGTAGATCTCCGTGGTGATTGAGTTTTTGCCACACCGCCTCGCTGATATATAAAATCAGCGAGGCATTTTCTTATAATGGTTTATAATCATAATATAGTATGAAGCAATATATAATTTTAAAAAAGTCGCCATCAATTCAGCTTGCGCATCTTTATGAGCATATTTTTTGCATGCAAATTAATAGAATTTTGCGTGATAAAAAAATGTATTTATATTCAGACTATAATTTAATTGGCAAAACTTATCACGGTGGACTGATTTATATCGAATATTCGCAATATGCAAAAAATTGCCATATAAATATCAAGAAAATTATTTCAAATCTTAAGATTGATTTTAAAACAAATATTACCGACATCGGTATAAGCCAGCTTATAGCCGAAAAAGAATCTCTAATTTGGGCTAACAATTATGATGGTGTCATTGCAGAATTAAATAAACTTCACAAAGAATCGTGGATTGATATTGATAATTTCGGTATTATAAATGCCAAAGAAATTCGTCGCAAGTCATATCCGCTTTTTTTAGCAGAGGACAAAGTTCCAAAAATTCAAAAACTTAGTATTAGCATGCTACTAAATGAAGAATTAGCCAAAGACCAGCAAATTTTAATTCCTTTATTTAGACAGGTTGGCTATCTTATATTAACTAATTTAGAATATTCAATATGCGACACATATGGCGGTTTTGGCATAGACATTATATTTAAAGAAGAAAAGTCAGTTAAGCTAACTGATAATATCAGATTAGTTAGCAAAGATTTAAGTATAGACGACAGTCTAATTACCCTTACTGAAGATTTAGTTAGCTCATTAGTAAATGACGGGGCGGCTAAAAGATTAATCAATAATTTGTCTTCAATGTTATACAAAAATGGTCCCGATAACACCGTCAATTTTGAGCATAACTATGAAGACACGCTATTTTTTATCGGCTCAAAAGGTTGGAAGTCGATTGCAAACCAAAATAATATCAATCTGTTATTAGATAACTCCTCAATAGAGCTCAAGCTCGGCAATAAAACTAAAGATATTTCATTATTGCCAATAATAAAATAATTCATTAAATGATATCGTTACATTTAGATAATTTAATTTTCTAAATATACAATTTAGAATAGGATTGTGCATCGGATTGCTAATTATGAATAAAAATGAACAACTTTGCAAAAAATTAAATCAAGAAGTCGCGAACTTTTTTAATACCAATCCGATTGACTATAAATTAATCGTATTTGAATCACGAGACGATTTTGTCGAAGCAAGGTCACAAGATATCCACGTCAACAAATCCAACATACCAAACTGGATAGTGGCTTATACCAAATATGATGGCACGATCAAAATAATTGGCCCAAATGCAATGCCGGCTGGTTATGCCAAAACTGGTCAATTAAGATTCGAAATGGTCTTAAAACACGAGCTTGGCCATATATATGTTCGCAAATTAAATGAGCATGTTCCAGCTTGGCTGAATGAGGGCACCTGTCTTTTCTTGGCGCAGCAGAACAATTATCGACAAGCTAAGCCTGACGAAATAACGATAAACTTATTGGATGAGATTAGTGACGCCAAGAACGACGAAAGAGTGTATAGAATAGGTAAGAACATGGTCGATCTAATCATAGAAAATTATGGTAAAAAAGCACTTTTAGAATTAATTTCTATAGATAATAAGATTAGCAGAGATTCTAGATTAAAAGAAATGTTTAGTTGGCTATCATAAGCAGACTAAAGCACTTGTTTCTTGCAATTATTTGATCGCACCCTTACTGATTACGTTCTCGCGAGAATAGACCAATAACAAGTAGCACTATAATTGAGCCGGCAACCGCAACTATAAATGATGTAAGATTAAAACCCGTAACGGTTACGCCAAATAAGAGCCGACCTAAATAACCACCAACGACAGCACCGACAATGCCAAGAATAATTAATCCAATAATTCCGCCCTTAACTCGTGGCATAATAAAGTTGGCAATTATACCAGCGATAAGACCAAAGATTATCCAGTAAATAATGTCCATAACTTGTTACCTCCATTATTAACTTTGTAATACTATAATTATACTCTTATATCTTTGGGCCATGAAGCTTAGGCTGCCAAGGCTGGCGTTATTAACAGATAGATTTATGATATTGCTAAAATAAATTTATTAAGCAATATTGCTCTGATTTTTTAATTGTTTCTTAAAGATGTTTCGGAATAAAAGTCTCACAAACGGCTGGATAAAGAATAGCTGTGTAAAGAACGCAAAGGGGAAGTTAAATACAATTTTTTGCATCCATTGGGCAATAAATTCTGCCGTGAAGCCATCATATAATATTGTGGCAATAAAACTCATCATTGGGCACATAAAACAAACCGTTACGCAAGTAATCGCTGTCGTAATTATATAAGGCCTATCAGTTTTTGGATCGACAACACGAAAAGCGATTTTCTCAGCAATTTTGCCAACAAATAAAACCGAAAGCAAAAACGCAAAGATAAATTCAACAGCAATTACACCCCGTGAAGTAACAAAAACTTGGTTTGACATACCACCCATTGAAATAGCTAGATTATAAAAAACGAATAGGTGAACTGTAATAATTACAGTTATCAATGAAAAAATCATTCGTTGAAATTTTGTTGTTGGCATATAATTTATCTCTCCTTTTATTATTTTCTTCGTGATTTTGGCAACAAAAAAACACATTTAGCGCATTAACCGTAATCAGATTTACGTGCAAAGCACTACATGTGTCGTTTTTCAAAATTCACTAGTGTTAGTTAGATTATCATATTTTCAACAAAAATGTCAGTAAAATTTTATACAAAAATAGTGCAGATTAGATAATTAAAAGGCCTCCGAAATAATTCAGAGGCCGAGTTGTAGCATTTTGTCTACAGCAATGAACCATTAAAATTTACTACCGCCTTAAACGATGGGGCTGCAAAACCTGGGTTAAACAAATCATCCATACTAAAACGAAATAATGCACGCTTATCGATAGCCGACCAAGAGAAAGTTAGAACAAGGTTAGATTGCCCATGAGAAATATCGGCAATAATTATATATGGTAGATCTCTTCCATTAAGCGCTCTCACAAGCCTGGGATCCTGCAAAGCATAGGCGCCAATAGCTGGCAATCCAGCTAATTTATTGCCTATCGCTGCGGCATCTGTTCGTGCTTTGCTAACGATGGTTCCGCTTGGATGCCAATTATCTACAAGATTAATTCTCACTCGATAGACACCGGGACGTTCATACATTGAACTATTAGCACTTCGATCAAGTTTTAAATGCTCAATGACATCTCCCATACCAGGCGACCGACCGACGATATTGTTTAGATTAACTAGGATAGCCTGATACTTTAATGTTTCTTCGACGGTCTCTTTTACAACAAAAAATGATTCCAAGTCTTCAATTTTTTGCACGTGATCGCTTTTAGTATCAAGTTTCTCGATCCAAGAATCGGGAATCCTCATTTCGCCGCTAATGCGATTATTAAGCTCACGCAATGCTGATTTTTGCCGTTCTAGTGAGTATAGTAATGGCCGGTAATTATTATAATGATCAACAGGATCGATTGCCGAGGCTACTGCGACTAGTTTTTTTGCAAACAACGTGTTGTCGATAATACTACCAACTTGGTCAACCGTAAGACCGGCATTTTGGAGAGCTAGCATGAATTGTTCAACTTTACCAATTCCTAAATCAAAGACTCGAGTATACATAATATACGCCTCTCTATCGCCCCATATGCTTACGGCCTATCCGCATACATTTTTGAGAACGACATACTGTATTAAATTAAAAAGATTAAACACATTATGCCGTCCTCAAAGTAGTAAAATGTTAAGGTTCTACTATTTTTATACCATAAAAGATTAGATTTTGCAAAAGGTTGCCATATTAACCTTAGTCTATTTCTTACTTATCTTATACCCAAAATATTGATTTTTATGACATTTAATGTTATTATATGAACATATTGGTTGGCAATTATTGCCGCACTAATAAGCATTTTTCAAGAACTAGAGCGAAAGAGGTGATTTGTTATGATGAGTCATGAAATTGGTACAAGATCATTTAATCAAAGCAGAGACGGCAACGAAAAAGATATTGTCAAGATTGTGAATAACTTTATCGATTCCTTGCCTGCAATTGCGACAAGGATTTCAAAATTTTTAGATTTTGGCACCGATGCTGATATAGCATATCCGACCGGAACTTCAAGCCCAGCTTGGCTATTGCTATCAGCCACAAGAGGCTGTTTCGACTATTCAATCGGACTGTTGAATAACGGTCAAATAGTCGACTTGAGCCGTTTTTCTTATCCCGAATATAAGGGTCCATACGGCTACGTTCAGGCCACAAAGCTTGAGCATGTTAATGCCATCGAAAGCGAAATTTACGTTAAAGACAGAATTACGCTTGAAGAATTATTTCAGGCGTTAATGGTTATGGCGAAAAAATTTGGCGTTCCAGCTCACGAGGTTGGAAAATGGGAAAATCGGTTTGAAATCACCGATGCCCTCGTTGGACAGTTCGTCTCTGAATTCTAGTTTTTGTATGTAAAACGCAAATAATGGCCTTATCAAGAATAAGGCCATTTTTAATACAAAAAATTTAAAGCTATACAAATAAACTGTCATTGTTAGAGTAAAATAGTTTAGATATGCTTAGTACTAAAATCAAAATCGCCAGTTGGAACATTGAAGGCCGATTAAGTAATCCAATGCCGTCTGGCCGCGGTAATGCGACCCAAATTATTAACAATATTAGAATTATCAACGCTGATATCTTAGTGCTATTAGAGGCTCATACCGAAAAATCGTTAGAAGATTTAGCAGTGCTACAGGCGATACAAAACTTGGGTTATAAAATATATGACGTTCCCTATGATGACGATCTAGCTTTGCGAACCGATACATATACGATGCGCCTATCAATGCTACTACTTAGTAAGCGACCAATCAAAGATTTCAAAATTATAAAGTTGGGGGATTTTCGTAACTGCATTTCCACCAGCGTGGAAACTAGCAAAAATCAATATTTAAGGATTTTTGGCGTACATCTCGACGATAGGAAAGAGGCAACCCGCCTACGACAAATCAATGATTTATCAAAAATCGTCAATCAATCGAAGATGCCAACGATTGTGGTCGGCGATTTTAACGCCATGCATGGTGAAGACTTATGGCCCGCCAAGCTATTAAAAACAAAGATTTCCAGATTGATATCTCATATTATATTGCCTAATTTATATACAAAAGTAATCGAAATGGCCCAAGGTGAGGCGTTAAAACGTCTCGAAGACGCTACTGGCCTAACCGATATTGATAAATCACATAGGCCAACCACGACGCCAAAAATACGCGGTTATGAGATGTTACCAAGTATTCGATTAATTCAGATTGACCATATGTTCATCTCGAAAGACGTTAAAGCCGATAAATTAGTTATCTCTGCCGACGGCGGGTCTGACCATCGCGCAATTAGCACAGAACTATTTCTTAACTAAGTACCAAAGATAGCATAAAGACTTTTATAGTAAATAATTAAGGTTAATATCAAATAGTTAGCTTTACCCCTGTTTTTGTGCTATAATGTCTGTATTAGCAAGTGGTCGGTATAGCAAAGCGTCCAATCGCAGACTGCTATTTTTAAGGGATACGGAGGTGAATATGTATAAAGTTGGCGATATCGTCGTCCATAAACGCGACATATGCAAAATCACGGGTATTGTTAAAAACTATAGATTAGGTGAGGACTACTATACGCTGTCTCCAGTTGACGACAGCTCTTTAGTCATTCACACACCGGTTTCGGATGGAAGAGGTTTAATTAGGAGCGTCATCACTAAAGAGGAAGCCGAAGAGCTGATTAAAGAGATTCCCGATATTGAAACCATCCAATTTGACGACGACCGCTCACTTGAAAGCAAGTATAGCGCCTTAATTGATTCTGGTAAGAATAAAGATTTAATTCAAATTATCAAAACTACCTATCTTCGTCGCGAAGAAAAAGAGAATAACGGTAAAAAGGTAAACGAAAAAGACAAAAACTATTTTCGTTTAGCCGAAAAAATGTTTTATAGTGAACTTTCGTTTGCTTTAAACAAAACCTACGACGAAACAAAAGAGTATGTTGTAAGTAAGGTGACTGGACTATCTAAGTAGGCCTGCGGCGCAAATCACGTTTTAATTCGGTTTACGCGTTTATCCTTATAACGAAACCTTTTTATAGCCACAAACACAATGGACACCCAGATAAGACTGACGCACCAGCCGGCGGCAATATCGGTTGGATAATGCACGCCTAAATATACCCTTGATAATCCAACCAATCCGACAAATAACGCACCGCCAATGATAGAAGGCCAGCGATAACGAGTTTTCCATAGAATTAATATTAGGCACAAGACCAAAGCGCAGCTTATCATGGCATGACCGCTAGGAAATGAATAGTCGGTTTCAGTAATTAATAAATTCCAAAAATTTGGCCTATTGCGTTGAAATAATATTTTTAAAATGAAATTTGCCACTGAGGCACCGCCAACACCAGCAAACAAAAGAAGGGCGTTACGGCGTTGCCTTTTATACAAAAAATAAGCTAAAATCGTCAACGAAATTGGCAAAATAATCTCAACATTTCCCAACGTAGTTATAAATATAAAAATTTTATCAAGCAATGGCGTTGCAAAGCTATGCACGAAGTAAAGAATCGGAAGATCGCCGGTGATTGGAGTTTTTTCGATTATATCGCCAGCCATTTTGAAAAAGAATATGACTGGAATCCAAAATATTACAAATAGGATTAACAGCAAGAATGGTTTGTTATTTAGAATTCTGTTTCTGATGATATTTTTTATGCTGTCAACCATAAACTTATTATAGCTGATATAAATAAATTACGAATTATTGTTTGAGCAATGCACAAATTATGCTAATCTAAATATGTACATTAAATTTTAACCGTATCCAGAAGCAGCGAGAGAACTAGCTCGACGACCTGCTGGCAACCCCTAATCATTAGAAAGGTGCCCCTTCTAGCCCATATGGGAAAGATAAGAATTTAAACTCCTTTATTTTTTCCACTTGGGCGGAAAGATACGCGAAAGGAGTTATTTTTATGTCAAATTTAAGAACTGCCGAAAGTGTTTCACCAAAACACCCTGACAAAATCTGCGACCAAATATCCGATGCAATTTTGGACGCTTATTTATCAAACGATCCACTATCCCGCGTGGCGATTGAGGTTGTTGGTGGCCACGGCAAAGTTTATATAACTGGCGAAGTTACCTCAAAATCACCAGCAATCGATATCAAGCCAATCGTTAAGCGACTTGCTGGCGATATAGAAATAATCGAGAATTTTTCCACTCAAAGTCCCAATATTGCCAATGGTGTTGATAATGGCGGCGCTGGTGATCAGGGAATTATGGTTGGTTATGCCACCAATGAAACGCCGGAGTTATTACCGCTTGAATGTGTATTAGCTAGAAGTTTAAATCAAAACATTTTTCGTAAGTGGCCCTATGACGGCAAGACACAAGTCACTATTAATAACGGCAAAATAATTTCAATCGTGGCCAGTTTTCAAAACGTCTCTCAAAAAGATCTCGAAGAACAAATAATTAGTTGGCTCCAAACCGAGCCGCTGGCAATCTATGACGACAAAACTATTAAACTTTACGCCAATCCGGCTGGTGATTGGAATATTGGTGGATTTGATGCCGACTCAGGATTGACCGGACGTAAATTAGTGGTCGACAATTATGGCCCGCGTATTCCAATTGGCGGTGGGGCCTTTAGCGGTAAAGATGCAACTAAAGTAGATCGTTCGGCGGCCTACATGGCTCGCAAAATTGCAGTAGATTATCTTAAAAAATATAAAGCCAATGAAGTATTTGTTTATCTTGCATATGCCATCGGCTACGATCAACCGCTAGAAGCAAGCGTTTTAATTGATGGTAAACAAGAGATAATCGAAGGCTATGATTTATCACCGAATGGCATAATTGAACTGCTAGATTTGCGCCGTCCAGTCTTTGAAGCAACCGCTCGCTATGGTCATTTTGGCAACAAAGATTTTAGTTGGGAGAAATAATATTTGCAAGATATAAAATTGCATGGTAAACTGCTCCACATGAGTAAATCAATCAACAATATGATGTGCTGCGAAAAGACATATAACATGTTGATTGAGTGCGCATAACAAAATTTATAAATTAATAATAATTAGCCTCAACCAACGAGGCTAATTTTTATTTAGAAGGGAATTACATGTCAAACTACAATATAAGTGCCGCCGGAGAATTAAAAAGTATAGTCAGAGACGGGTTAATCGGCGAAAAAGACCCGTTCGAAATAACTAATCGACTCGAAAACCTAAGAAGCTCTGCCCCAAATGTTCGTCTTGAACTGGAAGCGGATAATTTTGAGCGCGAAGCATCAAGCAGAAAAGATCGAATCATCTTTGCAATTGGCAGTCTATCGACACGAATCCTATTAGGTTCTACGGAAAAAATCTACACAGCCATTGAATTTAACGGCTTAAATCAAGATGGAGAGGAACAATCGCGAATCGTTGAACCGGCGCAAAATTATTCAATTAGTGAAGAAAAAATTTAGTAGCTAGAATAGCCAGCTCAAACATCAGCAAAGCTGCAAATGCCAGGATTAGAGCCGGTAAAATCGAGCATTCTATCGACGAAGTTTTTGCAACGATAACCGTAGTATTATGATTTCTCTTTATAATATGAGCGCTTGACACCGCTTGACCGGCTTGGCTGTTAATTATCGTTGCAAACGACTCGGTTTTACCAACACCAGAGCCAATGAATTTTAGTGACGTTCGCAAATGACTAGTCGCCGAAAGGCCAGTCAAATCATTGCAATCAAAGATGGTTGAAATGGAGTTTTTTCTATAACGCCAAAAAATACTGCCGGTATCGCAATCCGGCGCTGGCTTGAATTCAAGACCAGATGCGTTAGTAAAGGTAGCAATAGCAACGAGCATCGATATTAACAGCCAGATTATCACCAAGCCAAACCTTCGACTACCTCTGATTATCATTGTAACAATATTATAAAACCAAATTAATAGTTTATCAATTGCCCGTGGAGATGCTAGCTACCTCAATTCACGCCATTGATAGTATCTTAGAATAATAAATTTAGTAGAGAAGAGTTTGAGGCCTTTTACTTTATTCCCAAAGTTTTTAAGGCCATCAAGCAGTTTTGTCAATACAGTAGGTTTAAAACCACTAGGCCTACTTGGTGATGCCTAGTGGCTTTGTCCAATCGCACACTAATTATACTTATTAAGAGAATAGTTAATTAAATATTAGGCTGTGTCGCATCGTAATAACTTTTCGCACGTCTTTATTGATTAGTTTAATGTCAACTTGACCGTCTTTAGCCGCCGCAACAATGCCATCAATTATTCCACCGATATCAACTCCAGATACCGAGTTATCATTGTTAAGCACATACAAAAGCATCGTATTTCCGGCATTAATGGCGTCTATGGCATTCTGAATCGGATTTAGGTAGGCCGCCTCACCAGAACTTTGCAGCATCCCCATGTCGTCAGTTACCGTAATACCATTAAAACCAAGCTCATTTTTTAAAATGTCGTGCCATTTTGAGGATAACGAGGCTGGTTTTTGGTCAATGTTGTTATAACGTAAATGTCCAAACATAACGACATTAGCACCAGCCTTAATGCCTTCTTTAAATGGTATCATCGCGTCCTTTAGCCAATCTTCATAGGACATGTCTGAAGCCGGAATGGAACTATGTGAATCAGCAGTCATTTCACCATGACCAGGAAAATGCTTCAAGGTCGTAAGTGTTGACGGAATTGAGCCCACTACGGCTGCAGCAACTTTATTACCAACAACGTCAGGATTACTGCCGAACACGCGGTCGTAGATAAAAGAATCTGAATTATCTGTTATATCGGCCACAATTCCAAAATTTAAGTTAAGTCCAACCTTTTTTAACAAATTTGTCCGATCCAGAAAAGCCATCCGCACTAATGAATCGTCCTTATCTTTTAGTTCAAAGGCGGCTGGATAGGTGTCACCTGCTAGTCTTTTGACGACTCCGCCTTCTTCATCAACGGCGAACAAATACGGCAATCGATTATTAGTTTGGAGTTCTTTAGTGAGCAAGGAAAGTTGCTCACTTGTATCTGGAATATTATCACCCATAAAAATCAAGCCACTTGGCTGATACTTATCAAGAAAAGATTTTAGACTTTTAGCATCAGTCCCGGGCGAATGCAAAATAAACAGACTTGATACTTTCTGCTTTAACGTCATGCTGGCCAGCTGGTTATTGGTATAGCTTGGGATAATTATTAGCCGGTTAGATGATACGTATGAAAAGCCCGATTCAGCAAGGCCCAAACCGAGACCAAAAATTAAGCAAGAAAACACTCCAATCATCATCGCAATAAACAGGCCAACAATAAACCTTGGAGCACCTTTCATAATATGATTATATTCCAAGTTTTAGATATTTGTTCCTTAGCACAAAACCTTACCAATTACTTGCAAAAAACATGATTTTGTATTTAAATTTGTTTAACGATAAAATATCGTAGCTTGTTTAAATAATCTTTAGTTTAAAGGTGGTGAGACAATTGACTGAATGTGCAAAACTAATCGACAACATTGTGCGAACTAATAAGAAGCTCAAGCAAAGTCGAGAACAATGCGGAAGAAAGTTAACGGACAAAAAATGCCGCCGAAGAGACTCGTATGTCGCTAAGAATGAATCTTGGAAAATTAACCAAAAAATCAGAGATAAAAGCATAGAATTGGCCGAGCACGTTGTTGACGAAGGTCGTTGCAGTTGGACATGGGCAATGGCCGAACTCGACACAGTGGGTCGCCTAAATCTCTGGTATGGAAAAGGTTCCGAGTTTAGCCGTCCACATGGTCACATTATTATCAATGTAGATAATTGCACCATTATTGGTCGGCGAAGAATCAACGAAGACCGCTCTCCGATGCCAGAAACAAGAGTAAAGATTAGATAGTAAACACGCTTGGGCTCCTTCTTTAGGAGCCCATTTTATTTACATTGATATATATTTAGTAATACATTTGCTATAATGTCTACATGAAATCTTTCGACCTCGGTATTTCACACTTAGTTATAATGGTGGGAATTCCTGGTTCTGGTAAGAGCTTCTTTGCAGAGCATTTTGCTAACACATTTCAGGCACCAGTTATAAGTTATGACAAATTACATAAAGAGTTCATTAGCACCGGAATTGATCCAAAAATCGAGAGCTCAACAATAAATCATATTCTTAAATATATGCTCAAAGAAGTTTCGAAGACAAAGAGAACAATTATCTTTGATGGTCAAACCTATAGCCAAGCTACTTATGAAGAGTTAATAAAGATTGCCCATAGTTTAAATTACGAGCCGCTTTTTGTTTGGGTACAAACTGATGCAAAAACCGCCAAAAAAAGAGCCACTAAACTTAACCATGGCGAAGATAGAACCATTCTCACTAACGATCAGTTTGACAAAATTATTAAGCAGTTTAGCCCAATCGATCGAACAAAAAAGAATGTTGTCGTCATTAGTGGTAGACATACTTACCCTAACCAACTAAAAATCGTTCTAAAATATCTATCTCAGCCACACTAAACAGAGGGTTTATGCCAATAATCCAAGATAAAGAATTTGGTAAAGTCACAATTCGTCGAAGTGCTAGGGCAACCCAAGTTCGAATTCGAGTAGCCCCAGACGGTACCCTGCGGGCGTCTATTCCAATTTACGCGCCGGTTTTTTTGGTAAAAAATTTATTAAAGAATTCCAGACAAGAAATCCAAAAAATTATGATTCAAGCAAAGCCAGTCTACCAGTATGTCACCGGCATGCAGATTGGAAAAAGCCATACTCTGATAATCCAGAACGTTGCCAACCAAAGCCCAAGCGTCTCGCATCATGGCCAACAAATTATCGTAAAATTACCAAATAGCATACAGCCGACAGAACCAGCTATATCTCGCAAAATTCGCGATGCCATAATTGCCGCATTACGGTTAGAAGCAAAGAGTTATTTGCCAAAACGATTGTCTTATTTAGCTCAGGAATATGGCTATAAATATTCACAAATACGTTTTTCGCACGCTAGTGGGCGATGGGGAAGCTGCAGCAGCAACGGCACTATTAGCCTAAATATTGCTCTTATGAAATTACCATTTGAACAGATTGACTATGTAATTATTCACGAATTATCACACACTATTCAGATGAATCATTCTCGAGATTTTTGGCTACTCGTTGAAAAAGCCGATCCGAATTATCGACAACATCGTCGATCGCTTAAATCGCAAAGTCCAACTATATAAAAAAATACGAAGTGATATAATAAGCATAAGATGTTTAAGGGTGGACCGATATACACACATATTGCGGCTCAAGTTCTCCGTTTTGCGGAGCTATTAACTCCATTACCTCTACTTATTTATGGCATGTTAGTCCATATGGGCACAATCAAAACTACCTACAGCGTCAACTTTATTGGTTTTTATATTTTGATGGTAGTTTGGTTTATTGTTGGTTTTCTGCAGTTTTTTATAACTACAAAAACCAAAAAAGCAATGATTTTGCGAAACGTTGCACTCCATTTAATGATTGGCTCTTACTTACTTTTTGTCACCGGACTATCTTCGCCAGTATTCGGAGCTTGGATCATCATAACTCTTTCAGCTTATGTGCTGCTCGAGCTTAAAGGCACGATAATGAGCGTGCTTATATTTGCACTCTTCGCATTAATTGACATATTTTTCGTTCATAACAACAATCCGGTAGTTATATATAATGACATTGCGACATTATTTGTTATTGCTTCATGTGGTATAGTAACTGCTAGCATTTTTCAGACACAAAAAGTTAGTCAAGAGAGAATAAATAATAGTATTGCCAAAGAATCTTTGCAACGCGATAGAATATTAACGTTAGTGAACAACCTAACTTACGCCGTCTTAAGTGTTGACATGGACGGCATCATCCGCGTATATAATGCTGCAAGCCTTAACTTATTAGACACAAACGACAGCTTGAATGGTCGCCACATTGACGAAATATTGCCACTAACCGACGGAAAAAACATTGAAATAAGTTTATATAAAGAATTAAAAAATCTAAAAACGGTCGTAAAGCGCGACGACTTGGAATATAGCTTTGGCAATGGTGATAAAATACGTCTTGAAATAACCTGCGCGCCAATCCGAAATATCTATCAAAAATCCGAAAAAACTGAGGAAAATAATGGTTATATTATTATTTTTAGAGACGTTACAAAAGAGAAAAGCCTCGAGGAAGAACGTGACGAATTCATCAGTGTCACTAGCCACGAGCTGCGAACACCAATCACAATTGCCGAGGGCACGATATCAAATGTCCAGGTTATGATGGATCACCCCAACGTTACCAAGAAAATGTTAAAAGATGCCGTTGACGTTGCCCATGATCAAATTCTATTCCTAGCCCATATGGTTAATGACCTTAGTACGCTTTCGAGGGCTGAACGCGGTATTTCCGACGGTCAAGAAGATATTAACGTTAGCGAGCTGGCTCATATGCTCCACGACAAATATTCAAATGACGCTAAGGATAAAAAGTTACATCTTGATCTTGATCTATCGCCAAAATTAGGCACAGTTCATGTCAGTCGCTTGTACCTTGAAGAACTTTTGCAAAATTTTATTACTAACGCCCTAAAATATACCAAGAAGGGCAGTATAACGATTAATTTCACACAAAAAGGCGACATCATAACTTTTGCGATCAAGGATACCGGCATCGGCCTTAGCAAGACCGATCAAACTAAGGTTTTTGAAAAATTTTATCGTAGCGAAGACTATCGAACCCGTGAGACTAGCGGCACTGGATTAGGCCTGTATATTGCTGCAAAGCTAGCACATAAATTAAACACAAAAATTGAATTAATTAGCCGGCTCAATTTTGGTTCAACTTTTAGCTTTTCACTGCCGGCCATAACTGAAAAAACCGACAAGGCATCTTGACGGATTTGTAACTTTCGTCTATATTAAATCTTGACAGTCTGCATTAGCAGGCTATTTAAATTGGGGGCCGTTGTGGTATTCAAATTCAAGAAACAAGACAAGGTCAAGGTAGCAAAAATTAAAAAAGCTAAAGTCGAAAAGCCAAAAAAAGAAAAAAAAGGCTTGCTTAAAGTTTTAGCAAATATCGGAAGTTTTTTTGCCAAGATTTTTAAGATAATTGGTAGATATTTTAAAGGATCATGGGCCGAGCTTAAACAAGTCCGATGGCCAACCCGCCACGCAACTTGGAGCATGACTGGCGCCGTTATCCTATTTACCGGCTTATTCTTAGGACTTATTATTCTACTTGATGCCGGATTTGATTTATTATTTAAACTAATTATAAAGTAAAGGAATATATGTCAAAAAATCGTTACGACTCAACTCGACAATGGTATGCAATTCACACCTATAGCGGCTACGAGGAAAAGGTTGCTGAAAACATTCGCCAGCGCATTAATGCTGTCGATATGGCTGATAAAATCTTTGACGTCATGGTGCCAAAAGAGAAGCAAATTGAAATCAAAAATGGTAAGCGAAAAGTTGTTGATAAGAAAATTTTCCAAGGCTACACCTTGGTCGAAATGAAACTTACTGACGAAACTTGGTATATTATTCGTAATACCCCAGGCGTTACTGGCTTTGTCGGTACCGGCACCGAACCAACTCCCGTGTCTGATGCTGAGATCAATAAAATTAAGAAGCGAATGGGCGTCGAAGATCCAAAGCATAACATTGACTTTAAAATTGGCGAAGTCGTTAGCATTACCGATGGCCCATTCAAGAGCTTTGATGGCGCTGTTTGCGAAATCGACAATCAAAAGGGCAAAGTCAAAGTCATGGTTAGCATGTTCGGTCGCGACACACCAGTCGAGCTTGACGCCTTGCAGGTTCGTAAGGTATAATACTTCGGTTACGCACATACGGCCTTGCCGTGGTAGCGAGTAAATATTCAGTAAATTAAGTCAGAAAGCTTCAAATCTAACTTAATGCTAATTATCGAATAATTACATCCTACATATATACTAATTTTTGGAGTAAATATGTCAGTAAAGAAAATCATTGGAAATTTGAAACTTCGAATTCCTGCTGGCCGTGCAACTGCCGGTCCTCCAGTGGGTTCAACACTCGGTCAATGGGGTCTAAATATGATGAATTTCATCAACCCATTCAACGAAGCTACTAAGAATTTAATGGGCAAAGACGTTATCGTTCACCTTCAGGTTTACGAAGATCGTACCTTTACTTGGAAATCACTTGGCCAACCAGTTGGTGACCTTATTAAGGAAAAAGCCGGTATTCAAAAAGGTAGCGGCAAAGCTCATGTCGATAAAGTTGGTAAGATTACACGAGCTCAATTAGAAGAGATCGCTGAAGTCAAAAAAGATCAGCTAAACGCTATTGACCTTGAAGGTCGAGTTAAAATCATTGCTGGTACAGCACGAGCAATGGGCGTCATAGTCGAAGAATAAGCAAGAAATCTAAATAAGAATATCGCGGATTAAACTCCGCGATATTTTATTTCTAAATTTTTTATTTAAATTATATATTTTGTATAAATATACCCGCACGCTTGCTTTTATTGTAAATAAGTTATATAATATAACTATATTGTTGAAATTGTAATATTATTTCCAATAGCTGCTATTTACAAAATGATAGAAAGAGGTGAACATCTTGGATACTGATAAAACAAAGGAGCTAAGATTGGCCCTAAGTAATCTTCCAACCGCTTACCCGGATATTGATTTGTTCTTCAAACTCTGCCCGCATCTAAGCGAATCACAGGCAAAAAGCTTACGTGACAGTGCCGACGATTTTACATTATTTGCGGTCCCAAGCCCATGGAATATCAATAACGCTTTGATCCTTCTTTTCTGCGCCGGATTTAAAAGAGACGAGGAAGATGATGAGGATGACGAGGAAGACTGTTATGAAGAGGAAGAGGATGATTGTCGTTACGACCCACCAAGAATATCTATCATTGACCAGGTAAATATGACGAGAGTCGAATCGTATTATTCTAAACCTTTTGAGTTGAATGCTCTTTTTGTCAAAGAAGCCATCGATTGGCAAAAAAGCAGATAGCAGCCAAGAAACCCGTCAAATTATTGACGGGTTTTAATTTAACTTAAAAAACACGCGTCTTACTTGAATTATGGACGCATTTGTGCTATAGTTAAAAGATAACAATCAATGTTGGGAGGCCCGAAAAGCCGCTATTACCACAGAAAGGGTTCATCTATGACTAAGAAGTCAGATCTTCTGATCGTTGCATCAGAATTAAAGCTAAAAGTTACTGAGAAAAATACAATTGCCGAGATTGAGGCTGCTATCGCCGAAGTTAAGAATGCTGCCGAAGTAGCTAAAAAAGAAGTGGTCGAAACAGTTAGCGACGCTAAATTTGCCAAAGCTGGTAAGCGTAGCGAAAAAGCCGTTAAGGAAGTTGTTGAAGAGATTGCAAAGGAAGATCGTAAAGAAAAAGGCGACACATCCGCACAATCAGAAGAAGCAGCTGCTAAAAAAGGCCCTAAGCCAATTACTCGTCCATTAATTGAACGACGCGGTAAAGGCTACCAAACAGCCGCTAAACTAGTCGACAAAGCTACTGTCTATACGTTGGCAAACGCCATTGAATTAGCGACCAAGACCAATCCAAGCAAATTCGACGCTAGCGTTGAAATTCACGTTAAATTAGGTGTCGATCCACGCCAGGCTGACCAAAATATCCGCACAACCGTTAGCCTTCCAAACGGAACTGGTAAGACCATCCGCGTAGCTGTCTTTGCTCCAGAAACAGATTTTGCTGCTGCTAAAACCGCAGGCGCTGATATTATCGGCGACGAAGAATTCTTAAAGCAATTAGACCAAAATAATTTGAACTTTGACGTTCTTATTTCAACTCCAAAGTACATGCCACGACTTGGTAAATACGCTCGTCTGCTTGGGCCAAAAGGCTTAATGCCAAACCCAAAGAGCGGCACGGTTGCAATCGATGTCGCTAAGGCTGTCACTGAAGCTAAGGCTGGTAAGGTTGAATATCGCGTTGACAAACAATCTATCGTACACCTAAGTATTGGTAAGGTATCATTTGGCGCCAAGAAGCTTGAAGAGAACGCTAACGCTTTCTTTGAAAGCCTGCATTCCCAAAAACCATCTAGCCTTAAGGGTTCGTACATCAATTCAATTGCAATCTGCACAACTATGGGCCCATCAATCAAGGTTGAAAATTCAAACAATTAATTTGAAAAATCAATATAATAAAATATCGTCTTTCAAGAGGCGATATTTTATTATATAATCAAGGAAATTATGGGAGTTTATAGCAACACGGAGATTAAACAAGCCGTTGCGGACGGAACGATTGTTTGCGTCCCCTATGAAGAATCTCATGTTTCCGAAGCGAGTATCGATTTTACGCTTGGAAATTTCTACTACAAGCAAGAATACGACGGCGTTTCGCGGGTCTTTAATCCATTCGACGAAACCGACGTAGCTCGTTATTTTAAAGGGCCATTTGAAGCGACTCCACACAGTCAATGGTGTCAAGAAAATGGCTATAGCTTGTTTAAAAACATTCCAGAAGATTATCCAATTATCGTTTTGCAGCCTGGTGAAAGAATATTAGCTCATACGCATGAATTTATTGGAATAAGAACCGATGGTGGAGCCAGCGAAATTAAGTCTCGCAGCAGCTGGGGGCGTAGTGGCGTAGCGGTTTGTTTTGACGCTGGCTGGATTGACCCTGGCTATATCAATCGAATTACACTTGAGATTTATAATTTAAACCAGCACGAAGCGGTCGTCTTGCCAGTCGGTGAGAGAATTGGACAAATGATTTTTCACCACACCGGTAAAGTTGAGGGCGACTACAGCAATGGCCGTAACGGCATGAGCGGAAAATACCAACAGACTGATAATCTTGAAAAATTAATTCAGACTTGGAAACCAGAACAAATGCTGCCAAGAGCCTATAAGGACACGCGCAAGTTGCCAAAAATTATTAAGGGGCTGGGAGAAGGTATTAAATAATGGAGAAGGGCAAATATCTAGTCATCGAGGGCCAGGACGTAACCGGTAAATCAACCCAGATTAAAATATTAAAAAATCGACTAGCCAAATTCGGTATAGAATCAATCATTTTTGAAGAACCAGGCGGAAGCGATGTCGTAAAGCCGATTCATGACTTAATAAAAAATGCCGAAATCGAAAAAACACCACTTACTAACGCATTATTATTTAGTGCCGCTCGTTGCGATTTATGGCGCAATATCGGAAGAGAAGCGCTAACAAAAGGCACTTGGGTACTATCTGCTAGAAGCTATCTTTCAACCCATGCATATCAAGGATTTGGCCAAGATGTTGATAGAAATTTAATAAATAACATGACAAAATTAGCAACCGGCAACAATAGCCCATCTCTCGATAGCCATATTGTTCAAGAGCATAATGGGTATCTAAAATCCGGACAAACGAATATTGGCGTCGAAATGATAAACTCGATTATTTCCGATGCTGAACATCCAAAACATATTATGACTCAAAATTTTCTCTACGCAGCTGCAAGATGTGAAATCTTAAAATCACTTGGAAAAGTCTCTCTCAATGACACACTACTTATGGACTACATAAATCAAGCTAGTAAATCTAAAAATAGCGATTATATGTCACCTGATTATGAATTCATGTTTTTGTTAGACGAAGAAGAACGTAATAAGCGACTCGAAAAACGTGGAGCGCCAGAAAAACCAGATACGTTTGAGTCTCAACCGCAAGCATTTCAAGATAGGGTTAATAGGGGATACGAAGCCTTGGCTCAAGAAAGAGATATTATAACAGTATCAGCAAAACAATCCATCAAAGCTATAGCCGATGAAGTTTGGGCCTACGTAAAAAAAGACATCTGATAAATATTGGGCAGAAATTAAAATAGGGCAGTAGATCGAGCAAAAGCTCCAAATCTACCGCCCTTTTTTGACGCGAATCGTCAATTTTCTATTTCGATATCGAGATCAAATATTACCCCGTTCAATTGCTCGTGAACAAAACCTTTATTATAATACTCAGTATTTCTAAGATACTTTTGCAGTATCTCGTAAGTTTGTGCTGATGCTTCAGGCAAAGATGGCTTTTTAAAACACCTTTTGGCCTTTCTAATAAAGTTTTCACAAGTGCCACGCTCGGCAATCTCGATTATCTTACCTTGAGGGCAAATTATGGATGGTTTTCTAATTTCCCATAGCCATTTTTGCACAAGTTCCTTATCATGAGAAATTATTTGGGGTACGAAGTACTGAGGATAATCCACACGAACAATTGGTCGCGTCGTATAGGTAATCCCAAAGCTATAGCTCTGTATTTCATATAACTGAGCATAACTACCTTTATAGGTTGTACTAAAAACCTCGCTGAAATTCTCATTACATGTGTATTTATAATTACCAAATAGAGAGACATGTGCTTCATCGTCATAAATCGAATCCTTGGTTCGCAACGACTCTGTTATTTTCAAGAATTCCAGCATGCATTTCTTTATAGCAATGCCGAAAGCCTCCTCATAATCCTTTTTTGTAAACCAATCAAAATAACGAAGGACATAATTTAGCTGTTTCTGCAAAAAAACACAGGTTAGTGTTACTGGCGTAAAAACACTCAACAGATACCCAGCATTGGCTCTGGCGAGGCACTCAACCTTTTCAGCTGTAATTGTTGGATAGGCGCTTCTGAACAAGTGTCTATAAATATATAGCCAATCTTCATATAGAGTTTTCTTCTCTCGGCCAACTATTAACAGCTCCGCTTCATCTGCCGGATATTGGGTTAATAACATTCCCTCGTTCTTTAGAAACATAACCAAAATTTTTGGTATATTTTCCAATAATAAAACGTGGCCGTGACAGTCCTCTAATCCATACTTCATCTTTACAGATAAATTTACAATTTGAGTAGAAGACAAAACTTTTACATTCAATTATCATCACTCCTCGCAATAGATTTTAAGAACTTTACGTCCTTGCGTGCATATACGTAACTAGGCAATACAATAGCATTTATTTTGCCAACTGTCTATTTATAATAACCAAATATACAATGCTCAAAATTAAAAATAAGCATAATCTATATAATATTTTTGGATTGTGTAAATAGCTCATTTAGAATAAAATGACACTAGATAAATCGAGCAATAATGTTCTTTATCTTGTACTTTAATTTTTGATAATCGTAAATGCATTTCATCATACCGCTTCTGCCAATACAAATATGCCCTTATAGACATATTTTTTTGGTAGAGGTGGCATGAACACCTCTAGAAAGAAATGGAGGTGGAAATATGCAACAATACCTGAACATGCTCAAAGAAATTCTCGCGTATGGCTACGACACCGGCGACAGAACCGGAGTAGGTACCAGAGCACTACCTGGCTATTCCTATCGAGTTAAACTCTCTATGGACGAAGACGGCATCGTTCACAACTATCCGCTTTTGACAACCAAGAAGGTTTTTCTGCGTGGAACCTTCGAGGAGTTAATGTGGAAGTTAAGTGGCGAAACCAACATCCGCAGCTTGATTGCTAAGAATGTTCACATCTGGAGCGAATGGCCTTTTCTGAATTGGCTAAAGGCAACCGGCGAAGCCGACAAATTTCCATGGTACATCGACGACAAAAAGACCGACTATTCAGACGAATGGAAGAAACGAATGAAAGAGTTCGAATCCAGGATTATGGACGACGACGATTTTTCAGCCAAATGGGCCGATTTGGGACCAACCTATGGGCACCACATGCGAAACTTTGGCGAAAAGCTGCTGCGAGATTTGCCACCTCAGTTTGCTGAGGCTCTTCAAATGACGATTCCGGATCTGACAGAAAGCGACATTATCATTCCTGGAATCGATCAAATCGCGGCAGTTATTAACAGTATCCGCAACAAGCCTGAAGACCGAAGAATTATTATGTCTTTGTGGAACCCGGCAGACAACCCGTATACTATGCTGCCACCATGTCCGTGCTTTTACCAGATTTTTGCAAATCAGCCCGGTTACCTGCACATGAACGTTTACCAGCGCAGTTGCGACTCATTCCTCGGCGTGCCCTTTAATGACTCTCAGGATGCATTGTTGCTGATCTTATTAGCAAAAATCACCAACAGAAAACCAGGCATGTTTAATCATTTCTTTGGTGACGTTCATATCTACAACAATCATCGCGACCAGGTCGATTTACAACTATCAAGAGACCCACGCCCCCTGCCGTCAATTCGCATCAATCGCGAAACCGAAGTACTAACCGAGTTCGCCTACGAGGATATCGAGTTAATTGGGTACGACCCGCAATCGGTAATTAAAGCACCCGTCGCAGTTTAATGCGGCAAAAACCAAAGGCCATCAGCTATATGCTATGGCCTTTTCCATTTTTCGTATAACCATAATATTATTTTCATTATAGACAAATGCATATATTGTTTTATTTGTCCAAATCTGCTAATATACCCTTACGACATTACCAAAGACAGTAGCAGTGAAAACTTAATAGCCATAAGGCTAACTACCGAGGAATATGTAAATCTTACATTTTTCGACGTCTTTGGCAGGTGAGTCAAAGATTTTTTTATTTTTGGCTTACAGGCAAAAGCGAATGTCCGAAAACTTAACAATTTGGCCGAATTGAAATATAAAGTAATCAAAGAAGGGATTTTTATGGCTGTTACACGCGCTAAAAAGAATACTTTGGTTGCAAAATTAGCTGAATTATTTACCGACGCTAAATGTACAGTTGGGGCAACCTACACTGGCTTAACCGTCGCTAATTTGCAAGAACTTCGCGCTCTCGCTCGAGCTAACAACGTCGTTATTAAGGTTTCAAAAAACCGGCTTATCCGCGTTGCTTTATCTCAAGTTGAGAAATTCAAAGATACCGATACTAGTTTATTGACCGGACAATTAGTCTATGCTTTTTCAAGCGAAGACGAAGTTGCCCCAGCTCAAATTTTGGCAAAGTTTGCAAAAACTCACCCAGAATTAAAACTAGTTGCTGGCTTCAATGGAACTGGCGCAGCACTCGATACAGCAACCGTTAACGCACTTGCTCAACTTCCAACCAAGGATCAACTCCGTGGTCAGTTGGTCAGCGTGCTTGCAGCTCCACTCCGCGGTTTTCTTACCGTTGCCAGTGGTACGCAAAGCGGCTTTGTACGAGTTCTTTCAGAACGCGCAAAAGCACTTTAATTTTGTAACCATTTAATAATTTAAGGAGAATAAAACTATGGCTGATACAGAAATCAAGCTATCTGCTGCACAAGCAAAAATTGTTGAAGAACTCAACAAACTCTCAGCTCTTGAGTTGAGCCAAATCGTAAAGCACCTCGAAGAAGAGTGGGGCGTAAGCGCCGCTGCTCCTGTCGCTGCTGCTGCTCCAGCTGCTGCTGAAGCTGCTCCTGCCGAGGAAGCAAAATCAGAATATAATGTTAATCTAAAAGATGCCGGCGGCCAAAAGGTTGCTGTTATCAAGGCTGTTAAAGAAATTACCGGTCTTGGTCTAGGCGAAGCTAAAGCTTTAGTTGATAACGCACCTTCAACTATCAAAGAGAAGGCTACTAAAGACGAAGCTAATGCTGCAAAGAAACTGCTTGAAGAAGCAGGCGCAACAGTAGAAATTGCTTAATTTAGCTTAAAATAAATTCGACCAAATTTGTCTAAAACAAAATACCGCCTCGTTATGGGGCGGTATTTTGTATTGATAAAATATACAACGTTTTTTGGGTTTAATCATAAAACTATGTGGATAACGTCTAAACTTTTGTAAGCAAAAGTATACAAAATCTCTTGTTCTTTGTTAAAAGAAAGAATAGAAAGATTTATTTAATTATTTAACGCCTAAAATGTTTTGCATTAAGCATAAGTTTGATGTAAAATAGCGAACTATTGACAACGGCCGACGATACTGATATATATAAAGTTAATATAACTACAAAAATAGACAAAGGAATTGCGAGTTACGATGTCTGAATTACCAGAAAAACAAGTAAAAAGACTCTACAGTCTAATCCAAGAGGCAGAGACCAATCTTGCCGCTGCTAAGGAATTATTATTGAGCATTTTAGGCGACGACGGAAGTGTTATTACGCCGCACGTTGGCGCTAATGAAGACGCCAAAGGCAAGGTTATCGAGGGCGTATTCGATGGTCAAAAAATGGCCAGTCCAGACGGTAAAGATTATCCAGTACCGGCTAACTACGCTAGTAAGTCAAAGTTAGTTGAAGGTGATATCTTAAAGCTCACTATTACCGATGATGGCGGTTTTGTTTACAAACAAATTGGGCCAGTCGAGCGTCGACAAATTATTGGCACGCTCGTTCAACACGATGGCGCTTATTACGTTGAGGCCAATGGACACGAATATCGGATTTTACTCGCAAGCGTTACTTACTTTAGAATCAATATTGGCGATCAAGTAACAATTATTATTCCAGCCGACAATCCAGATGCTGTCTGGGCTGCCGTCGAAGCTGCTTTGTAAAAAAATAAGTCCAGTCCAAAACTGGACTTATTTAATAATTGATAAATAATAGCAAAAGGGTTCCGTTTATTTGTCAGCAGGTTTAAACTGATAACAAAGGAAAAATAAATCAATATACTGAAAAATGGCAAATCTATTTGGCAAAAATAAACTAAGAACTGAAGCGCAATTAATCAATACGGAAGATATTCTTCCTTATATTGATATTGTCAAAAAATGGCATCATGATTACCATCAAGGCACGTTAAGGCAAGATAAAGAAACTTCTCGCGAGCAAGAATATAATCAGAATTTCTTTAAAGACATTTTAGGCTATAAAGAAAAGCCAGCTACGCCATTTAATTTTGAGCCAAAGGCCACAACCGAAAAAGGTCAACTACCCGATGCAGTAATTGGTTATACCGACAAAACCAACGATATAAAGAACATCTCAGCCGTCGTTGAGCTAAAAGGTGCTGCAATCGCACTTGATCGTCCGCAGCAGCGTGAGGGCAATATGAGCCCCGTACAACAGGCATTTAAGTATAAGACTCAATACCGTAACTGCCCATTTGTTATTGTCAGTAACTTTTGGGAGTTTCGCCTTTATCGTGATAACCTACTTGATTACGAAGCTTGGACGCTTGATGACCTTGTTAACCCTGATGATGATTATCTTTTATTCAAAACTTGGTATGTCCTACTGAAGTCTGATAATTTTATAACACCTAAAGGCACAAGTAAAACCGAAAATATTCTTAGTGATATTCGTATCGAACAAGAGAATATTAGTAAAAAGTTTTACAAAGTTTACAAAGATGCTCGTTTGGTATTGCTACGTGATATTTATTCTCGTAACGAAACTGTTCGAGAAGATATAGATATGGGCGTTGAAAAGGCTCAAAAAATTATCGACCGAATCGTATTTACGTGTTTTGCTGAAGATCGTGGTTTGCTGCCAGATAATACACTCCAACGCGTAATTCGTGATGCCGAACAAAGTAGTTTTGGCGTCAGCCTTTGGCAAGCTTTTAAAGGCCTGTTTGAAGCGATAGATAGTGGTAGCGACAAGCTAGAAATTCCTGATGGATATAACGGCGGTTTGTTTAAAAACGATGAAATCCTAGATAATTTACGGATTAGCGATGACGGTTTAAAACCAGTCGTCGAACTTAGCAAATATGACTTTAGCGAAGACCTAAGCGTTTCAATTCTTGGACATATATTCGAACAATCAATTAGTGATTTGGAAGAGATAAAAAACAAAGTCAATGTTGATAAAAATGTTGAGGCCATAATTACCCAATCGCGTCGCAAAAAAGATGGCATTTTTTATACGCCAGATTACATTGTTCGCTATATTGTCGATAATTCGCTAGGCACATATTTACGCGAACATGAAGAAATATTCAAAGAAGAGTATAAGCTTCACGGTGACATTAACGATAAAAATTATGCTAAGCGTGAAAAACAAGCCTATCAAAAATATCAGTATTTTTTGCAAAATATAAAAGTTGTCGACCCAGCTTGTGGTAGCGGTGCATTTTTGGTCTATGTTTTTGATTATTTAATGTCAGAAAATAAACGCGTTGGCGACATCCTTGGAAATAACATATTTAGCACTGATGAATATATCCGTGATATTTTAAAAAATAATATTTACGGCGTTGATCTTAATGAAGAGTCAGTAGAAATTACAAAACTCAGTCTATGGTTGAAGTCTGCCCAAAAAGGCAAAAAACTTACATCACTTGATAACAACATCAAATGTGGCAATAGTTTAATTGATGATCCTGCGGTTGCCGGCAATAAAGCATTCGATTGGCAGAGACAATTCCCTGATGTGTTTAAGAATGGGGGATTTGATATTGTTGTTGGTAATCCGCCGTATGTCAGAGTTACTCAACTATCCATGGGTGATAAAAGTTTCTACCGAAAATATTATAAATCAGCCTATAAACAGTATGATTTATACGTTCTATTTAATGAGTTAGCTATTTCAATTCTGAAGATGCAGGGAAGAGTAGGCTTTATCCAACCAAATAAGTTTTTATCGTCAGAATATGGTAATTCGATTTCTCATATAATCGTTGATAGCTGTACTATAGAAAAAATTCTAAATGTGTCTTTAGAAAAAGTTTTCGCAGAAGCCTCAGTATATCCATATGTATTCATATATAAAAAGCGTAAAGACATTGGTGCTATTAAGAATGGCCCGATATCAATTTTTGATTATGTAGACCCTACGAACCTAGATGGCTTTGATGATAACATCAAAGCCAGACAGCTCATTGGTAAGATTGAGAATAGTTCCCTTATGCTTGGTGATATTTCAGAATCTATAAAAAGAGGAGTTCCTTCTTCTAAACTTGCAGATGAATCTGGTGATATCTTAGCCTATAAATCAACAGACTTAAAATATCCATATTCTACGTCAAAATCAACAAGTAAAATTAAATATCTAAATGAAACAATATCTAATGAATACGCTAATGAATTCAAAGAATCATATATTATGCTCCCAAGGACTGTCCTAAAAATCAGAGCAAGCTTGTCACTCGAAAACACTCATATTCTTGATAGGATATACTATTTTAAAGTTACTGATAGTAATTTATTTAACGAAAAATTCGTTTTAGGGATCTTAAATTCTAAACTCACCTCATTCTACTATAATTATTTGTATGGAAGTACAAAAATTGGTGGAGGCTATTTTGACTTAAAAGGTGTTCAAATTAAAAAACTACCTATTCCTCGTACCAACAAGGATCAAATTAATAGCATTGAACAATTAGTTGATTATGTGTCAGAGAAAATAAGCGTATTGGAGATGAATAGTTCTAGATTTAAAAGATTGTTGATCAATGAATTTTCCCTTGATAGCCCATCGGCAAAACTCAATAAGTGGTGGGGGCTTAATTTTACCGATTTCGTCAGTGTTCTTAAAGTTAAACTATCACTTAGCCAAAAAGATGAGCTTATCCAACTATTTGAAAAATACCGTGCTGACCTTCAACAGATCGATGCAAAAATCCAAAAAACCAGCCAGGAAATCGATAGTCTCGTTTACAAACTTTACAACCTAACTCCAGAAGAAATCGCAATCGTGGAAGCGAGTGTGTGATGGAGACAAGGGCGGTATTTAAAGATGTCAATAATCTAGAAGACTGGATTTTACGTAGCGGTAACACTGCAGACGGGGAAAATCCACACATTGAAAACAAGGAAATTGATATAGATTTGCTTACAGCTAAACCTAGCGAAATTGGCGACTTTAAACTACGAATTGCGAAAGAAATGTCTGCTTTTGCAAATACAGACTCAGGGATTATAGCGCTCGGTATTGATAGTAGTCTTCATGTTATTAATAAAACATCTGGCTTAGAAAACTGGCTCGACAAAAACATACGCGACATGATTGAGCCACAACTAGCAGGAATCGATTTCAAAACATGTGCGGATGCAGATAGTAAAGAATTTGTATTGTTATATATACCAAAAGGTAATGTAATTCCATATAGAGTAAGCCCAGTGAAAAGTTGCGAAAAAGAAAAGAAAATTATGCGAGAATATTTTCAAAGAATTGGCACAAATAGCGTGCCAATACCTATGCCTATAGTTAGAAGTTTATATTTATCAAACGAACGCTCTGTAGATATAACTGCCAATATTAAGCCAATTTCAGTCTACCTCGGTGATGATGAAGAACAGCCATATATCGAGTTGGGTATCGAAGTAAGACCCGACCAAAGTCGCCTTATTAACGAATACTATCTCGAAGCAAACGTTATTGCACTTGATGAGAATCTGAAGCCATTGCACAAAACGCCTATCGATCTTGTCTATTTTGGCTTAAATAGCCCACAGCGTCCTATAATTCCGCCCGACAATAAAAGTCACATCATTGGCACTTGTAGACTCCAGCGAGTAGAGCCTAAAAACAACTTAGGTGGAATATCTTCTCCTGTCGTGATCGATATACCTTTTATTGGCGTTGAGAGTATACCAGCAAACAACTTTGCGAAGATACATGGATTTTACGTAGAAACGAAGTTTGCTTGTGATGGGCTACCTTTAAAGGAAGATAAAAGACTACTCATCTTTGATAGCACAATAAAGAACAACGAAATAGCTACTCGTGCACACGAAATGACTGGCTGGAGTGAAGACTGCTTAGTGGTGTCTTGGTTTCCTGTTACAGAGGAGGGTGATTTATATAATAAAATAGTCGGCTTTATGAGTGATATGGGGTTTGAGGTTAGCTGATGACAACACGATCTGAAGACAACAACCATCTCATCTATAATCTCTCTCATGACGGAATCTCAATCATAGGGACTATGTGATGAAATATTCTATCGACACAAATGCATTGATTGCAATCACTAAATCGGATGATATAACACGGCACCTCATCAATTATATTGCCGAGAAAGAAGATGTCTCCTTTTTTGTAACACACTACGTCGCGAAGGAATTCGAAAGTTTTTTTGAAAACAAAGATAACTTAAATGAAAACGAGACTAGGCAGTTCGATAACTATAGGCGATTAAGTGAAAGTGTGACAGGTATTATCATTGATGATACAGAATTTTTTACCTTAGATCGCTCGATGCTTGATGGTTCGCACGTGCTTGCATCGGGTGTTAGTGGTTTCGCTGAGATAGATATCTCAAAACAGGCACATCAAAAGAGTGGCTCTCGAAGATCATATGAAAAGTGGAGAAAATCAAAGCTTAATGACCGACTCATCAAAGAGATGTCAGAAGCAAATTCTTGTGATGCGATAATAACCGCCAATAAGGGTCATTTTGCAAAGGTCCCAAGCACATACCCGATTATGATAGTTGAAATTAGCGAGTTGCTAATATAATACGTAAATATGTATCTCTCTAAATCAGATTTTTTAAAATACCACACCTGTCCAAGTTATTTTTGGCTTTGGATTCATAATCGTGACTTAATCCAAGACAAAACCGCCGAAGAGGTTCGCGAAAATCGCTTTGAACAGGGCAATGAAGTAGAAAAATATGCCAGACAGCTATTTCCAGACGGCAAGCTAGTCTCATCTTATGGCGAGCAAGCACAAGAGATAACACAACAACTTATTAAAGATGGTGTAAATATAATTTTTCAGGCTACAGTATTAACAGATAATAGCCTACTAGCTATGGCAGATATTCTTGAAAAAGATGGCGACGGCTGGAAGTTGTACGAAGTAAAATCAACTAACGAAATTAAAGAAGACAAGCACATCCCAGATACAACCTTTCAACGAATTGCATTTGAAAAAGCTGGCTACAAAATTACAAGCGTCAATATCATCCATATGAATAAAACTTTTGTGAGAAATGGCGAGCCAATGGATGCGCATAGCCTTATGATTATTGAAAATGTAGACGCTTTAGTCAACAAGATTCTACTTGAAATTAAAGACGAGATATCGTTTGCTTTGGAAGAAATGCGAAATAATGAAGAGCCGACTGCTTGTCCATGCCGATTGCTATCCAGAGGGCAACATTGTCCAACATTCGCATATTTTAATCCAGATATTCCAAAATATTCTGTTTATGACATATCACGTATGCAAGGTAAAAAACTTGCTGAATTAATCAACTCAGGAGTATTTGAGGTGTCGAATGTTCCTGATGACTTTCCTCTAAGTTCTAATCAAAAAATACAAGTTGATGCCGAAAAGTCTGGCAAAATTAAAATAGATAAACTGGCTATTAAAAACGAGCTTGATTCACTTGAATTTCCGCTATACTTCCTAGATTATGAGAGCGTAAATCCAGCCTTGCCATTCATGGACGGTAGCACACCTTATCAACAAATCGTCTTTCAGTACTCTTTGCATATTCTTGATGCACCAAATGCCGAGTTGCATCATACGGATTTTCTCAGTCGTGATGGCGATATTGAATCACTGCGTAAATTAGCAGAATCATTGCAAAATAACATAGGTAATAAGGGAAGCGTTATCGTTTGGAATAAAGCCTTTGAGTGTAGTCGAAATCGAGAAATCGGCCGCATGCTACCAGAATTCGCTAATTTTATGGATGATGTAAATTCGCGAGTTTATGACCTCATGGATGTATTCTCAAAAAATTATTATGTTGATCCACTATTTCATGGCAGTAATTCAATAAAAGATGTTTTGCCAGTATTAGCACCGCACTTATCTTATAAGGAATTAAACATTAACAAAGGCGATATCGCTTCGGTGAAGTGGTTTGACGTGACAATAGGGAAGAACCAAGAAGAGGCGGAGCAAGTCTATGCTGATTTATTGGTTTATTGCGGATTAGATACGTTGGCAATGGTTGAAATATATAAAGCGCTACTTCATTTGCATTAATAAACAAAAGCGCTATACTAAAATTAGTTCAGAGGTGAAAACAAAAAGAAAAGTTAAAAAATGGGAGAAAAACATGGCAAAGATCCATTTTAAATATGGAGCTATGAATAGTGGCAAAAGCGACACACTTATTAAGACAGCCTACAATTATTGCGAAAGCGGATTAGATGTTATTGTCATCAAGCCGTCAATCGATACAAAAGGTGGTAAATTTATTATTGCAAGATGCGGCACGAAGCGGGCCGTCGATATTAGCGCGGCACCAGATACCGACATCCGTCAAGTTATTAAAGATTTTACAAAAGACAAAGATTTAAAAAAATTATCCTGTATTCTCATTGATGAAGCACAATTTTTAACTGCCAAGCAAGTCGACCAATTATTTGACGTTGCTAAAATTGATAATATCTCTGTTATTGCTTATGGTCTGCGAGCTGATTTTCGTAAAGAATTATTCCCAGGTAGCAAGCGACTGTTTGAAATTGTCGATAATATCGAAAAACTACCAACTATGTGCTCATGCGGCTCGCAAGCCGAATTTAACTGCCGGATGGTTGACGGTAAATATGTTTTCGAAGGCAGCCAAGTTGCAATCGATGGCAGTCAAAAAGTTACCTATAACTCTCTCTGTGGCAAGTGTTACAAAAGAGAGAAACTAGCCAGCAAGACTAAACCACAACAATCTAACTAAATAAAAGCGTTATACTTAATATTGATAAAGAGGGAGAGGGCAGTGTCAAAAGCATTGTATAGGAAATACCGCAGCAAAAAGCTCGATGATGTCATCGGGCAAAAGCATATTACCGATATTCTTTCGCGTGCCATCAAACAAGGCCGAATCTCTCATGCTTATTTATTTACTGGCCCACGCGGCGTCGGTAAAACCTCGGTCGCCCGGATTCTGGCCCATGAAATTAATGGCTTAGAATACGACGAAGAGGCAACTAATCTAGATATTATTGAGATTGATGCCGCTAGCAATAACGGCGTGGAAGATGTTCGCGATTTGCGCGAAAAGGTTCAAATCGCCCCAGTTTCGGCTAAGAAAAAAGTTTACATCATTGACGAAGTTCATATGTTGTCTAAAGCTGCCTTTAATGCGCTGCTTAAAACCCTTGAGGAACCGCCAGAACACGTTGTTTTTATTTTAGCAACAACTAATGTCGAAAAACTGCCAGCCACCATTATTAGCCGAACGCAGCGTTTTAGTTTTAGGCCAATTAAAATTGACGATGCCACAAAACATCTACGGTATATCGCCGAACAAGAAAAAATCAATATTACTGACGAAGCCTTGCAACTGATTGCTAAGCGTAGCGAAGGCAGTTTTAGAGATAGCATTAGTCTGCTCGATCAACTTTCAAGCTTGGTTGAGACAGAGGCTGACGAAATTAGCGCTAAGCTGATCGAAGATATGCTCGGTTTAACCTCAAATAACACCGTCGACCAATTAATTAATGCCGTTGAGGCTCATGATCTAAACAAAACAATCGAACTGCTAAATACAGCTTTTGACGAAGGTGCTTCATATAATGTTTTAGCTAGCCAATTGGTCAATAGTGTTAGTGAGCGAATTGCTGAAAAACCACAATTATTGCCACTGCTTGATGCCTTAATTGATATCGAAAAGAGTTCGCAACCACAGCTAAAACTATTGAGCGTGCTCGGCGCAGCAGCAGCTCCAAAGCAATCCCCAAAGTCAGCTGCTTTAAGCGTGCCGGTCTATGAAGTAACCGCTTCGATCGCTGAACTCGAAAAACAAGCTACGCGCAAAAAACCCACCGAACCAGCTGCTGAGAAAATAGTTCAGCCACTAAAACCGAAAGAGGTAGAACCGCCAATTGCTAAATCAAAAAAATCGACAAAGCCTGTTGACGTAAAGGCTTTTGATTTTGCAAAATTAGTTGAATATACGAAGCAAAATTACATTGCCATTTATAGCGTTTTATCAAAATGCGGTTATGAAATCGAAGACAATGTTTTGACTTTATACTCTGTTAATAATTTTTATAAAAAGAAGCTTGATGATCCAAAATATCGTCCATCACTTTTCAAAAGCTTGGAAGAGTTGGGAGTTTATGGACTGGATATCCACATATTACCCACAACTATTCCACCTAAGGATAGCCAAGCAGCCGAAATTGCTGCTATTATGGGCGGAGGAGTTGAGGTTTCGTTAGACGCCGCATAGTTTATTATGGCCACCAAAGAAGTACCAGTTGGAAAAGTTCCACCACAAAATCTAGATGCCGAGAAGAGTTTACTTGGCGCTGTTTTAATTGACGAAGAAACCTTATCAGATATTTCTGAGCACGTTACGGCGCGCGATTTTTATGATCGACGCCATTCAATAATTTATGACGCCATGATGCGTTTGTTTGAAAAGCATAAACCAGTTGACTTGCTAACACTGACCGAAGAACTTCAAAATAAAAAGGAACTTGATACAATTGGTGGCTCAGCTTATCTGACCGAATTAACTAACTACGTGCCGACAGCTGCTCACGCTGAGGCCTACGCTGAACTTGTTGCCCAAAAAGCCGTCAGAAGGCGTCTAATCAAGGCTAGTGGCGATATTTCCGAGCTTGGCTACAACGAAGAGACTTCAACCCAAGAATTGTTACAACAAGCCGAGGCCGAACTGTTTTCCGTTAGCGACCAATCGCTGAAACAAGATCTAATTAGTATCGAGAGTATTTTGACTGAGAGTTTCGATCGCATGGAAGAGCTGCACCGCAATAAGGGCACCTTGCGTGGTGTACCAACTGGCTACAAAGACCTTGATAATATGACAGCCGGCTTTCAGAAAAGCGACCTTATCATCTTGGCTGCTCGCCCAGCTATGGGTAAAACGACCCTCGTTACTAATTTAGCCTATAACGTCGCGACTATTGCCAAACTACCAGTTTTGTTCTTTAGCCTTGAGATGAGCAAAGAGCAATTAGTTGACCGTATGTTGGCCGACGCTTCTGGTGTTGATGCTTGGAATATTCGTACTGGAAATTTATCCGATGAAGATTTTAGCAAAATTTCTGAAGCAATGGGTGAGTTAGCCGAAGCGCCAATTTTTATTGATGATACGCCAGGCATGACTGTTCTAGAGATGCGCACCAAAGCTCGTCGTGCCGCTCATGACCAACCGCTGGGTTTGATTATCATCGACTACTTGCAGTTAATGCAAGGTAGTGGCCGCGATAACGGCAACCGTGTCCAAGAGGTGAGTGAAATTTCACGTGGTTTGAAGTTAATTGCTCGTGAGCTTAACGTGCCTGTCATTGCCTTGAGTCAGCTTTCTCGTTCAGTCGAGGCTCGTAGCCCACAAATTCCACAGTTGGCCGACTTGCGTGAGTCTGGTTCTATCGAGCAGGATGCCGATATTGTCATGTTTATTTATCGCGAAGCTTACTATAATCCAGAGACTGAGCGCGAAAATATTACCGATCTAATTATTGCTAAACATCGTAACGGTCCAACCGGTAAAGTCGAGCTATACTTCCACCCAGAACGACTACGCTTTATGTCGCTCGATCACAAACACGACGCCTAAGTCATCTCGTTTTGAAAAATATTGCCTTAATAGCGTCCACTATCATTACTTTATATCACCGGCACACTCTACGTGTGACCTTTGGTCAGCACGTGGCGTTCGGCTGCTTCGCACAGTCCGTTGATATAAAGTAATGATATTGGACGTGTTTTAGGTATTTTGATAATTTGGCATTAAATAACCCCCGAAACAATTGTTCCGGGGGGGTTAAAAGTACCTATGAGTTGAATTTGAGCCTAAACTTATCGCACTCAGTATTAGAGAGGGGCGATTCGTCGGAATGAGGACAATCTTCAAAATGAGGACACGCAAAACATGGGCGCTCGGCCTCATCTCTTGATAAGATCATACCGGATTGATTTTTTGCAGCGTCCTTCATCACCATCAAGTGAATAAATTCAGCGACAAGACCCGGATTTTCTATTACATTCTTCATCTGAGTTTCACCAAAGCCATTGCTCACTAGAACGTCATTAAATCTTTTTTGAATTTTTCCAAAATAAATAGACAAAAAATCACATCCTTCCAACTATTTTTAGGTATTGAGGTACTTTAGTATATTATATCACTTTTTTATAACTTTGCAATGTTAGTAGTCCATAGCTATCCTACATGCTATAATTATCTGCAAATATGGGTAAATTTGTAGTATCCGAATCATTTCTTTACAAGTGGCGTTTCATAATTGGCTATTTGCTAATTGCATTGGGATTAATTGCCGCCTTGATTTTAGTCGGCTTATATTTGCCAGGTGGATTATCAGCCCAAGAAATGCAATCCGTCGTCGATAGCAATTCGGTAAATTTTAATTCGTTAATGACGACACCGAACATAGTTAATTTACCTTATTACTTTTTGCAACATGCCGCTTTAAGTCTCTTTGGCGCCACGATATTTACAATCAAATTACCGTCGCTTGTCTTGGCATTCCTATCAGTCATCGGCATAATTTTTATCTTAAGAAAATGGTTTAAGCCGAGTGTCGGCGTTTTAGCCTCACTAATCGCAATCACAACTGGTCAATTTTTGTTTATTGCTCAAGATGGCACGGCTAATATTATGTATTTATTTTTGCCAGTTTGTTTATTGTTGCTAGCAACTATGATTGCTTACCAAAAAAAATTCAAATGGTTTTATGTTTTAGGCTTTTTTATTGCCGCCGCTTTAAGTCTATATACGCCACTTGGCATTTACCTAATTTTAGCGCTGGTAATTATCGCTTTTATCCATCCACATCTAAGATATTTAGTAAAACAAATTCCCCAAATACCATTGGTTATTGGAATAATCATCTTTGCAATACTTGTAACGCCATTGGCTAATGCACTGCTGGGCAACCCGAGCATTGGACTTACTTTGGCCGGTATCCCAACTTCATGGCCTAACATTGGCTCAAATCTAGCTTCACTTGGCGCTGAGTATTTTGGATTTAATAAACCAGGCGGATTAACGCTAATGACGCCATTTTTTGAGCTCGGATCAATGCTAATTATCCTTATTGGCATATTCCACGTCATCAGAACTGGCATAACGGCTAAAAATTACGTCATTGTTTCTTGGATAGTATGTTTAATTCCGCTAATGATATTAAATCCTAGTTTAACGAGTATTACATATTTGCCGCTGGTTCTTTTGCTAGCCACTGGTTTAAATACCACCTTGAGTTATTGGTATAAATTGTTTCCAAATAACCCATACGCCAGAATCGGCGGACTTATTCCAGTCATCGTTCTCGTTTCGGCTTTGGTGTTTTCCGGCGCTAGCCGATTTGTCTACGGTTATGAGTATGACCCTAGCATTGTCTCAAACTTTTCCAATGATCTCGAGCTTATACCGACAGGCACAAAGACAATACTTGTTACTAATTCTGAAAAAGCTTTTTACGAAGTTATCGCGTCTCACAATAAAAATATGGCCGTTATTACCGAACCAAGCGGTGATGAGTTTTTAGCCACGCACAAATCATATGGCAACTTTAATAATTACACTATTAGCAAAATTATCACATCATCATCAAAAGATGACAGTAACCGATTTTACCTGTACACAAAGATAAGCAATTAAAGTATACTAAGATAATATAATATATTTGATTGAGGAGCATATAGATGGCATTTGACCAGATTAAAATGATGAATGAGCTCAGAAAAGCTCAAAACGAACTAAAAAAAGAGATTGTTGAAGTCGAAGCTGGTGACGGCGCCGTTGTAATTCAAATTACTGGTGAGCTCAAGATTAAGAAGGTCACAATTGATCCAAAGCAGGTTGATCTTGAAGATATCGAACAGCTAGAACATTGGATCGAAATTGCCGTTCGCGACGGTTTAGCTAAAGCTCAAGAAATTGCTGCCACAAAAATGAAACCATTAATGGGCGGCCTAGGCAGTCTTGGACTGTAGGAGTTTAGTTTGGCTCAATTACTTCCAGCAGCCCTCGTAAATGTCATTGACGAACTTGGGCGCTTACCCGGAGTCGGCGCTCGAACCGCAGAGCGTTATGCTTATTTTTTGTTGCGCGCCGATTCACATATTAGCAAAAAAATGTCAGAATCAATTGCTAAATTACATAGCGGCGTAAAATACTGCCCAATCACTTTTGCCTTAATTGATGCCGACGAGGATGTCTCGGAGTTATATAGTAATCCGTCAAGAGACAAGACAGTAGTAGCCGTCGTTGAAGAGCCGCTTGATATTATTGCCATCGAAAGAACTGGCCAGTTTAATGGCACCTATCATGTTTTAGGCGGTGCAATTAGCCCAATTGACGGCGTTGGTCCAGAACAACTTCATATTCCAGAATTAATCAACCGGATTAGAAAAGATAACGTTCAAGAAATTATTGTGGCCACTAACGCTAGTGTTGAAGGTGAGTCGACGGCATTATTCTTGCACCGACACATCATCGACTCTGGCATAGATATTAAAATAACTAGATTAGCCCGTGGCATACCGGTCGGTGTAGACCTTGAATATGCCGGGCAAATAACCTTGACTCATGCTCTCGAGGGTAGGAGGGCATTTTGAATGTACGAAGAAGCTAAAAAATTAATTGATACCGCTAAAAAAATTATAGTTATCCAGGCCGAAAATCCAGACGGCGATTCACTTGGTAGTAGCTTGGCACTAGAAGAAATTCTTGGCGATATCAACAAAAAAGTCGTACTATATTGTCCAGTCGAAATACCAAAATATTTAAGATACATTACCGGATGGGATAGGGTTGTAAATGATTTTGACATCTCGGCCGATTTAGCAATAATCGTTGATACAACGGCCGATGTCTTAATTTCTAAGGTGCTTGAAACTCCCGGTATTCGTCACTATTTAGAAACTCATCAAGTCTTAGCAATCGACCACCATGTATCCAAATCTAATCTAAGCTTCGATCATACGCTACTTGTTGATGAGGCCGTAGCTACAGCTGAGATAATCTACGATTTGGCTGTTGATGCAAATTGGTCAATAAATAAACAAGCCGCCGAAAATATGATGGTGGCAATTATGAGCGATAGCCTCGGCATGACCGTTCAAAACGTTACGCCGCGTACTTTCTTTACAGCCGGCAGATTGGCCGAGCTCGGCGCTAGCAACTGCGATATCGAGACTAGGCGCCGCGAATTTATGAAGAAAACAGCCGAGATTTTAAAGTATAAGGGTGTACTAATTGAACGAATTGAATATTTGCTTGATGGAAAGCTAGCCTTAATTCGAATACCCTGGGAAGAAATTCAGAGTTATAGCGATCAATACAACCCGAGTGTGCTCGTCTTGGACGAGATGCGCCTCGTAGAAGGTGTTGAAATTGGCGTAGCTATAAAAACTTATCCCGATGGTAAACTGACCGGAAAGCTGCGTAGTAATTTGCCAATTTCCGCCATGGTTGCGGGTTATTTTGGCGGCGGTGGCCACGAATACGCGGCCGGCTTTCGCGTTTACGAATCTATTGATAAAATAATACCAGAACTAATAAATGCAACCGATAAAGCCCTGAAAGAATATTACCAAAATGACGCTAAAATTTTATAATACGCTCACCAGTCAAATTGATAACTTTGTCTCGATTGAGCCAAATAAGGCAAAGATTTACAGTTGCGGACCAACAGTCTATAGCTATCCGCATATTGGCAACTGGGCGGCCTATATATACTGGGATACGTTAGTTAGAATATTGAAGCTTAATAACTATAACGTTACTCGCGTCATGAATATTACTGATGTCGGCCATCTCACAAGCGATGCCGACAATGGCGAAGACAAGCTACAAGTTGGAGCTCGCCGCGAAGGTAAAACCGCTTGGGAAATTGCCAAGTTTTATACTGACTATTTTTTAAATGGCATCAATCGATTAAATATTACCATGCCAGATTACATTACTAAGGCAACCGATTATATTGTTCAACAACAGGGCTTAATCCGAACCTTGAAGATAAAGGGCTATACCTATCAAACCAGTGATGGTATCTACTTTGATACATCAAAATTTCCAGCTTATGCCGATTTTGCAAATCTTAACATTAATGAGCAAAAAGCCGGAGCTCGAGTAGAATTTAATCCCGAAAAACGAAACCCAAGCGACTTTGCTGTTTGGAAATTTTCACCCACAAACGAAAAACGCGACATGGAATGGCCAACGCCTGTTGACCTACTGGCTGAGCCAACCGACAAGACAATAATGGGTTTTCCTGGTTGGCATATTGAATGTAGCGCTATGGCAATGAGCATTTTGGGCAATACAATCGATATTCACACCGGTGGCATCGACGCTATTCCAGTACACCACACCAATGAAATAGCACAATCGGAGTCAGCAACTGGCGTCCGCTTTAGCAATTATTGGCTACATAATAATTTTATGATGGTGAACGGCACTAAAATTAGTAAATCACTCGGCAATATATTTACTCTAGAAGATATTGAAGATAAGGGTTATTCATTATTAGATTTTCGCATGTTAGTCTTACAAGGAAGTTACCGAAACGAAGGTAACTTTACATTCAAAGCCCTAGACTCGGCTAAACATCGGTTGCATAACTGGCGTAACATAGCCGCTTTGAGACACCAAATCCATGGCACTATCAACGATGCCGATAGCCACGAGATTGTACCGTCATATGCAGCCTCAGAAGCAATCATTGAAGCTATTGACGAAGATCTTGGCACGCCAGCTGCGTTAAAAATTATTGATGATATCTTTTCAAAAATAATTTCTACACCGTTAACGGAGATAAGCTATCAATCTTTAAACCAACTACTTGAAACAATCGATTCAGCCCTAGGCATAAAATTAGTCGAAAGCACACCAGACATCTCGGACGAAGCCAAGCAGATTATTATCGAACGTCGCAATGCTCGCGAGCAAAAAGATTGGGTAAAATCTGACAAATTACGAGCAGTTTTACTAGAACAAAACATCATCATGCGAGATACAAGCCACGACAGCGTTTGGGAATATCAAACCAAATAAAAGAGCGGCGGTAATTCGGTATTAAAATAATAAGACTACACAACTGGTAGTCTTATTATTTTGCCTCTTATGTTAGTTAGGATTTAGCTATTTTTTTCGAAGAAACCGTGCTAACAGACTTAGACTTATTGCGTTCCGAATAATCTTCAATTAAGACTCTAACACAGCCAGCAATTGGAATTGAAATAATACCACCAGCGATGCCAAATAAGTAGATACCGACTGTAATCGAGGCTAAAATAGCTAAAGCCGAAAGATCAATTTTCTTAGATTGAATTTTCGGTGAAATATAATTACCCTCAACTTGTTGATAAATTACAAAGATTACCAAAAAGATAATAGCCGCAGTAAAGTTGTTTAACATTAGAATTGAGCCAATTAATATCGCACCGACAGTCGCACCAAACAGCGGAATAAGCGAAGAAATAAAAATGATAGCAGCTGCCGGTATAGCCAAATTGACTGGTACATTGAAGAACAAGCTTAGCACAAATACAGTCACGCCAGAAACCGTTGCGGCAATTGACGATACTGTTAGCTGGCCAGTAATATAACTTGTCACCACAGAATACATCTTGTTGATAAGCTGGCGGTGCCTTTTCATTCGACTCTTGTCGCCGTAAGAATTCCAAATTAAATTCGTCCAGTTCGGTGCTTCAACTAACATCAGAAATGCCAAAACTAGTACTAAGATTAGAGAAGTTAGGGCTGTAAATATTGAACCGATGCTCGTAATAATCTTAGGGCCAATATTTGAAGCGAAGTCAGTCGCACTGCCCTTGATTGAATTAATAACCTGGTTAAACTCAGGTTGTAAGCTATATCGCTCAACAAAATCATTTATACCTTTGTATTGCTTCGAAGCAGCATCGACTAAATCAGGTACAGTCTGGGCAAATTTCGCAGTCTGGTCAATTACTGGCGGAACGACTAGAAATACGATTAGGCCAAGCACCAAAACTACAGCAAAATAGGCAAGGGCTGTGCCTAAAACACGACTTTTGCTTGGGAATAATTTAGCAAGACGACTTACCCATGGACTAAGTGCAATGGCAAAAAACAGGGCAGCGCCGATAATAATTAGGGCTGTTTTGGCGCTATAAATAGCATAACCAATCAAAAATAAACCAAATAGCACTAACCAGAATCTTACAAATGTTCTTGTATCAATATCAATCTTTGCTTTCATAAGCGTATTATAGCATTAATTTATAGATAGATTTAATTAAAGCTTTCACATGTATCATAATTTAAGCATTTACTAAGCATGATATGGTGTATAATCAATACATATGAGGATATTAATAGTTGAAGACGAACACAAAATAGCTCAGGCACTTAAGCGAGCACTTGAGCAAGAGAATTATGCCGTAGATATTTCCTATGACGGAGATGACGGTTACGCAATGGCTACAACCGAACCATACGACCTAGCCATAATCGATAGGATGATTCCTGGCGAATATGATGGGATTGGCATCGTAAAAGCAATGCGCGAAGCTAAAATCCATACACCTGTAATAATTTTAACCGCAAAAGGCACTATTACCGATCGCACAACAGGGCTTGATTCCGGTGCTGATGATTATTTAGTTAAACCATTTGCTCTCGAAGAGCTTTTGGCTAGAATGCGCGCATTATTACGCCGACCAACTGAAGCAAAGCAGGTAATTTTAACAGCTGGTGATTTGTCGTTAAACACCGTAACTTACGAAGTTAAGCGCGGCGACAAACAAATCTCACTAACCAGCAAAGAGTTCTCTTTGCTAGAATTTTTACTCCGAAACCAAGGCAGACCAGTAAATAAAGATACGATTATTAGTCACGTTTGGGATTACAATGCAGATGTCTTGCCAAACACTGTAGAAGTATACATGAAATATCTACGCCAAAAGATTGATGATCCATTTGATGAACCGCGATTACTTCATACGGCTCGTGGTTTTGGCTATCGAATTGAAGCAGAATAAGTCAAATACTATATTTAAATCAGCAACCATCCGGCTTACCGGATGGTATTTGCTGATTTTAATGTTAATAAGTATTATTTTTAGTACAGTTATTTACACCGTAACATATAACGAAATTGGATTGAGACTAGGCCGATTTCAAAGTAGTATGCAACAGGCCGACTATTTTATACCGCATATGGGCACATCGGACGCCGATAATGTTCGAGACGGTGAATTAAAAGAAGCGCGCACGAGTCTGCTTATTGAACTTCTTTACGTTAACATAGTCATCTTGGTAGCAGGCGGCGTTACGAGCTATTTTTTGGCAAGGCGAAGCCTAATGCCTCTTGAAAAAGCCCACGAGGAACAATCACGCTTTACAAGTGACGCCAGCCATGAGCTAAGAACACCATTAGCAGTTATGAAAACTGAAATTGAAGTCGCCCTTCGCGATAAGCAATCTTCTAACAAAAGCTTGAAGGAAGCGCTTGCAAGCAATCTCGAAGAGGTCGATAAGTTATCAAAATTGGCCGAAATGCTCCTTAACTTATCTAGATTAGATAGTGATAAATTAGAGTTTAAAACCGTAGATTTCTCAGCAATCACCAAAGAGGCAGCCGACGATTATAAACAACCTAAAAGTCGCATTAAACTTATTTCTAAAAAACAAATTACAATTAAAGGCAATGAAATAGCCCTGGCGGATCTAGTAAAAATTTTAATCGATAATGCCATGAAATATAGCCCGGAAAACACATTAATATCCGTAAAGTTGTCCGATAATGACAGACATGCAAAGTTAGAAGTAAAGAATACTGGACCTGGTATTACGCCAGATAAAATTGAACACGTCTTTGAGCGTTTTTATCGAGCCGACGATTCACGTACCGGTAATAAAAAAAGTTATGGGCTAGGTTTATCACTCGCTAAAAAAATTGTTACTCTGCATAATGGGCAAATTACCGTCAAAAGCAACCCTGGCGTAGAGACGGTTTTCACGATAATTTTGCCAAAAAGCTAAATGTCCAAGCACTTTCTAAGTATTAATAAATAAACTATAGTCATGTTTTTAATTAAAAGGAGAATTCATGAATGTAGTTACTCGCGGCATTAAAAACGCCTTACGCAGTCCATTGCGCTCAGGTGCAATTATTTTGATGCTAGCTATTAGCATTGGACTAATATTAAGCATGCTCGTGGCAAGAAGCAGCGTAGACGAAAAAATCAGTGAGGTTAAGTCCAGCACTGGCACTAATATTACAATCACTCCCGCTGGCGTTAGAGGTTTTTCCGGCGGCGGTAATGCCCTAACTAGCACTGAACTAGCAACAGTCGAAGGAACTGACCATATTGCTAGCACCTCAGTCAGTTTAGAAGACCAACTTGGTACAAGCGACACCAACTTAACCGCTTCTCTCGAAATGGGTAATTTTGGCGCACGCCAAATGCGATTCGAGGCAGATTCAACTAGTTCGAGCAGCGACACATCGATGACAGCGAGTACCGATGCGGCCAACACGGATGCCGCTACCGACACAACAGTCACTAATAGCACAACGACACCGCCAACCATGGCAGCACGAATCACTGTCACCGGTACAACTGATCCAAACTCAATTTCAACTAACGGTAGCGATTTAAGTATCACTAGCGGCGAAACATTCGACGGATCAACTAGTGATTTAGTTGCTTTAGTTGGCACCGACTTAGCTGATAAAAACAGTCTTGTAGTTGGTGATACGTTTACAGCTTACGGTAGCGCCGTAAAAGTCGTTGGTATATTCGATACCGGCAACACCTTCACTGATAGTGGTATTCTTATGCCACTGGCTACAGTTCAAACACTAACTGATCAAGCCGACGCTATTAGCAGTATCGTTGCAACGGTTGATAGTAGCGATAATGTCAGCTCAACCGTTACTGTGCTAAAAACAGCGCTTGGCACAACCGCAGATATAACTAGCGAAATCGAGCAAGCTGAGGCTAGTGTATCTTCACTCGCCAGCATTTCAAATCTAGCTCTTGCTGGTGTAATCGGCGCGACGATAGCCGGAGCTGCAATAATCTTATTGGCTATGATAATTATCGTCCGCGAACGTCGCCACGAAATTGGCGTAATTAAAGCCATTGGTGGCTCAAACTTCAAAGTCGTTACACAATTTGTAACCGAAGCTATGACATTAACAGTTATTGGTTCGGTTATCGGTTTAGCCCTCGGCGTCTTGGTTTGCGGACCGCTAACTAGTTCACTAGTGAGCAGTCAATCATCAAGCACCGCTCAATCAACTCAAATGAACGGAGGAGCGGCACCAACCAGCACCGATAGTACAAATTCAACCACTAATAGCGCTTCCGGAATGATCAAACAGGGCTTTGATAAAATTGGTCAAAATTTTGTTCAGGTAACCGGCACCTTGACGCCAACAGTATTTATTGCTGCTATCGGCATCACATTCTTAATAGCAATCGTCGGCAGCGCCATACCGGTATGGTTTATTGCCCGCATAAGACCAGCTGAAGTCCTGAGGACGGAATAGGAGATTAATATGATTGAAGTCAAAGATATCTGCAAAAAATTCACATCAGACAGTGGCGAAGTTATAGCTCTCGACAATGTAAGCTTAAAAGTTAACAAAGGAGAGTTCGCTAGTATCATTGGTAAATCCGGTAGTGGTAAAAGTACGCTTTTAAGCATCCTCGGCGCCCTAGATACTCCTACAAGTGGTAGCATCGAAGTTGACGGCATTGACATTACCAAATTGTCAGCCGCTCAGCAAACAGCCTATCGAGCTAAAAAGATTGGATTTGTCTTTCAATATTACAACCTAATCCCAAATTTGACCGTAATTGAAAACGTTATGCTGGCCCTTGAATTCGGTGGCACGCCGGCTAAAGAGCGAAGAGCTAGGGCCGAGCAGCTTTTGGAAGAAGTTGGCATTGAGCCAAGCCAACAACTACGTAAGCCAGCTAAACTTAGCGGTGGCCAACAACAGCGCGTCGCTATCGCTAGGGCACTAGCCAATAAACCAGCCTTCATCTTGGCCGATGAGCCAACTGGAAACTTGGATAGCGAAACTGGTAAAAAAATCTTTGAATTGCTGCACAGGCTAACACGTACTGAAAACACGACGATTTTAGCCGTAACGCATGATATGGATATTGCCGGACGAACCGATAGAACTTTTAGACTTATGGACGGTAAAATTATAGCTTAATAATTTTAGGGTTGCGGCTAGCGAGCCTTTGGCCAACGCTAATCGCAACCTTTCGTTGCAATATAGCAATGACAATTAGAATAATTACAAGCGGCCAAGTATCGCGCCAAGCTGGCATTGTAAAATCGAAAAAGTCACGCAAGAAGCCAATTCCAAAGGCTGAAAGCGCCACGATAAGAGAGGCTACAGCGTACAGACCATAAGACCAGATGGTCTTTTTTGTTTGCTTAATATCAAACATCATTGGTGCCAAAAATGTTAGATAAACACCGATTATAGTCGCGACTATAACTGTTGTCGTCGACACGCCATTTTGATCAAATGGATGGATCATCTGGAGATAGGCGTAAGTAAAAGACAAGGCTAAACCAGATAATATAGCAATTGGTAAAACCGCCCATAAAGTATCCCGCCAAAAATGTTTAGGCGACAACCGAGAACGTGGTATCGGCGTATAAATAGTCCAAATAATGGTCGGTAAGGTCACTAAAAAGACATTCATAAAGGTAATATGCCGTGGCAAAAAAGGATAAACCTGGCCAAGAATTAGGGTCATTACCAACAAGACTACCCATTGAATAATTTTATGAAAGAATAGTGTCGCAACTAGTTCAATCGCTTGGATGATACGATTGCCTAATCTCATACCAAGCGGCAGAGAGTTGAACGAATTATCCATTAGAACGATATCAGCGACCCGTCTAGTAGCCACAGCGCCGTTAAACATTGCCACGCCCAAATCAGATTTTTTAATCGCCAGAGCGTCATTTACGCCGTCACCAACCATACCGGTAAAATTTCCATATTTTTTATAGGTCATAATTATGCGCTCTTTCTGTTTCGGTAAAACCCTAGCAAAGATTGTCGTTCCAAGTACGGCATTATCCCAATCATCATCTTTAAGTTCCTTGAGTTCAGACCCGGTCAGAATTTTTTGATAGTTATCAATACCGGCTTTTTGGGTAATATAACCGACCGTGCTGGGATTATCGCCACTTATAACTCGCAAACTTACGCCGTTGTTTTGAAGGTATCTAATTGTTTTTTTGACACCTTCGCGAAGTTCATTGCTAAGAATGACTAGCCCGACTGGTCTTGCTTGAGCTCCTTCGAGCTTTTTAAGAGATACCTCAAAATCATCAAGTATAGCCACCAGCAATACTCGCTTGCCATCTTTGGTTAGTGCCGCAACTCGTGCTTGCTGTTCGTCAGACAAAGGCGCAATTAGGCCAACGAACTCCGGCGCACCCATCAATAAACTGTACTTTTTGTTATTTGATACAAATTTAACACCGCTCATTTTACGCGCCGAAGAAAAGGCAAGGGTTTGAATTACTTCATACGACAGAGCAGCCGGCAAGCCCATAATAATTGCATCACCAGTTGTACTGCCTTTGCTTGTTTCCTTAGCAACAACACCAACCAATTCTGGCAGGCTCTCAATAGTCTCATCAAATGATTCAAATTTATCAAAACTAATTTCATCACTGGTAAGCGTGCCAGTCTTATCAACGCAGAGAATATTAAGCAGCGCCATCGCCTCAATGGCAGCAATTTTTTGAGGCAAAACCTTAGCTTTGGCAAGTTTTACCGAACCATAAGCCAACAAGATTGTGCTTGCCAATAATAATCCATCTGGAACAATCGCCACTGCCGAAGAGGTAATGGTTTTAAATGTTCGAATCTTGCCATAGCCATAGAACGAATAAATAACATAGATTAACGTTGATAGGAAAAGCGCGGCATATGCCAGCCAAGTAATTGCCGTCGAAATCGATTGTTGCGTCGGCGTTAGACTCGGCCTGTAACGTTTAAGCGTCGAGGTCATCTTGCCAGCCATACTATTTAGACCAACGGCTTTTACTTTTACCACGGCATTGCCAGCAACGACAATACTAGCCGCTTTTACAGTTGCCCCAGTCGCTTTTTCAATAGAAGCCGCTTCGCCGGTTAGAATGCTTTCATCAACCTCCAAACCAGAGCTTAGTATAACCCTCCCATCAGCCGGGACTTCGTCGCCAACCCGAATTTGGATTTCATCACCAACTTTCAATTTATCAAAGGGTATTTCTTCGACAGTATCGTCTTCCTTGATCAACCTTGCCATCGGAGCAGTTAATAACTCAAGCTTTCTGAGCTCGCGCCTTGCTCGTAATTCCTGAACAACAGCAAAAATCGTATTAATAGTGATGACGCCAGATATGAAAAAGGCGTCTCTTTTTTCGCCAAGCGCTAGTAAAATCAGCGCCAATGCAAAAATGGTGATAAAATTTACGGATATAAAATTACGACGGATAATGGTTAAAAAATCTTTCATACTCATCTTTAACTATAGAGGTTTTAATGATAAATATAAACCACTTCTAAGGCACAAAGTTGATAGGTTTAAATATTTGAGCTATTATTAATGCAAGAAAGAGAAATCTTTCTAGCACAGTTAGAAAATGAGTAGTAGTGTAGGTGATGATTTGCATGCCGTATCTGGACGCTTGGCATGCGATGAACCAGTAGCGTAACCGGGCCTATTTAATAACTAATATTAGTCAGTTTATCCCTAGGCCCATTGAATGCCTAGGGTTTTGTGTTTTTTTGACGATAAAAAGCGCTACCGCTCCTGACTAAGAAAGGGGGTGAATTTTATAGAACAGAGGGACGGTTGTAATATTTATATCGGTTAAGTTTTTGTTCAGGATCATGGCTCATAATGCTAGGACGATAATCATAAGAGGAGGTCATTAGTTATGAACAACATGGCAGACAAAATAACCTTGCTTAGCAAAAAAGGTATGAAAGAGCTCAAAAAAAACATTGCCCAGCTTGAGCACAATCGACAAAAAATAGTTTATGCGCTTCGTGCAATCGATAAAACAAATGATCGCGACGATCGACTTAATCGGATTGATCTGGTCTTCAGTCTTGAAGGCATTGAGGCAGAAATCGCCGATAAAAAGTTTATACTGTCGACCGCGCAGTTGATTCCAAGTGAGCGCAACAATCTCCAGGTGGCCATTGGGTCAATCGTTGATTTAATCGATGCCCACGGACAACTTTTTAGATATAAAATAGTTAACAGCGTTGAGGCTAATCCAAGCGATGGTAGAATTTCAAACCAAAGTCCGCTAGGTAAGAGCTTAATCGGTAAAACAATTCGCGATGTCGTCGAATGGGGAAACGGCATTAAGCGAAATCATTTACAACTGATCAGAATAATGTAATCCAAAAAATTACACCCAAAAAACACTCTCACACAAATAAGAGGCCATCTCGGCCTCTTATTTTTTGTTATTATTTTAACTAAATAATTGACGCTAATAACGTCCAACCGCCGCTAATATTATCTTTACGAAGCAAGTAATTGGCAATGCCGTCAGTTAAAGTAATAATTTCCGCGATCACACTGCCGCGACGGACCAAACAGCGAATACCAGCATCGATAAAATTATACGTTTCGCCTCTAAATTCCATTCGACGCGGATAGGCAACAAGATTCTTTCGAAAGCCAACTGCCGTAACGTTAACTTGTTCGTTGATATCAGTTCTTTTCATAACAAGACCTCCATTAATTTGATACAAAATATAAGTTGACCGGAAAACTTTTAAGTAACCAGCTGACGGATTATGAACAGTAACTCAGATAGGAATCGTAAAACCGTCTCGATTTGCAATTCTTTTTCGCCATATAGCGAACTGATTTTACTTGGTGTAATTTGTATCGTTTATCGGAGCCTATAGGGACGACAACGTAATGTTGGCTTGTATAAGCCTGTAAGTAGAAAGGATTATATCCAGTACTCACATGACTGTTACTAGTATATCGCTACCGCCAGTTAAAGCGTCAATAGCCCCCACGTGTAAAAAAGACACTGATTTCACTCTGTTGGACATTAAGCTTTCCCTAAGACATAAACGATAAAATTATTTTAAAAGGAGATTCATATTATGGACGAAAAAAGCAAAATCACTAAACAAGAGACCACTGATTCGGATACTATTGAAGCTTCAATAGAAAAAGACGAGCCAGCCAATGAGATCAAAGCTCCCTTAGAAAAAGCCGGCGAAGTCGAGGAGAAGCAACAATTGCCCACATCTCAAAAACAAGATGGCAAACTATTGTTTTTCGAAATTACCACGGTAATTCTCTTAGTAATTTTGACCGTATTTATTACCCGTGATGTTATAGCTAGTCGCAACTTTTTTGACATGTTTAACAGCCAAATCAATGTCGGTTACCCGCATCGATTTTAGCTATAAATATTTGAGGCATTCAGTTAGCTTGCTGCCGCAAAGATAATTATTTTTTTGATAGAACTTTAAGGTTCTTTCATCGTAAAGAACAGAGTAGAGCATTATCCAAGCGATGCCTTTGTTTCGAGCGTTATTTTCATAGGCTTTCAGCAGCTGCGCACCGATGCCCAAACCTCTACTGCCAGAGTCAACCGACAAAAGCCATATTAAAGAACCCTGTTTTTTTAGCGATTCGCCTATAATACAGCCAACCACTTCGCCATCGAGCTCGGCTACTAAGAAAAAATCATTATCAAGATAATTAGCTATCCAATCTTTTGACCATGGCTTACCATCAGGAAAGAATAGCTCTGGCACGCTCAAAAGACGTTCACAAGCAATTAAGTCACTGTCCTTGGCTGGTCTTATAATCGGGTTCATCGGGCTATGAGTATAGCAAAATATTAATTAGTTGCAAAGGAGTAAAATAGCTACGCTTTGGTATAATGCTCGTGCACGTGGTAAAATCTATATAGTAAATAAAGGGATGTAAGTGTTTAAAAAGCATGCAAAGACTAACGAAGAATTGACGGCTAGGCTGTCTGAATTCAGCTATATCAAAAATAGTGATATTTATATGGATAGCGCTTGTCAGAGTATGCGACCCGAGCCAGTTATTGCCGCCCTTAATGACTATTACAAAACCTATAACGCTTGCGGCGAAAGGGTCAAATACAGGTGGGGACAGCAGGTTGACGAAAAAGTCGAAGCTACTCGCGAGTTAGTAATCGATTATCTTGGTTTATCGCAGAAAGAATATGTTTGTTCATTTACTCTAAATACAACTTTTGGCCTGAATTTAATCCTCGCACAAATCCCCAGCGATACCTATGACCAAGTAGTAACAAGCGAGATTGAGCATAATTCAGTCTTTTTATCGACAATCGAGGCCTCAAAGCGATTAAATATTCCCCGCACAGTTTTACCGCGCGACGAGCAGGGAAACCTAATTTACAAAAAAGATAATCTAAATAAAGCAATCATTGTCGTAAATGCCGCTTCAAATATTGATGGGCGATTATTATTAAATATCCGTGAACTAGTTAAAGACGCCCACGACGCCGGTGGTATTGTTATAATCGACGCCGCTCAAGCGTTTGCGCATTATCACGAGCTATTAAATGATTGTGATGCCGATGCGATCTGCTTTTCCGGTCATAAAACCTATGCATCCAGTCTTGGTGTCGTCGTTATTAAAAAGAACTTTTTAAAATCACTCCATATCACTTTTGTCGGCGGCGGCATGGTTGCTGGCGTTAGAAAAAATGACTATTCGTTGCTGCCAGAAGAAGATATGGCCAGTTGGCTCGAGCCAGGTCTACAAGCTTGGGGTGAAATTATCAGCCTAAAAAGTGCCGTTGAATGGTTAAAGGTAGTCAGGCCAAATGGTCAAAAGCCAACCGATTATATCGCCAGTTTGGCTAAACAACTTTTCGATGGATTATCATCTATTGACGGGCTAATAATGATAAATAAGGCACCGGCTTCAGTTATTAGCTTTTATAGTCCAAAAATCGACGCCCATCGTTTAGCTATATTTCTATCAGCTTCGGGTATTATGGCCCGTAGCGGTTATTTCTGCTGCCATTACTACTTGTTAGAAAAATGCAAATACCCGCCACTGTTGAGACTCTCCATCGGCTTGCAAACGACCGAAACCGATATCTTAAAAACTATTGAAACTATTAAAAAATTTGCATAGGGGATTTGTATGTTTTGTATTGCCGCTTTTATTGTTTTAGCCATCATAAGCATCTTTTCAGCCAGCCAGCGAAAACTGGCAAAAAAGGCTTGGAATTGTACTTTGCACCGCATAACGTTTCGCCCTTGCGACACGAATTTTAAAGAGGAAGCTAAAAGCAAGCTTTTAAGTCACGTTGCCAAGCGAACACCGAGGTTAGTCAAGGTTGCTGACGTAGGCATCGAGGTCGCTTCTTTCCTCTTAGTTATTTTAACCGTATGGAGCATTTTGTCAGTTCTGAATAGTGGGTTAAATCTATTTGTCTGGGGAACATGCAATCCGAGCGAGGCCTCGTCCTGTAGCTTAAGTTCCGAGACCTGTTCAATCGAGAAAGTGGACAAAAGTTTTTGGCAATATATTAGCGAAGGCAAACCATTTGATTGGTTTTCAAATGGGGCAGGTCAGTTAATTAATACCATTGCGAATATCCCAAATCGCCTAAAAAACTGGGACGCCACAGATTACTTGCCCAAAAACGTAACGTATTATTATAAATATGACAGCTCCAAGCCAACAGCGCTTGAAATACTCGACCCAGGCTGCACTGTCTGTGCTCATTTATTCAAAAATATCAAAGCGGCCGGTTTGGAAGAAAAATATAACTTAGCTTATATCGCATACCCAATCAAAAACCCTTACTCAGAGGGGGAATATAAGTTCGAAAACTCCTATGCAGTTACCAAATATCTTGAGGCGATTAAGATGAATCCGCTCAATGGCGAAAAAATATCAGCCGACTGGCAGATAATCGAAAAAATCTTCACCGAAGAGGATAGCGACGGCACAACTTACCAATCAAAGATAAATAATGACCTCGATCAGGCCGGCACTATCAAACTAATCGAATCTTGGTTGGCGGAAATTGGTTATTCCGATAAACAGATTAGCCAAATTGAAGTCAAGGCTAATAGTCAAGAAGTTATTGATATAATCAACCAAAACTATTCAATCGTCGAGAAAGACATAGACACCGTCAAAATTCCAACCATTATTTTTGGCGGCAAAAGACATGATGGTTTAGTAGATACAACTTCACTTAAGTAGCTCTATAAAAATATAAAACCGAGGCTACTGGCCATTGCAATCGCAAAAGAGGCAAATAGGATCACTGTACTAAAAACTGGTCGTTTTTTAAACCAGATATATCTAAAACCGCGTCGACTACTTATGCTAAACAGCAAAAATCTTATAGCAACGAATAAAATAGTTACGCCGATTGTCATGATAAAAAGTTTCATATCTTTACTTGTTGATACATAGGCACTAACTGGCAAGGATGACATAAGGCCTTTCACAAAACCAGATTTAGTGCCCTGAACAATCCTAGCATCTGAACTATCTGACATTAAACTCGAGTTTTCATCGGTCCTGTCAACAGCCATTGGCACTGTCACCGAAGAAGCCACACTCCCAGTTTGACTTTGTAAACTGGCCGCAGACGATTTTGGCGTTCCATACATTGCCACGACTAAGGTAGTCTCTTCGCCAAGAACCGTACCATCTAAAACCGCATAGCCCACATCGATATATGAATTCTTTAAGACATTAGCTTTGTGTGTCGGACTATTCATCCAGCCGGCCACAACATCGCTCGAATAGCTAAAGCCTTTAGCCAAATTTTCACCAGCTGTTTTATATTCGTAGCCACTCGCGTTAATAAACGACCAAGGAGTAGTGCCGTCTGGCGCATAATGGTCCCAATAATTATTTGCGACCATGTGGTTAGCTTTGATCTTAGCCGCTTCGCTTAGTTGTGCATTTAATGCTAAAGGAGCAAGTCCGGCTTTCTCTCGCTCCTGATTTGCTAAAGCGTGTAGGTCGTTAACATTTATATTGGTCGCATAAATAGCATTTACCGGCTGAATGATAAAAGCAGTACAAAGCAAAATAATGGCGATAAGTATCGTCGTTAGTCTAAATTTTTCTCTGATAAATGCAAATTTTGACACCGCAGCTCCTTTTATCGTTAGAGCAGCAATGTCATAATCATCTTCATTAAAAATCCTAGGACTTTTCAGACCTAGGACAATAACAACAATATAAAAACATACAGTTGTAGGTCCGGTTACGCTACTAGCTCAATGCACGCCAAGCGTCCAAATACGGCATGCATATCATCGCTTACACTACTACTCAAAATAATTTATTAAATAGATACGAGTAAAATCCTACTAACAAGAATAACCTCATTAACTCAACCAAAAGTCGGTCGTGTCGGTTGGAGGGTGGCGAGCAATGAGGGGCAGCCCATCGCTCGCTTTCTCCGCTTTTACTCATCTGCCCAAAAAGTTATGCGGTTTTAAAAAAATAAAACCCAGGCAACCCGGCCTAGGTACATTAAACAACACTAAAATGTAGTTGGCCCGGTTACGCTACTGGCTCAATATATGCCAAGCATCCAGATACGGCATATACGTCATCGCTTACACTACTTTCTGAACAATTAACTGAACATGTACTAGAAAGATTTATTCTTTCTAGTATCATTTTACTAATTTTTTACACGCTATGTCAAATATCTAATTTTACCAAATGTCTTGTCGCTTGACCGCAAGTACCTTAGCCAAAAGATATTGTAGACAAAAAGATATAAAGCTAAAGCCAGCCAGCCAAAGGCTAATAAATATCACGACATTATAATCAAACATTTGCTTCTCGAGAAAACGCGACAATAGAGACAAAGCAAGCGGCGTAATTAGCAGCCCAATTTTAATAATTAGGACCAAAAGTGATGTTAACTTTAGATGACGCTTTTTAGTGTCTTTTTTGTGCTGCGCTTTTAGTAGTAAGGGCATGATATCTTCAGCAGTCTCGTTAACCAACTTCTTGCCAGTTTTTACAATTGTCGACGGAACTTTAAAGATGACATATATAGTCAGGGCTAGCATTACAACTATAATAATCACCGAAAAAGCTATAAATGGGATACCGACTGACGGACCAACGGCCGCAGGGGTTTTATCGATATTAATTTTGGTACTATTTGCACTTATTAATAAAAATAACGAATTAATCAAACTAAAATAAAGAAGCATTGCCCAAAGCCACTGCAACGCGCAAAACAGATAGCCGAATGCGCCAAGTAGGTTAACAAAACCTTTCCTAAAATTTGCTTTATCTATTTTATTCACAGATTAACAATAGCAAAAGGCTAGGCCCTTAACAACCGCGCGTTGTCAGAAAGACATAAAAATAATAAATAATTCTGTGGAATATTTTATTAGAAACTTAATTTATTATAAGTAATTGCGGAAAAATTAGCATAATTTTAAAAAATGAGATATAATAATTTTAGATATAAATATCTTATGACGCCATTGGTCATCAGCACTCCTATCTGAGAATATTAATCCTATTAAAAGAGGAGGGCTGTTATTAACATCCTATTCATAAGCCCAAACTCTCCCTTCGAAAGCGTCGGTGGGGTTGAACGTTATATTTCAAACCTAATCGAATATAGCGAAAAACAGACAAATTTTAGCGCCTACTTTTTGCTGCCAACAAGTAAAGAAAACTACGTCGAGCAAAGAGGCAATACCTACATTTTTAATGATAAGAATATTGATCGATCGTACGCTAGTACAACAAAACAAATATCACAGCAGGCTCAGCTATTTGTTAAAAACGTTGAGTTAATTATTGCTGATAAAAAGATTGACATAATCTGTGCTGAAAATTTTCCCGTTGGTTTACCGCCAGCTTTTAGCATTTTATTAAGTGTGGCCGCCGTTCAGCACAAGATACCGATTGTTTTGCATATGCACTCTTTTACGATTTCTGACGTTCAAACTGAATTAGTTAATCAACTGATGTGGAACAAAATTAGCTGCGTTAGCAAAAGTATCGCCGGTGATTGTTTTCAAAAAGGTGCAGATATTGACTTGATTTCGACCGACTATCTTGGCGTAAATACAGACATATTTCACAAGTCAATTGATGCAAATAATTATGTCAGAAAAGACTTAAATATATCACAAAACGAAAAAGTTATAATGACTGCGACAAGAATAATTCAAGGTAGAAAAAATATCCTTGAAGCAAAGGGCCTAGTGGTGCTTATCCAAGCTTTTTCAAGAATTTCGCCTCACCATCCAGAAATAAAACTTTTGATTGCAGTCGGTAAAGCCCCAGATAGATTGAACAGCGAGTTTGAACAGGCTAGGGAGATGCTCATGGGCTATATAAAACTTCACAATATTACCAAAAAAACTATCGTAAAGACATTTCCGATGAAAGAAATCCCCGAGGCTTATAGAGCTGCAAATGTTTTTGTACTTGCTTCCGAAAATGAGACTTTTGGTCAGGTCTTTACTGAGGCAATGAGTTCCGGTGTGCCAGTTATTGGCACAAAAGTCGGTGGTATCCCCGAAATTATTAGCGATACACGCAATGGTTATTTGATTCAGCCCAACGATAGCAGCATCTTAGCTCAAAAGATTGAAAAACTCATTTATGATGAGCCTATAAGAGATGAATTTATCAAAGCCGGACTTGATTCCGTCAAACGAAAGTTTGCTTTAAAGATGCAATTAGATAATTTCATCGACAATTTAACAAAAAACGTAAACGAATAATCCCGAGCTCCAGATTCCTCGGGTCCTGCCACTCGGTCCGCCCCTAGCCGCGAAGATGGATTACCATTTCGCATCTGAGTGCTGGCTACAGTCAGCACCGTTACCATTAAAATGATACAATGGTGCTTATGCAAAACGAATCAGGGTTGGTCAAAATTGATTCTTGGTTAGCACCGTATAACGATGCCTTAAATTATCGTGTCGAAGCGACAGATAAGATACGCCAGTCTGTTACCGGCGGCAAAGCACTCGTCGATTGTTTTGATGATTTTAATTTCTTTTGTCTACATAAAAATGAGCAGGGAAATTGGACTTTTAGAGAGTGGGCACCGGCTGCCACGACTATTTACTTTTTATGCGAGGCCAATAATTGGCAAGATACGCCAGAATACGCCATGCGTCGTACTGAAAATGACTTATGGGAATTAGTAATTCCTGCAAAAAATTTGACTCACGAAGCTTTATACAAATTGCACATTTTTTGGAATGGCGGCGATGGTTACCGCGTGCCAGCCTGGACAACACGGGCCGTTCAAGATGAACAAACAAAAGATTTTAGCGCTCAGGTCTGGGATCCGCCTAAGAAATTTGAATGGCAAAGTGATAATGTCGTTTCTAAACCACCAATGCCTTTAATCTATGAAGCCCACATTGGTATGGCAAGCGAACAAGAAAAAGTCGCCTCATATAGCGAATTTACTCGAGATATCTTGCCTTATATTAAAGCGGCAGGATACAATACGGTCCAACTTATGGGCATCCAAGAACACCCATATTACGGCAGTTTTGGCTATCATGTTTCAAGCTTTTTTGCCACTAGCTCTCGTTTTGGCACCCCCGACGATCTCAAAGAGTTGATCGATAAGGCCCACGCACTCGGTCTAGCGGTGATTATTGATTTAGTTCATTCCCACGCCGCTAAGAACGAGTTAGAGGGTTTAAGCCGCTTCGATGGCACTTATTACCAATATTTTCACGATGGACCGAGGGGCAATCATCCAGCCTGGGACTCGCGCTGTTTTAATTATGGTAAACCGGAAGTTGCAAAATTTTTATTAAGTAATTGTCGCTTTTGGCTAGATGAATACCATATCGACGGTTTTAGGTTTGACGGCGTAACTAGTATGCTATACGCCCATCATGGCCTTGGCAAAGATTTCACGCATTATGATAATTATTTTATAGATATCGACCAAGATGCCATCAGCTACCTATCACTTGCTAACCAGTTAATTCACGAGATAAAGCCCGCCGCAATTACAATTGCCGAGGAAATGAGTGGCATGCCTGGCATCGCCGCCGACCCATCGATTGGCGGTCTTGGTTTTGATTATCGTTTAAGTATGGGCATCCCAGACATGTGGATTAAATTAATCAAAGAAAAGGCCGACGAACAGTGGAATATGGCTGAGCTTCTCCACGAGCTAACGCAGCACCGCCCCGAAGAAAAAACGATTAGCTATGCCGAATCACACGATCAAGCGCTCGTGGGCGATAAAACCATCATTTTTCGACTAATCGATAAGGAGATGTATGATCACATGTCAATTGGCGACGACAATCTAATTGTTGATAGGGGGATTGCCCTTCATAAAATGATTCGTTTACTGACAGCCAGTACCAATTCCGGCGGTTATTTAGCTTTTATGGGTAATGAGTTTGGCCACCCAGAATGGATTGATTTCCCAAGGGAAGGCAATAACTGGTCATACAAATATGCTCGCCGCCAATGGAGTTTAGAAAAAAACGATAAACTAAAGTATCAATGGCTCGCCAAATTCGACGTAGCAATGTTAAACGTTATCAAAAAAATTAATGGCTGTATATCTTATAGCCATGTCAATAACAGCGATCACGTTATATCTTTTTGCCGCAACGAATATTTATTTGTCTTTAATTTTCATCCAACTCAATCTTTTGCAAGTTACGGTGTGCCAGCCCCAAATGGATCATATAGTTTGGTTCTGAGTAGTGACGCCAACGACTTTGGTGGCAGCGATCGAATTGGTAGCAATGCACCATACCAAACTGTACTAGTGCCAAATGGAGATAATCTTCGAGTCTACATTCCAGCTCGAACTGCCGCTATCTATATAAAAAACTAGATAATTATTTTTTTCGATCTGGTTGAAAACTACTAGCAATATGGCCCAAATAATTTTTCACTGTATCGCTTCTATCGACAAGTTTAATAACTTCAACGATAAGAGAAGCAAAAATACCAATGCTTAACACTATCATCCATTGACCAAAATTAAGCGGAACGGTTCCTAAAATTTTATTTAGACTTGGCGAATAAATAGCCGTAAGAATAATCAAATAACCATAAACTATCGCCAAAAATAGGTAAGGGTTAGAAAAAAGCCCTTCAATATTAAATACCGATTTTTTGAGATTTCTGAATGAGAAGATGTACACTAGATCAACTGAGCCAACCGCCGCAAAAGCAATTGTTTGAGCTAATGCTAAATCGGCCTTAAATAAGCTAAAGACGCCCAATACTACCAACCCAATTAGAAAGCTTACGGCAAAAACAATGAGTTTTACCGAACCGGAAAGTATTTTTTCCTTCTGCATATCTCGTGGCCGCAAATCCATCAAGCCGCTTTGTTTTTTATCAAATCCCAAAATAATATCCGGCGGACCGTCACAAACAAGATGAATTGTTAGAATTTGAAGAATCGTCAATGGAGCTGGCATTTTTAATAGCATCGCTCCGGCGATAACAACTATTTCGACAAACGAGTTGGAGAGTATATAGGCGACAACTTTTTTAATATTAAAGAAGATCAGTCGCCCTTCCTCGATAGCAGCAACAATCGTTTTAAAGTTACTATCAAGAAGTATTAAATCGGCCGCCTCTTTGGCCACATCGCTAGCCTCACTAACAACCATGCCAATATCGGCCTTTTTAAGCGCCGGCGCATCGTTGACACCATCTCCAGTCATAGCTACGATTTCGCCATTTTTTTGAAGAGCATTTATGACTCTTAGTTTATGCTCTGGCGTTACCCTAGCAAAAACACGCACTCTTTTTACGTATTGTAATAATTCAATGTCAGACAACTGTTCAATTTCCCAACCCTCCATGACATTGTCGTTTTTAACTTCTATACCAACCTGTCTAGCGACGCTTTCAGCAGTTAGGCGATAATCTCCAGTTATTATTTTTACCTCGACGCCAGCTTTTTCAGCAAGCGCGATAGAGCCGCGAACAGACTTTCTAATTGGATCTTTTATGCCAACAAAGCCAATAAATTCGAAGTCAGTTTTTTCCTTTAAATCGCCATCCTTTTTAATAGCTACGCCGAGGATTCTTAGCCCCTCCATCGCCCAAATTTCAATTTGATGAAGTTTTTCATTCTTTTCAATTTCCGATAATGAACAAAAGTTCAGTATTATTTCTGGAGCACCTAATAGATAAGCAGCCTTTTCTTTGCCAATTTCGGCAACCGTAAAATGATATTTAATCTTACTATCAAAAGGTATTTCAAATATTTTTTTAGAATCATCGACGATATTATAAAAGAAATTATCTTTTGTTTTTTCCTTAGCATAATCCCATAAAGCCAATTCCATGCCACTTTTTTGTTCGTTATTGATAATTATAGAAGTTAAAGCTTTCGCCTCATCGGTAAAATCGGTTTTTACAACTTTCATAACATCCTCGGTTAAAGTTCCGGTTTTATCCGTACAAATTACCGTCGTAGCACCAAGCGTTTCAATCGAAACAAGTCGTTTAACAAGACCTTGACGCTTTAGAATTCTCTTCATGCCCAAGGCAAGAATAACAGTAATAACAATCGGTAGGCCCTCGGGGATAGCCGCAATAACCAAAATTATCGACAATCGGAACATTTCCCAAATATCGCCACCAGTTATTATTCCGAACAAAAATATCGCGACACACATAATCAACACGACAATAACCAAAGATTTTGAAAATTTGGAAATCTTTTTCTGAAGGTCGGTTGGTCCTTCCTTAATATCGGCCAGCGATTGGCTAATTTTTCCAAATTTAGTTTCTGCACCAATTTTTTCGACTCTAAAAATACCTTGTCCAGCTGAAACAATAGTACCCATATAAATGCTGCTTTTATCTTTTGATAAATCTTTTTCAATCGGCTCTTGCTCGCCAGTCAAAATTGCTTCATTAATAAGTAGGTTAGTACTTTCAATAATAGTCCCATCGGCCGGCAATCGATCGCCGCTTGATAAAACAACTAAATCACCCGGGACTAATTCCGATGAGTTAATTTTTGACCTTTTACCATCTCTAATGACAGTCGTAATCGGATGGATTAAATTTCTCAAGGCTTTAAAAGTTTTTTCAGCCTTGTATTCCTGATAAAAGCCCATCGCGACATCAACTAATATAACCGCGCTGGCCATAATGGCGTCATTGGTTTCGCCAAGCAAAATTGAGATTATACAAACCACAAAGATTATCACCGCTGTTGGGTTTATGAATTGCGAAAGTAATATTTTCGGCCAAACCCAGCCCTTCTTTTCAGGCAGCTCGTTGGCACCATATTTTTCTCGTTGTTTTATTATCTCTATTGATGTTAGGCCTTTTAGCATAAGTTAATTATACACTAAGGTAGCAACCAGCCATTTGGCCGCGTCAAAAAAACGTATCATAATTTATTTGATTTGCTGATTATTTTTAAGATTATAAAAATATTGTTTTTTAGTTATTGATAATTTTTCGCAGGCGTAACGAAGCATCGTGCGCGGCATCGTGGCCGCATTATTTTCCAGATAATCAGTTAGGATATTTTCATCGATTCTTTTACCAACTTCACGCAGCATCCAACCAACGGCTTTTTGAATCAAATCATGCTCATCGTGCAATAAAATATCAGCGATGCCTAACGTAGTAGAAAAATCGCCGGCACGAATAAAGGCCGCCGTACTTATGATGGCAACGCGTCGCTCCCAAAGGTTTTTACTTTTTGCTAATTTATAAAGGATATCGCGCTTTTTGTCCAAATGATATTCGCCAACAATCGTAATACAACTCATATCAACAATATCCCAATTATTTATCTGGCCGCTAGCTAATTCTTGCATGTACAAATCATAAATTTCTCGTTTTTCTTGCTCATTGGCTGACTTGCATTTATAGCAAAGAATATAGACCCCAGCCAGACGATGTTCGTGAATTTTGCTTTCCAGCAATATTCGGACTTCATTTAATGGCAAATTCTTGTACTGTTTGCAGACTTTTCGATTATCAGGAACGCGTACGCCAATAAATATATCACCGTCGCCATACTCGCCTGAACCGGTTTTAAAAAAACGTTGCAAAAAGATCGCATCAGAATCGCTAGCATATTTATCCAACTCAATCATCAAATCTTTAGCCTGCATAAACTAATAATACCATCTTACGATTGCATAAAATATAATTGACAATCTAACGCTATGATGTGAAAATAAACTTGTCAGCAAGCCCCACAATTTTGATGGAGGTATTAAGGTATGAAGATCTTAGACAATCTACAAAACGAGCTAGAAATAAGACATCGGGCCTGGGTCATTCTTAACAATGTTTTGCTAATTAGAAACGGCTCCGGTGAGCTTGTACTACAAAGGGTCCTTGCTAAGCATCTTTTTTTCTTTTCTCTCACCGATGAAGGAAAAACACTTGTTATTGATAATAATCTTCAAGAGCTCGTATTAAACGATGAGGAAGTGAAAAAAATAAGCAATCTAGTTTATTCCGAACTACCGCTTATTGATTTCGAGTTAAACGTAGCTGGTTCCGAGCCACTAATAAGGCTCCCATGCACGTCATCAAAGCTTCTCGCATGGTCAACCATACCAGAGGATATCTTGAGCGCAGCTTTCTTTTCTAAGCGTTATTCTCTTAAACTTTACAATAAATAGCATCGCTGACACCCGGCCACCCGAAAGGGTGGTCTTTCTCTTGCATTGACTTTTTAATGTTTTTGTATTATTATATAAGTGATGGGCTTAGCTCAAGTATTTTAAATTATACTTCTCACTGCTTGTCTTATGGGGGGGTGGCTAAATGAAAGTCCTAACTTACTATTTTATTACGCACGGCAATTCAAACACTAAAGAGCTAGTTAAATTTCTAACCGATTGCATAGCACTTCCAGAAATAGTAGCCAACCAAAAGTTTACACTATCTGATATTATCTCGGAATTAACCAACCAGGATTCTGAACCTATCAAACTAGTTAGCAGTTATGCCAAGAGGAATGACGCGCTGCCGAATGATATATTCTTGTGCATATCACCAACAAAAAATATCTTCGAGCATCAGCAACGGCTAGATACAAGGGTTTGGCCAACAGCCAATAGTAGCGCTGAGGCGTGCAGGCAACCACTGCCTAGAGCTCCGAAAATCATACCAGTTCACAGACGCAAAAAGTAAATAAGCCCAGTTTCGATTATTCGAAGCTGGGCTTTTAAAATTGCAAAATTTTAATTTAAAAATTGAATGGGGCTCTATCAAAAGAACCCCATAAACCAATCCCATCTACCCGTAGCTAAAGAAGCTGCTAAGAAAAAATTTGCAACCAGAGATAGCGTTGCTATAACTCTTCCCGATTTAGATACATCTTTTCGCCTTAGATAGTCGATCAGTAAAACATCTGGGATAATATTCGCAACAATTACAATAAAAGTCGGCCAGTTAAATATGCTGCAGGCAAGAACAAGAATAAAAAACACGGCGAATGACAAGACAAAACAATCATTCAGCACATCCAAAATGTCATAATTCTCATTGCAACTTGATTCATCACAATCGACATTTGGTAAAACCAGACGGCTTAATCGATTTTTAGCCCTGACAACTAACGACTTGCTTTCCATATTCTACCCCCAAAATCAGATAGAATTAAAGAGAACTTTTGGCTCATATTATCCACTAGATACTGTAAAAGAACCTTACGGGATTTCTCAACCAATAAACAATTAAGTAATAGCATACATACCAATTAACTTCAATTATTAATAAACTATCCCAAACCAAATATGTGGGTAGCGTTAAGAAATAAAAATATGTTATAACTATAAGTGTTATGTTACGTTTTAATTCCACTCTTGAATGTGAAATTGCCCATAAAAACGCAACATCCGAAACTACAGTCGATTACGAAGTAATCAATTCCGATGAAATATATGGACCCATATATGAAGCTGAGCCTGGGCACTCAGAAAAAATGGGCGTCAATATTGAGGGTAGTGGATGCAACGTGGCTATCTGGGCTGGCACGGCAGAAATTGTCGATGTCTGTATTTTTGACGAAGAAGATCACAACCAAACACTTGAACGTTGGCGATTGACAAAAGACACCGAAAACAAAAATGGTGTTTTTTGTGGTTTTGTACCCGGTATGAAAGTAGGGGATATTTATGGACTGCGCGTTCATGGTGAATGGAATCCGACACATCAAAAAATGTACGACTACAGCAAACTACTCGTCGATCCATATGCTAAAGCTATTACTGGCGCTTTTGATATATCAGCTAATGAATATTTAAAGAATAACCTTGATAATCTATCAGCCAGAAGAGGCGTTGACTCTTCTAGTTGCGTCCCAAGATGTGTGGTTGTGGATGAGTCCTATGATTGGGGTAACGACAAAAGACCAGATATCCCAAGAGGTGAAGCAATCATTTATGAAGGCCATGTAAAAGACATGACATATCTTCATCCCGACGTCCCAGAGAACAAGCGCGGTACTTATGCTGGCGTGGCAAGTAAGCCTTTTATTAATCATCTCAAGACGTTAGGCATAACGACTCTAGAGCTAATGCCAGTACAACATTTTGTTTCTGAACCGTTCCTCCAAAGTCAAGAAAAGAAAAATCATTGGGGATACAACACGCTTGGATTTTTTGCACCACACGCTGAATATTCTAGTAGCGGCAAACAGGGTGAGCAAGTAACTGAATTTAAGGACATGATAAAAAGCCTACATGACGCTGGAATAGAGGTCATATTGGATGTTGAATATAACCATACTCCCGAAGGGTCAGAGGGTGGTCCGACGCTAATATTTAAGGGGCTTGGTGAACATGATTTTTATCACTTTAGTGAAGACGGCAAACATTGCAACTACTCTGGATGCGGCAATACACTTAACGCTTCGTCCGACGCTGGCCTAAACTTCATAATATCGTCTTTGCGCTATTGGGCAGAAGAGATGCACATCGATGGTCTTCGTTTTGATCTGGCAACAATATTAGCCCGCGAAGCAAACGGTAGCATCGATATGAATGGGCGCTTCATGACTGCTATTCAAAATGATCCAATCCTTAGTAAATTAAAACTAATAGTCGAGCCGTGGGATGGTGGTGGTGGTTATAAGCTTGGTGAATTTAGCAATATTTGGCAAGAATGGAACGGTAAATTTCGAGATGCCGTCCGAGACTATTGGCTTGGCAATGGTACTCCCGGAAGTCTTGCGTCTAGTTTGGCGGGCGGTTTTATACCAGCTTATAAATCGATAAACTTCACGAACTGTCATGACGGTTTTACGATGAATGATGTCGTTAGTTATAACAAAAAACAAAATATCGATGGCGGAACAGATGATAATCGATCATTTAATTTTGGATGCGAAGGACCGACCAACAATTCTGAAATTAAAGACCTTCGGGCGCGAGCGATGCGTAATATGGCTCTAACGGCGGTTGTTTCAGCCGGCACACCAATGTTTTCTCATGGCGACGAAATAATGCGCACTCAAAATGGCGATAATAATACCTACTGTCAAGATAACGAGATATCCTGGATGCATTACGATCAGTCCGAAGAAAAACGAAATTTTTTTAAATTCGTTGCTGGCGTTATACATTTTAGAAAGAAAAACCACTTATTTGCTAAAATATCCGAGTTTACGAATTACCGTGGAGCAAAACCTGAGACGAATACGGCTTGGCTTAAGAGTGACGGTTATGAGTTTGAATATAATGATATGGCTTGGAAAGATAAAAAAGCCGTTCTTGGTATGTTTTTGTCAGATTTAGCCTTAAATAATCATCTTTTGTATTACGCCAATGGGTCCAACATGGATCAAGAAATTCACTTACCAATTCAGCCACAATATTCCGGCAAATACGAAGTAGCTATCAACACCGCAACTGGTGAAATTTTTCAAGAAGGCGAAGGGATAAGTATTGAAAGCGACAAATTCGCGATTAAAGCCTTATCATCCGTCATATTACGTCGCAAGCAAAATAATTGACATCTACGACTTTTATGATATTATTACTGCACACTTCCGCATAGGAAGTATCGAACTCCATCTAACTTTAGATGGTTTTAACAATTTGCACAGAGAGGTATATTTATGAACCTTAATTCAACCGAGAGGAACCCAATCTATCCCAAAGCCTTGCGTTTCTGCGACGTACACGATGGTGCCAAATATAGAATAGCAGACGCGAGCAATGGGAAAATAGTCCAAAAAGGAGTATTTACCGGAGAACCACTTATTCTCTCAACATCACTATTGTTGGCTACGGTAAAAACTTATTCAACAAAGACGAAAGCCGAAATACATCTATTCGATATGGGGATTACCGGCTTAAGATACGGCGAAGGCAAAACCAATTGCTACAGTCATGATTATTTCACTATCGGCAGCACGTTCATTGAACGAATAGGCTACCAGACGTGGCTGCTCTTTGGTGGCAGAAAGAAGCTAAAGGCCGCCAGTCGTTATACTGAAGAGGAAGAAGAGGAAGAATAAACCCTGACTTAAGCTCAAGTACTCTCTGTACTGCAAACTAAGCTGTAAATTTTTTGCACCTTAGTTTGCAATAATTGTTATTTTAGGCTCACTTTTTAGTGAGCCTATTTTAATAATTATTTTTGCTGGACTAAATCAGATAATTCATCAACATACTTGAAAAATTCTTCTGATCTTGTTCTTCTTGGTCGAGGCGATTTAATCTCGATTTCTTTTTTGACCCGGCCAGGTTTCGAAGACAAGACTATCACTCGGTCGGCCAGTTCAACAGTCTCGTCAACTAAGTGTGAAACCATAATAATGGTTAATTTACTGTATTTCCAAATATCCAACAGATCATGGCGCAGTTTTTCGGCCGTAAAAACATCTAGGGCAGAGAATGGTTCATCTAGCAACAAAATATCCGGATCGACGGCTAGCGCTCGGGCGATGCCAACCCGCTGTTTCATGCCGCCAGACAATTCCTTGGGATGTTTTGTTTCAAAACCGTCCAACCCCATCTGAATAATGCGTTTTCTAACTTCTTCGTCAACTAATTCCTTACTAACGCCATTCATTTTTAAGCCAAAGCCGATATTTTGTTCGACGGTTAACCACGGAAATAAGCCGAAGCTCTGAAAAACAAATGACAACTTCGTACCTTTTTTTAACTGAACCGAACCATGGTCTGGCTTCATTAAACCCGAAAAAACTCTCAATAACGTTGACTTGCCACAACCCGATGGGCCAATTAGACAGACAAATTCATGAGACTCGATATCAATCGAGATATCATCCAGCACTTTTTGCTTACCTTTATCTAGTTGAAAACTTTTATCAATATTTTTGGCACTTAATAAATAATTATTTTTCATAAAATTACTCCGACTGATATTTAGTTGTTTTGTCCAAAAGTGGCAACCAAATAATCTTGTTTATCACAAATAGTAAGATCAACAGTACCGTAATTCCAAAGGCTAGTAACAAATTCTGCTGAGCGTTTCCAAGTTGTCCTAAATAAGTACCAATGCCAAGATTGGTTTTTACTAAAAGTTCAGCACCGATAATGAACTCCCAGGCCTCGCCCCAACCAACAATCGAACCCGTGACAATTGATGGTGCCAGTTCTGGAAGTTGGAAATAGATTAACCGTTTATAGCCCTTGGCCCCAAAAATTGTCGCGGCTTCTTCAAGATCTTCACGTCGATTTTTGACGCCACCGATAATCGTAAATAAGATTGGCCAAATTATAGCTAGTGTCAGTACGGTAATAATTATCAATTCCGAACTACGAATTGAGGCTATCATGATAGGGAAGAGGGCAAAACTTGGAAAACTTTGAAGCACATCAAGAATTGGCAGTATGGCATTTTCAACTTTTTCATTGGAAGTAATAACTAGGGCTAAAACACATGACAGAATTAACGCAATTATATAGGCAATTGAGATGCGAGCTAAACTAACGCAAAAACCACCGAACAAGCTAGCTGGATTTAAATCTGAAAAGTTTACCGCCATGACCATAGCTAATAAAATTGGCACAATCCAAATAAACGAGATTAGGCTGCTTTTCTTTTTATTTTTTAGAACGCTTTTTCTTTTGGCAGTATGTAACTGACTTGAATATCTCATACTAGTATATTCTAGTCTAAATCAGGCTAAATAGAAAATAGCATAAGCATTTAAAAATAATGCCTAGAAAATATCAAATAATTTAATTATTTCTCTTGTGAAAATGCAGCGTAAACAGAGTAGAGCACCGCCATAATTATGATGATAAAAAATATCAGTGCATTGCTAAGAAAGAAGTCGGACCAATACGCACCAATAAGCGCGCCAGCAAGAAGTACAGCCACCTTAAGAACGGCGATCTCCCACCATTTAAACGTGTAGCTTTTAAATATGCTCATACAACTCCTTTGTTATATGTTTCTATTATACGCCGAATTTGGCTCAAGCCTTAGATGGGGCCACGTCTTTTGCCAGTTTTTCTTTTCGAGACGGCTATAAAAAATATTAATCAATTCTGCCGTCTGAAATATAGGGTTTGGACGCGCCACAAGGTTTACTAAATCGTCGATACCATAGCAAAATAAAAATTTTAATTCATCTTTTTCAAGCTTTACTGCTACACAAGTCGCGGTTTCAACCCAATGCGATATACCATCCTCGGTTGATTTAAATGGATTAAAATTATTTACATAATGCATTCGCGCCTGGTTTCGAATTTCCCAATCGACATTAGGAAAAATATCTTTCATATTTTTATCATAAAGCCAGTCGGTTTCGGTGGTTACATCATTTGAGTCAAAATAGACTAGATCAATATCACTAATAGAATGGTCGGCATTATTTTCGATAGCATTCCAAACTTTATTTCTAAGAAAACCGGCGCCAATCCACCAATCGGGCAAATTTAGTTTTTCTGCAGCACGAAGAACTTGCATCATCCAATCATCGGACACTACCAGGCGTCTGATATCTTCTTCAGTTTTAATCACCATACACTTATATAATATAGCAGAGGAGAGCGAATCGAAATACGGATTAGGCTTACACAAAAGCCACCAAATAGACTAACTGGGCTTAGGTCAGAAAAGTTTACCGCCATAACCATGGCTATCATAATCGACAAAATCCAGATAAACGAAATTAAGCTGCTTTTCTTTTTATTCTTTAGGACGCTTTTTCTTTTAGTAGTGTGTAACTGACTTGAATACCGTATACCATTATGTTTTAGACCAAACGGCAATAAATAGAAAATTATATTAGAAAATAGTGTTTGAGCTATATTTTAATCTTTATTTCCTTAAAAAAGTACCCGCCACTATTCGATAGTTTTACAATCTCTCTTACACCTGGAATTATATTTTTACTATTTAAATATTTTTCATTTGCCCATACCAACTCTTGGCCATCATCAACAATGGCCTTATTAATCTTTTTGTAAAATACATGGGCAAATATGTCAGAAATTTGAGTGTCTTTAATTTGTGTTTTTAAATAAACATCACCAATGTGATTTAGCCTTTTTAATTTTATATTAGTTTTTTCAAATAATTCTCTCTCCGCAGCCTCTTGTATGCAACTGTCTTTGTCTGAGTGAACCTTGCCAATAGGTAAGCCGTAATAGTTTATAAATGGCTGCTTATGCCTTTTTACTAGTAAAATTTCACCGTCATCGTTAGCTAGTACTATCACGGTAGTTATTTTTGACTGCAATCGCAAATTTATATTGCTACTGGCATACTCGATATATTGCATGCCTTTTAGGCTAAGTGAATATCCTTGATTGGTCTTACAGACATAGCCAGAAGCAATTAGCCTGCCAAGATGATACGCATATAAATTACTATCGGTTTTTTCTGGTCGCATCTCACAATATTTCGCAAACTCATAGCGAGATAGAACATATAATATATGTTTTTGAATATGGTGCTCGATATTATTTAGCTCAATCATATTTGACTCAAAATTTACTTCCTATAAATAGACTTTAGCACCAGTTAGTATGTACTTGCAAACATAATTAAGGAGTAAATATGGAAATAATAAATTTTCTGCCAGAAGAAGAGCTTGTCAATGAAATGCATAAAACCACTATGTTGACAAATAAAAATATATTTCCATATAAAGAAGCTGATATTAAAATTCAAAAAATGTCACTTAATGACATTAGACCGACTCAACTATATATATTAAAAGACCATTTAGAATTTCAAAATACATTACACTATGAACTTCTTGAATATGGCTATAATACTTTGCGCTTGATGGGCAGTCTTACTCTAAAAAATCTTGAAAATATTCAAGGAATGTTGCCGCCAATTGTCGAAGACGATATGGAATTCGGTCCATGTCTACTGGACGGAGCTCATCGAGCCTACCTAGCCAGACAGCTTGGTTATAAAGCGATTAATGTTATTATGATTTCGGGAGTATTACGCGAAACACCTATGATAGCCATGCCGAACGAATGGAATGAAATTACTGAATACGATAACATACCTGATACAGTTTTAAAGAAAAGACGTCGTCAGTTACCTGGTCCAAAATATGATTATTATCGTGATTTTTCTCACATTACTAATGTAGGCAAAGATATAAGATCCGCTATGACGGTTGGGGCTTAGTTATGAACAAGAAAAAGATTTTATATATTGATATGGATGGAGTAATCGTAGATTTTGATAGTGCTGTTAAAAAGCTTGATAAGCTTACTTATGAAAAATATCTGAGACGCTACGATGAAGTACCAAATATTTTTAGAACCATGGAACCTATGCCTGATGCCATCGATAGTGTAAAAACACTTTCAAAAATTTACGACCTATATATACTTTCGTCGGCATCATGGTCTAATGATTCTTCTTGGTCTGATAAAATTTGGTGGTTAAAAAAGTATTTTGGCGATGATGAAAGAAGCCCTCTATATAAGCGCTTGATTCTTACACATCGAAAAAACCTTGTTAGAGGAGACATTCTAATTGACGATAGGACAAAGAACGGCGCCCAAGAATTTGACGGGGAGTTCATTCAATTTGGAGTCGGTGAATATACCGATTGGCCAAAAGTAATGAGAAAACTTATATAAAAAACGTTATCTATATTAATTAAGAAATCAGCATTAGACTAATTCATATATATAGCCATGAGCAAACTATTTAAAGTATCAACCAAAGCCGCTATTTTTGATTCAAATAACGAGCATGTTTGTAATCCATATAAACCAAAACAATGACTGGGGCTTGCCCGAAGGTCATTATAATATAGCAAAGAAGGGCGAATCGAAAAAATCTTTTTATCAAAGGATAAACTTTAATTCTATCAATATCAACACCAGCCTTACTGGCAAGAACTTGAATAACTTGCAAATTAGTCTTCGCTTATGCGTTTTATAACATTTCTATTTAAATTGTTTATGATAGATTATTTTTGTAAATTCCAAAGCAGCACAACCATACTAGGAATATTTGCTTACTTTCTATTCTTCATAAATTTTAATACAATCAGAGCATGGATAATGGCGAAAAACTTATCGAAAACAACGAAAAGGGCATAAGTATCGAAGCCTGTATTAAAAAGGCTAATGAGCTTATCGAACAAAATGGTCTGTGCCTTTTTCTAATGGACGTGAAAGGTTCAAAACAAATTGATAACCGCCGAGAACTTAACACACAGTTAGAATCTTTGATTCAAGAATTGAATATTGAATTTGATAGGTATTTTCCAGAAAATAATTTAGCTACTTCAACCCGCACAGAAAAGGGGTTTCCATTTTTATTTGGAGATGGTGCTTGGGCTGCAATAAACAATAGCGAAGTTATTCCTCAAATTATAGATTACTCGGCAAAAAACTATCCTGAGATTGATTTTTATTACAATGTTGCAGAGGATGGCTACGATAATAATGGAACCAAAACCGTAAAATAATTGAGTTAGCGTATAACCATAGACATGCATAAACTTTTCAAAGTATCAACTAAGGCTGCAATTTTCGATTCCACTCATGAACATATTCTTTTAATTCATATGGCCCAAAACAATGATTGGGGGGTTGCCGGGTGGCCATATAGAAGAAGATGAGATGCCCGATGTCGCCATAGCCCGCGAACTTCTTGAAGGATGTGGCATTACGCCAAATTATTTAGCACATAAAGACTTTTTCATACATAGTAATGGAAAAATCATTTTAGCTTACGTTGGTGAAATTAGCGACATTAATCTTAATTCACGGCAAAATGAGCTTGAAGGTATACCAAAATGGATATCATTAGATGAATTTAAAACGGTTCAAATTGAGCCTAACTATCGCAACTTTGTTTTTGAAAACTGGCCAAAATAGATTTTTATTACAATGTAGCCAAGAGTTTAATTTTTTATAATATTTTTCAAAACCGACGACCAATCAGAAAAAGTGACAATACTAGTGTTGCTAGAATCATCTTCTAGATCCGACTCAGCCACAAGCTGAATTCGATTTGGGACAATACCATGCATAAAATCCAAAACACTCAATTTATCGTCAATAAAATAAGTAAGCCCTAATTTTTTTGCAATTAGAGCTTTATCGGCCTGCTCGCGACAAAAATAAATATTTGAACGATCAAAATTTGCCTCATCAAAAAAATTATGTTCATCAAACCACTGCATTATTACTTTTTCTGCAAATTCCGGACATCTTGAAATGATGAATATATTTTCTGATTTATATAAATCAACTAGTTTCCCGATAGACTCAACGGATTCTTTTAGTGCGGGGCAAGCCAAAAATTCTTCAAGTGTGGCTTTCTCGATAGTTTTTGGCAGAATAACACCCATAATGTCTATACCGATTCTTTTAGTATTCATATAAGCAGTATACAGTTTTTGTTATTAAACACTAAAAAATACTTCCAAAAAGCATTTAAATGTAAATATATTAGCTGGGGGATGAGGGATATCATCTAAAGCCTCCTCCGCTCATTCACGAAAGAAAATGCTTCGCGCTTTCTTTCGTTTCATTCACTACGCCGAACCCCGCGTTCTTTTGCTTCGCGAAAAAGCGGGGGTTCGGATTCGCTCAGCCTCAGGCAAATTAAAAACAGACCACACGGGTCTGATTTTAATTTGGCTGGGGATAGTGGATGCGCTTCAGGAAGAATTAGCTAGAGACAAGCGGAGAAACACTGGTCATCAAAATCATTTCATCCCTAATTTCTCTTACTAATTTGACTGTTAGTTCCTCATCATCACCATCGTTTTGCACAATCGTTTCACCAAATCTTGTATCTACAGTATTTTCATATTCCCTAATTAGGTTCATTAAATTTTGGTCTGCTGCGACTTGCCGAAAAATCGGCGAAACTGATTGATGCTGAATAATATTTAGTGATGTCTTATGGCTGTTTGTTTTTGGGTTAAATGCCATATCTGAATATGCAATACGTGCTTTTACTATTAGTTCAAGTGAGAAGTGCAAAACGTGTGGCTTCGAGTAAAAAAATGGACCGCCCATACTCATATTGTCTACGTTATCACGAAGTAGAGTCCATACATTTAACCATTCTGCACTAGCATGAAAATAAAGTATCCATGGGCTCAGCGGAGTATATCCAGATTGTTCATATGCAGTTTGTAGATTAGAGAATCGCGTTGTTGTCACATTTTAATTCTAACAGACGTTGGGATATTGTATGCGTTTCAGGAAGTTTTCCTTGCTTATCCAAGAGCCGTTATATCTTTGTGAATTATTTTGATATGTAATTTACTAAATAATAAGTTATGCTGATTACAGTAACGGCAGGTTAGGAGCATATTATGGAATGGCTTTGGATTATTGGTGGCATTGCAATTATATGGTTTATCGGTTGGGCATCTGAAAAAGTAGATGAGAACAAAAACCTTAAGTCTAAAAACGACTCATTACAAGAAGCAAACAATCAGCTTTCTAGTAAGGTCTCAGAGTGGGAAAATTACAGCGCAGACCTTGATAAAAAAGACGAAGAAATTTCTCGTAAGGAAAGTTTATTTCAACAATTATTTAAAGAAAGGACAAAAAACTTTCCTATTGTTGGACAGATCTGGGGTGATCTGTCTGAAATCGCCGATAGCGAACGGGCTCGCGCACTCCAATATAAAAGTAGGCCTGCGCTTGTAGCCGCAAAAGAAGTTTCAGCAATAAAAAAAGAGAAGCGCGAGTTAATACATGAAGTAGTGTTTTGGAAATATAAAGCTCAAAACTATGAAGCCATATATCCTTGGCTTGAGGAAGAGCTTTCTGCTGATATTGAAGATGAGGTAAACTCGGATATTTATTATTCTGTATACACTGAAAAAGAAAGAATCGACCCGGTAACAACACTAATTAACCCAGATGATTATCGAAAATTGAGCGTAACGCAACGAAACCAGTTAGCTTTAGATAGATATTGGCAAAGAGGCAAGAGAACTAAATGGATGATTGGTAAAATGTACGAACGATATATCGGCTATCTTTACGAGAAGGATGGCTGGGATGTCCAGTATTTCGGTATACATAAAAGATTTGAAGATTTAGGGCGTGACTTAATTGCTACAAAAAGTAATTTAGTTCATGTTGTTCAGTGTAAAAATTGGGCTAGTTTTAAAACTATTTATGAAAATCATATATTCCAACTTTTTGGCACAACGTTTTCAATGCGTCAAAGTATGCCTAATAAAAAAGTAGTACCAGTTCTATATACTTCTACTTCTGTTTCTAAAACTGCTGCTGAATTTGCAAGGATTCTCGGTATTGAGATTAATGAAAACAAAAAGTTTGAAAACTACCCTGCAATTAAATGTAACATATCACCTGTATCTAAAGAACGTATTTATCACTTGCCATTTGACCAACAATATGACAATGTTCATATAACCGCCCGTACTGGTGAATCTTATGCAGCCACAGTTATTGATGCAGAATCGCAGGGATTTCGTCGAGCTTTTCGTTGGCATGGCACAAAATAAGCATTCTTTCTTTTCTATTCCATTTCATCTTAGTGTGACAAAATAGAATGAAGAGCTGCCAATTAGGGTGGATATGGTGAGTACAGCGAGCCACACTAGCTTAAACGATGCAATAATTAAACTATGGGCCTAGAGTTGATAAAGCTAGCAAAAAGATTATTCTTAAAATAGTATTAATAAACGGAGGGTATAATGTTTGAACCAATAATAATAAGCAAATGGTTCCAAATTGACACAATAGGTGATTTTATAATAATTATGTGCTCTATTGTTACTATGTTTACATTAATATCTATCTCTTATAAATTAACCCAGATAATGAAAAACGTAATTAATATTGATTCGGATAGTTCAATTAAAGAAGCCCCGAAAGAACAATAGAAATTTATAAAGGTAATTTGCTTTGCAATTTTCCAAAAAAACAGCCCAAACTTGAGCTGGTGTGGGCGAGGGATATCGGCTAAAGCCTCCTCCGCTCGTTTGAAAAATGAGCAAGCTAATTTTTCTACACATCGCTACGCCGAACCGCCCGAATACGTTTTGCTTCGCAAAAACTTTCGGGGTTTCGGATGCCGTCAACCGCAGGTTATAAAAAATAGACCCACCTTGAAAGGTGAGTCTATTTTTTATGGCTGGGGATGAGGGATTCGAACCCCCGAATACCAGGACCAGAACCTGGCGCCTTACCGCTTGGCCAATCCCCATTACAAATGTAAATTATATCTCTTTAAGCTTGATTATTCTAGTGTTCTGGAGCTTAGACCAATCAACCCGTGTCACGTTCCGCGACCCCGAAACTTCACAATCACAAACATAGTTTGTATCGGAAGGTTTCCTTGCAGATTACAGACTTGTAATCTTTACCTTACCGCTTGGCCAATCCACCGTAAAATTTCATTGAAATTTTCGTTCGGGCCCGTCTCAGCTTGGTGACGTTCGTCATCCAGGCCTCCAACCTTGCAAACTGCCACTGGCAGTTTGCACCCATTACGAATGTAAATTATAACCTGTTAAATGAAAAAAATCCACCCCATCATGCAGCATATATATCTAACGCCTTATAATAATATATAATATATATGTAGACATTGACGAAGTATTAACAAAACGGCAAGGAGGTAAGTTATGAATAAAACAAAAGCTACCTTTATAATCTCAATATTTGTCATCTTTGCATTGATAACAGCAGTTTGCATAGCTGTTTTTTACTTAGTTAATAATAATTCTTTACCAAATAATAATAGCGGTACGAGTAGCAATAAAACTACGATAACTGAGTTTAAATCAGCTAAAAATATAAGTCTAAAACTAAACAATTTAAAATCCGGTGACACAATTTCAAATCCATATACGTTTACCGGACAAGTGCCTGGCAGCTGGTCATTCGAGGCTATCTTTCCAGTGACTTTAGTTGATTGGGATGGTCTAATAATTGCCAAAGGTTCGGCTGTTTTGACCGGCGACTGGATGACCGACGATTATGTGCCATTTACAGTGACGTTAAATTTTGAAACTCCAACCACAAATAAAAATGGCACATTAATATTGCACAAAGACAACGCTTCTGGCTTGCCAGAAAATGATGATACGGTTGAAATTCCTATAAAATTCGAATAGCTATTTGCTATTTTTTCCAAGCATTGAATAGTTCAATCCATTGAGCCAGTTTCATTTGTGATGGGCGTATTTGTGGCGGCAGACCAATTGCGTCACGCGGTGCTTTAGCAAATTTTTTGGGATCAGAAAAACAATCACTGATAAATTGACGGTAGACCGGCATTCTATGTTTGTCGATAAGTGGTTCTTCGCGACGAATTATCTCAATAAAAGATGTGTCGACATTAGGATGTGGCCAAAAGTCAGTTCGTTTTAAATGTCTGCGAACCTTAACGATAAAGTCTGGGCCAACCATCATACCAAGTTGGCCAGTAAATTTATCTGAATTTGGCAGTAATTTATTAGCAAACTGCTTCTGGACAATTAAATAAGTTGCTTCTGGCGGATTATTAGCTTCAGTAATTTTTCGAACAATCAAAGAGCTAAGATGGAAGGGGATATTAGCAAAGATTTTATAAGAGCCATTCGGTAATGGCATGTTTAAAAAATCACCCTCATAAACCGACACATTGGAATATTTTTCCATATTTTCTCGAAGTTTAGCAGCAGCGCGCGGTTCAAATTCTACTGCAATAACAGCCTTACATCTTTCAGCTAAAACAGAGGAAATTACACCGCTACCAGCACCTATGTCATAGACTGTGTCATTTTTATTTATAGTAGTTAGACTAACCAAATCACTGACGAGTCGGGGATTACGAATAAAGTTTTGCGAATAATTAGCTAATCTTTTCATATAAAGATAACTAATTATACTACTTAACCCCTAAAATGTGCTATGATATTACAATACAGTTAATAAAAGATTGGATAAGTTATGGCAAAGCACCGAGATTGGCACAATGCTAACCGCAAAAGATTGCTCAAGAAGAAACTTGAAGCAAAGATGAAAAAGAACAAGCAATTATAATAATAACCCGACCAATGGTCGGGCTATTTTATTGTTTGAGGTTATCTGTCTTTTTTAACAAATAAATCGATAAACAAAGTAGGCCAACGCCAACGATAATAAGCGACGAACGGCTATCGATTATGCCAATAATATTAGCAGAAATTACAGTTACGGATGCAGTTAGGGCAATAATTTTAAATATGAGACCAAAAATATTATCAATAGATTTGGTTGTATCAATTTTCTTATTTTCTTTTATTGATAAAAGTTCGTCACTCGATAGGCCAAGCGTTTCGGCAAGCCTAGCAAACGTACTTACATCCGGGCAAGATTGATCACGTTCCCATTTTGAAACAGCTTGCTCGGTGACTTCCATTTTATTGGCTAGGTCAGTTTGAGTTAGACCCATGATTTTGCGCCTTACAGAAATTGTTGAGCCTAATGTTTTATTCTTCATATCCGCTCCAATATGTTAAATTATTTTCTAAGTTAACAATACTCCAAATCGGACAGTTGTAGCAACATATTTACGGTCTAATCCGTACAACCTACGGTTGTATTTGCCAAAAATGATATAATATAAGTATGGTAACGATCGAACAAGCATTTGAGCGTATCCATCGGGAAGATTTTCTCCCCACTAACTTAAAATATATTGCCGATATTGATGCCCCGATACCAATTGGCTACGGCCAAACTAACAGCCAACCTTCAACCGTAAAACGCATGCTAGAATGGCTAAACGTCAAACCGGAAAACAAAGTCATGGACATTGGTTCCGGATCGGGTTGGACTTCAGCTCTTTTATCGGAAATTGTTGGACCGAAAGGTGCCGTTTGGGCAGTCGAGATTATTCCGGAGTTACGCAATATGAGCGAAGAAAATTGCACGGCGATTGGTAAAAAAAATATTTTTTTCTTTCTAGCCGGCGATCAACTCGGTTTACCTGAATTTGCTCCATTTGATCGAATCTTAGTAAGCGCAGCAGCTAAAAATTTGCCGTTAAGACTTCTAAAGCAGCTTAAAATAGGTGGCAAGATGGTCATACCAATAAAACATGATATTTTAGAAATTTCAAGAATTCTTGAAAAAGAATACATTACAACGGTTCACCCAGGTTTTGCTTTTGTGCCACTAATATACTGACGCTGTTGTATACTTATTTAAATGAGTAAAAAAGAATTTCCAATCGTAAGCGTTGTATTAGATTCTATAGTCGGTGGTGGCCGTGCCATTGGAACCCTGAGTGATGGCTGTAAAATTTTTGTTTGGGGCGGGCTACCAGGCGAAACCGTTAATGTCCAGATTACTAAAAAGAAATCTAAACTCGCTGAAGGCATAGTGACTGAAGTTATAAAGCCAAGCGACGAGCGAATCACGCCACAAGATCCTGATAGTTATCTTTCGACTAGTCCTTGGCAAATAATGAATTTTAAGACTGAGCAGAACTATAAGGCCGCTCTGATAGAAGAAGCCTTCGAACTTCATGATATTGTTTTGCCAGATGCAATCGATGTCTATACTGACAAAAAAGAATTTGGTTATCGAAATAAAATCGAGTATAGCTGGTGGTGGGACAAAGATGCCGAGAAACTCGACTTAGCTTTTTTTGGACGAGGTTCGCACAGCAAAATCGCCATCGAGGCTACCAGTCTGGCTAATGAAAAAATAACACAAACAGCAATCGCAATGCGCAACATTTTAAGAAAGCTTGGCGCCAAAGCCTATGATCTAAAAACAATGCTGATACGCAGCGACCGAAATAATAACGTTGTCGTTCAACTTTATGTTAAATCCGAAGATTTTAGCACAATTGACAAGGCTGAGATTGAGAAGTTGGGTATTAAAGGTTTTGAACTGATTTACTCCAACCCAAAAAGTCCAGCTAGTGTTATCACCAAAAAACTCCAAAGCTACGGCAATACCAGTCTAACTGACACAATATTAAAAGTACCGTTTAATTATGCGGTCGACGGCTTTTTCCAAATCAACCTGCCAGTCTATGAGCAAGCCTTAAAAGACATGAAAAAATGGGTTAGTAAAAATAAGCCAACAGTTGATTTATATAGTGGCGTTGGCACAATTGGTCTTACTATTGGCGGTGAAAAATTAACGCTTATCGAATCCAGCGAAGCTGCCGTCGCTGAAATGAAACGCAATATAACTTTGCTTGGACGCGATGACAACACCGAGGCAATCTTATCACCAAGCGAAAAAGTGCTTGATTACATCACAAAAGAATCGACCATTATCGTCGACCCACCACGCGTCGGGTTACATGAAGATGTCGTCAATAAGTTATTAGACGAGACACCAGAGCGCATTATTTATTTATCATGCAATCCAGTCACGCAGGCTAGGGACGTGGCCAGGTTAGCCGAAAAATACGGCATCAAATATCACCGAGGCTATAATTTCTTTCCGCGGACTCCTCATATTGAGCACCTGGTTGTACTTGATCTAAAAAAATAATTTTAGATGATAACTATTAGACATTTTGGTTATAGTTTGGTTAAGCCAACTATTAATTAGAATTAGACTTTTCTTAAAATACTACCTGCATTTTACTTGCATATTTAAAAAGATTATGCCTAAAATAGTGCATGAACAAAATGACAAAGGGTTTTACGATCATTGAGTTATTAGTTATTATTTCAGTTATTGGTGTTTTGACAACAATTGGAATATTTTCATTTCATAGCATCCAAGAGCAAACAAGGGATAGCAGCCGAAGCGCGAAAATTATCACTATATCCGAAGCTCTCGAAAATTATTACAGTAAGAATGGCGAATACCCGAGTTGCGCCGCCATGTCACAATCGGTCGACGTGATTGCAGCCAGTGTTTTGCCAGGAATTGAGGCTAGTTCACTAACCACGCCAAGTAATAATAATGGCACTAACTCGTTTATTACCTCTTGTAACGAAGTTCCCTCCAGTACCGACGCCTTTGCTTACATAGGCGACGGTAGCGAAACCTGTCTGACCGGTAGCGCTTGTACTAAATACGCACTAGAATACTGGGAAGAGTCTACAAATGCCATCAAAACCGTCACTGGTAGACATGGTACGGTCGTTAACCCAAGTGCACCACCAGCACCATCAACGCCAGCGATATCTGTAATTTTAAACGGATCCGATGTTCAAGCAACTATCACTCCGGCAACTTGCACAACTGGTACGGTTCAATATGGCATAGAAAGTCGTACAAATAACGGCAGCTGGACAGGCTATACAGAGTGGTCAGACACATTGATAGCAACGCAGACTGCCAATGACGGCGTCTTGTACGGGTATCGAACCCAGGCCAGATGCTACGTCAACAGCACTCATATTAGTAGCATCGTCACAAGCGCAGAGAGCACTTATGTTGATCCAGTATCAGCTCCGGTAGCTCCGACTGTTTCGACTAACACTATTGCCGACACTACAACTTATTCTTGGACAACACCGACTTGCGCCGACGGCACAACGGTTCGTTATCAATATCGCTACACAATATCGCCAGTCGGATACGATTCTGGCTTGATTGCAGTTTCAGCTTCACCACTAGATTTTACAACCTCAACTGCTGGGCAAACTTACACGGTTACTATTCAGGCTCAGTGTTACAACACTAACACTTCGAGCGGCTGGGGCATAGCCGGATCGGCAAGCCATACCACAATAGCAGCCCCGTCTGTTCCGAATATAGCTGTCGTATTAAATAGCACAGTCGTCGAAGCCACAATTACGCCGATTACCTGTGCGGTAGGCATAACCGAATATGGTATAGATTATCGTCTTAATGGTGGTAGCTGGACAGGCTATACGGAGTGGTCAACAGCATTAACTGCTTCACAAACCGCTAACGATGGCGTGTCATATGGCTACCGGGCTCAAGCCAGATGCTACATCGACGAAACCCAAATTAGTGCAGTATCTACCAGCATGGAAAGCACCTATACTGACCCAATTAATGCACCAGCGGCCCCAGTTATATCAGCCAGCACAGTAGGTGGTTCGACCACTTATTCTTGGACAACACCGACTTGCGCCGACGGCACAACGGTTCGTTATCAATATCGCTACACAATATCACCATCTGGATATGACTCTGGGTTAGTTGCAGTCGCAAGTTCACCACTAGTCTTAACAACTTCAACCGAAGAGCAAACTTATACGATTGCTATTCAAGCTCAATGTTATAGTACAAGCACGGCCAGCGATTGGAGCACGACAGCAACAACTAGCTATTACAGGCCAGTCACACCGGTAGACGCTCCATCTGCGCCAACCGTAGCTGTTGCTCTAAATGGCTCTAACGTCCAAGCAACTATTACGCCAGTTACCTGTGCAATTGGCACAGCCGAATATGGTATCGACTACCAGCTTAACGGTGATGGCTGGACCGGCTATACGGCTTGGTCAACAGCCTTAATAGCAGCTCAAACCGCCAATGACGGCGTGCTTTATAGCTATAGAGTTCAAGCCAGATGCTATCTTGATGCTTCCCATGTCAGTACAACAACAACCAGTTCGGTTGCAACATATATCGATCCAGTTGCCGTACCGACCGCGCCGGTTGTAACAACTAATACCGTTGCCGATACTACTACTTATTCTTGGACAACACCGACTTGCGCCGACGGCACAACGGTTCGTTATCAATATCGCTACACAATATCACCATCTGGATACGACTCTGGCCTGATTGCAGTCGCAAGTTCGCCACTAAATTTTACAACATCGACCATAGGTCAAACCTATACGGTAACAATACAGGCCCAGTGCTACAACGCCAATATTACTAGCGAATGGAGCACCACGGGGTCGGGGAGCTATACAAATATAGGCGGCGTTCCCACAGTAATCAATCCTACAGTTGCGTCAATTACAGTAAATGGTGCTACATTAGGAGCTACTGTTTCTTCTGACGGAGGCTCAACCATAACATCTATGGGAATTTGCTGGGGGACAACATCAAACCCAACAACTAATTGCCAGGAGCAAACAATTGGTATCGGTGCCTTCACTCAATCAAGAGCTGGGATGTCAAGTAACACGACAATTTATTACAGGGGATATGCCACAAATAGTGTTGGTACCGCTTATTCGGTTGATGGAACATTTAATACTCTTTCGATAAGCTACGCACTAACCATCTCAGCAAGCTCTGGCGGTACGGTCAACGCGGCCGTTAACGGAACATACGCCTCAGGCTCAACGGTAACTATCACTGCCACGCCAGATAGTGGCTCATCGTTCTATCAATGGACAGGTACTGGCTGTAGCGGCTTAGCTAGCCACACTATTACAATAACTGCAAAAACCACTTGCGTAGCTCGGTTCTACGTATATCAGCTGGTTGGATCTATTGGCAGCGCAGTTCAAGGCGCTTCCGGCGCAGCCGTTACTCCGGCCTGGGGAACTGGTGAAACGCGTACTGCCGGTAATTTATTAATCTGTTTTGTATCCGTCTACACAACCACATCGACAACGCCAAATGCGCCTTACGGCTGGTCGACGGCTATTACTAAATTCGGCACCTCTAGTTTTGTAGCTATATTTTACAAACTCGCCGCCGGTGGCGATACCGCTCCAACCATCCCAGCCATGACAGGCTCAACTTCTTCAGCACAACTGGCAGAATTTTCGGGAGGTTCGCATACTTCGCCATTGGACAAAACCGGCTCGGTTAACGGTTTAACTTCGAGCATTATGGCGACTAGCTCTGGCGTTGACGCAGACTATGGTGACTTGATTCTAACCGTGGGCGGCGTTGCTTATTCCCAGGCAGCAGTTAAAGTCCTAAGCAACGACACCAATAATGACACAGCAATAGTCACTAAGAATGATTCAATATCAACTAAAAGCCATTTTGCATTTAGCTATGGTTATGGAATTGCTAATACTTCCGCCGATTTTATTTCTTTCGGCTTTACCACGACTAAAGTTAGCGACGCCTCTGTCGTGATAGCTTCATTCAAAAAATAAGTGTAAATATAATTAATAACAAGGAGAAAAATATGAAACTAACAAAAAAGAAATTGATCTTTATAGCAATTGCGATAGTCTCAATTGCAGCCATAATATTGGGAACGATTTTGGTAATAGATTATATAAAAAATACGAACGCAGCCCCAACTCAAGATACTGCCAATACTTTAAAAGACCAGGGAATAGAAGCTCTAAAAAGCAATGATGAAACCACCGCTAAACAATCATTTGAAGCTGCTAAGACGCAATATGAAGAACTTGGCGACACCAATGGCTCTGTTGACATGGACGCACAGCTTTATTTACTTGAGCATAATTAGCACAAACGTATAATCCAATTAAAACAGCACAACTATAATTTTAGCTGCGCTGTTTTTTAAATATTAGCGAATCAAGGAAACAATTTAGCTAGTTCGAATTCGGCGGTAAGCAAATTTGACAGCTGGGCGCCAATGGGTATTAGCATCGCTGTCAAAACGATAAACAACGCCATTTTTAACTTCACTAATTAAAATAAGCGCTGGATTATAAGGAGCGAGCGTCTTATAGTATGTCAGATCATCTTCCGTTACATGGCTTCGCCCTGGAAATACCTCATAAAATTTGCTAAGACCAACTTCATCGAAATAGGTCGGACGACCCTTTGGCGGTAAGTATAAGTCAGACTTTAAACCCATATTAGATATGATTTTTTTGACATCTTTAACTAACAATTTCGACTGAGCTGAGATAAATAAATATAGTTGTTTTTTGCTTGTTAGAAAGAGCGTTGCTTCAGCCGTTTGGCTAACTGGTACGCGTAATAAAATCGCTTGTCGAATGTCAACATCCATACCAAAATAGTCTTTGATGACTCGTTCAACCGCTAATTCACTATATACTCTGACGTCACTCATATTAACGATATTATAACACCATCTTGACCATATTTTCTCGACGCCTTATTCTTAATCGTCTACAATGTAGGTAATGGATTTCAAAGAAAGATATTTAAAGCTCAACGAAGCTCAGAAAGAAGCTGTTGATACCATCGAAGGCCCCGTCATGGTTATAGCCGGACCTGGTACTGGCAAAACCGAGCTCTTAAGCGTTAGAGCCGCAAATATTTTACAAAAAACCGACACATTACCAGAGAATATCCTATGCCTAACCTTTACAGACAGTGGAGCAACGGCCATGCGCGAACGTTTGGCTGAGATTATCGGCAAAGATGCCTATAAAGTCGCTATCCACACCTTTCACAGCTTTGGCGAGGAAGTAATTAACCAGAATAGCCAATATTTTTACCAAGGCGCCGAATTCCATGTCGCCGATGAGCTAAGCTCTTATGAAATAATGCGCGGCATATTCGATCAGCTCGACTATAGCAGCCAGATTGCTTCCAAACAAAACGACGAATATACTTATCTAAAAGATAGCGTCAAGGTTATATCCGAGTTAAAAGAGAGTGGCTTAGTTGGCGAAGAAATAAATCAAATACTTGATAACAACAATGCCGTTCTTGAAAAGACCGAACAATTATTAGCACCGATATTTTCATCCGTTAAACGAATCGATAAGACCGTAGCGCCAAGATTGGCTGAAAAAATTGAACAAATCAGGGCTAGTGGACGAGAAATAATTTTGCCAACCATCACTTCACTGTCAGAAATAATCGCCGACTCACTTGAAGAAGCCGTTGAACAGGCTAAAAATACCGGCAAGACTACATCAATAACTGCTTGGAAAAACAAGTGGTTCATTAAAGACGATAATGACAAATTTGTTATGAAATCACGCATCAATCAAGATAAGTTGCGCGCATTAGTTTACGTATATAATCAATATCTTACACGAATGCAAGAAGCCTCGCTTTATGACTTTGACGATATGATTTTGCGGGTTGTCCACGCTATGGAGGTTTATGATGACTTGCGCTTTAACCTTCAAGAAAAATATCAATATATAATGGTCGACGAATTTCAAGACACCAACATGGCACAAATGCGCATTCTAAATAATTTGACCAATAATATTGCTCAGGGCGACACGCCAAATATCATGATAGTAGGCGATGACGACCAAGCTATTTACAGCTTCCAGGGTGCTGAGATTAGCAACATTCTAAACTTTCAAGAGAGCTATCCCAAGGTTAAGATAATAAACCTTATCGACAATTATCGCTCAACAGCTGAAGTTTTAGACCGCTCAAGAGGCGTTATTATTCAAGGTAGCGAGCGACTGGAAAATAAATTCGAATCGTTAAATAAACAACTAAAGTCGCACGTTATTTCAAATGAGACCGGCGTGTTTATCCACGAAGCCGAAACAATTAGCAATGAGAGACAATGGCTAGTTAAATCAATTAAAAATCAACTAGCTAGCGGTGAAAAACCAAACGATATTGCCGTCTTTACGCGTCGGCACGCCGAAATTAACAAACTTTTGCCATATTTTTTTAAAGCTGGCATAGCCGTAAACTATGAAAAACGCGACAACGCTATAGAATTGCCAATCATTAAACTATTGGAAAAATTGTCACGCCTAATTATCGATATTGCCGACGGTAACCACGACTCTACTAACGAAAGTTTGCCAGAAATTTTAGCCCACAAAATGTGGAGGATTGAACCAACCAAACTTTGGAATTTAAGTTTGAAAGCCTACAAAAATCGGTCTAAATGGCTAGAAATAATGGCCCAAGATCCAGACTTTAAACCAATTTTTGATTGGTTAGTTAGCACCGCTTCATTGACGGTCGACACGCCGCTCGAACAAATGATTGATATTATTGTTGGCAGCCCAAAAGCTACCGATGATGAGACGCCAAATTTTATTAGCCCTCTTTATGAATATTTTTTTTCAAATGAAAAAAGAGTAAACAATCCAGATGATTATTTGTCTTACCTCGAAGCACTACGGTCAATTCGTGCCAAACTGCGCGAATATCGTCCAGACCAATCTTCGACCCTAAAAACCTTCATTAATTTCATCGATTTAAACCGCAAGATAGGTAAGACAATTAGCGTCGTACGTCAATCCACTGCAAACAAAAACGCAATTAATCTTATGACAGCCCATAAATCAAAGGGCTTGGAATTTAAGAACGTTTACATCGTCAATGCCGTCGACAACACTTGGGGTGAGCACGCCCGTGGACACAACCGACTAATTAATTACCCAGAAAACTTGCCATTTGCTAAAGCCGGCGACAACCAAGACGAAAGATTGCGCTTATTTTATGTAGCCATGACTCGTGCTAAACAAAACCTGCACATCAGTTATAGCCTGTGTGACGATAATGGCAAAAATACACTTCGAGCTAGTTTCTTAGCAGACGACAATTGGAATATTCAACAAATTGCAGCGCCAGGTTCGGTTGATGACCTAGTTGAAGCAGCCGAAATAGCCTGGTACCAGCCTCTGATTGCACCAGTCAAATCAGATATCCGCGAATTGATGTTACCAAAAATGAAAGATTATAAGCTCAGCGTAACCCATCTTCATAATTTTCTCGATGTAACGCACGGTGGTCCAGAGATGTTCTTTCTGCAAAATATTTTGCATTTTCCAAAAGCGAAAGGTCCAGCTGCCGCTTACGGCACCGCGATTCATAGCACTTTGCAGCAGGCCCATGCCAATTTTACTTCGACTGGCCAAAAACAAGCGATTGAAGATATTATTTCCGCCTATGAGATAAATCTAACCAACCAGCATATGGCTAAAAATGATTTCGACTTTTTCCTTCGCAAAGGTAGTGATGCACTCTTAGCTTACCTCGAGAAAAATTACGATAATTTTAAGATGAGTGAGCAAACTGAGTTGGATTTTAAGGGACAGCATTCGTTTGTCGACGAGGCTAGAATCGATGGTAAACTCGACTTAGTCGACATTGATAAAACGAATAAAACCATGCTCGTTTCTGATTATAAAACAGGCAAACCATTACCAGGTTGGTACGGCAAAGAAGATTACGATAAAATTAAGCTGCACAAATACAAACAACAGTTAATGTTTTACAAACTCTTGGTCGAAAATTCCCGCGATTGGCACAATTATCAAGTCGAAAGAGCATCGCTGCACTTTGTCGAACCTTCTAAATATGGCGACATTTATGAACTTAGTACTGACTTTAACGGCGAAGATATGGCACAATTCAAAAAACTACTTCTTGCCGTCTGGCAACATATCATTAATTTAGATCTGCCCGATATCTCCCAATACGATAGTTCTTTCAAAGGAATTTTAGCCTTTGAAAAAGATTTAATTGATAATTTCGAAGAAAAACGTTGACATCGCAAAATTGTTCTGCTAAGGTATTTTTATTACCGATGTTTATCCAAACTCATCGGCGACAACCCATTCACAGACTTTGCAGGAGCTGTGAGGCACGTTCAAGATTCAGTAATCGAAACGACATAACAAAGTTTTATTATTTCTTAGGAGGTAAAAAAGACGGAAAGTCCTCAGAACTCACGTACAGAAGTACTGACGGTTTCGACAAAAAAATTCTGAGTGTTGAAGCTCACAAATTTGAGCTTACGGCTTAACTTGGTTGATTAACAACCAAACAAAAACCCTCAGCGCAACTGAAAGAAAAACTAAATATGGTTTCAGGGTTGGTGATTGTTCGATGGAACTAGCCAACCAAATTCAACACATTGTTGATTTTGCCCGCCGTGCCAAAACCTTCCTGCACCCCTGCGCCACCAAAGCGCAGGGGTATTTTAATTCCTATTATATTTGATATTTTTAACATAATATGCTATAATAAACCATGAATACGGGTTGAGAGGCAGTATTAAGTTTAACGATATTGTTTTTCTCTGTAGTTCTTTTTATATAAAGCTTGATATATTATGGCTAAGCTTAGCCATAGCCGTCTCACCAAAACTTCACAAAGGAGGCGATTATGAGTGGACAAATCATATCAAGGCTACAGCAACGCAGCGCTAGCAGTTAGAGCAGGAACCGCAAGTCCTTCACAGGTGCAAATGGTCCAAGAAATGGCAAAAATTGCCGGATCGAAAGGCCAAGAAGCGCGCGATGCACTCAAAAACGCTGGAAAAGGCTAAAACTTTTTCTATGCGCTACTAAGTCCCTCACCTGAAATATGGTGAGGGCATTTTAATTTGCAAGATTATTATGAGATAATAAGGAAACGATTATGAAAAACTTCTGGAAAGATCTACCAAAACCATTTTTTATTCTCGCCCCAATGGAGGCGGTAACTGATATTGTTTTTCGCCATGTCGTAGCAACGGCGGCTCGACCGGACGTTTTTTACACCGAGTTTGTTAACGCCTCCAGCTTTTGCAGCCCAAAGGGGATAGCCAGCACGCGCGGTCGTTTAGCTTTTTCTGATGATGAAAAACCAATTGTCGCTCAGATTTGGGGCAAAAAACCAGATGAATTTGCCATCATGAGCCAAGCTTTGGCTAAGATGGGTTTTGCAGGCATTGATATTAATATGGGCTGCCCCGACAAATCCGTTGTTCACGGTGGCGCTGGTAGCGGCCTCATACGCACTCCAGACTTAGCAGCCGAACTGATTGCCGCTGCCAAGACTAGTGGCCTGCCAATCAGCGTTAAAACGCGCCTAGGCGATAAAAAGGTTGAGGAGTGGCGCGACTGGCTAGGCTTTTTGCTAAAACAAGACATTGTCAATCTAACTATTCATCTACGAACAAGAAAAGAAATGAGCAAAGTTAGTGCCCATTACGAACTAATTCCCGAGATCAAACAATTACGCGATGAGATTGCGCCAAATACTCTATTGACGATCAACGGCGATGTACTTGATCACGAAGCAGGCGAGCGGCTAGCCGAAGAATACGGTCTAGATGGCGTCATGATTGGTCGAGGAGTTTTTCAAAACCCGTTCGCTTTTGAAAAAAAACGTATCGAACATACAAATCAAGAATTGATTGACATGCTAAATATCCACCTTAACCTGCACGACAAATATGAGTTAGAACTCGGTCCACGCAAATTCGATCCGTTAAAACATTTTTTCAAGATATACATTCGTAATTTCGACGGCGCCAGTGAGATACGCGATAAGCTAATGCACACTCATAATACTCAACAGGTTAGAGACATAATCAATTCTATCCCGGCCGAAAGTTTTAAATAAATGCCACGACGCAATAATGGCGTTAAATATATTCGCCAAGTTTATCAAAGAAACTGCGATTCGAAGCGTCGCTATAAAAACGAGCAAGAAGCCAGGCAGACGGCTGATTATCAAATGCTTTTAAATCAAGATTTAGAACTATCAGTCTACAAATGCGATATGTGTAACTTTTGGCATTTGACCAGTAATAAAAAGATTACAGGGAAACGTAGCTAGAAACCAGCGTTTCTGCCGCCGGCGCTGAGATTGTCGGTTCGGTCGTGCTACTTTGACGCACAAAGATGCAGTAGAACGTACCAATATGACCGTACTGGTGAATGCCTATCCTCATTGGCGAAGTTGTAAAATTACCGCCAGCCCCCGTCGAAACCGCCGAGCCATTATTATAGTAGTCCGCACCGGTCGCTTTTAGCCTTACTGTGAAAAAATTCGTGCTATAAGCAAGATAAGACCCAGCACCACCGTAAGCTGTACCATTTTCATAAGTAACAGTAAAACCATCGGCAAAGTACAGACCGTGAACAAGCTGAGGATAGTCGGCTGACGCTGTCTGGTCTTTTTCCCAGCCAAGCATCATACGGTTAGGCGCCGCAACAGATGAACTAGCTTTAAACAGGCCACTAACAGCTAGGCCAACCGTGCGACTAAACATTGCCTTCGAAATCCAAGCCGATCCCCAAGCTGACGTTGAGTAGGTAAGCACTAGACCATTTGATTGCGTCATAACGCCCCGAGCATCAAGCTCGACCCACTTTGACGTATCAATAAGCGCCCCACGAAAATCGTCAAAGAATTGAAAAGTATTTTCGCCACTCGAAATGCTACTGGCATTTTTATTGCCATAATACATGTATACCGTCGTATTGCCATTAACGAGTGACGGTATTTTAACCCAAAATTTATTATCATTTTCCTGCCAATAAGAATAATTTATTGTGCCAGTCGAATCAGTAAAACGAATATCGGCATAGTCACCACGAATTTTTGGATTTCCAGAAATGCCATATCTTTGGCATACTTCACTCGAAGTGTTGGCGACACAATTTGTAGCTGGACCGGTCAACGCTCGATTATATATTTTTACTTCATCAATATAGCCATTAAATACAGCACTGGCATTTCCATAATCACCAATCATAACGGGGTAGCTCGATGATGAATCAATTGGCGAAGCCAGCGTACCTGGTGTCATATCTAAAATGCCATCAACGTATATTTTGGCAGTCGTTCCATCCCACGTTGCCACTACATAATGCCAGGTATTCAACGTCAGATTTGTATTAGTCGTCCAACTATATGGTATTGCTGATTTACATAAAGAAAATGTTATTTTCTGACCATTTTGGGCCAAGTTATAAGACACCGGCGTAGGATTGGTTTGATTTGTTTGACCAACAATTTCTTTATTGCCAGAAGCCGCAATTTTTACCCAAGCTTCCACTGTCAAAGCTGTCGTAGGACTAAGTGAGGAGTTGTACGGTATTGTCACTTTATTTGAACCCGTAGCCCCATCGCCATAAAAACTATTTCCAAAACGGCCAGAGGGCGAAATTGAACTAGCGGTACCTATCGTGCCATGGTTGCCCTTACCAGACATATCAAAAGCTGTCGTACCGATGCTTTCGCTAAAGTGCCAACTACCAACTAGACCGTTATTATTCAAAAGACTAGCGTCGGTAAATGGGGAAGCCACTATCTGATAATTATTTATAGCACTTGCGTTTGAGTTCGAAACCGTAATTGCACGCTTGTAAGCCCAAGTTCCAGCGGAATCAACAATGAAATCCCCACTACTCGTAAAAGTATGAATTGTATTGCCGCCACTGGTTGTAATCGTGCCACCAGTTGCTGACATTGAGCCAGTTGGGTAGGAGATAATAACAACACCAGAACCACCAGCTCCACCAACGCTTTGACCATTAGCGGCACCACCGCCACCCGAACCAGTATTAGCAGCGCCAGCTCCGGCTGCAGTGCTATAGGTAATACCACCATTACCACCAATGCCAGAGCCACCAGTACCATAGATATTATCTTCCTTACCGCCACCACCGCCACCAGCTGCATAGTAAGCAGAGACACCGCTAATGTCATAGCTTAAGCCAGGACCGCCGTTGCCGGAATTTGTCGAGGTAGCCTGAATGCCAACGCCGCCAGCACCACCACCGCCACCCGAACCATAGGTTGAAGCCCCGTGAGTATTATCGCCACCAGCAAAACCCTGACCAGCTGTACCGGCACCACCAAGATAAGTATTAACACTAATACCGCCGCCGCCGCCTGAACCACCGGCATTACCGTTTGCCGAACCGGCGCCACCAGCACCGCCACCAATAGCGACAAGGCCATTAAAGGTAGAATTAGCCCCATTTGTGCCAACCGTACCGCCTGTGCCGCCATCGCCAACTACGACACCGTATGTCCCAGAGGCTAACTGCATAGTTTTATAGATTAGACCACCAGCACCACCACCGCCACCACCGTAACTTCCAGCGCCAGCACCACCGCCAGCTACGACGAGGACCTTAGCTGAAGCAACCGAACCCGAGATTGTTGGATTATCAATGGCTAATTGACTAGTTTGGGAATATTTGCGCCAAACTGAACTATCTGATTTACGTAGTACCATCGTCGTGCCGGTTGCAGTTATTTTTGTGGCATTACCGTTGGAATCAGCGGTCGGGCTGCCAACCGAAAAAGTCGAGACAAGATTATCACCAAGATAAACCCAGCAACCCTGAGTAGCATAATCATCCGCACAACTAAGACCAGCCAATGCCGCACCCGAGCAATCCGTATTAGGCTTAAGTGGCAAAGTATTTGACCAAGAAACGCCACCAGCATCCAAGCAGGCCTCAACATAGGCTATTCCAGCTTCACTGGCGCTTTTTGCTAATTGATTATAGTATTGCGCCGTCAGTGAGCTTCGTAGAGCCACCGTCGATGCAACCGAGGAAACTAAGACAATTAGCATTATCACCGAAGAAATTAAAACAGTCGGTAAAGCAAAACCCCTCGAACGATGACAATTCATAGGCTAATTATAGCATAAGTTTTTTAGCCAATTTGTAGTATTTCACCACCGACAGCACGACGGAAATAACCATCATGGCTAACATAAAGAACAGCACCGCTATATCGCGACAAAGCTGTCTCTAGTTCCTCAATACTAGGCAAATCCAAGTGATTAGTTGGCTCGTCTAAGATTAACAGCTGCGGGTTATTAGCTAACATTGTAATAATCTGGAAACGGGCTTTTTGACCACCGGATAAAATTGAAATCGAGTTTTTGCCATCTTCCTCGGCAAAAAGATAGTCACTCATCAAGCTACGCACTTTAGTTGTTGATATCGGCAAACCTCGATCAAGATACATCTTTTCGATAGCTTGTTCTAACGATAAATTAAAATATTTTTCGGAAACTTCCTGTTCGTAAATACCGATACGGATATTTGGATCGACAAAAATCTCACCATCGTGCAGAGTAACGCCAAAATCAATTTTCAAGGCCTTATTTAAAAGCGCCTTTATTAGGGTCGTTTTACCGGCGCCGTTACGGCCACGGAGTTCCAGACGCTCACCCTCGCGAAGATCAATATTGACACCATTAAACAATGGTTTATCATAGCCAACCGACAGGTTACGGGCTGTAATCAAGGCGTGTTTGCTGCGCGATTCTTCACTTCGTAAATTGATTTTTATATTTTTCGTTTTAAATTTTTCGTAGCGTTCGGCAACTTTGTAGTTCAGATTAGCTGCCGAATCTTTATCAATCCAAAAAGTTGGTTTTTCTATTAGTTGCAATTCGGCTAGCTCCTCGCGTGATTTCATTTCAAGCCGCTTAAAGTTCTGAATGGTGCTCGGATTGCGAGCCTTCTCTTTAAATCGCTGATATTCCAAAACCTTTTGCTTCAAATTCTCAATTCGCCGCTCAATCATCTCAAAATCACTCATTTTAGCACCCGTACTGACGGCATTTTGCTTCAAATAGGCATCATAGTCGCCCTTATAGCTAACGCACTCGCCATCTTTTAATTCAATAATCCGATCAACCTGGCTCAAGACGTCGCGATCGTGAGTAATAACTAGCATAGCCTCTTTAGCATTAGTCATCCAATCAACGTACTGTTGCTTGGCCACGTAGTCCATGTGGTTAGTTGGTTCGTCAACGAGCGCTAGGTCAGCGTCACTATGCATAACTTTTACAACTTCAACCAGCCGCTTTTCACCACCAGACAGAGAAGAGAAGACCCGGTGGGCGACACCACTAAGCTGAAAATTATCCAACTCACGTTCAATCTTTTCTTCAATTTGATAAAAACCTTTATCATTAAACCGCGTCAAAGCATCAGTATACTTATCAATCATGCGCATATTTTCGCCCATAGTTTCCGGATAAGTCTCGACAATGTTGCTTAATTCGGCATATTCTGGCAAACCAGCCAAAACGTATTGAAGAACCGTCGTATCGCCAAGATTATGATGCTCTTGAGCGGTCGAGACGATAACGGTGCCTTTTTTATAGATCACTTCACCAGTAAAATCCGTGTCGCGACCAGTTAAAATGCCGAAGAGGGTAGACTTGCCAATACCGTTTCGGCCAACAACACCAACTTTCTCACCCTCGTCGATACTAAATTTAATCTTGGTCATCAAGGTTTTTGGACCAAAACTTTTTTCAGAAATATTTACGTCAGCTATCATCTTAGACTTTTAATTATTTTTTTCCAGATACGGTTTGGTAGGCTTTATACAATCGTTCTTTGCATTTTGTAACTTCATGAGATTCGGCCATCTTAATCGAATTTATACCAAATTCTTTTAATTTTTTCTCATCAGAGTTCATCTTCAAGATGTTCCTTGCCAAACCTTCAACATCGCCCGGTTTTGAAAGATAGCCATTTTTACCCTGTAAAACAACTTCTTTAACGGCAAATTTATCAACCGCTACCACCGGAAGCCCCGAAGCCATCGCCTCAAGAAGCACGATACCTTGAGTTTCAATCGGACTGGCGGTTATGAAGAAATCATATTCCGCTATCTTGTGGGCAACCTTATTAATATCATAAAAACCCTTAAAGCTGACCCTTTTGCCAATGCCAAGTTTATTAGCAAGCACTTGAAGTGATTTCATGGCTGGTCCATCGCCCCAAATGTCAAGACGAAGGTCGGGTTTAGTTTTTTGGGCAATGTAGAAGGCCTCAATCAAGATATCGACGCCTTTTTCAAAACCCAATCTACCAGTGTAAATAATTCGATTTTTTATCGAATAATCAGTTTTTCGTTTAAACATAGAATTATCAATACCGTTACTCATAACTTCAACTTTTTTGGTCACACCATGAGTTTTAAGATAAGTTTTCATCGATTTTGAAGGCGTTAAAACCAAATCAGATTTATTGTAAACAAATTTTGTGATTCGTTTGCCAATGATATCTTTAAGCTTTTTATCTTCAGTGAGACCTTTCGATTCCAAGACATCCCGAAGCATATGCCCGACGTGCGATTTTAAACGGCTAAAGTCAGCGTCTGCTTCGTCAATATTCGACTTGGCTTCAACCTTACGGGCTAATCTTGAATTGCTAAGATATTTAATTATCTTATCAAGGCCAAGTAGAGCTTTCGGGCTAAGATAAATTAAAAAATCTGGAATATAGGTGTGATAGGTTTGAATGCTTTTTATTTTTAAGATTCTCGCTGCCCATAGTCCCATTAGCCCAATGCCAAGTGGCGTTTGAATATGAACAATATCTGGCTTAAAATCTCTTAAATCCTTAACAGCAGTCCAGATAAAGGGTAGAGCTAGCTTAGTATCTTTGTTGCTTGGGGCCGTGATTGAACTATATCTTTTAACGGTTATATTCGGTTGCTTTTTATCAACAAAAAATCGCCCCTTTTTAGGACAAAAAATCATTATTTGGTGACCATCGGCCGCCAAAAGTCTTGAAAAATTTTCAACACTCATCGAGACGCCATTTTTATCTGGCGTATAATTATCAGAAAATATCGCAATTCGCATAAATTTAGTAAGACTCCGGTTTTTACTGCTATTATATTAACATACCTCAAACAAAGGAAAACTGTTTACATGAACAAAAAAATATCGGTTGTAATTGCCGCCTACAACGAAGAACCTAGAATATCAGAAGTTCTAAGAGTAGTCGAGCATCACCCGCTAATTGATGAAGTAATTGTAGTAAATGACGGTTCGAAGGATGGCACTTCGGAAGTCGTAAAAAAGTTCGACGTAAGATTAATTGAGAACGAGCATAACATGGGCAAAACCCTAACCGTTAAGCGCGGTATTGAGGCCGCTAAAAACGATCTCATAATGATGCTCGATGCTGATTTAAAGGGTCTGGAAAGTGATTCAATCACCAAACTGGCTAAACCAGTTCTAGATGGTCGCGTTGATTGGACACTAAGCGTTCGTGGTAATTCGTTGTTGATATATAAACTTGCCAAAATGGATCACGTCAGTGGCGAACGTATTATTCCAAAAGAATTTTTCAATGATCCAGAAATTTGGTCAAATCCAAAGATAGGTTATGGCCTGGAAACACTCTTAAATAAATCACTTATCGATAGGAAAAAGACTTTTTGCTCAGTTTATTTGCCTGAATTAATTGTGACAACTAAAGCCACTAAGGACGGTCTATGGAAGGGATTTATTGGTGAATTTAAAATGCTTCACCAAATTGGTCAAGTAATGTCGCTGCACAGGATTCTTGAACAATTTTTCGGTATGGTTTATTTGAACTATAAATATAGTAAAGCTCCAACCAAGAAATAATCTGTTAAAATAGGTTATATGCCAAATAAAAAGAAGCTAAAAACTCAGCCTAAGTCTGTCGTCAATCGACGAGCTTCTTTTGATTACACTTTAGACGAAGAACTAGTGGTTGGGCTCGTTCTAACCGGCCCAGAGACACGAGCTGCTCGTGACGGTCATATCCAGCTAAAAGGTTCCTTCGTTAGCATTCGCGATGGCGAATTATGGCTTAATAATGCCAGTTTTAGTCTTAAAAATAATGATAAGAATGTCGAGAGTGGGCGCACAATCGACACCTCGCCTCGTAAATTACTAGCAAATCGCAAACAAATCGATAAATTAGCCGAAGAAAAAGTTGCTGGTATGAGCATTGTGCCGTTAAAACTTTTGACCGGTGGCCGTTTTATCAAATTAGTTATTGCCCTTGGCAAGGGTAAAAAGACTTATGACAAGCGTGAAACTATCAAGCGTCGCGACCAAGAGCGCGATGTCAGACGCGCCATAAAAAATGTAATATAATAGCTTTAATGAAACTATATTCCTGGAACGTCAATGGAATTCGCTCCGTTATCAATAAGGGCGCTTTTGCGGAATTTATTAAGTCCGAGCGGCCTGATATCTTATGTCTTCAGGAAACAAAGGCTGAACGCGGCCAAGCTATCATCGATCTACCCGAATATGAGGAATATTGGAATTCAGCCGACAGAAAGGGCTACTCCGGCACGGCTATTTTTACCAAAATCAAACCAATTAGCGTCATAAATGGTTTTGCCGATGAAATTGCTGAAAAATATCGACTAAGAAGCGACGGTTACGGCGACCCGACCAAAGAGGGCAGGGTAATTAGCGCTGAGTTTGAAAAATTCTGGGTGGTAACGGTCTACACACCAAATTCTAAAGATGATTTATCAAGGTTAGAGTTACGTCACAAGCAATGGGATCCGGCTTTTTTAGAGCATGTTAAAGAGTTAGAAAAGTCAAAACCAGTACTATTTTGTGGCGATTTGAATGTCGCCCATACCGAAATAGACTTGGCTAATCCCAAGGCTAACATCGGTAAACACGGCTTTACTTATGAAGAACGCGCCGGCATTGATGCCTTTATATCGAACGGCTTCGTCGACACTTATCGGTCCAAAAACCCTAGAAAGGCTGATGCTTTCACTTGGTGGACGCACTGGGCTAACGCCAGAGCCCGTAACATCGGTTGGCGTATTGATTACTGGTTAGTTAGTCAAAAAATAGCTTATGCAATTTTAGATGCTAAAATTCATCCCGAGATATTTGGCTCCGATCACTGCCCAATCAGTATCGAAATAGAATAGACTACTAATTATTTCACCAAAAATGTCTATATTGTTGACATTTAACGCTTAACATTGTATGTTACAAATATTGCATCTGGCTGCGATACCGTAGTTCTGAAGCAAAGTACGATTTACAAGGGGTAAAAAATATGGGTATGAACATTCCAAAGGTCAAAAAGTTTGAGCACACTCAGATCTCAATTCCAAGTGGTGACAAAATTACTTGGAACAATCTTGATAAAGACGGAAATCTAATTGGCACAGTGATCCTTAATCATGTCGGACCAAATTGCTATGCCTCTACTGATGTTATATTTGAAGAAAATATAACATTGCAAGGCAACGACGAGCTAAAACGAGGTGTAATCGTCCATCATGATACGACGATTACACCTGGTTGCATGATTTATGGATATGCCGAATTATTCGGTGGAATCGTCAGAACTGACGTCCCAGCTTGGGCTACGTGTAAAGATGGCGAGATATCGTGCAAAACGGTCACTGCAAAGAATGGCACAAACTGCTACCTCTATCAGCATCACTACCGCAATTGATGCTGATAATCGTTACCGTCAGACGACAATGCCTGACACCCCTAAGGCGCTGGTTTTCCAGCGCCTTTTTACTTACTTGACAAAATTAGATTATACTGCTATAATCTGCGCATTACCCTAAAAAAGCAACTGCCAACCCCGCAGTACGGGGTACGCACATTTAGGAGGTATCTGAAATGGATAAGAATAAGACGGATTTTTACAAAACCACAGATATTGATAATGTCAGCGGCATTCAACATACCAACCGAAATGGTAAGTCAGTTATCGTGATAGTTGGTAATGGGGTCATCATCGACGACTCAGTCGATTTTGGCTACAACGTTAGAATTGGCGACGGTTCTCATATCCACGATTTCGCGGATATCGGGAACGGAGTCAATATTGGGTCAGAATCAGACGTCCAAAGATTCACAACCATCGGCAAAGACGCAAAAGTCGGTAATGGTGTGAAGATTGGAAAATTCGCAAAAGTCACCGATGGCAAAATTGTTCCGGATGGTCTCCAATTAGGTGACTGTCAGACATTTTGATAGCCAGCAAGACCTCCACAAAGCGCTCATTTTTCAAAATGAGCGCTTTTTAATTACTTTTGATTACGACTTTTATAAATTTACTATATTGACGTATCTGTTAACCAATCTTATAATGAACAAATCACTCTTAAAAGTGTAGTAGTGGCCCGCATGGCTCCGCGGTTCGGGGCAAGTACTTTTCAGGAGGAGTTTTATGCTTATTAATGAAGGACATGACATCTCTTTTAGAAATGCCAATCAGGAACTGGTGATTATTGATTCCGTTGGCGCTGACGTTAATATCGGTGATGGGGTCGATATTTTCAAAGGAGTTTCTCTCCAGCAAGGCTCAACCATAGGTGAAAAGGCAAGAATTGGCGAGGGATCAATCTTGGAAAGATTTTCCGAAGTTGATGCCAGAGTAAAGCTTGGCAGTGGTGTTCTGCTTGAAGAGCATAGCCACGTCTGCGCTGATGCTAGGTTGGGCTATGGCGTCGTCCTTGGCAATCATTCGGTCGTTGCCGAGCACGAGATAGTCGCGGACAACACTATAATACCGTCGCATACACTTCTTTGGCATGGGATATATTTCTCTCTATCAAGCCAGCCGCTTTTTGTAGAAATGTAACCAATCCGAAAGGCATTCGTAATTTTACGGATGTCTTTTTCAATTTAAAATATTTTCTTGATATATAATCAAATTATGGAATATTCTTACTGGCTAAAACAAACTAGCGAAAAGCCTCTTTTCCCTAACATCGAGTGGAGCAGGCCAGAGCAGCGATCCCAGGCCGGTAAATTAGGCATAATTGGCGGCAATAAACTCGGTTTCGCCAGTGTCGCCGATAGTTATTCGACAGCCCTGAAGGCTGGTGTCGGTGAAGTTAGAATTTTATTACCAGATAATCTAAAAAAATCCATTCCGCCAGTTATAGCTGACGTCATTTTTGGTAAATCAAATCCGTCTGGCAGCCTAGCCAAAGAAGCCATCGAGGAAATGCGTGCGCTTGGTAAATGGGCAACCGGCATATTATTGATTGGCGATGCCGGTCGTAACAGCGAAACCGCTATCTTGTACGAAGATTTTGTTCATGACTACGAAGGACCGCTCATACTTACGCGCGATGCAATCGACCTTCTTAAAAATAGTTCAATCAGCTTAGTCGAGCGTCAAGACACGCTTATAATTGCTTCCTTCGCGCAATTACAAAAGATTTTTCAGAGCGTTTATTATCCAAAAGTTTTAACTTTTAGTATGCAGTTGAGTAATCTTGTCGAAGCTCTACATAAATTTACGATTACGTACCCGATTTGTGTCTCGGTTCTTCATCAAGAAAGCCTACTAGTCGCCAAAGATGGGCAAGTGGTAAGTATGCCCTTTGATAATCCAACAAAAATTTGGCGTGGCATCACCGCCACCAATGCCGCCGCCTACTGGCTATGGAATTTAGCCAAACCACTCGAGAGCGTCACTGCCAGTTTGCTCAAATAAGTTCCAATAATTAGGGTGTACCTGCTAATAAAATATCAGTCAGATAAACATAGTTTATTTGTGATATCGCCTTTGCGACCCGCCTGTGGCGGGTCTCACTCTCACATCCTTGCGAATACCAGATTTTGATAAAATGTTTGCAAAGCAAACTGTCCAGCAAAAAATTTTATAGGTTTGGTGGGCAAGGGGGGACTCGAACCCCCACATCCTTGCGAATACCAGATTTTGAGTCTAGCGCGTCTACCATTCCGCCACTCGCCCAAACCAAACTTATAAAATTCTTAAACCACGAAGCGGTTGTCTACCATTCCGCCACTCGCCCAACAATTAGTAACTTTAATGCGCAGCATTTGTACACCATTTCACCGTCTGCCCATCAAATATGTAAAATTTAAAATTACCAACCACTAAATCACTTACGTTTATAGTGATAAATACCAATATATTGTACAATAGAATTCATCAGGAATCTATAATAAATGAAGCCAGAAGAGACAAACAGACAAGAAAACGACACTCCAATATTACCGCAGCGGTCTATTTCTGTTAACCCGATACCTAAAAATGAAGCCTCAGAACGCCTCCAAAATCAAGAGGCAGCCGCCAACGTTATTAGATCCCAAATAAATAATATTCTCGATAAACAGGCTAGTTCAGCCGATCAACTAGAGACCGCCAATCCGTACTTTCGAGATCATGAAGAGCATGTCGATCCTCAAGCCGAAAAATGGCGAGAATATCACACCGCCTGGCAAAACTATTATCAAAAATATTACGAGGGTTATTATTTACATAGTCTTAAAAATGCTCAATCAAAGCTTCAAGAACAGTACAAAGGCCAACAACTCCGAGAGACACCGACGAAAGAAGAAGAGATGTTTGACTTGCGGCAAAAACTCATCGGTAAAGTCAAGAATTCAGCCACAAAAATCCACAAAAGTCGACATTTTTTGCCGATCTTGGCCGGTCTGCTTGCTGTTTTAATATTTCTGTTCATGCAATATAACCAACTAGTTATCGCCAATATCATGGCTTACGTTAGTCCCGGTAATATTGATCCGCAAAACATTATTCTAGATCCAAGCAGTGAAATTACCGTCGCCCCAGATCCGAAATTAATTATCCCAAAGATTAATATTGACGTTCCAGTCATCTATAATATTAGTAACGATTATGACACGCAAATGGAAGCAATGAGCCGAGGGGTTGCGCATTTTGCTATTCCTGGCGCCGACAGTCATCCGGGCGAAATTGGCAATACCGTTATCGCCGGACATAGCAGCAGCGATCTATTTGACAATGGAAAATATAAATTTATTTTTGCCCAACTTGATAAACTCGAAGTCGGCGATATAATTTATGCTAATTATAACTCAGTACGTTACACCTATACTGTGACCAAAAAGGAAGTCGTAAAACCGACCGACGTAGATAAACTCGTCTATAGCACCAATGTTCCAGTTTTGACGCTTATCACCTGTACGCCACTTGGTACGGCTATTAGTCGATTGCTAGTTACAGCAGAACAAGTAAGTCCAGACCCAGCAAAAGCAACCGCCGCAACGACCACTACGGCCGAATCCGGAAGTACAACTTCCATTCCGGGTACTACCCAAACCTTGCTCGAAAAACTATTTGGCAATAATTAAGGCAAGATGATTCGAACACGCTGAAGCTGATAGCCACCACTCGGCAAAGCATTGATACTGTAAATATACCGTCCATTGCTAGTTAGAGCAACACTTTGTCCGGAAGTAACACTGTTCATTATGTGAATATTAGCACCGTCAAATTCTCTTATAGCCAAACTGCCATCGCGATCAGACCAAATATAGTTATTGTTTAGCCAATTAACCGAAAAGTTGTCGCTAGTACCATCAATAACCGAAGAAGCTAAGGTCTTATATTCCAAATCATAACTCGTAAAATTAGCACCGGTCCGAGCAAAAACATATTGACCAGATGGGCTAAAGGAAAGATTTTTGACATCTTGGTCAGTTACGAATGAAACATAATACTTTAAGCTAGCCTCATCGTTTGAACTCGGAAAGCTACCGCTTAGCACTTCAATACTCGTACCATTAGCTATTGCAACATAATACTCGTTAAAATAGTTTGATACGGCTGCGTTAAGCTGTAAGTTAGCCGTATTATCTACGGTCTTAACAGTGTAGGAGGTGTCGTCGCCATCGCGGTATAAACCAATAATTTTCTCCGTTTCAGTCGAGCCAGCACCGATATAGCAGATGATGCCAGACTTATAGAAACTAAAACTAGTAACGTTACTAATTAGCGGCCTCGAGATTGTACCAGCTGAAATATCGATTTTTCTAATATCACCGTTACCTAAAGCATAGAAAACATTACCACTGGTCCCCGAGAATTGGATACTGACAATAGCAAAGTCAAAAAGGGTAGTAATATTTTTTGTTAATTCAGGGTTTTGCGTATCCAGGACTAACCACTCATGGCTGTCACCATAAGTGTGTTTAACTAAAACATATCTTTCGCCATCATCCCATTTATCAATATAAAAATTATGTGACACATCTGCCGAGTTAGCATCACTATAAACAGTCGATGGAATCGTCAACGTTTTTGTCTTTATGGTGCTTGAATTTATATCAACTAAATCAAATTGTGGCTCATTAGCCTTACTCTGAATTAATACATAGTGGCCCTCTGGAGAAGCGACTGAGGCATAAATTTCCGCATAATTAGCAACTGGTTCAACTGTTAATTCCTCTGGTATAAGTAGGGCATAGTTTACCCAATCCAAAACTCCAGAATTAACGTTTATCGTTTTTGTCCAAGTTTGATAACCCTTTAGCGTCATAGTTATAGTGTGCTCGCCAGCTGGAATTGTGGTCTTATCTGGCGTTTTTATGTTCGCTGAAGCGCCATCAATCGAAACAGTTGCCCCTGATGGTACTGAATTAAATTGAATCATAGCGTACTGTTCTATCTGGCGTTCATTTATGTCGAATCGATAGCCAAGCGTAAATAAAACGACATAAGTAGCTATAATGATCACCGCAAGTGTCATCCCAATATACGTTATAATCCGTCTCATCAAAATTTTTTTATTCAAAGACTTGTTATGCATATACGTCATTATACCGTCGCATACATTTTTTATCAAAAACGTTCTTGTATATTTCACTAGATAACCTTAAAATGATGATATCGAGGATGTCAAAAAGACATAAACATTTTTAACGCGAGGGTAGAATGAAGAATGACAATAAAAGTATGGCAGATATTCGCCATGACATCGTCCAAAAACCAAGGACTGCTTATCAAAGACCATTACAGAAACCAATTAGGCAAATCGGCTCGCTAACTAGAAAAGTCGGCCATAATATGGACATAGCCCGTAGCAAAACTATCAGCCATTTTGTACCGAATACCCCAGCTAATGCTACGCAGGCTAAACCAGCCATTAAGCCAATCACAACAAGACCAATTGCCGATAGTAAGCCTTCATTGGATATCAAACCAGCGGCTCACCCTCTAACTAAAAATATTCAGACGCAGCCAGTCGCTAATAAGCCCGCAACCGCTAAGGATTTAAAAGACGCCGCTATTGCCGAAGTTTTCCAAAAAATATCCGACCGGCAGAAAAAAGAGCGTGAAGCCGAAAAAAAGCGCAGCCGAGTCATAACAATAGTTGCGGCCATAATTGCAGCTTTTGCAATATGCACCTATTTCTTATACATCAACTTACCAAACATATCGGTTGGAGTCGCTAGCGCTAAATCAGGCATTGAAGCGTCATATCCAAGCTATTGTCCAGATGGTTATAGCCGCAACGGGCTTGCCTCTTACGACAATGGAGAAGTCATTATTAATTACAAGTCAAATAGTAGCAACAACTCCTTTAGCATTAAGCAGTTAAAAAGCACCTGGGATTCAAGTGCGGTAAAGAACATGGTTAATGACGCCTCAGACGGTAAATTTATCACTACCGAGCAGAGTGGTTTAACAATATTCTCATATAACGGTAATGCCGCTTGGGTCAATGGCGGAATTCTATATAAAATTTCTAGTAATGCACCGCTCGATGTCGCCGACATTAGTCAAATCGCTTTAAGCCTCTAGTAATTCCGTCAAACATCTCTCTGATTAGATTATTAGATGTTATAATGAAGAACATATGACAACTATTCGTACCCGTTTTGCACCAAGTCCAACTGGCTACATTCACATCGGCAATGTTCGCTCGGCTTTATTTCCTTGGTTGCTCGCTCGACAACAAGGTGGAAAATTTATTTTACGTATTGAAGATACCGACCAAGCTCGTTTTGTCGAAGGAGCTACCGAACTAATTATTGATACGCTCAGCTGGCTTGGGCTCGATTGGGACGAGGGTTATGACAAGGGTGGCGATTTTGGACCATACATTCAGACTGAGCGAAAAGACCATTATTTGGCTTGGGCTCAAAAATTGATTGACAAGGGCTTAGCTTACGCCGATCCATACACACCAGAACAAGTCGATAAATTCCGCGAGGAGGCCAAGGCTAATAAAAAAGCCTTCCTTTTTAGAGATTATCGACCAGAAAACCCACCCGTTTGGGATGGCAGTCGGCCATTGCGCTTTAAAGTTCCAGAAATAAAAAGATATTCGTGGCACGATGCCGTCATGGGCGATTTATCGGCCGGTCCTGAAGCGCTCGACGATTTTATTCTAATAAAAAGCGATGGGTTACCAACTTACAATTTTGCACATATCGTTGACGATACCGAAATGCAAATTACCCATATTATTCGCGGACTTGAATACATTCCATCAATTCCTAAGTATTTATCACTCTACGAAGCCCTTGACCTAGAGGTTCCAATTATGGCTTGTTTGCCACACATTTTGGCTCCCGATGGCAAGAAAAAACTTGGTAAGCGCGATGGCGCCAAGAGTGTCCAGGAATACCGTAAAGATGGGATTTTACCCGAAACAATGCTAAATTTTTTGGCTAGTATGGGCTGGAATGACGGCACCGAACAAGAAATTTTCTCACGCGAAGAACTTATCGAAAAGTTTAGTTTAGACCGCGTCCAACGAAGCGGCGCACGCTTTGACGAGCAACGCTTATTGTGGATGAATGGCCAATGGATACGCCGCTTATCGGTCGATGATTTATATGACCGATCTCAGAGTTTTTGGCCAAAATCAACCGATAGTGTAGCCCCTGAGGCTAAAAAACGGGTTCTGGCGCTTGTCCAAGACCGATTAAAGACATTGACCGATATCGCCACCTTAACTTCCTATTTCTTTGAAGAACCAACCCCAGATATAACTATGATCGACAGCAATAAACAGCTCAGCAAGTTTTCGCATGGCGAACTCGCGTTGATGCTTGAGGCTTCAAAAGAGGCACTTGAAAGTAGTCAGTTTGATGCCGAATCGGTTCAAAACACGTTAAATATGTTACTAATTAAAACTGAACAAAAACCCGGTATTCTGTTCAGCCTAATTCGATTAGCCGTATCCTGGGCACCATTCAGCCCATCCCTAAACGACACCCTTGCAACCTTAGGGCATGATGCTGTCGTATCTCGCCTGCAAACCGCCATTAATGCATTATCAAAATAGTTAATATATTTGCTATAATAAAGCTTAAGCTATGGAAACAGTAGATAAACCGCACCGTTGGGGCAAAATCCGTGACTGGGTTAAAAGACATAAAAAAGTCATAATAATCGTTACGATTGCGTTAGCGATTGTAGGCTTGACCATTTTGGTCTTGTCGATTTTTATACGCAAACCGAACGTAGAAAAAAAGCCAGAAACTGTTGCTAATGTAGTCAAACCAGAACCGATACCTGTAAAATATTATTCCAGCCTAACCGGGCTGCAAGTTGATAACGAAACAGCCATTACCGCCCCTGTAACAGCAGTTATGATTGAGAATAGTCCCGACGCCCGACCACAATCCGGCTTAAAGGATGCCGAAGTCGTCTTCGAGGCGATTGCCGAAGGGGGTATTACTCGCTTTATGGTCTTATACCAAACGAACAAACCAGCACTTATTGGTCCAGTTCGCAGTGTTCGGATTTATTATGTTAACTGGTTTACTGCTTTTGATGCCAGTATTGCTCATTGCGGCGGTAGCGCCGAAGCCTTGAACGTAGTACGAGACGGCACTTATCGGGATCTCGACCAATTTTTCAATGGCGATTATTATTGGCGAGCAAGCGACCGCTATGCACCTCATAATCTTTATACCAGCTCCGAGAAACTCGATAGTCTGAATGCAGCCAAGGGTTATACATCATCGAATTTTACTGGCTTTAGTCGTGTCGATGGTAGCCCAGCAACAACTCTGGATGCCACGAATATTAGTGTTGATATTAGTAGTTATTTATTCGATAGTTCATATGCTTACGATTCAGCCACTAACACTTATGCCAGATCAGAAGCCGGCGAGCCGCACCTCGATAGGGAAGGCGGTCAAATTACACCAAGCGTAATTATCGCCATGCACGTTGATGAATATACGAGAGCTGACGGCCGTGAAGAAATTACATCTATTGGCAGTGGCGAGGCTACTATTTTCCAAAATGGAACAGCCATTAACGCCACTTGGACCAAAACCAGCGCAAGTAGTCAGTTAATCTTTACCGATACTAATGGAGCTGAAATACCACTCGTACGTGGTCAAACCTGGATCGTTGCCGTCCCGAATGGCAATGGGGACGTGTCATGGAACTAAATAAAGTTCCACGCCAAGCTAACCAATTCTGGTCAACTTTTCACAAACGAAAACTTACTCTTATCATTTGCACACAAATCCTAATTACAGCTGGCATCGGCATGTCTTTAATTTTAACCAGAATATCTAATCTTGACTCGATTAGTTTTTGGCTAATTATCACCGTGCTCTTAGCAACCAGTTTGCTGTCTAATATCCTAATTTTTGAGTCATCCGTTCGACCAACCCGTGATCTCATGGCCGCCATCTTGAATATTGCCGGAGAACGAACCGATTTAATACCGCCAAACCCAAATGATGAAAAATACGGCGACAGCGGTTTTAGTGACGCCCTGCAGACTTTATATAAACTTTCCAGTGCACAATCTATTGGAGCCGATTCATTATCTAAAACGGATATCGCGTCAAAACCCAATATTGAAAAGGCCATCGAAGAAAGTCTGTGCGGATTCGTTGCACTAGATCACAACCGTAAGATCATCTTTGCCAACAAAGCCACGCCAATCAACATCGATATTAATGGTGTAAAAAGTTTAAACTTAATCTTTAACGGCCAAGATACCTTAGAAAACTGGCTCGATGAATGCGATGCCGATGCTGTCCAAGCTGAGCACGTCTGGACTAGAATCCCAGATAAATTACCAAACGAAGAAAATCGACGCTTCTTCGACGTAATTGCATCATACCAAAAGGGAATTAATACCGAAACCGTTTTGAACTTAATCGATCGAACTAGCACTTACGCGATTGACGAAGAGAGCCTGGATTTTATCGCTTTTGCCGCACATGAGCTAAGGGGTCCTATTACAGTTATTAGAGGCTATTTGGACGTACTAGAAGACGAGCTATCTGATGTTTTACAGGGCGACCAATCTGAATTGTTCCATCGTCTCGTCGTGTCGGCTAATCGATTATCTAGTTATATTAATAACATTCTCAACACTTCTAGCTACGACCGACGTCATCTTAAAATGCATCTTACCGAAGGCACCGCTAGCGAAGTTTACGACATGATTAGCGACGATATGAGCTTGCGTGCTGGTGCACAAAAAAGATTATTGACCGTTAATATTCCAGTCGATTTACCAACCATCGCCGTCGACCGCGCTAGTATGAGCGAAGTTTTTAGTAACTTGATCGATAACGCTATTAAATATAGTAAAGAGGGTGGCATAATTAACGTGTCCGGAAAAGTTAATGGCGGCTTTGTAGAAGTGTCAGTCCAGGACAATGGCATTGGTATGCCTGGTAGCGTTATTGGTAATCTATTTCATAAGTTTTATCGTTCGCACCGCTCCCGCGAAACCGTATCCGGTACTGGTATTGGACTTTACATCAGCAAAGCAATCGTTGAGTCGCACGGCGGAGCGATTAGTGTTCGCAGCGAAGAGGGTAAAGGTTCAATCTTTACCGTTTCAATTCCAATCTATTCCACGGTTGCAGATAAACTTAAAGCGGTGGATAATAGCAATGAAGGCCTTATTAGCGAAGGCAGAGGTTGGATAAAAAACCATTCAATGTTTAGAGGATAAAATATCAATGTCGATTAAAAAAATTTTATGTATCGAAGATGACCGTTTTATTGGTGAAATGTACGTCCGTAGTCTTAAAAAAGCCGGCTATGACATTGATTGGGTAACCGACGGCGACAACGGTTTGATTGCCGCCAGAAACACTGCCTATGACCTAATTTTGCTTGATGTTATGCTGCCAGAACGACGTGGAACCGAAATTCTTGAAGCTTTGCGCGGTGGTAAACAAGATTTAATTCCAAAATCACGCGTCATTATCTTAACTAATTTTGAGCAAGACGAAGAATCGCGCGCCGCTATGCAAAGTCGCGCCGACGCCTATCTAATCAAAGCTGAAATTACACCAAAGAAACTTATATCTGTCATCCAACAACTTGACAAAGCCTAGACATTACCACTGTTATTTGTTAAAGTAGTTCAAGCGACGGTCTCATCTCTTCGAGATACAGCCCGCTCGATTCGGAAAAGAAAATAAGTAAACAAATTTTCTTTTCGCTCATCTTCACGGTCTCATCGTCTAACGGTTAGGACACCAGGTTCTCATCCTGACAATCCGGGTTCGATTCCCGGCGAGATCACCAAAATAAAATACTCATCATTTGATGGGTATTTTATTTTGCTGCTTTCAGTCGGGACCGAACGCCGAAGGGTGAGGACCGCCAAGTCGGCGGTCCGCAAGGAAATAAACTCTTGAAAACAAGTTTTCAAAGATGTTTTTTCGGGGTCGCGGAACGTGACCGAATTCTGTCAAATCTATGATTTTACAGTATTTAGTTGATGTTATAACAAGAAGTTTACGGATTGTTATAACATCTTGCGTTGGACCGGCAAGATCACCAAAGAGTGTCGCTCATTTTTATAGAAGTTATTTCTTGAGCACCTTGTAACCTAATCTTGCTAATGCTAATATTTATTCATATCATTCTAATAAATAGAAATCGAGAGTTTGTTATGGCTGGTAAAAAGACAACGTTAAATAATTTAACAGGTTTTACGATTGTCGAACTCCTCGTCGTTATCGTCGTCATTGGTATTCTTGCCGCCATCACCATGGTGTCATACAGTGGTATAACTAAAAAAGCTATTGAAGCTGCTATGGTCTCTGATCTTGCCACTGCTAAAAATCAATTTGCCTTATACTATACCGAACACAGTGTTTACCCAACTGGCCTTGATGCCAACAATTGTCCAACTAATACTACGGTTACGCCTAACCCAGATACTAACTACTGTCTCAAATCTGGTTCTGGCAATACTTTTACTTACACATCGGATAACAGTACTAATCCTCCAACATTTAAGCTTGTTGAAACTAGTGCTGGTGGAGTTGCTTACCAAGTTACCGATAGCACTAGCCCAGTTGCTTATGTCGCACATACGGGTATTTTAACGGCTTTAGCTACACCAACAATTGCCACTGGAGCGAATCCGCAAGGCATTACTATCTCTACTGATGGAAGCTCGGTTTATGTTGTTAACTACACTGCTAACACTATCTCGATGTATTCTCGTAATACTAGCACTGGCGCTTTGACAGCTTTAGCAACACCAACAATTGCCACTGGGTCTTATCCAAATGACATCACAATCTCTGCCGATGGCAGTTCGGTTTATGTCGCTAATGAGGACTCCAATACTATCTCGATGTATGCTCGCAATACCAGTACTGGCGTTTTGACAGCTTTAGCAACACCGACAATTGCAGCTGGATCAGATCCGCGTGCAATTACAATTTCTGCAGACGGAAAATCAGTTTATGCCGTTAGCTATAATTCCAATACTATCTTGATGTACTCCCGTAATACTAGCACTGGCGCCTTGACAGCTTTAGCAACACCAACAATTGCCACTGGAAAATGTCCATACAGCATTACGATTTCTGCCGATGGCAGTTCGGTTTACGCTACTAATACCGATTCCAATATCGTTTCGATGTACTCCCGCAATACTAGCACTGGCGCCTTGACAGCCTTGGCTACACCAACAATTGCCACTGGATCGTTGCCCGCCGATATCACAATCTCTGCCGATGGCAGTTCGGTTTATGTCGCTAATAATGCCTCTAACACTATCTCGATGTATGCTCGTAATACCAGTACTGGCGCCTTGACAGCCTTGGCTACACCAACAATTTCCAACGGTTCTGATACTGCGCCAGTTGCCATCACAATCTCTGCCGATGGCAGTTCGGTTTATGTCGCTAACTTCAACGAAGGTACTATCTCGATGTATGCTCGCAATACCAGTACTGGCATGCTAACAGCCTTGGCCACACCACCGATTGCCTCTGAATTTGGCCCATATAGCATTGCGATCTCCGCCGATGGCAGTTCGGTTTACGCTACTAATGATAGCTATGGATCTAACACTATCTCGATGTATAAGCGAGATTAGGTTAGCAGGCTGCTAACTGACATACACTTAGACACCATATTTATAAATTAAAATATAGTATAAATACGATCGATAAAATAAGATAAAAATATTGTCCAAAATAACGCATTATAATTTTTTTGGTTAATTTTTCTCAAAAGGATAAACCTTTTCTGGTCCGAAGGGAAATCGACCGACTCCGACGCGGTCCAATAACCAGTCTAATGCCCCAGCGTAGCGGGCGCATAGATTCCGGTGAGATTACCAAAGAAAAATACCCATCCATCGCGATAGCCTTGTTTCACTTTAAATATATGCTAAAGTAAATAGCATTAAGAGGATATATCAATTATCTTAATCGTTCTTTTTTAGTTAGCTAATTGCAGCAGGAACGGCAGTCTCTAAAAAAATACAGAGGCCAGCTTGAGCTGCCTCTTATATATATTTCAAATAAAAATAGATATGGAGGCGGAAAAAATGAATGTTTGCATACTATCCTATGATAATTTTTGCAGAGAAAAACTCGCAAAAGTCTATCAAGAAATACGTGATTCAAAAGAGGCCTATGAAAACATGGAGGTTTTTTGCATAAACACCTCAGGTCTTAGTAGGGAAGAAATCAGTAACCTTCGCGAGCGGATTACAACACCATGCCTATTCGTAATTGATCTAATTTTGAGATCGACCGACGACGATGGTTGTATTTCTAGTCACGATGCGACAGACGCAAGAAACTTGTACGACTACTGGCGCAAAGATCCGCGGAATCGCTTCATTTTTACATTTTTTCATAGTTGCGGGAATGAGCTATGGAAGAGATGGATGTCCGATAATAACCAAATAGGTATCGATCGAGTCGCCAGGTTTGCAGATTACTGTCGTTTTTCCTCATATGAAACGTTATATGAGAAACATTTAGCGGCAGTTACAAAATTGCTGCCCGACGCGGTACCTGTTCCAATTATGCACAGTTAGCTAACTACAAGGGCTCGTAATTTTACGAGCCCTTTTAAAATGTCGCAATTGGATTAGTCCTCTCCGGCTTTTAGAAAACAACCTAGAGAATTGTATAGGCGAGATCGATTACATAAGATAAGAATATCGTCCAAAATAGCACATTATAGTTTCTTTGAGTCAGTTTTCTTAGAAAATTTATAAGAATTGGGTGTAGTCGATAAACATAGAGCGTCGAAAGCAGGCCAAAACCAAGCGTATTTCTAAGACAGATGTACCCATTAAGATTAAATGGTTCGTTGGAATAATTCCAAAAGAGGTTGCTACCAAAAATAAGTGTCAAAACTACGGCGCAAATATACTCAACTATCCCGGCCACCAACATATTCAAGATGCAGACGATAACCGGGTTTAGCTTATATTTTTTCATTAAAGGTATAACAAACCAAATAATTGCAATAACCCCAAGGCCATAAGGGGCGGCGATAGGAATGATAGTTACATTGGTTGGAGCCCAATACGGTTCACCTAAAATGTTGTGTTTAAATATCGCCCAGATCACTTCCCAATAATGACCAATTAAGGAGGTTATCCAAAAAAAGATAAACATTTCCTTGAACCAGCTCAAAAAATTCCTTTTTGTTAAAGGTAGGACTCGCTCCTCGTAATTAATGTCGGTTTGACTGGATGAAATAACCATTTATAGTTCTGCCTATCCTTAAGAACAATTATAATACACCCCGTGCAATAAGGGGTGTATTATTCAGTTTCATTTTCCGAAACTTATTTCTTTAATTTTTTACTTTCAATTGTAATCTTTTTCGGCTGCGGCAATGCTTCAAGCGGAATCATAACCTTCAAAACACCGTCATCAAGATGGGCTTTTATACCATCCGTATTAGCCCTATCGGGCAACGCCATGCGGCGATAGAAGCTGCTGCTACTCTCGCGAATAACATACTTGCGATCCTTATCTTCTTCCTTTTCATGTTTCTCGGCTTGAATTACCAAAGAGCCCTCTTCCACGTGGACATCGACATCATCTTGGTCAAAGTTTGGTAGGTGAGCCTCAATAATCAGCTCGGAATCATCTTTTGTATAGACATCGGTAGTTGGAAGATTTACGCCTTTTATAGGAGTAATCCAATCATCTCCGAAAAATTGACGCTGCAAGGCATTAAGCTCACTAAGCGGGTCAAAACGTACTAGTTTACTCATACTTTCCTCCTTTTTTAAAAGATTAATCATATAAGAACTTTAGCTTGTTCTTACGCTATCCATTATAAATAAACTAGCACTCTCGCGTCAAGAGTGCTAGTTTAAGTTCGTTCTTAGCTTACAGATTATTTAATTGTTCTTCAAGATTAGTTAAATCAGTGTTGTTAAAAGTAATTTTGTCTAAAACGGCGCTAGTGTCATCAAGGTCACTTTTGTCGACAATCTCAACCGCGTCGGGAACATCATTAGCAATCGCAAGATTACTCGACGTTATGAGATTATAAGCCAAATAGCCAGTTGCAACGATAACCGCAATCGTCGTTAAAGCCATTAAAAATACAGCCCAATTAAAACCTTTTTGTATTTTTTCAGTTTTATAAGTGGCTTGCCCCGGCTGAACGACATCGGCATGAGGCAATTGAATATCTACTTGGTTAGGCTCCATGGTTAATTACCCCCACTAAATTATCCGAATAGGCTGCGAGTTTAATTGACGATAGCAACTCACTGACCGCATCTTTATAAATTTTTAATTTATCGTATTCTATTTGGGTAGTTTCTAAAAATACGTTTAACTGACCCTTTGGATCAGATCCGCTACAATCCAACGATGAACCGTATTGAGTTAGTGACTGAACAGAAACTTGAGCTTCAGTTTGTTTTGTTGTGATTGAGTCAATCTTCGTTCCGTAGTCAGTTATTGCAGCGCCACTCGTTTCGTAATAATCGCGCAGTTCGCTATAGGTTTTATCAAGAACTGCCAGTTGTTTACTGCCACGATCGATAATTCGCGCCATTAAATTATTAATAATTGTTGATCGCGAGCTACATTTGGTCGTATCGGCGGTCGCTGAGCCACTATCGGTAGTGTCAGTGGTGCCAGTATTGTTAGCTGTGCCGTTAGTTGTGTCGCCAGTTGTGTTGTCCGTATCCGATACCGGTGGAATAACTACTTTAACTTTAAGCTTACTAAGTATAGTTTTTTGCAAAGCATAAATCATCTTATGCCCATTAGCATTCGGGTGCGGGTCAGAATTGACGATTCCCGTTAATAACATGCCACCAATCGAGCTAAAAGTCGGCTCAATATCGTTGACAGTATAGTTACCAGTAGTCGCGTAGGCATTTATTTTATTATTGACACCGTTGGTGATTATATCTACCGTTGTTGACATGTTTGAGCCGATTAAATTCAAGATACTCGATATGGACTTATAGGGGTTAAAAGTTGTCGTCACAATAACGTCAGCTTGCGAATTCAAACTTCTAACTCTCGATATAATTTGTTCCCAGTTACCACCAGCTTTTGAAAATTGATTTACTGAGTCGGTAATCTTGGGGCTAATTACGCCATAGTCTAGTCCAAGAATTTCAGTAGTACGATCTTTAAATAGCGCAAAAAAATCAATATTCATACTGGCTATTTTTTCTTGAATAAGCATCGATAGCTCGGCCTGCGTTAGGCCACCGGGGTATTTTACATTCATTTCAGCAGTCGTATTGGCTATAAATTGTTCATAGGTTAAACTTTGCTTAGCCAATTCGGCCACGATTAAATCGTTTATCTTGGTATTTAAATCAAGTTTATCTAAGATATAACCGGTTAAGAATAATAGGCCATCATTGCCACCAATGTTTATTTCTATCGTTTCGGCATTTTTAATTGATTCAATATAGCCAGAATCGCGGTTTAATTTGAAGAGTAGGGCAGTTGAATCAGCTCCATCAACGCCAAGATTGGTGCCAACTACACTGGCTTGTGTCCCAAATTGATTTTTAAGATGATTGATCACTAAAGAGAAGAAATTCTGGCTTTCCGAGACACCATAGCCCATCATAATCGAGTCTCCCAATCCAACGACATCATAATCGGAAGCAGCCTGAACCTTTGACATAAACGCTATGGGTGATACTAAAATGGGCAAGATCATAACCGCAGCCATAAGAAGCGGCTTACTATGTTTCAATAATGAAAACTTCATAATCAAAACGTCCTTTCTATTTTTAAACCAATGAACAGCGCCCTTATCTATGTCTGTTGGTTACTCCTTTTTTAAGCTGTTAATTTAATCAATCTATAAAGATAAATTCAGTTATTATCATTATACCACAGCCTCAATTTAGCAAATTATCATCTTAAAACTATATTTATGCATTTCATTAACTAATCTCTTGTTGTTTCTTTTAGCAAAGAACCAAAGACTAGCTTCTTTTTGGCCGCAAAAAGAAGACAAAAGACTCTTAGAACCGACTTTATAAGGAGGCCTCAAACCCCTAATAATCAAGTCCAAAGATATTTATTCAGTTACTTTGTTTTTAATTATGGTTGCATAATTTAGATTAAGATGATGAAATAATCACTAACAATACAAATTGTTGTACATTTTAAGAACCAGGGAGGAAAATTAAATGAAAATTTATTTTGCCGGATCAATTCGCGGCGGACGCGACGACCAAGAAGATTATCTTAGGATCATTGAAATGCTGAAAGATTTTGGCGAGGTGCTTACGGAGCATATTGGCGACAAATCGCTGAGTTCTGGTGGCGAAGACCTATCAAGCAGCGAAATTTACCGACGCGACATTGAATGGTTACAACACGCCGACATCTTTGTTGCCGAAGCGTCGAAACCGAGCCTGGGAGTTGGGTTTGAAATTTGCTATAGCTGTAAAGTGAAAGCTATACCAGTCCTCTGCCTGTTTCGCGAAGAAAACGGAAAGCACCTATCGGCAATGGTCGAAGGCAACCCTTCGGTCACGATCTGCACCTATAAATCCATCAAAGACATCCCAAGAATACTATTAGATTTCTTTTCTTAGATTTAATTTCCAAACAACCCAAAAGCCTACCAGTTTAACTGATGGGCCTCTTTAATATCAAAATATATTGGGATTATTTGTCGCATCCGCTGTCGGCTAAATTAGCCTGAGCAGCCGCAAGGCGAGCGATCGGCACGCGGAACGGACTGCAACTGACATAATCTAGACCAATCCTGTGGCAGAAGGTGATAGAGGCCGCTTCGCCGCCATGCTCGCCACAGATACCAGTTTTGAGGTCAGGACGCACCGAGCGGCCTTTTTCAACCGCCATCTTCATTAATTGACCAACACCTTCTTGGTCGATTGACGCAAACGGATCGCCTGGCAAAATCTTATTCTCAAGATACGGTTTCAAAAATTTGTCCGAATCATCTCTTGAAAAACCAAAGGTCATCTGAGTTAGGTCGTTGGTGCCAAACGAGAAGAACTCGGCGTGTTCGGCAATCTGATCAGCCACCAAAGCAGCCCGTGGAATCTCAATCATCGTACCAAATTTGTAGTCAATATTTTGGCCAGATTCGGCAACAATTTGTTTAGCAATAGCTTCCAGTTTATCGCGCAGCCATTTCAGTTCATTAACGTGCCCAACGAGAGGAATCATAATCTCTGGATGAGCATCGACGCCAGCTTGTTTTGAGGCGATAGCACCTTCCAAGATAGCCCTAGTTTGCATCTCAACGATTTGCGGGAAAACAATTGATAGGCGACAGCCACGCAAACCCATCATTGGATTAACTTCGTGCATGCTGCGAACCTTTAAGAGCATTTTCTCGGTCTCTGGATCGGTTTTGCCGAGAGCTTTGTCGGTTGCTGATTTTTCAATCAGACTTTCAAGATTTGGCAAGAATTCGTGAAGCGGTGGATCAATTAAGCGAATTGTCGCTGGACGACCTCCAATTGCTTTAAAGATATCGATGAAATCTTGGCGCTGAAAAACAAGCAACTTATCAAGTTCAACCTGGCGCTCCTCATCGTTTTCAGCCAAAATCATCGCTTGGACAATCGGGCGACGGTCACCAGAAAAGAACATATGCTCAGTTCGACAAAGACCAATGCCTTCAGCGCCAAATTTTACCGCCAAAACGGCATCTTCAGGCGTGTCAGCATTAGCACAAACTCGCAAACGACGAGTTTCATCGGCCCACTGCATTAATTGGCCAAAATCACCAGTAATTTCAGGGGCTACAACCGGGACAGTACCTTCGATAACTTCACCCAAAGAGCCATTAATTGATATCGGCGAACCTTCTTTGATAACCTTATCGCCAATCGTAATTTGACGATTCTTAGCGTCAACTCGGATTGACGAACAGCCGGCTACAGTCGGAATGCCGAAACCTCGAGCCACCAAAGCGGCATGCGAAGTCATACCACCACGTTCAGTTAAAATACCCTCAGAAGCAAGCATGCCACTTAAATCATCTGGGCTAGTATCAGCTCGGACCAAAATAACTTTTTGGCCCTTGCCACCCTTGCCAAGTTCAGCGGCGGTTTTGGCGTCAAAAACCGCAGTACCAGTGGCGGCGCCAGGACCAGCTGGCAAGCCTTTGGCCAACACTTCATATTTTGTTCCCGGAGCAATAACTGGGTGCAGACATTGATCAAGTTGTTCAGGGCTAACACGAGTTAGGGCAGTATTCTTGTCAATCAAGCCTTCTGAAACCATTTCAACGGCAATTTTAACCGCTGCCATGCCCGAGCGCTTGGCGTTGCGACACTGAAGTATATAAAGTTTGTTATGCTCGATCGTAAATTCGATGTCTTGCATATCTTTATAGTGACCTTCGAGTTTATTGCAAACATCTGTAAATTCTTTGAAGATATCAGCATTTTGAGTAGCAAGCTCGGCAATCGGCATTGGCGTACGCACACCAGCTACCACATCTTCACCTTGAGCATTCATAAGATATTCACCGAAGACTTTTTTCTCACCAGTTGATGGATTGCGAGTAAAGGCCACACCAGTGCCACAATCGTCACCCATGTTGCCAAAGACCATTGATTGAACAGTTACGGCCGTGCCAAGACTATCAGAAATTTTCTCTTTGCGACGATAAATAACGGCGCGCTCATTATTCCAAGATTTAAAGACCGCCTCGATAGCAATTTGCAGTTGTTCGAAAACATCTTGCGGAAAATCGCGGCCAAGTTCATTTTTGACATGATTTTTGTACAAACCAACCAAAGTTTTTAGACCTTCAGCGTCGACATCCATATCATTTTTGACGCCAAGTTTTTCTTTGAGTTCATAGAAAATATTTTCAAAATCATGCTTTGCTAATTTGTTTTTTCCATCATAAAAAGCCACGTCAGAAAGCATCATTAAAAAGCGGCGATATGAATCATAAACAAAGCGCGGATTACCGGTTTTTTGGATTAAAGATTCGGCAACTTGGTCATTAATGCCCAAGTTTAAAACCGTGTCCATCATTCCAGGCATAGAAAATTTGGCTCCCGATCGAACTGAGACAAGTAGGGGATTAGTTGGATCGCCCAACTTTTTACCCATAGTTTTTTCGACGTCAGCCAAAGCAATCTTAACTTCGTCCATCAATCCAGCTGGCATTTTACCCTCAGCAACATATTCGTTGCAGGTCATAGTTGTAATCGTAAAACCAGCCGGTACCGTTAGCCCAATATTATTCATTTCAGCTAAGTTAGCGCCTTTGCCACCGAGTTCATCGCGCATTGAAGCGTTTCCCTCGCGGAATAGCCAAGTTCGTTTTATATTAGTCATTATCGGTAGTTCCTCCTTTGCTAATAAATGTAATTGTAATTATAACAAATCAACCAAAATTTTAGGATATAATGAGCTAACAGCATGATTGACGATGAAAAAATATTTACAGACGAACAAATAGGTGTGGATCTTAACATCGCCAAAAAGATAGGAAAGCCTAAACCAATCATTTCATCTATTAAATTCGTCAAAAAGCACAAACTAATGCTTATTATTGCCAGTACGGCCTTAATCGTCGTTGTCACTATTTTTTTTCTTTTGCCAGAGATAACCATTGGTAAAACTAGTCTTGTTAATTTAAACACATCCGTAAAAATCAAAATAGGGCAGACAGCTAAATTAAAGAATGGTGATGTTTCAGTTGAGATTGTCAATTTTATAAATGACGCTTGTTCAAAAGGCGCAACTTGCTTTTGGTCTGGCCAAGCCGTCGAGTACTCGCTAACTATTGACGGACAAAAATACGCTACTGGTAGTGTCGGCGCAACCGCCAATTCGGATTATCAGATCAAAACCGAATCTTCTGACTACAAGACATACGCAATTATAAAAATTATCAAGTCAAATGAAAATTAACGTTACCGTCAAACCAAATAGTAGTAAAGGCCCGTTGGTCGAAGTTTGTTCAGACGGTTCTTATCTAGTTTATGTTCGAGAAATTGCCGCTGATGGTCAAGCTAACGAAGCCCTAATTAAGATACTCGCTAGACATTTTGATATTCCGAAATCCAATCTAAAAATTATTCACGGAATATCATCACGACATAAAATAATAGACAGACTATAATGTGCTTATGGATAAAAGCATAAAAGACCACGAGATATTTGTAAACAAGCAAATTAATAAGATAAAAGCCGAGCTTCAACAGCCACATAGCGAAGCTAATGAAGTTGTTATAAAACAAAAAATTAGAGACTTAAATGAATATCACAATTCAAAAATTCACGATTTCCAGCATGAACGTCATATTCATTTAATCGTTACCTTATTTTTTGCGTTATTAATGCTCTTATCGGTCGGATTAATTATTATATTGTCGTCAGCCAACGCTAATGATACAAACTACGTCATGTTAAATACCATGGCACTAATCATATTTGCTGTCATTTTTACCACTGAAATTTTCTATATTTTTTACTATTTCAAACTTGAAAACGGCACCCAAAAACTTTATAAACTTTCAAAGATACTTTACGTCTTAATCGACAATTAATTTTTATCTTGACATCAAAGCATAACCATAATAGGCTAAGGTAATAATAATTCAGTTGAGGAGAATTAGTATGCCAAAATTTGTAAAAAAATTATTAAAAACTGGTAACGAATATCATAACGAACTCGTAAGAGCCCATCTTATTATTGCCTTCTTATCTTTGGGGATAATTATGCTTTTGTCTCTCGGCGCAAATCATCCCATAACCTTCGACGGCGTCCTTTCGGCTATCTGCGTCATATTGCTTGGCATAGTTACAGTGTTATCGCTTTATATGGCGTTAAGTCTATCTTTTAAAAAGAAAAAATAGTCTGATATTTTGACGCTTGGCAAGTCTTGTAAAAGCCAATCATAATCGTCATAATATCCTCTAGATATATTAATTATTAGGGGGCAATATTAATCCAATCACTCTAAATCGTTTTTGGCATCGTCGGATTTGCGAGGCCGCTTTTCTGATATCTGCCGTCATTTTTTTCCTTTATTTTTGGGCTTTTATTAACGGTGGCTCAAAGTTAAGTAAATCTCTAGATGTCAATTTAATTTCGGTAATTTTGGCTAGCTTAACCTTACTATTTAGCTTTATTTCCTATTTATGGTCACCAAAAAATAATCCTTTTCCTTTTTCGTTAATCACTTATCTACTATTGGTGGCTACAATTGGCACGCTGATTTTCAGCACCGGTAACACCTCCTCGGTCTATCTTGGGCTTTGGGCGCTAATTAGTATTTTTGCTGGCGTTTTTGGTTTGTGGGGCACAATGCCAGTCTTCATCGCAACTTGTGTATTTACCGCTATAGAGTATATGAATGGTAATTTCTCATTCGAGATAATAACGACCATAGCTCTCAGCAGCATAATCCCAATGCTCGCTGGTGCAATTATTTGGCATCAAAAACAAAATTTGCAGACATCCGATAGCGACATAAAAGGTTACAAACATCTTAAGAACGAGCTAAACGAACTTGCTAATAAATCCGAGGTAGTGATTGACGCTATCGGCGACGGCGTCATAGCCATCAATAGCAATGGCCTAATTCAATTAATTAACCCCGCCGCCCAGGCCATAATTGGCTGGTCCAAGCAAGATGCGCTAACCTTAAATTACAAATCAGTTCTGCAACTCGTTAATCAAAAAAATGAGGCGCTCGACACTATAAGCGATCCAATCCAACAGGTTTTAAATACCAATCAGCAAATTCGTACAAACAATCTGTCATTGACTACAAAAACTGGCAAAAAAATCATGATTTCATTGGTCGTTTCGCCAGTTGGAGATATGGGTTCTGGTATCATTGCCGTTTTTCATGATATTACCGGCGAAAAAGCCGAAGAGCGCGAGCAGGCCGAGTTTATCAGCACAGCTAGCCACGAGATGCGCACACCAGTTGCTTCAATTGAGGGCTATCTAGGACTAGCCCTAAGCCCCCAAACTGCTCAAATTGACGACAGGGCACGCGATTATATTCAAAAGGCACATGCTTCAGCCCAACACCTCGGACGGCTCTTCCAAGACCTTCTTGATGTCACAAAGGCCGATGACGGCAGGATTTCCAACAATCCAAAGGTAATTAATATCGTCACGTTTATACATGATATTGCTCAAGGACTGCAGGCTAAGGCTGCCGAAAAGGGGATAAGGTTAATATATAAACCGATGCCGGATGATAACATTTTAGATAAAAACATCGCACCAGTTTTCTCTGTTAATCTAGACAATGATCACATTCGCGAGGTTATCAACAACCTCATTGAAAATGCCATCAAATATACGCCAAAAGGAGAAGTAACAATAGACGTAACTGGCGACGAGGATCACGCCATTGTTAGCGTCAAGGATAGCGGCATTGGGATCCCAGCCGAGGATATGCCGCATCTATTCCAAAAATTCTATCGCGTTGACAACAAAGACACGCGCGAAATCGGCGGAACAGGCCTTGGATTATATTTATCTAGACGACTAGTCGAAATTATGGGTGGTCGCATCTGGGCTGAAAGCGTTTATACCCAAGGCAGCACTTTCTTTGTGGAGTTGCCGAGAATTGACACCCAGGAAGCAATGCGTATTGCCGAACAAGAACTTCTAAAATCGCAACAAGAAGCAATGCATCTAGCTAATCAACAGCCAAATTACATTCCGCAAACACCATTGCAAAATCAGCCAGTAACGCCAGCACCAGTTTTGGACCAGCCGAAGTTAAATGAGGTTCCAAGAGGGCAAGCCCTAACGGCCGAACAAATTGCCGCATATGTTGCCAAACAGCGCGCCCTTGCCGCCCAACAGGCGCCACAGGCCAAGCCACAAACATCCACAATGGGACCGATTCCAGCACCAGTTAGGCCACAAACCGTCAATATTCCAGCTAGGGGACCACGGCAGTAGCACGAATAAACATTAGGGGTATGGTATTTTAAATCACATTTGGTTACAATGGGGGTAATTATGACTAAGATATTGTTAGTTGAAGATGATAAAAGTTTACGCGAAATTTATGGCGTAAGGCTACTAGCCGAGGGTTATCAAATTATATCAGCTGGTGATGGCGAACAAGCCCTAGCGATGGCGGTTAAAGAGCGCCCTGATTTAATTATCAGCGATGTTATGATGCCAAAAATTAGTGGCTTTGATATGCTAGACATCCTTCGCTCGACGCCAGAGACTAAAGATCTTAAAGTCATCATGATGACAGCCTTGAGCAGTGAAGATCAAAGATCGCGCGGTGAAGCACTCGGTGCTAATCGTTACCTAGTTAAATCACAGGTCGGAATCGAAGATGTTGTTCGCACCGTTCATGATGTCTTAGCCGATTCACCAATAGCGTCAGCGCCAACAGCACAAATTTTTGCCACGCCGCCATTTTCCGCTGCTATACCGCCTCGACCAACTCAACCACCGGTACCAGTCTCAACAGAGTCTCCGTACGCCCCAACGACACCAAATGATATTCCAGTCACAGCATCAACAGTTAGCCCGATTCAACCACCAGCAATGCCAGCTCCAACTTTAAATCAGGCTCAAAATTATCAGCCAGCATCATATCCAACTATGCCGGCAAATCCCGCAGCAAATCCGGTGCAATTTACGTCAACAGACCCAGTCCAACAGGCACCAGAACCTTACATATCGCCAGAACAAAAATCAGTAATGGGCGATAAAGTGATTAATCCAATTTCTCCAGTAAATAATGTCGATATTTCTACGCTTATCAACCAGGAATTAAATGGGGTATCATCAGCGGCGTTCAGCAACCATCCCCCAGTAAATCCTGACGGTCAAATATAATTCTTTTATCGGCTTAACCTGCTATACTTATGCAGATGAATCCAATTTTGCCAAACAATTCGCTACGCTTAAATAAATATCTGGCCTTACAATTAGGCATATCTCGTCGTGAGGCTGACAATATAATTGCCAACCAAAAAGCTACGATAAATGGTCGTACCGCCACGCTTGGGGCTCGCTTTAATGAAGGTGACAAAATTATTGTTAACGGTAAAGAAATAAAGAGTGCAGCTAAATACGAATACATTGCCCTAAATAAGCCATCTGGTTATGTTTGTTCACGTAAGAAACAGGATGATAACCCAACAATTTACGAATTGTTGCCGGAATCTCTTTATCATCTGAAGCCGGTTGGTAGACTCGACATTGACACGAGCGGTTTAATTATTTTGTCAAATGATGGAGACTTCGCCTATCAAATGACCCACCCAAGTTTTTATAAAACTAAGATATATAATGCTCGTCTCGATAGGGCACTTGAGCCGCTACATCAACAAATGATTAACGATTACGGTGTCAAACTAGAAGATGGCCCAAGTAAGCTTCAGCTGGAACGAATGAATGATGAAAACGATCGAAAAAACTGGATTATTACAATGCACGAAGGTCGTAACCGACAGATTAGACGAACTTTTGGAGCCCTTGGCTACACCGTTATTAAGTTGCACCGTACCAATTTCGGAAATTATTCGCTTGGTGATATAAAACCAGGTAAATACGAATCAATCAATATTCAGTAGGTGATATAAGTCACCCCTCATCGACTATTTTCAAATTTTTGTAAAATATATTTTGCTTATGTTCGCAAACTTATTGCATATCTGTTAAAATAACTCCGACTTTATCGAGCAGATAAACGCACCTTTAGAATTATTAGCTAGCCATCCTGACGCGTCGACAATCTTTGCGGTGTAATTTCTTATGACAAGATTTGTCTTAAGAAATTACACCGCAAGAACTAACGCGGATTTAGAAAGGAGAACTAGCTATGAGAATGAAAAAATTGTTTGTTACAACATTCGGTCAAAGTGATGGATTAAGAGGCAGACTTACCGATAAGGGAAGAGCCCAAAGTGAGCGATTGGCAAACAAGCTAGCTCCCTTTGTCGAAAATGAAACCGTCTATATCTTTTCACCAAGCTACAACGGACCAATACACGAAACGGCCAATTTAGTACGAGCTAGGCTCAAAAACGTAGCAAAAGCCACCTTTCTGCTATACGTGAACGATGACAGCATGAGCAATATCTGGCGCATTCTCGATATGATTTATCATTACCAAAATGATATTATCGTATTGATAATGAATCCGACAGAAATCAACCGGTTCACGACGTATTTTTGCGAGGATAACAAAATACCAGTTTCATTAAAAATGAGACTTGGCTATTGCTGTGGATACGCGATTGATTGCGTAGCAAAAAATTGCTCCTTAATCGACCTGGCTCAACCCGCCGAAGAGGATTAGACTTCATTCAATAATTAATTCTAAAATCAAAATAGCCAGCTGCGTCAAAACCAGCTGGCTTATTTAATTTAATGCTTATGTTCGCAAACTCTTACAATCTCTGTTATAATTAACCCAATTTATGGCTTCTAAACTACCTACAGTTGCAATTATTGGACAGGCGAACGTTGGAAAAAGTTCGCTTTTTAATCGTATGGTTCGTGCACAGCAAGCTATCGTCGCCCGCGAAGCCGGTACTACTAGGGACAACGTCATTGGCCGTGTCGAATATGACGATCACAATTTTTGGCTAGTCGACACCGCTGGTCTAAAGGACCCAAATGATGAATTCGAAGCTTCAATTCAAGAGCAAATTACCGAGGCGGCCGATTCAGCCGACGTCATTCTTGTCGTCGTCGACGGTAGTCAGTACCCTTCCGATAAAGATAAGTTTGTCGCCAAAAAAGCTTTACGCAGTAAAAAGCCAACCATCCTTTTAATTAACAAGACCGATATCAAAGGCTGCCTGCCGGATGACGAATTTAAGCGACTTGGTATTAGTAAGATTATTCGAACTAGCGCCGAGCACAATCGTGGTATTGAGGCTGCATTAGAGGCCATCATAGAGCACATTCCGGCTAAATCCGAGTATATACCTGATGACATTCTTCGTGTTGCTCTCATCGGCCGTCCAAACGTCGGCAAAAGTTTTCTGTTTAATTCACTAGCTGGTAAACAACAAGCTATCGTCGCTAACATTGCCGGTACTACCAGAGACGTTAACCATATTTCAGTCAAATACGGTGACCGTGACATCGAAATTCTCGATACTGCCGGTATGCGCCAACCTGGTAAACAAGAAATGGGCGTAGAAAAGTTCAGCGTACTTAGAACCCTGGCCGCTATTGAACAATCTGACGTTTGTTTTTTGTTAATGGATGCTAATGAGTTAAATACTCAGTTAGACCAGCGCATCGGCGGCATCATTAACGACGCTGCTAAAGGTATGGCAATAGTCGTTACCAAGTGGGACAGCGTTGAAGGTAAGGATGCCTATACGCGCGATGATATTGCGCCAAAGATATCAAACACCTTTGATTTTACGCCTTGGGCACCGTTAATTTTTACTAGCGCTGTGACTGGCCAGAATGTCACAAAATTATTCGACTTAGCGATTGATATTGATAGCCGTCGTAAGCAAGAAACAAAAACTCGCGTTCTCAACGACATGTTACAAAAGGCCGTTCAGATGCATCCACCAGCTGGTCTAAAAAACTCTCATCCTAAGCTGCGTTATGTTGTCCAAACCGACACTAATCCACCTTGGTTTGTTATCTACGGTTCTAATCTTAAATTTTTGCACTGGAGTTATAAGCGCTATCTTGAAAGAAAATTGCGCGAAACTTATGACTACACCGGCACACCTATAAAATTCAGCTTTATTGATGAAAAACAGATTAAGGCTAACCGCGAAAAAGAACAGCTCGAAAAAGAACAGCTTGCCAAAAAAACGAAAGAGTAATAATGAAACTTATCTTTGCCCAAGGCAACCCAGAACCAAAATATTCAGCAACACGACACAATATTGGGTTTTCTGCTCTCGACGACCTTGCTGCTAGATTTAACGCCAAGTGGCTTAACCAACCAAAATTTAACGCCACTATCACAGAGATCAAAATCTCCGATGAAAAAGTATTGTTAGTAAAACCGACAACTTATTACAACGAGACCGGCTCATCGGTTCGAAGACTCGTTGACTTTTATAAGATTAATCCAGCAAGCGATCTCCTGGTAATCCACGACGACTTGGCTTTACCATTTGGCACAGTTCGCGTCCGTCAACAGGGGAGCGATGGCGGCAATAACGGCATCAAGTCAATTAATGCTTACATTGGTCAGGATTATTCTCGCATTCGGGTTGGGACCTATAACGAACTTCGCGACAAGATGGACGATGCTGATTTTGTTCTGTCGAAATTTAGCCCCGAAGAATCAGAAAATCTCAAAGAAACAATTATTCCACATATTTTTAAGCTCGTTGAACAATTTTGTAACGGTAAGATAGAAACAACTAGTTATAAAATATTAGAGTAATTAAAAAAGCCCCCGCAAATGCGGAGGCTCTCTTGGATAAAATCCAGGAGTAATCTCACTGAACTTTGTCCGCTGGCGGGGGGCTGGAGGGCTTATTTAAAGTTACCGGTACCGGCTCGTATACAACGCCGTCAATTTCAACCTGCCCGTTAGACAGTTGAAGAAACTGGCTAGGCAACGGTATTCGTGCTGGCCGCACCGATACGGACCTTACATTAGGGTCCGCGCTCGACGTTGCCGGTTTCACCGGAGCGGAATTAACCGCTGGGGAAACAACCGGAGCGACCGGAGCTGCTGGGGTAGTTTCGCTAGATGGAATGTTTAAGCCAAGATCGCGCCTAAATTCCTCCAGCATTGCCTGCCTCAATTCCTGTTTGGACTTACTCCATTTTAGTTTTGCAAAACCGATGGAGGCTGAGATGATCGACAAAGACAGCACAAGTGACATAATCGTCACTGCAGCTGAATTCTTTGTGAACAAATCCATTTTAGCCCAAAGACAGATCCCTAGTGCTACTAGCACAAGCATGAAGCCTAATAACCCCGAAAAGATAAACTTTTCATAGGTTTTGTCGGCTTTCTTTTTTAAGGTATATCCAACATATAGGGCCAGGGAAATCGCAGTCAAGGTCAGAATGATAGAGAAATAAGTCATCATCATAATAACACCGCCTTCTTTTTAATTGGTACCTTAGCACCATGCTTACGCAATTGCCGCCAGACAATCACGTTGTAACCGTATACTAGCACTTTTGTGCGTTTTTGTCAATATGATGCTAATAGTAAAAATTAAAGTCATTAAAAAAGCGCCGACAGCAAGGGTGGGCATCGCTGTTGGCGCTATTTTACCCTTTAACCCACCCGAGGGGCAAGCTAGATATCTCGATATCATATCGCAGATTCTGCTGGTTAAAGGGATTAGTATGCACACAATGCTCTATATTTAAATAAATTCTTAAGAATGGAGGGTAATCTACCTTAAAAACACATTGCATGCAATCTAACATAAAGTTAGAATTGTTATAGGGGGTATAAGGTGCATTTGGTTAATCTCGCAATGTAACCAACATGTGAAGATATTAGCACTTTTATTGAACTATGTCAACACTTTTCGAAACAAAACCAACAAAAATCAATAGCCTGCGCCCACTTGAGCACGAATTCCTAAAGGTTGTCGAAACTATTGCGCATAGCCCAAAAAGATTATACTTTAAAGGAAAATTACCCGAACAGCGCACGCCAACCGTCGCCATCGTTGGAACACGACGGCCAACAAGTTATGGCAAAGAGGTAACCTATCAACTGGCTCACGAGCTAGCCATGCGCGGGGTGGTTATCATTAGTGGCCTAGCAATTGGTGTTGACGCTATTGCCCACCAAGCCACTCTGGATGCTGGCGGCATTACTATCGCTGTGCTCGCTAATGGCATAGACACGGTTTATCCAGCCACTAATCAAAATCTGGCAAAGGATATCTTAGCTAAAGGCGGTGCCATTATTAGCGAATACGAACCGGGTATTGAAGCCCGTGATTTTCAGTTTTTAAATCGAAATCGCATCGTTAGCGGTCTGTCGGATGCAATTATTATTACCGAGGCGGCAATTCATAGCGGCACGATGTCAACCGCAGCACACGCACTTGAGCAGGGGAGAGAGGTATTTGTTGTTCCTGGCAATATTACTAGTCCTTCATCAGCTGGTTGCAACAAATTAATTAGACAGGGCGCTTGTCCAATAACCTGCGCTGACGATGTGCTAGAAGTAATTGCTCCGGAATTACTGACCAGACAATCCCTAGCGCCATTAGGGTCAACACCCCTCGAATCAAAAATCATTGAATTAATTGAATCCGGCGTACGCGATGGTGAAGAGTTACAGATCAGAACCGGCACGGATATTAGCGAATTTTCGCAAACTCTGACACTTATGGAAATATCCGGCTCGATTCGGGCTTTAGGTGGCAACCGGTGGACACTTAAATAAATTTGATAGAAATAATATTTTTTAAGATGTAAGGTAGCATGGTATTATAAACTTAAGTGGTTTACAAAATCAAATAATATGCGTACTATAAATCATTGTCTATGAGCAAAAACTTAGTCATCGTCGAGTCACCAGCAAAAGCTAAAACTATCGAGAAATATCTCGGCAGTGATTTTACAGTGCTTTCAAGCGTTGGCCATATTCGTAGTATTGCTAAAAAAACTAAAGATGGCACGCCACCGATCGATGTTGATAATGGTTTCAAAACGACTTACGAGATTGATAGCGAAAAAGCAAAGGTCATTAGTGGTCTAAAGAAGGCCGTGAAAGAAGCCGAGACTGTTTGGCTAGCAACCGATGAAGACCGTGAGGGAGAGGCTATTGCTTGGCATCTTTGTGAAGTTTTGAAACTTGATATTAAAACAACTAATCGTATCGTTTTTCACGAAATCACAAAAACCGCTATTGAAGAGGCAATTAAAAAACCACGCCATATTGATATGGACCTCGTTCGAGCGCAACAGGCGCGTCAAATTCTTGATAGATTAGTGGGATTTGAGCTGTCGCCGGTCGTTTGGCGTAAAGTTCCAGGTGGTAAATCAGCCGGCCGCGTCCAATCGCCAGCCGTTAGATTATTAGTTGAACGCGAGCGCGAAATTGACGGTTTTAACGGTTCGTCTTCTTACCGAGTTATAGCCGAATTTTTTCATAATGGTGCCATCGTCAAGGCTGAATTGTCCAAAAAATTCGAAACCGAAGAAGAGGCTAAAGCTTTCTTAGAGAGCCTAACCAACTCAACTTTCGAAATTACCGACATTTCAACCAACCCAGCCACCAGAAATCCGACCGCGCCTTTTACAACCAGCACTTTACAACAAGAGGCTAATAGCCGCCTTGGGTTTAGCGCTAAAGCCACCATGTCAAGCGCCCAAAAGCTTTACCAAGAGGGAAAAATCACTTACATGCGAACCGACTCGGTCGTGTTAAGCAAGCAGATTTTGGCAGCCGCAGCTGATTATATTAAATCGACTTATGGTGAAAAATATAGTCAAGTACGCAATTTTAAAACCAAAAGCGTTGGCGCGCAGGAAGCCCACGAAGCTATTCGTCCAACCAATTTGTCGCTTGAGCGAGCTAGCCATAGTGAATATGACCAAAAATTATACGACTTGATTCGCCGCCGCACTCTTGCCAGCCAGATGGCGCCAGCCCAACTTGAAAAAACCGTTATAACCATCAAGATAATAGATAGGGGCGGTAATAGCAAGGACAAAAATACGCTATATTTTGAAGCTAAGGGCGAAGTAATTATCTTTGACGGTTTTTTGAAGGTCTACGGAGCTAGCAAGGCCGACGCCGAAACATTACCCGCTGTTAAAACCGGTGATGAATTATCAATAAAAGCCATCATCGCCCGTCAGACATTTTCCCGACCACCAGCTCGCTATACCGAGGGCAGCCTCGTCAAAAAGCTTGAAGACCTAGGCATCGGCCGACCATCAACCTACGCCACAATCATCAATACCGTTCAGGTACGTGGTTATGCCGAAAAAGGCGAAGGCGAAGGTAAGCCACGCGATATTATCGCCCTAACCCTTAAAGATGGCTCAATTAATCGTGAAATTGTTCAAGAAAAAACCGGGTCGGACAGAGGAAAATTGTTGCCGACGCCAGCCGGTGAGGTAGTTAGCGACTTCTTAGTAAATCATTTTGAAACAATAGTTGATTATGGCTTTACCGCCAAAGTCGAAAATCGTTTCGACAAAATTGCTGCAGGCACGCTTGAACGCAATACGATGCTAAGCGACTTTTACGCTAGGTTTCATAAACTCATCGAGAAATCCGGCGGGATTGAACGTAGCACCGTTACTAAAGTCCGTGAAATCGGTAATGACCCCAAAACTGGCAAACCGATTTTCGCTCGCTTCGGAAAATTTGGACCACTCATCCAACTTGGCAATTCAGAAGATAAAGATAATAAACCACAATTTGCCCCAATTCCAGCTGGTCGCAAAATTGAAAACATAACACTTGAGGAAGCCCTGCATGCCTTTGAACTACCACGCGCACTTGGGCAAACTCCCGATGGTTTAGCTATCAAGGCTAATATTGGCCGTTTTGGACCATACATTCAAGTCGATAAAATGTTCGTTAGCATTAAGCCGCTTGACCCGCATACCATCACCTTGAACGAAGCCTTGGAATTATACAATGCTAAGTTAAAGGCCGACAGCGAAAAGAATATCGCTGATTTTGGCGATGGCATTAAAGTCCTAAAAGGACGTTTTGGGCCATACGTAACTAATGGTGAAAAAAATGTAAAAATTCCAAAAGACACCGACCCAGGAAAAATCACCGCCGAACAAGCTAAAAATATGCTAAAAGCCGCCCCAAGTAGTAAAGGCAAACGAACTTTTAGACGCAAAAAAACTTCAAAATAAGTTCTATAGTCTAATACCACTATTTACATAACATGTCTATTTTATGCTATAATGACTGTAGTACATAAAGTGTTTGACATTATATAAAAAATCTTATATAATCATACTAAATCGAATATTAAACAGACGTGGTGGAAATAAGGAAATGTCAGTACTATGAGCGAAAAACAAGAAAACGAATCAAAAATTGATTTTCAAACCGGAGTCAACGAGATTCTGGCAATTATCGATCAGGAGCGAGAGCGCGAAATTATTACCCGTCGCTTTGGTCTATACGATCGTCGCGAAACTCTTGAACAGATAGGGGAACTCCTTGGCATTACCCGAGAGCGAGTTCGTCAGCTCGAAAAAGCAATTTTGTCTAAGTTAAGGGCTAACACCGAAGGTGGTAAAATTCCAGCCGTTAATAGTCTTGAAAAAACTATCATTCGTAAATTAAGCGAGATGGGACGAGTTGCACGCGTCAGCGACCTCACTGATAAATTGTTCAACGGTACTAGTAATCAACGCCAACGTGCCCAAGTTGCCTTTGTCGCCGAACTTGCTCCTAATTTAACCGTTGTCAGCGAAAACGATAATTATTTCCATAGCATCGGCATTCGCGAATATGGTGATGATAAAAAAATTCGCTCAGAAGTTGATGAAATTGTTGCCGCTATTAGAAAACACGGCGAGCCAATTACGACTGAACAATTACATGAAAAACTATCCTATGATCACCCTAGCTATGTTCAAGCCTTGGCTAGTATTTCAAAGTTGCTAGCTCATCTTAAGGAAAACTGGGGCTTAGTTAAATGGCCAACCGTCAATCCAAAGAACATTCGTGATAAGATTTACGTCGTTCTAGCTGAATTTGGCAACCCAATGCACTTCTCGGATATTGCCAAATGCATTAAAGACAGCAATTTTAAGCGTAAAGATGTCACTACTCAAGCCATCCATAACGAGCTTATCAAAGATAAGCGCTTCGTGCTGATTGGTCGTGGTATCTACGCCCTGGACAGCTGGGGCTTTGGTCGCGGTACGGTTGCTGATATTATCGCCGACGTTCTTAAAGAATCAAAAGAACCACTTCACCGTGACGAAATTGTCCGACGCGTTCTAAAAAGTCGTCAAGTTAAAGAGACAACCATTCTATTGAACCTACAAAGCAAGCCCCAATTCAAGCGTGTTGCCAAAGCAACCTATGCGCTTGCATCAGCAAAAAACTAAAACATTGTTAAGTTTTGTCTCTAATGAGATAATAGAGGACGAACATGAGCGCGATGCTATCTATAATTAATTTTCTACTCAAATGGTACGTATGGCTACCGATTGTAATCGTTCTGGCATACTTAACTTGGCGTAATCACAAGATGGCAAAAGTTGTTCCTCAAGATACCGAATGTGATCTACTTATACTAGAGATACCAAAAGCCAACGATAAGAGCGAGCTGGCGGCAGAGCAATTATTTGCCAGTCTTCACGGAATTTTGCGCGATAAAGAGGAGCTGAAGATAAGCGGCGGCGCTCAAGAACATTTGAGTTTTGAGATTGCCTCAGTCGATAGCCAAATCCGTTTTTACGCCTGGGTGCCGCGCAGCCTGCGCAGCTTTGTCGAAGGACAAATCTATTCCCAATATCCAACCGTTCAGATCAGCAAGGCGAGTGAAGACTACGTTAACCACGAAGCTGAGCATAGCGTTGTCTACTCTTCAGAAATTACTCTGACTGATAGTGACATGCTACCGATTAAGACTTTCACAAACTTTGAGGTTGACCCGTTAGCTGGTATTACTGGTGCACTCGCCAAACTCGAAACTGGCGAAGAAATTTGGATTCAAATTTTAGCTCAGCCAATTGCCGATAGCTGGCACAAGACCTCGGAATTATGGGTCAGCAACGTTCGAAAGGGTAAGGTTTCATTTTTTAGCACAGTCAGTCTGTCGTGGTTTGGCCGATTAATTGCCGCTCTTTGGCAACCACCTGAATATTCTAAGGGCGCCGGCGCAGCTCCAAAGGAACTATCCGACCGAAATAAAACCAGAGTTGCCGAGGCTGAGAAAAAAGCCACAAAGCTTGGTTACCGAGTTAAGATTCGCTTAGTCTATCTTGGCGAAAGCACTGTCAATGCCCGATTACGCATGCAGGCAATCGTTGGTACTTTCAAACAATACAACAGCACCAATCTGAACGGCTTTAAGATGTCAAATCCAAGTTTTAAAAAAGAAGATTTGGCTGGCTACCGCAATCGGTCACTTACGAGTGGGGGATATATCCTAAACATTGAAGAATTAGCTAGTGTCTTTCACTTACCGCATACCAATGTCGAAACACCAAATGTCGTTTGGGCAAGCACTAAGACCGCCGAACCACCTTCAAAGCTACCAATTATAACCGGTAATAGTGCAATTGATGAGAATATCAGTGCTTTTGGCATGACCAACTTTCGTGGCGTAAACCATCAATTTGGCATGTATCGCTCCGACCGATCAAGGCACGTTTATATTATCGGCCAAACTGGCGCTGGTAAGACTGGTGCCTTGGCTTTATTTGCATTAAGCGATATCTTTCACGGTCATGGTTATGCTATTATCGACCCACACGGAGATTTCGCAGTTGATAATATGCGCTTTATCCCGGGCAGCCGCCTGAAAGACGTCATCTACTTTAACCCAGCCGACACCGCCCATCCACTTGGATTTAACCCGCTTGAAGTGACAAATCCTAACCAAAAAAATAGTATTAGCTCCGAAGTTATCGGTGTTATGAAGCGTATGTTCGGCGAATCTTGGGGCCCACGCTTGGAATATATCTTGCGCTATACCATCTTGGCACTACTTGATCGCCCAACCACAACCATGCTCGATATTAATCGTATGCTAACTGATAAAAAATTCCGTCAAGAAACCCTAGAATATTGTAAGGATACCGTGGTCTTAAACTTCTGGAAATATGAGTTTGGCACCTGGAGTGAGAAGTTTATGACCGAAGCTGTTGCCCCGGTTTTAAACAAAGTCGGCGCCTTTACGGCCAACCCAATTATCCGTAATATCATCGGTCAGCCAAAGTCAACTTTCGACATCCGCCATATTATGGACGAAGGCAAGATTCTCGTCGTTAATTTATCTAAGGGTTTAATAGGGGAAGATAACGCCGCCATCCTTGGTTCCTTTATCGTCACTAAAATTCAATTAGCCGCCATGAGCCGCAGTGACATTGAGCGAATAGAGGACAGACGACCATTCTATCTCTATGTTGACGAGTTTCAAAACTTTGCAACCGACTCGTTCGCAACAATTCTCTCCGAGGCCCGCAAGTATGCCCTCAACCTAACCGTTGCTAACCAATATATCAGCCAGATGTCCGAAACGGTACGTGACGCTGTCTTTGGTAACGTCGGCACGATGATATCCTTCCGCGTTTCCGCCGATGATGCCCCTATTCTAGCTAAGCAATTTGAGCCGCAATTTGAAGCTGGTGATCTGTTACAAATGCACAACCGAAATTTCATTATAAATATGGTTATAAAGGGCGAGAAGGCCCCTGCCTTCAACGCCACAACCTTGACTCTGCCACAACCGCAACTAGATAATACTCCAGCAATTATTGAGAATACCCGCCGACTCTATAGCCGCGACCGGGCTGACGTCGAGCGTGAGATTGCCGAAGCTATCGCTGTACCGGAAGCCCTTTTATCACCTAAACAACGTCACGAAGCCCAACAGACGGCCACAAGACAACCAAACGTAATTAAATGGCCGACTGGTATTAAACCTGTTGATTTTTCTAACCCAAAACCAGCCGAGGAGAAGAGAAGTGAATACCCTACCCCAACTAAAGAAGCTGGCACCAATCCAAAACGACGCCGCAACCGTCAGCACAAGCCAAGCAATCCGAACGCAATTAATGGTCAATTCAATAACCAAAGTCAAGACGGCAGCAAAAACGAGACGCCAGTAACCAGACAAGCAACCGTTAATAATGTTAGACCCAATGAAACCCTAGTAATTAACCACAACGATAGATAAAAGAATAGGGCAGAACGATTATTCCCCACCCCTGTTATAACAGGGGTGGTTTTAGCATAAAGCCTATCTTATTCATTTACACATTAAAAGACCGTGCGTATTAGAACAAAATTAGAACTTAATTAATAGACCTATGAGACACAGGAAATGCCAGCTCAAAACCCAAATATTAATAAAACGTCAAAATGATTCATTAAAAAATGATTTACATTTACGATACGCAATAATCGTAAATGTGATGGACAAACGTCAGTCGAGAATAGCTGGATAAATAACGCGAGCGCAGCAGCATAAAATTGGCCAAAATCACTGGCATAGTTAATCGTAAAACTGCCATACTCTCAATGTCGCACAATATATCTTTTACGACATTGTATATATTATTCATAGATGATTAGTTACTCATCTTTTATAAGAGGTTTTAAGGGCAATACCCTCTAAAAGTCGGGGGATTATCCTTTTCGATTAAGCACCTTCCATTATTTTTTAATGTTTTATATTTATATTACTTATTATTTATAATATTTCAATCAAACAAAAGCTAGATTATCAGTTTTGGCAACTATAGAGCCGATTTGTTGTTATTTGATGTTTTCCACAGGCTGCCTAAAAACTAACCGTATAGCCTGCTCGCTCGTGTATACTATTTGCTTTTTAGTGATTTCTATATTGAAATATAGTTTTTTATAATTAAAAATATTTATTTTAAATAGAACAAAATTAGAACTAGAAGTAGCGGAGTGTAGTTGCTATTTCTCAATTTATATGTTTATATATAAAAAACTTTATTGTCTACTCGCACGTCGATATAGGTAGGAATTCTATTATTAGTGTTAAAGTACTCTACTGCCCTGCCCATGTCACTCACCTGTTCTTCGGCCGATCGGTCAATTGTCATCTTTACTAACAGATTAGTATTCTTAAGCCTAATATTTAACTGGCGAGTTGTATTCGTTGGCAATTCAGCCTCCGAGACCGTATAACCATTTGCATTAGAGAGAGACACGACTTGACCAACAAAGCCAAGGAAACGCTTACTGATGCTCGCCTGCCCCGCTTTCAGAGAAGCGCCACTATTATCAACTACCCTAACAATGGGGTCGGCAAAATAATTTACTCTAAAGGCCACGCCTTCGGCATCAACATAATATTGATCTTTATTAATTTTCCAACTAGCCACCGGATTACGCAAAGTTACCTTAAACTCAGTCATACCAAATCCAACCATAGTATTTTGCACAACAGATTCTACTTCTGTTAATTCCCCGGCAACATATTTATTTAAACCCGATTCGTCAAGCAAAAAATAAAGACGACCAAGAGGATTAGAATCCAGATAATCTTGGATTACTTTCTGGTATTTAGATTCATCAGCTGTCTTGACAAAGCCTTGATTAGTAAAGCTAACAGAGACAGTAGCTGTAAAATGGCAAATTAAGAAAGCCAGAAGCGCCACGACCAAGAGACTGCCCAACAAGACAACAGACAATTTTCGTCGCTTAATCGACAGATGATGTACTTTTATCCTTGGCGATTCGGCGCTGCTGGCCGAAGCCAAGCCATTCAAATTACGGTTACGCCTAAAATTATCGGATAAAACACTCCGATTAGAACCATCAGCATTTTCCATCCTACGTCTAGGAATATCCGTTTGTTTTTTCGAAAATAAGCCCACTTATTTTAATCCTTCTGCCTATTATAGACTACTTGGTGGCAGAAATAATCATCTCCGCCATATCAATTGCCGCGTTTGGCCGCGAGAACGAAGCAAATCTGTGGGCCATTTTAGCCATAGCCTCTGGATTGTCCAACATATTGCGAATCGAAGAAACTAGAATATTCGGATTCTCGACCATAGTATCCTCATCAATCGCTTTTACGGCGTCTTGTTTTAGATAGACGGCAGTATTTTTTAACTGATGACCACCAGATAGCTTGCCATTTGGAATTAAGATTGTCGGCTTCGCCAAGGCGGCTAGTTCAATAATCGTTGTAGCGCCAGCTCTGGTGACAACAACATCGGCAGCGCCTAGAAGTGAGGCCATGCCACTCGAGATAAAGGAGTAGAGCTGGAAACGGTCGCTATTCGGTGGCGTTATTGATCTAAGTTCGTCGTACTGCCCCATTCCAGAAATTAATATAATTGAACAAAATTTCGTAAGATCATCAAGCGCTAAAGCCACGGCATCATTAATTCGGCTCGCGCCAAGGCCACCACCAGTGACAACGACAAGAGGGTAATCTGGGTTAATCCCCCACTCTTTTTTAGCCTCAAGACGCTCTTGGTTGGAAAATTTATGAAATTCTGGCGCGACCGGTATACCAACATAGCGAGATTTCTTCGAAGGATATGAATAATATTCTAGCGGAGCACCCGTAGCAATCTTTGTTGCGAAACGGCTAAGGCAACGGTTGGTTAGGCCTGGATGGGCATCAGAATCGTGTATAACTAAGGGAATTCGTAAAATACGAGCCGCAATACCAACTGGCAAGCAAACATAGCCGCCCTTGGCAAAAACAACGTCTGGACGCCAAATAATCAGCTTAAACAGGCTTTGAAAGAAGCCAGCAACAACTAGAAAACCGTCTTTAATGTTAGATAATACCAATGATGGCCAAAGCAGTTGTCGCAACACTGTTAAATGATAGTAACGGCGCAATTTGCCAGCCGCTATAGTATGAATTGGGATAGTTTCGTCAAAGTGACCCATTATCTCTTTAGCTTGGACAACAAATTTTTGGTCACACCAAAAACGTATTTCAGCCCTTGGATGAATTTTCTTAATTTCGCGTAATACTGCTACGACTGGCGTAACGTGACCGCCCGAACCCCCGCCGACTGCTAGAATTCTCATGTTGACCCTCCTTTAAACTTGATGAATATGTAGAATAACTTGATAACTGAAAGACTAATCCCAAAGCTGCCGAAAAAAACAACATGCTCGTACCGCCAAAGCTAAGCAGCGGCAATGTAATACCAGTTAACGGAATCAGACCTGTCATCGAGGCTACATTAAGAATAACATGAGAACAGAGCCAGCCAAAGGTCCCAGCAACAATTAATCTTAGTCGTCCATCAATTTGATGATCCATCTGTTTTAAAAGTTGCATCATAAGAGCAGTAAACAGCCCCAATATTACTACTAGGCCAACAAAGCCAAAGGTTTCACCCATAATTGCGAAGACCGAGTCATTGGTCGCTTCGGGCAAATATCCAGTTGATTGAACGCTATTGCCAATGCCAACACCAAACAAGCCACCGCTACCGATAGCTAGCCTTGCTTGTTCAATATGATAGCTGTCTGAGTCGCTAGCCGAAGTATCATCTCCCTTGATGAAGGTTACAACACGTTCGATTCGATGTGGCTCACTAATAACAAAAATAATGCCAACGGCCAAAAGCGCCATGATAATCATTCCAAGATAGCGTTTATTTAGACCACCAACAAACAATATCGTCATGATAATGCCCAGAAGCGAGATGCCCGTACCAAGGTCTTTTTGAATGACAACAACAAACAGCATCGCAATACCAGTTAAAATCGCTACTGGGACAAGTGTCTCTTTAAAATCATTTTGCTTACCTTGCTTTGCCTTCGAACCATAAAAACAAGCAATAAAAATCAAGATAGCAAATTTCAATATTTCCGATGGCTGCAAACTTCCAAGCGGGCCAAGATTGAACCAACGAGTCGCACCAAGCGATTGCTGAGCAATACCAAGTCCCGCCCAACTAGCTACTGCCAAAAGAGCACAAGCCACTAATCCAAATAATAAGAGTTTTCCGGCGTGCTTAATAATTAAGTTATACGGTATAAATGCCATTGCCGCAAAAGCGATAAGCGATATGCCTAAACTAATAGCCTGCTTTGTAAAAAAATACGTGTCACTATAATTGCTACCGTAGGCGTTATTTAGCACGTTGGCGCGCTGTGGACCGATAGCATACATAATAATTAGGCCCAATAACATTAGCAGCCCCATATAAACCGCTATCTTGTAGTCTGGTCGATGACGACGAACCGGAATAGCCTCAGAAAATCTCGGACTGCCTGGGGTCATTCTTGGAGTATTTTTACGCTCAGTGAAGCGCACTTTAGATATTTCCCCCGATTAAAGCAAGCAAAATGCCGATAAAACCTGCTAAAACCGCAATTACCCAAAAACGCATCGTAACTTTAGTTTCCGGCCAGCCAGTTGCCTGCAAATGCTGATGAACCGGTGCCGAAATAAATATTTTTTTCTTAAACACTTTTTTACTGAAAATTTGGATCAAACTAGAACCAGCTTCAATAACAAATACAATACCGATAATTGGCAGTAAGAAGATGGTATTTGTAAGCATAGCTACAACGCCAAGCGACGTGCCTAAGGCAAAACTACCAATATCGCCCATAAAGAAACGAGCTGGATAAATGTTAAACCACAAATAGCTGAGTAAGGCACCGACAATCGTAAAACAAAAACCAGCTAAAATAAATTGCGACTGCAACAGCGCAATAACACCGTAGGCACCAAAGCTTACCGAAGCTAGACCGCCAGCCAAACCATCGAGTCCGTCACTGATATTGACGGCGTTACCGGTAGCCACAACTACAAAACCAAAGATCGGCACAATCACCCAGCCTAGAAACAAATTACCAAAGAAAGGTACATATACTGACGTTGCGCCAAGCTTCGCATAAAAAAACCAACCCAAAATAAGTCCGATTGCAGAAACCATGGCAAATTTTATACTCGAGCGCAACCCAGCTACGCCAGTACCATGGCCCTTAACATTGATTACGTCATCAAGCAAGCCAACACAGGCACCACCGACTAAAGCGGCTAACGGTAGCCAGGTTTGGCCTCGATCAAGGTTAAAAGCATAAGTCACAATGGCAATGGCTATAACAAAGATTGAACCAGCCATTGTCGGGATATCTCGTTTAAATTTTTCAGCATGAAGTTTATTAAAAACTGTCAGCTTCTCGCCTGTCGTGCTAGTCGTTCGTTGTTTTTTCCAAAATTTAAATCTATAGGCAAGCTTGGTGTAAACTGGCGTCAATATTGTCGCTAGCAAAAAAGCACAAATACCTAGAATAAATGTACCGGTCGCTCCATTAGTTAGTTGTTTTACCGTTTCGTCCATAGTTTACCCCTTCGGTTGTATTTCTAAATAATTTAACATCCAATTTGAAATCTCTGTAAACAGGCTTCCGGCATCTTGACCGTCATAAGTCTCTCCGTCGCCCGATAACTTTACCATTATGACATATCTAGTCAGGTCCTCGCTACCACCAAAGCCTAAATACGTTCCAATCGTTGCACCGTCGGTCGAATATGTTCCATTTACAATAACTTGAGAGGTTCCAGTCTTGCCACCAATATAATAACCCGCCTTGTCGCTCTTTAACACCGACATTTGAACTCGCGCGTTATGGACCATCTCCCTAACTTGACTAGCTGTTGAAGCAGAAATCGGATATGAGGAAACCGATCGCTTGTCCGCAGTGTAATTACCGCTTCTATCAACGGTACCGGCTATAACCGTAGGCTTGTAGTATTTGCCACCGTTAACTAACGAGGAAAAGGCTGCCGCTACTTGGACCATGGTTAAATTCATTCCCTGGCCAAAGGACATATTTGAATAACGGACAGCGTTGCCCTCTTCGGTGTCTGGCGCCCAAATAGTGCCAGCGGCTTCGCCGTCAACCTCAACTCCGGTTAGTCGGCCAAGTCCAAACTTATTATAATAGTAATCGTACATTGTGTCGCGGGCTCCACGCGTAATATTTTCACCGTCGCCCAATCTCATGGCAACCGTTACGAAGCCGGTATTTAAAGACCAGTTCATCGCATGTTGTAGCGTAATTATGCCAGTTTGGCCAAGTGAGGCATTGGAGATAATTCGATCTTCAACTTGAATAGAGTCAGTGTTGTTATAGGTCGAATCAGCTGTAACCACACCTTTATCGACACCAATTGCCATCGTCAAGGTTTTAATAACGGAGCCTGGCTCATATGGATATGATACAACATCGTTATTTAAAACCGACAAGTCGCTTATTTCACCAACTTTTGCAGGATCATAAGATGGGAGATTAGCCATCGCCATAATCTTACCCGTTTGAGGATCCATCACAATCACGCTGCCATCATCGGCACCGGTACTTTCTAGTCCTTTTTTAAGAACTTCTTCAACTTTCGATTGCACGTTACGGTCAATACTCAACACGACATTTTCGCCGTCAACTGCCGGCTGATCAATGTAGTTGTCGCCTATTGTGAGCGGGACCGAACTAACATCGGTAACAGATTGAAGCAAACCATCCGTTCCGGTCAATTTGTCATTTAGATATCCTTCAACACCATAACGACCAACACCGTCATAGTCAACAAAACCAAGCGTTTGTGCTGCCAATACACCCTCGGTGTAAACCCGCTGGGTATTTTCTTGAAAACCAATACCGCTAAGGTTTTCGCTTTTTATCATCTCCGCCTGACTACGAGTTATTTTGGTAGCCAATACTTGATACCGCGTATCTTTTTTCTTTAACAACGACTCTAAATCGGATACGGCATTGCCACCGGCTATACGCCTTATGACTTCAATAATTTTGCTATCATCATCAATCACCTGCGGATCGGCAAAAACAGTATAAACAGTCTGATTCATGACTAGCGGAACCGCAGCATTACCGTCTAGGGCATATATTAACCCGCGTTTGGCAGGAATAGTTAACCGTTTTACCTGTTCCTGGTTTGCTAGATCGGTATAATAACTATGCTGAATAATCTGCAGATAAAAAAGACGCAACACAAAAATAACCATAACAGCGATAACAATTATGGCCAAAAATTTTGAGCGGCTACCTTTTTTAAATTCAAGATTCATATTTTTTTACTGAGCGTATTCTGTTGTGACTGGAGTCGACATCGTTGATGCAACGCTGCTGCTCTTAACAGTTTCAAGCGAAGTTAAACGAGCATTTTCAATTTCAAGGTCACTTTTTTCGGCATTTAAGGCCGAAATCTGATCGTCAATTTCTTGCGTCGCATAGTCATAGCTAGTGGCACGAGTTGCTTGCGTTAAATATATCAAACCAAGTATAGCAACCATCAGTGCAATAAGCACGGTATGAGCGACGGGGCCAAGTTTAATAGCTGAGACATAAGCAACAGTATTCTGATTACGCGACCAATTTTGTCGACGGCGAACACAATAATTTTGAGCAATTTGGTAAGACATTGTGGTGGAATCTCTTTTTAATTTTTTGTTTTTTGAAAGACTAATTCAGAGCTCCGCCCCTTTTAAATTGGGGCGGAGCGTAAATAAATTATTTTACGCGAACGCTTACCGACTGTGCGACGTCGGCATACTGTACTGAGATGTGAATTGGCATGGTGTTTTGCCCTTTCTTTTTTGTTTGTTTTATTTTTTCACGGCGCCACGGAGTTTGCTACTTCGTGAGCGCGGGTTGTGAACATCAGAAATGCTTCCCAGGATTGGTTTTTTGGTCAATGGCAGGAGTTCCGCTTCGTAGCCCGAGTCAAATTGGTCTTTGAAATATCGTTTTATGAGACGATCTTCTAGGCTATGGAAGCTTATAATGCCAACTCGCCCGCCTGGTTTTAGCAGGCGTGGCAATAATGGCAATAGATCTTCAATGAGCCGTAACTCATTGTTGACCTCAATCCGGATCGCTTGAAATGTGCGGGTGGCAGGATGGATTTTTTTCCATCTACCACGATAAACGCTCTGTACCAGATCGGCAAGTTCTCCTGTTGTTTGTAGCGGCCGTTTCTTTACGATTGCAATTGCAATTTGTTTTGCAAACGAAGCTGACTCTTCGCCATACTCCGTAATTATGCGTTCTAGTTCCTTAGCCGAAGCATTATTGACAAGCATTTCTGCGCTCAAGGCTTGGCTTTGGTCCATTCTCATATCGAGTGGTCCACTATTTTTAAAAGAAAATCCTCGTTCGCTCTGATCGAGCTGTGGTGACGACACTCCCAAATCGACTAGAATAATATCGAATGTTTTCCCTTCCTCTATCAGCTGCTTTGCGGCAGCGACAAAGTCGGTATGCATTAATCGCGTACCCTTGTCTGACAATGATTTTAAACACTTTATGGCGTTCTCGTCACGATCAACCAATGTAGATTCGTTGAAATTGCCAGTAATATTTAAAAATCGATTAGCATGACCTCCATAGCCTGCAGTCAGGTCGAGATAGCTCTCACCAACCTTTGGCTTTAATAAATCAAGCGTCGATTCAAGTAAAACTGGAATATGTTCTGGTATTTTTGGTAGTTGTTCTATTGTACTCATTCGTTCCCATAATATCATATGAGGACGATTCGAGATCACCTAACTGGTAGTTTAGACTGTTTGTTTTTGATTTTGTGTTTGTTTTTGATTTATAAGTGTCCGATTTTAGCTCGATGGTTGCCAAAGGCAAATCACAATCGGTAAAATCGGTTGAGAGACTTATGTGTGAGGTGGAGTTTTTTGGGAGGTGTGTTTTGTGAGGAAGGTGCGCGGTTTTTTTAATGTGGCCCGAAGCCCACTGCCTAACTACCAGATAGTTGATCTCGAGAGTTTCCTTTTCTCTTGATGTCACAAGTTTTTAAAGAGCTGACAAAATTTTATAACTTAAGCTTTAGTATCAAGTGCAACAATGCGCCAATACGATCCTACTCTTATAGCGGCGATATCTCGGTCAATACCGGCGTAATCAAGCAAATGCTGCTCAATCGTAACTCGACCTTGTTTTTGGTCAAGCTCCGCCTCGGTTTTACCGCTTCGAAAGCGAACGTTAAGATCAGCAATATTCTCATCAAGAATATCTCCACTTAGCGCCGATTCGACTTCCCTATCCCAAATTTGCCTTGGGTATAAGTGCAAGTAGTTTTTAAAGCCACGAGTTAGAACAACTCCGCTAGTGAATTCATTTCGAAGTTCGGTCGGTATTGTTAACCGGCGCTTATCATCAAGCTTTCGTTCGAAATAATCTACACTTGCCATATTTGTTCTTTTCTTGGGCCTGCCTAGGTTATTTTTTTAATATTAGTGGTGTTTTTGTTTTGGTGGTGCTACCCACTTCTTTCCACTGACTTAACTATACTACCCACAATTACCCACTACAATACCCCAAAATTATTTAATTCAGTCATCAACCCGGCAGTTATTCACAGTTTTGGGGATAACTCTTCAATTTTAAAGATAAAAAGAAATCCGTTATCAACAAGTTCAGATATTGTTGTGATTTTTATTACATTTTGCCAGGCTTATACATTTATCGATGTAAAGAAGCGCTGCAATTGGTTTAAATGTTTCGTATTTTCTTGATTATTCGGCCAAACCATTGGGCGCTTGGGCGAAGTTCTCTTTCGCCTGTCTTGTAATTAACCTGAACTAGCCCAAATCTTGGCCATTTGCCATAAGCCCATTCAAAATTGTCCATCAGACTCCAATGCAAATAGCCTTGGAGTTTAACGCCATTCTTGATAGCATTTTGCATAGCAATTATCGTCTCGGTAATCCACCATTTTCGATTTTTATCAGTCGCATCAGCCAAGCCATTTTCCGTGACGATAATTGGTTTTTTGTACTTGCCATATAATCTCTCCAATGCAAATTCAAGACTTGCTGGATCCATATACCAGCCAACGTCACTTTGTCTTAGTTCTGAATTATGAATTCGGCAACCGAACACTCGATTGCTCTGATAAAAATTAACACCCAAAAAATCGCAGTTGTTTATGTATTTTTTTATGATGTAATCATCCGAAAAATATTGCATTACAGCAAAACTTATCCGACTGACGATAGAATTATCACCAGGGTAATAATAGGCCGTGTTTTTTGCTATGGACACCCGGTATTGCCTACCCATTTTATGAATAGCCTTTGCAACTTGGCAATGAACTCGGGCTAAATTATGTGTTACTACCAGAAATTTAAAAGCACTTGACTGCATCGGTGGCCATTCTTGAGTGTAATAACTTTGCCGTGCATATAGTTCAGGCTCATTAATCGTAATTATGAATTTTACATTTGTCCCAAATTCGCCCATAACCTTTTTTGCATAACGAACAAAATATTTTATATTAGACCTTTTTTCAAAGCCACCCATCTCAGCAAACCAAACTGGCAAAGTAAAATGGAACAACGTCATAATTGGTTCGATATTCCGACGTTTTAATTCAAAAATGTAATCTTTGTAATGAGCGATTGCCTTTGGATCAAATCGTCCCCTTTCCGGCTCAATCCTTGACCATTCCAAACTGAAACGATAGGCATTCATGTGCATTTTTTGCAAAAAATCAAAATCCTGCTCAAAATCACGATAATGGTTGGCTAGTTTACCCGACACATAATTATTCGGGCTTTTTGCCTCTTTTTCAATCTGCGTCCAACTATCCAAATCGTCGTACTGGTACTCGGCTTGGGCAGATTTAACCTTAGCATTTTCAAGTTCCCACACCGTCCACTGATTGTAGTTACCGCCTTCAACTTGATGCGCCGAAGTAGCCGCGCCCCACAAAAAATGCTTTGGAAATTTCGAATTAAATTCAGTCGGTTTCATAATCTAATAATCATTATAAGCCAATCAACGTAACGACTATTGTATTACGTCTTCTCCAAAATGTTTTTGTAACCGCATCGTAATCGAACCTTCGTGTCGACCAAGTAATTTACTGAGTTCTTTCACTGAAAAACCATTTAAAAATTTTTCTTTTAGAAGCTCGTCTTGTTTAGGCTCCCAGGGCTTATAGGCGTTCGGGTAAGTTTCGCGCATCTTAGCGATTTTTTCAGTCCAGCCATTCGCTTTCTTGACTGGTTTTGTCGGCAATTCTTCGCGACGCTTCTTGGCTTCGATTTCAAGATAAGCAAACCGCTTTTTATCCCTTACGGCCTTATCGCGAAGCAAAACATCAATTGTTTGCGCATCCTCACTAACCCTTAGCGCCATTTGATTTATGCCGGATAAATACAAATTGCGCAAATTTTTTACTCGGCTCAAGGCTACGTAACCCATTCCCTCCACAAAAGCTTTTCTAAGATCGATTTTAGCCGCATCGAGCGTCATACCCTGCGACTTGTGAACTGTAATTGCCCAAGCTAGGCGGAGCGGTATTTGCGTAATACTTGCCCGTTTTTTCTCACCGTCTCTTTGTTCCCAAGTATCTGGCATCACTGTCAACACCTTGCCATTTTTAAATTCAACTATTGGGTATTCGGTCGCTGGTTCAAAATCAATTACCGTGCCAATACTGCCGTTTGCGTATTTTTTGTCGAGACTGTTCTTAACGGCCATAACCAAAGCGCCCTTCTTGAGCCGTAATGTTTCTGGCGCAAGTACCGAACGCTGCAAGTTTTCAACATAATTTTTACTGCCAGTCGAAGTTTGTGTATAAAAAAGTTCGTCACCTTCCAGTTGATCCAGCCGCGCCTCATTAATACGATCAACGTCAACATTGACAGTATGAAGCTCCGTTATCTCTTCATCAGACTCTGGTTCCACACCAACTCGACTCAATAGTTTTTCGGCGTGGCTCCGTCTTAACTCACCAGATCTTATGGCATTTAATATATCTAGCAGCTCCTCGTCATCTTGCCGGTGCTGTTCCTCAAGATAACATATTACCGGATCGAGTTCTTGCCAGACCTGACTGTTTACAACAAATCCACCAGCTCGGCTATCGCCACGATTAATTGGTGGCAACTGAAAAAAGTCGCCACTCATAATTATTTGGATACCACCAAAAGGTTCGTCCTTCTTTTTAACCATTCGACAGATATTGTCAATCATATCCAAACGAAAATCATGCAGCATACTTATCTCGTCAATAATCAAGACATCTGTTTTTTCAATAATTTCTCGACGACCTTTTGAGAGGTACTCTAAAAAATTCGGCTGCAATTCGTCAGCTACGCCGATACCGCTCCAAGAATGAATAGTGCTGCCACCTAAATGTGTTGCCGCTAGGCCAGTCGTAGCAGTTACTGACACGTATTTACCGCCAGACTTGGCTAATCGAATAAATTGATTTAACACAAAAGTCTTACCGGCCCCCGCCGGTCCAGTTAGTAAAACGCTTTCTCCCGAAAGCATAATTTCTAGCACCATCCCCTGATTCATTGTTCTAATTATAGCTTAGAAATGAAGCTTTCGCTGACTTTTACAAATAATATTTCAAAAATAGCGCTTTTCTGTCGTTCGCTCTCATTAATTTACGTCAACGACAAAACAACCGGTTCTAAAATAAATTACGGGTGACGTTCGGCGGGCAGCACCCAATTTGGCATAAAATGGTAGTCCATTTTTGCAAATCAGGGGCGGACCGGACGGCAGGACCCGCAAAAATTAAATGACACCCTAACCTCTTGGTGGTTCACCTTCTGGATCGTCAAGCAATTTCTTGGACTTTACCTCAAAACGCTTACCAGTCACTGTGCCGGTAATATAATCCTCGTTAATTAGATTAACAAAAGTGTCCAAATCATTGCCATCCATGATAATTATGGCATCATTATCATCAGTCATCAGTTCAAGCTGCATATCGTCGGCATACTCAATCACCTGCTTTTGAGTAATAGCCCCAACCTCAATTTTTTGTAATTTATTTACCGTCTTTTTACGCTCACGTACCATCGACTGAAGGTCTAAACCTTCTGGAAAACTAAGTTTATAAAAATTCTCAATTTCGGCAACTTTCTTATCAGCTAGAGCCTGTTTTTTATAGTCATAGTTAAACATGTGCTCAAACTTTGCTTGATTAAAGATAAAAATATCTTTATCGATAATCAAAACTTGATTATCGTCTGGCACTTTCAAACCGGCGTCAGCGCTAAAAGCGCCAAACTTACCATTCTTAAACTCCCAAGCCGTTGATCCCTTTAACACTTGGCCTTGTGATATTAATTTCACCGCATAAAAAGGCTTGAACAACGGGTCTCTTTTGAGTGTAAAACGTGCCAGAATCCCTTTTATCGTTTTAAATTCGTGGTCTTGTTCGTTAAATTCTACGATGTCATTTCGCTGTGCTTCAATAAGATTAAGCAGAGTCTCGGCTCGGCCAACATTCTCGAGGTTAGTTCGAAGCAGAACATTTTCTTCATCTTCGGATAATTCGAATTCTCGCACTCCTAGTCCGGTGCCAGCACCCATAGTCACAAAATTAATCAAATCAAACAAAAACAGCGGTTTAATTTGGGCATTTAATTCACTATCAAACTTAGTCGAATACGGTGTGTAGTGTTTATTAAAAAGAAAGAATTCAACGTCCAATTCTTTTTTTATCTCATCGGTTTTATTTGCCCATAAAAAAATGTCTGTAACTTCGCGTTTTTCTTCCATATTATTTTCCTATATATTTTTGATAAATAATTTAACTAATTGATATAGCCGGACATTTTGCCTTCACGGGCTTTATTTGCCCATTCGTCAGCCAATTCATTGGTTGGACTACCGTTATGGCCCCTAACCCAAATAAGTTGCGCATTCGACTTCTTATAAAGCCGATGAAGTTCCTGAACGATATCAAGATTTTTAATTGGTGAGCCTTTTTTCGTCCAATTATTAGCCTCCCAGCTATTTCCCCAATTTGTAGCGACATTAATCCAAAATTGGCTATCAGTAAAAATCTGACACTCCGCATCTTTTGCATCAGACAACGTTGCAATTAGAGCCTTGCCTTCCATACGAATATTGGTTGAAGATGGATCATAGCCAACAATTGCCGGAAAACCGTCTTTTATTACTGAAAATCCACCTGGACCAGGATTAGGGCTACAGCTTCCGTCGGTATAATATGTAATCATATTTTTCCATTTTACTACAATTACAAGCGTAAGTCCTATAAAAATGTATTTGATATTAATAAACATAAGTATGATAATAATGATTGTTAGGACGATTTCGTCCACAGAAAGGGCTAAAATGTCGAAAGATAAGCAAAAGCGCGAGACAAAAAAACCTTCAACAAAAAAAGCAAAGAAATAGCTCACAAAAATTAATTGAAAATAACTAAAAACGCTGCAAATATTTTGTAGCGTTTTTAGTTATGACATTTCAATGCGTTTTGCTCGTCTTCTAGTAAGTATTACTGTTGAAAAAGCTAGGTTTGAGCAAAATAAATATAGTGGATAAGCAAAGGCCGTAATGGCGTAACTTTCTAACGTCAATAAGGTGCAAAACGCTCCCATAAACGAAAGGTAGAACGAAATCCAAGCCTCTTCTCCCGGCTTGTTCCAGGCATGAACTAAGGTAGGTACCGCCCCGATTATATCAATGACAATGCTGGCCAAAACCGCAACCCACGGTGAATTGAAAATCTGCCATAAAATTATTCCGATTATCGCTCCAATCAAACAGAGGCCGTCAAGCCGTTCAAATTTTTTATAGCCATATTTCCAACCAAATATTACTACCAAGATAGTTGAAATCGCCGAGCAAGTCAGCAACACTACCGTCGTATACTGACCATCATAAATTGCCGCTACGAGCGAAATTGATGTCAATAAAGTCCAGATAAGCCAGGTTACGATTTTTGGCTTCACTCGCCTCTTGATTACGCCCACAAGATACGGTACCGTACCGGCGATAAAAAGGAGGCTACTTAAAATTACCAAAAATGTTTTCATGGTTAAATCTAACCGAGTTCGTTAATAGCAACTCGTTTCTGCTCAGTCGTATCACGATCACGAATCGTAACCGTATCATTTTCAAGTGTGTCAAAATCAATTACCACACAGTAAGGTGTGCCGATTTCATCCTGGCGACGATAGCGCTTACCGATATTGCCATTGTCGTCCCACATCACAGCGCCATATTTTTTCTTTAGAATCGCGTAAACTTCCCGGGCCTTTGCCACTAGCTCTGGCTTATTTTTAAGCAAAGGCGATACTGCATACTTGATAGGTGCTAAATTTTCTGGAAACTTCAAGAAAACACGTTTTTCGCCATTAACCTCATCCTCAGTATAAGCCGTTGATAGAACCGCCATAATAGCGCGCTCTACACCAAAGCTTGGTTCAATAACGTGAGGAATAAATTTCTCGTTTGTGCCCTTAACGTTGTATTCCATGCTCTTGCCAGCTTCGCGCTGAATATTGCTTAAATCAAAGTCAGTTCGATAAGCTAAGCCGAGTAATTCTTCGCGACCAATTGGAAAATCAAATTCAAAATCGACCGTCCGTTTGCTGTAATGAGCTCGGTCGGATTCCGGCACTTCATATTCGTGAATCGACTCAACAGGCAAACCGATTGCCGCACACCAATCCCAAACCAATTTGCGCCACATTTCGAAAGACTCTTCCCACTTCTTTGGATCAACGAAGTATTCGATTTCCATCTGCTCAAACTCGCGTGATCGAAAAACAAAATCACGTGGTGAAATTTCATTTCGAAAAGCCTTACCTTGCTGACCAACGCCAAACGGCAAATCTGGATAAAAACTATCAATAATATTTTTGTAATTTGTAAAAATACCTTGGGCTGTTTCTGGTCGTAAATAACTTATACTAGCATCATCACTGACTGGACCGACATGAGTCTGAAACATCATGTTAAACTGCCGAGGGGCGCTTAGGGTACCCTCTTTGCCGCAATCCGGGCACTTAGTAATATCTATCTGATCGGCACGAAAACGGCCCTTACAATTAGCGCATTCAACTAGTGGGTCGCTGAAAGTATTAACATGACCACTCGCCTTCCAGACTTTTTGATTCATAAGGATGGCCGCATCGACACCATACATGTCTTCACGGTCTTCAACGAACATCTTCCACCAAAGGTTTTTAATATTGCGCTTTAAGGAAACGCCTAGTGGGCCAAAATCCCAAGTACCACTTAATCCCCCATAGACATCACTACCAGGATAAATAAAACCACGACGCTTTGCCAAGCTGACAATCGCTTCCATTTTTTCGTTCTTAATATTTTCACTCATAATTATCCTTAATTATATCAGCTTCAAACGTTTTATGTCACCTATACTGCGGCGTGTTGGCGTGTCACAAATAAACAATCTTTAATAATAGGTTCGACACCACCAATTTGAGCTAAGACTTTCAGCGGTTTTGTAGCAATTAATCTAAGTAGTTTAATATGAGCTGCGCTAAGTTCACCATTTTCGTTTGGTCTTAGCCCTTTTTCGTTAGCATCATATTGATATTTCGAATCTTCTAAAATTTTATTTCCGTCACAATCATTCCAAAGACTAAGTTCATAACCGGTTAACATAGCATAACGCAGATAAAACCAGCTTTCGACTAATTCGAAGCTAATCGAATTATTGTCTAGTCCTGCAAATAGTTCTGCCAACAAATCAAACCACTCCGAGCTATCCGTTGACTCACTTGCAACCGAAATAAGTTTAATAACAGAGTACGCAAATTGCATTCGATCATAATCTTCCATAATGTGACTAAAAAATCGCATTAACCGAGCCGATGTTAAAACACCCAAATCGCCCTTGCCTTCAATAATCGAGACTTCACAAATTGAAAAAAGCTCAATGCCACCCGACAAACGACTTTTTTCTTTTCGAACACCTCGAGCCATAACGCTAACTCGACCGTTGGGAGTTAACAACTGTAGAATGCGGTCAGCCTCACCATAATTAGTCCGGCGCAATACAATGGCCGGTATTTTATTGTTTGTCATAGCAAAACGCTCTTTACCGCTGCAATTAAATCCGACGGTCTCATCGAGGCTTTGTCCAGGATACGCTTTACGCCATATGGTTTTAGGTTTTCAATAGTTAGTTCGCTTGCAAGATTGCTACAAATAATAATTGGTATCCTACTTGTGTCATCGTAGGTTTGGAGCTCATGCATAAGGGTAAACGCAGTGCTACCAGTTAATAGAACGTCCAAAATTATGGCGTCCGGATGAACTTTATCAACCATCTCAATAGCCGATAACGCGTGTAATGAAACCGCCGTATGATAATTCTCTTTTTTCAGAGCTCGGGCAAATTGCTCCGCCAGCCACTCGTCGTCTTCAACAATTAAAACCGTTGGCTGATTCATAATAAGCTCAGTTGCTTTGACGATTGTAAATCTACGTAAAAAGTCGCGCCATCACGGTGCCGCGTGATGCCAACACTACCATTCATGGCATCAGCAAATTGACTAACGATATACAGACCAAGCCCACTGCTCTGTGGCCTGGCGTGAACGGGCGTAGATGAAGCACCTTCCAATTTTTTGTTAAGCATTTTAAGCGTATCCTTTGGCAAGGCCGGACCATAATCACGAACGCCCAATCTAACAAACTGACCAGCAGCGCAAGTTTCAATTTTTATCTCTACCCTCTCACCATTTTCGGTGTAATTTAGGGCATTATCACTGAGATTCATAATAATACGCCGCAACAAATCACGATTGCCAACTAATAGCAGTGGTTTTCTAGTTGATACAAGTTTGAATTGTCGATTATGTGCCCTAAAAAGAGGTGTCATTTCTCGAATGACATCTTCGCAAAGTTGTTTTGGGTTGATTGGCTCAAGCTTGAATAGTGAATCCGATAATCTTGCCGAATAAGTTAGGTCGCAGGTTAAGCGCAAGGCTTTTTCGGTTGTCAGGCTAATCTGACGCAACATGCGTTTTTGTTCTTCCGCCGAAGCGCTGCCCTCTTCGAGCATTAATGACAGCTGACGGACCAGCGTAAGCGGCGATTTTAGTTCATGCGCCGCAACGACAACCGAAGGCAGACCATTGACCAATTCCCCCTCTTGCGATTGTTCACACTCCCACTTGTCCGTACTCATATATATCATTGTAGCACGCAAAATTTATAATAAATTATTCTAGTTTTCAGTATCGAATTTCTGTTTGACAATCTGAATGTCATTCTTTAAAGACTTCAAATCTTGCTCGATTTCAGTTGCCAACTTTTCCGCTTCCTTATATTTATCAAGCGCCTCTTCAAGCGAAAAATCCTCACCATCGAACCACTCAACCAACTTTGTTAAATCGGTTGTTTTTTCAGAAATAGTTTTATTTTTTGACGACATCTTTTACCTCCGCTTTCATTATATTTTCACTTGTTTCAACCTCAATTGTTTCACCAACCGCCTGTAGTCCTCTAACAATGGCATACCCCCTAGCTAAAACTACATTCGGATTAAGCTGCGATAAGACGCTTTTAAGCGAAGCTACGGTTCGAGATTGGTCATCAATAGCATCTTCAATAGTGCTAATAATTTGATTAATCATACCGCCTATTGATTGCTTTTTTTGATCAATTAACTGTAATATTTTTGGTAGCAAGGAGCTAAGTTGATACCTAATTAGTCGAATCGACTCCGCCTTATCTGGCACTAGAATTTGGGCGGCATTACTCGGCGTTGCTGCTCGGACGTCAGCCACAAGATCAGCTAAAGTTATATCGACCTCGTGTCCGACGCCAACTAAAGTTGGAATTCGGCTACCGGCAATTGCTCGAACCAGCGGCTCGTCATTAAATGTCGCTAAATCATCGGCACTACCGCCGCCACGGATTATTACCAAAACTTCTGGCAGTAATTCTTGCTGGTTAAAATAATTTATTGCTCGAATAATCTGATCCGGCGCGCCCTCACCCTGAACTTGGACATGCGCTACATTGACTCCCACGCCACCCCAGCGATCATTTAGTATCTTGATAAAATCAGCATAACCAGCCGCTTGCGTACTGCTGATAACCGCAATTCGCTGTGGAATTTGTGGCAGCAGTCGCTTTCGCTCTGGCGCAAATAAGCCCTCAGCTTCAAGTTTTGCCTTTAAAACTTCAAAACTTTTTTTAATAGCACCTTCGCCACTTGGACGAATTGATTTAACCGTTAGACTAAATTTGCCCCATTGGGTTATTTTTGGCGTCGCCGATATAATTACTTTCATGCCATCTTCGATTGGCACGCGTAGTTGCCAGACCGTCATAAAACAATTAATGCTTCCTTCGCTATCTTTAAGATCAAAGAAAACATATTTCCCTTGATTGACTTTAAAAGAAGCTACTTCACCTTCAATTTGTACAATTGGATAAGCATACTCAAAAGTCTGGTTAACGACAGCGATAAAATCGCCAACGCTAAAAATCAGCGGGTTTAGAGATTTTTCCATATTTATTGATCGTTAATTGATAAAAAACATAGCCAATTACTGTCGTAATCACGAATAGTGTCGATCTAGCTAGCAACGTACCAGCAATCGCCACATTAGCCTGAATGCTAGATGACGTAATTAAAAAGCCGACCATTAACGTTTCAAAGGCCCCCATACCGCTAGGTGTAACGGCAAAAATGCTAGCTATCAGCGCCAAGCCAAAAGCGACAAAGAAAAGCGCTGGATTAACATAACAATTAAGCGACAAGAAGACAACGTATATTAAAGACGCATCAAGAATATTTGAAGCCATGGCACATAAAAATGGACCAATAAGTATTTTCTTATCTTTAATAATTTCAAGATAATCTTGATGGACGTCACCAAAAAATTTATCAACCGATTCTGGTTCAAGAATTTGGCTTTTCTTGCCGCGAGTAAAAACAGACCCTAGCTTGTTGACCACTCTAGTAAGCCAACCCGACATTTTTATCATGCGCATATGATTACTAAGCATATACAAGCCAAAGACAATAATACCAACTGTTATCAAGATAATTATAAAAGCAACTGTCGCTAAAACTTTATTGATAGCATGGTCGAAGAAAAGCGCAATAACAGATACGGATAAAATTACAACAAAGCTAGCAAAAATGAGCGCGTAACGGACAATCTGTGAAGTAATTGCCCGACTAGCACTAACCCCAAAGCGATTTAACATCCAGCTTGTATAAGAAAAGCCCGCCGCACCAGGAACCGGTATGATATTATCAACAAAGTTTGATTCTACCGAAATACGCAAAACCTTCCGCCAAGAGATAGCCTTTAAATCACCCTTTGCAGCCAAATACGTAGCAGTTATGCCAGCTGTCGTGCAGTAGCTTAATAATTGCACCGGAATAGCTAGCAAGAAGATGCCGACATTAACCTTGCCAACAACAAGCCAAGCTTGAGCAATCTGTTTCCAGCCAACAATAATGACAATCGCTAATAACAAAAAAGTAATTAGCGTCAACTTTTTGCGAAATGACCATTTTTGAGTCGACATACTAAATACAATTATAGCATCCAAAAGCCCGCCGACAACGTATAATAGGTTTATGTATATAACTATTTTAGGCCGACAACCCGAGCTAGGCATCGCTGAACTCGAAAGAATTTTTGGCGGCAAAGCGATTTCGATAACTTCGCCCCAAACAGCTAGCATCGATACTGATGATTTTGACATTAGGCTTTTTGGCGGCGTGCCAAAAGCTGGCAAGATAATTGAAGAGATTTCAGCCTCGAACTGGCGCCAGGCAAGCCAGAAAATCATCCAGCTCTATTATGACAAATGGCTATCATTTGAAGGTAAAATCACTGTTGGCATTAGCGCTTACGATCTAGACATAAGTTCACGAGAAGTCCAACAAGTTGGCATCATATTAAAGCAAAAACTTAAAAGAGCCGGCATTAGCATGCGCTTAATTCCGAATACCGAGCCGGCGTTAAATACAGCCGTCAGTCACCATAATAAGTTGGGGCTGTCTGCTAATAAAGTCGAAATCTTAATTATTGGAGCTGATAACGGTAAAATAATCCTAGCTGAAAGCAATGGCGCCCAAAATATTACGGCTTATGCCAACCGCGACCAAAAACGCCCACGTCGTGACGCCTTCGTTGGTATGCTGCCACCAAAATTAGCCCAAATCATGATAAATATGTCAGGCATAAGTAATCCTAAAGATTGTGTTCTGCTTGATCCATTTTGTGGCACCGGTACAATCTTGCAAGAGGCCCTCCTAATGGGCTACACCGCCTATGGCACCGATCTTTCCGAAAAGATGGTCAGTTACACCCATGACAATATTGAATGGCTTAACGAGGAATATCACGCCAAATTTGACTACAAAGTAAGCGCAATTGATGCAACTACTGCCAAATGGCAATCTCCAATCAATGCCGTCGTTAGCGAAACTTATCTCGGCCAACCGTTTAGTGCACCGCCATCCCCAGCTAAGCTGGCTGAAGTTTCAAAAAACTGCAATCACATTATTACCGATTTTCTAAGAAACTTGCACTCACAAATTCAGCCAGGTACGCCAGTTTGCATTGCCGTACCAGCCTGGCGCGACCCAAGAGGCGACTTTACTCACCTACCCTTCATCGAAACCATCGCTCAATTGGGCTACAAACCGTATGAATTTCATCATGTTTCTAAAAACGACATGCTGTATTACCGCGAAAATCAAGTCGTTGCCCGCGAATTGCTAGTTTTAACTAGAATATAAATTTGCATTTACAAACATATAGGGTCTTGCCGCTCGGTCCACCCTATCTCAATCTCATCCAGTTTTATACAACGCTGCTTTTAATCGTCCACTATCATTACTTTATATCAACGGATTGTGCGAAGCAGCCAAACGCCACGTGCTGGCCTATGACCACACGTAGAGTGTGCCGTTGATATAAAGTAATGATAGTGGACTTATTTGGGCTGTATTGAAAAATTTATGACTTGCTGCAAAATAAATTTAAATTTTTAATTAAAATTGAGTTGTCATTATTTTAATAACCATAAACTAGCCGATGCCATTGTTCCCATTACCAAACATATCTGCCAGCCCAAGTTTTGATAAGGAGCCCGAGGCCCTTATTCGAACCTGGAGCGAAAAGCCCGTGTTTGATAATGGCGTGTGATAGCAGCGGTCAAGATGGCCGAAACTGTGGTTTAAGAAAAAAATGGATTGAGCGGAAAACACACAAGATAAACGGTTATTAAATCTTCGCCGTTACCCTTGACTATAACCCCTATATTTGTTAGAATTAGTTAGATTTTCATATAAAAACGATTTTAAGGAGCTATGTAGATGTCACACGTTAAAGCAGGCGGTACAGCCAAAAATATCCACAACAACGCCGGTCAACGACTCGGTGTTAAGCGCTTTGGTGGTCAATCTGTCCGCACTGGCGAAGTTCTCGTCCGTCAGACCGGTTCAACCAAATTAGCTGGTCCAGGCACATTTATGAGCCGAGACTTTACGATTCATGCCGCTACTGACGGTTTAGTTGGTTTTAGCCAAGTTCGCAAAAGTCGTTTCACTGGCAAGACTTCTCCACGAACTCAAGTTTCAGTTCAATAGTCTTTCGTACAAAATAAAAAACTACCCGCTCTCGGGTAGTTTTTTAATATCACAATTTATTTATTCAGCTTTAGAAGGCAACATGCCAAGATGGAACTTAACCCTCTCCACAACATCACCGATCACAACCTGTGATTTAACTAGATAATCATCAGCACCCAACGATTCGGCCCGTTCTTTATCCTTGGGCTGGCTTAGGGCTGTTAGCATGATAATCCGGATATTTGACGTTTGCGGCGTATTGCGCAAGATATCAAGAACATCAAACCCGCTAATCTTCGGCATCATCGCATCAAGCAAAATAAGATCAGGCTTAAATTTTATAGCCGACGACAAAGCGTCTTCGCCATTAGCTACCTCAGCAATTTCAAAACCTTCCATCTCGAGACGAGATCGATAAACTCCGGATAGAGCGGCATCATCTTCAACTAATAATATTTTCTTTTTTGTTTCCATACTTGCCTCTTATATTACTACATTTATATATTAACACAAAGTCTTATAGCTTAAGCAATTCTTTAGCTTTTTCAAGTTGAGGATCAACGCCGGCATCAATATTGGTCTGGGTCAAGGAGACTACCGTGTCGGGCGTTATGCCATCCTTGGTAATATTCCGACCATTTGGCGTGTACCAACGCGCAACGGTCACTTTTAGCTGAGCACCACCATCAAGTGAAATCAACTGTTGAACACTGCCTTTGCCAAAAGTCTGCTCACCAACAATTTTTGCCACACCGTAATCTTGTAAAGCTCCAGATACAATCTCACTAGCACTAGCGCTAGCGCCGTTCACTAGCACGACCGTTGGAATATCTTTTAAGATAGCGTTGCTGCCAGATTTTAACGTATCAGTAACCACGCCGTTTTTGCGCTCAGTGACAACCACTTTGTCATTAAGCCACAGGCTTGCAACGGTGACGGCAGAATTTACATAACCACCTGGATTACCCCTGAGATCAAGAATAACCGATTTAACACCCTGCTTAACAAAACTATCTGCAGCAGCTTTGGCTAAACTTCCAGTTGAATCATCAAATCGGCTGATAGTAATTACGCCCACTCCGTTATCAATGCCGCTCGTTACACTCGGATTGTTAATAATAGCCCTAGTAACCGTAAAATCTTTAATCTCTTCACCGCGCTGTATCTTTAACTTTACCGTCGTGCCCTCATCGCCACGAACTTGGTCCACGGCTTTATCAACTGTCCAGCCAGAAACTAGCTGATCATTTATCTCCAAAATAGTATCATTGGCTAATAAACCAGCTTTTATAGCCGGATTGTCGGCAAGAACACTCAAAATTGTAACCTTCTCATTTTTTATACCAATTACAGCGCCAATACCGCCACCAATATTGCCCTCAAGCCCATTATTATAATCCGCAGCTTCAGCCGCAGTCATATAGACAGTATAGCTGTCCCCCGCCGCTGTAACTAAACCGGCATTAGCTCCATTGATTAATGTCTCGGTATCAAGTTTGCCGTCATATTTGGATGCTAATACATTGTACGTCGCCTCAACCGAACTGAGGTCGATACTTGCGGTGTATGATTTATAACCAAAAATTTGACCGACAAAAGCCTCAATCTGATAGTGATAGCACCCAGCAGCGTAACCAGCCCCTAGGGCAACCGCAATTAGAATAAACCACACTGTCGAGGAAAATTTTCTGTGAATGCGCCTTCGCTTGGGAGCATGGGTATCATCATGAGCATGAGCTTGCTCTTGCTCGACGGTTTTATTGTCTTTTTTGGTCATTACGTCTCCTCTATAACCAGATTTTTCTACTGCATACTAGTATATCGCAGATATCTGAGAATTTGCTATAAAAGTTATGCTTTTCAAGCTAAAGTTCTATCGATCATAAAATCTCAAGAAAACTACGCCCGTCGTCTTTATATCCATAGTGCTATATTCGCCCGTGCTACCAAAGTTATACTGGCTAACATGGACCCAATCACCACTAACAGATTCAACTATCATTAAGTGCCCTACCGGCGAAAAACCAGGAGTAGCCGGCAATACTACGGCATCACCCGCTTGTGGATTATCGACTCGATACGCGCCGCTATAACGTGGAGCGCTCAAGACCCATTCATAAGCCATTCCGCTACCATTAAAGCTACCAACATACTTACCAAATCTTGAATAAAGAGCCCATGCCACATAGCTAACACACTCTCGATTATAAAGGGCCCACGGATCAGAATAAGAGTCCATGCTGCCACAATAAGGGTAGCCGTCAGCCCCACAGCCATAGTTACCACTGAAATTTGCCCAGACAAATGACCCATACACGCCAGAATTAATACTGTGGCTATTAAAATAGGCCTTTTGAGTGGCAGCGGCGTCAGCTAATTCCTGTTTTGCCGTCGCAATTAAACTCTGGTAAGCCGATTCTTCGTTATTGGTCTTATCCAGAATATTTTGCTGCTCACTCTTCATAGCATTCAAGCTCTCTTGCTGAGCCTTTTGTTTATTAAGTACAGCCTCAACTTCGTCCTTTTGGCTGTTTAGCTCATCTTTTAAGCTCTTTATATCGGCAATAGTCGTAGATAGTTCAGATCTTACTGACGAGCGGTACTCTTGCTTGTCTAAATAATCTCCAATACTTTTGCTGCTGGCTAACATCTCTATCGGCGAAATTTTGTCATCAACATACATATTTGCAATCGTAACACCTAAGGCGTCCTGATTATCCTGGATTTTTTTCTCCGTATCGGCAATTTGCTGAGTAAGTTGGTTATATTTAGCCTGACTCAAATCAATTTCAGATTGTGCTGTTGATATCTGAATATTTAAAGTATCAATTTTATTTTTTAATGTGTCCGCTTGACTAGCCAAGGCCACGGTCTGAGCCGTATAACTATCAATCTCGCTCTGGCGCGCATCTATTTCAGCCTGACAGTCCGCCACTGATCCACAGGCATAGACATTATTGCCTAAGCGCCAAAGTTGCATTGGCGTTAAGACTGCAAGCAAGACAGCCACCAAAACCAGCACCGACTTTTTTAGCAAACCATTTTTTGCGTCTTTTGATTTAAATTTTTTCATTGATATTTTCATGACTTTAAATATTTCCGTGTTGCCAATGTCGAAGAAATAATCCCGATGATTGAGCCGACAGCTATCATTGCTAAGACAACCACCACGATATATTTGGAAGCCAGATCAATCGTTGGTTGAACGGATACTTCGTAACTAGCTAATATTCCTGATGATTTATATAGTCCCCAGAGACCAATTCCACTGGCAATAAGCGCCGCAATCAGTCCATAGATAATCGATTCAATCAGGAACGGGCCTCTGACAAACGACTTATTTGCTCCAATCAAGTTCATCATTTGAATTTCTTCGCGACGGTTGAAAATTGCCATACTAATCGTATTAAAGATAATAAGCGAAGAGATAGCCACAAAAACTACACCAACTATAATGCCAATTTCTTGAATAAAGTTAACAACTCGACCAATTGATTTGATCGTATCTCGCCTCTCGCCCGCAAAAGACGGCGCATAATCAGCATTTAGATGCTCCTTAACAAGGTCATCATTACTTACAAATTTTTCCAGCTCGCTCGTGTCATTGATATCTTTAACAACCACTCGAAGCGTTGCTGGGTTCATATTAGTAGCTACTTTAATTGCGTCTAAGACAGCCGAGTTATCGCTATTTTCCTGAGCAATTTGATCTCGAGCTTCATTTGCACTAATGTAAGTAACTGACTTAACCGATGAAAGCGCCTCAACTTCCGCTTTTAGCTCATTGCCAACTTCGTCTGTTGTATCGGTTTTTAGATAAATCGACATGTCAACCTTATCGCCCAAATCACTAATCGTATCGGTCAAAATAAATCTCGAGGCCGCAACTATAAAGACAATCAACAGCGTGATTGTCATTACTGCCGTGGCTGCAACTGACAGCCAAGAGTTTCGAATAAAATTTTCAAATCCATACCGAACAATGCGGTAAAACGTCAGCAACCTTCGCTTCTTCATCTTATGCCTAGCAAAAGCTTTCGAATCCATCTTTTTTCGTATCATCATTGTCGATAACTCCCCTCCGCCTGATCGCCCGTAACTTTACCGTGATCAAGCGTAATAACGCGGCGTTTCAACTTGTTTACGATATCAACATTATGCGTCGTCAATAAAACCGTCGTGCCGTATTTATTGATCTTTTCGAGCAAACGAATAATGTCCCAGCTATGCTTTGGATCAAGGTTACCCGTCGGCTCATCGGCAATTAAAATCTTCGGCTGTCGAACAACCGCCCTGGCAATCGCCACGCGCTGCCTTTCACCACCAGATAACTGGTGTGGAAACTGTTTTTCTTTACCATTTAAGCCGACCAATTCGATAACCTTAGGAACAGTACTTTTAATCTCGTGCCGAGTCATACCGGCAATTTCAAGTGCAAAAGCAATATTTTCAAAAACCGTGCGCTGCGGCAAAAGCTTAAAATCCTGAAAAACTACGCCAATCTTACGGCGCAACATTGGAATTTGGTTATCTTTAAGCGTATCGTAATCAATTCCACCAACCACAATCTTGCCACTGTTTGGCTTCTCTTCGCGAGTCAATAGTTTTAACAATGTCGATTTGCCAGCCCCGCTGGTACCGATTAAAACCACAAATTCGCGCGGTTCAATAAATAGGCTAACTCGATCGAGCGCTGGACTAAGATCTTTTCCGTATGTTTTTGTTACCCTATCTAATAGAATCATTCTCGAGAACAATTATAACATAAGTATTAAACCTAAGAAATTGTAGGATTTACAAAAACACAAGCTGTGCGGCTAACTTGCTAAAGATGTTTCGTTAACAGGCGCTTGCACTATGTCGTCATTTTCAGTATTGCTGTCGACGGCCCTTTTCTGAATCATAGCTTCGCCAGCTTTTACCCAATAAATATCTACATCATCAGTGTTTAACTGGCTAGCTAATTCTTCCGGCAATTCGCTGGCCTTGATACCGATAAAATGGTCTTCACTGTCATTTTCAGGAGAATAAATATAATATTCCCCTACATTCGTAGCATCGAGCTCGATTAGTTGTTTGGCAGTGGCAATAGTCGTTACCGTGTCCACTCCATCACCGACAAAAGGCGCATTACGGAAACAGGCACCTTCGCTAATGGCAATTTCCTCGTCACTAGCAAGCGCACAAACTCTAATTTCCTTAGCCTCAATACCATTATTATCTACTAAAACATCTGGGTTAGCTGCATTCTCTTTGTAATCCGCAAGCGTAAAATTATTGTCTGTAAAGCCTTGATTTTTTTCAACCAAATCAGTGCTCATATCTTCGATTTTAGTAGAATCTGCAGCACGCAAAAAAAAATTAGCGGCCGGCTCCTTTAAAACAGCCACAGAAGTCGCAGCAACCAATGCTAGCGCAGCCGCAGCTAAACCCCTTCGCGCCTTGGCCAATTTATATTCTGGGTTATGACTGTAACTTTCTTGTGACGAAATGTTATTAGAATAATTTTTCATGTTAATTTTCGTTCCTTACTTAAACCAACCATACCACTTATGATAAAAAATGTCAATACCGAGGCGCTAGGCAGTTTGATTAAATTCTAAGTAGGCCTCAATGAAACCGTCAATATTGCCGTCCAAGACCGCTTGGGCATCACGCTCTTCGTGCTTGGTGCGAGTATCTTTTACCATTGTATACGGCTGAAGCACGTAATTGCGAATTTGCGAGCCCCAGTTAGCTGATTCACCAGCTTGCAAATCAGAAATATCCGCGACGTGTTGCTCAATTTGAAGTTGTAGCAACTTTGATCGCAAAATTTTCATCGCCATTTCGCGGTTTTGGAGTTGCGAACGTTCGTTTTGGATTGCTACAACCGTGCCGGTTGGGATATGCGTAATGCGCACGGCGCTATCGGTTGTGTTAACTGACTGACCGCCTTTGCCACCGGAATGGTAGACATCGATTTTTAGATCTTTATCATCAATTTTCACTTCTTCTGGTTCATCAATTTGTGGCAAAACTTCCACCAAGGCAAAACTGGTCTGTCTTAGGTTATCACTATTAAAGGGACTGAGCCTAACTAGCCTATGGACACCGTGCTCGCCGCGTAATTTACCGTAGGCATGCAAACCAGATACTTCAATGACGCAGGATTTGATACCAGCCTCTTCGCCGTCCGAACTCTCAACGACCTTGGCGGACATACCGGATTTATCGGCCCAACGCAAGTACATTCGCTCGAGCATTTCTGTCCAATCCTGCGCATCCGTGCCACCAACACCGGCACTTAATCGCAAAATAGCATTTTTGTCATCATGTTTACCATGAAATAAAAGATCTTTACGCAATCTGTTAAATTCTGTTTCCAGAGCATCAATTTCATCGGCAAATTCCGGCAACAAACTATCGTCTCCAAGTTTGATTAGCTCAATTATATCAGCCACTTGAGCTCTTAAGATAATCCAAGGCTCAACCTCGCTAGATAGCATTGCTAACTGTTTATTTTTTGCCTGAGCATCGGTTGGGTTATTCCAGATTTCCGAATTAGACAATTGAGCAGTTAGTTCAGCAATCGTGCTCTGTTTTTCGACAATCGCAATCCGCCCACAAGCGCTATCAATCTGCGATAGTAGATTGATTACCTTTTTTTGAAGCGGTTGCATAATGGTTTAAAGCGCCCTTACTGCGGCACAAAATTGCTCGCCACGATCAACGTAGTTTTTAAATAAGCCAAAGCTAGCGCTAGCTGGACTTAACAAGACCGCGCCACCATTTTTACTTTTTGATAGGATACCTTGAGCAAGATTGACGACCAAATCCATCGTCATGTCTTGATTTTTTACAATAACAAAATCCATGAAGCCAGCCGCAAGGCACGATTTACCAATAATTTCCGCCTCATCCCCGATTAAGATTGCGCCAACATCGTGTTTCGTTAGTTCAACCGCTAATTCAGAAAAATCCGAGCCTTTCGAAGAACCGCCCAAAATTATAACTTTTGGACCGTCAAATGAGCGCAAGGCAGCAATTGCCGAACCGGGCGTCGTGGCGATGCTGTCATCATAATATTTTATGCCGTTTACTTCCCTAACAAACTGCAATCTGTGCGGCAATCCCTTAAAGTTATGCAGACCCCGCTCAATCACACCGCTATCGTTAACAATCGCCCAAACGGCATTAATAGCAACGCAAGCATTGTCAAGATTATGAATTCCAGTTAGTTGTAAGGTGTTAATTGAACAAATCTTTTGTTCACCATAGAAAAAGCTGTCACCCGAAACATGCGCAGTGCTTTGATCTTGATAACCAATTAAGCTTGCTCTTGAGTTTGAGGAAATCTCACTACAATATTTATTAGATTTGTTGTAGATAAGTAAATCAGTCGCAGTCTGGTGCTTGGTAATATTGGCCTTAGCCGCAACATACTCTGCCATATCTTTATGAACGTTAAGATGCTCTTGCTCAATAAATAGGACGATAGCAATATGTGGCGATTTTTCTAAATCCCAAAGTTGAAAACTCGATAGCTCGTAAACAACATAATCTTCCGGCTGCACATCCTTGAGAACATCTAAAGCTGGTTTGCCAATATTACCGATTAGCCAGACTTTTTTGCCAGCCTCTTCAAGAATACTTGCAATCAAGCTAGCCGTTGTGCCTTTTCCCTTGCTGCCAGTTACACCAATGATGGTTGCTGGACACTTATCAAAGAATTCATTCGTGCCAGACCATACCTTACCATTCGTTTTTATCTTATGAGGCGATAGTCCGGGCGTGCGAACGACTAAATCAAAATCCTGCAGTTTTTCAAAGACATTCTCACCAATAATTGAAGCAACACCCGATGGAATTGGTACTTCCGGTGTGGTCTCATTAACAATGGTTATTTGATTACTTTTGTCCTGAGAAAAATATCGAAAACTTGATTCACCCTCGACACCGTACCCTGCGATTGCAATTTTCATATTAGCCCCTCACTGATAAGATTTAAATAACGGTTCAATTTTTTCGCTTAGATCAACTAGTTCTTGGCGTTCACCGCTGCTAACAGCCGCGAGAACCCATTTTTCTTCTTTCATAAAGCTTCTAGCCGTGTCAACCATACGCTCAAGCGAAACTTTTTTAATCATTTCTGGAACTTTTTCATAATCTTTTATAACACCATCGTCAAAATATCGTTGTGTATAAAAGGCCCGAACTTGTGATACTGTCTGCGCCCCCATTTGATAACGACCAAGTGCAAAAGATTTTGCCGCATCGACTTCGTCCTGCCTAATTTTTCCCTCTAAGACATTCTTCAATTCACTAGCAATAATACCAAATAAGGCACTGGCAGATTCGTGATTAACCTGACCAACAATTTCCCAACAGCTAGAGGTGCCTTCTGGACCAGCCGCCGCATAGGCCTCAATATTGTATGCTAGCCCCTGTTTTCTAGCTGCACCAAAGATTCGCGAGTAGAAAGTTCCGGTTAAAATGTGGTTTAGATAGTGCATTGCATCTAGCTCTTCGTCATTGAGTTCACGTTCAACGGCCATAAAAATGCCAAAGGTCAAGTTAGTTGAGTCTTTGCGTCGAATAATAGTTGGCGACGACTTAATCAATTCATCCGTAGGGACTTCAAAGCGCTCACCTTCTTCAAGTTTAAAGTCTTCCAATATCCGCTTAATCGCAGCTTTACGACCATTCATCTTGCCAGCAATGACAAAACGCATATTTCGTGTCGTATGAGTTCGACGATGGTGCTCTTTAACATCCGCTAAAGTAACATTGTTAATAGTTGAGATCGATTGACGATAAGTCAAAACATCCTCACCGAGCAGTTGCTGAACTTTTGTAAACAAAATTCTTTGATGATCATTCAGATGATTCGTCAATTCATTCTTGATATTGCCTTTTTCAGCTTCAAGTTTAGCTTCTTCAAATTTTGGCTGACAAATTGCCACCTTTTGAAGTTCGAGGATTCTATCCCATTCAAAATCAGCACAATCTGCTTCATAAATCATCGATAAATCGCTGGTGGAAGCGTTAAGATACGCCCCATTTTTTGTAAACTCATAGTCAAAATCATTTTCGGACTTAAAACGCGCATTAGCGCCATAAGCCATATGCTCCATAATATGAGCCACTTGCTCAATATCTTTTGATTTTGCATAGCGGTTGCCAGCCCGAAACTGAAATTGCATGCTCATCGTTGTGGCATCAGGAACATCAATCAGCAGCCCGCGAGCACCATTTTTAAGTCGTATTTCTTCAACTGTATGTTTCATTAACTAATAACTTTCTTCTAGCCAGACTAACTATTTATCTTCGATTCTTTTTACGGTTTTGACGCTGTGATTTCTTTTTCTTGCGAGCCTGATTTTTTCTCTGGTTGGCAACACTTACCTTTTCGGCCTTTTTAGCTTTAAAGTCATCGTCACGGTTCGCTTCACCACCAGTTACTTCGTTCACGCCCTTTTCAACTGACTTTTCAGCCAAGCGCGTTAACTCTGTCTCATGTTCTTCTTCGGTCTTTACGGCTATATCGCTTCGGCGTACATGCGTGATAGTGCGTAAGACTTCATCGCGTAAGGTCGCCTGGAGACTATCAAACAATTTCTGCGATTCACTGCGATATTCAACCAAAGGATCGCGTTGACCGACACTGCGCCAGTGGATACCTTCGCGGAGATGTTGCATATTTTCAAGATGTTGCATCCAAAGCGTATCAAGGACTTGCAAATAAACTTCACGCTCAACTTTTCGTAGAATGTTAGCGTCTAGCTCATCTTCCCGAGAATTATAAAAATCAATTACGTCTTTTTTAGCTTTATCGAAACGAGCTTTGTCGTTCTTCTCTTCACCAATAGCTTTAATTTTTTCCGATTCAATTGGGAAAATCGCATCAAATTCTTCGGCAAAATTCTTATTATTCTTGGCCGGCACAATCGTTAATTCGTGCAGTTTTTGTTCAATTAACTTTTCTATTTCAGGTTTTATACTATCACCCTCAAGAATCTTACGACGCACCGTATAAACTACGCGCCTATGCCTGTTTATAACGTTATCGTACTGCACGACATTTTTACGAGTATCAAAGTTATAGCCTTCAACACGCTTCTGGGCAGCTTCGAGTGTTTTAGAAACAGCTTTATTCTGGATTGGGGTGTCTTCATCAAGACCAAGTCTGTCCATTAAAGCAGCAATTCGCTCGCCTTGGAAAATTCGCATCAAGTCATCTTCAGTCGAGACATAGAATTGGCTTTCACCTGGATCGCCCTGACGCCCGCCACGACCACGTAACTGATTATCAATACGACGCGACTCGTGTCGTTCGGAACCAAGCACAACCAAACCGCCAAGGTCGACAACACCTTCGCCAAGCTTGATATCAGTACCACGACCGGCAATATTAGTAGCTAGTGTAATTGCGCCCTTTTGGCCAGCTTTTTCAATAATTGCCGCTTCGTGCTCATTATTTTTTGCATTCAAAATTTCGTATGTAATACCCTCTTTGTCGAGATAAGAAGCAATTAGCTCATTCTTCTCAATTGAAGCTGAGCCGACCAAAACTGGACGACCGACTTTATGATATTCAGAAATTGCCGCAGCGACAGCCTTCAACTTAGCCTTTTCGGTCTTAAATATAAGATCAGATTTATCATTTCTAATCATTGGCTGATTGGTTGGAATCTGAACTACGTCCAAGCTATAGATTTGCTGAAATTCTTCAGCCTCAGTAAAGGCCGTTCCGGTCATACCAGAAAGTTTTTTATAAAGTCGGAAATAATTCTGGAATGAAATCGTTGCCAAAGTCATGCTCTCTTGAAGAACAGGAACCGCCTCTTTAGCTTCAATTGCTTGGTGCAGACCCTCATTATAGCGACGCCCTTGCATAAGACGACCGGTAAACTCATCAACAATAATTACTTCACCTTCTTTTGTTACAACATAGTCTTTATCGCGTTTAAATAGCGTCTGAGCCCGCAAAGCCTGTTCCATATGGTAAACTGAGCGGACATACTCAGGACTATATAAATTATCAATGCCAAGCATTTTTTGAACTTTATCAATGCCATCATCGCTTAGCGAAACCGTTCGATGTTTTTCATCCAGGATGTAATCATCAGGAACTAGCTTGGCAGCAATCTTGGCAAATTGGTAATAGCTGTCCGGATTTTCCGCTGCTGGAGCGCTGATGATTAATGGCGTTCTGGCTTCATCAATCAAGATGCTATCAACTTCATCGACGATAGTAAAATTAAGTTCACGTTGGCGCAGCAGACTAGCATCATTGACCATGTTATCGCGCAAATAGTCAAAACCAAACTCATTGTTAGTGCCGTAGGTTACATCGGCCGCATAGGCCTCTTTACGTGTTACAGGACGTAATTTTCGCATCCTTTCGTCGGAATGTTTCTCGTTATCATATTCTGGATCATAAATAAACGAAGCCTCATTGATAATGACACCAACTTTTAGACCAAGAAAATTATAGATACCGCCCATCCAGCTGGCATCACGTTGGGCAAGATAATCATTAACCGTCACGACATGAACGCCCTTACCTTCAAGTGCGTTTAAATAAACCGGCAACGTAGCAACCAAAGTCTTACCTTCACCAGTTTTCATTTCAGCCACGTTGCCCTCGTGAAGAACGATGCCTCCAATTAGCTGAACATCAAAATGGCGTTGCTTCAACACCCTAGTGCTCGTTTCGCGAACAACTGCAAAAGCATCTGGCAAAATCGTATCTAGAGTCGTACCCTTCTCGAGCAACTTCTTTTTTAATACTTCTGTTTGTTTTGCCAATTCTTTATCAGACATTTTCTGATATTTATCAGCTAGAGAATTAATTATTTTAACTTTTTTTGAAAGGCGTTTCAAAGTACGCGCCTGCGGGTCACCGAATACCTTGGTCAATACTTTATTTTTGCTTACCATAATCAAAAAACCGTCACTCCCCTTATTTAGAAAAATTCTAAAGTAAAATACTGTCCATTATTATAAGGCTAGGATGGCAAATAGACAAGGAATATTGAATACTATAGTTCTTTTTCCGGACTGTGTTTTAAGCGACTAATTAGCTTATGTCTACCAATATAGGGCTGCGCGACGCTTTTATAGGCCCTTAGCTGGGCCATTATCTTTGCTTCAGCGATATCAATCGCCGCCATTACATTACCAGTCGAATCGCTCGCCGTTATTGTCTTTCCGGGCACGTTTAATACAATTTCAGCTTCATATTTGTTACCATGCTCATGATTTACTTGATCTAGCCTCACTTCAGCCGTCGCGCTTCTTCTGGCGTGCCTTGGTAAATATTTAAACAAATGCTCTACTCTTTTTTCGGCATACTTTCGAGCCGTATCATCAGCCGCTTCAGAATCTCCGGTTATTTTTATAGCATATTTAGCCATCTATTTTCCTCCTATTTATTTAGTCGGTCCACACCATAATTATAGCATTCTGTTTTTATTTAGTCTGGCTATGTATAAATCTACAACCCCGAAGAAGCAGTAACCCGAAAACCGATGTTTGCACTCACGTCACTAGATACATGGCTCAAAATCAAAGACAATACACCAGCACCACCACCATTACCCCAGCCACTGCTGCGAATAAAACCACGCAGATTTATCTCATCCGAATTGCTATAAATTTGCCCCATACCATTCGCACTATTCCAAGCACTAGCGCCAGTTAAGCCTGTTGTGGCCGGTGATGGGTTCACAGGCAAAGTGCCAGAGCATTGGTTATAGCCGTCCATTCACGCCAAGCATATCCAGAACCAGCTATACCAGGTTGTACGGTTGGGGTCTGAACCGTGCCACTTGTCCACTCCCAGACATCACCAGACAAGTCCCAAATAACCTCACCGTTGGTTAGAGTAAGCGTACGGCGTTGGTTAGTCCCAGATGAGCTGCTATTACCAGTACCATAATAGCCGTCATCGTCGTTAGAGTTAGCAACTAAGGCATTAGCCGGGACGTTGTCGTTGTGACCAGAGTAAATGTAGCCGGAACCAACTATGCCGGTACTCCAGTTACTTGGTACACTTAAGACGTTTTGAGCTATTGTCATCCATTCAGCTTCAGTAATTAAGTGGCAACCAGTGCAACTAGCAACATTGGCAGCGTTGGTCGAGGCAGATGTCTGGGAAATAGTCGTCCAAGGTAAACCAGCGGCTTGGGATATTGGCGTAGTCGAGATACCAACTTGTTTAGCTTCGTACTTCATAACGCAGAAGTCACTGGTACTGTAAGTTGGGCTACCAGGCACAACAATAAAACCGTAAGGGCAGGTTTTAGAAACAGCTTGGGTGGTCATAGTAGTATCACTGGCAGTACGGTAGTATGTGGTACCTTTGGAAGCATAGAGGGCGAAGTCTGTGGCGGTAGTAGCTGTGGCACTTGGTTGGTAACTTAGAGTAATGCCATTACTGGCTTTAAGACAGTAGTTGGTATCGGCTGTGGGAGCAGATGGACACTTATTAGCGTCAAGGGCGGTTGGATAAGAGCCATAGGTAGCGTTATACATTCTTAGGATATTGGAGTTATTAGATAAGTCACTTTGCAAAGCAGCAATATTGGCTTTGGCAGAGATGCCACTGTATGACACCATGGTGATAGCGGCCAGGATGCCAATGATGACGATAACGACGAGGAGTTCGACGATAGTGAAACCATTCGACGAGGTTGAAAATTGTGAGCTTATCGAACGGCTAAGAATTTGCCAACCTGATGATTCCTTAATATAACAGTTCTTAATTAAAGACATACTAAATTAGCACTTTCGCGACAACTTCTACAAGAGAGATAGAGAGTAGAGAGTTTGCTTTTTAGAAATATATTTAATATACGCACAACAAATACCCTCTTTAGTAAATTAAGGTAAGTATAGCATTAGCGTAATCGGACAGTCAATAAAGGTTAATTGTATAAAAAACGCCCCAAATGATTTTCGGGGCGTCTTTTAAAATTAGCCTGCACAGGTTTCTTAAATTACAAAATAGTGCGACCGCCAAGATATGGCTGCAGAACTTTTGGCACGTTCACATGACCGTCGACCGTTTGATTATTCTCGATTATCGCAATCATGATACGGCCCAAAGCAAAAGCCGTAGCATCGTTAGTATGGACTAGTTCAACAGCACCTGACTCACGACGAACGCGAGTGTTTAGGCGGCGCGATTGGTAGTCAGTCATATAATCAGCCGTGTGAGTCTCACGATATTTGTCCTGACCAGGAAGCCAAGCTTCCATGTCAATTCCCCTAGCGTCCGGCTTACCAATATCAAAAGTACACTTTTTGATAACTCGATAAGGTATCTCTAGCTGAGACAATAGATACTCTTGAACACCGACGAATAGCAAATGTTCATTTAGGCCATCGTCAGCGGTTGAAAAACTTTCAATCTCGAGTTTATCAAATTGGTGCATCCTAAAGATGCCTTCCATGTCTTTACCGTAAGTGCCAGCTTCACGACGGAAGCTACTAGCGTAACCAACATAACGAACCGGTAAATCAGCCTCATTAAATGTTTCGCCTTGGTGCATGCTACCAAGAACATGCTCGGCACTACCCTGTAACCACAGCTCATCACCCTCAATCTTATATCTTTGATCACGCGGCTCTAGTCTATCCATAGCGTCGTACATTTCAGTTCGAATCATAAGTGGCGGCAAAACTGGAATAAATGGCTTACTTGGAACATCGATACCAGCCTGGGCAATAATTTCTTTTACTTTCGATTCATCGCTTAGAGTATTAATAACGAACTGGATAATAGCAAACTGTAATTTGACCATATCACCCTCGACATAAGCAAACCGGCTACCAGCCACTTTGGCGGCACGCTCCTTATCAATCCACCCGTGAATCGCAGCCACTTCGGCATGATTACGCGGTTTAAAGTCAAATTTTGGAACTTCACCAACTATTTTTACAACCTGATTTTCATCTTCGGTTAGCCCAATCGGAACATCGGCAAGCGCCATATTTGGAACTTGCTTTATAAGCGTTGTATAATTTTCATCAACTTCTTTTAATTTTGGTTCAGTAACGGCCAATTTATCCTTAATTGACTTTCCCTCAGCAATTTGTTCATCAGATGGACGAACCCCTTTAGTGGCCGCAATATTGGCGTTACGCCTTTGGCGCAAATCATCTGCTTGCGCCTGTAAGTCACGGCGCTCCTCATCGAGTTTCAAAAGTTGCGAAATATCAACCTTATAACCCTTGTTTATAGCGTTTTGCTGAACCGCTTCAGCGTTTTCTCGGATAAATCGAATGTCTAACATAATACCATTGTACCAGATTATATTTTATAAAATTACTTTACCAGCCGCCACCGCCGCCACCGCCGCCGCCACCGCCGGAAAAGCCACCACCACCAGAGCCACCAAAACTCGAGGAACCACCCGAAGCGGCCATGCGACTATTATTTATAGCACTGCTCGAAAAATTATGCATCATTGAGCCAAACAAAGCCACGTTCATAATATCGTTACCGGCATACCATTCAGGATTAGCTTTTTGCAGCTCATAATATTTTCCAAGCACCTTCACCCACTCCTTCTCGCTGCCAAAAATTATGGCATAAGGCAGGACCCGTTCATATAAGTGAACTAGATATTTTGTATCACTAACATCAACTGGTGTTTTTTCGACACCCTGAGGACTCTGCAGCACCTTAATTCGATCCTCCTCGGCTATTTTTATGTACAGTTCCAACCCTTTTAAGTAATCGCTCAGTTCACGACCTTTAACAGAAAGGGGCTGTGTCGACTGTACTATAACCAAGCCCAAGGCAGTCGATATAAAACCAGTCAAAAAGACAAAGGCGAAAGACAATTGGCTCGTCTGCGGAAGCAATGCAAGACTAATAATTGTGATAATAATATTACAAAATACCAGCCTGCCCATTTTAGACTTTACTATTTTTACCGGATTATAATACTCACCATCAATCATGCCAGAGCTTAGATTAAGAAATACCTTGTTTATTTTTTCAACAATTTTTTCGTCTGGATAATATCGGCTGAGTTTATAATTTGAGCCAACTTCGGGATTATGCCCAAACATAGCTTCAACAATATTAGTTTCATTTTTGTTTAAGCCATTCGCTGATAAAAACTCTAAACTATATTCCGATTTGCCCAAAATGCTTTTATTTTTTTGCTCGATAATCCTTATATTGTGGCGCACTGCCAAATCAATACAGGTTGCAGCCAACCAGTTGGTTTGTTTTTTAGCAATTATTGCGGCCGTTGCCACGTCAACATCTTTTGGCGGCAAATATTCGGCAACTATCACACCCCTGCCAGGAGCATTTTTTACTTTTAATAACCTTAAATATATTATTAAACCTAAAAGCAATAAATTGACAGATATTGAAATCACCCACAGATTTTCTTTAATGATATCTAGTAAAGATTTTTTATATACGGTAAAAGTATGCGGTTTAAAACCAACCGCAATCGTCATATTTTCATACGACGCTAGATTATTTACGCTAGCCGTCGCTACGTCTCCAACTAAGGAAATTTCGCACTCATTATCTGAGCCAGAAGCCCCAAAATAACATGCCATATTGCCATTTAAATCATTTAGTATGCTCAAATCTAGATGTAATTTAGCCGTCACGGCGCCAAACGGTTGTGCCCAATTCGTGCCGTTGATGTCCCAATAGAATTCGTCATCGTTGGTATTACTAAAAAATTTTGTTACATCACGCTGCGTATATGTGATTACATAGGTTTGAGAACCATGAACATAAGTGTCAGAATCACCAATCCGTAAAATCAAGTTGCCGGATTGTTCGGAACTTGAATAATTCAATCTGTTACTGTTTTCGTCTGTTATAGATATCACTGACAAACCAGTAGAATAACCGTCGTATTCTTTAACCAAATAGCGTTCTATACCATGATTTTGATTAATTTCAGGAAATTCAGCCGTAATCTTTTCAATCGTTTTTAAAGTCGAGCGGCCTTCATTATCTTTGCTAAGATAATAATCTGCACTAAAATTACTTATAGTAAAGTCGTTAGTCGAAGCAGCAGTCGGCTGAGTAAAAACTACGATTGTCAAAAATAATGCTAAAAATACCCCAAGAAATCGTTTCATAAAACTAGTTTAGCAAAGACTAGTTAAATTTAATATCAGGATAAATTTCACGAGTTGTATTATCAATTTCAAGCCTCATTTGCGGGAAAGGTACACCTTCGCGAGCTGTAACACCTTCAAAAATCCAAAAGACTCGTTCGCTATAACCCCAACCGCAAGCTGGTGGCATACCATATTCAAGCATCTCAATGTAATCAATATCAAGCATCATTGCCTCTTTATCGCCTGCTTCGCGCATTTTTTGTTGTTCAACGAATCGGTTTAGCTGCTCAATCGGATCATTTAGCTCCGAGAAGCCGTTGCCAAGTTCACTTCCGGCAATAATTGGCTGAAAACGCTGGACAGACCTTGAATTATTAGGGTCTTCCTTAGCAAGTGGACTGATGAATTTCGGCGTATTAACTAGCCAAATCGGACCAACAACATCTTTACGAATATTTTTCCATAGCTTATCAACACTGCGTGCACGGTTTTCGGTGTCTTTAACTTCTAATTTATTAGCAATTAAAGCTTGTTTAATGTCGTCAAGCGAACTTTCATAAACATCAATGCCATAGCGATTCTTAACGACCGTAGCATAGTCCCAAACTTCCCAGGGCTTGCTCATGTCGATATTAATACCATTCAAATCAAACTGAAGCTTACCGAAGGTTTTCTCAAGAGTAAACTTAAACATCTCTTCCATAAATTTCATGCCATCTTGCCAGTTAGCGTAAGCCCAATACCATTCCATGGCAACATGCTCAGGAAGATGCTCATCAGTATAGCCTTCATTGCGAAAGCGCGGCCCAATGTCATAGACTTTCTCAAAGCCACCGCCAAGTAGGCGCTTTAGCGGCAATTCGTGGCTAATGCGCAGATAAAAATCCTCGTCCAACGCTTCCATATGCGTTACAAACGGAGTCGCATCAGCTCCACCGGTCGTATGTTCAAGAACTGGAACATTGACCTCAACAAAACCATTGTTATTCAAAAAATCACGAGTAGCTTGCCAAAATTTGCTACGACGAATAAAGCGCTCGCGAACTTCGGGATTAACATTCATATCAATATAACGACGGCGCAGACGCTCTTCTTTGTTGGTAAAACCATCAATAGCACTTGGCATTGGACGAAGAGCCTTAGTTAATAAACGTAAGTTCGTTGTTTCAACTGAAATTTCGCCAGTCTTGCTCTTGATGACTTTACCAGTGGCTTCAATAAAATCGCCAGTGTCCAGTAGTGGCAATTCGCTAATACCAAGCTGCGATTTAGCAGCATCTTTTTCGGCAATAATATCAGAACGAATAAATAATTGTATCTGACTAGTCTGATCTTTAATTACAACAAAGGCCAATTTTCCAAATTTTCTAATGCCAGTAATTCGACCGACAATTGTAACAGTTTGGTTTTCGTATTTTTCAAAGTTGTTGATGATTTCAGAGTTGGCGCAAGTGCGCACCGAACTAGCCGGATAAGCATTTATACCAACCTCTTTTAGCTCTTTTAATTTACGTAATCTTTCGTCACGAAAGTCTTTTAGTGTTGCCATATACGCTAAATTATACCATTATTTAGCTAATGCTGGCGATTTCGTAAGTAATCGAACCTTTTGGCGTTACGATAGTGGCTTGCTCGCCAACTTTTTTGCCAAACAAAGCCTCGCCAATTGGTGATTTATTACTAATTTTACCTTCAATCGGATCAGCTTCAACCGGGCCAACAACCGTATAAATAACGTTATTGTTGCCAGTTTTTAGCTCAACTCGACTACCAAGGCCTACTTTGCTATCACCGCCATTTTTGATAATCTCAGCGTTCTGAAGTACATCTTCAATATCGGCAATGCGAGTTTCCACAATACCCTGCTCTTCGCGAGCAACTTCGTATTCAGCATTTTCACTAAGATCACCGTAATCACGCGCCTCGGCAATTTTTGTGGCGATTTCACCGCGTCGACTTTTTAGAGTCGTTAATTCCGACTCAAGTTCTTTTTTTCCTTCTATTGTAATCTGATATAATTTTTTCATATTAAAAATCCTTAAATATTTTCCTCAAAAAAGTGTCTAATAATAAAATATAGACACCACATGTAGCGTGATACCTATACAACTCTTACTGTCAGCTAAGTTTAGCAAGCAGCTGCTCGCGTGTCAATAACATTTTTTCACCACTTTTTCGTTCGACAATTTCATACTCATTTGTTGCCAAAAGCCGATCGCTAACGGTCACTCGATATGGGATACCCATTAACTCGCTGTCGGCAAATTTTTGGCCAGGACGAACATCGCGGTCGTCGTAGATTACCTCAATACCTTTATCGATAAGCTCTTTATATAGGCCGTCGGCACAAGCAATAGCGCTCTCGCCACCAATCCCAACCAAATAAACCATCGAAGGGGCGATGTTTTTTGGCCACACCAAACCTTTGTCGTCGGCAAAATGCTCAGCCAAAAGCCCCATGACTCGACTTGGACCAATACCATAGCTGCCCATAAAGACCGGCTTAATTTCGCCATTTTCATCGGCATACTTAAGATCAAGCGCATCAGAAAACTTCGTACCAAGCGTAAAGATATTGCCGACTTCTATCGCCTTTTTCTCGACAAGCTCATCTTTATTTATGCCCAAATCAGCCAAAACTTCGTCGTTATAGACTTCTTGGTTAATAGCAATCTTTTTGCCTTCGTGTACATAAATTTTGTCCTCGCCAACTTCGCTGATAGTTTGGAATTCGTGGCTATATTTACAAAAACTACCGCCACTAGCAAAGGTCATGTAGGTAATATCACCAATGCCAAGTCTTTCAAAAACGCGGTTATAGGCTCCGATCATTTTTTCATAGAACTTCTCATGCTCTTCTCGATTTAGGCTAAAATTATATAAATCCTTCATTAAAAATTCACGACCGCGCATCAAACCGCTTTTACTACGAAGCTCGTTTCGGAATTTTGTCTGAAATTGATATGGGTAAGCTGGCAAATCCTTATAGCTATGAACAAAATTCTTCATAATTTTAGTCAATGGCTCTTCATGGGTTGGTGCTAGGCCAAGTTCACTACCATTAGCCAATTTGGTCTTAAACCAAACATCCATCACCTCTTCGCTCCAGCGTCCTGATGCCACCCAACAATCTTTTTGTTGCAAAGCCGTCATAGCCATCTCCTGGCCGCCAACAGCGTTCATTTCTTCGCGGATAATTTGAACGATCTTATCTAAAACGATTTTACCAAGTGGCAAATATGTATAGACTCCGGCCATCTCTTTGTAAACAAATCCAGCTCGAATCAAAAGCTGAGCGTTCTTAGACACCTCATCAGCTGGTGCCTCTTTACTGGTTTTTGTAAATAATTTTGATATACGCATGTTACTTTCCTAGTGTAGTTAAAAATATTGGGTTTATAAACAGTATATAGTATGCAATGCCATTTTTGGTCATATGAAGCAAAATTGGTGGCCATAAACTACCAGTAATCTGACGAAGTGAGCACATTACCATACTAAGAGCAAAGGTGTCTATCGCCAAATCCCATTGGCCATGGATAGCCCCAAACAGTGCGCTCGTAACAACCATGGCTAGCCAAATCGGAATATTATATTTTTTTAATTTACCAAACAAATAACCCCTAAACAATATCTCTTCAGCCACTGGAGCAACAATGACAAGCGTTATAAACGCTAAAATATACTCATATTTTTGGCTCATTTCGCTAAAACCGACATTTTGTGCCTGCTGAAGATCAATACCTGGGAAAAATTTAGCAAGAGCAAGCGAAAGTGCTGACGACAGCAACAGATAAATTATTAACCCGGCTGGCGTGATTATAATATCCATCCACGACGGCAGTCGTGCCAACCCCAGCTCTTCTCGACTAGTCTTATGCTTCTTTATAAGCCAAGGAAGACCGGCCGTAATTGCAATAGCAATTACATATATAGCGGCCGAATAAATCGTATTCAAGATCGACTCATTAGTTGAACTAAATGATATCCCAAGGTATTTAAGCAAAATGACAGCATAGGTAACTATTAACTCAGCCGTAAAAAAGCCAACAAAAACCAATGACGGCAAAACAAGTATCATCCACCAATTTCGATGATTAGTCCTTGGTTTAACGTCGTTAGCCTCGATCTCGATCGAGGCCGATTTAGAATAATTTTGCAACATCACTAATTGTTACCAGAATTACTAAAATCATTAAAGCATAGAAGCCAACCGTCTGAATTTTTTCCTCGCGTTCTTTCGTCAAATCTTTTTTGAATAATTTAAACAACGTCATCGTTAGCCATCTGCCGCCATCAAGAGCTGGAATTGGCAGAATATTCATCACTGCCAAGGAAATCGATACTATCGCCGTCAATAGCACAAGTTGGCCAAAACCACCTTGGATAGCCGTTGGAAAAACATTACCCAAAATGCCAACCGGGCCAGCAACACTGTCGCCTACTGCGCTAAACCCAGAGGTAAAAATGCTAGCAACTAAATTGCCAATGCTCTGAAGCGTCAACCATGTAAACTGCGCAGTTGTAGCCACACCAACAATCGGAGCCGACCAAGTAGATTTTATTAGCTCACCTTGGCCTAAACCGACACCAATAATATAGCCACCGTCATTATCATTACCCAAATCGAGTTTTACGGTAGCGTTGGAACCATCGCGAGCGTAGACAACTTCAACTGATTGATTTTGGTCTTTCTTAGACAAAGTGATTAATTCATCAACGGTTGATATAGCCTGGCCGTCAAATTTCATAATTTTGTCGTCGACCATCAGACCAGCTTTGTCGGCCGAGCCACCTTTGACTAGTGAAACAATCTGGACTGGTTGATAAATCGTCGTTGCGTCGCTTTCAACAGAAAATTGATTCGATAAAATCTTTGGTAAACCGAAAAGAGCAAGAATTGTTAATAGAACAGCCGCAAGCAACCAGTTAGCAAAAACTCCAGCAAACAGAATTTTCGTTTTTTGCCAAAAAGTCGCCGCCCCATAGTCGCCTTTTTTGTTTGCAGCATCATATTCACCTTTTAACTTTACAAAACCGCCCACGGGAAGCCAGTTTAAGCTAACGATCAAACCGCTCTTTAATTCCTTTTTCTTGGCAGTTGGTGGCAAACCAATGCCAAATTCTTCAACAGTTACTCCGTTCCTTCGTGCAACGATAGCATGGCCAAACTCGTGCGCTATCACGAGCAGTACTAAAACAAGCAGGCCAATAACAACTTCAAATGCTAAAATCATTAAATTGTAAGGATTTCTTTCTCTTTAGTTTTGAACAATTCGTCAATTTTTAAACCGAGGCTAGAAGTAATGCCATCAACGGTTTTTTCAATGCGGCGCTCGTCGTCCTCGGATAATTCCTTAGCCTCTTTTTTGCGCTTAGCCTCTTTTAGAGCCTCTTGGCGAACGGCACGAACGGCAACTTTCGCCTCTTCAACCTTTTCGCTTGCTTGCTTAACAAGTTGTTTGCGACGGTCTTCGGTTAAAGCTGGGACTGGAACACGAATAACTCGCCCGTCATCGCTTGGGTTAAAACCAAGACTTTGATCAGCTCGAATAGCTGCACAAATCGATTGAATATTGCTTGCGTCAAACGGTGTTACTAATAACATCTGAGCTTCAGCGGCCGTAATATTTGACACCTGGTTTAATGGCAACAAAGTACCATAGACTTCAACTTTAATGCCTTCAAGTTGTCCTGGATGAGCGCGACCAGTACGGATTTTTTTTAGTTCTTCTTCAAAATGTGCAACTGCTGCACTAAATTTATCGTCATAGGGTTTTGTATCAAACATATCTATATTGTAACTAAATAACTAAATATTCACCAGGCTCTATGGACAAGTAACGCGAAAACCGACGTCATCGCCCCAACCGTTAGATGCGCTAATCATAGATATCATTGCCACACCAGCGAGATTACCAAAGGCAAAATGGCCACCCCATAAATAAGCTTTTATCTCAGTGTCATTAGTGTAGCTATAAAGGCTGCCAATACCATTGTTGGTAGAGTCCCAAGCGGCCGCGGCCGGCGTCCCAAATATTGGCGAGACATTAGGTGATAATGTTCCCACGACGGAAACATTTTTCCATTCTTTCCAAACATAACCAGTCTCTCCGTCTACGCCAGGTTGGCTACCGGCCGGAATATCGCCAGAAGACCATTCAAATACGTTACCCGACAAATCCCAAATCGTCTCGCCGTTCGACAATTTTAAAGTACGACGCTGAGTGCCAGAAGCATTATTTGTGTAGGCATAGCCATTATTATCATCGGCATCTGCCGCTATAGGGTTATTTGGGTCGCTGTCGTTATGTCCAGAATAAACATAGCCGCTACCAACCGCCCCACCGCTCCAATTACTTGCCACCGATAAAATATTTTGGTCTATAGTTAGGCGTTCAGCTTCATTGATTAAATGGCAATCGGTACAATTAGCTACCTTAGAGCTGTTCGTGATTGCACTGTTTCGATTAATTCTTGTCCAAGGAAGGCCATCTGGCGTCGAAATCGGAACGTCAGTTGCACCAACTTGCCTAGCCTCGTATTTCATCACGCAGAAATCGGACGTGCCATAGGTTTTACTGCCCGGCACTATTACAAAGTTCGAGGGGCAGGCCTTTGGCACCGAATCTGTCGCAATACGGTAGTTAATATTGCCGTTAGAAGCATTTATAACATATGTCTTTGTAATAGAATTATTATCAAAACTATACTGGATCTCACTCCCGTTACTCATTTTTATGCACATATTAGTCGTGCTATCAGGTATGGAGCAGTCAATAGTTTCTGGATATTTGCTATTTGCATATTTAAAAACACTCAATTGGTCGGCCGCGCTCGATAAATCGGATTGCATCGCTACTTTGACTGCGTTTTGATGGACGCCACTATATACAACTACCGAGATAGTAGTTAAGACGCCAATTATTGCCACCACGACCAATAGCTCCACGATAGTAAAACCATTTGACAGAAATATTATCGGAACTTTTCGGCCAAAACCAATATATGTTTTTTTACTAGTAAACATTACCATAGCGACCATTAAATTTAATGTCTTGTTTAATTAATTATACCATAAGCATGACGGCAAAAAATAACTGTAAATTTTGCTTATTATAACGCAAAAAATGCTAGCCAGTAGAGCTACATCCCCAAGGAAGCCGCGACGCGAAAACCAAGATATGCGTTAGAATCGCTGGGAGTATAGCCAAAAGCCAAAAACAGCACACCGTCCGTATCGGCATAAGTCCAGTTTCCGCCACGAATAAGGCTGCGTAGTCCAACCTCATCCGAGCTACTATACACTTGGCCTATGCCACTATTAGTCGTCCAGGTATCGGCATTAGCCAGCCCCGTATTAACCGGCAACGGGCTTACAGCCAAGCTTCCGACATTATTTAAATCTTTCCATTCACGCCAAGCATAACCAGCCCCAGTTATGCCAGGTTGCACCACCGGAGCTTGTACAGTGCCGGCCGTCCAATCATAAACGTTACCAGCCAAATCCCAAATAACTTCACCATTGGTTAAAGTAAGCGTGCGCCTTTGCTTACTACCAGTGGTCTGACCAGTACCCGAATAACCATCATTATCGGTACTAGCAGCCAAAGCATTATTAGGCGTACCATCATTATGCCCATTGTAGATAAAACCGGTACCAACTACCCCACTTGACCAGTTTGAGGCAACGGATAGGACGTTCTGAGCAATTGTCATCCATTCAGCTTCGGTAATTAAATGACAACCAGTACAAGCCGTTTGGGCTTCAGTAATAGCATTAGTTTGAGTAATGTTAACCCATGGCGTACCACTAGCACGAGACTCTGGGACGAAGGCCGAGCTGTAGGCTTGGTTACCGTTGTCATTGCCTTGAATTTTAGCTTCATACTTCATAACGCAAAAGTCATTCGTACCATACGTACCACTACCAGGAACTGGTATATAACCGGTTGGACAGGTCGCAGCAGAAGGAGCAACAGCAGGGCTGGTCATGCTATTCATGCCATAACTAGTGGGCCCATTAGTGACCGTCAAATGGAAGTCAGAAGCCACAATATTGGTGTAGGCTAAAGTACTACCGCTGCTAACTTTGAGACAGCTGTCGTTGTCAGCCACCGGTGCAGCTGGGCAGTTACTGGCATCTAAAGCCGTCGGATAAGAGCCATAGGTTGCATTGTATATTTTTAAAATAGTTGAATTGCTGATAAGCTCACTCTGAACGGCAGCAATTCTAGCCTTGGTAGCGACTCCGTTATAGGAAACTGCGGTAATTGCCGACAAAATGCAAATGACAGCTATAACGACTAGCAACTCAACGATTGTAAAGCCTCCGAACGAAGTCGAATAGTTACGATTGGCTGGAACAGCTTCTCTTTTATGGCACGCTAATTTTTTAGAGGGAGAACTTGTTTTTTCTATATTGTATTCTAATATAAACATCACAAAAATCTTCTTTTTAAATTAAGGCTAGTATAGCATTAGCGGAATCGCAATACAATGAAATCAAACTAAAAAATAACCGCATAGTTTAATACGCGGTTATTTTGAACTTGTTTTTTATTCTATTCGCTGACGCCAAGTTCGATGCGTTTGAATTGGCGAATAATTAGATTCTCACCTGTCTTTGAAATATTTTCCTTTAGATAGTCTGCAACAGTTTGTTTGTCATTCATGACATAAACCTGGTTCAATAAAACAATTTCGTCAAAATGTTTTTTGACTTGGCCGTCAACAATTTTGTCGAGCATATTAGCTGGCTTGCCTTCGGCAATCGAGCGTTCTTTTGCCTCGTTGCGAACACGCTCAAGCTCGGCAGCTGGGATATCAGCTTCTGAGACATAGGCCGGTGCCATCGATGCAATCTGAAGAGCAATATTATGAACAAATGCCTTAAAACCATCAGTTCGAGCTACAAAATCAGTTTCACAGTTAACCTCGACAATAACACCAATTCGGCCACTGTGAACATAACTATCAACTATACCTTCACGAGCTTCACGATCACCTTTTTTCTCAGCTTTAGTAACACCTTTTTTGCGAAGGGCTTCAAGCGCCTTGTCAAAATCACCATTAGCTTCAACTAGGGCAACCTTAGCATCAGTCAAACCAATACCAGATAACTCTTTTAGCTTTTTAATATCATCAATTGATACGCCCATTTGTTATTTCTCCTCTTTTGAAGTCTTTTCGGTCTTTTCAACTGTCTTAACCGATCCCATACCCTCAATAATTGCCCGTTTTGCATAATCAAGAATTAATTGGACACCCTTAATAGCGTCATCATTACCAGGGATTACGTAGTCCACCAATGATGGATCAGCGTTAGTATCAACAATAGCGACTACTGGAATGCCAAGAACCTTAGCTTCTTTGACAGCATTAAGATCGCCAATCATATCAACGATAAAGACAGCACCCGGTCGGCCACCCTTTAATTCTTTAATGCCACCATATTTTTTGTTAAGATCATCGATTTCTTCCTGATAGCGCTGGACTTCGAGTTTAGAATAACGTTTTTCAAGATCACCAGAAGCCATACGGCGCTCGAGATCTTTTACCTTTTTAATTTGTTGGTTGACAGTTGCAATATTAGTCAACGTGCCACCCATCCAACGCTCGGTCATATATGGTTGGTTAATCGAAAGAGCCACTTCGCGAACTAACTCTTTAGTATGTTTTTTAGTACCAACAAATAGAATTTGTTTATTACCGGCAGCAACCTTCGTTAAGAAAGGCAAAGCCGCTTCCAGACCTTCGACGGTCTTTACCAAGTCAATAATGTGACTGTCTTGGCGTTTACTGTGAATATATTGGGCCATCTTTGGGTGCCAATGGCTGGTCTTGTGGCCAAAATGAACGCCTGCTTCAAGCAGAGCTTTAATATCGATATCTACTGACATCTGTTGAACTCCTTTTTCTTCACCTGCGCGCCCGATTATAACCAGGAGTTTATCGCGCAAGTTGTTTCGTTAAATTAATTACTGGTAAATAGTACCACTTTAAATGCTTAAATTCAAGCATTTACGACTGCCTTGCACTTATTACTGCACGTGACCACATATCTTTACAAAAAATTATAAAATCGATTAATTTGCCTATTTAGCGTCAAACCTTTGACAAATACCCTTAAAACGGATAAAATAGTACGGATTATGAAGAACAAAATACACCCAACCGAATATCGCCCCGTCGTATTTAGCGACGAAACGGCTAATTTTGCGTTTTTGACTCAGTCTACTGCGCAGAGCACTGAGACTATTAAATGGGAAGATGGCAAAGAATATCCACTTGTAAAAGTTCATATTTCTTCAGCTTCTCACCCATTCTTTACTGGTGAAGAAAAGATTATCGACACCGAAGGCCGCGTTGACCGCTTTAAAGCTAGGTTTGCCGCTGCTGAGGCTCGTAAAGCCGCTCTTGCTAACAAAGCTGTGAAGTCTAAAGCTGCAAAAGCTAAAAAAGCTGATAAATAGCTACCTTTCAAAAGAGACTGTCATTTGTGATAGTCTCTTTTTTTGATACAATTAACCTGATATAAGACTATGGCAAAAATATTACTAAATTTGGAAGAGTTACAACTCGAGAAAGACGAGATTACTTTGTTTTTGTCTTCGCCAAATGCCTACAGCGACCCCGACTTCCCTGCAAAAAATCGACGTCTGAACGAGTTAGACAATCTCATTAGCCAAGCTAGCTTACGCCAAAAGTTAGAAGACCAGCTTAGCGAAGCACGTGAGCTGGCTAACGGTAATGACGAACTAGCCGAAATGGCTAAACAAGAAATCGAGGAAATCAGCCTTCAATTGCAAAAAATCGAGAACGAATTGTTTGCTACGCTCGCCCCTAAGGATCCAAATGATAGTAAAAACGTGATTGTCGAAATTAGAGCTGGCGCAGGCGGTGACGAGGCTAGCCTCTTCGCTGCTGAACTTTATCGCATGTATTTGCGTTATTGCGAAACTCATTCATATAAGACCGAACAAATTAGCGAAAGCGCCAACGACGCCGGTGGCTACAAAGAAGTTGTTTTTGGCGTCAAGGGCGATTCGCCATATGCAAAACTCAAATTCGAATCTGGCGTGCATCGCGTTCAGCGCATACCAGTGACCGAATCCCAGGGTCGCATTCACACCAGTACGGTTACCGTGGCTGTTTTGCCAGAGGCTGAAGAAACCGACATTCAGATTGATCCAAATGACCTTAGAGTTGATGTCTATCGCTCTGGTGGCCATGGCGGACAGTGTGTCAATACAACCGATAGCGCCGTTCGTATTACCCACATTCCTACCGGCCTAGTTGTTATTAACCAAGACGAAAAATCACAGATCAAAAATAAGATCAAAGCTATGAGCGTCTTACGCAGCCGTCTTTTACAACAAAAAATCGATGAAGAGCAAGCTAAATTGACCGCCGAACGACGTGGCTTAATTGGTTCCGGCGATCGTTCTGAAAAAATTCGTACTTATAATTTTCCTCAAGATCGTATTACTGACCACCGCATAGGTTATTCGCGCAGCAATATTCCAGCTGCTATGGACGGCGATATTGACGATATTATTGAAGAATTACAAAACTACGAACGCGAGCTAAATGTCAAAAACGCCAACAATTAAAGATTGGGTCTTTCAAGCTTCGCAACAATTATCAGCTGTCGATATACCTAGCGCACATCTAGACGCCGAGATAATTTTAGCTCATGTGCTCGAAAAAAATCGCACTTATCTCCATGCTCATCCTGAACAAATAATTAGCTCAGATAGTTGCATTATTGCCAACAAACTATTAAAAAAACGAGTTAAGCGCCTACCTATCGCCTACCTCTTTGGATATAAAGAATTCTATGGGCGAAAATTTTCCGTTAATAAGAATACCCTGATTCCTCGCCCCGAATCCGAAGATATTATCAATTTATTAAGAGATTTTAAAATTCCTGGCAGAATAAAGTTAGTCGATATTGGAACTGGCAGTGGCTGTCTAGGTATAACCGCAAAGTTAGAAAATCCGGAGTTAGACGTCACCATTGCAGACATCAGTCGAGAAGCTTTAAAAGTCGCCGAAGTTAATGCCGCTAATTTAATCGCCAAAGTATCAATTATCCAGTCGGATCTGCTCGAAAGCTATAACGATAAACCAGATATCATAATTGCTAATTTGCCTTACGTCGATAGGTCTTGGGATCGATCACCGGAAACTGATTACGAGCCAATCCTAGCCCTCTTCGCCAACGACAATGGTCTACAATTGGTAAAAACACTGTTAGTCCAAGCTAGTAACAGTCTAAATCAGGGCGGACAAATTATTTTGGAAGCCGACATAGCCCAACACGACGAAATAATAAAGTTTGCCGAAGAACACTATTTTTCGATGCTAAAGATTCAGGGCTACGCTATTATCTTCAGCAAAAATTAGCTAACAATATTAGCGACACCGTTAAAGCCTACAACAAGCGCAAGAATAGTGGCCACCGTAAATATTAGTGGCAAAATTATATCATTCATACGAACTTTTTGATAATGATAGAAAGAATCATAAATCTTGTAAGCCAAAAAACTCAAACAAAAGGCAATAATCGACACCTGGGGAATAAACACGCCAGAAATTAATGGCAATCGATATGCAATCGTCCAATGATAAGCCACCCATGCAATCTCCGCCATAATCACACCCCAAGACAGACTCAATAACACTACCCTATCCTCATCATCATAATTGCTCAAGACATGTTTAGCCGTGGCGTAGCCAATTAACCAAACCAATAGAACAACTGGCGTCGCTATCCATCCATAAGACATCGAGAAAACAGCCGTAATACCAACAAACAATGCAACCCCAGCTTGTAAAATGATATATTTTCTCTTCGACTTTGGCTTCAAAAACAGCAACCAGCAGGCATCCATTACTGCCAAAATTAGTTGCAAAGCCAGTATTTGAGTATCACTAACATTTAACAGGCCTACCGCGTAAAGAAAGACAACGTAACTAACACTAACAATAAAACTAACTAGATTTGCCTGTATATTTGCAAACCAAAACTGCGGTCTAACTGCAAATATTCGCCACTTACTTAAAAACACCAATATTAAGGCTGGCCAAATCAGTCCCGTAACCCTAACGATAATCATCAAAGCCACAGAAAGGCCAATATTTAGTGTCACATAAATAGCTTCATTTAAGAACGAGCGACGTTTAAAATGTTTCAGAAACTCCATAATCAATCCTAGTATAACATATCAAATTTAGTCTTGGCTGATAGCGTCCGAGCCAATGACAACGACAAATTGAGTAGTACCATCAACCGCAATCGGCGGTTCGGTCGTTTTTATTGTTACCCCAAACAATTTAGACAACGCGCTGGCTGTGCTGCTGCTGCTCGACCCTATCTGATATATTTCAGTCGTCGTATAGGTATCGTCAGGCGCACTATCAACATAGTAAATATTATAACCAGCCGCTTGGAGCTCATTGGCCTTACTTTGACCAAGGCCGGCCTGATCTGTGCCATTTAATACGACAATTGGAGCATCTTCGCTCACGACAGGATTACTCGAGAGCTTTTTAGCAATATAGTCTTGAATGTCACTATAATTATATACTCCGGCAACAGGGTTGCCGTCACTACCCATAATGCCATCTTTGTTCATATCCAAAGAATGGATATCAGCAGCTTTAACTTCACTGGCAATACTTAAAATCGTTCGAATTTCATCAGTCTGAATATTTGTTCGCAAGTTACTACCCAAGGCATCAATCAAGCTTGTAACGGCACCAAGATTTGTTAAAACGCCGCTGCTCAAAGCTTTATCTCGAATAGCAACCAATATTTTTCGCTGGTTTACTTCACGGTCAAAATTCGAACGCTCAAAACCATAAGTTGGGGCAGCATCGCCCCTAGCCTGCGCCAGGTATAAAGCGTGCTCCGCATCAAGTGTCACATCACCATTTGAATAATCGATGTAATGGCCACTAGGTGGACAATTTTCAATTCGATCCCAATAGCTAGCGCCACATTTCCAATCAAAGTTACTGTCCATCTGGCCTCTTGAATCTTGACTTTCTATTGTAATATTGATGCTGCCACCAATAGCATTGATCACATCGCGCACAACCGTATAGTTTACATGAACAGAATATTGAATATCTATACCGTATATGCCACCAACAAAGTCCTGCATAGCTAATAGACGTTCTTGTTCGGCACTAGCCGCGTTCTCGTCAGTGTCATCACTAACATCGTTAACGCAATCGTAATAACTATTTATTTTGCCGCTATAGCCCTCTGGACAAGCCATGCCATATTCAACCTGAAGGTCGCGCGGCACGCTAAAGATAAAAACGTTTTTATTATTTTGGTCAACGCTCAAGACCATAATCGAATCAGTAAGATATGAAGCCTGATGTCCGGGATCATCTTCTGATGTCCCAAGAATCAGAAAGTTGCTTCGACCATTCTTATCCTCTTTAAGCGGTTGGTTATTAAAGATATCAATAATGCTTCCCTGAAATACATTCTTACCAGCCAAAATTAATTTATAAGCCTCATAGCCACCAATGGACAAGCCTGCTAGTAAGATAATAATTAAAAACCACTTTAAAATACGAAAAATTAGTCGGTGCGGTTTTTTAGCTGCACGTTTTTCAAGGCGGCGACGCTGTCGTCTAGATAATTTCTTAGTCGGCTTATCGGTTATTTCCTCTAATTTAGCCGGTAAATCAGTGCCGAAATAATCAGAGCCATAGCCTGGTTTTGGTTTTTTTAGCTCATTATCCAAAGAAGAAAGCGAAATATCTCTTTCAGATTTACTGAAGCTGCTGTGAGTTGAACTGATTTGCTGGCTTTTTATCCGGTCTGAAGGACGTTTTGATATAAAGCCATCGGTTGAAAATTTATTCTTTTTCATAAATGCTCATACCACTATAGCGAATTTTGCCTCATTTTAAAACCCAGCAATAGTATTCCCCTGTTAAGCACAAACAAAAATATGCTATAGTAGACAAAGTATGGAACTAAGTTTCTTTAAGCGACATCCGGTTATAAAAGACACTATTAGCGTGTTCTTTTTTATTATCTGCGTCGTTATAGGAACGCTGTTCATAAATACTTTTGTTTTCCGAAGCTTTAGCGTCGTTGGGCCAAGCATGGAGACCACTCTATATACCGGCGATCGATTAATCGTCAGCCGCATTCCAGTCACGATAGCTTCAATTATGGGCAAGAGCTACATTCCAACACGTGGCGATGTTATTGTTTTCAAAAATCCTCACTACACCGATGGGAATGGCGATGAATATATAGTAAAAAGAGTTATAGCTTTTAGTGGCGAGCGCGTGGTGCTTAAGGATGGAAAATATACTGTTTATAATGATGCTAACCCAGATGGTTTTAATCCTGACGACGCCAACGACGGCGAACCAGGTGCATATACCAGCGGCAGTACAGACACAATTGTTCCAAACGGCGAACTTTTTGTCTCCGGCGATCATCGCGATGGCAACTATTCATATGACTCGCGCAACGGCCTTGGAACAATACCACTCTACGACGTTGTTGGCCCCGTTAGCATTCGCCTGTTCCCATTTAACAAAATTCGATTATTCTAAAGTTTTAAGTTTTTTCGATATTAGCCAAGAAGTTCTTGGAGTCGCTCAAAATCTTTTTCATTTTTGAATTTAATAGTAATATTGCCAGCACCTTTTGAGTTGGTGTGAATCTTTATATCGGTATTAAATTTCTTTTGTAAATAATCTAATTGTTTTTGATAAGGCTGAGCGCGAATTTGACGAGCCTGGGGCATTTCGACATCTTTAAGGTTCTGCTTGAGATTAACAATAAATTGTTCAATCTTTCGTGATGGCCAGTTTTCGCGAATTATTTGTGGAACAATCTTCTTTAACAAAGCTTCATCCAAACCAATTAACGGTCTAGCTTGCCCCTCAGAAAGTTCTTCATTAATTAGATGCTGTTTGACAAAATCTGGTAGTTTAAGCAGTCTAAGTTTATTACTGACAGCGCTAAAAGATTTATCGCCGACTCTCTTACCGATTTGCTCTAGGGTCATATTGAACTGATCGCGAAGTTTAAGATACGCCGTAGCCGTTTCCATGACATTCAAATCTTTACGCTGCAAGTTTTCAATAAGCGATATTTCCAATTTATGTTGATCATCCATGGTTCGGACAAGCGCTGGAATTTTGTCTAACCCAACTATCTTCGAAGCCTTATAGCGTCGCTCGCCGGCAACTATCTGGTAGCCGCCTTTATATGGCGTTACGATAATCGGCTGCAAGACACCATGTTCGTTAATCGAAGCAGCCAGCTCGGCCAATTCTTCATCATCAAATTTTTTACGTGGTTGGTCTGGATCGGCCACGATTTGGTCGATTTTAATCTGACGCAATTCACTCACCTGCTTATCCTGCATAGCTGTCGGATCAAAAGATTCATCAAGTAAATCAGTTGGAATTAACGATTCAAAGCCACGGCCCAAACCGTGTTTAATACTTTGTTTATTAGAGACTGGCACGATTTATAACCTCCTTAGCAAGTGATTTATAGGCATGAGCACCCTTAGAAAACCTATCGTAGGCCCCAATCGGTAAACCATGGCTTGGGGCTTCGGCCAAACGAATATTACGAGGAATCGTTGAGTCAAATACTTTACCGGGAAAATGCTTCTTTATTTCTTCATAAACTTGACCACTAAGCGTCGTACGCGAATCCATCATAGTCGGTAAAACGCCAAGTATTTCTAGGGTTGGGTTCATTGCCTTACGAATAAGTTTCATTGTCTCTAGCAGCTGCCCAAGGCCTTCCAGGGCATAAAATTCAGCCTGTACTGGTAGCAAAACATAAGTTGCCGTGACTAAGCCATTGACCGTCAACAAACTAAGGCTTGGTGGACAATCGATAATAATAACATCATAATTTCCCGCAGAAGCTTCGATGGCATTTTTTAGACGCGAGAAACGGTGTTCAGCCTGAGCTAGTTGTACTTCAGTATTAGCCAAAACAGGCGTTGCCGGGGCTAAAAAGAAGTTTTTGTAGGCAGTATTAATCGTCACTTCATCGAGACTAGCCACTTCAAGCGTAACGTCGGCCATAGTTTTTTCGAGTTTTTGCTTGTCAATGCCAAGGCCACTAGTTGCGTTACCTTGTGGATCAAAATCAATCAGTAAAGTTTTTTTACCGTTTTTAGACAAATAATAAGCCAGGTTTACGGCTGTAGTCGTTTTGCCCACACCACCTTTTTGATTAGTAACCGAAATTACAGTTGACACGTGTTGATATTCCCTCTCTCTTTGGGACTATTATAACATAAGCTATAAAGAAAATCCCCGTCTATAAGGCGGGGATTTTTGATATTTATTTGATTGAAGTGATTTCAATCTTGCTATATTTTTGGCGATGGCCAGTTTCTTTGTGAACGCGTTTCTTGGCTTTATAGCGAATAACGCGAATTTTTTCACCTTTGACAAGATCTTCGACAACCTTAGCGGTTACTTTAACACCTTTAACGGTTGGCTTGCCGACTTGGATTTGATCGCCATCGATAACCAACAGTGCATCAAGCGTGAGCTCTTTTGTGCCTTCCTGGAGGAGGTCCACCAGTAGGGTCTCTTTTTCAGCGACAATGAATTGTTTGCCACCGATCTTAACGACTGCTTTTGTCATATAATTCCTTATTACTAATTTTTACTAATCAGTACTCAACTATAACAGATGTAAGCCAGCTTTACAAGCTCTTCTTTGCAACCCAAAATCAGATTTGGCCACCACCGTAAAAGAAAATCACAACCAACCCAAGCGAAGCCATACCGATTGCTTTATATAAAGCATGGTGTTTTTTCCAAGACTGTTGAATAGCTTTTGGCAATTTATGTCGCTTCGTATGCGCAAACGCCGATACGACAATCGTAAATGCAATTAAGGCTAGAGCAGCGATGCCCGCCGGCGTAATTGACTGCAAAGCAACCGCAAATTGTGTTAGGAAATTAGTTTGTCCAACCGTTTTCGCCTCAGAAAAAGTATTAGCAACATTCGTTATAAGACTTTCCGCTGGTTGCCCATATAATGCTACAATTAATGTCGTTTGTTTCCCGTCTAATTCACCGGTCAAAATCGCAAAACCAACGTCTTGATAGTTAGCATTGATGATATTTTCCTTGTGCTCCGGCGAGTTCATCCAAGCCGTCATAACGGCATTCGTCGAATAAAAACCTTTTGCCAAGTTCTCACCCGCCTCACTGTAATCATATTTAACATCGCCAAACCACTTCCACGGTTCAACACCACTCGGTGAAACATGAGCCCAATATTGATTAGTGATCATATCTTGAGCTTTTAAATAAGCTGCTTTATTGAGCTTTTCATTTAAGGCAAGCGGCGCAACTCCGGCTTGTTCCCTAGCCTCGTTCGTCTGGTCAAATAATGAAGTTATTGTGATATTCGATTCAACGCCCAATACCGTACCGGCCGTTGCTAGGTTATAACCAATCTGTATGCCAATAACTAAGAAGACAATTACTGCAATTCCATACTTTCTAATTAAGTGTGGATAGTAATTATTTTTTTCGTGTGGGACTATTGCTAACTTAACAGCGCGATGAGCACGCTTTATAACAGACTTTGAAGTAGTTTTTGCTTTTTTTGTTTTCGCTTTCACGATAACAATAATATATAGTATTTTGCAACAAAAAGCGAGCCCTCGGACTAATCCAGGGGCTCGGTTTTGATTATATATTTTTTTAATCTTGGCGTCGAGCAACAGAGCTAGCAATTCCCCAAACAATCAAGCCGACAGCAGCTACTATTAGTAACCACCAATACCAGGCTAATCCCAAGATAGACCAAGTTGTGTCGTCTTTAGTATCAGTCGCGCCTTTTACTTCGGCTTTTGTTTCATCCGTAGCGCTAGTTGAGCTACTAGGTGTAACTGTATTATCTCCTAGAACTTCCCCATTCGTATCAGCCGCAGTCACACCTGGCGTCGTAGCCGTTGAGGCTGCTGCTGACGTTGACGCTGTTGGTGTTATCGTTGCCCTAAGCGGCGTTGGAACAACAGGAGCTGGAGCGGTATAAGCAATGGTTATTTCACCATCGCCAACATTGCCAACTAAATCAGTTGCCTCAAGACGGACAAGATAGTCACCGCTTGAAAGTCCAGTAGTATTCCATTTATATCCAGAGAAACTAGTACCAGAGTCGGTTAATTCCCCATTAATAAACAGGTTATAGCCAGCTGCATCGTCAGTCGTTCCTTCAATAGCAACCGTTGCACTATCGCTAAATTTATATGTCGTAGGTGAAGTTATCGCGACAACCGGTGCTGTGTTATCAACAATTACGGCAATAGTTTTAGTGGAGTCAACGCCTTTATTATTAGCAGCATCACGAGCTTCAAGGTCTATAGTGTAGGTTCCATCAGATAAACTAGTTGTATCCCAATTCCAATCCTTTACGACAGCTTGGTAAACCGTTCCAGGACCAGCAACAACAGTACCCTTTGAATTTTTTACTACCATGTAGTAATGGTCAGGATTAGTATCTTTTACGGTGCCACTAACAGTAACAATTCCTTTTACAATATCGCCATTAAACGGTGCCGTAATTGCAACGACGGGCACTGTTTTGTCATAAGTTACAACGAACGGATCCGAATACGCGGAACAATTTCCCGCTGCATCACAAGCGCTGAATGAAAAATAATGAGTTCCTTCGCCTTGAGTAAAGCTATCGGTATATACCCCGAGCGTCGATGAATGTCCACCTAGGTGCAAGTCGGTAGGATTCCATTTTACGCTATTAAAATTGTTCCAATATTTAAGTTGATACCGCACCGCATCGTCGCTGGATGATAAATTGAACGTAAAATCACTAGAATTAGTGTAATTGATACCGTTAATAGAGACGTTACTGCCATGATTTGTCGAGAATACAGCCTTTAGGGTTGTTGGATACGTATTATCGATAACTAGCTCATTCGTATCACTCCACTCACCAGCGACGCCTTGAGTATTGACTGCGCGGACACGCCAATAAATCGTTATATTTTGCGTACCGCCAACTGACCGGCTAGTGCCATATACCTTAACCGGCACATCACCTTTAGCTGGATATACTGGTTGAGTCCTCTCTACATCGCTAAAACTCTCATATTCGTAATGGTCCGCGCCAACCACCGCATCCCATGATTGTGTTGGGCCACCATTCACAGCTGCTCCATTAGATGGGCTAAGATTTGTTGGCTTAGCAGGTGCAGCCGTTAAAGTATTAAGAGTTTTCATCCCAGCATCGGTAAACCAAGGTTTGTAATTAACGTACGAAGAAACAGCAGCTCCTGAACCTAATGGATTATTATAATTCGGAGTGCCAGGAAGAGTCTTAATGTCTTTAGGACCGGAAGCGTCCCCCCACCAGTTGTTGGTGGCATCAATAGCAACGGAACTTATAATACCCTTATTGTATGAACCGACAAAGCTATTATTGTTAATATGGATATCTTTTATTATTCCATCAGCTACAGGTTCCACATAAATACTCTCATCCCCATTCATTGTGAAGGTATTGCCAGAAATAGAAACATCGCTAATTTGCGATCCAGCACCAATAGACATCAGGTGCAAGGCTTGGATATTTCCAGAAGAGAGGTTAAAATTATTCCCCGATACCGTCATACCGGTAATACTATTTGCCAATCCGTCAGGGTTATTTTCCGTAAGAATATCAATCCCATAATTAAACATATCGATAGGGTTACCACTAATAGTATTATTAATGGTATTGTTGGAAATAGTATTGTTAGTTAAGTGGTAACCGGCACCCGCCTCAGACCAGGCGCCAAACTCTATGCCGATATTGTTATAGGCATCAGACATCGTGATTTTATTATTAGTAATGGTGGTATTTTTAGCGTTAGTTAGCCTAATACCCCAATATTTACCACCGTCAGTAGAATTACCAATATCACTGAGTTTATTATAATCAATGGTAATGTTGTCTTGATATCCTGTTCCATATCCGAACTCTATACCAGCAGAACCAATGCTGTGGAAGTAGCTATGGCTAACCATAATATTTTTATTGTTCGCATTACTTGATAAATTGACCCCTTCGAAATCATAGTTCTTAACTTCAAATCCCTTGATAGTCACGTCGTCAATATTATCGTTTACTGTAAATGCACTGGCATCACCTAGCCCTGTGCCATCAAGAATAGGAGCTCCTACGCCAGGTCCAGCAATAGTTGAATCTCCCGTATCGCCAATCAAAGAAAGCGGCCTATCTATTACTAGCGCCTCATTATATGTTCCTGCCATAACATGAATTGTGTCACCAGGATTTGCATGAATTATTGCATCCTGAATTTTAGAAAAAAGCGAGTCTACTGAATCATAGATACCATTTATATTTGCATCAATGAAAACCGATCCAGCAGGAGTATCAGCATGTGCCATTTGGCTGAAATACAATGGCGCAGCCATAATAAGACCACTGATAGACAGTATAAACGCTGACGTAAGCAGACCTAAACGTTTATATAATTTACTTGATAATATAACCATTGCACAACTCCCTTGTTACGATTGCCCAACTTCACCAGCTGAGTAAATCATTAATTATAAGATACAAAACAACTTATATGTTCCACTCTGGGGCTAACTATAGCACTACAAAAATTATTTGACAATGATTTAATTTTAGTTTTTAGCTTATTTTTAGCTTATAAAATACTTAAGCATAATTTATTTTTGGTTTTTATGATCTTGTAAATAATTAATTCTATCATGATCAAGCCCATAATAATGAGCAATTTCATGCCAAATCGTCCGTTTAATTTGCTCAAATAATTCAGCTTCACTATGAGTTATTGCCAAAATCGGATTTTTAAATAGCGTAATTTTATCAGGCAACACAAAATTATAATTCGAGCCACGTTTGGTCAGTGGTATCCCTTCGTATAATCCTAACAGCACTCGCCCGCTGCCAACTTCAGCTTGGCGCAATTGCTCCGCCGTCGGCTCATCTGCCATAACAATCGCTACATTATCAAGCCCTTTTATATATTCTTGAGGCAATTCATTCATTGCTTTTGTAATTAAATTATTGAATTCATCATCAGTCATACACCAAGTATAATCTATAAAAGAAAACGACTGTCGCTTTCTTGTCAGCTCCAGTCGTTATTCTTGTTTGTAGATAGCTTTTTAAAAGTCTACTATTCTTCTTCTCGTCGTCGCTCGATGGCAACTATCACTCTCCATATGATAATCGCTAGGACTATGATTATTATCAAAATCCACCAGCACCAAGATATTCCTAAGAATAGATGGCAGCTGCACCAACAAGCACAATTTGCGTTATCCGTGGCGCCAGCAACGTCAGATTCGTCGGTAGTCGCACCTTTAACTTCGCCAGTGGCCTTAAAGGTCGCCGTGACCGTTTTGCTTGCAGTAACATCTAGGTCGGATCGCGTAGCTGTCGTCAACCCATCGCTCCATTTTTCAAAAGTATAGCCAGTTGACGGAGTTGCAGTAACCGCCGTCGTATTAGCACCGTAATTTATCGTCTGGGTATTTGCACCGCTAATCGTGCCACCAGTTCCAGCCACATACGTAACAGTAACCAATATATTAGCCCACTGAGCCGTTAAAGTCTGGTTATATGCCGGCATTGCCGCTGGCACTAATGGCAGCCAGCCAGCAAAAGCAAAGCCAGTTCTTGTCGGATTAACCGGAGCCGTAACCGCCGTACCATAAGCCTGAGTTATATCGGGCACCGTCGAACCACCAGCCTCATCAAAGTAGATTGTGTAGTTATTAGCAGTCCATTGAGCCACAATCGTTTGGCTATATGCCGGCATGGTTGATGGGATTACTTTATCCCAACCAGCAAAGGTATAGCCAAGTCGAGTCGGAGCAGCCGGAGCTGTAACTGCAGTACCGTAGTCCTGAGTTTTACTGCCGATAACCGTTCCACCGTTTGAGCTAAAGGTTATCGTGTAGGAATTAATTGTCCATTTTGCATAAAGCGTTAAATCGGAAGTTAATGTTATATTGCTTGCTACAACATAGTTAGCGCCAGTTCCGTCGGCTTTTGTATTCCAGACAGTGAAGCTATAGCCAATTCGAGCCAAATCACCTTTTCCGCTAACCGCAACTGACTCATTATCGTAATACGACCCGCCTACTGGAGCAGTGCCACTAGTACTGCCGTTACTGTTATAGGTTAGCGTAAATTGCGTTGCCTCTTTCCATTTCGCATAGAGGGTTACATCATCGCCAGAAATTGTAATCGAACTTCCAGCGGCATAATTAGTACCGCTACCGTTAGCTTTCGTGTTCCAGCCATCGAACGTCTGTCCGGTTTTTACTAAGTCGCCCTTACCACTAACAGTGACTGATTGACCCTCGTAATATTCGGCACTAACCGGAGCGGTACCTCCAGTGCTGTCGTTGCCATCATAAGATAGAGTGTATTTTTCATTCTCTTCCCATTGAGCATACAATATCGCATTGCTACTACCTATCTTGAATTCATCGCCCGCATCGTAGCTATCGCCGCTACCGTCAACTGCCGTGTTCCAACCAACGAACGTCCAGTTCGTCTTAAGAAGACTTCCTTGGTCGCTAACATCAATATCAGCATCTTCATAACCACTCACGCTGGCCGGAGCAGTGCCACTGCCGCTAGTACTGCCATTGTCATCATAGGATAGTGTGTATTTATTATCTTCTTTCCAATGTGCATACAATGTAACATCAGCCGTTATTGTATAGCTATCTCCGGCAGCATATTGAGTGCCCGTACCGTCAGCCTTGGTATTCCAGCCGTCGAAAGTGTGGTTAGCCATTTTTAGAGCATTTTCATCATTCAAAATGACAACCGTATTTACATATTCATCTTGATGTAATGGGCCAGCTCCAGTGCCGCCGTTGGCATCATAAGTTAACCTATATTTTGGATTCTCTTCCCATTTGGCGTACAGAGTTGCATCGCCGCTTATTGTAAATTCGGAACCGACAGCATAATTTGCGCCATCTCCACCAGCTTTGGTATTCCAGCTGATAAAGGTATGGTTGGCATTTACTAAATCGCCATAACTAGCGACAATAACGGTTGCCCCACTATAGCCAGTAGCGCTAGATGGAACAACTCCGCTAGTATTACCATTACCATCATAAGCAAGACTAAATATAGCGGGAGTATCTACAACGATAGGACCAGCCGTAGGTCTAATGACGACATTATTTATATTACCCTTACAATCAGAGCCATTTTTACTTATTAAGAAATAGGCGGTATATGTTCCAGCCTCATTCGGAGCTTTTATAGAAAGGCCTTCGGTATACACTCCGGGAGTATCATGATCAGTCGTATCATTACAGATGTATGGAGTTAGGTCGGCCGGAGCAGAAGTTCCAATATACACACCAGTCGAATTCCAATTGTCGGCGTTATTATTTATATTAACGGTTACATTAGCCAAGATAGATGCGCCTCCGGAAACATGAAGCGGAGTCACGCCAATATTAACGCTGGCCGTTGACGGTTCCTGAGTAGCAAATGCTGGCATTACACCAATAAACGTCTGCACTAGCATCGAGGCCACTAGCGCAAGGGTTAATGTTTGTTTGATTCCGAAATGATTTTTTATATTTTTCATATCACCTCCTCTATCTCCCTAATTGTTAACCTATTTAAAAAGGCACGGACCTACGAATATAATTTTTGTATTATATCCATAGGCTCGTGCCCACAGACAGTGTTTGTGTTACCACCCGCACTGCAACTATTTTTTGTAACTTACCCTAATTATTAACCTCTTCCCATATCCACAATAAATCCGCTGATAATGTTTTGTCAATATATAGAAAAGACACATCCTAATGATGTGTCATCTTTTTCTATAACGCTATTTTTACTTGTCGTCGAAATTAAACCACTCAGGGTCATTGCGAACATCTTGCACAATCTTATTCAAATAATTCTCAACCGACGCATCGTCGACTGGCTCATTTAAATCAATGTTGTCAGCCGACGCTTGCGAATCGTCAGTATCGGTGTACTTATCAATTGGTTGAAATTCGAGGTGATCAAGAAATGACATATTTGTTTTTGTTTATTACCTTATGCTCTCATTTAAGCATAAATGTAATAAAATGTCAATGCGTTTAAGCTTTTTGAAGCGAAATTAATAGGTCGTGGCCATCAATTTTAACACCAACCGAGTATGCCTTTTCGCCATCATCGGTCAGTTTAATAGCCAAAGTTTCATCTGCAATCACGCCGTTATGCTGCTCTATCGCCTGTTTAATTTCATCGTCAGTCGTCTTTAGAACCAATTCAATACGATCTTCGATATTAAGACCGGCATCTTTGCGTGCAGTTTGAATATAGCGAATTATTTCCCTAGCAATACCCTCGCATTTTAGTTCTGGCGTCACAAGCAAATCCATCGCAAATTCTTTGCCAAGTTTTACCTGTTTGACGTTTAATTCTTCGCACAAGATATCTTCAAAATCAACAAACTTTCCGAGACTAGTAACAGTGACGCTAGCTAAAGGTTGACGAACTTTTAATTGTTCGTGAGCCCTGACGCTCAAGCCCATATTCACAAATTCCCGGACAGATTCCATTTCATTAACAACTTTCTCGTTAATTTTTCCAGCTGTTGGCCAGTCAAGCAAGTGGACGCTCTCGCCACCAGTTAATTTTTGGTAAAGCTCTTCGGCCAAAAACGGCGTAAATGGCGCCAAAAGTTCAGCTAGCTTAACTAACACATAATGAAGCGTTCGGTAGGCATTATTTTTGTCAGTTGTATCACCTGCTTTCCAAAAACGACGACGACTGCGGCGAACGTACCAGTTACTTGCCTCTTCGATAAATGGCAAGATTGGTCGAACAGCATCCGGAATATTATATTCGTCCATATTTTTGCTAACTTCGTCAATTAATTGGTGCAAACGGCTAACAATCCATTGGTCAAGCGGATTAGTCAACACACTGGACGGATCGGTTAAATCGCCATTAAACTCCCAATTATCAACTTCGGCGTACATCGTAAAGAAGTCGTACATATTCCAAATCATGCTGAGTTTGCGAGCCATGTCGGCTACGTCTTTGTCGAGCAGACTAAAATCTTCACCGTTTAGAAGTGGCGATGACAAAAGTAAGAAACGCCAACTGTCGGCTGAATATTTATCCATCAATTCGTTTGGATCGGTGAAATTGCCGCGGCTCTTGCTCATTTTGAAACCATCATTACCAGCAATATTACCGGTTACAATGACGTTTTTGAAAGCGTTACAGCCAAACAGCCCAACGCTGACGGCATGAACATAATAGAACCAAGCACGAACCTGACCGACATATTCAACAATAAAATCACCAGGGAAATTTTTCTCAAATTTTTCGACATTTTCAAATGGATAATGAAATTGCGCAAATGGCATACTACCACTCTCAAACCAACAATCCAAAACCTTATCAATACGCGAATATTGGACGTCGTCGATTTCAAATTTAATATCATCCACCCACGGTCGGTGATAATCTTCCAACTCGACACCGCTTAGCTCTTTAAGTTCGGCATAGCTACCAATAACTTTGACATGTTCTTTGCCATCTTTATCAATGCCCTTCCAAACTGGCATAGCCGAAGCCCAAAAACGATCGCGAGACAAATTCCAATCTGGCGCTTGCTCGATATTTTTTTCGAAGCGACCATGCTTCATATGCGCTGGGAACCAGTTAATATGCAATGAGTTTTGCTCTATCATTTCGCTACGCTGACCATCAATATCCATAAACCAACTTGGGTGCGCACGATAAATCAAGCGACTGCCAGTTCGCGGGTTAAATGGATATTCGTGACGGATGTATTCAATTTTCCAAATAATCCCCCGCTCATGCAAAGTCTTAGCAATAACCTTGTTCACGTCCCAAATGTTTTGGCCAATCCATTCGGTTTCGGTATAATTGCCGTTGTCATCAATAACGTGAACAACTGGAATTTTCTTCCGCTTGCCTAAATCAAAGTCTTCCTCACCGTAAGCTGGCGCAATGTGCACGATACCAGTACCAGAATCCATCGTCACATAATCAGCTGCCCAAATTTTGTGTGCATTCTGACCGCGATCCTCAAACAAGGGCTCATAAGTTTTTCCAACCAAATCTTCACCAAGCATGCTTCGGACAATTGAATAATTAATTTTATTATGTTTTTCGTCGGTCAGAACTTTATCAAGCGATTCTTTAGCCAAAACAAAACGCGTGTCATCGTCCAATTTAACTTCAACATATTCAAAATCTTTATTGATCGCCAAAGCGCTGTTTCCGGGTAAAGTCCATGGTGTCGTTGTCCAGGCCAAAAGCGTGGCATCTTCGCCAACTAATTTAAATTTTACATAAACACTTGGGTCAGTCACGTCTTGATAAGCCCCAGCATCCATCGTTACTTCAGCCTTAGACAGTGGCGTGGCCAAACTCGGGTCGTACATCAAAACCCGTTCGCCCTCGTAAATTTTGCCTTTTTCATACAAGGTTTTAAAGGCCCACCAAACCGATTCCATGTATTTTTTGTCCATGGTTTTGTAGCCGCCCTTAAAATCAACCCAACGACCAATTCGATCGATTGTTGTTTCCCAAAGATCACCAGTCGCCACCATACTTTCACGAGCAGTGGTAATATAATCAGCCAAGCTAATCTTTGTACCAATATCGTTACGATCTGTAATGCCGAGCTTTTTCTCTACAAAGTTTTCAGCCGGCAAGCCGTGACAATCCCAACCCCAAACTCGTTCGACGCGCTTACCTCTCATAGTCTGATAGCGTGGAACGACGTCCTTAACCAAGCTACTTAATAGCGTGCCGTGGTGTGGTGCGCCGGTAATAAATGGCGGACCATCATAAAAAACGTAGGCATTCTCAATTGAGCGAGCCTCGACCGACTTTTCGAAAGTCTTACTATCTTTCCACCACTTAACTAGATCTTTTTCGTATTCTAGTGCTCGACGACGAGTGTTAGCTTTAAACTTCATTTAATTTCCCTTCTTTTATATAAAATAAAATCCCTTTTTAGTCACTGGAACCCTTCGACAAGCTCGGGGTGGTACCATCCAGTTTCTAAAAAGAGATTCTTTTTAGCGCTTATTTTCGATCTAACGAGTCGATTTTCGTCTGGTTCTACTAATCCTGGACGCAGCCGAAGGATTTTCTTCCAAAAGACACTCACGGTTGATAGCCGCTAACCCCAAAAGAGGATGTCACTTTGTAATTATATCGGTTAATGACAACAAAAACAACTAAGTTACTGTTGCTGAGTATAATAACTCAGTTCATTGATTGTCGGTAATGGTAAACCTTGCCACATTTTTTGAATAGTACCATCATCGCTAGTTGCAATAATCGTTGGAAATTCAAGAATATCATAGAGCTCGCAAAACTGAACACCATCGTGAGTTTCAGGATCAATCGTCTCCAGTTGATGACCAGTCTGATATTCAAAATCATGTAAAAAATCAGCGACGGTTCGCGCATACTCGGTATTTTCTTTATAAATCACCGCCGTTCTCACTATTTACTCCTTAGGCGACAACATGTCTCTTTGTTGACGTCGTTGTTCAAGAATTTTAACAAAGTCATCAAGGGTTTTAAATTCATGATAAACACTTGCAAATCGAATATAGGCAACTTCGTTTCGTTTTGCCAGTTCGTCCAGTACCTTATCGCCAATTTGCTTTGAAGTAATTTCATTTTCGCCAATCGCGTATAGAGCATCTTCAACATTAGAGATTATTTCTTCAATCTCAACCTCTGACGAAAAGAATTTTCCAACCGAACGTTTAATAGCAATTGTCAGTTTGTCACGATCGAACAGTTCGCGATCACCACTTTTTTTGATAACAGCAAGATTTGGACGTTCAATTCGTTCATAAGTGGTAAATCTTTTGCCATCAGGCGATTCACGGCGGCGGCGAATCGTTACTCCATCACTAACCTCACGCGATTCGATTACACGACTATCACCAATCTTATATTTAGCCATTTAAGGTCTATTCTTCCTTTTTATTTTTCTTGCGACGACGCAAAAATGCTGGCATTTCGGACTCTTCATCCTCTTCCGGTTGGTTCCAGATATTCTGAGTATTTTCTTCTGCAAACATCGAGGCAGCCTCGTTATGGTCTAAATCGAGATTTATGTTTCCAACTGTCTCATCGGTTAAAATAGAATTAACCGACTCCGCTTTTTTGGCTTCGCTTTCATCAGCTTGCTCGTGAAAATAAGCCGAATCAAAACCAGTTGCGATTACCGTAATAATTAGCTCATCTTCTAGATCAGCCTTAAGCGTTGCACCAAAAATGATGTTAGCATCGGGCGAAACTGCGCTAGTAATAATTTCAGCCGCTTCCTGAATTTCACTCATACTCATGTCATAGCCACCAGTAACGTTGAATAGCACGCCCTTAGCACCATCAATCGACACCTCGATAAGTGGAGACTCGATAGCCTGTTGAGCAGCCTGAACAGCGCGGTTGTCGCCACTAGCACGTCCGATACCCATCAATGCTGATCCAGCATTGCTCATAATTGCCTTAACATCGGCAAAGTCGAGATTGATTAAACCGTGTTCGGTAATTAGTTCAGAGATACCCTGAACGCCCTGACGAAGCACATCATCGGCAATCTTGAAAGTTTCAAGAAGTGGCGTACGGCGATCAATTGTTTGAAGTAAACGATCATTTGGAATTGTTATAAGTGTATCAACAGCGCGACCAAGTTTATTAATAGCCCACTCAGCGTTTTTACGACGCTTTTCGCCCTCAAAACTAAAAGGTTTAGTAGCGACACCGACTACTAATATGCCCAGCTCTCTGGCAATTTCAGCAACGACATAACCAGCGCCACTACCAGTACCGCCGCCGGCACCAATTGTGACAAATACCATATCGGCTCCAGCTAGAGCTTCCTTAATATCATCTCGCGATTCGTTAGCCGCAGCCTCACCGACCGATGGGTCAGCGCCAGCGCCTAAGCCATTCGTGGTTGATTTTCCTAGATGTAATTTAATATCAGCTTTACTATTATGCAAAGCCTGGGCATCAGTATTCATGGCAATAAACTGAACACCGGTCAAGCCAGCGTCCTTCATTCGATTGACAGCTGAACCGCCTGCTCCGCCAACTCCCACTACTTTAATACTAGCAAAAGTTTGTATGTCGCTTGGTTTTACTTCGGGCATCTTATCTTAATCTCCAATTCGTATTCATACTATAGTATAACACTCGAACCCAAAAACACTACGCTTTGAATTTCCCTAAAAATTTTGCTATTGGTCCGGAATTGCCAAATAAAATAGTCTTCTTCTTGTCTTTTTCTCTACGTCCAGAGTTAATTGAACCTTCGGCATCCATTAGCATCAAGCCAACAGCTGTTGCAAATTGCGGCTTATCAATTTCGTCCGCAACGCCACCATAACCTGAAGTCTTGCCGACTCGCGCCGCTAAGCCCAAAGCACTCTTGGCATAATCAGCAATGCCCTTCAGCTGAGCAGTTCCGCCAGTTAAGACTACTCCGCTAGGCAATCTACCCTGACGACCAGCTCGTTTTAGTTCTCTATTTATTGCTTCGAAGAGTTCCTCAAGTCGAGCTTCAACAATCTCATCAATATCAGCGATATCAAAACTATAGATTTCATCATTATGCTTAAGACTGACACCAGACGACTCATGACGATGAATAGCAGAAGCATGCGCAATTTTAACCATTTCGGCAATCTCAGGATCTGTTTTGAGGCCAATCGCAAGATCGTTGGTAATATTTATACCACCAATCGGAATAACGCCTACATATTGTAGGTCACCTTCCTCATAAACAGCAACATTCGTTGTTGAGCCGCCGATATCAACTAGAGCAACGCCGTTTTCAATTTGCTGCTCAGTTAAAACCGCTCTGGCCGCCGCAACACCAGCCACAATAATTGCGCTGGGATAGACCTTAGCCAATTCAGCCGCTTTTTGTAGATTAGTTAAATGCGGAACTAAAACCGAAACGACATGAGCATCCGTTTCGAGGCGCGTACCAGTCATGCCAATTGGGTCTTTGATATTATCTTGACCGTCAAGTTTGTAAGAATGTGGAACAACTTGAAGTATCTCACGGTTAGCTGGCACTTTTCCAAGGGTCGCAACCTCTTCAATACGCATAATATCATCACCAGTTATTTCATGGTCAGCCGCACCGACCGCAATCATACCGTCAGCATGAGTGCTTAAAATGTGCGAACCATTAATACTAATTGTGGCAGCATCAACTTGATAGCCGCTCATTCGCTCGGCCTCACCTAACGCATCGTCAATCGCCTTAGCTGGACCAGCTAAAGTTACAACCGTCCCTTTGCGCATTCCATTATTTTGGGCAGAGCCAACGCCCACGATTGTCGGTACACCTGTCGCTCCATCAATATGCGCCACCACACAGCGGACAGTCGTCGTACCGATGTCTATTCCAACAGCATGTCGAGAGTTTTCTTGCATGTCAAAATTATATCGCTTATGCCAAGTTTTGCCTAGCGCAAATTATATCAGTTAGAGCTTGGTTAAAATTTCAGCACCATGATCAGTAATAAGCACGGTATGCTCAAAATGAGCCGCCAAACTACCATCACGAGTTTTGATCGTCCAGCCATCCGCTTCTTCGGACTTAATAGCTTCACCACCAAGCGTTGCCATTGGCTCAATAGCAATCGTATCACCAGGCTCAAGCAGAACGCCTCGCCCCCTATGTCCGTAGTTTGGTACCTCTGGGGCTTGCTGCATTTTGTGGCCAATCCCATGGCCGACTAGATCACGAATAATACCAAGTTTGCCTTCTCTTAGAACCCTCTCAACAGCTTCACCAATATCACCGACATGAACCGGCCCTTTAATTGCGTCGATTCCGGCATATAGACTGCGCTCAGTATAACTTAGCAAATGCTTTTTTATACCTTTTGGTTCTTCGCCAATAACCATCGTAAAGGCGCTGTCGGTTTTCATATCCTTGTAAGTGATCACCAAATCAAAGCTGACAACATCGCCTTTTTCAAAACAATATTCGTTTGGAATACTGTGAACGATTTCGTCGTTTACCGATATACAAATCGCATTCGGAAAATTAACTTCGGGTGTTTTATAAGTTACAATTGCGCCAAATCTTTTAATTTCGCTTTCAACAAAAGCGTCAGCTTCGAGCTCGCTCATGCCAACTTTTACATATTTTTTAAGATTATCTAGGATAGTGGCTAAGATTTTACCACCTTCGCGCATTGCCTCAATTTCGGCAGCGGTTTTTACGCGAGCTTGCATGCCGCAATTTCTTCCATTATTCGATCATGGATTTGTCCAACCGTGCCCGAACCGTCAACATGAACGACATTTACGCCCTGGTCAGTAAAATAATTCAAAAGCGGATATATCTGCTGGCGATAGCTTTGCATACGCTCTTCAAAGTTATCGGCCGAATCATCAGCACGACCTCTTAGAGCAAGTCGCTTTTCGACCTCAGCACGAGACACTTCTAGCACAACAATGAGGCTAATTGACCTAGCGTGAAGCGGTTGGTTTTCGACTAACCAATGGGCCTGATCAAGTTCCCTTGGATAACCATCAAGAATCACATTATTAACATTTGGAATTTGGTTAAGAGCATAGCCAATAATTTCATTAACTTTTGCCGTATCGACTAGTTTGCCCTCTTGTTGAGTCTTTAAGACCGCAGGATCATTACACTCTCTCAAAAGTTGACCCGTTGACAACCAACGCCAGCCCATTCTTGCCGCTAATATTTGCCCTTGAGTACTCTTGCCGGAACCAGCAGCTCCAAAAAATATAATCATTCCAATCCTCCTATTTTTTATTTCTAATTGAGTGCGTCTTTTACGAGCTTAGCAATAATAGAGCCTTCAGCCGTATTGCCCAACTCTTTTTTTACCGCACCAATGACTTGGCCAAAAGCACTCGCATCGCTAACGCCCAAAGTGCTAATGACACGATTTATAGCCGTTCTAATCTCGTCCTCGGACAACTGCTTTGGCAAATATTCACTAAGAATTTTTGCTTCAAGCCGTTCATTGTCGGCCAATTCCGAACGGTTTGCCCCGTCATAGATTTCCGCAGATTCGTTGCGTTTTTTAACTTCACGAGCAATTAACTGTTCAATAGCCGAGTCTTCCAAACCTGAATCTCGTTTACCGCAAGCTATTTCTTCATTTAAGATTGTAGCTTTTAGGCCTCTTAGAACTTCGGCACCAAAACGATTGCCGCCTAGCAGGGCGGCTTTTAAATCGTTATTTATGCGCTCGCTTAGAGCCACTTTATCGAAGCCCTAACCTAGTTTTATCTAGCTTATCAGCCTTACGTGCTTTACGAATAATCGCTTTTGCGCGACGCTCCGACTTTGATATCGGTTTTTCAAATCGCATCATACCCTTTGCCGTCATCAAGACGCCATTCTGTAAAATTTTGCGATTAAATCGGCGAATTAAATTTTCGTTCGATTCTCTTTCATCTTTTCTTATAACTTGTACCATATAAAGGATATTTTAACAGAGATATGCGTTATATGCAACAATAAAAGTAAACACATGATTTTTTATAAACCAAATCTAAAAATTACAAACTATTAATCTCTAGATGTAATAATCGGCCCTCAACTGAACATGTTCCATTCCATTCGTTTAGTTCAAGTTCATATCGAACCGAGACGTGCGTACCTGGCTCGACAAAATAGTGCTTTGGCGCATTAAATGACAAGAAAGACATCCTAAAACCGTCTTTATCACATAATTCTAATTTGATATGCTGCGAGTCATTTCCCATTTTTCGAATGTTACGAACCGTCAAATCATTAGTTTGAAAAATTGGACGCGGATTCCCGTTGCCGAATGGCTCCAATTGATTAATTTGCTGGAGCAATTCTTTCGTTAGTTCCGATAGATCAGCGTTCGCATCGACTTTTGGCAACAATGCTAGCTCCTGATTAATTAATTTTTGTTTTTTATAAAACTGGTTAATACTTTTGCGAAAAGCATCAATGTTTTTAGTCGGCAAAGTTATCCCAGCCGCTAGCGAGTGACCGCCTCCGGTCGTAATTAAATCCTTACTATTTTCTATAGCCAGAGCAATATTAAAATCACCGAAGCTACGAGCCGAACCCTTCGAGACATCGGCTAGCTCCTGCAGGACTAGCGCCGGTTTGTGGTATTTTTCCAGCAGTTTTGAAGCAACAATACCGACTATGCCATGGTTCCAGCCTTCGCTACTGACCACAATTACTGGATCATCAGCATGTTCCTCAACCTGAGCAGACGCTGCCTTAAGGATTTTATCTTGGTCGGATCGTCTTTGAGTATTTAGCTCATCAAGATACTGAGCTTTTTCAAACGCCTCATCTTTCGATTCGGTCGTTAGCATACCTAGAGCATGGTTTGCCGTCTCTAATCGACCAGCAGCATTCATTCTTGGCCCCAATATAAAGCCCAAAGCGCGCGAATTGACTTTATCTGGTTCCAAACCAGCCACCGCCATAAGCGCCCTAAGGCCCGGTCGCCTCATTTTTGCCAAAACTTTTAGTCCCCAAAACACATAAGCCCGATTTTCATCGGTCAGCGAGACAATATCACAAACCGTGCCAAGCGCAACCAAGTCAAGTAGCCATTTTTCTTGACCAAAAGGCAGCCCCGAGCTAATCGAAGAGTCATTGTTATTGAATTTAATTTGCAAAGCCTGAACTAGTTTAAAAGTAACGCCAACACCAGCTAAATCACAAAAAGGATACTGATGGTCGGATCGCTTCGGATTAACGACTGCAACTGCCGGCGGTTGAATTGTGGCCGAATTATGATGATCAGTCACAACGACGTCAACACCCAATTCATTCGCTTTAATAATTTCTTTTTCACTGCGGCTGCCACAATCGACCGTCACTATTAGCTGAGTCCCCTCTACCGCAATTTTTTCAATTGCATTTATCGTCAGCCCATAGCCATCATCAAAACGGCTAGGTATGTACGTGTCGACATTTTTAAAACCAAAGCTTTTTAAAGCATTCAGAAGCAATGTCGTTGAAGTAAGACCATCAATATCATAGTCACCGTATATTGTTATCCGTTCTTGCTTGTCGTACGCCAATTTTAGGCGCTCAACCGCCTTACCCATATCTGGCAATAAAAATGGATCATGCTTGGCATCATCATAATCTGGCGATAAAAAACTCGCCCTATTGGTACTATTAATACCCCTTGCGGCGAGAATTCTATCAAATAACGACATTATTATAAATCAGATGACGAGCGTTTCGGACGCCCAGCTTGCTGCTGAGATTTAATGACAATACTTTGTAATTCTTTAAAAATTGCGAATTGTTTATTTGTGGAATAAATCTTTGTGTTACCCTGTTTTTCACTCAGCAAAAAACCAACTTTTTCAAGCCTTTTTAGTTCACGTTGAATATTGCCCGGATCCTCTTTAATCAACTTTGCTAACCCACGAACATGAGTACGAAAATCTGGATACTTGGCGTAGACCACAACTATCTTGCGTCGTACTCGGGATGTAATAAAAACATCTAACATTTCAGCTACAGTCTCCCCATAAAATTGCGTTCTGTTGTTTTTATCGTAGCATAATATCACAACATGTTGCAATGATATCTAGCGCCAATTTAGAACGATTTGATTAATCTTCGCGATAGTTTGATCATGCGAAGGAATATCGTTTTTATCATAATAATGGTCAGTACCGAGAAAGTTCGATTTTACATCTAAGATATGAAGCTCGTCGGCTAAAACATGGAGTTTATCAACCGCCTTGACCGTGGCCACCGGAATTGCGGCGACTAGACGTTTTATTCTAATTGGCTTTAAAAAGTCAGCCGCGACATCAAGAGAAGAGCCCCCGTTAAGGCCATCCGAGACAAGAATGACAACTCGGTCACGAAGTAAATCCTCACTAATTAATCCGCCATCACCAAGTAACCGATTTATTTTTTCAAAAGCCTCGCGTTTTTGTTCTTCCAAATAACCATGATATTCACTTTCATACTCTTCTATCTCGCCAGACGAAAACGAGGCATTGTATGTAAAATCACCATTCTGAGATATGCCGCCAAAAGAAATATCCTCTCCTGGGACCTCAATTTTCTCAACCAATAATAAGGTTAAGATACAGTGAAGCGCTTTAGCTATTTGTTCACCGATGACAACGCCACCATCGCTTAGAGCAACAACTGCGCAATCTTCGTAACGATATTTAGGAAGAAGCTCATTGGCTAAAATCTGGCCAGCCGTTTCACGGTTCTCGAAATACATAAGCTTATTCTAACAGCTCGAAGGTATATTTAGCAAAAAAGTTCTACAGAAGATTAGCACGCTTTCTTTATCGTTCGGCTATACTATTATTTATGCACTACTACGAGGTGGCGCCAAATCAAATCATTCGAACCGATAGTGATTATTTTACTTATTCGTCCGTCGAAAAAATGCAATTGGGACAAATTGTAGTTGTTGAAGTTGGCAAAAAGAAAGTGGTTGGTGTGATCATAAAAGAAACAACAGTGCCAAAATATTCCACAAAGCCAATTTATTCAGTCATTGATGGCACACCCCTGCCCCACCAACTAATTAATCTAGCCTTATGGATATCAAGTTATTACATAACACCACTAGCTACCACCCTGCAAACGATTTTACCAAGTGGTGTTCAAAAAAATCGCCGACAAAACTCAGAGCACACAGAAATAGTTCAACGAGAACGAACAAATAATTTATTCAATGATGAGCAATCTAACTCTTTAAAAATCTTATCAGAATCCAAGCCTGGGACTTTTTTACTACATGGCATTACCGGCTCTGGTAAAACCGAAGTATATATTAGCGTCGCCAAGCACAGTATCGATTCTGGTAAATCGGTTATCATACTCGTGCCAGAAATTGCTCTAACTTCACAATTAATTGCCGAGTTTTCAAATCACTTCGACAACCTTTTAGTCACACACTCAAAAATGACCGAGTCTAGCCGTCACCAAGTTTGGCTAGAGGCTTTGCATAGCCAAGAGCCGCGAATTGTTATTGGACCTAGATCAGCCCTATTCATGCCGCTACCTAATATCGGCGCTATTATCGTTGATGAAGCTCACGAGCCCAGCTATAAGCAGGAACAGGCTCCCAAATATTCAGCACTAAGAGTTGCAACAATGTTGGGAAGGTTTTACGATGCCAAAGTTATTTTTGGCAGCGCCACTCCAAATGTTCTCGATTATTATCTAGCGGAAAAGTCAGATAGACCAATCCTAAAGCTAACAAAAGTCGCAAGAAATAACAGTATTCCACCAGAAATTAAACTGGTCGATATGACAAAGCATGCCAATTTTACAAAACATCGTTTTATTTCCGATCAAATGATTGAACAAATTAAAAATACGCTTGACGACGGGAAGCAGATTCTAATATTTCATAATCGCCGCGGCACAACAAATTTAACACTATGCAAAAACTGCGGCTGGACCGCCGAGTGTCCAAAGTGCTTTTTGCCGATGTCACTGCATAGCGATAAACATATCTTGCAATGTCATATCTGTGGTAGCAAATTAAATATACCAACAGCCTGTCCGAAATGTCATGAAACCGATATCGTACACAAGGGCATCGGCACAAAATTAGTCGAAATGGAGTTAAGAAAATTATTTCCAAACGCCAATATAGCTCGATTTGACGCTGACAACAAAGACGATGAGGCTGTCAATGCTAGGTACAAAGAGCTCTACGATGGCACAATCGACATTGCGATTGGCACACAGGTCATCGCTAAAGGTCTAGACTTGCCGCAGCTTCGAATGGTTGGCGTTATTCAGGCAGACGCCGGATTGGCCTTGCCTGACTACAATTCAGATGAAAGAATCTTCCAGTTATTGACTCAGGTCATCGGCCGCGTTGGCCGCAACGAGCATAAAACCAAAGTCATCGTTCAAACTTATCAGGTTAATCACAAAAGCATTGTCTATGGACTAAACCAAGATTATGAGTCATTTTATAAAGACACCTTATTAGAAAGAAACCGAGCCGGCTTTCCGCCTTTTACTCACCTATTAAAAATTACTTGCGCCTACAAAACCGAAGCGGCTGCCATAAAAAATACCAAAGACTTGGCAATCTTTATTAAACAAAAAGTTGACAAGAAAGTAATTATTTTAGGACCGGTACCGGCATTTTACGAACGGCAAAATGACAAATATCATTGGCAAATTATACTAAAAAGTCCCAAACGCGAGTACTTGCTAGACATATTAAAACTAATTCCAAAAAAGAATTGGCAATTTGAGCTCGATCCAACTAGCCTCCTCTAGTAACCACTGGTATAATGTAAACAATGAATAAAGAAGATATTATCACCCTACCGGACCAACGCCTAAGACAAAGGTCTTCCAGAATACACGTTGTTACTCCAGAAATACAAAAATTGGCTAAAGATTTGACCAGCGTAGCTCTTGACTGGGAGGATTCGAGACCACACGAAATTAGTGCGGCTATATCAGCCGTACAAATTGGACAACTTGACAGACTGGTAATAATCCGCAGTGACTTTGATGACAAATCCAACCGTGAATTTACCGCATTAATTAATCCCGAAATCGTAAAATTCGAAGGAAAGATATTTGAAGATTACGAAGGCTGCCTTAGCGTGCCAGATGTTTACGGAAGAGTGCCTCGCTATGACAAGATTCGAGTCAGAGCTATGGACATCGATGGCAACCAAGTCAGATTCAAGGCCGACGGTTTTCTAGCTAGAACAATTCAGCACGAAATCGACCATACCAACGGTATCGTTTTTATTGATTTAATAAAAGACAAGAAAGACGCTTTCTTTAAACTCGATGAGAAGGGCGAGCTACAACCACTTGATTATGATAAATACATCAAAAACAATAGTATTCTTTGGTAGTGGCCCAGTCGCAGCCGAATCTTTGGAATTTTTAGCCCAACATTTTGATATCGAGGCTGTAATTACCAAAGCTCGACCAATTTATCACAGGCACAACGCACCAGTCGAAGAATTAGCAAAAAAGCTAAAATTACCAACTTTTTTTGCTAACAACAAGCAAGAGCTTAACAATTTAATTATTAAACAACCTTTTAAAAGCCAGCTCGGTATCGTCGTTGATTACGGTGTAATAATATCGGAACAAGTAATAAATTCATTTCAGCTTGGAATAGTAAACAGCCATTTCAGCTTATTGCCACAGTGGCGCGGCGCCGATCCAATCACCTTTTCGATTTTAAGTGGCCAAGAAAAAACCGGCGTTAGTTTAATGCTTATCGATCAAACATTAGACACTGGCAAACTATTTGTTCAAGAAGAATTAGCTATTGATCAAAACGAAACCATTATCAGCCTAACGCATAAATTAATTGAGCTAAGCAATAAATTGCTTTTGGAATACATACCAAGGTATTTTAACAATCAAGTTGTTTTATTTGAGCAACCTAATGCGGACAAAGCAACCTATTCTCGAAAAATTTCCAAAGAAGACGGCCTGATTAGTCCTGGCCGACCAGCTGAACAAATCGAACGAGAAGTTAGAGCTTTTCTTGGCTGGCCAGGCAGCAAAATATCGTATAAAGACAAAAATATTATTGTCAAAAAAGCCCATGTATCAAGCGAATCTCAAACAGATTTAGACATACTTTGTAGTGACAATAAGTATCTTTCAATTGATGAATTAGTTGCTCCAAGCGGCAAAAAGATGTCGGTTAAAGCCTTTCTGAACGGTAATTTCTAAGCCGCAGTCGTTGAATCGCCCAAAATAATATTTTTGTTATCGACTATTTCTTTTTTTAGTTCTTCAAGAACTTGATTCACTATATTACGATAGTCAGAACGATTAATTTCTAACCATTTTGTCGCTGCATATTCAGAACGCAAATTTACATCATTTTCGTCAGACTTATTAGCCGCCTGTAACCTCATAAATAGCGGGTCGCTATTATATTGAGGTACATTTTTTGCCAACCAATCATTAATTACTGTTTCTTTATGATCAATAATTGATTCAAATTCTTCAAGTTGCTCATCACTTAAGCCGTCAGACAATCTTGTGCCGACACGCAGCTCCAATTCTTCATAAATATGCTGCAAGAATGGTCGTTTTTGATTATTCGGCAAATCATGCAGTCCAATTTCGTCTAAAAATTTCTCATCTAACTGGAACATATATACCCTCTTTTTATCTTATACTGTTTATTTTAGAGTACGCTTAACGAGTTCACGAGTAAATAGCTCTAGCTTGTCACCTATCTCCAAAGTAAATCGCTTAGGAGTGCGCAAGCTCAGACCGCACATTTCACCTTCAAATACTTCTTTAGCTTCTTGCTGCTGACGCTGAACGCTAATAATATTAACTTCAGCAATCTGTTCTTTAGCGCGCATAACTCGAGCGGTGGCTCCTGGCACAATTTTTCCGCTCTTCACTTCACCACCGGCAATGATTTCGTCTCTCTCGGTTCTAAATATGCCCTTAATCTCGAGTTTGCCAATTTCGGTCTCAACAACAGACGGCTCAAGCAGGGCCTCCATTGATAAACGCGCATCCTCTATAAGCTGATAAATAATATTAAATAACCTAACATGAATACCATCACGGTTGGCAAGCTGCTTAACGGCCGTCGGCATAGTAACATTAAAACCATAAATAACAGTGTCTTTGTCAGAGGCTAGACGAATATCATTCTCATTTATATTACCTACACCACTACCGATAACATGAAGATTTACTTCGCCAAGACCGTTAATTAGTTTCAGGCTATCCACAACCGAAACTAACGAACCTTGAACGTCCGCTTTTACGATAACGTTAAAATCTTTAGTATCAGTTTGCTGATTCATCATTTTCAACAAATCAGTACCGGTAATATTAGTGCTGGCCGCATTCTTTTCTTGCTCAACATGAGCAGTCGCTACTCGACTACGAGCTTCTTTTTCGTTCTTCACATTCACAAAATCATCACCAAATTGAGGCAATTCTTTAAATCCGGTTACGATAACGGGTGTAGATGGCCCAGCCTCTTTAATTGGTCTGCCTCTAAAATCAAGCAAAGTTCGTATTTTTGCGTAGGATGTCCCAGCAACCAAGAATAGCCCTGGTTTTAATACACCATTTTCGACAAGTAGACTAACGACAGCGCCGCGGCCAGTTTCCATATGCGATTCAATCACAAGACCTTCGGCGGGAACATTGATATCTGCCTTAAGCTCTTCTAGGTCAGCCACCAAGAGAACCATATCGAGCAGTTTGTCGATATTTTGGCCAGTCTTTGCGCTAACTTCAACCATAACAGTATCACCACCCCATTCTTCTGGGTTCAAACCCTGTTCGGTTGCTAGCTGTGCTCTAACGCGGTCAGGATCGGCTGCCTCCTTATCAACTTTATTGATAGCAACAACAATCTTGGCGTTCGCCGAACGAGCAAACCTAATCGCCTCGACAGTCTGAGGTTTAACGCCATCATCAGCGGCAACAACAATGACAACTACATCAGTAAGGGCCGCACCGTGTTGTCTCAAGGCTGCAAAAGCCTCATGACCAGGCGTATCGAGTAGTGTTATAGTGCGTCCAGCATGTGTCGTCTGATACGCGCTAATACTTTGTGTAATTCCGCCAGCCTCACCTTGAGCAACTTTTGTTTTCAAAATCGCATCAAGTAAGCTGGTCTTGCCATGATCAACGTGGCCCATCATCGCCACGATTGGTGATCTGGCAACGGCTTTATCGGAAAGCTTGTGAACTTTGTGAGTTGTCAAAGTGGCCGCTTCTTTTTTTTGAAGCTCAACGTCAGTTAGACCCAACTCTTCAACAATAATCGAGGCTGTTTCAAAGTCAATTCTTTGGTTTATAGTCGCCGCGATTCCATTTTTAAACAATTCACCAATTAAGTTAGTAACGGGTAGATTTAGCTTTTCAGCAAGTTCTCCTACGGTAATAGAGTCGGCAATAACAATAATCTTCTCAGCCATACTAAAGCTCCTTTTCTACCCGTTAAGGTCAATCTAGTTTATTATTTTTTAGCTGTTTTGGCTTTTTTGCTCAAGCTAAGTGAAATCTTGCGACTTTCCTTCTCGACAGCCAAGACAACAAACTCTTTACGTTCATTCAAAGTAAAGACTTTTTCTGGATCAACATCGTCGCCGCCGCCCAATTCACTGACGTGGACCAAGGCTTCAACGGCTGGGCTAATCTGAACAAAAGCACCGAATGGCGTAATTCGAGTGATGGTACCTTCAACTTTGTCGCCAGGTTTAAATTGGTCGACTTCAGTCATCCAAGGATCTTCAGATAGTTGTTTGATACTTAAGCTGAGGCGATCTTTATCGATAGCAATAATTTTTGCATCAATAGTTTCACCAACTTTTACATAGTCACCAGGATTGTTCACTCGCTCCCAGCTAATTTCACTGATATGAACAAGCCCCTCAATACCGTCAACATTTACAAAGATGCCATAATCGACAACGCCGGTTACAACTCCCTTAACCGTATCACCGATTGCAAGTTTCTCAAATCGGGCCGCAAGACCATCTTTGATAGCTTCTTTTTCGCTGAAGATCAGTTTGTTAGCTCGTCGATCACAATCCAAAATACGAACTTCCAGTTTTTTACCGATCAAAGTGCTCAAGCGCTGTAAGATTTCGTCTTTATCGCTGCCACCAACACGTGGATAATGTTCAGCCGATAATTGAGAGACTGGTAAAAAGCCACGAACGCCGTCATATTCGACTAGTAACCCGCCACGGTTTGCATCGTATGGAGAGACTTCAATTATTTCGCCCGACTCCATCTTGGCAACCACTTCGTCCCAACCACGATCCTTAGCAGCTTTTCTTAGAGACAATAATGAGTATCCATTTTCAAGTTCAGTGTCAACCACACTAGCCATAACTTCGTCGCCGACGTTAAGAGCGCGATAAAAACCAACTTCACGACGTGGTACTAAACCTACGCCTTGTGCCCCCAAATCAACGAGAACTTCGTGTTTACGAATTGATAATACAGTTCCGACGACTGCGTCGCCTTGTGCTAACTGCTTTACACCGTCACCTTCGGCGGCGAGCAAGTCATCCATGTTAACGGCTTTTGTTGCCATAAGTCTTATTCAGACTCCTTCCTTAAATTTAATATTTCTGAAGCACATATAAAAATGGCTCCGAGACTGTTACCTATTGTACCTCAGATAGTATAGTAAGTCAAAGAGGGCTGACGCGACGGCGCAGTGACGATAAGTAGCCAACAGCTGCCGAAGTTACGATAAACAAAATGACGGCATTGAAAACAATATTTTCTGGACCAGTTTGTGGTAAATCCGATGAAGATGCGTCAGTTTCCGAACCGCCATTAGCCACTTCGGCACCAGTTTGAACATTTTCCGATTCCGTTTCGCTAGTGCTGGTTTCGGTTTTTTGGCCAGCCTTTTGCTGCTCTTCGTAAGCGGTAACGGCCTGTTCCCTTCGAGCCGCTTCACCTCGCTGTCTTACAATATAAATCGAGCCTACCAGTCCAATTACTAAAAGCACTCCGACGACAATATAAGCTATAGCCGAACCACCCTGTTTTATTCGTTCTGTCGTAGCCATACATCACCTCTGTTTAATACTATTATTATGATTCTATTTCTCGAAAAAAACAATAGGGGCTGAAATTATGCTAAACTATTATTCATGATAATAGCGGTGGATACAGGCGGAACAAAGACATTAGTCGCTAGCTTTAATGACGCTGGCGAACCAACAAATCAAATAAAATTTCCAACTCCTCAGGATCCGCAAGAATATATAATTATCTTGCGCAAAACTCTTGAAGACAATTTTAGCGATCAAAAGATTGATTCAATAGTCATTGCAATACCCGGAACTTTAGACGCTAATAGCTCAATCATATGGTGCCCAAACCTTCAACAATGGTCTGGCTTTAATGTAACTAAAGCGCTGGACGGCGTTCTAAAGGGTGTTTCTATCGTCATAGAAAATGACGCTAACATCGCAGGATTGTACGAAGCTAGAATCCTTGATCCTATCCCAGCACAAACTTTATATGTGACTATTAGTACAGGAATTGGCACTGGGGTTATCACTAATGGGCATATTAACGAAGGCCTACGCAACAGCGAAGGCGGCAGATCACTAATTGAATACGACGGCAAACTTCAAGAGTGGCAAAATTTTTCGTCGGGTAAATCTTTTTATGAAACCTATGGTAAATTTGTCCGCGACATAACCGACGAGGCAACTTGGGACCAAATAATTGAAAGAATGTGTCTAGGTTTTTTGGAATTAATCCCCTCACTACAGCCTAACGTGATTGTTATTGGCGGCAGCGTTGGCACCTATTTCGATCGTTACGGCAAAAAATTGCAAAAAACACTCGAAGAAAGACTGCCAAAACACATCACCTGCCCACAGTTTATAGGCGCAAAAAATTCCGAATTGGCCGTTATTTATGGATGCTATTACTATGCCATCGACAGACGATCTAATCTCTAGATTCAAGGCCGACTATCCGCAGTTTACTTTTAAAAAATCTACTCAATTTTTGTGGTCACCGGATGAAAAAACCATATACTTCGATGATAACAGCGATGAATACCCAGTTTATTTAATACACGAGCTGGCCCATGCTACCTTAGATCATACTAATTATAACTACGACATTGAGCTAGTGGCCATGGAACGTGAAGCCTGGGACGAAGTTATTAAATTAGCAGAAAAATATAATGTTTCAATTGACCCAAAAAACATTCAGCTAACCCTAGATACGTATCGGGATTGGCTTCATAAACGCAGCACGTGCCCAAAGTGCCAGGCAAACGGTGTTCAAGACGGGGCAAAGTCCTACCAATGTGTGGCCTGTAGCCACAAATGGCGCGTCAATGAAGCTCGCATCTGCGCCCTACGTCGCTATAATATCAAGAAAAAATAACTATCTTTTACTAATAAAAATACGCCGGAAAACTTCCAGCGTATTTTTAATTCGACTTATAATAACTGATTACTTCTCAGCTACAACAGTTTTTCGACGGCGGCTAATTCGGCCACCTTTAGCACCAGCAATACGAGCTAAATCAGGGTTAGCTGCAAAACCGCCAGTGTTACCGTTTCGTCCGCCCTTTGCGCCAATCTTGGCATAAAAGTTTGGATCTTTTGCTAAGTTTTTTGCTGCGGCCTTTTGACCGCCAAGTTTTGTTCCTGCCATAATTTTTATCCTCCTCAATTTGTGAGTTATCCACGTCATAAATGACGTATCAACCTCGTTTTTTACCTCACACATGATATGTGTATGTTTTAGATAATACCACAGCTTATGCTTATTGTCAATATTTACATAACCACTTTTTTATTTTAATAAAAGTGTTGCAATTATATCGTGGCTGCTATAATATTAATAAGCACCTGTTTGAATCCAAATTTATGATTTAAACGCAAAAAACGACCGAATCTGCGAGATTGGTCGTTTTTTAGTTGTTTTTAACCGATTAAGCAGTCATGCTTCTAATAGTCAGCACCTAGCGCCGCAAATTTTCTACGAAATAGTTCTGCCCCAAAAGGCATTTTATCTATATTTTTCATTTTACTATAAAAGAACGATGCTCCATTTTTCGAAGATGATGGTCCGACTATAGATTTTGCCATTAAATCAAAGTTATCATCGATAGCATCAGCCCTACCATTATTAATAGCGTCATTATAAAGTCGAGATACTAAGCCGTCCAAACCACCTAAATATTTGTTTATACCAAAAAGCAGCGGCGTGTCTTCCTCGTTGGGATAGTTGCTCGGCGGCGTTAAGCCAAACTCTAACGCCCTCTGAAGACCAACTCTATTTGCCAAATACTCAAACAGGCCATCAGCAGTACCGCCTCTTTTGGTTGCTTCCATTTCGCTGGATATGTTTGTAGCACTGATCATTTGCATAAGTAAATCTAAAGACTTTACATCGCCGTATCCCTGTTTTTTACCAGAAAAAAGCTCGGCTCTCAACTCTTCACCAGCTATGCCCAAGCAAGTGTCATCATCCAGATTGACACCGCCTTGAGAGTGAATGTATTCGTGTTCGAGAATCGCTTTGTCCTTTGAATAATCACTTTCAGTATAGTCAACAGTACATCTTTCTTTATAATGTAATAATTTTTCGACAATTGGTAATGGCAGAACAATAGTCGTTATACCTTTAATATTTGTCTTCCAGGCACTAGCTATATCCCCCCGAATGTCCAATTCATCCTGAAACTGTTTAGCATTTTTTCTAAGATTATCATCGTATTCTACGTATTTACGATATTTTTCACTATATTCTTGACGAACTGGATCGTCATAGGGAGCTGTCATTAACTCGTTAGTTTCATACGGCTCTAAGCCGCGCATAATATGACTATTCCCAATGTTGAGGACTCTCACCTCAAAGGGATCTTCGTCTGCTGCGTCAACAATGCCTAGCCGCTTTTTAACATCATCGAGTAAACCATCTTTTATAGCGTTTTTTAGTTCATTTGTAGCTTCCATATTCGTGAACTCATCGTAGACAAGGCCTCTCTTTTCCTCATCAACCCCGGATTCGGAATTGATTAGATTAGCATATTTTTCGTATAATCTACTCTTTTTGTTGGCAATTAGCGCCGTTGCGTCAAAAATAAACTCTTTTTCGGCTACATAATTGTCTTGATTGGCATTAATATCACTACTATTTTCGAGATTGCCATATCGCTGCGCGATAGCCATTAAATATAGCGAGTGCGGCTTGTCGAGTAATTCCGGAAATAACCCGAATTCTTCATCAATAAGCTTCATGCCTTTTTCAATAATAGACCTAGTCTTCTCTATCTCAGGAATTTCAAGACATATTTCATCAAGCCTTTCTGAAAACTTTTTCTGAAAATCATCTTCTTCGGCTTCAGGGCTCAATAGAGATTCGAATTTTTCTGTCATTTTTTATTTTTTTAAATACCATAGATATAGTATCATTTTTTTTATTTAACCTCAAGACAAGCAAGTTATGTTGATAATCAGGTTGGCTTATAGCAAAAAGGCCCGATTTGGATGACCTTTTATTATCTTTTGCCCACTTCGCTAGAAAGAAAAAAGGAGCCCTATTCGGACTCCTTTTTTATAATTCGGCACCGTGCTAGTTTCCCACTTATGGCAGTATAATCGCCGCTGCTGGGCTTGACTTCTGTGTTCGGAATGAGAACAGGTATTTCCCCAGCGCCATGGGCACCGAAGTAAGGCTTAAAGCACTTTCGCAGATACATAAAAGTCATCGCGGGTGGGCCTAAACCTTACTTCGACGTCCAAACTAATTGGACACGGTTTTTCGGAACGTAAGTTTTTAAAATTGACGTGCAATTGGTGATTCTCACCAAATACTAGTTAAGTCTACCTCATCACCCCTGTTAATGCAAGCATTAACATTGATGACAAGGACATAAAAAGGCGATGGGACTATTAGTATGCTTCGGCTGAACATGTTGCCATGCGTACACCTTGCACCTATCAAACTGATATTCTTTCAGTGTCCTCATAGGGAAATCTTATCTTGAAGTTGGCTTCGTGCTTAATATGCTTTCAGCGCTTATCCATTCCAGACATAGCTACTCGACAATGCAGCAGGTAGCCACAATCGATACACCAGAGGTCTGTCCGCCCCGGTCCTCTCGTACTAAGGGTAGATCTTCTCAAATTTCCTAACGTCCGTACCGGATATAAACCGAACTGTCTCACGACGTTCTGAACCCAGCTCGCGTACCACTTTAATCGGCGAACAGCCGAACCCTTGGAAGGTGCTCCCCCTCCAGGATGTGATGAGCCGACATCGAGGTGCCAAACCGCGCCGTCTATGTGAACTATTGGGCGCGATAAGCCTGTTATCCCCAGGGTAACTTTTATCCGTGTGCGCTGTCGATCCCACATTCATGTACATAAATGTACGTACAGCGGGTCACTTGCTCCTACTTTCGTATCTGTTTGGGATGTACCCCTCACAGTCAAGCTGGCTTATGCGCATACACTATCGCTTCGATTTCCATACGAAGCTAGCCAACCTTTGAACGCCTCCGCTACTCTTTAGGAGGCAACCGCCCCAGTTAAACTACCCACCATACACGGTCCCGTTACCAGATAATGGTAACAGTAAGATCAAGGTCACAACAAGGGTGGTATTTCACATTTCGCCTCCACAAACACTTGCGTATCTGCTTCAAAGGCTCCCACCTATTCTACACATGTTATAACCCGGAACAATGTAAAGCTATAGTAAAGCTCCATGGGGTCTTTTCGTCCTGGTACGGACAGACGGCATCTTTACCGCCAATGCACTTTCACCGAGTCCTTCGCTGAGACAGTGCCCACATGATTACTCCATTCGTGCGGGTCAGAATTTACCTGACAAGGAATTTCGCTACCTTAGGACGGTTATAGTTACCGCCGCCGTTCACTGGGGCTTCAGTTCGCACCGTAAAGCGCTCCCCTTGACCTTCCAGCACTGGGCAGGAGTCAGCCCCTATACATCTTCTTTCGAATTAGCAGAGACCTATGTTTTTGGTAAACAGTTCCGTGGGCTCTTTTGCTGTGGCCCCCACATCGTAAGATGCGAGAAGCTCGTGCTCAAGAATCATTATCATGATTTTGTCTATCTCAGTAAAAAAATTGTGATTTTAAAAGGTTTTTGATACGATATTTTATTTCTAAAATTTCATATACTCAATTATCTATTTCAACCACCTTTCACCAAGTTAGTTGAACACGGCTCACATCATATGATGTGGGGGCGGACCTTATCCCGAAGTTACGGTCGCTTTATTGCCGAGTTCCTTAGCGAAGGTTCTCTCGTAAGCCTGAGTCTACTCGACTCGAGCACCTGTGTTGGTTTGTGGTACGGACGGTCATAATCACGCGTACATCTGCTTTTCTAGCCAGTGCTCTCACCAAAATCGCGACTCCGAAGAATCACTCTCACTCCCTATGCGTTCCCGCTAGGTTGGACGGATACATACCATGAATCCGCTTCGACTGCATCACCGTAATCAGTGTACAAATTATGACCGGTTCAGGAATATTAACCTGATGTCCATCGCCTACGCTATGCGCCTCGGCTTAGGACCGACTAACCCTGAGATGATTACCATGGCTCAGGAAACCTTGCTCTTACGGCCGAGGGGATTCTCACCCCTCTTATGGTTACTCATTCCAGCATTCTCACTTCCTAACGCTCCACCAAACTTTACAGTTCAGCTTCACAGCAGATAGGAACGCTCCTCTACCAAGCATTACCAGATAAATCTGATAACACGTCCATGTCTTCGGTAATATACTTGAGCCCCGTTACATTTTCCACGCAAGATTTCTTGACTAGTGAGCTGTTACGCACTCTTTAAATGAATGGCTGCTTCTAAGCCAACATCCTAGCTGTTTAAGAAATCTCACTTTGTTTCCCACTTAGTATATATTTAGGGACCTTAGACGATGGTCTGGGCTGTTTCCCTTTTGAGCGCCGAGCTTAGCCCCGACGTTCTGACTGCCAAGATACCACCAATGGTATTCGTAGTTTGTTAAGGATAAGTATCCTTGCGGACCTTATTCCTTTACAGAGCTCTACCCCCATTGGCTAATTACTTGACGCTAGCCCTAAAGCTATTTCGAGGAGAACCAGCTATCTCCGAGTTCGATTGGCATTTCACCTCTAACCACAAGTCATCCGAGCACTTTACTGCGTACACCGGTTCGGTCCTTCACGTCGTGTTACCGACGCTTCAACCTGCTCATGGTTAGGTCACCCGGTTTCGGGTCTAATCCCTAGTACTAAATCGCCCTATTCAGGCTCGCTTTCACTATGGCTCCGTCATTTGACTTAACCTTGCACTAGAAATTAACTCGCTGGATCGTTCTACAAAAAGCACGCCGTCACTCCTTGCGGAGCTCCGACACGTTGTAAGCACACAATTTCAGGTTCTATTTCACTCCCCTCCCGGGGTTCTTTTCACCTTTCCCTCATGGTACTAGTTCACTATCGATCGTATATTATATTTAGCCTTGGCAGGTGGTCCTGCCGGATTCAAACAGGGTTTCTCGTGCCCCGTCCTACTTGAGAAAACACAGATAAGGTCAATGTGGTTTTCGCATACACGACTCTCACGTCCTTCGGTTAGTCATTCAAACTATTCCGCTAACCACATTGATTTTTTACCTTATTCACTATTTTTAGTTCATGATCGCAAGTCGGATTACTAAAGTAAACTTTAGTTCTCTGACTTGGTCTTGTGTAAACTCGCAACTCCCCATACGTATTCGTCTAAAAACTTATCTATCTAATAAAAGATAGAAACGTAAAAGGTTTGGGCTCTTCCAGTTTCGCTCGCCACTACTCCCAGAATCATTATTTATTCTCTATTCCTCGACCTACTAAGATGTTTCAGTTCAGTCGGTTTCCATCAAATTCCCTATATATTCAGGAACAGATAACTAGAATTAACTCTAGTTGGGTTTCCCCATTCGGACATTCCCGGATCAAAGCTTGTTGACAGCTCCCCGAGACTTATCGCAGTCTTCTACGTCCTTCTTCGGTAATATACGTCTAGGCATCCATTGTGCGCTCTTGAGTACCTTTTTATGCATTAACTTAACTAGTAATTGGCAATAACCATTTATTACAATTACTTAGCCGTCAATCTTAAAACAAATTTTCTTACAATTCCGAATTGTTAAAATTCTTGTGTCTCACACCTTGAGTTCACATTCACATACACCTCATGATGTACATTTTCTGAACTCGAGCTTTACCATCGTATCATCCAACCCCGCAGGATGTAAAGTGTAAAGTCGTTGTAACTTTTGCAATAAAATAACCTCTTACGATTTGCTTACTTAATTGCTTATCGCCAGAGGTTCAATTGAACATTCGCTAACTTCAAATAACTATACTCCGCTATCGTCACTTGTGCAAGACTTTTTAGTATAAAAATATAATATTTCAGAAATAGGCCCTAGCCATCGGCCGCTGTGTAGTCAGAACTCCAAAATTCATTGCAAAAACTCGATCCACAGCTGAAAGTTTGCGGCAGGACGTTATCGCTATCACTTCATAAAACAAAAGCCCTGTCCAAAAGCAATCTTGGACAGGGCTTATTAATTAGATGTCTTTTGGTGGGCGATGAGGGACTTGAACCTTCGACCTCGTCATTATCAGTGGCGCGCTCTAACCAGCTGAGCTAATCGCCCACGTTCGTGAGACATTCCCATGAAATATTATGGTGGAGCATGTCGGATTCGAACCGACGACCTCCTGCTTGCAAAGCAGGCGCTCTAACCAACTGAGCTAATGCCCCATGCATTCACGGACTCAAACCATTCTATCGTAAAATTGCCTCTATCGCAAGGCTACTCGTATAAAAAACGACAAAATACCAATAATTTAATATTTATTTATCGATTTTCCGATACATACTTAATAACAGTAGGGTTTGTCGGTGTTAAATTCTCAATCATTAAACTATCTTCGCCTTCTTTTTTGCTAGCATGCAGCACAAATTGATCACCAGACGTCGTCGGTAAATGCCTAAAAAGCTCAGCGTCGTAATTTCTACCAACCAATACCGACTCACCTTTACTTATTGGCCTATAGCCAACAGAACCATTACTAGCAAAAAAGTCATCATTTACTAGCATGTAGTCGCCGTCATACTTCTTGGGCTTTATTTTAAAATTACCTCTGACTTGGCCGGAAACATATGGGTCGTTATTCTTGACCGTAAAGACGACCACGCCTTTTAAATAATCAGTCTGATCATCCAGGTTTAATATGTAGAAATTCTCTTGCCCGGCAGTAACCTCTGCAATAACATTTGCTTGGGTTCCAAAAACTTTCTCAGACTTCTCCCTATCGAACAAGATGTTTTTTGGGTCAATCTCGACCTGTTCATTATTTTCTAATTCCTTTGAAACAGGTGCCTCTATTGATTCTGGTGTTGATCTATCAAATTCATTCATTATTTGTTCCTTTTTTATTTTTTGATTAATTATACATAATTGTCTACTAATATTGCCGATTCGTCAACAATTAATAACAAAATTACCCCCGGCCTAAACCGGAGGTAATCTTTTTAACAATTTAGTTGTGCAATCATCGTCAAATCTAAGTCGAGATTTTTTTCGAACTTTGTCTTGTCTTGCATAAATGCAAGACTTCGTTATTATGTAAGCTCAACATAACAACAAGACCGACCTAGCTTCAGCAGTTGATTTCTCGAACTGCTGGCATAACTCTCCCTAGAAAGGAGGTAATCCATCCGCACGTTCTCGTACGGATGCCTTGTTACGACTTAACCCCAATCATCCCTCCCACCTTAGGCCGACGAATCGGACTTCGGGTGTTAGTGACTTTCATGGTTTGACGGGCGGTGTGTACAAGACCCGGGAACGTATTCACCGCAGCATGCTGATCTGCGATTACTAGCGATTCCAACTTCATGCAGGCGAGTTTCAGCCTGCAATCCGAACTGGGACTGGTTTTGGTGCGATTTGCTTCGTCTCGCGACTTCGCTGCGCATTGTACCAGCCATTGTAGCGCGTTTCTAGCCCAGGGTGTAAGGGAAATACTGACCTGACATCATCCCCTCCTTCCTCCCCGTTACCGGGGCAGTTTGAATAGAAAAATACAACTATTCACAAGGGTTGCGCTCGTTGATGGACTTAACCAAACATCTCACGACACGAGCTGACGACGGCCATGCATCACCTGTCACTTGTTTCAATAAAGCACTCTCTGCTTTCGCAGAGATTACAAGGATGTCAAACCCTGGTAAGGTTCTTCGTTTATCGTCGAATTAAAGAACACGCTCCACCGCTTGTGCGGGTCCCCGTCAATTCCTTTATGTTTTAGTCTTGCGACCGTATTCCACAGGCGGGATACTTAACGCGTTAGCTTCGCTACTGAAGGGGTCGATACCTCCAACAGCTAGTATCCATCGTTTACGGCGTGGACTACCCGGGTATCTAATCCGGTTTGCTCCCCACGCTTTCGTGCTTTAGTGTCAGAAATAGCCTAGTAACCTGCCTACGCCATTGGTGTTCCTTCTAATATCTACGGATTTTACTCCTACACTAGAAATTCCAGTTACCTCTGCTACTCTCGAGCCTGCCAGTTTGAATAATAGTTTAGTGGTTGAGCCACTAAATTTCACCATTCACTTAACAAACCACCTACGCAACTCTTTACGCCCAGTCACTCCGGATAATGCTTGCACCCTACGTATGACCGCGGCTGCTGGCACGTAGTTAGCCGGTGCTTATTCTTCTGTTACTGTCATATTCATCACAGATAAAAGCAGTTTACGACCCGAAGGCCTTCATCCTGCACGCGGCGTTGCTCCATCAGGCTTTCGCCCATTGTGGAAGATTCCTCACTGCTGCCTCCCGTAGGAGTCTGGACCGTATCTCAGTTCCAGTCTGACTGATCATCCTCTTAGACCAGTTAACGATCGTCGACTTGGTGAGCCTTTACCTCACCAACTATCTAATCGTACGCAGGCCATTCCCAAAGCGGATAAATCCTTTGATCCGAAGATCATATGCGGTATTAGCCACCCTTTCGGGCAGTTATCCCTCACTTTGGGGTATGTTCCCACGCGTTACTCAGCCGTCCGCCGCTCGCCGCCAGGTAGTAAACTACCCGCGCTGCCGCTCGACTTGCATGTGTTAGGCACGCCGCCAGCATTAATCCTGAGCCAGGATCAAACTCTCCATTAAAAACTGCATCGATAAATCGATGCAATAAACATACTCAATATAAACTGACGATGATTTGCACAACTAAATTGTCAAAGTTCATAGTCTTCTGCAACGCCACTTCCCATAAGCTTACGCCGCTCAATCAGACTGTCACCAATCATACCGCACCGGCGGCTTGAGAGTCAAGGGTATTTTTGCCTATTTTGTTGCTAAAAATACAATTGTACCAATCGCAATGCCTAAAAGTAAGCCAAAAGCCACCTCCAGCGGAGTGTGGCCTTTAGAAATATGCGGTATTTCGACGTTAGATTTTTGCTCTTTAATCATCTGAATTATAGCTAAGCCTTGCTCTCCGGTTGAGCGTCTTACTCTCAATGCATCATGCATAATTATCATTAGCATCACGACTGCCAGCGCAAAAAGTCCAGAATCGAATCCATCAATTAAACCAATCATTATAGCTACAGAGGAAAGTATCGCCGTATGTGCACTTGGCATTCCGCCAGAATCAAATACCTCTAAGCCAATTTTTATACTTTTCTTTTTATTGCATAGAAGAATGTACTTAATTAGATGAGCACAAAGCCAAGATATTATGATTGCAATAACATACGGCGACAACAAAGCAGCCTCCTTACTTCCTATTCTTCGCTAGACTCAGCGACTGGGTCTTGTTCATCTGGAACTAAACCGAGAGAAGCAACCTTATCACCTTCGCTCATTTTCATGATTCGAACGCCCTGAGTAGTTCGGCCAAGTGTCGGAATATCATTAAGGCCAACTCTTATGGCTTGTCCACCATTAGAAATAAATAGCACTTCTGTCGCATCAGGATCTACGGTATGGACTGCAACTATTCGTCCAGTCTTGGAAGTTACGACACCGGCTTTAATACCTACGCCGCCACGTTTATGTGATGGGAAGTTAACCACCTTTGTCACTTTTCCATAACCATTTTCGCTAATAACGAGTAGCTTGCGGCTATCATCATCAACAATATCCATGCCAACAACTTCATCATTTGGTCGTAAGCGAACACCTCGAACGCCCATTGCTGAGCGACCCATCGGTCTGGCGTCTTTTTCATTAAAGCGAATCGCCTGACCAGCAGATGTCGATATGATCACATCATTCTCGCCAGAAGTTTTTTGAATCCAACGCAATTCATCACCATTGCTCAATTTAATTGCAATTAATCCACTATTGCGAATATTATCAAACTCTTTTAGTGGGGTTTTTTTAACAGTACCCTTTGTGGTGGCCATGAATAGATAGCCTTCGTTGCTCTCATCTTTTTTGTGACAGACAATAGAGGTAATCTTCTCTTCAGGCTGTAGCTGTAACAAGTTAACCGCAGCAGTGCCTTTGGTGGCTAAACTTGCCGCTGGAACTTCAAAAGCTTTCAACCTAAAAACTCGGCCCTTATTTGTAAAGAATGACAAATAATCATGTGAGCCTGCTGGTACAAGCTGGCAAATCACGTCTTCGGTCTTGATAGACATACCACGCTTACCTTTACCACCTCTGTGCTGACGATGGTATTCACTGGATAAAGTACGCTTTATATAATTTTCAGCCGTTAATAATATAATACTGTCTTCTTCCGGTATGAGTTCTTCGTCACTAAATTTACCAATTTCATGATTAATTATCTGACTTCGACGTTTATCGCCATATTTTTCTTTCATCTCTTGAAGTTCTTGTTTGATAATATTCAAGATTTCCTGCTCTTCAGATAGAATACCTTCAAGTTTACCAATCAACGCAAGCAATGCAGCCAGCTCATCTTCAATCTCTTGTCGGTCCAAGCCGGTTAGCTTTCGTAGCTGCATGGCTAAAATGGCTCGTCCTTGAATATCGGAGAGCTTAAATTTATCCATCAAACCGCTTAGGGCTTCGTCGTAATTTTTGCTGCCTCTTATTAGTTTTATTACTTCATCGATATGGTCGAGAGCAATCTTCAAGCCTTCTAAAATATGAGCACGCTCTTTGGCGGTTTTGAGCTCAAACTCAGTTCGGCGTCGGACAACAATTCGGCGATGCTTAACAAACTCATCCAAAATATCTTTCAGACCAAGCACCCTTGGCTGAATACCATCAACAAGAGCTAACATATTGTAATTGAAACTAGATTGTAATGGCGTAAGTTTATATAGTTGATTTAAGACCTTCTTAGGATAAGCGTCTTTCTTCAACTCTATAACTATTCTGATTTTTCCACGGGCTGATTCGTCGCGAAGATCACTAATCGTTGTAATTTTTTTATCTTTTACTAAATCCGCAATCTTTTCAACTAATGTTGCTTTATTTACAGCATATGGTATTTCAGTGACGATAATCTGACTACGGCCCTTTTTTGTCTCTTCAATTGTAGCAACTGCACGAATTACAACACTTCCCCTACCAGTCTGGTAAGCCTGCCGCATCATTGGACCACCATAAACAATAGCTCCGGTTGGAAAATCCGGACCCTTCACAAACTTCAAAAGATCATCGGTAGTAGAATCGTCTGGATGATCAATTAAATAGACCGTGGCGTCAACTAGTTCACCGAGATTATGGGTTGGAATACTTGTAGCCATACCAACCGCAATACCAACCTGTCCGTTCAACAATAGATTTGGTACCTTTGCAGGCAACACGATTGGTTCTTGACGCGTGCCATCATAGGTATCGCGAAAATCAACAGTATTCTTATCGATATCCGCCAATAACGCTTCTGACATGCGAGTCATTTTTGCTTCAGTGTAACGCATAGCTGCCGCTGGGTCTCCATCCATCGAGCCAAAGTTACCCTGACCTTGTACGAGTGGGTATCGCTCAACCCAGTCCTGGGCAAGACGAACCATGGCGTCATAAATAGAAGAATCTCCGTGCGGATGGTATTTACCCATCACTTCACCAACAATTTGGGCACTTTTTACAGTTTTGCTAGATGGGCCAATGCCCATTTTATCCATGACATAAACGATTCGACGATGAACTGGCTTCATACCATCACGCACATCCGGAAGCGCACGATCAACAATGACGCTCATAGAATATCGAAGGAAATTATTTTCCATAACATCTTCAACTGTTTGCACTTCCAAGGTCTTTGAATGTGTCTGTTCTGGTATTACAACTTCGCCTTCCAGTGCCTTTTTCGGTTCGTCTAACTCTGCTGAGTTTTTTACATCTTCATTCATACTAAATATCCAACTCCTCAAGACTTACATCTTTTGCACGGGTTTGTATAAAATTTTTACGCATAGTAACATCATCACCCATAAGTTTTGTAAATATCGCGTCAGCGCGTTCAGCATCTTCAACTCGAACCTGAATTAGAACACGATTTTCCGGATTCATAGTTGTATCCCACAGCTGATCAGCATCCATTTCTCCAAGACCTTTATATCGCTGCAAAGAAGATTCGTTCAAGCCAGCCTGTCTAATCTGCGATTCTTCGGAATTTATAATAACTCCATTAGATCGTCGCACTTCGATTAAACTATTCAGTTTAGCCTCAAGAGCCTCTTCGTTGTAGAGATATTCTCTTTTATTTCCGCCCATTTTCAATAAAAATAGTGGCGGTTTAGCTAAGTAAATATGGCCATCCTCGACAACTTGACGCATGAAACGAAAGAAGAAGGTCATAAGTAGCGTTGCAATGTGGCTACCATCGACATCGGCATCGGTCATGATAATGATACGGTGGTAACGAAGACCGGAAATATCGAACTGGTCACTTATGCCGACACCCATTCCTTTAATAAGTGATACAATTTCGCGATTGCCGAGCATACGATCGAGCCGAGCTCGTTCGGTATTAAGAACTTTACCACGTAGCGGTAAAATGGCCTGAGTACGGCTATCACGCCCAGTTTTTGCCGAACCGCCAGCCGAATCTCCCTCTACTATATAAAGCTCACATTCGGCTGGATTTCTGCTAGAACAATCAGCCAATTTTCCAGGCAAATTAGCTCCATCCAGCACACCTTTTCTAATAACGTTGTCCCTAGCGGCTCTGGCCGCTTTTCTAGCGCGAGCAGCCAAAAGAGCTTTGCCAACAATAACTTTTGCGACATTAGGGTTTTCTTCAAGGTAGTATGAGAAATACTCATTCATCACTTGTTCGACGTAACGGCGAACTTCTGGATTGCCCAATTTGTTTTTAGTCTGACCTTCAAATTGTGGATCAGGTATCTTTACAAGAATGACAGCCGTTAAACCCTCCCTGATATCGTCACCGGTAAGATTTTCCTCTTTTTCTTTTAGAAGACCGCTCTTCCTAGCATAATCATTAATAACTCGAGTTAACGAAGCTCTAAAACCAATGAGATGAGTACCGCCATCAATGGTTAGCACGTTATTAGCAAACGGCTTTATTGTTTCAACAAAAGAATCGTTATATTGCAAGGCAATTTCTACGACAGAATCCTCAACTTCTTTTTCAACATAAAAGATGTCCGTCCCGGCTACATCTTTGCCAAAGTTCAAATGGCGCACATAGCTTTTAATGCCACCCTCAAAATAGAAGGCTTGGCGTTCGTTTGTTCGCTCATCTCTGACATAAGTGTAAACACCCTTAGTTAAATAGGCTTGGTGACGTAAATAATTTACAACCCACTTGTAGTCAAAGTCGACTGTTTCTTTAAAAATTAGTGAATCTGGATAAAATGTAATCGATGTCCCTTGCGGACGATCAGTTTTACCAAGATTTTGCAACGGAGCTTTTGTAATCCCACGTTCAAACTCGATGTGGTATAACTGTCCATCTCTAACCACTTCCGCAATGAGCAGTCTAGAAAGTGCATTTACAACACTCGAACCAACACCGTGAAGTCCCGAAGAAACTTTGTAGCTACCACCACCAAATTTTCCGCCAGCATGCAAAACCGTTAGAACCGTTTCAAGCGCGCTCTTACCAGTCTTTGGATGCATGTCAACAGGTATGCCACGACCGTTATCTTCAACTCTCACTCCGCCATCAGCTAATAATATAACCGAAATTTTATTTGCAAAACCAGCAATCGCTTCATCGATAGAGTTATCGGCAATTTCCTTAATAAGATGATGGACGCCATCATACCCAGTGCTACCAATATACATACCCGGTCGCTTACGAACCGGGTCCAAACCCTCAAGAACTTGGATTTGCGATCCATTATATGAATTGTCGTCTTTTTGTTTAATCACTATCAACTCCCTAATCTATTCCAGACTTACATAGCTATTTACAATATACACATTATAGCGGATAAATTGTGTTCGCTCAAGCTATTGCATTGAACATATTTATTATGCTAAAGTTTATTCAAGAGGTGTAATAAACAAAAAACAAATATGTTTAAAAAAATAGTATCAAATTTGCCTTTTAGCCCAGCTTTAGTCGGTCAACTTGGTTTTTATGCCAGAAGACTCCGAAAAGAAGATACGACTAGACGTCTGGCTTTGATTTTTGTTGTCTTAACATTAATTGTTCAATCACTGGCAATATTTCAGCCAGCTACCTCAGCTAATGCATCTAGCCAAAATGACATGGTCACCGGAGGAATTTCATCAATTAACGACTACCTCGTCGCATATGACTCCAACACTAAAAATATAAGAGACGTATTGGACTATGTTGGCATCACAAGAGAAGAAATAACTAAAGCTACTTATACCGAGATTGAAGTGGGATCAAGATTATCATGGGGATTCGTATCGCACTTCAGCTATGACCAAGGTGAAAGACAATATAATATAACAAGTTCTGACGGTCAACGGACCACCGCAGTGTATTCAAGGCCGCTTAACCTATGGGGTGATTACTACGTAAAAGGCTGGGTTGGATATTCACAAAAAATGGGCTGGTTCGGAATTATGCGTGCTTGCGGCAACCTAGTGACAAACACAGCTCCAACGGTACCTGAGGTAGCCACCACGCCGACTCCAGAAGCACCAGAAGCATGCGCTGTTAATCCGGCCTTGCTAGCAAGTGATGAAAATTGTAAGTCGTGTCCAGGCAATGAAACTATATGGATCAATGACCCAAGCTGCAAGCCGAATGTCGTCAAGTCTAAACTAGCTATAAACACATCTCAGGGTTACGTTGACGCCTCAACGGTGACGGCACAGCCTGGCGACAGAATAAGTTATACGATTACTGTAGAAAATACCGGACTAAATTCCGACACTTTAGCATTAGAAGATAATCTGACTGACGCGCTCGAATACTCGTCGCTCGTTGATAACGGCGGAGGAGCACTTAATGATTCCAACAAAATATTGTCTTGGCCAGAAATAACACTTAAGCCAGGCAGTACTCAGACTAGAACATTTACTATTAAAATACTCGACACAATCCCATCAACAGCCCAAGGCCAAAGTGACAAAACGTCTTACGACTGTCTTATAACGAATACTTTTGGCAATTCCACGACATTCAAGGTAAATTGCCCTACCGAAAAAGTAGTAGAACAAGTGGCCACGGAGCTGCCAACAACCGGACCAACAGGTAATATCATATTTGCCATCATCGCCCTGGCTATTGCTGTATATTTCTATACCAGAACTCGACAATTAGAAAAAGAGGTTCGAATCATACGCAACAACACTAACACAGGAACGATATTATTATCATGAAAGAGAATCAGGAACAATATAAAAATATAGAAAAAAGCGGCTCTATCGAAATTGCCCCACATACTATTTTGCAACCAGAAACTCAACGATCACCCGAAAAATTCGCAGAGCTGTCGGTAAAAGATATCGAAAATCGTACCGAAAAGGCCCGTAAGGATGTCGCCGAGATTGTAAACGGCGTCGAAGAAAAAGGTAAAGAGTCTGAAAAAGCACAGAGCCAAACATCATCCCCGTCTCGTCGTGGGCCCATTAGTAAAAAACAAAAAAACGAAAGCTATAAAAGAACCCTTAAACAAGTTCAAAAAGAGCTCCCAATTGGAAGTCGCGCATTTAGCAAAATAACCCATAATCGTTTTATAGAGAAAGCTAGCGATATCGCTGGCAATACCATAGCACGACCAAACGCGATGCTGTCTGGCGCTGTAGTTGCATTTATAATAACGCTGTTAGCCTATACAATAGCGAAAAAATCTGGCTATGCCCTATCAGGTTTTGAGACAGTTGGAGCATTCTTATTTGGTTGGGCTATCGGAATTACATACGACTATCTACGCGCCCTCATCACAGGCAAAAAATAGAATAACAAATGTTTATCTAAGACGAATCGAAACTTCTTCGTCGATATCGGAAGATTGCTTTCTAATACTTAATTCTTCTGCGTTCGTCGATTGACCCGACGTAGTGTCGTGATTATTAGCATCTCCACTATTATTAATCTTAGAAGTACCATCAGTTGCTTTTACTGGCGATGAGGCTATCTGCTGACGCTTTGCAAGCCACTCGTCGAGGAAAGACGATCCCGATGAGACTGTAGCTTTATTGTCATTGGAAATTGGTTGAGGTATCCTACCCGATCTGTCTTGCTGGATTTTTTTAATTGCATCTATTTTGGCTTTTCTTGCCGCATCACCAACGCCTAATCTTTCAAATATCTCCTTTTCCACCTGAGCACGCGGACGCCCATATTTTGCCGCGGACAGCTTCTTCAGTGCATCCCTTAATTCTGGACTAGACTTACCCATCGGTGGAACAAGCGACATGCTAAAAGCAGCTGATGGAACGTTATTAATCATGACCGACGTTATCGTCTGAAAATTAGGCAATTTTGTTAAATCTTCAGCATCAAATGTTGGCATAAACTTTTTCTGCAAAATCTCAGCATCGGTAATACCAATACGGCCACTGATAACGGTGCCAATATTTCCAAGAATCGCTTCACGAATACCATCGGTTAATTGCGTCATAAATTGGTTCGCTAGTACAAGATTTAGACGATATTTACGAGCCTCGGAAAGTATTGTCTGAAAGCTGTCAGTAGCAAAGTTTTGGAACTCATCAACATACAAAGCAAAATCCTCTCGTTGATCTTCGGGAAGGTCGGCCCTGCCCATAGCAGCAGCCTGGAATTTCATCACAAATATCATTCCGAGCAGCTGAGAGTTTAGTTCACCCGTACGTCCTTTAGAAAGGTTGACTAGTAAGATCTTTTTCTTGTCCATAATTTCACGAATATTGAATCCGCTTTTTGTCTGACCGAGAATATTTCTCATCATTTCATTCGACAAAAATGCCCCAAATTTGCTGACAAACCAGCCTAGCACCTCAGACTTATTGGCCTCACTAGTTTGAGCCATTTCTTTATTCCAAAAATCTAGAACCGTATGATCCGTAACGTATTTCAGCTTTTCGTCAGTAAAAGCCTGATCGTTAAAAACTTGAGGAACCTCAATAAAGGTTGAGCCATTTGGATCGCTCATTATAGTAAGCGCCGCATTGCGAAACCAGTGTTCATATCTTGGCCCAATTATTCCAGTATGGCCTGGGTCGTAAAGTTTTATTAGCATCGAAATCGTCTCTTGAATTAAAAAGTCCCTCTGGTCTTGATTATCGAATTCGAACAAATTCAAGCCAACCGGGTTCTCCATATCGCCCGGACTAAAATAAATCACATCCTCAACGCGTTCTTTAGGCACCATACCTAACAATTTTTCGGCAGAATCACCGTGGGGATCTATAAAGGCGAATCCCTTGCCATCCATCATGTCTTGATAAGCTAAATTTTCAAGTAAAACCGATTTACCAGTGCCAGTCTGGCCTATCATATAAGTATGGCGACGACGGTCATTAGTACCGAGCCTTATTGGTTTTCTAACCCCTCTAAACTCGTTGTAGCCTAACAAGAAACCCTCATCCATAACTTGTGTTGGGCCATCCACCTGCTTTGCAGCCTGCCTTTGAACCTGCGATGTCGGGATATTGTTTTGGTTAGGCAAATGGAAAATTGTCGCCAACTCGACACTATTTAATATATTCTGATTAATAGTTTGCGGAAAAAAACGAAATATATAGGCAGTGACCAATTCCTCCACGTCCTTAGATGCGGTGAATTTAAAGCCATTGTTTGTTGGTGAATCAAACAACGAGAATGCCGCTATAATATTTTTGAGTAAAATTTGTGATTTAGCAGAGTCAGCCGAGGAAACCACCACGCGAATCAGTGTTTCATAACCAGGGTTTCTGGTTTTTTGTTCAATAGAATCAACTAGATTTTGTTCAAGTGAAGTTAGCTGTTTTTCTTCGGGCTTTGTTTCCTTTAGTTCTGGTGGTCTCCATAAAGCTTCCAATAGATTTCTTGGACTAAAGATGCTACTTAAACCACTCGATTTCGAACCTTTATCTTTTTTAACTTTATTTGCTGCATAGATAGAATTCTTTACCCAGCCTTCGGCAGCGGGCCTCAACATTATTTGAATTGCAGCACCATCCTCGCGACCAGCTGTTGATAGTGCGTTCAATATCGTCATAGCAGCATCACGTTTAGTCTCTTGGTATGTCGCTATTGGGAAAACGTAGCTCTTTTTTAAAGTAAATTCGCCACCAATAGTGCCTTTAATTTTACCCGTCTCATTAAATATATTTTTTTCTTCAACTTCCTCGAGTCTAGCCGAAGGATACGCCGCCACCACGGCCTGTCTAATGACATCAGTTAAGACCGTAGGCACTACGGCATAATAATGAATGAGGCCTTGATGAGCAATAATTTCAAAAGAAATATGCCTCTGTCCATAAACCTTCGTTTTAAATCCCTTGGTAGCCGTACTGGATATAATATTGTACATAACTTGAGCCTGCGAAAGAATCTCCTCGGTAACGTCTCTTTCGTCCCTACCATTACCCTCTAGGTCGTCACTTGACGGCGGAATATGAATGTACAAAGGCACCATTTTAAGGCCACGTTCGTAATTTTTTGCCTCTCTAACAACATTTCTATACTGAACAAAAATAAACATTGCTAGCCCCGCAACGACAGCTATGATAACTATTAATGTAATTATTTGGTTTATCATTTGATTAATCAGCTAAAATTTTTAGGAAGATCCAAGCTGCCTTCCATAACGCTTATTAATATAATCAGCCTGGAGTTGGCTCACCGCCTCGTCCTGCATATACGGATCATCATGGGTCTCCGAAACAATTTTTTTTGCTTTTTCCACCCATTCCTTCTCAATTAAGTCATCATCACCTGCCGTAAGTGGATTATTATCGTTAACCGTTGTATTTATATCAACTACACCATCATCAATGATTGGAGCCGCAATGGCAATTGCTGGTAGAGTAGCCGGCGTAATTCCGTTACCATTGGCTCCAGCGCTTGTTTGCTCAATTCTAGATTCAGGGGAATTTATACCTCTATTTTCAAAGTTTCGCTCAATATTATTAGCCAAAATTGGCTCACGTTCAGATTGAAAATTTTGCGCAGAAATCTCTTGTACCATATCCGTAATTATAACATGACTACATATAGCTTATGCAAAAAATTACGCAATTCTTTTCGATATATACAGGCAGCCAATAATAACGAAGGTCACAACCAGTAGATACTCGTACAAACCGACTATACCAACCGACCTTAATGCAATTAACATTACTGGGGCAGTAGCAATAACCGAAGAATAAATGCATGACCTCCTTAAGCTTAATGGCGAAAACGGCTTTCTCGCAGCGACAATCGCAAAAATATGCGAAAAGACTCGGCTCATACCAAACAAAAAAAATGTCACCAAACCAAGTGATGACAAATAAATAAAAACAAAAACCAACAAAACTCCCCAAGGACCAGCCGTTGTCGGCGTCATAAAATTTAATAATACAACCAACAAGCAGAGGCTTATGGCTGTTACAACCGGTATAATTATCCTAAACATTATTAAATTTAATTATACCATTTCTAAATAAACATTTGTATTAACCTGAGCGACAGATCTTTACGCCAGGGTTACAACAAAGCGCCCAATTAAAATATAAATGGCGTGCGAACCGCTAGCAACCTGCCGCTGCAGGCTATTTGTACTGACCGCTCCGAGAAATCTCGGGGCATATGTACAGAGTTGTGCGTTCCCCAATCCAAATTAGATAGACTCGGTACTTGTCACAAATGCTCACAACTTTCGGCGGAGCATCGATGGCGTCATATAGAAACACAAAAAGGTGCTTGCTCTGCAGATGCAGACCATTAAAATACAGTGTTAGTGATGCCATCGAGTTTCCGTCAAAACTCAATCAGGTCAAAAATGTTAATTTGTTAATTGCTCAAGCTTTTTTGTTTTTTGTTTTAATTAAGCTTACGTTTAAGATAGCATAATCACTATGCTTGGTCAATATTACACCCTAATTAATTGGTTGTAATTTATACAAATAACGGTCAACAAACGAAATATAACAGATTGGTATTTGTTGTATTAATTATTTTTTATGCATTGTGGCAAATACATCGTTTTATTAATATTAGCTAGATTGAGTCAAGAATTTTTAATTTTGCTACGCCTTCTAACTAACCTCTTTAACTTGGCATGCAAGACTTTAGCAATATCGCTATTCGTCAAATCTGCAATATTACTGATGACTTATTTATTGTAATCATCTATGTCAATGTCATTTATTTTAATTGCCGTTTTCTTTTTCATTTACATTTTTATTAAACAATTACATTCAATTTTTATAAAAATTATGCAATGCCAACCAACGATTGATCACAACTTAATTTATATAATTTGGCTTAATTAAATTAATATAATTCCTACTTAATTTAGCGGAGAATCGTATTTGCTCAAAAAATATATATACATAAGAGCACGACGCAAATATGCAATTAGTTAAAAATGATTAGAATATATATAGTAATGAGGCTTTTACTCCGCTATCAAATCTCAGCCCAGCACAAAACCCACGCCAATACCTATATTTTGATAGCAATATACGTGGTATTTTTTACCTATATTTTTTCAATAATTGTTATTGACACAAGCACTATAGCGCACTATTATAGGGGTAGCTTCTGAATAAAAAAATTATACAGAGGCCAAAAACAAACAGAATATTTAAAACTCCACAAAAAAACAACCGTTCCTCGCAGGCGGTTGTTTTTATTTGTGTAATGAATCCAAAAATTGGTGGAGCTGCGGGGAATTGCACCCCGGTCCGAAAGGTAACCTATTATTTATCTACAAGTTTAGTCTGGCTTACTTTTACTACCTCACAACTAAAGGTCAAACAAAAACGTTATGATAGTAGCGCAATAAAATTTCCTGAATTAAAGTTGCTGCCCTTTAATCGAGTAATCGGCATAAAATATATCACCTCAGTTTTCATATGCTGACTAAAAAACGAGATGGCCCAAATTAGATTCGAGCTGGTGCTAATACTGGCATTTGAAATGCGCTGGCAAAGCCAGAAGCAATATCAGATACGAAGGTCTTAGCTTTTGCAATAAATGTTGCAATTAATTATGCACTTAACGCGTGCTTTCGACTTGCAAAATAATCTGTTAAAGTCCTTCCGTCGAAACCTAAAATCAGCCCCAACGTTACCTTTATAAATATAGCACAGATTGCATATAAATAACAGCTATGCTTAAATTAAGCTTATGGTTGCCAGAGTTATAACAGTTGCACCAATCGGCTTTGACGGCTCTATCGTAGAAGTTGAGAGTGATGCCTCTAAGGCCTTGCCTTCTTTACAGATAGTCGGGCTTGGAAATAAAGCCATTGACGAGGCCAAGGAGCGTGTGAGAAGCGCCATTACAAATTCGTTACTAGACTTCCCTAAAAAGCGCATTACGATAAACTTAGCGCCAGCAGAGCTTCCGAAGGATGGAGCGCACTATGATTTGCCCATTGCACTATCAATATTATGCGTAAGCGGGCAAATACAGCAGAAGGAGCTTGATGGATGCGTCTTTGCTGGTGAGTTGGCCTTAGACGGCAGTTTAAGGCCAATTAAGGCCACAATAAACATTGCCCAGAAAGCCAAGCAAGCCGGGTACAAGAACCTTTTTGTCCCCCTGAATAACGTCGGACAGGCCAGTTTAATTAATGACATTAATGTATTCGGTGTTTCTTCAATCAAACAACTATTTTTACATCTTAAAAAAGAGACTTTAATTGAGCAATATCACAAACAAGATTTTGTTTTAGAGACTGAAAAAACATTATTTTCACCAATCCTTGATGATATTAAAGGCCAAGAGCAAGCCAAACGAGCTTTAATAATAGCGGCAGCTGGGCATCATAACATCCTGATGTCAGGGACGCCAGGCGCTGGAAAAACGATGCTCGCAAAAGCGCTAACTAATTTGCTACCAAATTTAAAACCTGACGAGCGATTAGATGTAACAAAAATTCATAGTCTCGCCGGTAAGGTTGACGGAGAAATTGTTATTAACCGCCCCTTTAGATCGCCCCACCACACCGCTAGTCTAATCTCAATTGTTGGTGGCGGAAACCAACCTAAACCCGGCGAAGTGAGTCTGGCTCATGCTGGAGTGCTTTTTCTAGATGAAATGCCCGAATATCCACGACAGATATTAGAGGCCCTCAGACAACCACTTGAGGATAGAAAGATTGACATCAGTCGAGCTAATGCGCATGTAAGTTATCCGGCAGATTTCATGCTAGTTGCCACTATGAACCCCTGCCCTTGCGGATATTTCGGCGATCAGACCAAAGAATGCACCTGTACCAATAATCAAATACTCGCCTATCAAAAGAAACTGTCCGGACCATTGCTGGACCGCATTGACTTAGTTGTAAATGTGTCGAAAGTTCCGAATGAATTACTTTTAAATTCCGATACGTTGTCTAATAATCAACATCTAACAGCATTGAAATTAATAAATAAAGCAATTCTTCGACAACAAGAGCGTTTTAAAAGTAGCACTAAATACAACGCTTCTTTAAACAATACTGATATAAAAAAGTGCGCAATGTTATCGGATGAGGCAAAATCATTACTTTTAATGGCAGCTAATCGGCTTTCACTAAGCGCAAGAAGCTATTTTAAAGTCATTAAAGTCGCTCGTACTATCGCTGACTTAGACGATAGCGATACTATTGAAGCCAAACATATTAGCGAAGCGCTTCAATATAGAAAATAATTACACGCAATACTTGAATTGATATCTTATATCTGGTAAAATACTACCGAGTAACGTCCAATCGTAAATGGTTGTAAAAGATTTCAATCAAGGAGAAATAGCGATCAGTAATTCAATTCGCATTAACAAAGAAATTCGGGCCGAAAAACTACGTGTTATTGGGCCGGATGGCAGCCAATTAGGCATTATGAGTTTATCTGATGCACTAATGGTAGCAGAGGAAGCAGGAGTTGATCTCGTTGAGATATCCCCTAACGCCGAGCCACCTGTAGTGAAAGTTGTCGACTGGGGCAAATACCAGTATCAGAAAATGAAAGAGCAACGAAAAAATCAGAAGCATGCCAAAACGGTCGAATTAAAACAAATGCGCCTAGGTTTAAAAATAGGTTCCAATGATCTAGAAATAAAGCTTAGGAAAATACGAGATTTCTTGCAAGAAGGTCATAAGGTGAAAATATTTATATTATTTCACGGCAGAGAGATGGCCCACCAAGAACTCGGATATGAAATGATAAATAAGATCGTCAACCTTCTCGAAAACGATGCAATATTAGAACAAAAGCCTCAGATGGCAGGACGCAACCTGAGTATAGTAGTAAGGAGTAAATAATGCCAAAGTTAAAGACCCACAAAGGGACATCAAAGCGAATCAATATTACCGGCACTGGTAAGTTGATGCGTGGCCGAGCATTCGGCAACCACATGCTTTCAAAGAAAAGCAAAAGTCGTAAGCGAGCCATAAAAACAACAGCAGTTGTCCGTGGCGCTATGGCTCAAAACGTAAAACGAGCTCTAGGCATCTAAAGGAGAAATTATGCGAGTAAAAAGAGGCGTTCCAGCAACAGCTAAACACAAGAAGATTTTAAAACTAGCTAAAGGTATGCAACATTACCGAACTAGTTCGTTCAGGATGGCTAAGCAAGGTGTCATTAAGTCTTTAACCTATGCATACCGTGATCGACGCAACAAAAAGCGCGACCTTCGTGGTTTATGGATAACAAGAATTAACGCAGCCGCACGTGAACTTGGTTTAACGTACGGAAAGTTAATGAGTGGTTTGAAGAAGACAAATATCCAAATTGACCGCAAAGTATTATCAGAGCTCGCCGTCAGTGAGCCTAGTGCCTTTGCTGAAATCGTTAAAGAAGCACAACGATAATATAAATAATCTGTTTGCTCTAAAAATTAAAACGGCCGCATCTATGAGGAAGTGCGGTCGTTTTAATTGGTAGCCCATCGATAAGCCGGGTTCTGTCTTGGATGATCATCTATCTAGCCATGTAGTTGCCTACATGATCGAGCGGTTATCGATCCACGAACGAGCAATTCTTAGTGTGAATCTCCTTGCAGTTGGCGGGGTTTACCTCCAACTTATGTCGCCATAAGTTGCTGTGGGCTTTTACCCCACTCGTTTCACCTTTTCCCTTCGATATTGTCTCAGGGTAGTTTCGTTTCTGTGGCACTTTCCCTAGAGTTGCCTCCGGTCGCCGTTAGCGACCGCCATGCTCTGTACTGCCCGGACTTTCCTCTCCAGTATCAAAATGACACCGGGGCGATCACCTAATGAGCTCCCGCCTATTATTATATATAATTATTTGCAAAAGTCCAAAAATGCCCCGGGTTATTTTTCAGCGCCAGATATTCCCACCGTATAGGCAAGGTGGGTGCTCGCAGCCAGTCTCCACAGAGACGAGCCATTAAAGCTCCCTATCCGAATGATTATTCAGGAAAATCATACGCGCCTAGGTTTACCCCGGGACACTTTAATTATAACATTTTTATATACCGAAGACCCGGCAAAAGGCATTCAAAAGGAAATTAGTAGAGCTAAGCATATAAGATTCTAAATACGTGCCGGCAACTAGGAAAAGCGCAAAAACTATCACTATTCCAAATCGTTCCATATGCTCCATGCCGCGTCTGACAAATTCCGGGGCCAAAGCATACAGCAGTCTAGACCCATCTAAAGGCGGAATCGGTATCATATTAAATACAAAAAAGCCTAAGTTTACAGACGCCGATGTAACTAATATTTGACTAAATAAGCTCTGGTTAGATGGTGTAAATAATGCCCAAATGCCAACTGAAATAAACGCGATCAATAAGTTAGTGAATGGTCCAGCCATGGCAACAATAGTTATACCCCATTCTCCAAATTTAAGTTTACTCGAGTTAAATGGGACTGGTTTTGCGCCACCAAAAACCGGACCACCGGCAATCGCTAGCAGTAACGGCAGTAGCAAGGTCATTACTGGATCAATATGTTTTATAGGGTTTAAAGTCAATCGCCCAGATAACTTTGCAGTGTCGTCACCTAACCAATAGCTAGTATAGGCATGCATTGCCTCATGCAGCGTCATTGAGATCAAAATAACGACAATAACAATTAATATATAAACAATGTCGAAGCTCATTAATAATATTATAGCAGCAACATAGCCCACTTACCGTTATTTAGGCGTCACGTTCTTGACTCATAAGATAAAAAGCTATATACTAATACAGATTGTAAAATATAAGTGAGAAAAAATTATGGCAGCACGCTGTGAACTAACCGGAAAAGGCAAACAATTTGGCCACAATGTAAGCTTCTCTTTAAGACGCACTAACCGCGTATTTAAACCAAATCTCCAAAAGAAGACTTTTGAAGTTGATGGTAAGAAAATAACAATGACGTTAAGCACTCAAGCAATACGTACATTGAAAAAGAAGAAGATAATTGCTTAATTGTTAATGTAAATTAAAACCTCCTCTTTAAAAAGAGGAGGTTTTAATTTACATTGAATAAATCTAACTACGAGTCAGTTCTATCATTGTCATAGAATCTGGCACAAATGGCATTTGCTTAACTTTATACTTTGCCATTGTCTCAACTGGCACTCCGAGCTCAGAAATGAAAGATTGGAGATCGTTTTGAGGAACCTCATATTTTATTTTCGAATCATCATAATGTACAGGTATAACAACCTTAGGGTCAATTATATGAATAAGATCAACAGCCGACTTAGCATCAAGCGTATAGCCATTGCCGCCAACCGGAATGATCAATACATCAAGCACGCCAAGCTGCTCAAGTTGGTCGTCCGACAATTTGCCAAAAATGTTTCCTAGAACACCAATTCTAGCCTCGCCAATTTCAACGCGATAAATAGTAGCTAGTTTGTTTTCTTTTTCGCTATCAATATGACGCTGTGCTGCAAAACCAGATATGTGTAAATCGCCAACACCGTATTCACCGGGGCTGTCGATTACTAAAGTTGACTCTGGATCGTTAACAGCAAACCTTTCTTCTGTCGCAAGCTCAACTGATTCTTTTGTAAGAATATCACTAAGTCCAACAATCGATAGCTTAGGATCGGTAACCAACCGCGTCTTTTTTGTGCTGATGATTACGCAATTTGCACCTTTATATTCAATTTCAAACATTTTTTCCTCCTTTAACCAAGTATTTTATCTTTATCAACAATAACAGCATGCTTACTACCTAATATTTCCGTGATGAACCTATCGCGAACGCTTAGTCGATAATAGAATTCTTCATAAGGCAATACCGTGTAATTAATATCCCGCCCTTCCGTTTTCTCGATGTGACTTACTATAGCTTTTAGCTTAATTGGAGCTACATTGCCGACAAACAAGATATCAACCGATGCGCTAGAGCCTCGGACCAGCATGCCAGCAAAGATAACTATATTAAAACCAGGTACCGATTGAATCATTGAGCCGTAATCTCGGCTTAAATCACTATTTGGCTCCATAGATACAGAATTTTTTTCAATCTTAGTATCGGCAAATATCGCTCTCAATGGAACGTAATAATCATACCTCTGATTAACCTGGTAATAAAGCTTATTGTCTGAGCTGTCGCTAGTAATTATACCAATTTCTAGCATATTAGATAGCTCACGCCTCACTGAATTAATCTGTTCGTCGATTTTACGCGTAATTTCACGAACATAAAAAGGTTGTCCAGGATTATTCAAGAAAAGATGAAGCAATTTAACCCGAGTTTTTGAACCAAATAATGCATCAATCATATGCTCGCTCCGTATAACTTTCGTGTTCTATAATAACACGCTTAAATAGTCTTGGCGAGCTGAAAAATTAAATATTTTTTAGCTTCTTCAGGTGACATCCACTTAATAAACTTGTTGCGCTTTTGCCAAGTCATCTGACGCTTCGCTAAATGCCAATCCATAGTCTCGTTTTTTATCTTCATCTCAGACAACAATAATTCGCCAGATATATATAATTTTACTAACTTATATATGTTACTCTTCATTGCTTCATTATCCCAGCCATATTTATCACCTAATAGCCTAGCCTCTTCAATTACGCCGTTATTAAAAAATTGTTCAGAGCGAGCAGTAATCCGATTCCTTAAAACAGTTCTATCGACCAATAGCCCAATAATTATTGTGTTCTCAATCGGCGAATCTCTTCGTGATAAATCTTCCCCAAAACGCTCAATTGCACGAATTATATAACGCTTATTTTTATCGTTTTCCGGTAATGATATGTTGTTTTTATTGCAATATTTGCACAACTCTACAAGTGATAATTGGTTTAACTCGTTTCTTTTTTTCATATCGGCCATTGGTCCGAAATTAAAATCAAATATTACCGCATCAACATACAATCCCGTTCCGCCAACTAAAATTGGGACTTTACCACGTGACCTAATTTCGGCAATTTTTTCATTAGCATATTTTTTGAAATCAGCCACCGTAAAATATTCATTAGGCTCTGCCAAATCGAGTCCCCAATGCACGACTCGTTTTCTATCATCCGAAGTTGGCTTAGCCGTTCCAACATCAGCACCTTTATATATAGATCGGGAATCGGCGCAAATGATTTCGCCCCCGCAAGCCTCAGCTACTTCAATAGCTAACGAAGTCTTACCGCTAGCAGTTGGGCCAACAATTACAACTAGTGGTAAATTTTTAGTAATTTTATCTATATCTGTGCTCATTTTAAATTTCGCCCGTATGTCTGAAAATATTCCAATACCTCCGACCAATTGCGAACTCGACTTATTTGGTTTGATAGAACCGCTGCCTTATTCCAATTGTAGTCCCCAAAAAGCAAAGCTTGAATGCCGTATTGAGCGGCACCAACACAATGTTTTAATTGGTCGTCAATTATAAAATCGGCGCCAAGACTCATGATAAGCGCACCTTTGTCGTAAGCTATAGCCTCATCGCAAGTACCTTTGTCCCAGACTCCAGCAAAATAGATATCTTCATCATTAAAAACATACGGATACTTGTTTTTTAACCATTTTATTGTAGGTTCCCTAAGCCAAGTGCTTCGCGAGGTCACAACAATAAATTTAAAATCGTTTTTTAGTTTTTCAAAAGCTAAAATCGCATCTTCGTTATGCTCATAAGTATCGAGTATGCCAGAACTAAAATATTCTAATGATCTCTGTCCAGACTCTTCGTTATCAACCTGCCACAATTTTGGCCAATTTTCACTGTAATCGTCAATCGTCAACGAAGTCCCCCAATGATCATTGCTATATTCAATAAATCTCGGGGCGCTTTTAGCTAGGACATCATCGATATCAATAGCGATAATTGGCTTTTTGGCGTCATTCTTCATGCTATAAATCTAGTAGATATTGTTTTAGCTTATCCAAAGCCACTTTTTCTTCCTTAGACTGCAATCTGACACTAACTTCTCTGGCTTCTTTGTCCTTAGGACCAACAATTAGCTGTACTGGTATTTTGCTGCTAGTCGCTTCGCGGATTTTTTTGCCCAACGATTCATTTCGATCATCAATCGTATAGCGCAGTTCGTTGTATCTAAGCGGCTTCATTAAGACGACGTCATTAAGAACGGCTTTAATTTCATCAACATAGTCATCTAGCGTGTTGTTAATGGTTAATATTCGAACTTGTTCCGGCGCAAGCCATAATGGAAACCAGCCGGCTGTTTTTTCAATTAGCATTCCGATAAACCGCTCATATGAACCAAGGATGGCGCGGTGAATAATAATCGGCTTTACTTTATTGCCAGCCTCATCAATATAATTTAAATCCATTCGATAAGGCACTAATATATCCACCTGAGCCGTTGCAATCGTATCTTCTTTACCTAAAATATTGCGAGTTTGGATATCAATCTTTGGACCATAAAAGGCAGCTTCGCCTTCAACTTCAATAAAATCAGCTCCAAATTCGCGCATTGCTTCACGAATAGATTCACTGGCATTGCGCCAGGCATCTTTATCACCTTCATATTTATCTTTAGTAAAGTCTGGTAACGAAAGTCGATACCAGTAGTCGCTAATACCCATCGTTTCATAGACATCTTTAAACAATTCGAGCACTTTGATAAACTCGTCTTTTAATTGGTCTGGCCTGACGTATATATGTGAGTCATTTTGAGTAATTGGCCCTCGAACCCGAATTAATCCCGTAAGGGTGCCAGATAATTCTTTTCGATAAATTCTACCAGCTTCAGCCAATTTGAATGGCAGATCACGATAACTCTCCACCATTTTTTCAAAAATCATATGGTGGTGTGGGCAGTTCATTGGTTTTAGGTAGAAGGTCTGCCCCTCATCGTCTACTAACTTATACATGCCATCACTGTAGTGATCCGCATGACCAGAGCGCTTGTACAAATTTTCGTGTGCCAGTACAGGCGTTTCAACATACTTATAACCCCTAGCCTCTTCTTCTTGGCGCATATATCTAATCAAAACATCCTTTAACATTTCACCACGCGGCATCATAAGTGGTAGACCCTGACCGACAGAATCTGAAATCATATATATGCCTAATTGTGGCCCCAAAATGCGATGGTCTCTTGTTTTGGCTAGTTCTAACCGTTCAAGATGTTCATCCAAACCCGCCTGGTCGGCAAAGGCAACGGCGTACAAGCGTTGCATTTGTGGATTGGTTTCCTTGCCGCGCCAATAAGCACCGGCTATTCTCATTATTTTAAAAGCACCAGCCTCTTTTGTACTAGAAATATGTGGGCCACGACATAGATCAAAGAATTTACCAGTTCGATAAAAAGTTACGCTATCGACGGCAGCACTATCGGAGGCCAGACCCAATTCATCCTTATCAATATCTTTGGCGACGGTCGTGCCGGCTCGTTTCAAATCATTTAACAATTCTTCTTTATAGGTCTGCTTATTATCGCGCGCCCATGAAATAGCTTCATCGATAGGCATTTCAATTTTTTCAAAAGCTACGTCTTGATTAATAATTTCGCGCATAGTTTTCTCAATTTTTGAAAAATCGGATTCCGATATATTCTTATCGCCAAAATCAATATCATAATAAAAGCCATTTTCTATTACTGGCCCGACACCAAATTTAGCATCTGGCCAAAGCCGTTGAATTGCCGCTGCCATAATATGAGACATGCTGTGACGCATAATGTGTAATTGTTCTTCGTTCATAGTTATTCCTTCCTGAACTTAAAATAATAAAAAACATGCGGTTTCTAGATTTAAATTCAATACTTAAACCCATATATCGCATGTCTCGGACCCCTTGTGAGGGCGGTTCCACCGGACTTTTCTATTTAACAATAGAACTCTTGAGAAAAACGTTACGTACGTTTTACGCCCACGAAGCTCGACGATTAGTTAGATCGCGTCTTAACTTAACAATATAATAGCACAAATTTACGGCTTGCGTCACTACCCCTATTTTGCTATTCTAGTTGAGGTGCACGGGCTCTTAGCTCATTTGGCTAGAGCGCCACATTGACGTTGTGGAGGTGAAAGGTTCGAATCCTTTAGGGCCCACCATATAGATATATTGCTCATCACTTTAAGTGGTGAGCTTTTTTATTTGAAGTTTCCACACTATTTAAAAGTTTTCCACCTGTTGTTTTGAGAGATTAATACTAGTCGTATATCATAGGATGAATATCGCTCAAGCTTATGTTCCATTGACTTTTAATGTTGCTTATGTTATTATCTATAGTATGCGCGATAAACAACAGATACAAGCGACAAATAACCCTTCTAGTTTAGAGCGTTTTTCGTTAGGCTTTGAATACGATAAGACACTGCAGGAGGTTAAGAGAGACATGCATACACGCACTGTCTTGTAATATTTTAGCTATACCCCTAATAAAATAGCATCCGTTTTAAAATGGATGCTATTTTATTTTCATGGTTAAAAGTTCTCACTTTGCAAATTTATAGGTTTGCTTCTTATCTTTAGCCAACTTTTTTGTCTCGGCAACGGATTGATGAGTAGCTTTTTCGGTTACGTCAAATTTATCCATATAATGGCCGGCTAGCAATCTTCCCTGAGAGTACAGAGCGCTAAAAGAACTATACGCTATAGACGTAATAGGCATAAGAGCCCATTGAGCTAGCATGCCGATTGTTCGACGACGTTTATAGCGTTCTGGACGCGGAGGCAGCATCTTGAACGAGAAATAAATCGATACGAATAGTCCAATCATAGCAATTCGCTGAATAACGCTAATTACATCTGGCAGTTGCTGCGCCGTAATACTCCTGGCCGCCTGACTGTTAAGTAATAATGGCACCCAACCGCCAAAAGCAACTAGTATAGACACACAAGCCAGGGTAATGTGGCCGTCGATGAGCCGAAAAAAGCGTGCGAAGCCACTGGCAAATGGCACGTTGCGATCACGAGAGAAAAATAAATTTCCAACGTAAGCCACGTCGCTAGCACCGTAGGCCCACCTTCTAAGTTGAATAAATTGGGCTTTTAGCGTCTTTAGATAAGTGTTTGAAAGGACTGCGTCTTGGTAAATTGGCACAAAAATCGGTAGGACCGAATAATTTCCATTGAAATAAAAGTAGCTTCGCCAATATTGGTGCCCGTCCTCGACAATCGTTCTCGTGCTCCAGAAGTCCATCTCCTCCAAAGCGTCCATTGGTTGTGAATGCGAGGCGAAGTTGCGCAAAGTATGCGGACGCATTGAACTAATGATATTCCAGAATGAGTTTCCTGTTGCCAAAACCCTCATCGGTGCTGGTACGTCCCATATATTATTCAAAAACAGCGATACTGGCTGGTAAGATAAATGCTTGCGATCTTCATGCACAATATACTCGTAGGTCACGTAGTCAAAATATGTCTTAGAAGGTTTATTATCACTATCCAGAGTGGTTACAATTACATCCTTATACTGAATGCCCTTGTCCTTTAGCCAGACCTTCAAGAACCTACCGGCATTGGTTATATTGCCACCTTTTCCAATAACTTCGTTTGGAATACCCTTTGGATGCTCAACCGCGTGAAAGGCGTAAAACTTGTCACCATATTCTTTTTTAAGCCGTTCAACCGTAGCCTTAATAGTGTCACCGCCACGCTCCTCATAAGCAATCGTAAGAATAATATGACGATTATCATACGTAGTGTTTAGAACAGCCTCTATCGTTGGCGCTATGACGTCATAAGGCTCGTTGTAGGCTGCAATAATAACGGCATTGTATATTTCGGAAGGTTTTGGAAATAAACTAGGATCGGCCGTGATAAGCCTAAGATTGTCAACATGGGCAACTGCACCAAACCCTTTAGGATGAGTCCGTTTTAAAATCTTATAGGCTATCTTTGGATTTTCAAGATCAGCTAACCTGGCCTTCCAGTCAACATTTTGCGCCGCGTTAAGACTCTTATTGCCAGTTATCATATGAACCGCTATACCAACAGCTTTTACGAGCATGGACGTAATAATTATCAGCAAATAGGCCGAAGCGAGTGCTGGGCTTACCAATGAAAGGACAATAAGCAAAACAAAAGCGCCATAACTCAGAACAGCTGGCAGCATTTCGAGTAAACGATATTTTAGTGTTCTCTTGCCTAGCGGTATTTCGATATCAATCATATGATTATAATAACGCCTGTAAATCTAATATTCTCGAGGCCATTATCCATCCAAGCAGAATAATGCCGATGCCAAACCATGCGTACACTACGGCCAGAGAATGACCTTTAATTGTTAACAGTTTGACGGTAATAATAGAGTGAAGAAAAGCCACAACAAGACCAAAAGCCACAAAAACAAATAGATAAAACCACTGCCCAAAATAGAAGTTTGTACCGCCAAAAGCAGAATAATGCGATACGAGTTGTCTATCATTATAATGAATCGACAGACCAACAACGATAGCAAAAACAATCGTTTGGAGTATCATCAAAATTACCAACGCAAAAAGATACTTATCAGAAACGAGTTGTTTTATGGCTTTAAATATTTTTTCTTTCATATTTTCGATAAAATATTCCACACGAGTCTCTTGTGGAGCCGCTGTCCGGATTTGAACCGGAGACCTACGCTTTACGAAAGCGCCGCTCTACCAGCTGAGCTACAGCGGCACTCGGTTGAACAGGCATTATTATATCACTAAAGATAGCCAAAATAAACGGCGCTGGGGAGTTGCACCAAGAGAGAAAAACTGCTATCATACCTAAAGTAAATATCACGTGGGCTCGTAGTGTAGTGGTTATCACGTCTCCCTGTCACGGAGAAGATCACCGGTTCAACTCCGGCCGAGCCCGCCAAAATTAAAAAATCACCTCTGTGGTGGTTTTTTAATTTTTAACAAATTCTAGTGGATTCAAATTATAATCGTGATTCGCTCAAAGTAAAGTGCAAAATCATGCTTAATTATTCTGTTATACTCATAAACATATGAAGTTATATACTATTCGCCTACATTCCGGACAAGACCTCAGGCTTGAACTGCAAGAATTTGCACGCCAGAATAATATTCAAGCTGGCTTTATAATTACGTGCGTCGGCGCATTAAAATGTATGAATTTGAGAATGGCCGGAGCTACCAAAGAAAACCAGACCTTCAAAAAATTTGATGAAGACTTCGAAATTGTGTCACTCGTTGGCACAATCACTTCGGATGACTGCCACCTTCACATATCGGGATCGAATCGCGATGGTGTTGTTATAGGCGGCCATCTAAAAACCGAAACTATCATTGGCGTCACGGCCGAGATTGTAATCGGCGAAGATGATAATGCCGTATACAGACGCGTTTTAGACAAGGTCACTGGGTTCGAAGAATTAGTCGTTGAGGCTAAATCATTTTAGAAAATCAGCCGCTCTCTCTTCTCCATAATATCGCTCTAAAAATTCTTTTTTATAGTTAAAGAAAGTTCCATTCTTAATACTTTCTCGAATGCAATCGACCGTTCGAACGACAAACCGCTCGTTATGGATAGTTGCCAATGACAGACCAAGTATTTCATCAGCCATAAATAGATGACGAATATATGCTCGTGTAAAATTTTTACAAGTGTAGCAATCACAATTCTTATCGATTGGACCAAAATCTTTTTCAAAACAACTGTTCTTGATATTTATTCGGCCATCTAGCGTAAACAGAGCCGCATTTCTAGCCTGCCTAGTTGGCGCCACGCAATCAAAAGTATCGATGCCATATTCGGCCCCTAAAAAGAGATCGGCCGGTTGTGCACCCATGCCAAGCAGATGCCTTGGTTTATTTTCTGGCAATATTTCATTCACCCATCTGACAGTGCTAGGTATTTCTTCCGGTTCAAAAACACCGCCTATGCCATAACCATCAAAATCACGTCCACCTAAATACGTAGCACTTTCTCGCCTCATGTCTTCCTCGCGGGCCCCTTGGACCACACCATATAGTGCTTGTAATGGCTCGCCGTGCGCTAAATGCGCCGCGTTGAGCTCGCTATGTTTAACCAAGCAGCGATCAGCCCAGGCATGCGTTCTGTCCATGGCTTTTTTAATATAATCGCGCGTCGCTAGAGGTGATGTCAGCTCGTCAAAACACATATGAATATCGGCACCAATTAGGTGCTGCACTTCCATCGAATCTTCTGGCTTCATATAAATTTTACTGCCATCTAGATGGGATCTAAAGAAAACACCATCGTCCGTAACTTTTGTTAATTGTGCCTTTGAGTTTACGGCCTGAGAGGCGTCCCCTTTTTTACTATGGCTAATTGCGTCAATTCCTTTTTTGTAAGCCATACCAAGTGAAAATACTTGAAAACCACCACTGTCTGAAAAAATCGGACCTTTAAAATTCATAAAATTGTGGACACCGCCAGCGCTAGCTATTAGCTCAGTACCAGGACGGAGCATTAAATGATAGGAGTTTACTAGTACCGCTTGCCCGCCCAACTGCTTAACCTGGTCAGGATTCAAGGTCTTTACAGTCGCCTTCGTACCACCGACAATGAATGCCGGCGTTTCAATGTTTCCGTGTGGTGTTTTAATAACGCCCGCACGCGCTAGCGTGCCCTTTAGTTTGTTAGTGATCGTAAATTCGATTGGTCTTTTTTCCATAAGATATATCTATAATATCAACATTGAGTCGCCATAGCTAAAAAAGTGATATTTTTCAGAAATAGCGTGTTCATAGGCTGGCAGCAACTTATCCCAACCAGCAAAAGCCGCCGTTAGCATTAAAACTGTACTTTTTGGAGCATGGTAATTAGTTAATAGGCCGTCGATTGTTTTAAATTCATACCCAGGATAAATGAAGATATCAGCCTCGCCCGAAATGTCCTTTGGCGTCTTTTCTAATAATTCATTGGCATATTCCAAAGTTCGAGCAACTGTCGTGCCGAGTGCAAATACCTTGCCCCCGTTTGCTTTGGCTAGTTGTATAGCCAGTACAGTCGCCTCCGGAATATCAAAATGCTCTTGATGCATATGGTGATTTTCAACAAGATCGGTCCTAATTGGCAAAAAAGTGCCCAAACCAACGTGTAGGGTAATGTATACAATTTTTATGCCCTTAGCTTTCAATCTGTTCAAGATTTCATCGGTCATGTTTAAACTTGCCGTTGGGGCTGCAACCGAGCCATTCTCGGCCGCCCAAACCGTCTGATACCGATCCGTATCTAATGGAGTTGCTGAGCGGTGCATGTATGGCGGTAGCGGCACTTCGCCGCATTCTTCTGCTAATTTAAGCAAGTCATGGCTACTCTTAACTACGGCAACTCCCCCGTCCTGTATTTCTTTGACTTCCAAAATAGCCTCGTTGACGGTTAATTTATCACCAACTCTCAGTTTTCCTCGATACAACACGCGGTGACAATACCAATCATCGTCAAAGCTATGCTTTTCAAGAATGACGAGCTCCCGTTCCGCCCCATTTTCTTTGTAGGCTTTTAGCCTGGCTCTAATCACCCTGGTGTCATTCAAGACCAAAACATCACCCGATTGAAGATAGTCAACCACATCTGAGTATTTTTTATCTTGGATAGCACCAGTTTTATGATTAAGCACCAACAACCGCGAGGTACCTCTCACGATAGGCGGATTATCGGCTATTAACTCTTCCGGTAAAACATAATTAAAATCTGATAATTTCATGCGTTATCCAGTATACACCGAACAGAAATTATCTTTCTACATAATTAGGCAAATAAAACGTTAAATAAAATATTTTGACTATTTAAATATTTATATATTTGTCAATTTTATTTTTGTCTTTGGCACTTTGAAGCATATTATCAAAAGCGGTTAACGGTACCTTGATATATTCATAGCTCACTTGGTCGTCGCTAATATCAATTAATTTTACAATATAGTATCCATCGCCAATCGAAGATTTGATGACAGAAGACATTTGTGATTTCTCAAGTTTGGCCGCTTCGGTGGTTAAACCACCATCTTGGTTAGATTTTGGCACCCAACCAGACACGCCGTAAACCGCCTTTGCACTACCCCGAGCAGGCGTCGCCTCGGCCAAAGTTTTAAAGTCTTTGCTAGAATCAGCTTGTAAGATTTCGCTCAAACCATTAGACAATGTTAGGGCGTCTTTATCCATTGAGTAAGCCACTTTTTGTCTAAGTAATTTATTTTTAGTAACGTGACGATATTCACTCGGGCTCCAGCCATAATAGTCCAGCACGACTGCCTGGTAGGCTTGCTCGGTTATCTCAGTCCCATTTGATTGGCGCTGCAAAACCAGGAATAATTCCAACTCACTATCGCTAACCGATATACCTTTTTCTCCGGCTAGCTTAATAGCATATGCGTCTGCAATTGCGTCGTTCATGGATTGTTGTTTTACATAGGTAACTTGGCGCTTGCCATCAGCACTATTCAAATTTAATTGTTCTTTGTTCACTAAATAATGTATAGAACTAAGATATTTCATCAAATAGTCGCTATAGAGGACAGACTGCCCATCGACACTAGCAACCGGCACGGGAATAACTTTTGTAATACTATAGATAAAATCACTAGTACTCTGTACGACATACAGCCGCCACCAGCCAACGACGACAACGAGAATTAATGCTATTAAGCTAATTAATATCGCGTTAATTACCAACTTATGCCTGGCGTATTGAATTGGATACTTAAAGCGACGGCCGCCGGCCAATATCCGCTCACGGTGTTCAGCAACAGTATCGCTCGTAATGCGGGTCGGTAGAGGCTCTTTTTTTCGCTTAAATATTTTACTCAATATCTTCTTCATCGTCAGACTTGTTCCCCACCGCGTGACTAACCGCGTCTTGTAGTTTGTTATAGACTTCTTCAGGATGATCAACATTGTGAATTACTAAATCACCGGCAAATGTTCTGATAATAATGGTCCCATATTTAAATAGTTCTCCACTAAGTCCAGGTACATTATAGCTTATATTATGAATCTTCGACAGCCTTAGCTCTACGACATCTTTGCCAAAAAACCCGCGCCTAGTAACTTGCCTAATCCTTTGGTCGGTCACAATATAGATAGTAAAATACCATAGCATCATATGGTAAAAAAACATTATCAGACCAAGCGCAAAACCGGCTATTGGTAAATAAAACAGCTCAAGTGTGGAACTCCATATAAGTGGAGGTATCGACGTTATTACAAGCGGTATTAATAAAAGGTAGAACCCTTTACGCATAGCAACTAGATGACGACGAAAAACAAATAGCAGCTCTTCGCCTTCGCGTTGACCGACAAAATCTAACTGTGGTTTGTCTTTCTTCATAAATTCTTTCGATCCCACATAATATAATGTGGTGCCCCGGGCAGGAGTTGAACCTACAACCTTATCCTTAGGACGGATCTGCTCTATCCAGTTGAGCTACCGAGGCGTATCGTGGATATTATTGTAGCAGAAATCTGCCGTTAATAAACTTATCTTGTAAACTTTTCACTTAAAGCTTGGTAGTCATATGTTTCGCTATCCGAAAACCAATAATGGACTTCTTGTTCAGCCTCTTCAACATTACCGCTGGCATGTATAACATTTGGCGTCGACTTTCCAGTCATATCGGCATAGCCAAAACTAATATGCGAATAATCGCCTCGGATTGTGCCGACTTGAGCTGATTTTGGTTCCGTCGTGCCAACCATTTTTCGCACAAGTTCAACTGCATCAACACCCTCAAGAACAACAAAGATAACCGGACCTTGCATCATAAACTCAACATTGGCATTAAACGTTTTTTCGCCACGGCGAGTTATCATTTTGCCGATTCTCTCATAGTGCTCATAGTATTGGTCGCGAGTTGGCGACAACATTTTAACACCAATAATCTTTAGACCAACTCTTTCAAACCGCGCCAGTATCTCACCCACAATACCGCGCTGGACTGCGTCTGGCTTAAAAATAACTAAAGTTTGTTGAATAATCTTTTTCTCCGTCATGAAGAGCTCCTTATTATTGCCGTTACGATAATTGTAACAAAATTGTAAAAGAAATACTCTACTACAGAAAACAATCTTTTTAGGCTATGCTAGTAGTATGTATATGTCTGAATTGCTGCTAGATTATGTAGAGCATATTGAAGTTGAGAAAGGCCGTTCGGCCCACACGGCCGAAAATTATACTCTATATCTTGAAAGGTTTGTTGAGTTTACTAACGACATCGAAGTTGAGAAAATAACAGCGGAAATTGTTAGAAAATACCGACTTTGGTTAAATCGTTACAAAAACAATAATGGTGATGAATTATCAACAATTACTCAAAATTATCACTTAATTGCCCTCAGGGGGTTTCTAACATATTTATCAAAACGAGAAATAAAAAGCCTTCCGCCTGAAAAAATTGAATTACCAAAAATATCACGCCGACAAGTCACCTTTTTACATTATGACGAAGTTGAAAGATTATTATCAGCAATTGATACAGGCAACGAAGCCGGTCTACGCGATCGCGCTATTATTGAGTTACTTTTTTCCAGCGGATTACGTGTTTCTGAGTTAGTCAATCTCGACAAAGAACATATAAATACAATCCGGCGCGAGTTCATGGTCCGAGGTAAGGGCCAAAAAGACCGACCAGTATTCATTAGTGAAAGCGCCAGCCAACACGTAAATAATTATCTCGAAAGTCGAACCGACAATCTCCCACCGTTATTCATTAGTTACAGCAATAATAGTACCGCAACAATGAGCGGTAATTATCGTAGGCTAACGCCAAGAAGCATCCAAAGAATCATCAATAAATATGCAAGGCTCGCTGGTATAACAAAGCACGTTAGCCCGCACACTATGCGACACAGTTTTGCGACCGACCTTCTAATGAATGGCGCCGACCTGCGCAGTGTCCAAACAATGCTTGGCCATAGCAGCATTGCCACGACTCAAATCTACACGCACGTCACAGACGAACATCTCCGCGAAGTCCACGAAAAATTTCATAGCGATACAACTGAATAAAATATTGTTACGGGTTACAGCTGGTTGAATACCCACTATCTTCATTAGTAACAATGAAGTTTTTACAAAGGTTGTCGGAAACCGAAACGGCAGCCGTTGGATAAGGAAAGGATGAGTCAATCATAGCCACTCTAACCTTTACTCTTCTGAACAAATCATTTGCTCGGCCAGTTGAATCTATCTCTGGTTGAACTCCATTGAAGTCAACTGAATTATTGTTATTATCATAAAGAGTAACCCTATAGTTTGTATTATTATACAGAGCTCCAATATAAACATAGGCAGTACGGTTGCCGCCGCCAATTGGGTCTGGCAAAGTCAATGTGGCACTGCAAGCGTAGCCACCATCGGCTAGGCTCGCTTTGCACTTTATTATACGTGGAATATTGGTCGGCGTTTTTCCCGAGTCAGTACCAACAAACGGATAACCAGTTAGGCCAACACTTGATGGGTATAAAAATAATGTATTAACATCACTTTGTGCGCCAACGGCACTATTTAAATTGCCCAAGGTAAAGCCATTGCTGCCATATTGAATTAATTGAGCCTGGATTATAGACGGGCGATTAAGTGGCCAATTAGTTTGAGCTAGCAGAGGAGTTGCACTATCAGATTGCAAGTTAACGGCAAAATTTTCACCAGAACTAATATCTTCCGAGCTAAACCACTCAATCTTAACTTTGTTAAACGAGCTTACGCCCGATAATGGGACCAAATCATACTCATTAGCAGACAAACTTCCCAAATAATCAGTTGTGTCTAAATCAATTTTTACACACGTATAGGCCTGATTTAGGTCACTACTATCACCCGTTTGTATCTTAACGCCATCATCTTCGGTGATAGATCCACTAACATCATCTAATGTCGAAATTGCCGCATTGCACGCTGGGCTGGTAGCGGAGTCGATTGTAGCTTTCGCAGCTGAACAATCGCTTTCACTGCCGCCGTCACAAACATTTTGATAAAGGAGCAATGCCCTTTTAGCATCTTCGACGCCGGCTTGAGCCGAGTCATAAGCACTCTGTGATAAATCCGCATCGGTCGCCTGCTCTTGATCCTTAATCATAAGACCAACAAAGGACATTGTAACTATCATTATTAGAAGCGCAGCAAAAATTACCGTAAATATAGCCACCGCACCTAATTGCTTACTTTTGTTACGTCCAACCATTGTTTCGTTTCGTCCTTTCATTCTACTGAATTCCCCGCTAGCGCTACAATATTAAACCTGTTTACAGAGCAATAGGACGGATCAGCGCCTGCTTGTCCAGGGGCCTTACAGGACCACACCCCCGATTTACTAGTTAGAGCATTTTGGTCATTCGTCCCAATTGTAAATTCAATACTATAAAGTTGTCGCTCAATCTTACTATCACCCGCCGAGTCGGAAGTGCTTATTGAAAAATCATGAACGGCCAAATTATGCTCTCCCACATTTAAAATCTCAACAGCTCCAGCGCTATCAACCTTTTTTGACGAATCGCTGCAATAACTAGCATTTGGATCAATTACTTTGACAAATCGCAGTATATCAGACGAATTCGAATAAACGTTAAGTTGAGTAGTATAGCCATCCGAAATGGCTTTACCATAGTTCCAGACATAACTATATTGGCCAACGCAAAGTCGACCACCCCAATCTTGAACAATATAATGGTTAGTAGTTCCGGTTTTTATATCAAATGGCAAGCTGGCGGCAATAGTAGTCTGCAACTCGCTTGCAACAGAACGCCCCGCTTCGTTTACTTCTTTTAAGGTCAGGCCTTTGTTAAATATATTGCTCATATCTATAACCGTCATGGCGATAGCAAGAAGTAATATCGAGACAAAAGCCATTGATAGCATAAGTTCGATTAGAGTAAAGCCATTCTTTTTATTATCTTGGTTCATATAACCTCACAATCGTGCCGATAGTCACCGGCTCAACCTGACCAGCGCTATACCAACAGGCATTAATATGAAAATCGATATAACCTGCGTCAGCCTGGTTTGCATCGCTACTCGTTGTTGAGCGGATGGCCTCAATCCATATGCCATAGGCCTTAGTAAGCTGGCTGCTTGCATCATATGTCACCTGAGAAAAAGTATCAGCTTTGGCAAACTTACCGCTGGCTGGCGCTATAAACGTAGCTTTTTTTGTATTTAATATAAAACTACCATCAGGAATAGTCGGACAGGTTGAACCACTAGCCCCAAACGACGTAGTGCTCGAAGCTGCTGTTGAAACGATGCTATTATGCATAAGTTGCCACTCTTGTGCTGGCGGTTGCGATTCATAGTTGCTAATCCCAGTTTGGTATGCAGCAATATAAGCTGCATTTAGAAAGCGCAAAGTTTCAGCCTGTGAATCTATCTCATTGCGGACTAGAGTAATCTCCAAAGCTCGTTCAGAAGCCGCCGTCCCCTTATTCATAATTGCAATACCACCAACCGCTATTAAACTAAATGTAGCCGTAGCAAATAATACTTCGATCAACGTATCGCCGCTTATTTTAGAATGTCTATGCGTCAACATCCGCTATTTTCTCCGAGCGTTTCAACACCAGTCGCGCTTGACGCTCCAGCTTTAACAATTACCGCCATCCGGGTGCCATTAAATAAGCCCTTCGAATCAACGCAAATTTTAGCAGACTCCTGTAGTGCTGTTTCATTAATAAGCGAACCGATAGTTCCGTCAGTTACAACCGTGTCGGAATCTATAAATGTCCTAATCACGCCGCTAAGTGGAGATTGTAGAATTAACACGGAAAAAGCTGCCGTTTCATCACTGCCCGGCTTTACGAGTACGGTTCCCCACTCCACGGCGTCAGTTTCGTTCGCGACTGGCGATATACGTATGTTGTATCGGTTTAAAGCCTCGATATCAGTCTCGGCGTTATTAATATCGTCCGCTCCGCTGCCAACAATATCGTTAATAACTAAAGATTTACCATCATCCGAAACCGTAATTAAACGCCCCAGCATTACACAATCAGACTGCCCTCTCGATGTGCCAGTACCAGACTCAATCTTTGTAATCGTCCCAGAGGCACTATCGCAAGCCCAACTATTATCACGCCCATTAGTTACGCTAGAGACTCCAGAATACTGTTGCTGAATTAATGCTTGTAACGATGTAATACTTTCTCGATAACGCTGTTGATTTATCGAAGCGCCAGTGCCGACTAAAACGCCAACAACCAACAAACCAGTTATTGCCAAAAATAACATTGTTTCGATGATAGTAAAACCAGACCGATATATCAGTTTCATTATCTATGATTATAGCATAAGCGAATTACAAATATTCACTTATAGCAGAGAGTAAATAAACATATCAATCAAATAATTTCCGAGCAAACCAGCTAAAAAGGTGCCAGCTATCAGCAGAGGCCCAAACGGAACATGCGAATCACGTTTAAGTTTGCCAACTATCATTGCTGGCAAAACTATTAAACAGCCGATTAAATTTGCCGCAAACAAAGCTATAAAGGCTAATTTCCAATCAGCTAGGAGGAGCGCCAAGCCGAGGCCTAGTTTTATATCGCCAAACCCAATCCATTTGCCTTTTGATATTAGATATAAAAACATGTATAGACCGCTTAAAATTAAGGCCGAACCAACTACGTTTAGCAAAGCAGCCGTCTTGTCAAAAGCAAATATTACGAATAAAAGTGAGTTTACGAGTCCTAACGCAATGACAGTATAGTTAACTCGATCTGGTAGTAAAAACCACTTCTTGTCATAGGCGAATAAAATCGCAAAAGCAATACCAGCAATCAACCAGAGTCCAAAGCGAGTAACCCCCCAAAAACCGGTTAGCGAATATGGCCAAAGCGCGTACGAAATGACAAAAAACGCCGCAACGCCAAACTCTATCAATGGCTCCAGCCAACCAATTTTTGCCTTACATTTTCGGCATTTACCGCCCAAAGATATCCAGCTAGCTAGTGGGATCATATCGTACCATTCCAGAGTATAGCCACAATTTAGACACTTTGATCGATCTTTTACTAAATTTTTGTTGATGATCTTTTGCAGTTTGTCATATTCTTTTTGATTATATTTTTCACCATCAGCCTTATCTTGAATTAGCTGACGAGCCCTCAATCGCCAAACCGACGCACCGGCAAAACTGCCAAAGCACAAGCCCAATAATATTAAAGCGACATAAATAATAAATTGATTCATAAGCACTATTTATAATAACAGATTGTAAAAATATATCATAACTAAATGGAGGTCTATTAGACCCCCATTTGGCTTTAATTAATTACTTTACTAATTATCTTGGCAATAGTAAGCACCGCTACCAGATTCAAGTTTTGTAGTAACAGTAAACTGACGAGATTGTCCAGCTAAGAGCTCTTGGCTTTCTGAGGTACTGGCTCCGCAGGTAGTACCTTTGACAATATCGATGACACCGTCGTCGATGCCCTTAATAGTTACAGTGCTAGAATCAAGGACATAAACAGCGTTAGAGTTGTCTGATAGTTCAGTTACATAACTTGCGATAGTCTGAGTTGTTGGAAAATCGCCTCGATTGTTTGAACTATATGAAGTTACAGCCGCTGCGACGATAGAAACATCGTTTTTGCGAGCCGTATCACGTTGGCTACGCCGTAAAGCTGGTAGAGCAACGAACACCATTAAGAATATTAGTCCGGCAATTGCCAATACTAGCACGACCTCAATAATTGTGAACCCTTCTTTTTCTTTTCGACTGTCCATAAACTTCTACCTTTCTTATGAACTTTAATAATGCTTAAGTTAATATTACTACAATATTTAGAAGCCGTCTACACGCTAATATTATTGACGAGACTGTATATCGGCAGCAGAATGGCAGCAACCATACCACCAGCAACAATGGCCAAAACCACCATCAGGACTGGCTCGATTGCCGTAGATATTGTTCTAACTTGTTCATCAAGTTCGTCTTCATAAACTTGAGCTGTCTTACCCATCATTTCGTCAATACGCCCAGATTGCTCGCCTATTTTTATCATCTGGGGAACTAACGGCAAAATAAACTCCTCCGGTTGCAGAGCAGCCGATAACGCTTTGCCGCCTTTTACTTTTTCTGCAGCCCTTATGATGCTTTTTTCTAAAATAGAATTGTTTACCGCTTTTGATGTGATCCTAAGCATATCCAACATAGTCACACCTGAGCCAAGTAATGTCTGTCCAGTTCTCATAAAACGCCCCATGTACAATTTTCTAAACATACCCCCAAAAATCGGCGCCTTTAGCTTGACGTTATCAACCATCCTTTTGCCGGCATTGGTCTTAAGATATTGAACGAAGAAATAAATGCCAATACCTAGAACGATAAAAACAATCCACCAATAGCTAGCGAAAAAGTTTTCAGCAGCAACCATAATTCTAGTCAAAATTGGCAATTCTTGATGCAAGTCTTTATACAACTTTTCAACTTGAGGAACAACCGTAAACATCATAAATGCCATGACCGCGATGATGACAACTAAAACAATAATCGGATACGTCATAGCGCCCTTTATTTTGCTGGCAATTGCCGCGTCTTTTTCTTGTTGATTAGCAATGCGCTGAAGCGATTCATCAAGCGTACCCGACGCTTCGCCAGCTCCGACCAGTGCCAAAAAAACCGGATCAAATGTTGTTGGATACCTAGAAAAGGAATCAAAAAGTGATTTACCACCCTCAACCGAAACGGTTATTTCTTGAATAATTGACTTTAGCTTCTTGTTTTCAGTTTGTTCAAAAACCGTGTTTAGACTTTGTGTTAATGGTAGCCCAGCGCCAATCAAAGTCGATAATTGACGCGTAAAGACAATCTTGTCCTTTGTCGTAATTTTTCCAGTAATTCGAGCAATTATGCCTTCTTCATCATTCTGCTCTTTTATGTTTAATGGCGTAAAACCTTGATTCATCAATAAACGGGCGGCGGCATTTTCAGAATCAGCTTGAATCGTCGATTTTGTAATCTTGTTAGTTGCTTGGTCGCGAGCCTCGTAAGTAAATTTTTTCACACTTAATTCCTCATAAGTCTTTCAAACTCAGTTAGATCAACCGCAACTTCACGGGCATTATCATAAGTAACCGTGCCACTTTGTACGAGATTAACTAACGTTCGATCCATTGTCTGCATCCCCTGGTCGGCCCCAGTTTGGATAACGGCATCGAGTTGATGCGACTTTCCCTCGCGAATAATGTTTCGGACTGCAGGATTTGCGACTAAAATTTCCGCCGCCACCACTCGCCCACCGCCAATTGCTGGGATTAGGCGCTGTGAACAAATCGCCATCAAAATATTGGATAGCTGAGCGCGAATCTGTGGCTGTTGGTGAGGTGGAAACACATCAATCATACGATCAATTGACTGAGCTGCGCTATTGGTGTGCAAAGTTGCAAAGACTAAATGACCAGTTTCCGCAATCGTAATAGCTGCACTAATCGTTTCGAGATCGCGCATCTCACCAATCAAGACGACGTCTGGGTCTTGGCGCAAGCTAGAGCGTAAGGCTGCGCTAAAGCTATAGGTATCGTAGTGAACTTCACGCTGAACTACAACCGACTTTTTCGACTTATGCGTAAATTCGATTGGATCTTCAATCGTAACAATATGTTGTGCTCTTTCGCTGTTAATTTTATCGACTAAAGCTGCCAAAGTCGTTGATTTACCACTACCAGTTGGGCCGGTAATCAACACTAGGCCGCGTGGATAATCAGCAAAGTTTATAACAACGTTCGGAAGTCCTAGCTCAGTTATACTTTTAATATCATTTGGAATTAGACGAAAAGCCGCAGCGAGGTTGCCACGTTCATGAAAAGCGTTAACTCGAAATCTTCCCAATGTGCCAAAGGCAAAACTAAAATCAAATTCTTTATCTTTAAGCAAAATCTGGCGCTGATCTTGATCGAGAATTGCAAAAATTAAGGATTCAACCATCTGCTCATCAAGCGGGTTATAACCCATTATCGGCGTTAAAGAACCATCGATACGTAACATCGGTGGCAAGCCAACCTGAATATGCAAATCCGAGGCACGCTTACGAACGACCTCTTCTAGTAATATCTCAATCCTTAATTCTTGGTTATTCATTTGTTCCACCCTTCTTATGACATGTCCGATGTGACACGGTTAACTTCTTCTAGTGTTGTTAAGCCCTGCAAAACTTTCAGATATCCGTCTTGACGCATTGTCACCATCCCCTGCTCTTGAGCTTTACGCTGTATTTGGTCACTCGTAGCTCTCGAGATAATTAGCTGCTGAATTTCATCAGTAACTTCCATTACCTCATATAAACCAATTCTACCGCTGTAACCATGTGGAGCTGGGGCTTGAGGACTGTCAATTCCTCTGACTAAAGTATAAGCGCTTTGACCGGCTAGAGGCAAGTCCTTATAGCCCAAATCTTGTGCAACTCGAGCTACGTCAGCTGGCGTTTTTGGCAAAAGATGGCCGACAGTCGTTAAAATATTTTGTGTTTCGATTGGACTAGACTGATAGGCCTCGCGCTTTGCGGCCACTTTTCGAACTAAACGCTGGCCAATAATCGTGTTGACGGTACTTGCAATTAAAAATGGCTCAACTTCCATGTCTAGAAGCCTTGGCAAAACGCCCGCCGCACTATTGGTATGGAGCGTACTAAAAACAAGATGGCCAGTTAAAGCCGCTTGAACCGCCAAGCCGGCCGTTTCACTATCGCGAATTTCACCCACCATTACAACATCTGGGTCTTGACGCAAAATCGAGCGCAATCCATTTGCAAAAGTTAAGCCAACATCTGGGTTTACTTGAATCTGGTTGACTCCATTCATTTTGTATTCAACTGGATCTTCCAAGGTAACAATATTGACAGCCTCGTCCTTGATTTCCTTGACTAAAGCGTAGAGACTAGTTGTCTTGCCACTACCAGTCGGGCCAGAGGTCAAGATCATACCGTTTGGCCTTTTTATGCCTTTTTGAATCGCCCTCAAAGCCCGGCCCCGATAACCCATTTCTTCAATATTGAAGCTATTACCAGATTTATCCAAAATGCGAATTACTACCTGTTCTCCCCAAATGACTGGACTAATGGCAATACGCAAATCAACTTCTTTACCAGCAATTTTTACCGTAAATTGGCCGTCCTGTGGCATGCGGTGCTCGTCGATTTTTAGATTGGATAAAATTTTGATTCGGCTAACAAGAGCCGGTTCGATACTTTTAGGCAACTGCATAATTTCATTTAGCATGCCATCAACACGACAACGAATCTTTAAAGCCGATTCAAGAGGCTCAATATGTACATCACTAGCTCGAGATTTTAAAGCATATTCCAAGATTGTGCTTAATGCCTTACTAATCGGCGAATCTTGAACAATTGTTTTAACCTCTCGATTTGACTCTTGAGTAAACTCAGCCTGGCTAACCTCGGCAGCAGCATCAACACTAGATAGATCGGTCTTATACTGATCTAGAACATGGCGAACACTGGCTTCAGAAGCCATAAAGACTTTAAGCGGTCGCTGAATGCGGCTAGCCAGATAATCAACCGCTTGAACATTGTTTGCATCAATCATCGCTACCGCTAAGCGATTTTGAACTTCAGCTAGTGGCACAGCCATAAAACGCTCAGCAATATCCTCTGGCAAAAGGCCCAAGATATTTTGATCGATTATACTATTTGATAAATTCACGTAGGGAACACCCGATACCTGAGCTGTAGCGTGAGTTAATAGCTCATCATCAACGATATTTTGTTCCGTTAAAAGTTCAATCAACGGTTTGTTTGTTTTTTGCGAGGTAGTCTTCGCGTCTTTGATAACAGAGTCACTAACAAGCCCCTCATCAACCAAGAGGGTAACTATTTTCCCTTGAATATCACCAGTAAGAAGTGCCATTAACTACGCTCCTTATTCAAGATCCGCTTTTTGTTGATGCGTCAGTACCAATAATATTAACTGGAATAGTCGGATTAATAGCATTATCGTTAAAAATCGTAGCGCTCGGTTCAACAATGCTTGAATCAATGGAGTCAATTGTCTTAACTTTCGTAGAACCGCTATAAACATCGCCAAAGATGCTTTTGGCAATAAAGAAAGACAATATGACACTGACTGATGCGATTAGAACTATCATTGCTATATCTGATTTTTTCATTATTTAACCACCTTATCTACAAGTTCAACAACACGCTCCGGTTCATAATAGGCTTGACCATCTATCGTCATAACGCGACTGTTACCCTGGCTTTCAATTCTTAACGAAACGACGTCAATCGTGCGAATAGAATTTTCAAGGTTTTGCAGTGCTGTTTTCAAAGCAGTTTCATCACCCGTTACGGAAACTTTGAAAGTTATGCTGTTTTTGATGTTAGAAGTTGTCCCCGCGTTAATAATTGAATCTGTATCCTTAAGGTATTCAACACCTACGACTGGATCAACTTTTATTGAGTTTAGTGTAAGCCCGGGAATATTTGCCAACAGTCTGTCCTGAAGTGACGACCCTAGCGCAGACGAGTTAGCTTCCGATGGCAAAGCATCCAAGATAACCTGAATAGCCTGATCGTCAGATTTGGCCTTGAGACTAACAAGAGATTGGTTGGTATCAAGCACGCGAATCTGTGATTCAAGCTCTTTAATATTTATATTATTAGACTTTAATGTCGCAATTGTTCGGTTTTTTTCTTCCAAAACACGCTCATTAAACATCAACATCTGCGTCAAGAAAATTATACCGACCAAAGCCACGCCAAAAATGACCGATACGCCAGCCACCCACAAAAACATGGTGCGGTTCGCCTTCATTATCTGGTTGCGTTTTCTAAAAGCTGCGTTTTTTTGTTGCATATTACTGGCCCCCCGTTATATCAGAAGCACGATCGGCAAAGATACTTGTCGGTAATCCGAGGTAGGAATCCGTCACATTACCGTCGATGGTGATAACTATCGATATATCTTTTGACAGAGGTGAAAATAATTCTGGAGCATATTTAAAACTAATCGTGAATCTCAGTAGCTTCGTACCAGTGTTGTCTTCGCCGTAGCTAGTATCGCTGATACTTATATCCGAGGCCATCGAAACGGATTGCTGACTGCCCTGCTCATCAGTATATTTTAGAGTTGAGCCCTCAATCGTTTTCTTGAATACCTCAAGTGCAACATAGCTGTTGGCAGCCTGACCGTCAATCGTAACCGTACCAGCATCAGAGTCGATTGCTAGATTAGATATTTGAATCTTATTTGGGTCTGGCGGAATAATTGCTCCCAACACGTCAAAAATACGCGAATCAACTTGCTTACTATTGTTTAGATCAGTCAAGACAGTTAGCTGATTTTGAATCGTCAAAGTCTTGCTTAGATCAGACACGGACGCTAGCTGTTCACTTCCGTCTTTTATGGCAGCGTCAGCAATATTGCCCCTTAGAGTTTGAACCGCAAAAACATAAACCGCCAAAAGAGTTAGAATAGCCAGAGAAACTACACCAACAAGGACAGACCCGGCAATTACATTAGAGCGCGTTTTCTCGGCTTTTATTAATTCCTGTTTTACATCTGGGATAAGGTTAATTTCAATCATAATTAGTTTTTCCTCTCGGCAAGACCAATGACGGTTGCAAATTCGGACGCAATTGAGCCCAATTGTCGCTGATCTGGCTGCGCAACGTGAACTCTTTGCCATGGGTTAGCAACACTTGAAGGCACACCAGTTTTAGCGGTAACATATTCGCCAAATTGTGGAACAATAGCCGAAAAACCAGAAAGCAAAATACCACCAACGGGCGTGTTAGGATAACGAGTTTGGAAAAATTTTATTGACTTAACTAATTCAGCTGCGAAGTTATCAAGAGTACCTTCAATAGCACGGTAGACCTGACCTTCTAGCCTATCTGGCGCTAAGCCAAATTTTAAGATAAACTGACGAGCTTGGTCTTCTTGAACGTTAAGATTTTGAACAGCAGCTTTAATAAGCGAACCAAGACCGGTTGGAATATTTCGGACTAATCTTGGAGCATCTCCGAATGTTATCGCAAGATCAGTTGATCGTTCGCCAACATCAATAATTAGCCTTGCGTCATGAACATCGACTGGCAATAGTGAGCGAACCATCGCGATTGGATCCGGCTCGGCAGCAATCACATTAAAACCAAGGCTTTCAATAAATTCAAGTCGCTCTTCAGCATAAGTATTAGACGTACTAGCCAAAAGAATCTCTTGTTGCTTTGGATCATGCAACGACTGCCCTAGCAACGCCCAATCAACCTTCGTCTCACTGATAGCGGTTGGAATATATTGATCGATTTGATATTTAATTGAATTTTTTAGTTCATTATCCGGCATACTTGGAACATCGATAACCGTCGTAAAAGTTTTGCTTGACGGCATGCCAATTACGACATTCTTTGTTTTTATCCCACTCTGGCCAATGGCTGTCATAATAACTTCACCAAGGCGGCGTAATCCCTCAGCTGAGTTACTTGATGTAACCCTTTCGTCAACCGGTGCATAGCCATAATGAGATAATGCCCAGTTGCCAGAAGCTGACTGAGAAAGTTGCACTACCCTAACCGCGGTAGTGCCTATATCTAGTGCAAAGAAGTCGCCCAAACCCTTTAATAATGCCATATTGTCTTATATTATACATAAGCATGAGCTCTAAAAGCAATAGAACTAAAAATTAAAATCTTGGCGGCAGTTCGGTGGTATAGACCGATTGAATCTTGGTGTTCTTTTCAATGTGAGCAGCCGACCAAAGATAGGCATCGGCCCGTAGATTGAAAATTTCTGCCGGATTACCGCTAGCCGTATCAGTTCCAGAACCAGCTGTACGGTATAACAATAACTTTTTAGCCGACACAGGGCCATTAACTGTTAATAATTGAGCACATTTACTGATCGTTAGATTTCCAGAGAAATTTGAACAAGTATTAATATTGCCATCTGTGGCAATTAGCCACGCATCAATATTAGTCACGTTATCGGTAATGTTGATATTATTGGCAATAATTATTAGCTGAGGTAATTCGCTGGCTCCCTTGGTATATGTTTTATCTTCATAGAATTGGTTGCCGTCAATAGTGACCGTGCCATTAACTTTCAATATAACAGATTTACCGGCCGCTAGCGTGCCGCCATCTAAAGTTAGGTCGCCTGTTTTATTACCGATATAAATGCCACCTGTCGGCAGCAAGTTATCTGCAACAATTGAGCTACTTGTAATAGCGTTTTTTTCTTCGGAAAAGCTAGCTGCCACATCAGAAGTTGTGTTAAAACCGGTGTAATGCCCAATAGCGCTGGAGGGAGAACAAGCCGTGCCGCCGGTTGACACGTTTGTAAAACTTAGCGTGCTATATCTGCAGACGGAAGAATAGTCGGTTGACCCCGATTCCGAGGCAAAAGCTGACCCGGACGCCATACCAGATATTGATCCAGCGGCAAATATGCCGTATTCAGTCCAACTACCAAACATAGCAGCCAATCCACCGTTTTTGCTTGTCTTTATAGTAGCGCTGGTCGAAACATTTGCACCACTAACTAAATTTCCACCCCAGATTTGCACTTTAGGTTTTTTGCCAATCGTAACACATGCATTTGCCGAATTAATTGGGTTTGAGTCTGTACTTGAGTGTGGCGTGGCCTGAAGCCAATAGCATATTTTTGTTCCTGCCGGATAATTTGTGTCCTCATCCTTATAAGCACCAAGGGTAGTCGAGCCGGTTGCAAAGATTTGATTTCCAGATTCCGGATAAGTCAGAGAGGCTCCATTTACAGAGCGCGTTAGTTTCCAAGAAGTATCCGAACTATCGCTAGGCCCACTATTTTTTATAGTTGGAGTTACGCTAACTGGCGCCCCGGATTCAATAACATTACTTGTATTTATTGAGACTGTTGGAGTTATGGTGTAGTTTGATATTACTTTTGCGCAAGCCCATCCCGAAAAAGTTTCAGCACTGTTATTATAAGATGACGGCGACAAATGCGTTGCCAAGCAATAGCTTTTCCCAACATCGCTTGAAGTAATTAATTTATCGTTATTGCCTAAACTCTCAGAAAATAAAGCTCGGTCAACATTGACATCAGTATTGCCTCCAAGAATTGAGCCACCCCAAGATCCAGACATCTCAGCGCTATAAGCAACGCTGGCATTACCATTACTAAATGTTACTAGGTTACGCCAACCGATATAATCACCAACGTTGACATCAATATCCTTATCGCCACTGTTAGCATCTAGCCTAAACTCAAGGTTATGATTTACATACATTCCAACACCTGGCATAGCAGACCACTGCACGACCTTGGTTAAGCCAGATAATCTACCTATTGGGTTTGCGCAACGACGCAACAGCTGATAAGAAGAGCCATCGTCATTAATAATCTTAATGCCTTCTTCGTTTTTATATGCAGCATTAAATGCATCATCGTTTGGATTGGAGCCAGATCCAACACCCTGGTAATAACTATTGATATTAGTTGGCGCATTATCTACATTTCCGCGCCAGATAATCTTATTTGGCTTTTCCGAACGGTCTTTTAAAATTGCAGTAAGGGTAGCCCAATCTTCATCGCTAACATCCGTATCAAATCCTTGGCCATCGCGACCAAGCATAGTATTTACGATAAAGGCGGAGCCAACTTTATTTTTTGCAGATCCGCTATCATTATATCCTCTTAACAAATCAATCAATTCCTCATACGTATCAATGTAGTATGGTATAGCCAGACCATCAGACTTAATTGATAACACATAAGAGCCATCGCCAGCGCCCGTGTCTGGCCAATTAGTGTCTTTTATATTTTGAAAATATCCGTACCATGATGCTCGACCATACACAGTTCCGACATACCCAGCGGCGCTGACAACAATATAAGATCCAACACAAAAAGCTAAACTAACTATAATCGCAAGGAATACCTTAGGTCTATCCTTCACAAAACCCATATTAATTAGCTGCCTTACTAAATGAATCAATTTTACTCTGATAGTATTGAACATCGGAATTTGCGCTTAAGTCGGATGCATCGATGAGATTTATTGCGCTCTGATAATATTTTGTAGCATTTTCAAAGTCCTTTTTTTGCTCATATATTTGCGCGATGTACTGTTCAGCTAAACTGTTCTTTTTTATCAACTCAGCCTCAAGCGCTATCACTAAAGCACCATCGTAGTCTCCCTTGTTATAAAATAAATTTGCCTTACTTAAAGATATAGCGCTTTTTTCAACTGGATCGTCGCTTTCTTTAATGGCTTTATCGTATGCGGTAATTGCAGCCTCGGTGTCACCGTTATTTGCCAATTTTTGAGCTTCATAAGCAGACTGATTTACCGTTACACTCCCCGTTTCTGATGGTGCCGCGATAGGCTTAAAAGATACATAAACAAAATAACCAGTAACACCGCCCGCTAACATTGCCACTAAAATTAAGCCTGCAATCACCCACTTTTTCTTAAAATGTCTTTTTTGTATTTTTTTCTCTTCTAATTTATGCTCTTTTTGGTTATAACTCACGACTAATATTCCTTATGGTTACTCTATTTACAATGATAGCATATTGCACATAAATAGGATAAGGCTCGTATTATTTTATTACCTCTGTTAAAATACATATATGAGTCTTTCAATTGGAATCGTCGGTTTGCCAAACGTTGGCAAATCAACTTTATTTAATGCACTAACTAATAATGACATTTTGGTAGCAAACTACCCTTTCGCGACAATTGAGCCAAATACCGGCATTGTCCCCGTTCCCGATCAGCGCCTAAATGAATTAGCAAAATTATATAATACCAAAAAAATAATCCCCGCCACGGTTACTTTTGTGGATATTGCTGGGCTAGTTGCCGGCGCCAGCAAAGGCGAAGGCCTCGGCAATAAATTCTTGGCCAATATTCGTCAATGCGACGCCATTATTCACGTTGTTCGTGCTTTTTACGATGACAATGTGGTCCATGTTTCAAATAAAGTTGATCCACAAAGCGATATTGAAATTATCAACACTGAATTAATCTTAGCCGACATGCAAACCATCGAATCGCGCTTAGCCAAGGTCGTCAAAGATTCTAAGGCTCAACCAAAGTTAAAAGCCACGGCCGATTATTTAAATAGTCTGCTCGGACAGCTACAAGCCGGAACCATGCTATCCGCTATTCCAAATCTTGATATGGAAATTGTCGCCGATTTGCATTTGCTAACGGTTAAGCCAGTTATCTATGTCTTTAATATTGATGAAGAAACCTTAAATAATACCGCCAAAAAAGAAGCATTAGCTCAACTTGTTGCCCCGGCTCGAGTAGTTTTTGTTTGTGCTAAATTGGAAGAAGAGATTAAAGATTTGTCGCCTAGCGATTCCGCCGAATTGCTCGAAAGCTACGGCGTCAAAGAAACCGGCTTGGTTCAATTAATACATACCGCCTACGATATTCTTGGACTTCAGAGTTTTTTGACTGCTGGTACTGACGAGGTTCGCGCTTGGACAATCAAACAAGGCGCCACTGCCCCACAAGCCGCCGGCGTAATTCACACTGATTTTGAAAAAGGGTTTATTGCCGCCGCAATTGTCGATTATGACGATTTAATGGCAACTGGTTCCGAAGTTGCTGCTAAAAGTGCCGGCAAGATGCGCACCGAAGGTCGCGATTACGTCATGCGCCCCGGTGATATTGTTGAATTTCGGTTTAATGTTAGCAAATAATTACTTATTTAGCGGTTTTAACAAATAAAATCGCTCTTGATTACCCTTGGCACCAGCCACATCGCTATCGCGCTTATTGGTGATTGCAAAATATTGGCGCGACCAATCCTCAAAGTCCTTTAGAATCTGACGACGCATTGAATCATTTTTAATAATGCCCTTATTAGTCTGTCCCTTACCCGCCTCGAACTGCGGCTTAACCATTGCCACAATCTGAGTATGCTCATCAGATAAATAATTATAAAGATGCGGTAAAATATCGCGCAAACTGATAAACGAAACGTCAATCACAATAACATCTGGCATCTCTTTAGTATAAAAATCGCGAATATCAGTTTTTTCATGCAACTCAATTTTTTTGTTGCCGCGTAGCGACGGATGTAATTGATCAGTGCCCACATCAACTGCATAAACTTTTTTTGCACCATTTCGTAGTGCAAAATCCGTAAAACCACCAGTACTACTACCGACATCTAGCACAATTTTATCGCGAAAATCTAGTTTTAGTATTTTGGCGACCGACTCCAATTTTAAGCCAGCCCGACTGACGTACTGGTTTTCTACCACCAGTTCAATTTTGGCATTTTCATCGACAAAACAGCCCGATTTGGTAACAACTCGCCCATCAACCAAAACTTTTCCAAGTTTAATAAAGCTCTCGGCCTGAGAACGGCTTGCCACCATTCCCTTTGCGACAACAATATTATCAAGTCGTTGTTTCATCATTTAAATTATAATTCCTAACTACAGTTTTTAGCGGCTTATCATATTCAATCAGCGAAATTTTATCAACTTTTATTTTAGCACCAATGCCCGGATCGTTATTTTCGCGAATCGTCACGTGCGGACTATAATTCCCTGCTACATACTTCACGTCTTCTAGTTTATTATAGAATTCACCAAGTAGCCTGCCATGCATTACGCCAAGCGAAGTTGGCTCAACAATTCGACGCGCCGGGATGTCGATATTTTGACCGAATAGTTCAATATTGCCAAGCGTCTTTACCGCTGTTTCGCCCAAGGCAAGTTGGAAACTTCGCATATCTCTTGCCGCCTCTTCTAATTTCTCTTCGGCCGCTAGCTCGTTCATTCGAAACCACGGCATTAGAGTGATATGCAACGGCCAGGTATCAAATTGTCGACCCGAATCGATCGGATCGACAAAATGCGCAATCATTAGGCGTTTTTCACCTAAATCGCTAAGATTTTTAGACACCTTAACCTTTTTTACGTTCGCGATATGAGCCAGTTTCAGTATCAACTGAAATGACATCGCCGGTCTTAATAAAGGCTGGAACTCGAATGACTAAGCCAGTTTCGAGAGTAGCATCTTTAGTCACACTCGTGCTAGTGTCGCCTTTGACGACACTTTCCGTCTGAGTGACTTCCAGATAAATATTCTTTGGCAGTTCAATATTTGTAATATTGCCATTGAATGACTGCAAAGTAATATTTTCGCCCTCTTTAAGATAACCGGCCGACTCGTCGATCAAATCCGACGAAAGCTCGAATTGTTCAAAAGTTTCTGGATCCATGAAGAAATAGCTCGAACCGTCATTATACAGATACTGAACCGTTTGGCTAGTAACTTCAGCTGATTCAATCTTTTCCTGGCCCTTAAAAGTCTTTGGAATAACGCTACCGTCAATCAGGTTTTTGACCTTAACATTGACGATACTACCGCCACGACCCATAACCTTCTGGTTGTAATCGATAACTCGGTATGGCTTGCCATCAATCTCGATAACAACGCCTTTTTTCAAATCTGTTGGTGAATATGACATTGGCAATTATCCCTGAATAATAAATGGTAACAAAGCTAGATGTCGTGAACGCTTAATAGCTGAGGCTAGTTGGCGTTGCTGTTTAGCGCTTAAACCGGTCTTGCTGATTGGTTTAATTTGACCATAAATATCAATAAAGCGCTGTAAAGTTTTGACGTCTTTGTAGTCAAAGTAGACTGGCGCATCTTTCTTAAATCGTTTAGCTAACATATTTTCTCCATTTTCTAATCCTTAAAAAGGAATCTCACTTAAATCAATAGGTTTATCGTCGATATCCTCAATTACGATATCTTCAGTTTTTTTGCTAGAAGCTCTTGAGCTAGTTGATGGCTCTTTTGCACCAGCTGAATCACTTGGGCCGTCTAGGAAAGTGACATCGCTTGCAGTAACCTCAACGCTACTACGCTTTTTGCCAGTTTCTTTGTCGTCCCAACTATCTTGTCTTAGGCGACCTTGGACCAAGACGCGGCGTCCCTTACCAAGATATTGCATAACCAATTCGCCTAGTTTTTCCCAAGCTGTAACGTTGAAAAAATCGGCACTGTCATCTTGGCCTACACGGTCAACGGCAATGCTAAAACTTACAATCGTTTTGCCTGAAGGTGTTGTGCGCTGCTCTGGATCGCGGGTAAGGCGTCCCATCAAAATGACTTGGTTGATACTTTTTGCCATAGAATTACTCCTCTTCGCTTGTTTCTTCTACAGTTGATTCATTAGCTTTTGCCTCGGCAAGAGCTTTGCGACCCTTTAGGTCAGCTGTTACTAATAAGTAGCGTAATACTTCTTCAGTAATATTGAGAGTATTGCTAATTTTGAGAGGTGCAGTAGCTGGTAGATTTACTTCAAAGTAAACGTAAACCGCAAAGTTTTCGTGTTTGATAGCATAAGCTAAGCGCTTTTTGCCCCAATTGTCTTCTTTGATAATTTCGCCGCCGTTAGAAGTAATAAGATCGCGCACTTTTTTGAGTGGCTTATCTATATCAGCTTCCAAGTCGGGGTGAACTAGAACTGTTAGTTCATATTCTTTCATAGATTTCCTCCTTTGGAATCCTTATGGATGCTTACGCTAAATACGCAAGCTGAGTTAATAACTTGTTTATTATAACAGATTGTCATCGATAAATCTAGAGGACTGGCCCATACTTTTGTAAGCAAAAGTATGCAATAAAATTATAATTCGTCGTCGCCTAAATCAGGCGCACCACCAAGCTCATCCATACTCGAAATAAGCACTTCACGTGGTCTAGCGCCGTCAGCTGGGCCGATAAGCCCTTGGTCTTCCATGTTCTCAATCAGGCGCGCTGCCCTAGCGTAGCCAATTCGTAAACGTCGTTGCAACAAGCTAGCACTAGCTTTGCCGCTATTAATAACTACCTGAACGGCCTCTTTAAACATGCTATCCTCGTTGCTACTGTCAAAATCCATCACGACACCACCCTTGCCATTCAAATGGACCGGCTCGCTAACAACTTCATCATTGTATTGCGGTGGAGCTTGCATACGTAAATGATCAGTAACTTTGTTCATTTCGTCATCCGTCACCCAAGCGCCCTGAATGCGCTTTGGCTTGCTCATACTAGCCGTTAAGAATAACATATCACCTTGGCCGAGTAGTTTTTCAGCCCCACCCTGATCCAAAATAATTCGGCTATCAAGTTGCGACGCCACCGTAAAGGCAATTCGCGCCGAGATATTGGCTTTGATCAAACCAGTGATGATATCAGCCCGTGGGCTCTGAGTTGCCAAAACCAAGTGAATACCAACCGCCCGAGCTTTTTGCGCCAATCGAACGATTAAGGCTTCAACATCACGCGCCGCCGCCATCATCAAATCAGCTAACTCATCAATCACGATCACGATGTACGGCATTGCCCCATTCTCATGTTCCTGTGGAACACCAAATTCATCATTCACGGTAATTCGGTTACCGCCAGTTTGCATCTTTTGGTTATAGGTCTTGATATCCCTAACTTGATTCTCTGCCAACAGATGATAACGTCGCTCCATCTCGTTAACCGCCCATTTAAGAGCGCTAATCGTCTTGTCTGGTTCGGTAATAATTGGCGTTAATAGATGTGGAATATTGGCATATTGAGCCATTTCCACTTGCTTTGGATCAACTAAGATTAGACGCATTTCGCTCGGGCTATTCTTATAAAGAAGGCTGACCAATAAGGTGTTAATCATAACGGACTTACCAGAGCCAGTTTGACCAGCGATCAGAAGGTGCGGCATTTTGTTTAACTCGCCGACCACTTCCTCACCAGCGATATCTTTACCAACAGCAAATGATAGTGGTTCGGTACAAGTCTTCCACTTTTGGCTGGCTAGTACGGAGTAGATTCGAACGTCAGCTGCCTTACGGTTTGGCACTTCAATACCAACTACATTCTTACCAGGAATTGGCGCTTCAATGCGCAAACTCTGTGCTGCCAAATTAAGCGCAATGTTTGTTTCCAAGGCTGTAATGCGCGTTAATTTAACGCCACTTGGTGGACGAAGCGTAAACTGCGTGACGCGTGGCCCGATATTAGCACCTTCCATCTCAACATCAATGTCAAACTCGCTGAGCGTGTTCTTGATAATCAAGGCATTTTGGTTGATATCGCCAGCATCAGCCGGAGACTGTTTTTTCTCAAGTAGGTCCAGGCTAGGCGCTTGCCAATTAGGATCGCTAACGGTTACCAAAGCGGTCTGCTCTTCGTTTGTCTTGTCTTTAGTAAAGCTAGTTGAAGCTCCTAAATGGTGTGACCTCTTTTTGTCGGCTTCTACTTCACTATGATCAAGCATTGGTACGCCCGCGTTAAGCTTAAAGTTGCCCATCGCTGCCTTTGAACCATCCAAAGCGGCCGCATTACGCATAACTTTAACGTTAGCTTCGTGTTCAACCGTATCACGACGGCTCAGCTCCCATAATTTCTTAATTATCGTAATTGGCGAAACGCTTAGAATAAACAACAAAGTCAAGATAATCAACAATATATAAATAAAGGCCGCAACTCCTTGATTAACTAACAGTGAAACAACGGCGTTAATCTGATCGCCAACAAAGCCACCAGTTGTCTGGCCATTGGCGTTTTTTAATAGACCAAATAACGCCGAAAACCATAAAATTGACGAAACCGTAGCAATTTTCATAGCCACCGGCAAACGGTTGTCTTCGGCTTTAAAAATTTCAACCGCCACATAGATAAATAGAACTGGCAAAACGTACATGGCATAACCAATGACAGCCATTGTCGTAGAGTGCAACCACTCTAGAACTGGGCCACCAGCATTAAACCAGGCAATTACAAATAAAATTGAAACAGCAATCAGCAAAACCGCACCAACTTGCGACCAAAAACCGGCCGGTAAATTATGCTGCGGTGCAGCTCTTTCTTGCTTCTTCTTTTTGTGTGATTTTTTTCTTTTTGCCATATGTCTACCCTATTATAAAGCGCTTCTTAATCTAATTAAACTTATTATATCTTAAAATATAATATTTCGCTGCTCGGAATAAAATAATTAAAATTATTTTATTCACTCACATGCTCATATTATAGCAAATTTTACTACATTTTGCAAGCGTAATGGTAACCCTAGTTCTTAGTAGCCGCGGTAGTCACGACCAGTTTTCGGTTCAATGTCATCAGTATCAATCTGCTTTGGCAATTGAAAAGTTCTTGGCACAACCGGCTTAGCGAAATCTGGTTGATCGTTCGGTCTATGCGCGTTATTAACCTGACGATTTTTATTTGGATTATTCGGATTGTTAGAATTGCCAGCGTTGATATTACCACCACCGCCTATCTCATTAATGACAGGTATAACGATTGGCGTTCGGCGAGTCTGATCGTACAGAATGTGCGAAATCTCTTCCTTAAGCTCTTTTTTAATCACGTCCAAATCAACGTGTTTATTAGCAAAGCTAAAGGCTACTTTCTGCTTTAGATACTGGCGAATCGAACCCATTAGCTCTTCACTGTCGCGAAGGTAAATAAACCCACGACTAATGATGTCCGGGCTAGTCAACAAGCGGCCGGTACCACGCTGAACAGTTAATACAACCACGAAGATTCCCTCGGTCGACATATGGATACGATCTTTTAGCACAACTTCTGAAACAATTGCACCACTGTCGTCATACATAATACCGCCGACTTGAACGCGGCCAGTTTTTCTAGCACCATTGGCAGAAATCTCCAAGACGTCACCGTTATCACAGACAAAGATATTTTCGCGCTTAATACCAACAATTTTTTCGGCAATTTCCGCGCTGTGTACCATCATATGGAATTCACCGTGAATTGGCATATAGTAGGTCGGATTCAAGGCGCTAATCAATTTAACGTGATCGTCATGGTAGGCGTGCCCCGAAAGGTGAAGCGGACCAATGCCAGTCAAATGGGTTTTGCCATTTTGAATAACATCGCTACCTTCACGCATTAACCCATCGACAGTATGGGCAACATATTTCTCGTTACCAGGAATTGGGTTAGAGCTAAAGACGATAACGTCGCTGCCCTTGATTTTAATATATTTATGAGCACCGCTAGCCATACGATTAAGAACGGCGCTAAATTCACCTTGTGAACCAGTACAAATAATTGTGACCTTGCTGTCTGGTAATTTGACTAAATCCTCCATCTTCATGACCACATCTTTTGGAACCTTGATGATACTAGTTCTTAGGGCTACTTCAAGGTTTTGAATCATGCTAAAGCCAGCGAATGCAACCTTACGGTTGTGCTCCTTGGCCTCATTTAGAATTGCCTGCATACGATGGATTTGGCTGCTAAAACAGCTAACGACAATACGACTATTTGGGTATTTATCCATAATCTGACCGATGCTCTCTTGAATATCAAACTCACTATGATCATGAGTGCCATCTGATTCACAGTTGGTCGACTCATTCATCATTAGCAAGATGCCTTCTTTGGTAGCAATCTCAGTCATTCGCTCAAGGTCAAACTTTTTACCATCAATTGGATTATCTTCAAAACGCCAGTCGCCGGTGTGTAAAATCACACCTAACGGTGTTCGGATTGCAATAGCCGCACAATCTGGAATAGAGTGATTAACCCTAATTAGTTCAATGCTAAAGCTATCACCAATTTGAATTTTTTCGTGATCTTCTGGGACAAGTTCGATATATTGTGGCGTGTAGGCGTCATCAACTTCTTCAAAACTCTTTTGGATCATACCAATTGTAAACTTCGTGCCATAAACTGGCGCCGGAATTTTGCTAGCTAGATGTCGGAAAGCGCCGATATGATCGAGATGGGCGTGGGTAAAGACCCAAGCGCGAACACGATTTTTGTTCTCTTCAAGATAAGAAATATCTGGAACAATATAATTAATGCCTGGATAGTCTGGACCAGGAAATAGGAAGCCACAGTCGACGATAATAATATCATTGTCGTATTCAATAGCTGTCATATTTTTGCCGATGCCCATTTCGCCAGCACCACCGATTGGGATAATCCTAATCTTTGGACCGTTAAAACGAGGCTGTTTTTTACTTTCGGCTGGGCTATATTGCAAGCCGTTGTAACCGTTATAAATTGATTTGTTGACTGGTATATTAATGACATGCTGGCTAGCACGAATGTTTACATTTTCATTGGTACGTCGTTGTGCTCGAAAGGCCTCGCCCTTTCGTGTCGTCGTATTATTTAATACCGTATTTTCTGATCGCTGGCGTAAATGCGCCGGTCGTTTGCTAAGGTCGTCTGATTGGACATTAGCGAGTCTCCTTTGACCCATAAATTATTAATTCTCCTTTTCGTTTTTAATAATATTAATTATTTTTGGTAACTTAATGAAATCTTCGACTAATGTTGTCCGCATACTGCCGTTATATAGAGCGGCGGCTGGATGATAAAGCGGCACAATCACTAGTTTGCCCTCGCCAAAGCTAATTCGCTTTGGTTGGCCATGAATCACACTAATCTTTTGGTCAGGCAGGAAATATTCCATGCTGTGCCGGCCTAATGTCACCACAACTTTCGGTTGTATGATATCAAGTTGGCGCACCAAGTATGGCCAAAAGGCCTCTTTTTCTGCTGGGCTGGGATCGCGATTTTGTGGCGGCCGATACTTAACAATATTGGTAATATAGACATCTTTGCGATCCATACCGGCATCAGCTAGCATCTCGTTTAAAAACTTGCCGGCTGCACCGACAAAGGGCAATCCAGTTTCATCTTCATTTTTTCCGGGAGCTTCACCAATCAAAACGATTTCAGCGTCAATGTCTCCATCACCCATAACAAGGTTCTTGGCTTCTCGAGCCAAATCTGGGCAGATATTATTTTTTATAATGTCTGCCCTAATCTGCTCAAGAAATAGTTGCTTTTTGTTCACTATATTTATTCACCACGAGACTAAGTTAGTAAGTTAATACTATCACTAAAACCCCCGTAGCGCAAGCCACGGTGAATTATAGCAGCCTATTCTTTAACTTTTTTAATACTTAAACTGATGCGTCCACGCTCATCGATACCGATGATTTTAACATTAACAATCTGACCTTCTTTAAGAACATCAGTCACCTTCTCGACGCGTTCATTGGAGATTTCACTAATATGAACCATGCCATCAATGCCAGGTAAGATATTTACGAATGCCCCAAAGTCCTTAATGCTGACAACTTGACCTTCATAGACAACACCAATTTCCGGTTCTTCAGTTAGACCTTTGATGATCTTCATAGCTCGTTCAATCGACTTGGTATCGGATGAAGCAATTGTGATTAAACCATCCTCAGCAATATCAATTTGCGCACCAGTTTCGGCAGTGATTTTCTTAATAGTGTCACCGCCCTTACCGATAACTGCGCCAATCTTGTCAGGATTAATCTTAATCTTTTCAATACGAGGAGCATATGGGCTAAGTTTCTCGCGCGGACCGGCTAACGTTCCAAGCATATGCTTGAGGATAAAGGCACGACCGGCTTTAGACTGTTCAATAGCTTGCGCCAAGATATCAACCTTCAATCCGTGAACCTTCATATCCATCTGGAGGGCGGTAATACCTTTGGCGGTACCAGTCACCTTGAAGTCCATATCACCAGCAAAGTCTTCGGCATCAGCAATATCACTTAAGACGTATGGCGTGCTGCCATCCATCATAAGACCCATAGCAATACCAGAAACTGGAGCCTTGAGTGGTACGCCGGCGTCCATAAGCGCTAGACAGCTGCTACAAGTTGCCGCCATCGAAGTTGAGCCGTTTTGGCTCATAATTTCAGTTACGCTGCGAATAGCATATGGGAATTCCTCAACGCTTGGTAGAACTGGCAAAAGAGCCCGCTCTGCAAGATAGCCATGGCCGATTTCACGTCGACCCGGAGTTCCAAGACGGCCAACTTCACCTACTGTGTAGCTTGGCGCGTTGTAATGATGCATATAACGGCGTTCAACTCCGTTCGACTCCATCGTATCAACTAATTGCGAATAACTTAATGGTGCAAGCGTGACAATATTCATTCCCTGGGTAACACCGCGGGTAAATAGGCTTGAGCCGTGAGCTCGTGGCAAGATACCAACCTCTGATGACAGTGGTCGAATTTCTTCCAGTTTGCGACCATCCGGTCGCTCTTTGCTCTCGACAATCCCCTTTCGGACATCTTTATGGATAGCCATCGTAAAGGCTTCATCATATTTGTCATGAATAGCCACATATTCTTCGGCACCAAATTTTTCAGCCATCTCGGCATGGAAAGCCCAACGGATAGTTGAGACCATCTCATTTCGCTCTGGATAAGGCTTGCGCAAAGCTTTTCCAAACTTGCCTTCAACCCATTTATCAACTACGGCCTGAACCTCTGGTTCTGGCAAAACTAAGGTATATTCTTGCTTAACTGGAGCAACTCTTTCGGCTAATTCTTTTTGAAGCTCAATCGCTGGCTGGTAAGCCTTGTAAGCCCAAGCCATCGCATCAACAATCATTTCTTCGCTAACTTCATTAGCGCCAGCTTCAACCATCGTAATACCCGTTGAGACACCGGCAACAACTAGGTCGAGATCGCTTTGCTCTCGCTCTTCAGGAGACAAGAAAGCCTTAAATTTGCCATCAACGCGACCGACGCGAACGCCAGCAACTGGACCGTCAAATGGCGTACCAGTTAGCATTAAAGCAGCGCTGGAAGCAATCATGGCAATAACATCTGGCCTAAATGATGGGTCTAACGATAAAACAGTTGAAACAACCTGAATTTCTTGGCGATAACCCTTTGGAAACAATGGACGAATCGGTCGATCAATTAGACGACCAATTAAAACTGACTCATCGCTTGGTTTACCTTCGCGCTTGACATAGCGGCTGCCAGAGATTCGACCAGCTGCATAAAACTTTTCTTCATAGTCAATGCTTAGCGGGAAATAATCCAGTACAACTGGCTTGCTACCAACCATTGCTGATCCCAAGACGACTGTGTCGCCGTAAGTTGCTAATACGCTAGCCGTGGTTCGAAAACCAACACGGTTAACTTCCAATTTGAGCGGACGGCCGCAGAAATCTGTCGTAACAGAGAAAATCTCTTTACCATTTGGATTGATAATCATATCTAATATCCTCCTATTTCACCTATTTTTTAATTTCGGCGAATAAGTAACGGGTACAGAAATTTGTTTTACAAATTACTCTATCCACCACTTCTTCGCCACCTTAATCTACTTTATTATTCTATCACAAAAAGAAAACTCCGCGTTATTTGCGGAGTTTCAGCTTTGCAACAACCTCTTTGTAACCTTCAAAGTCTTTCGACTCAAGATACTTTAGTACCTTTTTTCGTCGGCCAACCATTTGCATTAGACCGCGACGAGCCATATTGTCGTGCTTATTAGCCTTGAGGTGTTCGGTAACCTCATTAATGCGAGAAGTTAAAACTGATGCCTGAGCAGCAGAGCTACCAACATCGGTTTTATGAGCTTGTGTTAAAGCGAAAGCTTTTACTTTGTTCTCTTTTGTAATCATCAGGTATAAATTGTAGCAAAGTTTTGCACAGGTTTCAACACCTATAACACCATTTCGCCAAAATGCATCAATTAATTATTCCCATAGCGTTTAAGGTTATTGCCTGCGCAACGTCCCAATCGGCAATTTTTGTACGTCGTAGCTCAACACAATAAGCACCAGTCGACAGAGCTTGGCCGATGTCTTCAGCTAAAGTTCGAATATACGTACCGCTAGAAACATGGGCTCTTAACGTCAGATATGGATATGCGTAATCAAGCAACTTGAGCTCATAAATCGTCACTTTTCGCTCGGGCATCGCCACTGTTTTACCTTCGCGCGCCAGACTATACGCCCGACGACCGGCAATTTTAATCGCACTAAACATCGGCGGTATTTGAGTTATTTCGCCTTTAAATTTTTCTAGAACAGCTAATATCTCCGCTTCGCTCGGAATTTTGTCGGAAACCTCAGTAATCTCGCCTTCGATATCACCCGTCGTGCTGGTTTTACCTAAAATAATCTTGGTTTCATAAACTTTGTCCATTTTGCTGTAGTTACCAGCGTTTCGACACTCTTTGCCAGTCACAATAATCATTAAGCCCGTCGCGAACGGATCAAGCGTGCCGGTATGGCCGACTTTGGCCTTTTTGCCCAGTTGTTTCGAAAGAACGCGTCGAATCCGCGCGACAACACCAAAACTAGTCATACCAGCTGGCTTATCAACCAAAATCACTCCATCATTCATGCTATTACTATACACGAATACTTATTTAGTACTGGCCGGGAATTCTAAACTTGCTTGGATCGTAATCTTGTTCAGATTGCGGTGGAAGCGTACTAGTCGATTGCGTCGGAGCTGATGTTTGAATTGGCGGCACCGTTAATGGTGGTACTGGAACACCAAAGTTTGGCGTTGCTACTGGTGGCAAAGTTGAGAAATCTGGCAATGGTGGTGGCATTGGCATGCCGTCCGTCACTGGAGGTTCGACCGTTGGAATTGTTCCAAATGATTCGGACACTACCCCGCTCTGCGGCTGTTCGTTAAAGATATCAACTGATTTTTCATCAACTAAAGCCTGTGAAGCACCGTTAATCGGCGCTGATTCTTCCGAACCATTACCATCTAAGTACGAATGCGACAAAATCGTCTTGTTGCGATCTTTTTCGAGTTCACGACGTGAGTCTTCAGCAGCCTGTTCGGCGGTAGCATTTAAAGTACCACCAAGCGATGGTTCAAATACCGTAGTTTGTGGCATTGTATCGATAGCATTTTGAATCATATCTTCTGGCGACAATGTAGATTGCGCATTATCAAGAGCACCTAGGCTAGGCTGCGGCAACTGTGGCTCTGGTTCAGGCTCGGGCTGAATAATTTGGTGTTCCAAAGTTTGGGCTGGTTCAGCTTGGCTAATTTCCGGCTGTGGCAACGGCTCTTCGGTCGGCGCAAGCGTTGAAGCTGGCGCTTCAACTTCAGGCGTTTCAGTAGGAATTGGTTCTTCATCATGATTAATCGTTAAACTGTCTTTTGGCATTGGCGGCAAAGTCGAAGTTTGTTCAATCTCGGCGTCAAGCACATTTGGCTCAATTGGGGCACCGGCTGGATTAATCGCCAGCGATTGAATTTCATGTGCCTCATCAAGTTTGGCGGCAATTAATTGTTGGTCAGCCCCGGCAGCCATTAATTGAGCGGCAATCGTCATAACTCTTGAAGTTGTTCGGATATTGCTAAATCGATTGGTCGCAGCCACAATACCGGTCAACAACGCCGTAGCAATTTGCTTGTCCAAAATTGGCTTGTCGGTCTTGAAAGCATCACTAATCGTCACCACCATTTCGCTCAAACAACTGGCGTTCTTGTCATTCCAATCAATATTGCCCAGCTCGCTCTTACGCGTGCCATCACTTATAGTGACAATCGTGACGTCATGGATAAGATCACTCTGAGTTGCTAAAACGGCGTCAAGATGTTCTTTGTTCTCTACTCCGAGCGCTAGAACCAATTCGACATTCAAATCGCCTTGGCTAAATTCTAGGTCACTGCTGGAAATCGTCGTGCGATAAGGCGTGATAAAAATCTTGACCATGTCACCTTCAATTTTGTAACGAAGATGATCAGCTTTTTCTTTATCCAAGGCAATAATAAAATCGCGCAAACTATCGGCTGTATTTTCAATAACTTTTTCTGGATCAAGAAAGTTAATAGCAGCAGGAATGGCGCCGCTAAAGATTGCCGTGGCGTGTTTGCCAAGTTTATTCAAGAGAGCCGTCAAACCAATCAGCGCCGTCAAATCATCAACCGAAGGGTCGCGACTAACCGTCACGAGGATATTGTTCACAGACTTTATCTGTTCGATAACCTGTTGCTTAATCTTTAGATCAGCATTCTTTAGTTCGGCGTCATTCATGTGATGGTTTTCCTGACTTTTTCTCTTTTTATTTTATCTAGATTTTGCCAATACTATAGCATAAGTGTCTTACGTTAGTCAATGTCCATACTTTTGTAATCAAAAGTATACAAAATATCTCTTATTCTTTCTTTCCGTGAAAGAATCAAAGACTGGTTACTTTTTGACCGCAAAAAGTAACTAAAAACTCTTGGGGCTGCTTCAAATCCGCAGCTTGGTTATTTCATTAATCTTCTTGGGTACCTGCGGAACTCGCGCCGATTATACTAAATCGGGCTCAAACAGTCCTCGACACTCCAGGAAGCTTAACTCATAACCATCTGGGATTCTCCAGAGGCCCCAAACCCCAGAACCACAATACTAGACTCTGATCACTCAATCGCAAGGGCAGCCCATGGGGGTCCGGGGGCATCTGCAGAAACCCGGACTTAAAAATTAAGTCGAGTTCCTGGTGTATCGAGTATGTTTGAGCATAGCGAGTTACGCAGATACCAAAGAATGAGACTTAATTTTTAATCCGCGGTTTTGAAGCCGCCCCCGGAAGTTTTGCATACTTTTAATTATAAAAGTATGAATAACCTACTCTTTACATATGGCTAATTTTAATCTATAATTGCAATCTGAATTATATATATTATTTTATAAGCTAATTAGGAGCAAAAATGCCAATTATCAAATCCGCTATCAAGCGAGCCAAACAAACTATCAAACGCCGTGAGCGAAACGTCGGTATCAAAAAAGATATCAAAGACGCAACCAAGACATTCTTAGCTAAGCCATCAGCTAAAGCTTTTAGCGCCGCTCAAAGCGAAATTGACACCGCTGTTAAAAAAGGCTTAATCAAGAAAAACACCGCTGCTCGCCGCAAAGCTAACCTAGCTAAGACCGCAAAAGCTGCTGGTGTTAAGTTCACCGCTACTAAAAAAGAAGCTGCTCCAAAAGTTGCTACTGCTAAACCAGTTGCTGCTAAAAAGCCAGTTGCTAAAGCTGCTGTCAAAGCCGAAGCTAAACCAGCTGCTGCTAAAAAATCTCCAGTCAAAAAAGCTGCTGCTAAAAAACCAGCTGCTAAATAATTTATAGCCTACAAAATTAAATCAGCCCCAATCGGGGCTGATTTTTGTTATACTGAATCTATATGCAAGATTTACAAAAATATCTACCAATAAAATCAGAAAAAGAACTGATAGATTTCTATATTGCGGCTATTGATTATCGGAACAAGCACAAAGACCAATCTCCCGCTATAGCCCAATTTGTATTTGATGCGTCGCATCCATTAAACTTACCATTTGCATTGTCGAAAAGCTTAACGTCTATTCGCTTTGAATTTGGCGCACTTGAAGCTCCTGGTATGCCAGAAGACGACAGTATTTTACCCGAAGATTACGACGATACACTTTGGAATAGATTATTAAGAATAATAAAATAAGGGCGACCATAGGTCGCCCTGGGCGTTACTGTTTTTTATTTTTAGAATAAAAAATCACCAACGCCATGCGTGGATAAAAGTTCGAAGCTGAGTCGGTCATCAATGACAACCTGGCCGCCTTCATCATCAGGAAGCCTCCAGTAATGGATATTCACGCCATCGTTCGACACAACATGGCCATGGCCATAGCCATCCGGTGCAAACATACCTCCATAATAGAATTCGAGCCGATCTCGTCTTCCGGTGTTTCCGAAAACCACCTTAATTTGCTTACCTTCAAAAAGCTCTTCTCCGAACAAATAAATCACCACTCTCTCTTTGTATTTTGGCAATAAATTGCCAATGCTTTAACGACAATACGTTAATTGATATATTTTAATATAATATATAAATTTTGTAAATATTATAAACTACCACTTATCGTAAATCATTGCACGGTAATTATTGGCGCCTACTGCTAAAAAACCAGCTGCTAAATAATTTATAGCCTACAAAATTAAATCAGCCCCACTCGGGGCTGATTTAATTATTCGCTCAAACTCCTTCGACAAATATTTCAATAAACTTATCTAGTTTGTCGCTAATTCTTTTCAAGATTGAGTTGCGTTGTAGAATGCCTGGTTGCTTTACTAGCGTATTCGCCAGTTCGGTTTTTCGAGGCTTACGACCGGTAAATATATAATCCTCAATTAATTTTTCAACTCGCTCGCCCACTACGCCCTCTTCTTGGCTAATACGTTCGAGGGCTTCGGTTTTTTCTTGTGTCCAAAAATTATTGAATTCCGTCTCAATGTCGTTGCTGTCGGTTATATTTGGAATCGTCCCGTTAATAAACTTCTCAATCAATTCTCGTTTGCTACGAAGCTTAATATCGCTGGATAAGCTTTTCGTGATTTCATTAATAATCTTTTGCTTGTCATTTTCTTTAGCATTCACTAAACGACTCAGTAACCTCAAGATATAGTCAACGTTAATTTCATCTCGACGAACCAGTTCAAGCTCAAAATCAACATCGTTTAAAATTGAAACCTTTTCTTTTTCGTGATTTAATTGGACTTTATCATATATATCTAAGTATTTGCTCTTGAAGTCTTCAAACGTTTGTTCACTTATGTTAGTGTGCAAAAAATCAAAGTCGGCAAAAGAAACTAGTGTGTTTTTTAGCCTCAGCAAATACCGAAACTTTTTTACAAAATCCATTTCAGCGGCTTCGCCCATTAAATCATCAACATCCGGTGGAGTCGGTACAATCGATCGCAAACTCATAACGGCATTGTTGAACCTATCTAGATATTCTTCGTATGGTTCTATAAAGATTTTTTCGTTAGCACTTTTATTAGCAAATAGCTCCAATGCCTTATCGGTATTGTGTTTTAAGTTTCTAAATACAACAATATTGCCATGCGATTTGGTATCATTTAAGATTCGATTTGTCCGTGAATAGGCCTGTAATAATCCGTGGTACTTCAAATTCTTATCAACATATAATGTATTTAACGTTTTGCTATCGAAGCCAGTCAAAAACATATTAACAACTAACAAAATATCAATCTGGCATTTTTTAACTCGATCAGCAATATCACGATAATAATTATAAAAACTCTGACTATCGCGGGTCGTGTAATTTGTACCAAATAATTTATTGTAATCACCGATAAAACTTTCCAATTTATCGCGCGAATGTTGATTCATGAGACTAAATAAATCTAATTGCAAATCATCATCCAGCATTCCGTTGGCGTCTTTATCCTCTTCGTTGGCGCCGTAAGTAAAAATTGTGGCGATGCGCATTTTACGTTCAGAATTAGCATGTTTTTCTTGAAAAATTTCATAGTATTTCGTTAGCGTATCAATGTTGCTAACTGCAAATATAGCCGTAAAATCACGCGAATGAGTTTTGCGATCGTGATTTGCCAAAATATAGTCGGCAATTTTACTGAGGCGTTGCGGTGATTCCATTAATTCTTTTGTATCTATATCTTCGACTTCAATATCTACTTCGTTGGCGCTATCGCTTTTACGATGGTATTTGCCGACATACTCAACTGAAAACTTTAAAACATTTTCGTCACTTATTGCATCGGTAATGACATATTTATGTAAACATTCGCCAAATAAATCAGCCGTGGTGCGCTTGCCCATGCCGTTGCCCATAGCATTTTCAGCAAAAATCGGCGTACCAGTAAAACCAAATAACTGATAATTATTGAAGAATTCAGTTATTTGTTTATGCGTTTTGCCAAATTGGCTGCGATGGCACTCGTCAAAAATAAAGACAATCTTTTTATCACGGTGTTGATCCATTTTTAACAAATGGCGGTCACTAGATACGGCATTATTTAGCTTTTGAATTGTCGTAACGATTAGCTTGCTGTCTGGGTCTCCAAATTGCTTAACGAGCTGAGCAGTATTGCTAGTTGTATCAACACTACCCTCTTTGAAGCCATTAAATTCTCGAATTGTTTGCGTATCTAGATCATTACGATCAACTACGAAAACAACTTTATAAATATCCGGCTGGTCAATTAAAATTTGGCTGGCTTTGAACGATGTCAATGTCTTACCGCTACCAGTCGTGTGCCAAATATAGCCACCTTTATTACTATTAGCAACACGATCAATAATTGCTTCGACAGCATAATATTGGTATGGGCGCAGTATCATAATAGTTTTAGATTCGGTCAATACAGTATATTTGGCAATCATTTTAGAGATATGGCAGCGATCCAAAAATATTTGAGCAAATTCACTTAATTCACTAATTTTGACATTATCTTTGTCCGTCCAATACGACGTAAATTGGAAAGATCCACGCCCGCCAGTATTGGCATAATATTTAGTATCGACGCCGTTGCTAATAACGAACATTTGAATAAATTGAAACAAACCATTATTACTGCCGTAACTATGACGTTGATAGCGATTAGTTTGGTTAAACGCCTCTTTTAATTCCAGCCCACGGCGTTTTAATTCGATTTGGATGAGTGGCAAGCCGTTAATTAATAATGTGACGTCATAACGATTTTTGTATGACCCTTCGACCGTAACTTGGTTGATGACTTGATACTCATTTTGGCACCATTGTTTTTGGTTAAAGAATTCGATATATGCGCTGGTATTATCATCACGGATTAAATGAAATCTATCGCGCAAAGTTTTTGCTCGTTCAAATATGCTACCCTTATTAAGGTGGTTTAGGACTTTATCAAACTCTTTATCGCTGAGTTTGATTTGATTATGCTTTTCAATTTGAATTTTTAAATTATTTGTCAGTGCAGTTTCGTCATCAATAACAACCCTCTCATATTTCATACCTTGAAGTTGAGCGATTAAATTATTTTCTAGGGTTTGTTCAGATTGAGTTGTCATAAGTTCATTATATGCTACAAATAGCGGAGAGTTATTAGCTCTCCGCTATTTTAGCATCTATTCTTCTATTTTATATTCTGGAAGAAATAGTAAATTGTTGGTATATTTGCCGTCAGAAACTGTTTGCAAAAATTCTATGTGGCCGTTAGATCTAACCTCACATTTTGCGTCAGTATACCCATCCTGATGAGTATAGGCCAAATCTCCGTTTAGTAATTTATTTACCATATCCTGACGATAATAATAAAGCTTACCGTCAGATCCATTGAATATATAGGCCCTTATAGCTTCGTGTGGGTTCTGATGATCGCCATTATCTTTATTTATTCCAATAATCAAATATTTCATTTTTTCTCCTTATTAAATATATTGCTTTATTTGTCAAATTGCATTATTATAGGAGTGATTAGCTTCCAGGCAAAAATCACTCCTCGTCGTCGCAAATAGCGACGATGTTTAGTATCTCATTATTATCACTACATATCACCTCCTTCCGTTTCATTATTTTTTTTATTGTTATCATTTAATTCCAATGAGCTATTAATGGCGTCAAGATCATTTTTAAGCTGCTTAATACCATTACTAAAATCACCCATACTTAAACTGAAAGCATATTTTTCAGGAAATACAATCGTTACTTCAGTACCCGGTATATTTAGTTCAACGCTCCCAATATTCATAGCTAAAGATTTTGATGTTGCGCCAATAACTTTTGACGCTCGATCTTGCAAGTCTTTATCGACTTCACAAGTAGAACTATCTCCGGCTTTGTTATTCCCATCGGCAAAAATAATGCCATTGGATAAAACTCCAGCAAATTCAGCGGATTTTTTAAAAATTTCAGAAGCCACTACTGCGACTCGGTCAGCTATACCGTGTTGTCTTACTAGCACATTACTTAACATTTGCGGTAGAGCTTGGCCGTCGTAAGCCAAAATAAGTTTTAAATAAAGATCGGGGGTTTTTAGAGCCTCTATAATAGCTACATCTTTTTCTTCTTCTGACGTAAAGTTCAATATTTGTTTAGCTAGATCGGATTGTGCATAGGCACTCCCTTTTCTTTTTAATAGCCCAAAATGAACGCTAGAAGCAATGCGACTAGCTGATTTGCCGTTCACTCCGCTGTAACCGAGAGCGATAGCAGCCTGGTCTCTTGAATATGGCCCATCGCCTAAATTAACTTTTAGCTTTCGCGTATCCTCAATGGACTGTTCCAATGGGTAGCTGGGATAGCCGCTACTTCGTTGTCGTGTTTTCTTAGTTTTTTGTGAATCATCAACCATCTAGTTACCTCAATATTAAGTTTATATAACTTAATATACTCGTGGTTCTGCGTTATGTCAACGCTTTTCACAATAAAAAGTTTAAGTAGTGCTATAGATATCAGTTAAGACTTTATACAAACATCCTCTGCAACAAAACTTTTTTAAATTGCTTTGTTTGATTTAATTTTTGCTCGGTTAGTTTAATTTTATCATCTAATTTCGTTAAGAAATCAGCTATTTTTTGTTGCTCTTCAATAACAGGAATGTCGATAATAAGGGTTCTCAAATTGCCAAAATGTCTCTTATACCCCTCTGGTTCAATTTTATTATATTCGAGATAATAAAAGAGGTACTTTAAAATATTGTTGTTTTTTTGCTTTAATATTTTTATTCCGTCTGCTCCAACTATAAAATCAAAGTCAATATATTTCACGAATGTCGTATGGTCACCAAAAACTATCACAGGAATGTTCGTAAATAATTTTTTGCTATCATCCGAATATCCTGCAATCAGTTCTTGTCCTTGATCAACTATTGGGTATTCTCCGCTTTTGCTAAACTGACTATTTAAAATCTGATATTTTTTTATTGATAAGCTCACGAAAATATTATCAAAAGGTATAGTTTGCCAATCGCAGTACAGATCACCATTTTTGTTCCTAAATCTAATCTCTTGCCTGAATATCTTTTGCGTCACGCCTTTTTTATACTCTTTCAGCAGCTCAACTTTTTTATCAATCGCAGAAATTTTATCATCCACGGACGTCAAAAAATTAGCAATTTTTTGCTGCTCTGGTTTTGATGGTATTGATAATTTGATTTTATTTATACCAGACACTGTTAGCTGTGGCTGGGCGCTTCCAAAAGATATGCGTCTTACTTGATTATTAAATAAATCTGAATCTGTCATCTTATAAAGATAGCCTGGTAATACGCCAGAGTTTCTTGATCGCAAAAGTACCATACCCGAATTTATCCTGACGTTTTCATATGGTATTTGGCAGTTATAATATGCAACGTTCCCTATTGTACCTCTCGTCGTTAAAACAATATCAAATTCTTTTAACTTACCTTTTCTTAACTCAGAGTCTTTACGTTGCGAGATAAACGTATTATCTATAAAAATAAATCCAGATTTTGTAACATTTTTTGCATTCAAAAATAAACAATATCCATCGCTAAGTAAGTCATCTCCATTTGGATATTTTTTTCCTCTGTCGCCATCGATTATTTTAACACCAACATCAGCAAGTTTTTTGACCTGCCATTCATCAGTAAATTCAGAAAAACGAAGTTTTGGTTTCATAAAGAGAACCTCACTTTCTTTACTTCGTCAATATTTATACGTTGGTTTAAATCGTATCCTCTTATTGGTACGCAAATAATTTCGATTTCTTTGTCGTTTGGAACTGTGTAATAAAATAACGCCCCTGCCGCAAAATCATTTATTTTACTAGCTATTTTATTTGAAGCTGAATTTAGATCAAATGGTTTAATTTCGCAATTATATGGCATTACATTAAACAGCCAAAAAAGGTTTTTCCCTTTTGTATTTTTATCATTTAGGTCTTCAGAAATCCATTTATTAAAAATATCATTTATATTGAAATGATCTATGCTTTTTTTGGGATCAATCATGTTTGTTTTTTGCTCAACAAAAACAATACTTGGCCTTCTTTGTTTTACTTCAATAAGAATCCCATCGCATGAATTTTTTGATATGTAATTAGTTAAATTATCGTTATTCTGCTTAGGTAAAAAAGCAGGTTCGTATTCTAGCCTATCGGCATTTAATCCATTTATCCAAATAGTAAGTACACATAAAGAAATCAGCTCAACCAATCTAGCCGATTGATCAATTTTAATATTCGAAAGTTCGGGATAGTTGCAAAGCGTGCTATTTAGAAATTTTTGCCAATTCGTAACATTATTTAGTATCCCTTCTTCGCCAATTGATCTTGAAATAATTTGAGATATTTTTTTATGCAAAGATTTTGCATTCATAACAGTAATGCCTATGCCTATATTTTTTGAAATAATTTTTTTCATAATAGTTAATTAGTCTTTTTTAATAAACTTTTTCTTTCTCAAATATATAATAAACATAAAAACAACGCTTAATACTATTGATGAATAAAAGGATAAATTTATAGCAAAATTTCGTGAATCTTCCGCCGTTATGCCAAATAACTTTGTTACTATTAGATATAATATTCCAAAAAATGCATACCAGTAAAAACCTATTGCATAATTGTAAGATTTTGTGCGAACACACTCCAAAATATCTTTTTTAAATATTCTAAAATCATCTTTTCTATATTTTAGTTTTATTCCAGTTAACATTATGTAGGAAAAAGCTAGCACCGCAAGAAGAAAAGTCCCAATCTTAATAGTTAGTAGTGTCGAAGAAACAATATCATTACCAATAGAGATTATTCCTACGGACGTTGCGACAATTCCAAGAGAAATAGTAAGTCGAACTATTTCATTGTTATTGGCATCTATACTGTATTTAATCATAAAATTTCAAGCAGCAATTAACGCTGCCACCATTCGTCCAATTTCTTTTGCGCCTCTTCTTGCCCAATAAATGAATTATATTGCTGCTGAGCTAATTTTATTAGAATCTGAATTCGCTCGAGCTGGCTTTTGCCCTCAGAAATATAATGTGCATTTAAATTCTCAAGATTAGCCAACAAAACCAGTTGCTGGATAGTTGCGTGATCACATTGATTTTTATTAGACTTTGACAATATAGGATTAGCCTTACGCCATTCCGTAGCCGTTTGGCCGAAAGCTATCATGTTTAGCATATCAGCTTCGTCCGTGTAAACATGTGTTTGCGACGCTTTTGCTAAGTTAAGTGCTGGTAATAAATCATTTTTAATTGAATCTGTATGTAACCGATAATTAATCCGTGAAAGATATCGGCTCGAGTCCCATTGAATAATATGTTGTTCTTGAGATTTGAGCCTTTGAAATTCAACAATAATTAACAATTTAAATTCTGGGCTCAGCCATGTGCCAAATTCAAATGCAATATCTCTATGTGCGTATGTGCCTCCATAACGACCGGCCTTTGCAACAACGCCTTTGGCATTAGTTAGCTCAATCCATTGCTTGGCAGACAAGGTAAATCTATTAAGTCCGGCTTGATTTTTAATTCCCTCGAATTCGAGGTAATTAAAGCTAGGGTTGTTTAAACCTTCCCAAGATCCTAAATATTCAATGGTATTTTTATTGCGAATCCAATTGTCTATAACCCTCTCGGCGCCATAAGCTTTTGCCATATCGGTCAAACAAATATAATCTTCACCATCAATCTTAGTAACATTAATATCGTTATCGTTGATATGCATTGGCAGATTATTCACTGGCGCCATGATTTAAGCATCTCCAAATGGCGATCTTATGCCAAGCTCTTTACAATAATCATTTATTTTTTTATCAATCTCAGCAGCACCAGCATCGATTTTTTTAATTTCATCAACAACCGCATCCAAATCAATTTCTACCTCTTCTTCAAAAGTATCAACATAACGAGGAATGTTTAAATTATAATCGTTGTCTTTGACTTCGCTAATTCTAGCAATATGACTATATTTCTCTTCTTCGATTCGATTTGAATAAGTCGTAATAATTTTATCAATATCAGATTCGCGCAATCGGTTTTGATTTTTGCCTTTTTCAAAACTATTGCTGGCGTCAATAAACAAAATGTCATCGGGATTTTTGCGACACTTTTTAAATACTAATATACAAGCTGGAATTGATGTCCCAAAAAATAGATTAGCCGGCAGCCCAATCACGGCATCCAAATAATTCTTTTCACGGATTAGATATTCGCGAATCACGCCTTCAGCACCGCCTCTAAACAAAACTCCGTGAGGCATAACAACCGCCATAGTGCCACCGTCATCTAGCTGGTAAACCATGTGCTGAATAAAAGCGTAGTCAGCATAGCTCTTCGGTGCTAATTTGCCATAACCGCTGAAACGTTCATCTTGTAAAAATATCGGATCAGCTGACCAATTGGCGCTGAATGGCGGATTAGCTACAATTGCTTCAAATTTTTTATCAAGATGTTGCGGATGAATTAAAGTATCTTCTTGCCTAATGTCAAAACGATCAAAATTAACATCGTGCAAGATCATATTCATACGCGCTAAGTTATAGGTTGTGTTATTTAGTTCCTGCCCATAAAAACGACCAACTTCATCAACATATTTAGCAACACGTAACAATAATGAACCGGAACCACAGGTCGGATCATATACTGTCTTTAACCGTTTTTTGCCATCAGTTACAATTCGCGCCAAAACTTGCGAGACTTCTTGTGGGGTATAAAACTCCCCTGCTTTTTTACCAGCACCCGACGCAAATTGGCTGATCAGATATTCGTAGGCATCGCCAAGAATATCTATTTTGCTATCTTGGAGTTGAAAATCAATTTTGTCCAAATGAACCAAAACTTTTGAAATTAGCTCGGCTCGCTGCGAGACGGTTTTACCAAGTTTTGATGAATTCAGGTCAAGTTCCGAAAACAAACTTTCAAAATCATCTTCGCTATCGTGCCCCATTGTACTGTTTTCGATATTATTTAAAATTCGCTCAAGTTTTTCAATCAAATTACTATCATTTGCACCAGTTTCAGCAACATAGCTAAACAGCTCACTTGGCTTAAGAAAATAACCAAGTTTATCAATAGAGTTTTCGCGGATAGCCTCAATCATTTGCTCGGCATTTGGAGTTTTTGGACTGATTTGCTGATATTTTATGTCATCAGCCTGCAAAAGTTCATCAGCATATAGTTCCATTTTTTCAGATAGATATTTATAGAAAATGAAACCTAAAATATAGTCACGAAACTCATCAGCACCCATCTTGCCACGGAGTTCATTAGCAATATTCCAGAGTTGCGTTTGTAATTGTTTTTTCTGATCGTCAGACATCTTAAACTCCCTTGAATTCTAGTTTTAATTCTACTCTTATAAAGATGATTAATCAAAAAGTATTATACCCCAGCAAAACCCGCAAAATAAAAAAGACGCCCCGTATCGGGGCGTCAGTTTGCCATTGATTTGGATATTTGGGTAGATAAGGAATACCTATTTTTACGAAATCTGATTTTAGAATTCCTGTTCGTTAATATAAAGCCGTAGATTTACATGCTCTTTTTCAGCTTCTTCATCAACGAAATAGGAAATAGTAACAAAATTGCTAAAAGGTTCATATTCAATAACAGCTGCCTTGCGATATTGAGGCGGAATGCAGTTGAGCGCATACCGTTTTATATCTTTACAGATGCTATCAAGGTTTTTCACGACCTTCACCTTCTCCAATAAGGCAATTTCATATCTTTTTTTTGCTTCCTCATATTTGGTCTTGTGCATGCTCAAAAACGAAAATACGACGTCGCCACGGTTATGCGAATAAGCATCATAACCATTTTTAACCTTGTTCATTTCCTCTTGCGAGATTCTAATTTTCATGTCTGCAGAATCAATTGCCGAACGAGCTTGAATTAACTTCATGCATAAAGCAAGCAGTTTTTCATTTTTCAAAGAATCACACCCCTTCAAATATTCCAAATTATTTAACAGAACTTCATATTGCTATGATTTTTATATCGTACAATATCTGCCAAAAATATACGAACATGAGCTTTTTAAACAATTAGTCATCTAGATTAAAATGCCCCACTAAAAAGTGGGGCATCTTGTCCTAAGCGTAAGTAAAACCCAGAGATTCTTCGAGTTCACCAAAGTCCTCATGGTATTTTTTCTTTTTCTCTTTAACTGGATGAGGATCGCCTGGATAGCGAATTGGGCATCTTTGTCGGAGCGTAAAAGCATCCAAAACACAATGACCATGATTAATACCTTTTGGCTTGTCGTATTTTCCGCCAAAGAAGATACTAATCTGGTTTCTTCTACCATCGAATTCAACACAAAAATTATCACGATATTCATCTGGCAATTCTGCAACATCAAACAGATAATTATCTAGATTGTTTTTGTCTCGCTTGTATTTTGCCTCAGCCTGCTTGTAGCGACTAGTCTCAGAATTAAAAATTCGTTTTCTTCTCTTCAAGACCTTGTCAGTACAGGCATACTCATTCTCGCGCTTTTTCTTATGAGATTGTTTCTTTTTCTTGACAGCTAATTGGTAGTTTACTTCCTTTGAATATACACTACAAGACAGTTGTTCCACTTTTCTAAGTGACCTCACAGTAATTTTCCATAGTCGGTAGACGTCGTCGTTCATCGTCAATAAAATCACTTCCCATCTCTCAGATTTTATAAGGACAAATCATACGAAAACGTATGTTAATTTCATAGCACACCGCGAATATACATTGTTCAAATGAAAAATTAAAAGGCCCTACTTACGTAGGGCCTGCGGTTCCTTTACTCTCAAGAGTTGCTGGTGAAATGATGTAATACGACGCTAGAAGTTCTGAAGCGCTATCGTCCTCGCCAGTTTTAAAAGCGTAAACATAGTAATTGTCCAAGTCCACAACGTAACAATCGCAAGTATAGCCATCCGGAGCGTCATCAATTATTTCACAATATAGATAAATCTTATTATGAAAACGACTAGTTTTAATCGATATACAGTCAAAATTCTTTTCAGGTATGTCGGCAAATTTAACGACCTCTTTAATAAAATCAGATTTTATATGGTCGTACTTGTCCTTGGTTTGATGATACAATGATGCGGCAGTTTTGAGATTTGCCGTCGCCCTTTCAAGTTTTCGATTTCTTTTTATGCACCATTTTCCAGTCTTTTTGTGGAGCATTTTTTCACTTGGTAGCAGTTTCTTGGAATGTTTTAAGGCCAATTCTTTTTCGCTTTTGATAGTAGCTTTCAAAAATTTAATATGATCCAATTGACGCTTACTTTCGTAAATATTCATGCTCTCACCTCCTCCGAATTGTACAGGAACAAATCATATATATAAGATATATATACTCTTATAGTACTTTGTGACTGTGTTTTCTACAAGTTTGCAATCTTCATCAATGCACGTTCAAGCAAAATCCATGGATCAGCTTTGGAAATTTTAGTATCTTCGTCAGCTTGAGCAAAGATTTTAACAATTTTAGCAACGCCAGTTTTACCAACGCGCTTGGCAACCGATTCAAGTTTTGAAACAACAAAGGGATGAATGCCAAAATCCTTAGCAACATCATCGTCTTTATCGGCAGCAGCAATGGCCGCCAGCTGAAAAGCCTGCGAATATAGCAACGCCGACAGCCGATAGATGTCCTCGGTCTGTTCCAAGATTCGCAACATGTCTTTTAGCAATCGCAAATCCCCTTTTATAGCCGTATCGAACAACTCAAAAACATTTTCAGTTAAATTTGGCTCAACTATATCTTTAATAACCTCTTCGGAAATCGAATCTACTAACGCCAGTTTTTCTAGAGCGTGAAATAATTGCCATTCGTCAGCGCCCACGCGTCGGACGAGAAATTGCGCAAGTTTATTATCCAGTGCAACACCCATATTTTTAGCCTGATCGACTGTCCATTTTTCGGCTTTAAAGATATCACGGTCCGGCCAAGGCAAAAATTCGCGAACATCAACCGCGCTTTTTAAGGCTTTATAGGTAGCCGAGCGTTTATCAATCTTCGTTTCAATCAAAATCAAATGGATATCATCCGAAACTTTTGACAACCAGTCACCCAGCACCGGCCAAATTGTCTTATTTTCACTTAAACCGCGGATAACAACCAACCGTTTGGTCGCAAATAAGCTAATACCCATCAAGATGTCCGGCAATTGCGAAATCTGTAAATCATCAGCCTTAATTCGCTCGACTTTGCCATCGAAGCCATCAATAATCGCATTCAAAGCACTGTCAATTTCAAATGAATTTTCCCCAAGCAGCAAAGTAATCATATTGACCTTATTATAGCCTAAAATTAGAAAACCTCCGGTGCTTTGCAGCAACGGAGGTCTAGACAGGTTACAAGATCAACTATAGATAGGCGTTAGGGCCATATCCAGTGGTTCAAAAACAATGGCATGGTCCATTTTGAATAAGTCCGCACTGCAATCAACAACGCGAATTACCCGTTGCAAAGCCCTTAAGAGTTTTGCATTTGCAACGTCCTCTTTGGATATATAAATCCAAAGGAAAACTTTCTTGCCTTTACAGGCATCGAACAATTCCATGATTCTGTCTCGAACCTCTTTTTCAACTCGCTCATCGCGAGTTTTTTCGTTGGCAAATTTTAATGCCGACATTTTTGTAAATAGAGGCTGTCGATCAAGATGTTCCTCGGCCGACTGAAACAAATCAAAGTACAGTGGTATTGGTGGCTTATTCGTAGAATTGTCACCAAATTGCAGTCCTGGCTCCACGCCGTTTACTGACAAGCCTGAGTGTTTTTCCTGTTTAATCTCTCTGTGAATCATAGGTACCACTCCTATTTTTTGTTTTTTATAGGAGGTGACCAATTTCAACCCCTACGGCTAAAGGCAAAATAAATTTGCCCCAAAACGTAAGGGTGAAATATGAACAAGATTCTCGTAACCTATTTAATAAGGTACTAGCCAAATATACTTTGGCTAAATATCTATGTTTTATCACAAAACTTGTCGTTAGTCAATATATAACACTATTTTATTATCTGACAGGTTGGACAAATATGCGTGCCGCGACCGGCAACACGAATTTTGATTATTTCATCACCACAACGCGGGCACTCTAGGCCTTCACGTCGAAAAACACGGGCAAAATCCATATAGCTGCCCTTTTTGCCTTCAGCATTCACATAGTTGCGGTTGGTACTGCCACCCTTTTCGATTGACAGGTTCATTACGTAGCGAACTTCTTTATAGAGTTCCTTAAACTCGACGTCAGTAATCGAATCGACTTTGCGCGACGGGTGAATTTTAGCACCCCACAGCGACTCATCGGCATAAATGTTACCAACACCCGCAATGACCGACTGATCGAGGATAGCGGCTTTAATTGACGTTCCAGGACGTTTTTTAAACCTAGCTTTAAACTGTTCTGCCGTAAAGTCAGGCTCAAGCGGTTCGGGACCAACTTTTTTCATAAAATCCATATTTGGCACTTCCAATGTGGGCAATAATTTGACCCAACCAAACTTGCGCTGATCATTAAAATACAAGTGTGTGCCGTCGGCAAAATCAAAAGTCACGCGCGTCGATTTATCCGGCAAATTGCCAACCAAACTATCGTTCGGATGTCCAGCTGCAAATCTTTCAGTGTTATTTACATAAACCATTTGACCAGTCATTTTAAGATGGGCTACTAGAGTATAATCGGTCGACAAATCAATTAGCAAAACTTTGGCCCGACGACGAACTTCGCGAATCGATGCGCCAACTAAAAAATTCTTAACGTCAGCTTCGGCATTTGGAAAACTTTTTGGATTGTCCGATTTAACCGCGATAATTTTGCGACCGACAATTAATCTTTGCAGTCCTCTTTTAACAGTTTCAACTTCAGGAAGTTCAGGCATTTTCTGGCTCCAAAATTCTGCTTACTTCAAACTCTGTTTGTTCAAGCGACTTATAAATAATCCCTTTCATACCAGCCCGCTCGGCGCCAAAAATATTCATTGTTGAATCATCAATCATAATGCACTCTTCCGGCTCAGCGCCAAGTTTTTCAGCAGCGAGTTTAAAGATCTGCGGATCAGGTTTCATCAAATGCACATCGCCCGAAAGCACCATGGCATCGAACAGTTTTTCTTCACTAAAAACTGGTAAGATTTTGTCCATCCAATCACGATTGATATTACTCAAAAGCCCAATTTTATATTTTCCCGTTGATTTTAGCTTTCGAGCTAAATCAATCATCGGCTGATTATATTTATTAATTCCCCAATAGCGTTCATCAGCCTGTTCGGGAGTGATGCCGATTAGTTTTCCAAGCGTCTGGTTAAATTCTTGTCGCGAGATTTCACCACTATCGGATAAATATTGCAATTTCTCAATATCGGACGAAAACTGTGGGTACTGTTGATACAACAAAGCATGGCCCGCCATTACCAGCACACCAAAACAATCAAATACGATAGCCCTGGTCGCCATGGTTTATATCTCTCCCCAACTCTCGCCGGTCGTAACATCAACTTTCAATTTGATATGAAGTTCAGGCGCAATATTTTCCAAAGTCTCGCGCAAAATTTCAGCAATTTTTTCGGCATTTTCAGCTGGACATTCGATAACAATACTATCGTGAACTTGCAAAATTTGTTCACCAAGACCAGCAACCTTTTTATCAATCTGAATCATCGCTAATTTCATTAAGTCGGCCTCAGTACCTTGAATCGGCATGTTAGCCGCCGCCCGCTCAGCGGCCGAGCGCACCATAAAATTACTACTGAGAACATCTGGTGTCGGTCGACGACGGCCAAAGTAAGTTTCGACATAGCCATCAGTTCGAGCCTGAAACAAAATAGCATTCAAATACTTTCGAATCGGAGCGCGTAGCTCAAAATATTGATCAATAAATTTCTTCGCTTCAATAAAACCCATGCCAGTTGCCGCACTCAAACCATGCGGGCTCATACCATAAAGAATACCAAAGTTAATAACCTTGGCATTACGACGCTGCGTCTTGGTGACGTCATCAATTGGGATATTATAAACTTCACTAGCTGTCTTGGCGTGAATATCAATATCGCTATTAAAATCATTTATCAGCTCTTCATCGTTCGATAAAATTGCCGCCAAACGAAGTTCAAACTGTGAATAGTCAGCACTGACAAACACTTTACCTTTTTCCGGTACAAAAGCCTCGCGAATTTTACGCCCCATCTCGGAGCGAATTGGAATATTTTGCAAATTTGGATTAGTACTACTTAGTCGGCCAGTGCTGACAATATCTTGGTTATAAGTCGTATGAATTCGACCATCTTCACCAAGCATTAGTGGCAAAGTATCGACATAGGTATTAATCAATTTGGCTAGTTCACGCGTTTTCTCGATAAGTTCAATGATTGGATGTTGGCCGCGTAATTTATCAAGTTCTTTTTGGCCAGTGCTATAGCCAGTTTTGCCTTTTTTAATTCCAGCCGTCGGTAACTGCAGTTTACTGAATAAGACTTCCGATAATTGATTTGGGCTGGCGATATTAAATTCATGACCAACCATTGAATAGATTTCTTGCTCAAGTTTTTTGTATTCTTCGGTTAATTCAACGCTCATTTTGTTAAGAATGTCAGCATCTAATTTGACGCCAAGATGCTCCATCTTGAAAAGAATATAGGTCAACGGAAAATCAAAATCATGAGCAATCCGGGCCAATTTTGGCTCAATATTAAAGGCGTTAACTTGTTGCCCATAAATATGCCATATGGCCGCTAGTTCATAAATTGGTTCGTCTGCAATCGGCTCGCCTATTAGACCAGACAAGGACTGATCACGGCGTAGCGGGTCAATCAAAAAGGCCGACTGATGAATATCATGAATTTCATCAAATTTAATAAACACATTGTGCTTGGCTAATTGGTGATATAAAGTTTTAACGTCATAACTAATAACTGTCGATAATTCAAAAACTTTCCAAAATTCTTTACTAACCAAATTTATTTTATTTTGCGACACTGTCAATTTATCGGTCGAGAGCCATAATTGATCGTCTTTAACTTGCAAAATAATCGGCCCGTCCAGGTTAATGGTTTCTGGCCAAGCAACTAATTGCAGCGGCTCAATCGTCGGCGCAACGTTTTCAACAATAAAACCGCTCGGCCTAGTTTTCATATGTTCCGGCAATCGCCTAACCAACGAACTAAATTCCAGGCGTTTTAAAATCGACGCGACTTTATCAATGTCGGTATCATTCACGTCCGCAATATCCCAATCAAGCTTGACCGGCGCGTCCGTCCAAATCTGCGCAATTTTTTTGGACATATAGGCCATGTCCTTGCCATCAATTAATTTTTTAGCGACGGTTGGTTTGATTTCATCCAAATGTTCATAAATATTATCGAGCGTACCAAATTGCTGCAATAGCTGGATAGCGGTTTTTTCGCCAATCCCATTCACGCCCGGCAAATTGTCCGAGGAATCGCCTTTCAGCGATTTCAAGTCCAAAAATTGTTCAACGCCAATACCGTATTTTTTTTCAAAATGTTCAACATCAAATTCTTCAATATTTGACAGACCATTTTTCAAAGCATAGACCTTCACCATTGGGCTAATTACTTGCAAAGCATCCAGATCACTCGTCAGTAAACAAGTCTCAATCCCCTTTTCGGTGGCCTGCTTGGCAAAGGCCCCCAAAATATCATCAGCTTCATAATCATCAAGCTCGTACAAAGGCCAGCCAAAAGCTGCCAATAATTCGTAAAGAATTGGAATTTGGGCATAAAAATCATCTGGAGCTTTTTTGCGTCCAGCCTTATACTCTGGATAAATTTCTCGACGTTTACGAATATTCGTGCCGGCTTTATCCCACGCTACCGCCACATAATCCGGTTTTAACTTTTTAATTAGTTCAATGGCAAGTGAGGCAAAGCCATAAACGCCGCCGGTCGGCGTGCCATCAGCCAGCGACAGACCCGGCATAGCATAATAGCCTCTATAGAAGATTGATTTACCGTCGATAACCGCTAATCGTTTTGTCATATTTATAGTATACCCTATCTTATTCGACGTCTGTTACAATAGCTACATGGAATATAGAAAAGAAACAAACATCATCGCCTTCGTCGGCCTTCCTGGCGCCGGCAAAAGCACCGCCACCGAATATGTCACATCAAAAGGCTATCCAAAAGTCAACTTTGGCGGCATTATCTACGAAGAAATGGACAAGGTCGGCCTAGAACACACCGCTGAAAATGAAAAAGTTTTTCGGGTTGAGATTCGCAAGAAAGAAGGCCCAGACTTCGCTGCTAAGCGTATCAATCAACAGATTCACGACTTAACAGCTGCCGGTCAACATAAAATTGTTATCGACGGCCTCTATAGCTGGGACGAATATAAATGTATGAAACATGAATTTCCTTGCGAGCTTGAAGTCGTGGCTATTGTCGCCCCAAGACGCATGCGCCATAGTCGCTTAGCTGTTCGCCCAAAGCGACCACTAACTGAATTGGAATCGACCGAGCGCGATTGGTCAGAAATTGAAGACATCCAAAAAGGTGGCCCAATCGCCATCGCCGACCACTACATTATTAATGACGGCGATTTTGATAAATTATATAAGCAAATTGACAACGTCCTAAACGAAATCAATTTTTATAATTAAGCAGTGCAAACAAATAGGCCGCCAAATTCGGCGGCCTATTTATAATTGCTAAATAAATCTAGCCAAGATATTCATGCAATTTTTTGGCATCTTTGTGCTTGCGAAGTTTAGCTAAGGCCTTTGCTTCAATTTGACGAATGCGCTCACGCGTCACGGCAAATTCTTTGCCAACTTCTTCAAGAGTGTGGCTCTTGCCATTTTCTAGGCCAAAACGCATTTTAATAATCTTTTGTTCACGGTCAGAAAGTGTCGATAAGACGGATTGAACCTGCTCTTTAAGCAATTGTGAAGTAGCTGATTCTTCCGGTGTCGTGCTAGCATCATCTTCGACGAAATCACCAAGCACTGAATCTTCATCATCACCATCGCGACCGACGCCGGCATCAAGCGAGGTAATATCCTGCTTAATTTTGATAACATATTCAACTTTCGATGGCTCCATTTCAAGTTCAGCCGCTAATTCATCAATAGTTGGCTCACGGTTTAATTCCTGAGTCATACGGCGTTGTGTGCGCAATAATTTGTTGATAGTTTCAACCATATGAACTGGAATACGAATTGTGCGAGCTTGATCGGCGATGGCACGAGTAATAGCTTGGCGAATCCACCAAGTGGCATAAGTCGAAAATTTAAAGCCCTTATCAGGATCAAACTTTTCAACGGCACGAAGTAAACCAGTATTACCCTCTTGAATTAAGTCAAGAAAATCTAGGCCACGACCACTGTAGCGTTTGGCAATTGAAACAACCAGGCGCATATTAGCCTCAGCCATTTTGTCTTTAGCTTTTTTATCACCAGCAACAACTCGTTTAGCTAAGTCTAATTCTTCTTCAGAATTAAGCAGTGGAATTTTGCCGATTTCACGTAAGTATAAACGAACGCTATCATCGCTAGCATCATCAAAATATTGCCCACGGTTAATGGTGTCTTCGTCATCTTCTTCCTCGTCGACAAGTTCATCAATAGCTGGCTCGTCAATATTATTCAATGAGACAAGACCCGGGTCGAGTAGATCAAGATCTTCTTCGGTTGTCGATTCGTCCATATCATCTTCTGCATTATCGTTATCATTATCTTTGACCACTTTGAATCTCCTTTATGAGTTTGTTAAGTTTGCTTCGAATTTCGCTAGACTTAGCATCATTGCCCAACGCTTCCGCATCGCGCAACTGTTCTGTCAAAGCATCTCGCTGTTTCTTTCTGTTTTCGTTTACAACTTGGCGAAGAAGTCTGGCCGTTTCGTAGTAGCGATCTTGATCGCTCCATTCAGAGTAACGGGCTTCTGCCTTTAATAATAATATTTTTACATAGATATCATATTTTTGCAACTCTATAGGCGTATCACTTACCGCTTTACCGCCATGTTTTGACAAATATTCAGCAACCGCCCGACGTTCTTCATTATCAAAAACTGAGACATCAACCTGACGAAACAATTCGTGCGTTGCCCCGTCAATCAAAGCGACTGCTAATAAATTATCTTGATAGCCCGCCAAATCTTGAACAATTTCTTGGTGAGCTACAATTTTTTTCAATGGTGGCTGAGTTTCTGGTGCTTTACTGGTCAATTTTTGTTTTAAGGCTTCGACCGAAGAGTTACTTAATTTGGCAATTTTTGATATGTAATATTCTTGCTCAACTGAATCCTGAAGCATGCGGACGACATCCAATGCGGCCGTCGTAAAGCGGCGCTTGCCAGCGGCCGTCGATAAATCCTCGCGCTTTGAATATTGTTTTAATATCCAGTCAACAACCGGCTCGGCGTTATCAATCGCTTCTTGCCATAACTTTGGGTCTTTTTTGATAAGCTCATCTGGGTCTTTTGAGCCTTCCGGCATACTAATAATCGTCAGCTCTGCGCCTACGCTTTGAGCAATCGGGATAGCTCGCTCCGTGGCAGCAATGCCAGCCTTGTCGCCATCAAACGATAAACGCACTTGACCGCTCAATCTGACTAGCGCGCGTAAGTGCGATTCAGTCATTGCCGTACCAGCCGTAGCTACAGTTTGCGTCACGCCAACTTGATGGCTACTAATGACATCCATATTACCTTCAACCACAACCGAATAATCGCAATTTCGAATTGATTCTTTAGCTTGGTATAAACCAAAAACGTGGCGACTTTTATCATAAAGCAAAGTCTGTGGCGTATTCAGATACTTTGGAGCATCCTTGTCGTCATTAATTATGCGGCCAGTAAAACCAATTATTTGGCCCGAAGCATCCGTCAACGGCACCATCATACGACCACGAAATAAGTCGCCACCGTAACGGTTGGTTAAACCGGATTGTGATAATTCTTCTTTGGAAAAACCTTTTTTGGTTAAGAATCGAACCAACGCATCGCCACTAGTTGGCGCATAGCCGATTTTAAAATCCTGAACAATCTGCTTGCTTAGATCACGTTTTTTAAAAACGTATTCAACAGCATGCTTATTTATAATCAAACTCTGTTGATAATAACTCGTTGCCAACTCATTGGCTTCTAACAGACGTTTTTTACGTCGAGCAATCTCTTGGGCGCCTTTATCATCATATGCCGATAAATCAACACCAGCCTTCCTGGCCAAATGTTCCAAAGCTTCGCGAAAATCCAAGCCTTCCACTTCCATAATAAAACTAAAGATATCGCCACCCTTATTTGAAGAGAAGTCGTGCCAAATGTGCTTATCCGGGCTAACATAAAAACTCGGAGTTTTTTCAGAAGAGAATGGGCTTAGGCCTTTGAAGTTGCGACCAGCACGTTTGAGTTGGACGTATTCGCCAATTACATCCTCGATGTTCAACCTTGCTCGTACTTCCTCTTTGGCATCCTGCATGCCGCTATTATACCTCTGTTATGGTATTATTCAAAACGTAGCCAATAAGACAATTATTTTTCAGAGACTTCGTCTTTGACTAAGTTGTAGCTCAATATAATCAAACTTCTAATTTCATCTTCTGGCACCTGGCCAGTACAAATAATTGTATTCCAATTCTTTTTGTTCAAATTATATCCCGGCAAAATCGTTTCATAATCTTCACGCAGTTTTTGAGCCAATTGTTGGTCGCATTTTAGACTAATTCGAAGTGGATTAGTATTTTTATAGATTAGAGCGAACATTTTGCCGTCACCATTTTCATCATGACCTATTTTATAAACCGCCGTATCTTCTCCAAAGGGGTACCCCAACCATGAGTTGGGAAAACTTAACAGATATTCTTCGACTTCTTTATATGTCATATTCATTTTTATAGGCCTCCATATGGCGCTTGTAAATTACTTATTGTATTTTGCCAGTCTAAACGTTCCAAAATAGAAGCCTGCTGTTCAGCAGTAGCTGGTTTTACTATTTTATCAGCATCGTTCGTTCCTACAACTCCAAACTTATACGTAATATCTAACTTTGCAACCTTTTGATCTTTAATCTGCTGCAAACAATTGTCTTTAAAAGTGGCGCAAGTTTTACCAATCGCCAACCACTTTTCTAGAAGAGCAGAGTCCTGGTCGTTAGTTCCCATAACAACTCTAATGCCCGCCGAGCGAGTAACCTCGCTATAATCCTGTTGATCAAAAATAAAGTTGCCCATTGAGTAGACAATTAAGTGCCCTTTATAAGCTTCGCTATTCTGAATTACATGAGGATGATCGCCTAAAACCATATCAGCGCCAGCGTCGATTAAACTTCGGAAGAAATCCGTTTTTAGTTGGTCTGGCGCAAATTTGTACTCCACGCCCATATGCGGCATCGCAACAACTGTCATATAAGGACTATACTTCGCAATTTCGGCCACCGCCGCTTCGACTGGAACACCGAATACACCGTGATAACCACAAATTGCAATTGGCAAACTTCCCTCTTTTAGTGAACCATCGCTGTTAGTAATAGTTACTGGCAAACTAATGACTTCACAAACATCATCAACGTTTTGGTAATCATAATGCCCAAAGTATTGAATCCCGTTAGCCTCGAGATGCTGACGCGTCTCCTCAAAGCCGGCCGCACCTTGATTGTCTGTATGGTTGTTCGCCAGAGTAAAAGCCGTAAACCATTTGGCCGCTTCGGGCAAATAATCCGGCGAACAATTAAAGTTTAGCGTCGAATCCTCTTCGGCAGAGGTCAAATGCACCCCAGCCACAGTTGGACATTCAAGCCCGGATATCCAAGCATTATAGCTAGCTCTGTTAAATTCACTCAACCTCGAAAAAGGATAGGCGTATTTAAGATCGCTAGCCATCGACCAATCATTAATATAACGCCCCCAATAAGTGTTTCCTAAGAACAGCACATTTGAAGAAATCAATTCAGGTTTAGCCACAATGACCTTGGCGGTTTTATTAACGTCAGTAGTCGGCGCGCTAGTACTAGTTGCAAAAAATAACGCAATAATTCCGCAGATTAAAATCGGAAGAAGCACAACGAGTAGCCAAATTAACAGTTTGTTTCGACGTCCTCTGACCTCTAACATAGTAACTTCATTGTATCATTACTTAACTCTATTTAAATAGTGCTGGAGCTCCATAATACTGCCCCTGACATCATCAAGCGCACGATGAGCGTCAGCTTTAGTAAATTTCATTCGATATTTATTTTCAAAAACAACTTTCCAAGCACTAACATCAAGCATTCGATAGTGTAGTTTGGCGTCAAAGCGTGGCCAATTTTTAACAATAAAGCGGCGATCCATATGCACCGAATTACCAGCCAAGATAACTGGCACATTAGCTTTAAAGTTTTTCTCGATAAATTTCAAAATTTCATCTTCAACTTCGGCCAATGGTTTGCCGGCTGCGTTTTGCGCAATTAACACATCGCGCGAACTTGGATTTTCATCCCAGAAAGCCGCATTGTTAGCCAAGCGTTTTTTTAACAAACGTGAAGAATTTCTAACAACACCTTCATAGGTGGCAATTTCTTTAAAATTCCAATCAGTTACGATTGCAGCAACTTCTAAAATTAAATCTTTTTCTGGCGATAAACCAGTCATTTCTAAATCTAACCAAAGTAACCGGGTTTGTTTAGCATTTTTCAGTTTTTTATCCACGTATTTATTCTTTCTTTTTATCAAGTCGATCAAATTTTAATAAATGAACAATCAAGTAAACCACTAAAGCGATGACGATAAAGTTAATAAAATCATTTAAAAATATGCCGTAATTTAGAACGGCTGGTTTTCCAGCAGCAGTCATCCCCATAGTCACCGACAGACCCTTAACGCCCGAGGCTGAGCCGAGCAAAAGACCCAATGGCGGCATAACAACATTATCAATCAATGACTTAACTAAAGTGCTGACAGCACCGCCCAAGACTAAACCAACAGCCAAGCCAACAACACCTTGTGTTCGAATAAAATCAATGAAACCTTTGATTTGCGAGCCACCGACTGATGCAATCACTTTTGGTGCCGCTTCAATTTTTTTAGAAACTTTTTTAGCAACCTTGTTTACATCGGGCTTTTTTACGTTCAATTTTTTAGATGTTGGCATAATAGCTCCTTATCTATCTTTATACTATATAGTTTAACAGATAGTTACATAAAGCCCATAAACATTCGCGCATGCGCTCACCATAAAGTAAGCGCATCTAGCGAAGATTCATAAAATACTTTTAATCACACGCGAAATGAGAGGTTTCGACTTTTACGCAATCCCACCATCGCTATGTAAGATAACGTGTTATCAAAACTATTCATTTCAAATCTTTATTCGACCCAGTTTTTCAACTGGATTTTGGCGACAATATTTTATCAACAGAATCCAATTGAAAAACTATTTTTTATAAATCTTTATTATTCAAAAATTACTTCTGGTTGAAAGTTTGCTTTATTTAGTAAATCAACATAGTCCATAGCACCAAACATTCCGTCTGGGCTGCTGGCTCGCATATATAGTTCGTCCTCATCGGTACAATGTTTATACATATTAATTTTTACATAACCACCACCGAAAATATTTTCTACTTCATTTGAGATAACTTTTGGTTTACAAGTCATGCCTAAATCTTCAAGACATTCAATAACCCAGCTTGGTATTCCATCTAAGCAATTAAATTCGGATTCTGGATTAACAGGAACGTCGAATAGTACATTAACATCCCCGCCAGCATAATATTCTCCGTCATATTTTGGATTGCTCCTATCAACATAGCAATGAATCCGTCCTTTTTCTGCTTCGTCTTTTTTAAAAGCTTCCTCACGATTTGAATCATTTTTCATATTTTCCATTTAATTCTCCTTAATTATTTTCCAGCTTTCAACTGGATTTTGGCGATAGCAATTTATCAGCAAAATTCAATTGATTTCTTTTGAAATTGGGGGCCTTTTTAAGGGCCCCCTGAGATATTTAGCACACGCTGCTAAGGCGGTTCAATTTTAGATGACGAACTTCATCACTCAATTTTTTAGCCAGATCTAGAGTTAGACCTGCCAGAACTAGCCCCTAAGGCTGTTCTGGATCCTCTGCAGTGCTGGGATTCCGCCCAGCACCTCGAGGATTTTTGCTTCGTACCGTGCAGGATTCCCCACACAGTACAAGGTAACAACCTCGCTATGGCTGTCACCCCAGTCAGTTTTTTTGGCCACAATCGTAAATGTGGCCTCCAAAACCGACACGGCTACGTGCCATGAATATGGCACGTAAAAACCATGGAAATGGTCGTAGTCGGTCTTTGCGACCGTTTCGACCTCTTCCATTTTGCCGTCCGTATAGACGGCAAAATTTTGAATACCTTTCGTGGAGACCTCGCGGTCTCCATAAAAGGTTTGATTGGGGTTTTGGCCTTTTACGGCCGTTACCCCAACTTTCGCGAGGAAGGCCTGAAAAGCCTCCTCGCGAAAGTACGCATATCTCCCTGTCGTCTTGCGGCAGAGAGACAAAGTTCCGTCCCGGAGAGGGAATTCCTTATGAAATCCCCCTGCGGCTTCAGTGTGGACGACAATCCGTCGCCCACAAAGGGTAACATCCCAGCGATTTCTCGCATAGGATGTTGCAGGGACGTGTTTCCACTCCCCTGCATTCTCGTCATAGAACGGAACGATCATCGTCCCGTTCTCAATAGTTAGTATTTCCGTCGCCATATATAATCTCCACGCTTTAAGCCCGCACGGCTATTATGTAACCGCGCGCTATGCTCGCGGTTCGTTCTATCTACTTAATTAAATAGACAAAACGAACCGCAAGATGTCATAGAAATAAATATGGCCAACTTAACCTTAAAAACCATCTTCTAGCACCAAATTGTTAATTTGCGGACTTATACTTTTACATAAAAGCCCTGCGCGGTTGTTAAATTTTATTAACTTAACAACACGGCACGGATTTTATTATTGTCTAACTAAATGTTTTTCAACTATTACGGCAATATCTTCAATTTTTAATTGTGAACTTACGCCTTGTGGTGAGCCAATTATTGTTGACGATCCACCCCAGCCTGGTTCAAGTTCGTTTAATTCTTCACGGACAGCTTTAATATCAACGAATTTATCTTCAAACTGGCAAATCGTATATTTCTTATATGGTTCGCCCGGTCCTTGTCTGAATTCAGGATTATAAGCAATCACAACTGGGGCTAATAAATAACCGACTGTTGTAGCTGCACGATGCGAACTTTCAACAACTGCCACATCCGATCCGCCATCCTTATCGGCAATCACGTCGTAGCAAATTTTGCCATATTCTAGTGCATTAACTAAATCTAAACGTTCTTTTTCAACTTGGTCACGGTATTTAGCAGGCTCTTCGCCGCTCGTTAACCAATTCCCCATCATGGCAACACGGTCAGCTAGCGGAGTTTTGAAGTCGGCAACCGCAGCGGCAATCGCACTAAGTTCTGAACGACCTTCTGGCCATGGATTTTCAATCGTTGGTAAAGGTTTTGGGCCTGGATAACCACCGTGAGCAAAACGATCCGCTTCAGCAACTTTATCAATTCTATATAGAAAATCTTCAAGCCCCTTGAAGAAACCTTCATCAATGCTCTCTTGAATGCTATATTCATTATTAAAACCAAATTCCATCCTATCGCTCATAACAGCCATTGCACCAATCGAATCTAAATCAGCTCGGATGGTTGCAAGCGTGCTACCCTCTTCTGGTAATTGTTTCGTTACGGCTAACTCAATAGCACATAAATTAGCATTGCCATCAGTATGTTGTGGGTCAATATTTTCCACGCATTGCCCAGCAAGAGCCGGTACGGTTACTTCGACACCATAGACATCACCCGTTGCAAATATTTTTGCATTGTTTTCTGCTGCTGCCGGTATATTACGTGGATCTAATAACGCATAATTATAATGGTCCCAACGCTTTTCGGCTTTTTGTTCAACACTTTCCGTATTGCTTTTGATAATTTCTTCCATATATTCCTTCTTTGAAATACTAATTATTATTTGGCTGATTTCTCAGCTCATTGGGACACTGTGTTTAGGCCAAATATCCACCGTATCCCGATGAGCCAGTAGATGTACTAAAACCTCTCAAAGTTTTAATCTACTGCTCTGAATTGCAATTCTCTAATGCTCATTCATTGCCGGGAGCAAAGCTCAACCTTTTGCATAATAGTTTTACTATTTTATGAATGTCATTATTTGGAATGTACGCTTGCGAAACCTCTCAATTCCGTTCGACTGTGTACATTATGCCAGACTTTGCCCTAAATGTCAATATTATGTTGGCAATATGTCAAACTAACAGAGGTGACTATATTAATTAAATTGTCAAAATAGCTTTGACAAAGCCTAAAAAGTGTGCTATATTAGCCCTATGGAACTCGATATATTGAAGAAAGCCGGACTAACCGAAAGCCAAGCCAAGGGCTATTTAGCATTGGTCGAGAACGGCGATCTAACTCCAAACGAGCTTGCAAAAATTTCCGGCGAGAATCGAACCAATGCCTATGCCATAGTCGATAAGTTAGTATCCCTTGGTCTTGCTACAAAAAAAGATAGCTCAAAAGCTATCTATATTGCCAATCACCCATCGGCTATCGAAACATTAGCCGAGCGTCGTCGTAAAGCTATCGTCCGCAACGAGCTAGAAGTAAAACAGGGTCTATCCCCTCTTATTGATTTATTTTATGCAAATCATGAACTCCCAGGAACTAGAACGCTACAAGGCGTAGATGGTATCAAGGAAGTTTACGCAGATACATTGCGAACAAAAAAAGACATATACCTTGTTAGAACCACTGCAGATTATTCAGTTTTAGGCCTAGATTATTTGGAAGATTATCGAGAAAAGAGAGCTGCCGCCGGAATTCATACATATGGCCTGACTACATATACTAAATATGGCTACAAGGCATCAACCGATGGCACTGATGAGCAGATGTTATTTATTAGAACATTTATGCCCGAGCAAAGCTATACAGCACCTGTTGAAATTGACATCTACGCCAATAAAGTCGCATTTATATCATTTGGCGAAACGCAAATGGCAACGATTATTGATAGTCCAACTATTGCTGAGGCAATGCGCCAAATTGTTAAGCTACTGTCTGAGCACCTTGCTGCTGATCAGCCCAGCGAAGATGTTGCTTAACTGCTAATTCTTCAGCAAAGGCTCTAAAATCGTTTTTCATTTCAGATGTAAAGCCAGTATATTCATGACAGCCATTCGGAGAAACTTCCGAAAAAATATTCCCAAGCAAATCACCCGTTCTACTAAAAAAACCATCACTTTTTTTTGCATCATATTCACTTCGTCCTAAATCAAGAGCAATCCCCTCCGGGGCAGTCTCATCAATATCAATTCTCAAGCATAGACCATCATTGCTAAATTTAGTCTGTTCAAATTTTTTTGATAGAATAATAGTTTCAGACTTATGCCATCCACCATACCAATCAGATATAGGCGTGTATTCAAATGAAACTCTCCTCGATGGGTCAATTGAAACGCTCAACATGCCCTTGCGGTTGTCTTTAAGTATCATGCGTTCGCTCAATTTTTTGCTAAATGGTATATTGAATTTGGCAGGCATAAGTCTCTCGGAGTTAATTTCATAGACCCCTCTACTGCCACCATTCTGGTTCTTTTTATTTTCTTTAAAAATACACTTAGTGCGACAATCATCGCAAACATCCTCACTTCCCAGAACGGCCGAAATCGCACTTAGCAAATGGACCTCATCAATTAAGGCGGTCTCAATGTCACCTTTTTTAAAATTAAAATCTGGATTTGTGCGAGCTAATCTTGCGGCCGCAAGAAGATCCATTGTCTTTGCGTACACCGCTTTTAAAAAACCGTCACGAACACTGTTGTCAGGCAAAAGTCCGGATATTTCTTTTATAAGTTCTTCTACGTCTACATAATTTAAATACTCTTTAACCCCAACATCAAGTCGTATGAAATCATTCACATCTTCTTCTTCAAATAGCCAAGCCTCATATCCACCGCTTTTATTTTCATTGTCTGTATTTTTTGCTATCCATAATGGATAATTATTAATATTCGACTTGACGATTTCAGAAAAAGAAGTCTTAACATAATCTGGTGTCGTTTCGGGAGCATCATCAATTGCCCTGTTGACGGGTTCTATACTACTTTGTTTCTCATATGGACTATTTTCAATCATTTTTTATTTTTTTAGATTTATATCTTATATTATAAGCATAAATACTATAAAAAGTCAATCTAAAAGCACTCTAGAACTAGACACGGCAATTACATTTTTTCTGGGACTTCGATACCAATCAAACTCAAACCGTGCTCAAAAACCCGTGATACTTTTTTTAGCATATCCAAGCGAGCGGCTTTTTGAACATCCGTAACATCACCAGTCGCAACCGGCGTTTGCTCATAATATCGGTTTAATTCTCGAGCTAATTCGTATAAATATAAGGCAACTTTATGCGGCTCTAGGTCACGAGCCGACAAACGAACGACGCTTGGATATTCCATTAATTTCAAGAGAATATTCTTTTCAGGCGCATAATCATAGTCTGAAATATCGGCTTGTGGATTTTGGTTGTTGTTCAAAATTCTATTTACGCGAACGGCAGCATATTGGACATAAGGACCACTAAAACCGGCCAAAGCAAAAATCGAATCCCAATCAAACAAAATGTTTGTTCGACGATCGGCCGTAAAGTCAGTAAATTTAATAGCACCAAGCGCGATTTTCTTGATATCATCTTCGGAAACATCACGGCCGCTTACGATTTCACGAGCCTTAGCTTCGGCTTGATTAAGCAATTCTTCCATCAGAACAACACCTTTGCGGCTACTCATTTTTTCGCGCGTGCCGTCTTCATTAATTTGGTCAATCATGCCAAACCACATGTGAATTAATTCCGTTTGAATACCAAGTTTCTTCGCTAAAGCCGCTAGCTGTTTAAAATAAAACTGTTGTTCAGCGCCGACGGCATAGATTACGCGGTCAGGATGCCAAGTCGCCTCACGATATAAAATTGTCGCCAAATCAGTCGTACCATAAAGCGCCGCACCATTCGATTTTTGAATTAAAAGTGGCACATTGATACCATATTCGTCCAACGGCACAATAATTGAACCGTCGTAGTTTTGAACAGCAATGCCCTTTTCAACTAATTCTTTGGCAGCAATTTTACCTTTCGGCGCAAAAAAAGCTTCACCAAGCTCATAATCGGTCGATATTTTTAAGCGATTCATAATTTCATGAATGTGGTCAAGGCTTATTTTGTTGAAACGTCGGCTATAGGCACAGGCCTCATCGTCACCACTCTCTAGTTTTAGCAGCCAATTTTGAACTTGCTTAGCTAATTCCGAACTACCAGCCGCATCTTCGTCTTTGAGGGCTTTTTTAGTTTCAATATAAATTCGGCCCAATTCATAAACGCCGCCAGCCACCAGCTGTTCTTCGCTGCTAAACTTTAGAAAACCAACTACCCAAATACCGAATGGCGTGCCCGAATCACCGAGATGATTATCAGTAATAACCCGCCAACCGGTTACTTCCATCAATCTTTTGGCGGCCCAGCCCTGATTTCCAGTACGCAGGTGCCCGATACTATAAGGTTTGGCCATATTTTGGCTTGGATATTCAACAATAACCGTTTTGCCATTGCCGTCCTGATTTTCGCCATAATGATCAGTCCACTCTTCGCTAAGTGTATTAGCTAGTTCACGCGATGATAAACGAATATTAATAAAGCCCGGCCCGGCCACAGAAACTTCTTGGAATTTGCCAGTATCATTTAATTTTTGAACTAATTGGTCGGCAATTTCACGCGGGTTAGTGCCAACAATTTTTGTTAATTGCATCGCAACATTAGTCGCAAAATCACCAAAATTTGGATCTGGTTGAGTTAGCTGAACAACTTGGTCAACGTTAAATAGTTGTTTAATAACATCTTGAATAATTTGAGCTGTTTTTTCCATTACTACTTAGTATAGCAAGAGATGAAAAAAGTTACATCTCTTGACGAATTCTATCAAGCGCCAAGATAAATGCTCCCATGCGCATATCGGTATTATGTTTAATTGAACAATCAAAAATTTCTTTAGCTGAAATATTAATCATCGCTCTCAGTTTTTCAAATACTTCCTCTTTAGACCAATGCTCATCAGCTAAATTTTGCTTCCATTCAAAATATGAAACTGCCACGCCGCCAGAGTTGGCTAAAATATCTGGAATTAATGGAATATTTTTTGCGTGCAGTATTTCATCGGCTTCGGAAGTCGTTGGACCGTTAGCTAATTCCAAAATCACCTTTGCTTTAATATTATTGGCATTATCCTTGGTAATAACATTTTCAAGCGCCGCCGGAATTAATAGGTCGCAGTCGAGCTCAAGTAATTCTTCGTTGGTAATATCACGACTACCATTAAAACCAAGCACCGAACCAGTTTGCTCTTTATGAATAGCGACTTCCTTAATATCTAGTCCATCCGGATTATAAATTCCGCCTTTTGAGTCAGAGACGGCAACGATTTTATGGCCAGCCTCAAACCAAATCGCGGCCGCATTAGCCCCAGCGTTGCCAAAACCCTGAACTGCCACTGTGCATTTATCATTAATACCTAATGACGTTTTTAGGGTTTCAAAGGTATAAAATCCGCCCTGGGCCGTTGCGGTATCTCGGCCCAACGAGCCACCGTTTTCGACTGGCTTGCCGGTAATCACCGCTCCAGTTTTATCGCCAGTTATTTCGCGATACTCATCAGCCATCCAGGCCATTATTTCTGGCGTAGTATTAACATCTGGCGCCGGCACGTCTTTCATTGGACCTAAAATGTCCGAAAATCGGCTAACCCAACCGCGCGATAACTTCTCAAGTTCAGTCTTCGACAAAATTTTTGGATCAACCGTAATGCCGCCTTTGCCGCCACCCATCGGTATGCCAATAACCGCACATTTTAGCGTCATCCAAAACGACAAAGCCTTAACTTCATTGATGTCAGTATTTTGGTGATAACGGATGCCACCTTTATATGGACCGCGCGCATTATTATATTCAACCCGATAACCTTCAAAATATTTTAAAGTACCATCGTCCATTTTAATTGGAATTGAAACAGTAATTTGACGGTTTGGCTGTCGTAAACTTGTCACGAAATCACTATCGAATTTGGCAATTTTAACAACTTTATCTAGCTGGCTCATGGCGTTATCAAAAGCATTACTCATATCGGTTCCTCCTTCGTTACTTTTTATAGACATGCCTTAATTAAACCTATAAATAATGGGTGTGGTCGAGTTGGCCGCGAACGAAATTCAGGATGGGCTTGAGTTGCCACAAAATATTTATTTTTTGGCGCCTCTACATATTCAATAAGTTTTTTATCTGGTGATAAGCCACAAATAGACAATCCACCCGCTTCGATTTCTGGCAAAAATTTCTGATTAACTTCGTAGCGATGGCGGTGGCGCTCAATCACATTAGTCGCAGTGTAGAGTTTAGCCACTTTGGAATTTTCCATCAATTCGGCTGGATAGTCACCTAGTCTTAGCGTTCCGCCAGTTGATTCCTTGCCTTGTTGTCCATCCATAATATAAACCACATCATGTTTGGTATTTGGATCGAATTCAGTGCTATTAGCATCTTTTAGACCCGCTTTTCGTGCAGCGGCAATAACCGCCGTTTGTAAACCTAGGCACAAACCGAGATATGGCACATCATTTTCTAGCGCATAAGTTGCCGCTGAAATTTTACCTTCAACACCACGAGGTCCAAATCCGCCCGGTACCAATAAGGCATCGACTTGTTTGAAATCTTTTTTAGTGGCTTTTTCGGCATCAATCCACTTTATTTTGAGGCCGACTTTTTCATACCAAGCCGCTGCTTTGAGTGCCTCCATAACAGAGATATAGGTATCTTCGTTATCAATATATTTAGCAACCAAACCAACTGTTACGGTTTTTTCAGGATGAGCAGAACGTAACTTTATAAGATTTTCCCAAGATGATAAGTCCGGTTTTTGAGCTACGCCAGTGAAATCCGAAAGTAATGATTCGATTTTACTCTTAGCAAGAATCAAAGGAATGCGGTAAACCGTATCGGCATTTTCTAACAACAGAATGTTGTCTTCCGGCACACCACTAAATAGACTTATTTTTTGAGCTACACTAGCCGGCGCTTTTTTGTCAGTTCGAACCACAATAACGTCCGGCATAATACCGAAGCCGCGCAAATCACGCACGGCATTTTGAGCTGGCTTTGTTTTAAATTCTTTACTCGTCCCAATAAATGGCACGTAAACCACATGAACAAATAAACAATTGGCTCGGCCAACTTTTTGAGCAAACTCCCTAATCGCCTCAACAAAGCTCAAACTTTCATAATCACCAACCGTACCGCCAATCTCCACAATGTGAACTTCGCCCTCAACGGCGTCAGCTATTGCCTCCTGAATGGCCTGCGTAAAATGTGGCACTAACTGAACAGTCTTACCAGCGAATTTGCCAGCTCGTTCAGCTGCAATTAAATCCGAAAATAATTTCCCCGAAAGCGTTATATTCTTATGCGTTAATTCAATATCCAGAAATCGCTCGTAATGGCCAAGATCCAAATCGGTTTCCGCACCGTCTTTTGTGACAAAACATTCACCATGCTCTCTTGGATTCAAAAGGCCCGCATCCACATTTAGATACGGGTCACATTTTTGAATCGAGACGCTAACCCCCTTAGCTCTCAAAACGGTGCCAATGCTAGCGGCGGTAATACCCTTGCCGACGCCAGATAAAACACCTCCAGTTACAAATATGTATTTTTGTTTTGCTCCCATTTTTGTTTCCCCTCTGCAATCTGATTGTAGCACTGAAGCAATAAATACACTATATCTAGCGTTTTTGTTGTTTATTCTACGCTATGCGAGCTTTTTAACGGTCTCGGCAACCAATGACACTATTCGGCCTTCAAACATGCCTGGCAAAATTTTTTGTGGCGTCAAATCCACGACAGCGTCAGCAATTGTTTGAGCAACGACACTAAACATTTCGATTTTAAATTGTGGTATGTTAGCCTCTAAAACGCCCTTAAACAGGCCCGGGAAGACCAATGAGTTATTAGCTTGGTTTGGAAAATCACTGCGTCCCGTAGCTACAATATAAGCCCCAGCCGCCATCGCTTCATCCGGCATAATCTCTGGCGTTGGATTAGCTAAGGCAAAGATAATTGGTTTTTCGGCCATGGATTGAACCATTTCTTTCGTCAATAAGCCCGGTTTCGAAAGGCCGATAAAAATATTTGCACCTTTGACCGCGTCAGCTAGCCCACCAGCAAAAGTATCAGCCATGCTATTATTGAGCAGCTCCATTTTTTCAGCCGTTAGGTCGGTCCTATCGTGGTTAATAATACCCTTACTGTCACAGAACAAAATATTGTTAATCCCGTAGTTCAGCAATAAGCGCGCGGTTGCCACGCCAGCGGCACCAACACCGCTAATAACAACCTTAACTTCATTTTTTTGCTTATTAATTAATTTTAGAGAATTAATTATTCCAGCAAGCGTAACGGTTGCAGCACCCCATTGGTCATCATGCATGACTGGGATGGATAGCTCTTTCCGTAAACGCTCTTCAATCTCAAAACAGCGTGGCGCCGAGATATCCTCAAGATTGATGCCGCCGAAAACTGGCGCCAGTTGTTTGACGGCTTTGATAATTTCTTCAGTGTCCTGTGTGTCTAAACAAATCGGGAAAGCGTCAACACCGGCAAACTCTTTAAAGATCGCTGCTTTGCCTTCCATAACAGGGATTGCCGCCAAAGGACCTAAATTACCAAGCCCAAGGATTGCCGAACCGTCAGAAACGATTGCAACCGTATTCCTCTTCAAAGTGTATTCGCGCGCAAGTGATGGGTCGCGACTAATTTCACGACAAACCTCGGCAACGCCCGGCGTGTAAGCTAACGACAAGACTTCACGTGAATTTAGTTTAACCTTGCTAACTGTGCTAATTTTTCCATGATTTTTTTGGTGAAATTCTAATGATCGCTGAAATATGTCTTTTTCCATATATTTATTGTAGCGTTTTATGAATGAGAACACACGCGTTATATGCACATGCTCAATGCGACTATTTAAAGTTCCAACCTATTCGGATTTTTGGTAAGTTTCTTTCATCAGCCAGTCTAAATAATCACGCGAACCGCCCAAGAATGGAATTGAAATTATCTGCGGTGTTTCGTATGAATGATTTTGTAAAATATAATTTTCAATTTCAATATAGTTTGATTCGACGGTTTTCATAGTTAATTGAAATTCAGATGTTTTTTCAATCTTATTTTTCCACCAATAGGAACTCTCAATCGGAGCAATTGAACAACAAGCCACCAACTTTAAACGAAGAATGCTATCGGCTAAGCTGCGAGCTTCTTCGATTGAATCGGTAGTTGTGATTATCTCAATAAACTTTGACATAGTTATTTCAACAAAAATTGAAAAATTTCATAAGTAAAGAAGGCTGGCCAAACAAAGGCTTTAAGCAACGCGACAACAACCGCCCAAAAGCCGACAGCATGGCTGACAAAATAAACAGCTGCACCAACAATGCCCAAGCCATAGACAACGTCAGCGCCGTTTGAATAAGTTCGATTATGATTTTTGTGATGCTCTTGGCAAACTACAGATTCTTTTTCATCGTTATGGTTGTCGTTCATATCCACTCCTATTTTTTATATAAATTGATTTAATAATTTAACTCTACCAATAATTCAATAGTTTTCAAAATTTGTCATTTTGAATTCGAGTCTAAATATTTTCTCAACTTTTTCATATGAATTACGTAACTATTTCTTGAACAATCAATAAGTTTCATTTTTTGAAGTTCTTTTAACTCAGCCCCGATAGTCTCGCGCGTTAAGCCAATCAGATTAGCGAGTTCTTGTTGAGTAACCATTACATTTAATCTTGGCTTATGTGGCCGCTTGTTAATGCCGAGTTGATCTGGCATATATAAAAGACTAAGAGCTACTTTTTTTAAGGAGTTTGGTTGAATCAGAGCATTTACGCGGTTCATCATAGATAAAAGCTGCTTAACAGTTTTAATATATAGGACTTGTAGATATCCGGCATTCTTGTCCAAGAAATTAATAAAATCATTCACGGGAATCACTCTTACGCCACATTTGGTATAGGCCTCATAAAAAAATTGGGGCTTTTTTACCAGCCAAAAGACAAAACCAATAGGTAAAATTTCACCTTTTTGATGAAAAGAAACAATTCGCTCGCAACCATCTAGGTCAATAGCGTAAGCTTTCACTTTGCCTAACTCTATCAAATATACCGATGTAGGAGTCTCATTTTTTAATAACAGAATCTCGCCTTTTTTGAATATTTTCAATGAATAGTGAGAAAAAAAATCACCCAAGTCAACATCAGCCAACTTTTGGTGAATTTGTGGCAAGGAGTAATTCGTATGTAGCGGGTGCATAAATGAGTTAACCCCCATATTTAGTATACACTCCTTTATAAATACTATTTACACCCTTCGCATCATTCTTAACCTTTGAAGGCCAAGCCATACCGTTGAGGCTACCATCAGCACCACTATGGTGATAATAAATATTAAAGTGAAATCAACCGATGGAGTGGCTTCATCAACAGCAGCAAGCACAACTCCTTTTAACTCGGGATTGGAAAAATTCTGAGCGACTAACGTTGGCGTTGTAATGTCTGAGTCACCAGAAGCAAAAGTACTAGCAGCTTGATAATAAACTACGTTATTTTCTTTTGGCACGAATTTGATCACCGGCTCAACGGTACCACTGCTAGGATTTTCAACAACTGGCGTCGGCGGCACAGTCTCAACACCAAAATTGCCGAACCATTTGCCAAAGACATTTATAAATAATAGCCCAAACCAACCAGATAGACTAAAGCGGCTACCAACAATGTTAGCTAAATTAACAGAGGCAGTTGCATCGCCGCTAATCGCGTCACCGGCGATAGTGTTACTACGGACTGCCGCATCGCCGCTTTGCGACGTGAGCGTTATATTATTTACAATTTCAACTTTATTATCACTGGAAAGATTGAGATTTGGTGTTGAAATTGTATCCGATTCAACATTATTACCAATAATCGCAGCCGTCGCACCGGCGGGTGCATCGATGATTATCCCATACCATTCACCAAGCACATTAATAAATACCAGCAGGCAGTTATTAGCAATAATGTCATGGCCGGTCATGTTGAAGATAACGATATTCGTCAAAGCATCGCCCGTAATAGCACTGCCGGCTTGAGTATTGTTTATAACCGAGGCCTGGCCACTAGTCGCGCTAAGTGACAAATTATTAATTATATCAATCGTATCGCTAGCATTAACGATAACGGCTTTGGGAGAAGTTTCGGAACCACTATTGCTAGCTAATAATTGCGGAACAAAATCAGGCGATATTAATATATTGCCGACAAAGTTACCATAAATATTAATCGCGCCAATAAATGACTGTCCAGCCACAACCATTGAATTCACAATATTGATTATGTTAGCAACCGTCTCAGCCGAACCGGTCAAGGCATCGCCAGCCTTGGTATTTTTTTCAACCGTAGCATCGCCACTATTGGCGTTTAAGTTAATATCATTAGTAATTGAATTCAAATTAGTTAAATTTGTAATCGTGTCGTTAGGCGTTATTGGGTTAGTCAGAGCCTGTGAAATAATTGGCTGAAGTACGATATCACCGCTAACGTCCCCCACTATATCAGCAGAAAAAGTCGCCACACCACTATTTGAACCACTCAAATCAGTGACGGAATTTACATTATTGAGTACTGTTGCCGTTGAGTTAGCATCTCCGCTTATAGCGCTGCCGGCATCAGTATTAGTCAGGACTGAAGCATCGCCCGTCGTGGCAGCTGACTCGATGTTATTATTAACATCGACATTATTAGTTATGGTTTCTTCCGAGACGGGTTCTGGCAAACAATCACTTTGCTCCAAAGCAGCCACTGGCTCAGGAGTAGTTACAATCTCATCGGCAGCCACAACAATCGGCTGGGCTGGCCGATAGCTTCCTAAGGCCGGATCATAATACCAGGCGTTACTATCCCATAAACCAGTAGCGTTATTATACGTGTAAACCAGTTTAGGCTCAGTTTCAATTACTGGCAAACTAGTAGTTTCTGTCGATAAAGTTGCTAATCCGTCTTCGGCGCTAACTTCCGCAAAAGACAAGCCAACAATAATAATCGGCGCTAACAAGCAAAGAAGTATTGGCCTCGCGATATGAAACAGTCGATTCATAAGACACGCACTCCTTTCAAATACTTCTAGAAAATAAGCTCATAGTGAGAGGATGCGTGGGGACATCCTCTCTGCTAACATCGTCCAACCTAACTAATTGTTAGTTGGTGATTGTAAATGACATAGAGACCGAGCTGTCATTCGAGGCATCACCAGTAACGGCGTCACCAGCAGTAGTATTGTCTTCTACTTCGGCGTCACCAGATACGGCTGTTTGCTTATTAAATGTATTAACATGCAAATCGTTCTCGTTCTCGATTTCAATCTCAGTCTTGCTGCTAAACTCGACTTCATTGTGCGATTCTGGACCAGTGGTTTCAATTCCACCGTCATTAGCTTCTTCAGGATCAAGCACCGTCTCACCGATACCAGAACCCTCGTTAGCTATTTCCGCATCAATTTCCAAGCTTGCAGTATTGCTAGCGCGACCAGTCTCGACGTCATCGGCGGTTGTGTTATCTTCAACCTCCGCTTCACCGGTTTCAGTTCGCTGCAAATTCATATTATTAACTCGTAAGTCATTGTCGTTTTCGACTTCAACTTCTCGCGAGACATGTTCTTCTATTTCGTTGGTTGAATCAGGTCCGGTAGTTTCAATGGTTCCTGACGTTGCCCCAGCAAGGCCAGTCATACCCGCTACTAGTCCCAATGAAATCAATCCCGCACCAATAGTTTTTTTGATTTTCATGTTGTTACTACCTCCTTTTTTAATTAAATATTATTGTCTGAAGGTAAACGACGATTTGGTATGCCGAAACAACACCTAACCGTACGAAAACCGTCACACCTCGCCGGCAGAACACCAGCGAACACGGTCATAATAACAAGAGATACTAAAACCGTATATTAAAATTTCTACATATATTATTTTTTGCTAGTATTTTAAATGAGTTAAAAATTTGAACAAAAAAAGATGCCACATAGCACCCAATAATTACATAGAAAATTGATATTAAATAAAATTTATACTTAGTTGAGTTTTTAACAACACGAAAATTAAAAGCGACTGACGTATCTTTTGAATAATTTGGTTATTCTAAAGAAAATCTTTAATACAAACCCTGAAAAATAAATTACAACAGATATTATTTATATTTAGCCCTACAAATGCCTGCTAAAATTAAGCCTAGATTTACACAAAAATATTTATCAAAAAAATAGCAGATTTTTTAACATTGGCACGAATTAGTAATTGTGATAATCTAGATTTTCGTCGTCCAAAGACCGTGAATGTTGCAGTACGCTCTCGCAACAATTGTTTCGTTAATACCCATAATTTCGAATTCTACAGTAGGCTCATCGCCAGGCTTTAGAAAAACTCGTTGGACTTTATCGCCAATAATAATTTCAATCCATTCGATAAAATGTTCTTCAACCATAGGATGAGGAACAGACCCAACCATTACAGTAATCTTATTGCCATTTTTCTCAATAACCGGTAGGTGTTTTTCTTGGCCTTCTGGACCAGTTTTTGGTTCCATTTTTGTCATAAGTTGGCCACAACAAGTTAGAGTATCGCTCCCAGAATGTACGGATTCGATAATATTTCCACAAATTTCGCATTTATATATATCGTTAATTTGAGTCATAAGTCCTCCTTTTTATGGTTGCTACTAATCTAATTTTAGCATCAAACAGTATCTTCGAGATTTTATTAACCTACGGCCCACTAATATAGTCTCACCTGCGGCGTTTTTTGCTTTTCAAAAGCCGCAGGTTCGGATCCTGGAATCGCAGCCAAATTAAAATCCGACCAAGCAGGTCGGATTTTAATTTGGCGGAGAGAACAGGATTCGAACCTGCGGTAACATTGCTGCTACACACGCTTTCCAAGCGTGCGCCTTCAACCACTCGGCCATCTCTCCAAATATACCCTATTTTACAAAGTACCGTTCGCTTTGTACAAGCGTGCGCCTATCGCTACACTCCGTTCCGCTCCTCCGCTTGCTTATTGCCTCAAAAGTAAACTTTTGGACAATTGCGCTGCGCTTTGCCAACCACTCGGCCATCTCTCCAGACAACATATTTCATTATACCAGCAGTTTTTAACAAGTCATCATTGCGGGTAAACAATTTATATCTCTATAATAGTAGTAATGGAACAAAGTCACCAAATGCCCATCATCAAGCTCAATAATCTCAAAAAGAAGTTTGGAGTTGGCGATGCCGAGACTTACGTTCTAAATGGAATAAATCTAACCATAAACCACGGCGAATTCATTGCCATAATGGGCCCAAGCGGCTGCGGTAAAACTACGCTTCTAAATATTCTCGGCCTACTTGATCGAGACATTGAAGGTCAATACGAACTAAACGAACAAGACGTCTCAACTATGTCAAGGCGCAAACAAGCGCATATTCGTAGCAAGCAAATTGGTTTTATTTTTCAAAATTTTAACCTTATATCACGACTTAGCGTCATTGAAAATGTTGCTTTGCCACTAATTTATAAAGGCGTAACCAAAACTCACCGATTGGTTATTGCCAGTAATGTTCTAAAAAATTTCCATCTTAATGAACGCGAATATTATATGCCCTACCAATTGTCCGGTGGCCAAACTCAACGCGTCGCTATCGCTCGAGCACTCGTCAATGACCCGTCGATTATTTTAGCCGATGAGCCAACCGGCAGTCTCGATTCGCGCGCCAGTCACATCATTATGGAAGAGCTATCCGAGCTACATGAGCGTGGTAATACGATCATAATGGTTACGCATAATCCAAATCTGACAGCCTATGCCAGCCGCGTCATTACTATGCTCGACGGGCAAATCGACACCGATTCAAAAGAAGATGTCGCAAACGAACCAATCAGACCAGACGAAACGACCAAATCAATTTCAAGAAAAAAACGAAAAAATTCAGCACACCGACATAGGAGAAAACGATAATGACGCGATTTCTGTTAATTAATCATATTCAAAACGCCAGACAGTCTTTAAAAAGCAGTCGCGTGCGTAGCTCACTGACAATGATCGGCACGGCTATCGGAGTAGCCAGTGTTACGGCTATTCTAGCATTAGGGGGAGGCGCCAGTACGATTATTAGTAAGCAAATCAATTCGCTCGGCGACAACATCGCCATAATCAAGCCCGGCAAAACAGACAACTCACTAACCGGTATTAGCTATCAGATTCAGCCAAATCACAATTACAACGTTAGTTCGCTAACTGACAAGGACGTCGAATCAATTGCAACGGTTAAAAACGTTAGACTTATTGCGCCAATAATGTCACTTAGCGGATCGATTGTCGGTGATTCGGCAGCCCCTAGCGGTTCGGTCATAATTGCCACCACGCCAACGCTAGCCGAAATATCTAATCTAAAGATGAGCCATGGTCAATTTTTTGACAGTTCAATCATCAGCAATACAGCTGTCGTTGGCACGACCCTATCAAGAAATATTTTTGGCACCGATAGCTCAATTGGCCGTAGGTTAATTATTCACGGTAAACCGTTTACCGTCGTGGGCGTACTTAATAAAATTGGCGAGGCTCTTAATTTTAACTCAATTGATTACGATAATGCCGTAATTATCGATTTTAATGACGGCAAAATTATTAATAATGGCGCATCGCAAATCCAACAAATTGACATACAGGTTAATTCAACCGTCGATTTATCCGAAGCTTCAACGGCAATTGAACAAATTATTAAGACAAATCACAACGGCGAAAATGATTTTTCGGTCTTACCCGGCAATAAAATCGCCCAATCAACTAATGGGCTATTCTATGTTATTGTAGTAATCACAACGGCGATTGCAGCTATCTCAACGATAGTTGGTGGAATTGGCATTATGAATATAATGTTAGTAACAGTTGCCGAAAGAACCCACGAAATTGGCATTCGCAAGGCTTTAGGCGCAACAAATAGCGATATTGTTTGGCAGTTTTTAATTGAATCAATTATGCTCGGACTTGGTGGTGGTACGATTGGCTATTTTGGAGGTTACTTAATCGCATTCGTAATCAGCCGCACTTTCTTTACATTTACGCCAACCATTAATGTCAGCATAGCCATTACGGCGATAGCACTATCTGTCGTAGTTGGAATTATATTTGGTTTATATCCAGCCATAAGAGCATCACGCAAAAATCCAATTCAGTCCTTGCAAAGCTACAATTAGCAATACTTCTAAAGCCTATGCAGCCGTCTAGATCTTTTATCGAAAAATTATTTGACTAAATCAATTTTTAATTTTTCAATCACGGCAACCGACATAGGATTAACGCCGTTAAGAGCCGCAAGATAAATACAGACAAAGTCAGCTAAAATGCTTCCCCACAGCAACTGAGCGATTGGCGTATTTCCTTCCAATCGAATTGTCGTAGCTTTTGGCCTTTGGCCACTCAGTAATCGATCAGAAATTTCAAAACGCTTGAGAATTTGCGGATGCTCATAATCACTAACAACATCAAAAATTGCATAAGGCTTTTCAATCGGATGTGATGTCCAACCTAAAATCTCATTGTGGTTGAATTCTGGATATTCACATAAGAATGATAGATTTTTCGCCGTCTCATTAGCACAGGTTTTAAATTTATAGGCCACTGGATAAGCAAAAGTGCCAGCAAAGAAAACTGCTGACTTGCCTAGTGCCCAATAAGCCAATTGCTTAGCATAGTTATTATTAGTAGGCACATCGCCAGACCACTGCGCGCTCTCCGACTTTAGCCAATCAGCCGTCGCGGCAATCTCATTAATTTTGCAATCTGAAATTAGTTTAAAGTGCGTCAGCAACGACACAATCGAACAAAGCGTATCAATCATAGCCATACGCGGCTGAAAACCATTTGGCAAAATTATATGAGCAATGTCGTTAGACTTGGCATCTTCAATTAATTTTCCGCCCGAAGCGATAACGGCAATTTGAGCATTCCTTTTTTTAGCCTGGTCGAGACAGCTCAATGTTTCTTCAGTATTGCCAGAATAACTGCTAGCAATAACGAGTGTATTTTTGCTAACACTTGCCGGCAAATCATAGGTCTTCACAATTTCAAACGGTACTTTCAACTCGGACTTTAGCCAAGATTTTACAAACAAAGCCGACAGGGCTGATCCGCCCATTCCAGCCACGACAATATTATCGATTCTGCGGCCATCGTTATCACCGCACATAATTTCAGCTTTATAGAGTGCCTGCTCACATTGCAAACCAGCCAAGGTAAGATCTTTCGCGCAATCATGTTGTTCCAAAATTTTTTGATTATCTAGCATCGCCCATCTCCATTCCACTTGCTCAAATTTCTATATCTATGATACAGTATTTATTAAATAAGTATAAGCATTAAAAATAGGGGTGGGCAATGGATATTCAACCGCAAACAGCACAACCAATCAGCGACGACCAAGAGTTGGCAAAGGTATTAGCAGGCGTGACTGACAATCCTGCAAATAATTTTAATTACGAAGAAACGCCAATTAATGTTCCAGCGCCCGAACAAGTCGCCGAACCAACCCCAGAAATAGCCCAGCCAGAGCAAGAGCAGCCAGCACAATCATTCGAAATGACGCCACCAACAGTTACGCCGTTCATTGAAGATAACAATTTAGAAAATATCAAAAAAGACGCTCTTAAAGAGCTCCGTCCACTTGTTGAAAAACTGAATCTATCAGCTGAAGAAAAATTTGATATATACCTTCTACTTCTTCGCAGTACTGACGACACAACGTTAATTGCGCCAGCCCATGCTACCGCACAACAGATTGAAGACGAGTCGGCACGAGCGCAGGCTTTACTTGATATCATCAAAGAAATCGATTTTTTATCAGCCCCAGTTTTAAATAACATTTAATTTTGCACAAACTTTTCCAAAAAGCACCTTTAAGAGCACCCCTTCACGCTCCAAAGGTGTTTTTCGTTTTCAGCTGCCTAACGAGAATGCCAGAATAGACTTCTATTTTGAACTGTTTTATAATAATTTGAATGACAGTGCACTTTGCCTCACAAACAGAAATTCAAAATTGGAACAGTCTAATTATTAAAAATCCAGATGGTGGAAATATTTTTCAGGCCAATGGTTTTGCTAGAACTAAAGAATCATATAACTGGACGCCTCATTACCTGGTGGCGAATGATCTATTCATGCTTATTCTCGAAAGAAAGATTCCGATCCTTGGTAACTATTGGTATATGCCAAAAGGTCCAGGCGTATTGGACGCTGACAATTTAAAAATGATTTTGCCCGAATTACGCGAATTTGCAAAACAGAATGACGTCTTTTTTATCAAATTAGAACCTCAATTTATCAAAACCGAAGATACGTTAATTAAATTGCAAGAACTTGGGCTGAGTATTCGTCACGGCGTTCAAGTACCAAATACTGTAATACTTGATATATCGGCAAATATTGACGATATTGTAGCAAGCTTTTCGCCAAAAACTCGTTACAATATACGATCGGCCAAAAAAGCAAACGTAACAACGGAAGTCGTACCTATAACCAAAGAATCCTGTGTTCTTTTTTATGATTTACTCGTAAAAACAATCCACGGCCGAGCACACATGCGAAACTTCCAATACTACGAAAAGTTCTGGATGTCACACGGTGAAACCGGTAGCGGAATATTCTTATTTGCAAAATCAGGTGAAAACATAATTTCTATGAATTTTATCACTATCCTTGGAGCAAAGGCTGTGCGCAAAGACGCAGCTAGCACTCGAGAGTTTGATGTTCGCGGAGCTAGTGCCCTCTTAGAAGTAGCCACAATAGAATATTTGAAAGAAAAAGGCGTTACGGAATATGACCTATGTGGCACACCACCTTCTGATCAGATCAAGAATCAAGACCACCCTTATTACGGTGTAGGTTCATTCAAAACCGGCTTTAATTCAAATGTCACAGACTTTATTGGCTGTTGCGACTTCATTATTAAACCAACCGCCTACAAAATCTGGAACAAAATTGGTGAACGAGTCGCCAAGAAATTGTACCAATGCAAGTACCACGATTCATATTATTAAAACGAGAGGCTAACCTATATCATGATGTATATATTTGATCCAACACAATTCCCCGAGCTTGGGTACAATTTTTACGAGGGCGATGGGTTTACTTATCGCTATCAAATGTCTAAAAAAATATTTTTTAAGAGCATCTACATTCCACTTGGGCCAAATTGTGATTCTGAACAGGGATTTGATAATTTTTTAGATCACATAAAGTCATTAAAATTTACAAAAGTAAAGATTGACCTTCCGATAATTTATCAGCAAAACAAGATCAAAGAAATTATTAAAAAGTTTAAAATAGCCGGTTTTAAGAAGGCAAAATATATCCAAGACGAAGAGACATTGCTAGTAACGCCCGAGGACTTGCATCTCCCCCATTCTGAAATGAATCAAGTTCGTTATGGTTTAAAAAGAACAAATATCGTTATAAAGAACGAACTAACTGATGACGAAATTAATCAAATCTATCAAGTCTATCTCATAGCAGCTAAGCGACTCGAGATAGTCCCAAAAGACATAGCAATTTTCAAAAAACTGTCTGAAAAATGCCAGGCTGTTCTGGCTTATAATCCAGAGACGAATAAGCTCGATGGATTTTTGCTTAACTATCTCGTAGAAACAGACTTGTCTGGCATTACAGGCAAAAAGGGCGATGATAAGCTAATGATATCAATGTACACAGGCCTGACAGATGAAGGTCGCGATCGTAGAATCGGTCGAGCGATTTATTATGAGTCATATACGTCAGCATTTGAAAAAATGGGCGTTAATGTTGCCGATTTTCATGGCGCATCACGCACAAAAGGTCGAAGTTATATGGGTTTCAAATTATCATTCAGCAAGCGCTTTTTGAGTTTACCTGGTAGTTTTGAAAGAATTAGATTTTTTTAATTGCGAAACCGCTACTAAACACCTAAACTAGTATTAATTGAATCATTAAGGAAATAAAAAATGAATAGTCTAATTCTAATGTCGGATGCCAAGCATTTTAGCACCGAGCAGCCAATTAATCCCTACTACGATCAAGTCGACCTTGACCGCGCTAAGGCCGTTCAAGAGCATAAACAAATCCACGATCTTCTAGTTAAAGCTGGCATCAAGATTACAAAAGTCCCGTCACCATCAAGCTGCCAAGATGGCGTTTATACCGCCAACTGGGCTTTAGTTCGTGGCGATACGGCAGTCCTCGCAAGGTTGCCTAATGCTCGTAAAAACGAAGAAGCCTACGCTGAAAAAATCTTAAAATGTTTAGGCAAAAAAGTCTATCGCGTGCCTAAAAAATATAAATTTAGCGGCCAAGGTGACGCCTTGGCTTGTGGAGATCTATTATTTTGCGGTAGCGGTTACCGAAGTGACCCTGAAGCTCAAAAATATGCCGCCAAAAAACTTGGCTACAAGCGAATACAGTTAAAAGCAACCCCAGAATTAAACGAAAAAGGTAAACCAGCCACCAACCAAGCTTCTGGCTGGCCAGACAGTTTCTTTTACGATATCGATCTAGCAATAGCCATAATTAAAGACCCAGAAGATGGTAAAAAAGGCCTAATCGCCTATTGCCCAGACGCTTTTACACAAAAAAGCCGCGATAAGTTAGAAAAACTTGATGCCGTTGATAAAATTAAAGTTTCGCTAAAAGAAGCCAAGGAAGGCTTTGCTACTAATCTCGTTTCAACCGGCAAGACCGTTATTATGAGTAATCGTGCCCCAAAATTAACGGCTAGTCTAAGACGTTATGGCCTAGAAGTTTTGACTGCCGATATCACCGAGCTAGCCAAAGGTGGCGGTTTCATCCGCTGCATCACTTTGACACTAGATTGATTTATTTTTTCAAATTTTTGATTGCTTGTCGTGCAACTTCAAGCTCACGCCATGGATGCTCGCCATCAGCGCGTTCAATAGTCTTTTCGTGACCTTTGCCAAGTAGGACGATTGTATCGTCAGCCGAATGCGCTCGTGTCATTGCGAAGTTTATTGCATCCTGACGATCTAGTATTAAGAACATGTCTTTATCCTTTACTTTTCCGGCCTTGCTCGCACCCTCGGCAATCTGATTTAAAATCATATTACCATCAATATCACGATCGTCTTCTTCGGTTAGAATAACCTCATCGCTATAACGTCCGGCGATTTCGCCCTGCATTGCCCGTTTAGCTTCATCGCGACGACCAGCTGAGCCAAATACAGCAATTAGCTTACCTTTCGTGGCCGGTCTGACACTTTCAAACAACTTACCAAAGGCATCTGGTGTCGACGCATAGTCAACAATAACTTTAAAGTTCTGGCCTTCGTTAATCACTTCCATTCGTCCTTCAACGCCTTTTAGCGACGCAATGCCATTCTCAATCTGGCGCTTGCTCAAGCCAAGTTCACGCCCCACCGCCACAGCGGCCAAGCTATTGCTAACATTAAATTCACCAGGAATGTTGATTCGAATATCATACTCATCCGAATCGATTTTTGCAGTATAAGTAGAGTGGTCAGCGGCCAATTTAATATTTTGCGCTCGCAACTCGCCAGCCTTGATACCATAAGTCACCGATCGCGGTGTCGTTTTGGCAAACCTTTCGCCATTTGGATCATCGGCATTAGCAACACCAAACTTACGACCATTTTTTGCCGCAATCTTAAACAATCGACGCTTCGCCTCCAGATAATTATCAAAAGTGCCATGATAGTCTAAGTGATCAATAGTCACATTGGTCATAACGGCGATTTCATATGGTACGCCCCAGGTACGATACTGAGCCAAAGAATGACTTGAAGTTTCAAGAACCAACCATTCAACACCGGCCTTCTTAAAATCGGCCAAACGCTTCAATAATATGCCCGACGGAGATGTCGTCATATGCGTTATCTGCGGTTTGATATCGTCACCAATGCCATAAGCCACAGTGCTCTGCATGCCAACTTTATAACCAGCCTCATAAAGCATCTTTTCAATCAAAAACGTTGTAGTTGTTTTGCCATTAGTGCCAGTAACGCCAATAACGTGCATACCCTTAGCCGGGAAACCATAACGAATATTTTCCAAGACCGCTTCTACCAAGTGTCCAGTCGGTTCAACTTTTTTAAATAATTGCTGAGGAATAATTTTTTTAACTATTTTTCGAATATTTGCCATGAAAACTATTATAGCCTACCAGCTAGGTTTAATAACGAATAGAAACAGACTTGCCAACTAAATTGCGATTTTCGATATTATTAATTACAAAATCAGCCACGTCGGCATGGGATACCTTGGCAAACGGGCTTCTTGGCAAATTTAGACTAATTTTATAACGACCAGTTTTTGGTTTATCGATTAATCGTGCTGGATTTACAATTGTCCAATCAAGGCCACTATTTTTGACTAAGTTGCTATGATCGCGAATAGCTTTTTTGCGGACAAGACTTTTTGTATTGACGACCAATAACCTTCTTACGTCAGACTGACCGCTCATCGTTGGCAATATATCGTTTATCATAGCAGCTGACTTGTTTTTTGTTTTACCAAAAATTCGTGGCCTACCACCGCAAATAACATTTATTACAACATTTTGACCACTTAAAATATCGCTTAAATCATCGTTTAGCGTATTTCTGCATACAACCTTAAGGTTATCGTCAAACAGCTGCAATGATTCGGGCTTATCAACAAGTGCGGTTATGTAATGTCCCTTCCTCAGGCCATGAGCAATCAACTTTTTACCAGTTTTGCTACAAGCTCCAAGAATAAGAATATTCATATTTTGCTATAACCCCAACACCGCCGGCGCCACTAACGAAAATACCGTTATTAATACCGCCGAAATTACACCGCCTAAGAATACGCATACCATTGATTTTTTAAAATTTAGACCCATAAAAGCCGCAATGGCGCTACCAGTCCAAAGGCCGGTCGTTGGTAAAGGAATGCCCACAAACGTAATTAACCCGATTTCCTTATATTTTTCTAACTGAGCGGAACCTTTTTGGACTTTTCTTTCGACAAAGTTGGTAAATTTATGAAAAATTCGCTTCGTCTTCATCCAAGCTAAAATTTTGTTAAAAAAGAAATAAATAAAAGGCGCCGGTACAAAACTACCCAGTAAACAAACTAGGAATACGACGAATGGATTAAGGCCGTAGGCCAATATCCCAACCGGTATTGATCCTCTTTGCTCGATTAATGGCACCATTGAAATCAAAAAAATATATAAATAATGAATAATCATAAACTATAGTTTACCTGTAAACTATAAACATTACCACTACCGACTGTTGATTATTTTGCAACAACACGATTTATATAGCTGTAATAATTTTCAGTCGTACCACATAAATCAACAATGTGACCCTTATTAAGCCAATCTGGCGTGTCATCATACAGATAAGCCCTGATTGACGAATATGGATAATCAAGCCAATCTTCCGGCATTAGATGAATATTTTTACTAGCTTTCATAATTAGACAAATGTCGATTTTTGCTATAACGTGCGATCCAGACGAAAGAATATTTTGAATTTTATATTTATCAAAATAGTATTCATCGTAGTCGCGAGAAATGCCACGAACCAAAATATTAATTTGTTCATTCTCAAGCTGGTACAAAAGCACATGAGCGCCATCTGCCTTTAAACAATATGCGAGCAATTCAACTTTTTTATTATTCAATAAATACTTTTTCAGTATCAAAAAGAAAAACGTATAATCAGCATCGTCTTTAAAAATACTGATTTCTCGACAACCATATAAGTCAACTTGATAATATTCACCAGATCTTACTGCGCTGTACTGTTGCATGTGTCGCCCCCTCCATATGTTCGTTACAGTGAATAGGCTCCTAATCAATTTATCTTTAATTAAGTTCTATTTCAGTTTATTTCAGATATTTTTGTTTGTAAAGTATGTATTAAAAAGTAATTGTTTTTATTTAATTATGCTGTCATTTATTTTAATTTTTATACTATATTAATTACGTAATATTCTGATATATTAATGATATGACGATAAGCATAAGCCAAAGTAAAAGACAAAAAAAGACAAAAAAAGTTACTCTAACAACTTGTCTGGCCCTGCTAACATTAGCCGCTATTGGGTATCTAGCATCAGGTCCAATTCTAAACAAAATCGATCAAAATCGCTTTGTAACATTGGACTTGCAAATGCAAAGATTATTTGCAGATATTAAATCAACCTCCGACAAATCTGATGTTTGGGTTTATCGAAAAAGTTGCGAACCAGAACGTTCAGGGCCTTGGGCAACAGGAAACTATTACTGTTCGACAAAAATTTCAATGACCAAAACTGTTACATCCGTCAAAGAAATAGCCGATCTTCAAAGCAAATATTATCCAATCATTAACAATAGCGAGATTCTCAAAGCAAAATCAGACCTAGACTTGGAGTTACCAGGCGATTTTGGAAAAAATTTTGTCGTAAGTAGTGCGGAAAAAAGATATAGAGAAAATAGCACAAAGATATCTTGTACCTATCTAAATAAGCTTTACCAAATTAACGATAACGGTGATTTTTCTTTGAATAAATACAGCGCAACCATCGTTAATGATATCGGAAATATAAACATAAGTTTAAAATGCACAGATAGAGCCTACGAAGATCGATATATTGCTAAATAATTTTTGTCTTATATTTTTTTATTTAAATGTATTATTAATAAGACAATTAGAGTAATGCCAGATACGATAAGCAAAATTAATTTTACGATGCTGTCCTTATTGTCTTTGATAATTGGTTCATTTTCTTCCAAAGAGAGATTTTTTGAAGATAGACCAAGAACCTCGGGAACTGTCGAAAGATTTGTCAGAATTTTGTAGTTATTTTTATCTTTGTTTAATAGCGATTGGTCGATTTTTAATTCCGTATCATCATTATTAATAGTCCTATTTTGACTAACGGTTTGGCTATTGGCTAGATTATTAGAAACATTGTTTAAATTAATTTGATTGTCTTTTTCTTCAACAATATCTAATAGTATTTTTTGATACTTAACGACCTGATACAAATCGACTTGTTCACCTGAATACGATATTCCATACGCATGGATTGTATGAAAGCCCTCTTCGAGGCCTAGCGGCAAATCTAAGTCTGTAGACAATGAACCATCATTCTTTACAATAAAAGTTCCTAATTTGGTTGACGTCGAATTAATTTCAATTTCAACTTGGGAGTTTGGAAGCAATGAAAAATTAGGTAAAATAGCCCGTTTTCGTAGCAGGTTTGTTGAATCAGATCCATTATAGATAAAGTTAGCCAAAATCAAGGATGGATAGTTATCATATTTTTCGCCTACCCAATATTCCGAGGGCTCAGGCACACTAATGTCATTCGGGCAAACAACCTTATTGTCAGTACAGTATTCGTGTTTTGATATATCACCAATCGAATTAAAGATATATTTTGCAGCTAGCAGATGGCCATATGGATTAGGATGAAAGCTTTCATTACCAATAAATTTTATCCAAGACGATTCTCCAGATAATCCAATGTCGTCGCCTATAATTACACTATTAATGCCGCTCGGTGCTTCATCTCCGCACATAATATGCCGACCATATGATTCTTGAATATCTAGAAAACCTATGCCGACTTTTTCAGCAGCAGCTTTAATAACTTGATTTAAATAAATTACCGCCTCTGACATAAATACTCTTTCTTCATTGTTTAGCAAAAAACCAGTTAGTGGGCCACAGGTACCATCCCCATCGGCCGGACGCGGATAACCAACAGCATATATTTTTGAACTTGATGAAGAATCGCGGAGTTCTTGATAGGTATTTACTAATGTATTAAATAGATTTTTTATTTCAACGGCGAACTGCTCTCTCATTTTTGGGTCTGAAGCCCAATTACACGTACCTGGGCCGATACAAGTTTTGAGCTTATCAACCATACCGATATCATTACCACCAATGCCAATTGTGATTATATTTGGCAGATACCTTTTTACAAAACTAGCCTGATGAACCCTACCGGGCAAGAAATTATCGATTGAATCTGACTGAGTCATAACTAAATTTGTATCACTTAAATTTTTTCCGTCCGAGCCCAGCCGTCCATTTTGCCCAAAATAATACGTATCACCGCCCGTCACATCTTCCGTTTTTGCTCCAGAGCAAGCAACGCTTTTTACCAAATTTAAATTAAGATCCGATAAATCAGCAATTAAAAATGGGTATGACCTTGAGCTTACGTGACATTTTTCGAACTCTTTATTTGTTCCCTCGAGATAATATTGATCACTATATTCGCCCTCGCCACTCGTATATGAATCACCTAACGCTAAATATTCTAGCTTCATGCCTTTATAACCTGCCGCTCGTAAAGATACATCATGTTGACTTCCATCATAAGATACGGCATAAAAATCTAATCCTAGCCCATCTTCAGTGAACGATGGATAGGTTGCATAAAAAAATTTACGCGCAAAATTGTCGTATTGGATTGGCGAGCTTTTACATGGGCTATTTATAGGTACAATGTCCGCCATTCTCTCATCAGTAGCTTCATCGCCGCAGCTATCGCTGTTCTCAAAAATAGTTAGCCCTGCATTTAAACCCATAACTGCAATCGCACTGCCGTTATTCGCAACCGCCAGTTCAACCGTCGGATCAAAGCCATAGCCGTAGTAAAAGGCATTTGCAGATATACGTTTCACTTCCAATGTTTCAATATTAAGAAGCCCAATACCACGCTGCCTAAATTCAATTGCCAGCCACTTGCCGTTATCAGAAGCGCCAAATCCACCTATTGGCCAAGCATATCCAGATGCATCTTTAAAGACGTAGTCTGGAATCGAAACGTCAAACCTATATTCCGTAGATAAATTTGTCGAGTTTATAAATGGCGATAACCTTTTTGAAAAATTTTTATACACTACTAGCGACCTAGCGTAGCCACCCATTAAATAACTTTTTGTTACTAGGGTATCCGTTGCTGGTAAGTATAAACAGCTATCATATCGGTCGCAGCCACCATAAACTCTATGCATTTTCACGTCATTTGCAAAACTAACAAATGTTTTATATTGGGCATCTGAGACGGAAAAGCCAAAGCTAAGTGGTCCACGCTCACTCATGCATAGTTCTAATTTACCAATTTCGCCAGCAATATCCTTGGGGCTAAAAGAGCGTTCACAGATACTCGAAGGAATAACATTTATTAAATTTGAGCTAAAAACATCAGGACTAGCCGACACCCAAGACAATTTACTTTTGTTATCTTCAGCGTATGCCCGATTGCCACTAACAAATAATGCAAAAATCACCAAAATTGCTAAAAACCCAATAAAATATTTGTTTAGTTTTTTGATTTTTATTGACCACACCATCAATATATTCATAATAATTATATTGTATATTAAGTTTATTATAAGTTTATATAAATATAATGTCTTTAATACAACATTGATACGTTGTTTTCAGATATGTTAAGATTAGCTTAAGCATGAAAATAATCGAACCACCAAATAGTCTTGAAGACTTACGAAGTTTGCGCCGTCCCGGCAAAGGAATTCGTACCAGTAACGGCCGGTTTTACAGTGGTAACGATGACATTTGGGGTAGAGACATGGCCATTACGGCCGATGATTTAATCGATATTTATCCCGAAATCACCGAAGAGGCAATTTTGACTTTATCTCGGCTACAAGGCACTGATTTTAGCCGTCGATCGGGCGAGAGGCCTGGCCGGATTCATACTGAATACCGCGAAATCTACAACTCAAGCACGCTTGGGGCTATTTCTAAGTTTGGGCTAAGCCTGGCTTCAAAGATTCTATGGCGAAACGGCTGGAAAATTTATACCAACTATTTTTCCAGTGACACTACCCCGCTCTATATCAAAACCGTCTATGATTATGCCCAAAAGCATCCAGAAATCTTGGACAAAGAAATTATCAGGAAAAACGGCGAATTGGATACCGTTATGAACTGCTTAGTTAAGGCAACCGAGTATATCGAAAACAGCGTCGATAGCGATGGCTTAATTCAAATTAAAGAATTTAACCTTAGTGGTAACCAGTTCCGCTATTGGCGCGACAGCCCAAGCTCTTATCGTGACGAAAATAGCAAATTACCGAATATAGCCGAAGAGATGGTTATTTTAGACATCCAAGTCCTCGCGGCGGAAGCTTTAAGCTTATCAGCAAAGTTGACTAAAAACATTGACCCAGAAAGAGCTGAGCGGTGGCAAGATTTATCGCTTAAAATCCGCAACGCAACCATTAAAAACTTATGGATGGAAGATTACCAATATTTTGCTTATGGCATGGATAAAAGTAAACGTGGCCATTTCAAACAGCTAAAAACTATCCAGTCAAATGCCGCTTGGATGCTAAACACTGATTTTTTTGATAATTTACCCGATAATCTACGACAAAAATATCTATCTGGAATTATAAAACGTTTATTTTCATCAGAGTTTCTGACTGATGCAGGCGTTCGTTGCCGATCAATAATGTACATGTACGATCGAAGCTTTCAAGATTATCATGGCGCTTGGGTTTCTTGGCCAGTTGAAAGTTTTATGTTTTCCAAAGGCTTAAGACGACAGGGCTTTGTGGGGCTAGCTGAACAGATTGAAGCAAGAATCACCAATGTCGTCGATATTTCGGGCGTAAATTATGAATTTTTTGTTGCCGATGCAGATGGCAGAGTTTTGCTTAATCCAAACAAAAAACCATGGCCTGGTTCAACGGCTGTTGCCTTAGAGATGCGCCCTGAGCGCACCATCGCTTGGACAGTAACTGCAACTCTAAAAATTAAGCACGACAGAAAAGAAAGACAAGAGTTAGCACATCTAACTAATTTAAATGTTTCAAATAAAGAAGCTTGGACTAGCGAACTTGAAAATGGGATATTAAATGAGATTCACAACTTTACTGGCGGCTTAACAGATGAAGAAGTGAAATATTATTTAAAATACGAGCCCAAAATTTATATCGATCGAGCCAAAGGCTTTTTCCAGTCCGCTCAAAATATCGCCAAAGAACTTGGCCCAGCCATATTAAATCAAATCCATAAAAATCCATTTAAATATATTAAGAAAAAAATATAGCATAATTTCATTTTATATATGATAATTATGCTTATGGGTAACCAACCAAATCAACAACCAAATCAACAACCAGTTCAACCGCAGCAACAGTATCAACCTGCAGTCGAACCACAGCCACAAACCCAAGCTCAATATCAAACACAAGCTCAGCCAATGAAAAAACCAGGTAAAGTTTTAACAATTATCGGTTTTATTATGTCATTAGTCGGCCTCAGTTTACCCGGCCTGATTCTATCGATAACCGGTAAAGTTTTAACGATCATTGGTTATATTGTGCCATTCGTCGGTCTCAGTTTACCCGGTCTAATTCTATCGATAATTGGCCTATCGAAAGCCAAGAAAGCTGGAAATAAAAACGGCCTAGCGATTGCTGGCATAATCTTAAATATGCTATCGATGATTGGAATTATTATATTAATGTTACTTATTTTAGATTCCCTCAATAACCTTACGTTCTAAAGCAAAAGCGTCACAGGCGGAGCAAGAGTCTAGCTCCTATACACTAGCTTTACCGCAATTGCTAAGACATCCCAAGCGGAGTCAATTGCACGAACAGTAAAAGATTGTGCTGAAATTTATTATGATTTCAATGGGTCATACCCAAATGAATTATCTGACTTTTCAGAGATTAGCCCCAACTGTTCGGAAAGCGTATAAGACACTCATTAACTAGCTCGACTGGGACAACGACGGCAGAAGAATTGGCTATTGGGACTACACGACGGGACATATTAGCGACTCAGCTCTCTATGTCGGTAGTGCAGATGAGTTTTCGACTTTTCGCGATATTCAATAAATAAAAATACCAATTTTAACAAAAACTTAGCCTTGTAATGCGGCTAAGTTTATTCTCTATGATGTGTTAGAATATAACAGATGAGAATACTTGGAATTGAAAGTAGTTGTGACGAAACTGCCGCGGCCGTCGTTGAAGATGGACGCGTTATTTTAAGTAATGTCGTAAACACCCAGATTGATATTCATAAACTATACGGCGGTGTCGTGCCAGAAGTTGCCGCCAGAAGCCATATTGAAGTCGTCAACCCAGTTATCGACCAAGCCTTAGCCAACGCAAATCTGACTTGGAATGATATCGATGCTATTGCCGTAACTTATGCGCCTGGATTAATCGGCTCCCTTCTAATTGGCACCCTCGCCGCTCGAACTCTCGCGGTTTTAAAAAATAAGCCCCTCTACCCTATTCACCACGTCGAAGCCCACGTTTATGCCAACTTTTTAAACGAAACAGCCCCAGAATTTCCAATGCTCGCCCTTATTGTCAGCGGTGGTCACAGCCAATTAGTTTTATTTCACAATCACGGTGATTACGAATTGCTTGGCCAAACTCAAGATGACGCCATCGGCGAAGCTTTTGATAAGGTTGCTAAAATTATCGGCCTCCCCTACCCTGGCGGTCCATCAATTGCCGACGCCGCCAAAAACGGCAATCCACATGCCTATCCTTTGCCAAAAGCTAAACTATCCGGAAAATATGATTACAGCTTTTCTGGCCTAAAAACAGCCGTTCTACGAGCCGTTCAGCGTGAAGTGGGCGTCGACTTTACTTTCCCATCATCTGGCCTCGCAGCCCGTCTAGATGATGTGCAGCAGGCAAACTTTGCCGCAAGCTTCCAACAAGTTGCTATCGAAACCCTAGTTGAAAAAACCGCCAAGGCTTATTTTGACTACATGCCAAAATCTGTCGTTATTGCCGGTGGCGTCGCCGCCAATCAAGAACTTCGTCGCATGCTGTCGAAGGCCATTCCAATCCCAATAAACTACCCACCGATTAACCTCTGCACTGACAATGCTGTAATGGTAGGCGCTCTTGGTTATTATCAATCAAAGCGAAGCCAGCCAACCGATCCATACAATCTCGAAGTTATGCCTAGCTTATCTATGATCAAGCGATAACTCTTAATTTGCTATTAATTATTTCTTAATAAAAGCTTGAATTTTGTGAATGAACTTTTTAGCCGCTGGCAAACCCCTGCTCCAAAGGTTATACAGAGGCGATAATGGCTTATCGAAGGTGCCAATTAACTGCGTTTTATCGGTAGCCCAACCTAATTTAAAGGTCGATACGCCGCCATCAATCAGACCACCAAAATCATAACGTTTTAAGCCCCACTCCTTGCACTTTAAGATTGCATGCCATTTTAAGGCATAATTGACGCGCAAATCCTGACCAAGTTGATTCATGCCGCCATAAAGTTCATAGGAAGTGTCGGCGCTAACAGCTAACCACAAAAAGGCAATCGGCTGATCGTCAGCATAAGCCGCAAATACTTGGGCATAATCCTCGAGCATATTAAATGCATCATAGTAATATTGATCATCATGAATATTAAATTTTGCTCTCCGATTTGTTTCGTGATAAATCGCTAAACACTTCTTAAGATCATCTTTTGTTTTAACATTCTTAATCGTTATAGCCTCAGCTGCTGATTTGCGGATATATTGCCTGGTCTTTTTTGCCATATCAGCTAATAATTCCGATTCATTTTTTGTTAAATCCAAAATAATAGTTTCAGACGGCAAAATACGATTTTTTGGCCTAATCCAACCCTCGGGCGCATCATATTCGGTCACATCTGGCTCAATCGATAAAGATATAGAATGATAATTTTCTTTAACGTAATCAGCTAACAAGTCCAGCATCTCTCCCCTATTGTCATCGTCGACAATTGGGCCGCGCGGTACATAAGCCAGTGACTTAAATGGGAATGGCAAATGGCGAACCAACACTTGAGCAGCCCCAAAAACCGTGCCCTCTTCATCAACCAAATACAGCCGATTAGCCATCCAGTTATGAATTGACTTCAAATCCCCCCAACCCCATAACTGCAACGGGTGGCCACCGTGTTCTAAAATATAATCATTCCATTCTTGTTTGTCTTGGCATCGTCTCAACATTTTCATACCTCAATTATACACGGCATTTTGAAACAGGTGTAAATCACCCCTTGCCTATGTTTAGTATGGGGCAATTTGTGGTATAATATTTATGAAAATAAACACGTGAGAGAGCCGGAGTGTTTAAAGGGTTTTCGAAAGAAAATCATTGATAGTGTTAATGCTTTTTCACGTGAATAAAAAATTCCAAGGTCATTATTAAAATCGATATGAAATTAGCTAAAACTTACGAACCAAATCAATACGAACCAAATATTTACGCCATGTGGGAAAAAAGTGGCGCCTTTAATCCAAGCGGAGAAGGCGAGCCCTTTAGCATTGTTATGCCACCACCAAACGCCAATGGTAATTTACACCTTGGCCACGCTTTAACTTTTACGTTACAAGACATTCTTTCTCGTTATTACCGAATGCGCGGTCGTGACGTTGCCTATATTCCTGGCGCTGATCACGCCGGTTTTGAGACTTGGGTAGTTTACGAAAAAGTACTCGAAAAAGAGGGAAAGAGTCGCTTTGATTTCTCTCGAGAGCAATTATATAGCCAAGTCTGGAACTTCGTAGAACAGCAAAGAGGCAATATGGAATTACAGCTCCGCGCCCTTGGCGTAAGCGCAACTTGGGACAACTTGGTATTTACACTTGATAAAAAAGTCGTAAAAACCGTTTACGGCACTTTTAAACGCCTCTGGGATGAGGGGCTAATTTACCGTGGTGAACGTATTGTTAATTACAGCACCAAATATCAGACAAGCTATGCCGATATTGAAGTAAAATACCAAGAAGAAAAAGGCTCGCTTTGGTATATCGCTTACCCAACCTATGACAAAATAGGGGAGATTGTCGTTGCAACAACTCGACCGGAGACTCTCTTTGGCGATACCGCCGTCGCTGTTCATCCAGATGATAAACGTTACAAACATCTGATTGGCACGCGCGTTTTGTTGCCACTGACTGATAGGGAAATTCCAATTATCGCCGACGATGCCGTTGATCCAAACTACGGAACCGGCGCTGTTAAGATTACACCTGCTCATGATCCAAACGACTTTGAAATGGGGCAGCGTCATAATCTTGAAAAAATTCAAGTTATTGATTTTGACGGTCGCATGATTAATGTCCCAAGTCAGTTTATGGGTCTAGATGTCGATACCGCCCGCAAACGCACTTTAGCCGCCCTTCAAGCCGAGGAACTTTTAAGAGATGAACAGCCAATCGTCCACACCGTGGGCTATGATTACAAGAGTGGCTTACAAATTCAACCATTAATTAAAGATCAGTGGTTTCTTAAAATTCAGCCACTAGCCCAAAGAGCAAAACAGGCTATTATTGATGGTGAAATTAATTTTACGCCTGCCAGCCGCAAGAATGATCTAATTAAATATTACGATCAATTACGCGATTGGAACTTGAGTCGTCAGATACCTTGGGGCATTCCAATTCCAGCCTTTCAAAATGTTAATAATCCCGACGACTGGATTTACGACGAGCGCGTTGATGAAAAAATTATCGAAGTAAACGGAGTAGAGTATCGTCGCGAAGAGGATTCTTTTGACACTTGGTTTAGTAGTGGCCAATTACCGTTTATCGCCACCGATTATCTTGATTCCGGAAAATTAGCCAAATTTTACCCCAACAGCTTAATGGAAACCGGTGCCGATATCTTGTATGCCTGGGTTGCTCGTATGGTGATGCTTGGCCTCTACGTAACCGGCAAGGTTCCATTTAAGAATGTTTATCTTCACGGCCTTATTCTAGACGAAGCCGGTAAGAAAATGAGCAAGAGCAAGGGTAACGTTATCAACCCAATGGAAACAATCTCCGAATATGGCTCAGATGCCTTACGCCTAGGTGTTGTTGCTAGCCGTAGCGCTGGCCAGAACCAAGCTTTCAGCATTAATAAAGTCCTTGCTGCACGAAATTTCTGCAACAAACTCTGGAATATTGCTCGATATGCCGAAGATAAATTAGGCGATGGCTTCAAATATAGCGAAGTCGAGCCAAAAACCTTGGCCGACCATTGGATCATTCGCGAAATAGACAAAGCCGTAGCCGATATTGACCGAAAACTTGAATCCTACCGTTTTGCCGAAGCTAGCGACACCGTTTACCATACCATCTGGGACAGCGTCGCCGACTGGTACATTGAAGCTAGCAAATCTCAAGATAATCCATTAATGTTAGCCTGGGTGCTCGATACTTGCCTAAAGATTGCTCATCCATTTGTACCATTCGTAACAGAGACGATTTGGCAAACCCTATCTTGGCACAATGACTTATTAATTACGGCCGAATGGCCGCATAAAGTTGGTTATGACGATATCGCCGCAGCTGAATTTGGACGTGTTAAAAAGCTGATTATCGAAGCTCGCTATGTTATGGCCGAGCTACCTGGCAATGAAAAATACGATCTCTTATACCAAAACGACAGCTTAATTGCCGATAACGCCGAACTAATTAAAAGATTAGCTAAGTTAAAGAGTATAAGCGCTGTCGATCAGGCTAGGGGATTGCGCCTTGCCGCTAGCGGCCGTGAAGCTTGGCTTGACGTCTCAGCCGAGACCCTCTACGAGCATCAGACCAACCTCGAGGCTCGCCTAGTTGAAGTCCATGCGACAATTGCTCGACTCGAAGCCCGCCTATCAAACGAGACTTACGTTCAAAAGGCTCCAGCCGACTTAGTTGAAGAGAGCAAAACTCAACTAGAACAAGAAAAAAAGCACGCCGAACGCCTCGTTCACGAGCTTGAAGTTCTAAAATAGGGTTTAATTATTCGTGGTGATAAGATCGACCAGCGGCAATTTCTTGAGCGCGATATAGTTGTTCTATTAACAACAATCTGACTAGCTGGTGAGGAAACACTAATCCAGATAACGACCAGATAAAATTTGCTCGCTTTGCGATAGATTCATCAACGCCATAAGCGCCACCAATAATTATCACAATAGGGCAGGATGTATCTAAAATAGACGTTAGGCGCTTTGAAAAATCCGGCGATGTCACGTTTCGACCGCGTTCATCCAGTAGGATAACATAATCATTAGCATTAAGACGCGAATATATGCGTTTTGACTCTTCCTGACGCGCTAGGACACCCTCGAGTGACGAATGTGGCAAAATTACCCATTCGACATCAAAAGGCTTTTTTAGGCGCTTCCGATAGCGTTCAATACCTTCAGATACCCACGATTCGTGTTTCTTGCCAATTGCGATTATGCGGACTGGCATTACATTCGAAGTCTAGCCGCCATCGCTTCAAGCTCCTCGGAGCTAGGTGACTTGCTTTTGTCTTGCGGCTTTTTAAGATCATTACCTTGATAAATGGGAATCAAATGAACGTGAGTGTGGGGTACGCCAAAGCCCTCAACAACGATACCAACTCGAGGCGAACCGATAACATCGCGCATATGAGTGCCAATCTTTTTAGCTGTTTTCCAAAGATAATCATAATCGTCTTCGTCCAAATCCCAGATATGATCAACTTGTTTTTTTGGAACAACTAAAGTATGACCTTCGTTAATAGGGTGAAGCTCTAAAAAGGCGATTACTCGATCATCTTCATAAACTTTATAGCACGGTAATTCGCCGTTAATAATTCGCGTAAAAATAGATGGTTCTTGCATAGGTTTTATTGTAGCAAAGATATAAAGAATAGAGAAAGGGATTCGGTCATCTTCGGCGACCACGATTTGCAGGTTAGTGCGGGAGAGAAAGGGATATCGGCCCTTGGCCTCCTCCGCTTGCTCGTAAAAATGTGTAAACACATTTTTACTTCACTGCGCTACGCCGAACCTTCTTTTGCTATAGAGAAAGGGATTCGGTCACGATAAATTTTCTTAGAAAATTTTCGCGACCCCGCCTCAACTTACTGTAAGCATAGCTTACAATCAGTTTCCGGCCTTGCGACCCGCCACTGGCGGGTCTCACCCTATCAGGTTCGAACACTTTTCAATTCACCAAATTAAATAGCGACCACAATGGTCGCTATTTAATTTGGCGGAGAGAAAGGGATTCGAACCCTTGATAAGTTTCCTTATACCGCTTTTCGAGAGCGGCCAGTTCAACCACTCCTGCATCTCTCCATGCATTATTTATTCTACTATATTTGCCCCGAAAAGACTTTTCGAGAGCGGCCAGTATCGCTTCGTTCGCCACACGGCGAATTCCGCTCCTCCGCTTGCTTGTTATCTTGAAAACAAGTTTTCAGATAACGGTGCTGCGCTTCGCCAACCACTCCTGCATCTCTCCAGACTAAAATTATTTTAACAGATAAAAACAAATTAATATACGTTAATCACACGCTAGTTTAAAAACTCGATGGTCTATAAAAAATGACCATACGAAAGTCAGTTTTTATTGGTACACCCGGCAGGATTTGGTCACGATAAAATTCGTTCCAAATTTTTCGCGACCCCGCCTCACTCGGTGACGTTCGTCATCCGGGCTCCGGCCTTGCAGACCGCCGACATGGCGGTCTTCACCTCCAATCTTCTCCGAAGATTGACAGTGTTCAAACACTCGTTGAAGATACCAAAGAAAATAGACCAGTAAATCTGGTCTATTTTCTTTGGTACACCCGGCAGGATTTGAACCTACGATCTTCGGCTCCGCAAGCCAACGTTCTATCCAGCTGAACTACGGGTGCAAACGCAGGGCTATATAAGAAAAACTTACATAACCCTACTTTTCATGTAACTAGAAGGTGCTTTCAGCCACATTGCGGCAGAATATATGCGATTATAGCACATAATGACAGATTAAATAAAGAACCTAGCGTAAAAAATAAGCCGTTACAACCTTAGCTTTTGAACGATGATATCGAGTATGTCTAGTTTGCGATTTTCCATCGGTAATCTGACTCCAAGAATATCCACAATTTTTTCACCAACTTCAGTAGGAAAGTAAAAAGTAATACCCGGCGAAAAACGCTTGATAGGAATGAGCATAATCGAATGTTGACCACGATCATTAATCAGGCTAAAAGCTTTAAATTCGCTAAAATGGTAAAGCCGCTCACTAATATAGAGCCCTTGATCACCACTTAGTGTGTAATCAATAATGCGTGGCGATCGACGGTACATAACAATTACCGCTACTGCCATGACCACAACGAGTATAGAGAAAGTGTATGATTTTATAAAAAAGACATCAAGCGCGATGAGAGACAGAACGACAACGGCAAAAAAGATAAACCACACGCTATTTTTTTCATTATTGATATATTCACTAGCATTCCATCGAATTGGCTCATTATCATCGGTCGTACGTTTTCGTTTATAGATAGAATCGTCGGCCTGAACCTCTTCTGGCATTGGTTCCGGAGTGTACATTTCATTAATCTTATCCGGACTAGTTTTGTCGGACTCTTTTTTCCAAGAATTATGAGGCTGATCAGGTTGCATAAGCATATTATAGCACGACAAAACTTTCAAATAATATTGAACAAATAAGCAAGAATAAGTTACTTTTTGACCTTTTTAAGCAAAAGCGGAGAGGAGGGGAGATATCGCTGTACTCCTCCGCGTAAAAATAAAATTACGACCACGCGGGTCGTAATTTTATTTTGGCGGAGGAGGGGAGATTCGAACTCCCGCTCCAGGTTTCCCCAGACTAATGATTTAGCAAACCATCCCCTTCAGCCACTTGGGTACCCCTCCGTATATTGCCATTTTACCTTAGAAAAGCACCTTTTATGTTCTGCAAGCTTGCGGGGATGGTTTAATCCATCTATTTATTTTTCCGCTTCGCTCGACAGCCACTTGGGCGCCCATCCGTATTGGGTCTTGCACTTCAAGACGTCTAAGCGTCTATCCGTATGGCTTTGACAATTGTAACATATCAGAGTGGCGCGAGCTAGATATTTAGTAAAATTTCAGTACGATAGGACAAAATAAACTGGCGACCTTTATGGTCACCAGTTTATTTTTGGCGGAGAGGGCGAGATATCGGCAAGCCTCCTCCGCTCGTTTACCAAAATGAGTAAACTAATTTTGCTACACGTCGCTACGCCGAATTTGCGGTTACGCCACTTCGTTGCGCCCGCGAGTTCAAATCTCGGCCCGTCGCTCAAATTAAAACAACGACCACAAGGGTCGTTATTTTAATTTGGCGGAGAGGGCGAGATTCGAACTCGCGGTGCCATTGCTGACACGCTTGTTTTCAAGACAAGTCTCGTAAACCACTTGAGTACCTCTCCACGAGGTTCAAAAACCATAATAACAGATATAGTCGGCTCAGTCGAGAGTTTGCCGCGCAATTACTGCCACCCAGACATGCTTTGCACCAGCATCCGCGAGCGCCTTACTAGCATATTTCAGCGTCGCACCGGTCGTTATGACGTCATCCAATAATAGATAGGGTGTATCCGCATCGATTGCGCCACGTACCTCGAAAGCCTGTTTAGCCTGCCTTTCGCGCTGCTCGGCATTGGCTTGGCGTTGCCTTGTGCTAGTCCTGCGGATAAGTAACTGCTGTAACTTTAGTCGACGCATTTTTGCTACATATTTAGCAATTAATAGCATATGATCATAGCCGCGCTCCCTCATATGGCTCGGCACTGTCGGTACCGGCACGACTATCGTTTCGGGTGGCAGTTCCGGCAAACTTTTTAACAACAATTCACCCAAAACCTGGTGTCCTTCGCGGGCTCTTTCAAATTTATAAAGTCCAATTACTCTTTGTAATGCGCCTTCGCGGTTACCAACAGCCCAAGCACGCTCATATGACACATGACAAGAATTGCATAGCCACATGTTCGCCGTTGGTCGGTGGCAGGCAAGACAGACCATTTTTGTTTCATCCTTGATGTAATTTAAACAATTGGCGCATAACAAATTCCCAATTTTATCGCACAAACAACAGTGGTGTGGTGCTATAAACGATAGCAGTTTATCGAGCATTGTGTTTTTTACGTTTAATAGTCATCTTTTATTGATTATACCGTATATGTTAGTTATAATGTGATAGACGATTTGTCAAATGAGCCTAGAGAAAGTGGAGGATATCATGGCCCGAAAACAGAATGATGAACTACTAATGGAAGACGAGCTAACAGCAGCTTTCCTAAGCGACGACTCTATGCCGTCAAACAACCAAACACCAGCACCAGCTGATGGCAATTGGGATGATTCCGAGGAAGAATTTCCTGGCCAACTAGCTGTTGATGTGTATGAGACTGAAGATAAGTTAGTTATCAAGGCTCGCACTGCCGGTGTTAACAAAGAAGAACTAGATGTAAGCATCAGTGATGGTATTTTAACTATCAGCGGCACCCTTAACAGTGGTGACGATACCGATGCTATCAACTGGCACATTCAGGAATGTTATTGGGGCGAATTTAGCCGTACACTAGCGTTACCTGTAAGTGTTAAAGAAGATGAAGTCGAAGCAGTCCTCAAGGACGGCGTCTTGACTATCAAATTCAACAAGGTTCGCCAAGAAGCTGCAAAAAAGATCCAAATCCAATAGTAGACAAAAATAAGTAATAATAGCCCGTTTTAAAGCGGGCTATTATTGTTGACTGAAATATTTGCAACAAAAAATCCGCCCACTTCTGGACGGATTTTTATTAGATAGATTTTTATTTATATTAGAAGGACGACAAAACGAAGTTTACAATTGCGCCAGCTAGTAGGGCAACAATAATACCGATAATTGCGTACAAAATAGTATTTTTAGCCGCTTCGACTTGTTTAGAATCACCAGCTGAGATTGTATAGCGAATACCGCCGTAAATCAGCATGATAACGCTAAGAACCCCAATGATAAAGAGGGCAGTGTTAATAATTTTTGTAAAAATACCTTCTGGGCAGCTTGCGCTTGTAAACAAGCAGGTAGTGCTAGTATTTACCGCATTTACACCCTTTGTTATCTCATCTGTAGTCTCGGCGCTTGTGATAGCCGGCATAGATAGAGCTAATACTGGGACCATCAACAGGCCTAATATCATCGCTTTAATTGTTTTCTTCATTCTTTCAATTCCTTTCATTAATCTTTACTTATTTATACCAGATAATTAAACGATTGTGAATAGCTAGTTAAGAGTAAACTTTGTCAGTAACTTTATTACAGTCTCTATTTAAAGACACCCAAGACGTAGTTCACGATTGCCCCAGCTAGCAAGGCAACGACTAGACCAACAACTGCATATAGGATGGTACTTTTGGCTTTTTCGACTTTTTTAGCATCACCAGCTGAAATTGTATACGTTATGCCACCGTAAATAATCATAATTACAGCCAAGGCACCCAGTACAAATAACATCGTATTCGTAATACTTACGACGTAAGTCATTAAACTGGTGTTTTTGGAACTTGTACATAAAGCACTATCCTGATCGGCAGCACAGATGTCGCTAACAACCGATGTAGCATTGGCAATCGACGGCATAATTAAACCTATGCCGAAAATTAGCCCAAAAGTTAGTACTAAATATTTAAATTTACTCATTGAAATCTCCCTATTACAAACCATGTTATTGCGAACGCCAATAAAATTACAATTAGGCCAACGACCGAATACAGAATAGCATTTTTTGCTTTTTCAACGGTTGAGGCATTGCCGGACGATGTTACGTAGAAGTACCCGGCAACAACAATCACAATTACCGCTAAGATTCCGCAGACTAGATAAATAGTATTCAAAGCGTTAACAAGTAGCTGATCAGCACTGACCACCACAATATTCAAGTTATTCGCGTCTAAACCCATCACGCCGCTCCTAATCTACTAAATATAAACTCAACAATAGCAACGGCTACGATAGAAATCACTAGGCCAATAACCGCATTGGTTATAGAAGCTTTGGCTTTTTCGACACCTTTAGAGTCACCAGCTGAGGTGATATACAGAATGCCACCGTAGATAATGAAGATAACTGTCAGATAGCCGACAAGCATCATAGCGATTTCAATGACATTTAAGACAATATGCCAAATATAATTACTCAGCCCGTCAGTCCCGGCGGGCGGTGGCGTAATGGCGCAACCTTCATCGGTTTTGTCGACGAGTCCACGATACCAGGTGGGAAAACCTAAAAATGTGCTACTGCAACCACCGTCATTGCTATTACTATCAGTAATATCGCTGTCGCTAGCTTGTTGATTCGCATAAACATGTTCTTGAGAAATGAATGAGGCTGTAGTAAAACTCAAAACAACAATCATAAGTAATGCTGAAATCTCTTTTAACAGACTACGTTTGCTTAGTAAACTCATTTTAGTTAAATAGCCCTCCTGGAATTAGATAATTGAGCAACGAATACATTAATATGTAAGCCACAATGCCAATGCCAATGTTTACAAACATCTCTTTAGCTTTTTTAGTACCATCAGAACTTCCGCCAGAAGCAGAATATAAAACCGCCCCGTAAACAACGCCGCCAACAGCTGCAAGACCAACGCCCGCGGATAATATATTTATAATATTAAGCAAAAGGCTCCATAAGCCAGTATTCTCAACGCCACTGCCGCTAGTGCTATCACAACTAATAATAGAGGTAACGACGCCACTACAGCAGCTCTGGCCGTCTTTTAGAACCACGTTACTGTCGCCACAAGTAACGGTATTATTAGCGGCAAATACCACTTGAGAAAACAGAAAAGCGCACGTTCCAATTAGAAACACAAAAGCTAAGATTGTTTGTTTTATCTTCATACCTACATATAAAATACGATAAATTTAAACTGTCCGCAAGTATTTGCTCAAATTACCGCAGCATATACTTGATTTTTTTTGCAATTTAGTGTATAGCTATTTGCAAGAATTAAAGTTAATCAAGCAAGAAATAGAGTTTGTGATGACTAAAGATCTGGAACAATTAAATTTAAAGACAACGTCAGAAAAAAATGAAGACGGCCAAGACAAAACAACAGTCGGACGTGATAATTTATATGGCGATGGTGAAAGCAAAAATATTCAGTCTAAAGAAAGCCTCGACCCAGAGATGGCAAAAAAGGGCATTTTTATTGACAGCGAAACTCTCAAAAAAATCGGTGCAATTGGAGTACTAGCTATTACTTTAGCTGTCTCTACCGGTATATTTGTTGCTTGCTCTGATAAAAACAAAAATAAGCTTAAAGATAGCACCGCTTTATCAGTTGAGACTTCTGAAACTATCGGCGATAACGAAACGACGGCAAACTACAGTACAGTTACTTCTGATACTATGGCCGAAGTTGGTGAAACAACTATAGAAGGAACTACGGAAGTTTCAAACCCAGTTGACGCCACGGAAGCATCATCATCATCAGCAGTAATAACAGCCGAAACGGTAAAAAATCCGGAGCAGCAAATTGATTATTCAATACCTCCAAAAAATATAGTCGAGGGTTATTCGTTCGAATATTTATCAGCGGACCAACAAGCCGAGATAAAAAACCTCGAGGCGATGAGCGTAGAAGAATTTCAACAGCAAACAGAAGGTGAACAAGTAAAATTTGCTTACTGGGTATATGAGAACTATAAGGGCCGATTTGAGCATATTGTTGAGGCTAATAGCCAAGATTACACCTATGTCGAAAATCCACAGACGGCCGAAGATTATACTTCAAACTATGCCTATATGACAGCTTTTGCAACCACTTTATGCACGTGCGCCGGTGGCGACAGCGGACTAGTGTTCGACAAAGACACTGCTAAAAAGTTCATGGCCCTCAGAGATACGGCAAGCCAGGCTCACCGAGATGGATCAAACGGTTATCTCGATCAATTTGGGGATGTCTTTAGATTAATGGATATTGATATAACAATCGAAAATTACAAGGTTATTAATGGCCTTATGGTCATCAACCAATATCAAGAAAGCAACAAAACCATAACCGTCGAAGATGATGCAAAACACGGCCAACGTACGTTCGTCAACAAAGGCTTTTCGGATATTATTTCAACAGACGGCGATAAAGATTCAATTGTTATCGGCCTATGCTACCTTGCAGTGCCATTGGGCGATCAAAAATACATTGATTTAAATTAATTATTCACACATAAGCACATCGCAAGCATTATGGTATTCAAGTGATGTTTTATGATATATTACCAGTATGATTAAGCTCACTCGCAATCACATTTTTACCACATTTAGCTTTGCTATCATTTTTTTGTTGTCATCTATCGTCGTTATCAATCAGCCAAATAAAGTCGGGGCAATCGAAGAAGCTGTCAACTATAAAACTATCTCCAAAATGACCGCACAGGAACAGGCTGCATCTTCATCCTATTATCTAGCCTTAGCTCAATGTGTTAGTGATGGCCATTATAATGACGGCAAAGACGCTTCCAAGTTGCTAGATGAAACAACACAGTACGCTAGCGACATCTTCGCGAACGCAACAACAACTTACGACGTGGGAATTATTGCCGAACAAGTTGCAATCGACCAAGGAGTAAAGTTACAAGCCGGCGATGGGGCTATGTGGTGTAGTAACATTGCAAAAGCCGCATTTAATTTATGGGGCATCAATAGCGCCAGCCCAGCGACAATTTTATCGGCATTGGGCTATACAAACGCTTCAAGTACAAAGTATGGATGCATAGCATATTTCAACGGCAGAGCCCTTAGCGACGGACTATACGTTAGCGATACTTCACAAAACTCCAACGGTACTAGCAAGTATCCGGCCGGAAACTATCCATTTTACGCGTTTAACCTGCCGCTGTCAGTTAACACAGCTCCAATATATAAGGACCAGGCGACATCAGCGGATAAAAATAATAGTGGGTTTATTGAAGAAAACGAGGCTGCAAATTTTTGTCACCAAGCCACTAACCAGGCAGCTGCTGAAGGATATGCCTTCGGAACAGTGGTCCAACCATCAACAAACAGCAAAGATTATATGTTGTGGAGCACACCTTCGTCAGCTTGGACGCTCGATAAGACCCTCGATATTGCAGGCTACATTCAGGCTCATGTATACGAAAATAACATAGTTAGTGCAATTCCACTTAACACAGTTCCGCCAAATATAAAAAAATTACCTTATTACGTATATAAATACAACCTAGAGGATTCCAGCGCATGTGGCGGTGTAAATTATGGATTAAATTATCTTGATAGTTTAGAGTCGTACGCAAAGACCAACGCTATTAGTAGCGGAAGAATTGATAATTTCCCATACGTTAACGTTAATATAGTTAATTCTGACGGAACGACCGGAAATTATACATACGTCCTGAAAGGCGAAAAAGCCCAAGAAGATCTAAGTGGCAGCGGGGCAGAAAGTATTCCACTTTGGCTGAATAATTCAAAAACCTGCAAGAGCATGGCTAGCGAGCTAAGCGATTTAGCTACCAATATAGGTAACGATATAAAAAATAATATGGCTGATTATACTGACTTGCTCTCAGCATCCGGTGACGCCACTAAAACAGCGACTAGCAACGGCACCGAATCTGATGGTGGCGACGCAACAACCTGCGCAATTAACGGAATTGGTTGGATAATCTGTCCTGTTGTCAATTTTTTGGCAAAAGTCGTGGACGATAGTTGGAATGTATTGGTGAACTTTCTTAAAACCGATACAAGTATTGTCAGTAGAAGCAGCAAAACGTACCAGGTTTGGCAAATTGTTAGAAATGTTGCCAATGTCGCCTTTGCGATTGTATTTTTGATAATTATATTTTCACAAGTTACCAGTTTTGGAATTTCAAATTATGGCATAAAGAAAATGCTGCCAAAATTGATAATTGCAGCCATTTTAGTAAATGTATCTTTTTATCTCTGCCAAATTGCCGTCGATATCTCGAATATATTAGGCTATTCTCTCAAGAGTATCTTCGATGGATTTGCTAACGGCATTGGCACTTCGTCGTTCGGCGTCGTGACGGACGCGGCCACCGGTTCACAGACTGGCCAAGGCGCATTTGGCCTTGCTGGGATAGTGCTTACTTTAGCCGCAGGCAGCGTGGCAGCCTACGCATTAATTGGCACGCTAATTCCAGTTCTATTGGGCGGGCTAGTGGCGCTACTTATGATTCTATTCATGCTAGTTGGTCGCCAGGCCTTAATAATATTGTTAGTTATATTATCGCCTTTGGCTTTTGTGGCCTATTTACTTCCAAATACAGAAAAATTATTTGATAAATGGAAAAAATTATTTATGTCATTATTATTATTGTTCCCCATAGTAGCCCTGGTACTTGGTGCTTCATCGCTAGCTTCAACAATACTTACGACAGTGTTTGTCAACGCTTCTTCCAAAAATGGGTCTGATTTTGACACAACCTTTGGGCAGATAGCCGGTGCTGCAGTGGCAATTTTGCCATTATTTGTGGTACCTGGAATGCTGAAAAAGTCCCTCGATGGTGTAGGCAATATTGGTGGCACGCTAAATAAGTTGAGTGATAAATGGGGCAAAAGTGCAGGCGATAAATGGACGGGGTCAAAACTTAATACGCATATAAAGGCCGAACGAGCTAATAAGGAAGCACGCATACAAGGTGGAGTTTATGAAGGGAGCAAATATAATCCAGATGTTTGGCGTAGCAAAATGCATAGAGGCATTAATCAATCAGCTTTCAGTGGAAAATACGGTGATAAAATGTCCGCAATGGGCATAGCTCAATCGGATAAGTTTAATGATGAAAATGTTGGATTGGCAACTTCAAGACTAAATAGCTTAGGGCTAGATCGTACAAGAATACAAGATATCGCACTTGGCACAGATGCTGAATTTGGCGATAACTTAGCAATGAGACAGGCAGCCATTAAGGATATGGTAGCAACAAATAATGTCGATGGTATGAATAAATTGTGGGACAATACCATAAAAATGGATGATAGCCAGAGTTCAAAATATATTAGAAATACTTTTGCCAACAGTTTGTTGTCGTCCAGTTCAAGGCCGGCATATCTTGGTGGCGGGGCAATTGGCGCAATGAGAATTCATGATAGAAGCGAAAAAAATGCACAAAAAACGCACACTAATGCCATTAAGTCTGCAATAAATAACAACACCTATTCTCCAGAAAAAATAGCGCACGCAGACGCGGATGAAATGAAAGAAGTGAATAAAGTTCTTGCCGAAAGCTCTGAATATAGCGAAGTTGGGGAAAGACGTAAGGAAGCTAAACGCATATCCGACAATGCAAAGATAGCTATATCCGATAATAAATTTGACGTTAGTAAAAACTTGGAGGAAGTCGACGTATTGTCTAAGTTGGTAGCTGAAGCCAGACCGGAGCCGGCAATAGCTCCTATACCACAAAATACGCAACCTATAGTAAATCCAACAAACGGTCTTGGAATAGTAAACCAGAATGGTGTCCCAATACAGCGATCATCACAATCATCATTTGGCGGATCAAATAGAGAAGCAGCTATCAATAATGAAGAAGAAAATAATAATAATTTTGTAATAAAAGATCGAAGAATTCGCTAGTTAGTTATAACCATAACAAAAACAACAAGCCAAATGTTATACTATAAGCAGCATGTCTCAATACAAAGTTCCCCAAGATGTTGAAGCTGATGATAAATTAATCGGTCCGTTTAGTTTTCGCCAGTTTGTTTATCTTATGGTAGCAGCTATGTCGATTGGCTTAGCTTATGGTCTAAGTAAGTTACTCTTGCCGTTAGCCATCATACCGTTACCGATTACTATCTTGTTCGGAGCTCTGGCTTTGCCACTTCGCAAAGATCAACCAATGGAAACGTACTTGGCGGCCATTGTGTCTTTCTATCTTAAGCCTCATCGTAGGCTATGGGATCCGGATGGCGTTGATTCGCTAGTCGAAATCATTGCACCAATAAGCACAGAGGTCCAACTGACTAAGGATTTATCGCAATTTGAAGCCCAACAACGATTTGGTTATTTGGCACAGATTGTCGACAGTGAAGGTTGGGCAATTCGCGGCACCGGACTGCAGACGCCAAACAATTCGATGATCAGCGATGAATATTATTCAGCCCAACAAGTTGAAGACATTATGGACGAAAATAACACAATCGCTAAAGAATTTAACCAAAAACTCGACGTTAGCGATGCGCGCCGACATCAAGAGGCTTTAAGCATTATGACTAATGTGGGTACGCCCGAGCTAAGCGCGCCGACGCCTGCCACGGCGTCAACTAGCTATTTTAATGGCACAACACCACTCACGCCAACCGCTGCACCAGATCAGATTATTAGCGACAACATTGATTTTGACCCTTATCCAGAGGATATGCGCCAAACTATCATTGAACCAATTAGCGAAGCTCCAAAACCAAAAATTGGGCCAGTCGTTACAGCAGCAAAGTTAAAACCAAGCACTAGCGAAAAGCCCCTAGCTGCTGGTATAATAAGCCTTGCAAATAACGCTAGTCTATCGATTGAAACAATCGCCCGCGAAGCAAATCGAATCAATAAAAAACAAGATCTTAACGAAGAAGTTTTTATTTCACTTCGATAGATAAGCTAAATAATAGGGAGTGGAATATATAAACATGCCTCCAAGTAATCAATTTCCCAATCCGAACGATGCCGGTCTCGGTCCTATTGGAAGCAGCTCAACTCCACAGGCCCCACAAGTTAGCCAACAGGCACAACCACAAACAGACAATCCAAAAGCTAAACAACCCAAGAATCCAAACTCGACACAAAACACATTACTACTGTCAGAAGTCCGCGACAACATGGTTATTATGGCCGACGGTTCTTTTCGAGCTGTTATTGCTTGTAAATCAATAAATTTTGACCTTATGAGCAGCCGTGAACGCGAAGGTGTTGAGTTTAGCTATCAAAACTTTTTAAACTCTTTAAACCATCCAATCCAAATAATCATTAGGTCACAGCGAATTGATATTGGCCCCTATATTGAGCGTCTAGTCGAAATTAGGCAAAATCAAGACAATATGCTGCTAAATGTGCTGATGGATGATTACATTAATTTTATTGACGTTCTTTCACAAGAGGCCAATATTATGGATAAGTCCTTTTTTATCGCTATTCCATATTATCCATCGGGTGATATTTCCAATTTTGTCGAAAAGGGCAAAGGATTCTTTGATAAACTTTTCGCTAGACCACAAAATATCGTCACCAAAATCGATGCCGAAACTTACGACAAAGCAAAAACTGAAATCAAAAATCGTGTTGATAGCGTCATGGCCGGTTTATTTCAGCTCGGCGTTCAAAGCGTTCAGCTAAATACTAAGGAACTGGGGGAGTTATACTATAACTTCTACAACCCAGACACAGCTGTTCGCGAGCCGCTCGGTGATTTTAGAAATTTATCAACTACTTTTGTTAAAAAAGGCGAGGGCCAAAACCCAAATAATGTAGATAAGGAAATGTTTTAATTATGAAAAAAAAGAAACTTGACGCCGCTACTATCGCCGCTGAACAAAAAGCCCGCGAACAAGCTGAGGTCGAAGAGGCCTTTTTAAAGGGAGTTACGACACTACGTGATTTAATTGCCCCAAGCAGCATTGAAATTCACTCATCATATTTTAGATTGGGCACAAAGTACGGGCGAACACTGTACGTTTATGGTTACCCTCGCCAAATATACACCGGCTGGTTGAGCTCGTTGATTAACATCGACGAGGTTTTGGATGTTAGTATGTTTATTTATCCAGTCGAAAGCCAAGTTATTTTAAATAATTTGCGCAAAAAGGTAACTCAACTCGAAGCATCTATGTCTATGAACGCCGAAAAGGGCAGGACACGCGATCCAGAGCTTGAAGCCGCCATCAATGACGCTGAAGAGCTTCGTGACCAACTTCAAGTTGGCGCTGAACGCTTTTTCCGCTATGGTTTATATGTCACTTTATATGCCGATAGCCTCGATGAATTAGGCTTTGTTCAGCATAAAATTGAGACTATGTTTGGGCAGCAGATGGTCTTCAGCAAAATCGCCAGTAGCCAACAAGAGCAGGGCTTTAATAGCACCGTTCCGCAGATGGCTGATCAATTACAAATTCGCCGCAATATGAATACCGGCGCAATCAGCACCAGTTTCCCATTTACTAGCGCCGATTTAACTCAAGAAAGTGGCATTCTTTATGGCATTAACATGCACAACAACGGTCTGGTAATATTCGACCGATTCAGCCTAGAAAACGCCAATATGGTGGTCTTTGCTAAGTCTGGTGCCGGCAAGTCATTTACTGTTAAGCTAGAGGCCCTACGTAGCATGATGATTGGTAGCGATATTATTATCATCGATCCAGAGAATGAGTATGAAAAATTATCCGACGCCGTCGGTGGAGCATACGTGAGGCTAAGCCTTAATTCGAGCGTCCGAATCAATCCATTTGACTTGCCACAGGTTATCGATAGTGATGAAGCCGACAATGCTCTTCGTGCTAACTTAATTACGCTTCACGGCCTATTAAAATTAATGCTAGGTGGTTCACAAATCGCCGCTAATGGTATGGCCGCAATCGGTTTAGCGCCATCAGAAGAAGCTGATCTCGACCAAGCCTTAATCGATACCTATGCCCGCGTCGGCATTACCAGTGATCCATTAACACACAGATCGCAGCCGCCAACGATTAGTGATTTGTACGACACTTTATTGCATATGGGCGGTAATGGCCCGCAATTAGCTCAGCGCCTTCGCAAATACACTACTGGAACATTTGCCGGCATCTTTAGTCAGCAATCTAATATTAATATCAACAATCAGATGGTTGTCTTTAATATCCGCGACCTAGAGGACGAGCTTCGCCCAGTTGCGATGTACATCATTCTTAGTTATATCTGGAACACGATTCGTGCCGAGAAAAAGAAACGCATGCTAATCGTTGATGAGGCCTGGCAGTTGATGAAATATGACGACTCAGCCAATTTTATGTATAGCCTGGCTAAACGTGCGCGTAAATATTACCTTGGTTTAACAACCATTTCACAAGATGTGGAAGACTTCATGGGCAGTAAAATGGGTCGCGCTATCGTCGCTAACAGCTCAATTCAGCTATTATTAAAACAATCGTCTAGTGCCATCGACGTACTATCTGATGTGTTTAAACTTACCGAAGAAGAGAAGAAGCGTCTGGCAAATTTCCCAATCGGACAAGGTTTATTCTTTGCCGGCCAAAGTCACGTCCACATTCAAATCGAAGCTAGTCCAACCGAAAAACAACTTATCAATACCAACCCTCAAGCTGAAAGCCAGCCAGCTCAAAACATTCCATACGACAATTCCGGGACGAGTAGCTATATCAACCCGGGATCAAAAATTTAGGTTATAATATAGGGAGTTATGGCGGAACCAGCGCGAAAACTCGAAGACGACACAGAGCAACCGTATTTGCGTTCTATTGTTGGTGGCAATAATACAACGCCAGGTCGCGGCGATATTCATATGATAAAGCCAGAGCATGGTGAGACTGATGATAGTACATCAAACATTACAGATCTAGCAGCGGCCCGAAGAGCAAAAGGTCTCGATACCCTTGAAAATAGCTCAAACGCCTCAGATACCAATAAATCCATAAGCGAACGAGAGAATAATGGGTCATTCATAAATAATGTTGAGGGCCAAAAAGACGAGTCTAAAAATAAAGAGTTCAGATTCAATATGCCGAGTTTTTTGAAGAAAAAAGGACCTTTAACAACAATAGTTATTACATTATTGGCAGGTGGTATGGGCATCACAACGTTGCTTTCACCAAGCATGCTAATAATTCAGTTTAAAGAAATAATGGTCGAAAAATTTAACGTCCAACTGACCGCTATGGACGTTAGGTCAACAAAGATTTTGAAATCAAAATTAGTCGGCAATACAGATGTTTGCGGATCGATAATTAAATGCAAATTTTCAACCTTGTCAGATTCGCAAATAACAAAGCTGGCCGATGCTGGCGTCACGGTAGTATCCGAAGAAAAAACTTTTACTGGCCGCAATAAAGTAGATAGCCTGGAATTTAATAACAAAACAATTTCAGCAACGGATCTAGAAAGCGAATTGCTTAGCGACACCGAGTTTAGAACAGCCGTTAAAAAAGCTTATAATTCTAAATTTGCCGGTTGGGCTGACAGCTTTTGGAATAAAACTGCCTTCACAATTGGGGTAAGTAAAAAAGCTACAAGCCTAGATGGTACAACTGACGCCGAAAAATTACAAAGCGTCGAAGAAAAAACCAAAGATGCTGCTGAAGTATCCGAGACCGATGTTAAAGAAGGCGAATCAAAACAAGATGGAACTACATATACTAAAGAAGAGGCAGATACTTATAATGCAAAGGCAGAGGATATCTCTAGTGATTTAACTAAAACGGCCGATGAATTCGAAGCAACTGGCACAAAAACTTTTACAAAGGTAGCTGGAGATATGTCTGATGAATTAGCCGATATTGCCGCTGATGTTAAGACGGCAGCTTCAAGTAGTTTAAGTATTACCGGTTGGATAGATAATGCATGTACTGCTTATTCCACCATAAGAGCGATTGGCTTTGCCGCAAAAACTGTTCGCGCTGTTCAGCTGGCCCGTTATGCCTTTATGATTTTTAACATTGCCGATCAAATTAAGTCTGGTTCTAACGTTAATCAAAGTGACGTCGAATATCTCGGTTCGTTGCTATCCGCCGATGTAGCTAGCACTGTAGTTTTGCAAAATGGTTTAAAAAATACTGTCTATTTATCAGCTACCGATTCGTTTGGATATAAATATGCCGCCTATGGGGAAACCGGTACAATGCCGTCAGTCGCTTCACAATTTTTAGCCGGTGGTGGTCTGACTGGCGCGCTTATTAATTTAACTTCTGAAATTAATGCACTGTTTCTGGGTAACCCTCAAACTGTATGCAAAATTGATAATAATATTTTTGTGCAGATGGGGTCAACCTTAGTCGGACTTGCGTTAGCAGTTCCTTCTGGCGGAACTTTGCCCGCACTTAGCGTGTCGTTTGGCGCACTTATTTCTACAGCCGCTTCAATTGGAGTAATGTTTTTACCGGCTTTGTTGAAAGATATCGTCGCCGGAAATGTTATTGATGGATCCATAAAAGGCAATGTCGCCGGCGAGGCGATAGCATCGGGTGGGGCAGAATTAGGAGCAGACGCAGCTAAAAGTACACTTTCGCCTTTAACCGTCGCCCAAGACACAAAATATTCAGCCTTAGCAGCCCAAGTTGCTGAGCAATACGCCGCCGAAGATCGTTTAGCCTACAGTCCACTTGACGCGACAAATACTAATACTTTTATGGGCAGCGTTGTTAAAAACCTATTGCCATATGTGTCTGGTGTGTCTTCGCTTTCAGGCGCACTATCATCAGTTGCTTCACTCGCAACAAATTCATTGTCATATCTAATGCCAGCAACTAGTGCCACGACTAGCGAATATTCTTATTGCCAGGACGAAGATTACGCCAACCTCGGCCTCGCAACAACCCCTTATTGCAACGTTAAATATGGCATACCAGTGGATGACTTAAATATTGAGCCAATAACAGTAATCGATACATTAATAGCTAACGACGACATTGACGATAACGGTGATATAAAGCCAAATAGTGGTTACGCCACCTTTATGACTAGTTGCATTAATCGCACCGAGCCAATTGGCTATACAGGCAGTGATTTTAGCGTCGAAGATGGTAGCAAATGTCTAATTACCGATACGACAGACGTAAATGATCCAACCTACATGAATAAATATTATTATCTTTATCAACTCGACCAGCGCGTTCAAAACGGCATGGACGGTACAGACGAAGCCTTGGCCGCCGCCGAGGAAGTCGGCCTAGATAGTAATATAAGTTTTTATGATGGCAGCAACGGTTTTTCAAATAGCAATATCGCTTCCGAGTCAATCTTTAGTAAAATTGCTAAATTCTTTTCAAATAACAACACAGCATCAACCACCTCGGCCTCAAATATTACCGCCGGTTTTGGTACTAATAATCTGGCATGCACACTTTATGGCTCTAGTGGTAATTGCAATAATTCCAACTTTGGGTTTTATAAAGATCAAGAACTTAGCCTATGAAAATACTAAAACTTAATTATAAAAAAATTGCTAAACAAATCTTACTAATATTAACCACGTCGGTTTTTGTTGGTTTTTCAACATTTGGCAACATTGCTTTAGCCTATAATACTTTTTACTCCAATAATGACATCCTATTTTATGATGAAAATGCCACTGAAATCTCCTGCACTAGTACTGGCAGCGGCAGTATTGTTGAAAAAGTTTGGAATTATTTTATTCAAAAAGGCCTAACCGAAGAACAAACCGCCGGGATTATGGGTAATATGTATCGAGAATCCTACATTTCGCCAACAGACTGGCAGACAATCAAAGAAATCGATAAAACAAATATTGAAAACCTCAAAAATAGCGAAGTAGACGGTTATGCTTGGGGAATTTCCCAATGGGATCATACAAGAAAATATGACATTTATACTGACGCTCATGGGGTTAAAAGCGAATCTGGCGTTATTGGAAAATTATTAACTGAAAAGCCCAATCTTGTAAAATATCTAGATTCATCCTATAGCACTGGCGGCTCAGTTATAACCGGACCAGTTAATGCCATCTATACGCTAACTGATGAAAACCCCTTAGCTAGCAAAAATATTCCGGAAGCTGACTTAAACGAACTATTAACTTTTGAGCTCGATTACACCTGGTCGGAAATGCCAATTGAGTTTAATTATGATAAAGGCGACAATATCAGCGCTTTAGATAAAATCAAAACCTCAACCTCTGTTTTAGATGCAACTATTATTTTCCACGATTACTTCGAGAGGTCAAACGACAGCGCTGAATTTGTCCGAACAGTTCGTTATGGTTATGCTCAAGCGATTTACAATAAGTTGCACGGTTCAATCTCCAGCAATAACTGCTCGACCGGAAATGCATTTGTCGACACTGTAAAAAAATACGTTTGGGAAACATATCTAGGCAACTATATTTATAATGGCAGCGTAGCAGTTACTCCAAAAGTCGATTATCAAGCCGCCGTTAAAAATGCTCAGGCCGCCGGACGCTATAGTGGTGATAATTGTCCAAAACTTGGCGTCGGTGGCGGTATCGACTGTGGTGGCTTTGTTTCTATCTTAATTCATGATAGTGGCTGGGATATTAACTACAACGAAGCAGCCGGTGGCACAACAGCTCAAAAAGCTTGGCTTGATGCTAATTGGCAGAATCTAGGGAAAGCCGATACAATTGACACAAGCACCCTGCGGCCAGGTGATGTGGCTATCTATGACAATAGCGGTGAAGGTCATACCTTCGTCTATATCGGTAATATCGATGGGTATGAGACTAACGTAGCCTCCGCCTCACAGTGTCAAAGGGCGCCAATGTCAGGTCATGAACCATTAACTGATTCTAAATATACTTGGTATAGGAAGAAATAAATATGGAAATTAATACACTAAAAAATAATAAATTCGTCCGTCTATTTATTATAGTATTTGTAATAATTTTAGTTTTTATAGTTACATATTCCATTTACCAAATGAGTTACCGTGCCGGTAAAATACAGATCGTCATAAATACAGTACCAACAGATGCTAAAATCACACTAAATGACGATGAATATAAAAATGGCGAAAACTATATAGTTGCCGGTGAGTATAAAATTATCGTACAAAAAGATGGTTTTAAGACCATCGAAATAAGCCAAGATATTATTAAACCTGGCGACGAGGTTGATATCGCTTTGGAAGCCGAATCAGATAGTGCTAAAGACTGGGCCTCAAAAAATCCTCAAGCTTACTCCAACTTTGCTAATATTGTCGACAAAAAAACTAATAAAGATGGCGCGGCCTTTAGAACCTTAAATCCAATCGTTAATAAGCTACCTTATACAAATTATCTTTTTTCAATAGGTTATAAACTCGACAGCAGTGACAAAACCGATAATTCAATTATTATTACAATTAATGCCAGCGAACAATACCGACAGGCAGCTATATTACAGGTTAAACAATGGGGGTATAATTTGGCTGACTATAATTATGAATTTATTAACTTTGATAACCCATTCAAGATATGAAAAAGAAAATTATCACAATTAGCATTATAATAATCGCCGCCGTTGGCCTTCTTATTGGTTTAAATTATTTTTTGAGTCTAAGAGACATAACCTTTAAACTATCAACTGATGTTTCTGAAATTACAATTTATAAAAAAGCTAATTTTGAAAACAAAAAGAATCCAATAAAAATTTCTTCAAACCAAACCATTAGGCTTCAGACTGGTGATTATATTATCGTTCCAAGCGGAGAGAAGATTGCTTCAAACCAAATTAATCTAACTATAACTAAAAATGCCGAAGTTGAAATTAATCCAAATTACAGCGCAAACTATTTAAACTCATTGTACGCTGAAGCTAAAACTAGTATTTATCAAATTTTAGTGGCTAAATATCCCGATATTATTAATAACTATAGCCTCCAAACCGGACAATTATTTATAAAAGGTGAGTGGTTTGGTGGACTATTGGTTAATATCAAATCCGATCGCGATAGTATAAAAGATTGTTTTAAATTTATTGCCCATAAAGAAAATAATGTCTGGCAAATAGTAAATTATCCGGATTTAATACTTAGTCAAAATGTCTATAAGACAGTGCCGGCAGAAATTATAAATACTGTTAATAATTTTATTGCTGAGAATTAATTAATTCGTCTAAATTAATTGTTTTTATTTTGGTTTTTATATCATTTGGAAGTTTTGTAGAGGTAATAATTACCTGATTTTCTAATGTAAACAGACGTTTTTGGCGTTCATCATCTAATTCACTAAAAACATCATCAAGTAGAATAATTGGTTTTATATCGGTTATTTGCTCAATAATATCTACTTCAAGAAATTTTAGAGCTAAAACTATACTACGCACTTCGCCACGTGAGGCAACTTCCATAGCTGGTAAATTATTAAACTCAAAGATAACATCATGGCGATGTGGCCCAATGCTCGTAAAACCTAAATATCTATCTCGATCGCGATGATTATGTAGATCATTTAATATTTTTTGTTTAATATCGCCAATATAAGTTTGAGAGTAGTGAACGGCTATAGTATCTTTTGATTTAGCTATTAAATTATAGGCGTCATTTAATTTACTATTAATTTGTTCAATAAAAGCAATCCGTTTTTCGATAATATAAGCACCATGCTCGCTTAGGGTTAAATCCCACGCAAATAGTTCATCATCTTTAATATAACCGCTCTTTAATAGGTTGTTACGTTGTTTTAAGGCTCTCTCGTACTTATGAAGCGTTGTTTGGTAAAGTGGGTCGAGTTGACTAATAAAACCGTCTATAAACTGTCTACGGCGGGTTGGTGAGCCATGTAATAATCGCAAATCATCCGGTTCAAATAAAACAACTGGGTATTTATATTTTGGTAATAAACGAAACATTATTTTATTATCGATTGTTATTTTTTTTCGACCAGTTGTTAATGTTGGGTTATAGGTAATAATTCGTTTATCATTGGTATTAAATTCAAGATAAATTCGCCACCAAGCAGCTTCGTGCAATAGGACATCGTGGTCACTGCCCTTAAATGAAGTCCCACGTAAGGCTATATATAAGGCCTCAAGTAATGAGGTTTTTCCGCTGCCATTAGCACCAGTAATTACTGTAACATCTGGGGATAAAGTAATAGTAAATTCTTGGTGTGATCGAATATTTTGGACCGATAACTTAGTTACCACCGCCATATTTTTTAACTCTTAAGAGGCATGATTATATGATAATAATTGGTGTTTTCTTTGGTTGATTTTAATAAACAAGGGGCAATTTTTCCGCTAAAACCAAATTCAACCTCATCACCATCAATAACCGACAAAGCCTCACTTAGATAACGCGAATTTAAAGTAATTTGACCATCTTCGGAGACTTCAGCTGATGTTTCTGAAGTATTTTCGCCCATCTGAGAAGCAATCGAATGGATTGATAAAGTTTTTTTAGCTTTATCAGCAGTTAAAGTTACACTACCACCAGATTCACGAGCAAATAAGCCAGCAATTTTTGTAATACGTACAAAGTCGGCTTTATTAAGTTTTATTAGAGTTTCTAATGATTTTGGCAATAATTGTCGATAATCTGGAAAATTGCCGTCAATTAAGCGACTAATTATTTCTAGATCATTTATTCGAAAACGAACTTGTGTTTCATCAAAAAGAATATCAATTTGCTCCGATTCTTCGGTAATATTTCGCAAAACTTCTTGAAGTGTCTGAGTTGGAATAATTGCCGAGACCTCACTTTTAGTCTCAACTAATTTTCGCTCTGATAATCGATAGCCATCAGTTGAGGCAAGATATAACTGGCCTTCATGAGAATGCCAATAAACCCCAGTTAAAACTGGTCGAGTTGAGTCATTACTTGTCGTAATAATCGTCTGTGAAACTGCTTGTTTAAAGTCTTCAATATTAATTGTGTACTGAATTGAGGAAGCCTCATTGATTGTTGGCAATTCAGGAAAGTCATCAGCAATAAAGCCGTTAATTATTGAGTTATAGGAACCACTTTTAATATGTAAATTATCATTAACAACTTTTAATTCAACTGATTCTTTTGGTAAACTAGAAATAAATTCCGACATTAGGCGAGCGGGGATAGTAATTGAGCCTGGTTTAATAATTTTTGCACCAATATATTGAGTGATAGCAATTTCCAAATTAGTTGCAGCGACTAGTAAGCGATTACCATCCGTTCTAAGAAGAATGTTACTTAAAATAGGTAATTGTGTTTTCGTACTTGCAATGCGGCTAACGGCTGCTAGTGCTTTGTTTAATTTTTCTTGTGTGACAATTAATTCCATTATTATTTCCTTCCTTTAAATTTCATTTAGTAGTCTTAATAATAGGTGCTGTGGATAATGGGTAAAACTATTATTCATAAGATAGGTTTGAGCGTTTTTTAATGTGGATAAATAAGAGGAAAATGGGGCACTAACTTGGTTTATAACCAAAGCTTTTAACCAGTCTATAACACTTATGTATAAAGTTTTTAATAAAACAGTGAAACTATAAGCACCAGTTTTACATTGAGTAATACAATTATTGTTCACATATTTTACACAGGCCTTAAGCATAAAGGTTTTCTCGAATCGCCGCGACTTGTTCGCGAATTAGATAATCTAACTTAATAGCTTTTTCAATTTTTTCAACGGAATGAATAGCGGTAGTGTGATCTTTGCGACCTAATTCATGAGCGATTTTTGGAAAGCTAAGATGTAGCTCGCTACGTAAAAGATACATGGCAATTTGTCGAGGTACGACGATATATTTATCGCGTTTGTCGCCGCAAATTTCTGAGGCTTCAATCTGAAAATTTTTAGCAGTTTTTTCAATAATTTGTTTAGCGGTAATATGTTGTGGACGAGAATGACGAATATTACCAATTAAACCTTCGGCGGTTGTGATATCTGGCTCGATACCGCGCATTTCGGCGTAGGCAAGTAGTTGATTTAAAGCGCCTTCGAGCTCACGAATATTAGTCTTAATATTATTGGCTAAATATTCAATCGTATCTTGTTTTAGGGTAATACCAGACATAGAGGCTTTAATATTAAGAATTGCGCAGCGAGTTTCAAAATCTGGCATTTGAATATCAATTGCCATACCCATTTCAAAACGGCTACGTAAACGTTCGGTTAGAGTTGGAATACTTTTTGGCGGTTTATCACTACTAATAATAATTTGCTTATTATTTTGATGAAGGTGATTGAAAGTGTGGAAGAATTCTTCCTGGGTTTTTTCCTTGCCGGCAATAAATTGCATATCATCAACAATTAAAACGTCGACATTGCGATACTTATCGGAAAAACCTTTTTTCTTAAAGCGAATCGAATCTAGAAATTCACTAACGAAAGTTTCGGAACTAATATATAGCACGCGCATTTTAGGATCGGTTTTAACAATTTCATTACCAATCGCCTGCATAAGGTGGGTTTTACCAAGACCGACACCACCATATAAATATAGGGGATTATATTTTACGCCCGGGTTAGCAGCCACAGCGCGACTGGCGGTATAAGCTAGGTCGTTACTTGAGCCAACAATAAAATTGTCAAAAGTGTATCTTGGATTAAGGCCACAACTATTTATTGAAGTAATGGAATTGTGTCGAGCTGATGATGAAATAAGTTCGTCGGCAGTTGCGTTAGTGGAAACCGAAGGTGATTCGACACTTACGGTCGTCTCACGATTTAAATGAGTATGCTTACCAGATACATTAACGGTATAACTAATATTTTTAGGATCAACACCATTCTTTTGCAAAATGCTCTTTACTTGATCATTAAATTTAACTTCAAATTGTTTTTTTGCAAATATATTAGGGACTTCTATGACGACACCTGATTCGTTTTTATCGATTAATTCAGTATTTTTAAACCAAGTTGTGAATGTTGCGTGAGAGACTGAAAGCTCAATTTCCCCCAAGACACTCTGCCATAGCGCGTGATACATGTTTTATAATCCCTCTTCTTAACACCTTATTTACTAAACTATACCTAATCTCAAAGTTTTCCACAACCCATTATTTATAAAATTAACGAGTGGGTGATACCGGGGTCTGGGTTATGCACATTTTGTAATTACCCCTGTAAATATGTGGATAAAAGTGCCAATTTAGTGGATAAATTCTATATATTAAAAAATTATTTATTAAAAATACAAACAAGCATCTTGCTAAAACTGTGGATATCCGTTAAAATTATCAAGATATGACAACAAAGAGAACATACCAGCCTCATACAATGCATCGTGTTCGCACACACGGGTTTCGTGCTCGAATTGCGACTAAAGGCGGACGAAACGTTCTAAAAAGGCGACGAGCAAGGGGGCGAGCAAAACTAGCCCTCTAGCTTTAGATAAAAACACTACAGAAAACTGTGGTGTTTTTTTAAATCAAAATCTAATAGATTAAGTTATAATTATTCCAGATGATTTCTAATAGTAATCGATTTCATGGGCATAGCAGCCTAAATTATGTTTATAAAAATGGTCAAGTCGCTCGTTCGCGTTGGCTGATTATTAAAGCTGTTGTAAATCCTAATCGTAAACAATCGAGACTGGCGGTGATTATAAGCAAAAAAGTTCTAAAGGGGGCCGTGAAGCGAAACCGAGTGCGTCGTCAAATTTATACATACGCTTCAAAGCTTTTACCAAACCTCAAGAATGTTTATGATATTGCCATTATTGTGTCGTCGGGTGAGTTATTCACGGAATCACAACCTGAAATATTTAAACAATTAGATCAAGTCATTGATCAGCTATCTCTTAAGAAGTAATAAATAATAAAAGTATATTAGATACTTATCAATACTAAAAACTACGGATAACTGTTATAATATAGGTCAATAACCAATTGTATTTGTGGAGTTTTTTGTGAGTTTATTTGATACATTAATTATTCAGCCAATTTTTAACTTATTACTTGGGCTATATAGCATCGTGCCTGGTGGTGATTTTGGGGTTGCTATTATCGTCTTTACGATTTTAGTTCGTTTTGCTTTATGGCCACTACTAAAAAAACAGCTTCATCAGACAAGAGCAATGCAAAAAATGCAGCCGGAATTAGCAAAGATCAAAAAAGAGGCCAATGGTAATAAACAAGTTGAAGGTGTAATGATGATGGAGCTTTATAAAAAGCACGGCGTCAGCCCGTTTAGCTCCATTGGAATACTCTTTATTCAATTACCAATCTTTATTGCTCTTTATCGAGTAATTCAAATCTTTACGATTAACCAAGTTGATTTAGCTAAATACACCTATGGTTTTATGAAGGGTATTGGGCCAATTGCTAAGTTGGTTGCCAACCCATCAACTTTAAATCAAAAATTGTTTGGATTTATTGATTTAACCGGTAAGGCTATTTCACAAAACTCCAACGGCGCTACGACTGTTAATATAATTCTATTAGTGCTTGCCTTAGCTGCTGTTGTGACGCAATACTTGCTGACTAAACAAACGACGCCAAAGAAACAAACTAAACGACGAATTCGTGACATTATGGCTGAAGCTGCTGATGGTAAAGAGGTTGATCAGGCTGAAATCAGTAACGCCATGATGGGCAATATGACAAAAATTATGCCAATTATGATGCTGCCGATTATGATTTATTTGCCAGGTGCTCTAACGCTTTACTATATGGTTTCTAACGTAGTTGCAGTCGTTCAACAGCGGAGTATACTCAAGAAAGATAACGAAGAATTAATTGAGATTGCTGACGAGGCTCCACAACCAGGTAAGAAAGCAACTGCTAAAGCTCGGGCAAAAGAGGCGCAGGAGGGGACGGTCATCCGGATTACAGCCAAAGACACCACTCCTAAAAAATCAAAGAAGTAAACGGGAGAAAAGTTATGAATAGAGAAGAATCGGTTCAATTTGCACAGAAATATTTAGAAGACTTGCTATCTTTCTTTGGGGCAAATATTACAGTTTCTTCAACTTGCAGCGAGGACGTTATTGAATTGTCGGTTCCTTCAAACGAGCTAAATAGTCTATTAATTGGTCGTAATGCCGAGACATTGCGCAGCCTTCAATATATCGTTTCGACCGTTCTGCGCAATAAAGAAGCTGAACTCAATCGTGTTAACATTGATATTGCTGATTACAAACGACAACGGGCTGATCGAATTGCTCGGCAGGCTAAAGAGTGGATTGAAGAAGTTCAACGCACTGGTAATTCCAAGATCCTAAGTCTGAACGCGGCTGATAGACGAATTGTTCATCAGGTTGCGAGTGAATATGGTGATATTAAAACCTTTTCAGAGGGCGAAGGCCTGGATCGCAAAATTACAATTGCGCAGATTAGTAGTTGAATTATAGACAATCTAAATAAATAGAGCGCCGAGAGGCGTTCTATTTATTTAGGTATTATATTTGATTTAAAAATGGTAAAGACTTTTAATATATTAATATAAAATATTGTATTTGTCAATGGCAAAAAGACCTGTTAAATAAATATTTTAAGAAAAATTATTGTTTTAAAGCGCTTGTATAGACCTGAAGAGTCTGTTTAGCGGCGCGTTTCCAAGAATATTTTGCTAATTGTGCATAGCCATTTTTAATAAGCTTATTGCGAAGCTCATTATTAGTTAAAACATTTTCGATTTTTTGAGCCATATCATTGGTATCATTTGGGTCAAAATATATGGCAGCATCACCATATACTTCAGGAAGACAGGTTGCGTCGCTACTAATAACCGGTGCACCATAACCCATAGCTTCTAATCCAGGTAGGCCAAAACCCTCCATGAGTGAAGGAAAAATATAGGCGGCTGTGTTTGCGTATAACCAATCTCGCTGAGAATTTGGTAAAAAGCCTGTAAATATAATGTTTTTGTAATTTTTATCTTTAAAATATTTTTGATTTATTTTAGCACTATCATTTATTTTGCCAACTAAAATTAAACCAAGGTCGGGATATTTTTTTAGAAGTTTTTGATGTGCGTTACCAAGACGTTTTATATTTTTGTAATCGCTTTGTTGACCAACGTACATGATGAATTTATCAAATGGATGTTGATAAGGCTCGAGTTTATCAATAAAAACATCAGCGCCTAAGGGCGTTACTATAATTTTCTCTTTTGGAATATCAATAAAATTTAATAAATCCTCCTTAGTGTATTGACTTGAGGTAACGATATACTTGCTTGATTTTAGGACGCTCTTAAAAACAAATTTTCCAATAAATTGTTTAACGTGAAATATGATCCAATTTTTATCAGAATTGTACACTTTGAGAAGTGTTAGATCGAAGAAAGTAGTTACATGTGTTCCACGATAAAAAATTGGTTGTTGAGGCATACAAAAATGAACGAGGTCTGGCTTTAACTCGTCTAAAAACTTTTTAAACCCAAATTGCTCGCCAAAGGAATAATTGTCAAAGTCTGCCATTTTTACCGAAAAATTATCTGCGCTTGGCTTCCAAAAATCTTTATCTTTTGCCCGTACTAAGACGGTGTATTTATTATCGTGGTCTATCTGTTGTAAGTAATGTAATAGCCGCTCGACATAAGTACCGGTCGAACTGTTGATAATTCTGGCATCAATTGCTATATGCTTCATGATTTTTTCCTTGCATAGACAAATTTTTTATAGAGAAAATAATTCCAAGTTAGGCTAAAACAAGTGGCAATTAATTTTGCGATTAATAAAACAAACTTATCATTATTGATTACTAAGCCTAATACTTTGCTGGAAGCTAAAATTACAACCGTCTGAATTCCCCAAAGTCCAATTAATGTGATGACTAAGAATTTAATAAACTGGGTTTTATCGTTGGACTTATCTCTAAAGGTAAACTTTTTATTGGCAAAAAAGCTAAAAACCAAAGCCACGGAAGTTGAAATGAAATTACTCGGTATGGCAGCTAGGCCGATTGACTTAAGGGCAAATAGAATACCCATATCCAGTGCAGTGTTGGTGCCGCCAACTAAAATGAAACGAATTTTATCAGAGTGCTTATTTAGTAGTTTTTTTAGATTCGATTTTTGATTCATGATATTCTCCGATAAAATATAGCGGTCGACCTTTGGTCTCATTAAAAACGCGGCCAAGATATTCACCGATAATGCCAAGTGACAATAGCTGAACGCTACCAAAGAATAAAATTACCGACATCAATGATGGGTAACCCGTTGCCGAGCTTCCAAAGACCAGAGTCTTAATAATAGTACCAAATATGAATATGATGGTGACAAACGTTGTGACGGCGCCAAAAAATGTAGCAATTCGAAGCGGCGCAGTCGTGAACGAAGTAATTCCATCAATAGCTAAATTAATAAGCTTTGAATAATTCCACTTAGTTTGGCCGGCGATGCGCGGATCGCGCTTATACATGATTTCTTTTTTCTTGAAACCAATCCAACTAAACATACCTTTCGTATTACGTTGTGACTCGCGGATTTGTTTAAGAGCCTCAATACAGCGTCTGTCGAGGAGGCGGAAGTCGCCAGTATCGATCTGAATTGGGATGCGTGTAAGCTTCTGTAGAATCTTGTAATACATCTCTGAAGTAAATTTTTTAAACCAGGTCTCACCTTCTCGAACTGAGCGGCGAGCGTAGACATCGTCATAGCCCTCTTCCCAATATTTAATCATCTCTGGAATCAGTTCTGGCGGATCTTGTAAATCGGCGTCTATAACGACCATAGCATCACCAGTGACGTGATCAAAGCCGGCGATCATAGCGGTTTCTTTACCGAAGTTGCGTGACAAGCTAACGTAAGCAATGCGATCGTCTTTTTCGGCAAAGTCTTTAATGATTTCCATTGTTTTATCGCGACTGCCATCATCGACAAACAAAAACTCAAAATCATATTTATTATTATTTTTGGCTAATTTGTCGAGGCGTTTATAGAGAGCATCCAAAACGTCTTCTTCGTTGTAGGCGGGGATTAAAATGCTAATCTTTTTCATTAGTATCAGTATAACATCGAGACCTATCTAATAAAATGTTAGTAATGGTTGGTATAATTGATTATGGAGGATAAATGTCAGAGTTATTTAATCAACTTTCAAATGCAAACATCGATGGAACTGTCGATAAGCAACAAATTTTTGACGAAGTTCGTGGCTACCTAGCGGCTAATGGCTATACCTTAATTGAATCTAATTGCCAGAAGCCATGGGGAGCATATCTTAAATTAGATAACCGCGAAGCAGATGCTTTTGTTGACGAATTATTTTATGGGATAAGCCCGGAAGAAGCACGGTTAGGCAATATTAAAGCTGAATTGAGCCCAAAAATATTGTTAGTGTCGCCCGAACAAAGGCTAAGTTGGCAATATCACAATAGACGAGCCGAAAGGTGGGCTTTCTTAACTGACGGTATGTGTAAAAAAAGTTTAAACGATGAAGAAGGCCAACCCCTAGATATTAAGGCTGGTGAATCTGTCCAATTCGCCGCGAAAGAGAGGCATCGACTGATTGGGCGAGCGGCAATGTACACTTTGGTTGCTGAAATTTGGCAGCATACAGATAACGATAATTTATCTGATGAAGATGATATCGTTAGACTTAGCGATGACTACAAACGAAACGAAACTAAGCTAAGCTAAGCTAAGCTAAGCTACTCGTAGTGTATAATAATAATCATCCAATATTTAATTTTTAGGGGATAAATATCTATGGCGGACACTCAGAAAAGAGCTTTAATCACTGGCATTACTGGACAAGACGGTGGCCATCTTGCGAAACTACTACATGAAAAAAATTATGAAGTTTATGGAATTATTCGTGGTCAACATAATCCAAAGCGAGCTGAATTTGTTGAAGAGTTTCCCTATGTTAATCTGATTGAGGCCGATTTAACCGATCAGTCGTCATTAATTAGGGCTATGCAAGTTGCTCAGCCGGATGAAGTTTATAACCTTGGTGCAATTAGTCACGTCGGTTATTCGTTTAAGAATCCCCAACTAACCTTTGATGTAACTGGCAAGGGTGTTCTAAATATGCTTGAAGCAATTCGCTTAACAGACACCGAAAAAAAGGTAAGATTTTATCAGGCCTCAACTTCGGAGATGTTTGGCGGCCTTGATTATAATCGTCCCAAGAATGGCTATAATGAAGAATCAACCTTTCACCCACGCAGTCCTTACGGTGTTGCTAAACTATATGGCTACTGGATTACAAAAAACTATCGAGAAAGTTACAAAATGTTTGCCGTGTCCGGTATCTTATTTAATCACGAAGGTGAACGTCGTGGCCTTGAATTTGTAACCAGAAAAATTACTAACGCTGTCGCTCGTATTAAACTTGGTCTTCAAGACCATATTGAATTAGGCGATTTATGGCCAAAGCGCGATTGGGGATATGCCGGCGACTATGTAGAAGGTATGTGGCGCATGCTTCAGCAAGACGAGCCAAATGATTATGTACTTGCAACTGGTGAGACTCATTCGATTGAAGATTTTTTGACATTAGCCTTTAAGGAAATAGGAATCGATGACTGGCACCCGTATGTTAAGCAAAATCCAGCCTTTATGCGTCCAGCAGAGGTTGACTTGTTACTTGGCGATCCATCGAAAGCCGAAAGGGAGTTAGGCTGGAAGCGAAGCGTGAACTTCCCTGGCCTGGTCCATCTAATGGTACAGCACGATCTTGAAATCGAATCGGCTAAACTTTAGACTTAACAAAATCGACAATTGTCTGTTGAATGTCTATCTGAGGATCCCAATCAAGATCCTCTTTTAGACGTGATGCATCGCCGATGATATTTTTTGCGTCAGTCGGTCTTACCAGTGAGGGGTCAATCTTATATTCAACATCTTTTAAATTCATAATATTTTTTAAGATATTGAATATTTCTGACCCAGCTATGCTTTTACCGGAACAGATATTATAAGTATTATGTTTTAAGTTTGGCTCTAAAGCGAGCTGTCTATAGGCTCTAACGATATCGCGAACGTCCGTATAGTCACGCCTTGTCTCGATATTTCCGGTAATTATTGTTTTTTCATTAACTTTAAGCGATGAAAGACGGTCGTAAAAATCCGGTAAGATAAACCCTTTATTTTGGCCTACCCCGATATGATTAAATGGCCGCGCTACGATAATGTCCAGGCCGCGGTTGCGATAATAGTTTGCTTGATTCTCATTCAGAACTTTGCTGACGGCGTAGGGCGAGAAAAACCCAATTTTACCGTTTTCGGAAATTGGCAGTGTTTGGTTAGAATCGTAGATTGCGCCGCTGCTAATAAGAATTATACGAGGCTTATCAACTTGTTTTAGATAATATTCGCATAAGTTGGTAACCATTGCGCTGTTCGCGTTAATATATAGCTGAGGGCTTTCAAATGATGGCCCAACGGCGGCCAGACCAGCGAGATGAATAATTGCTTTGGCCTGTGGTATGTCTGGCCACGCCTGAATAATATCTGCTTGGTGATATTCGCTAACGATATCGGAAATTTCTGTGTTTATGCTTTTTTCTCGGCCCACGCCGATTATCGAAACGCCGATACTGTGTAATTCGCGGGCAAGATGATGACCAACGAAACCGTTAATGCCTGAAATAACGATTTTATCCTTTTTCATGACTACAGTATAACATTGATTAAAGATATCGGTTTCTCTATAATAAAGGTTATTGTGAAAATATTTGAAAAATTAAAGCAAAAATATCATTACGCTGTAATCCTACTCAGGCAACTGGTAATAACTGATTTTAAAATTCGCTATAAAGGTTCGGTCTTGGGCTATATCTGGACGTTACTTCGCCCACTAGCCCTATTTGCAGTTTTATATACCGTGTTCGTTTATTTTCTTAGGGTTGGATCTAATATTCCACATTATGCCGTCTATCTATTAATGGGAGTTATTTTTTGGAATTATTTTACAGAAGTTACTAATAATGGCGTGTCGGCTATTGTTGGAAAGGGCGATTTACTGCGAAAGCTAGCTTTTCCAAGATATGTTGTCGTGGTCGCTGGTTCTTTTTCTGCACTAATTAATCTTGCTATTAATCTTGTAGTGTTGGGTATATTTATGATTATTAATGGCGTACCGTTTACTTGGAATATTTTATGGTTAATACCGATTATTTTTGAGCTATTCGTATTTGGACTATCGGTTGCCTTAATTTTAAGTACTTTGTACGTCAAATTTAGAGATATAAATTATATTTGGGAAGTAGTTTTGCAGGCGGGATTTTACGCAACGCCTATACTTTACCCAATTACCTTGGTTATGGAAAAATCCTTATTTATTGCAAAACTTATGATGCTTAATCCTATGGCTCAAATTATGCAGGACGCTCGTCATCTAATAATCACAAGTCAAGCCGAAACAATTACAAGCATTTACAATAATCCGTATGCGCGCCTTATCTCGTTTTCGATAATTATTATTTTTGCAGTTATTGGAATTATTTATTTTAAGAAAAAATCTCCAAGTTTTGCGGAGGAAATCTAATGAGCAAAGAAATTGTGATTAGTGTTAAAAATGTTTCTAAAAGTTTTAAACTACCTCATGAAAAGGCTGATAGTGTTAAGAGTCTATTTGTAAATCCATTTAATCAAAATCGTAAAAAGTTTGAGGTACAGCATGCTTTACGCAACATATCTTTTGATATTAAAAAAGGCGAGTTTTTCGGGATTGTAGGTCGTAATGGCAGCGGCAAGAGTACCTTACTAAAAATTATTGCTGGCATTTATCAACCCAATAAGGGTAATGTGGTGGTTGATGGCAAAATTGTGCCATTTATCGAGTTAGGTGTTGGATTTAATCCGCAGCTTACTGGCCGCGAAAATGTTTATCTAAATGGCGCTTTGCTTGGATTTTCCGAAAAAGAAGTCGATTTAAAATATAAAGAAATTGTTGATTTTGCTGAACTTGATCGTTTTATGGATCAAAAACTTCGAAATTATTCTAGTGGAATGCAAGTAAGGTTAGCTTTTTCGGTAGCAACGATTTTAGCCGAATCGGATATACTTTTAATTGATGAAGTTTTGGCGGTTGGCGACGCTGACTTCCAGAGAAAATGTTTTAATTATTTTCGTCACTTAAAGAAGCTCAAAAAAACCGTGGTATTTGTTAGCCATGATATGGAATCAATCCGAGAGTATTGTGATAGATGTGTATTTATTAATGATGCCGAAATAGTTTACGATGGTTCACCTGAAAAAGCTGCCGAGATGTATCTAGCGATGTTTAATGAAAGCGGGCATATTGATAAGGTAACTAATAAATCAACAATTGAGAATGTTTCGAGATGGGGTGACGGCTCTGCGCATTTTGATGATATCAAGATAGAGAATTTATCCGAGAAAGAAATAAAAATAAGTACTGAAATTTCATTTTTAGAGACTATAGAGCAACCGATTGTTGGAATTCAGATAACAAATAGTATGGGGCAACCTGTTTGTGGAACTAATAACAAGATTCTTAGAAAAAATCTTGAGAGTGTTAAAGCTGGTCAAAAGATTACCTGTGTTTGGACTATTCCAAATATTTTTTCAAGCGGTAATTATACTGTTGATGTGGCCGTTACTCACCATGACGGGGTAACACAAGCTGATTGGTGGCACGAAGCTACGGATTTTAAAATTATAAATGAGCTCAACACCTCTCATATAGTCAGCCCGATTATTGGACAAGATTTTAGTCTTTAGGTTTTAGTTTTTACGTCCGATAACGGCATAATCTGCAAATCCATAAACTGATTCGTAGACATCGTGTAGCCCGGCTACTTCCGAGGCTAGCTCCGGTCGTATGTGGTGTAGCAAGATAATTTCGGGTTTAAAGCCTGTATATTCGAGCATAAAAGACAATAATTCTGCTGGTATTGGACGCTGATGTGACGGGTCGCAGTAAAATGTGTTTGCGCCTACGCTCAGAGAGCGAGGATTCGGTGTCTCAAACAGCACAAAGCCACCCCTATCTATCGTTCGGTAACATTCCGAGAATATAACCATTAAGGATTCGAAGGGGATGTGCTCGACGATATGAAAGCCAGTAACCGCCGAAAGGCTAGCGGTTGGTTGGTCTTTTAAGTATGATAGAGCGTCAGTATGGATAGCCTCTAGGCCAAATTCTCTTACTCGGTTCACCATATCTTCATTCATATCGATGCCGACGGCTTTGATACCATTTTCTTTCATTAATTTTAAAAACTCACCACGGCCACAACCAATATCGATGACTGGTTTTTTAATTAGACTGTCTGGTAAATTAGTAAAAAGCGGTACATGTTCGGCTATCCGTTCTTTGATAATTTCTTCTTTGCCCCTAAAAGCGTCCTCAAACTTTTTGTAAAACATATCAAAATCGTGGTTGTCGGCTACTGAGCCGTTGATGGTTATTGATGCTTCTGATTTATCACTCTGTTTTTTGGTATCTTGAGCTAATGTTAGAATTTTATGCTGTAAGTCAATAAATCGGTTATCGAGATTGTCGATTTGTTCGTTTTTAGCTTGTAGTTTAGACTGGGTGGAGACTAACTCGTCGGTGATTTTTGTAATGGATTGTTCGAGGTTTGTTAGTCTATTGTTAAGAGCGGCTACATAATTAGGAAGTCGCATGATATGAGACACTACTCGAACTGGGTATGGTTTTTGCCTGTTTTTTATAATCTAACCTCGATATTATAACTTTTCATAAACTATTATAGCTTAAATTTACTACGTTTGCCTTGGCAATACTAGAACGGATTAGGCAGGGTTTAATTTTATTTGTGAACTATCCTCATAATAGAGGCTGCCGTGTTTTTCCAGTTATATTTTTGAGAGTGCGCGCATGCTTTGTCTGTGATGGATAGCAATTCTTTTTTATCCATAGTTAGTAAACGTTTTACGTCATCAACAATTGAAAGTGGATCGCTAGCATAGAGTGGAAAATCTTTTGCTACCTCTCTCGTAGCTCTGTTGTCATACGTGATGACAGGGGCGTGGTGGTTCATGGCTTCAAGAACTGGTAGACCAACTCCTTCATAAACACTTGGAAAAACAAAGGCGAGCGTATTCTGGTAGAGCCAATTTCTCATGCTGTCGTCAACAAATCCGAGCAGAAAAATATCGTTAAAGTAGGATGAGCTTAGTATGGCATTTTTTGTTTCAAAATTGTCCATTCGATCAATATCATTCATCGAGTCTCCGGCAAGTGCTAACTTTATATTGTAACCTTGAGCCCTGAGCTGGTTGAAGGCGGTAACAAGATCGACAATCTTTCTTCGGTTATCTACGCCACCAATAAATAGAAGAAATAATTCATTTTTTAATGATTCGATTTTTTTAATTGAATAGCCCCAAGAAGTCTGGTAATAACGGGTGATGTCACCGTTACAGGCAGTTTTACTGGTTGCTTCTGGGATGTCTGCACCTAGACTAATAACCTCAAACTTATCTTCCGGCGTCTTAAACCATTTTTTAAAGTCAGCTTCGGTAGTTTTAGATATACACAATATCTTGTCGGCTTTTTTTAGATTGAGTCGTATTTTTTGAGCATAGACTAATCTTTTTACGAATTTTTTGATGGCTGCACGTCTATTGAGGCCGTTCGCTCTGGCTGTTCGATATGTCCAAAGATAGTCGCTTTCTAGGATATATGGAATCAAATCATATACAATTAAATAGTTTTTTGATTCTTTTGGCAGTCTTGCTAACGGCTCGAGCTGATCGAGCTGGATGAAAGCGTCAACGTCCGAAAGGTCGCCGTATTTTTTGCTTCCGTATCGATATGAGGTCATGGTCATTATTTTAGATATGGCTTTTTGTACATATTTCAATTTACCAGGGAGGTATTTTTTATCTTTAAAAGGTTCCATGAGCCTTATTTCATAATTTTTTTGACCCAAATTTAGCGCTTTTTCAACGTCCACCTCGGTTGTAGGAAAGTCTTTGTATATATAAAAAATAAACTTGTCGTCATTGTTATAGTCGAGGTTACGCAGTATGTTGATTGCAACACTTCCGATGCCACGGTATCTATTTGGCCCTTGGATCGATGATAGGTCTATTCCGATTTTCATGATAGTTATAATTCCTCTACGATTTTTACAAAAACACTGGCACTTTTTTTCCAAGAAAACTTCTTAGCTTGTTCTGGGCCTTTCGTTAGGATTGGCGCAAACTTTTTTGGATTATTTATGACATCTTCAATATTCTTTCGAAGGCCTTTTACATCGGTACTTTTTACCATAATTCCAACTTTTCCGACGACTTCCGGCAAGGAAGAGTTGTCGGAAGTGATTATTGGCGTGCCGCAAGATAAAGCTTCGAGTGGGGGCATGCCAAAGCCTTCGTAATGACTCGGGTACACTAGAACCTTTGCGCCCGATATAATTGCCGCTTTGTCTTCGTCGCTAACATAGTGTGATGGTCTGATAATTTTATAACCATCCTGAACTTTCTGAATTATTTTGCTGAAAAGTCGGTCTGTCTTCCAACCATTCACGCCAACTAGCAATAGCGAATTATTATCACGGATATTCTTAGGCAAATCGCAGTAAGCATCAACTAGCGTACCGAGATTTTTTCTAGGTTCGAGATTAGACAGGGCGAGGATATAATCTCCGTGCACATTATATTTTCTTTTTGCTTCTTCGATTTCTGCAGGGCTTCTTCTATACAACAATCGTGGGTCTGCCGCTGGAGTGGCTATCACAACATCATTTTTATCAACTGAATAAAAATCGACAATTTCTTTTTTCGCATTTTTTGAAATCGTTATAATTTTATTAGTTGTTTTAACGGATCTTTTTACGGCTGCTGAAAGAAACTTTGCATTGTTTTCATCTGAAAACTCTCGATATAGTTCAAATGAAATATCATAAATTACGATTGCCGATTTGCTGAATAGCAGAGGCATAGAGACAAACCTCGGAAAAATATAAAAACCTTTTCCAAAGAATAGATCGATTGGTGGCAATTTATTTCTTGACCACAAGACACCCATGAGCCTAAAAGACAACGGCGCAACTACATACTCAATATTTTTAAATTTGAAGGATTTGAATTTCCCAATTTTATCATAGGGGACGATAACTTTTACTCTATGATAATCTTTTTGTGCATATTTACTGTCTTCAATTATTTGATCAAGCCCATTTAATATACCTAATATATATTGACCAACTCCGCTAAAATGGTTTTCAACTAAAGCAAGTCCATCAAAGAAGATAGTTTGTTTTTTATCTGTCATAGTCTCTATAATAACAGATATATAAATTGACTTCTACCTATGTGCGGTAACTATTTACCGGCAGTACCGCTATTCCAGGTAGGCTTCCAGTTTTTATCATAAATAACTAGGTTGCCATCGCCTTGCATATATAATGACGATTCGCCTTTACCGGCAGTACCGCTATTCCAGGTAGGCTTCCAGTTTTTATCATAAATAACTAGGTTGCCATCGCCTTGCATAATCAATCTTATGCCACCGGTTCCCACGGTATTACTTGCCCAGAGCGCCTTCCAGCTTTTATTGTAGAGAACTAGGTTGCCATCGCCTTGGAGTATTAACATATATTGTTCGTTATTTGATAGAAGCCACTCGTTTACGCCAACTCCTACGTTTGCAAATATCGAAGATGACGGTCTTTGGTTGGTCTGAATTGAAAGAGACCCAACATTATCACTTAGCCATTGTTGACCTTCGATGACTAGCCCAAATTGTTCTTTTGTGCGGGCTAATTCGGTGGATGGGGTGGTAATAGAGAAGGTAAATATACCTGTTTTTTGAGGCAATATATCGCCTTCTTGCGCAGCAGCGGCTCGACTGTTGGTAATCCAAGAGCTGTCGTTAAACAAGCTGACTCTGTCGATTGGATCTGAGGTTGCGATATGGGTCAAACTACCTGATAGGGTTTGGTTGCCGGTGTTTTTAATTATTGCCTTAATATAAACCTTAGAATCGGTATATTTTGTAATATTCGAGGTGCTAAGCTCACTTGTCATACCTGAGTCTGAGTACGCTTTAAAGGACACGACTTCGGTTGAATAGTATGGATCTGATGAGCCTACAGTTATTGGGACGGAGAAGCAGCCACCAATCCAGCGATACCCTTCTATTAGAACTCCGAACTGCTCGTTATATGTGCCGAGGTCCGTCGGGGCTTGCATCTCGAATTGGAAAGTTGCATTTTCGCCTTGGCCAACGGTACTTTCCACCATTGCGGCTGGTCGATTTCCGCCGAGCCAACCATTAGATTGGAACTGGGATACTCCGTCTCCGGATGTTCCAAGGTGTAAATTGTCGCTGTACCAGTTTTGGTTGCCGGTATTTTTTATTGTGATTTGAGCATAAAATTTTTGGCCAGGTTCAATGGCAGTTCCGTCGGGAATTTTATTTTTGTATTCATAGTCATAGTACAATTCTGTCGATACAAAGCTATAGCCATAAGTCGCGGCTGACGTTGCGGCGCCAAACCATTTTGTAAAGTATAAGTAAAAATTGCGGTTGCCATAAGCTCCACAAGTCGCAGTGTTCCAACCAGCAGCGAGAGTGGCGCTATTCGGCTGATATGGTGTGTAATTATACAAAGCCTGAGTTGCTCGGTTTTGGATATAGACAACGCTGCCGCCGCAAGATGCCGATGGGTTGTATTGTATGTAGTTATTGCCTATAACATAGGGCGTGTACCAAGTGGGTGAATTGTTAATAATCGCTCGAAACATCTTGGCCGAGTTGATTATTTGGTTTGTAAAGCCATAATACTGGCTATCGCAGACTGAAGTATCCGGGCATCCGTAACCAGTCGCTGATTTATATTGAGTTGGATCTGGCCAATCATCGGTTACGAGGCCTTGTTCTTTTTGTAATAAGACTATTAAGACTTGCGGATTTATTTGGTATTGTTGAGCGGCGTCATAAATAATTTGAGCGGCGCTTTTACCGTTTTCGGTATAATCAGTTAAGCATTTAATAGGTAGTGGGTAGCCCATGGAGGCAAAGTAGTTACTTCTTGAAGTTGAGGTTGTGCCGTTTGTTCCCCATGTGTCACATACGGGCACTTTACTAACAAGGAAATCTTGTATTTGTTGTACGCTCATTGTGTTTACGTTTGTAAAAACAGAATCATCGATAATTCGGCCGGCGTCCCAGCCGGTAACTCCGGTAGCCTCAGCGGTATTTTGCATCGACAAGCTTACTGAAACTACGATTAAGGCAGCTATTAGCAGCAGGGCAGAACCAATTAGTTTGGTTTTGGGCTGGTGTATAAATTGAGGACTTATCATGTGATTTTGCCTTTATTGGATCGTTATGCTATTTGATAGGTGCGCTTCTTTGTCTGCTAATATTATATCAATTTTTATATCCCATAGGCCACTAGATAAGCTAGCTAAGGGAACATCGAATCCCTTGCAGGTCGAAGAACTGGCTAGCGCCTGAATATCTACAGTTTGTGTAAATGTTTTGTCGCCCTTGGTCATGGTTAAAGTACAGCTGCCTGTCGACGTGACTGTCTCGATTAGCGTGCCAATTCTTAAAGATGAACTTGTCTGGGTGGTATAGGTTATATTTGCATTAACAGTGCCTGCCGGAGTCTGTTCATCGACGGGTTGGTTATTTACCGGGGTTTTACTAGTAGTGGTGGAAGGATCGGAGCTAGCCGGCAAGGTTGTCGTTGTCTCGTCGGTCTTTGTCTCATTTGTTGAGGAGTTGTTATTTGACGGCCTGTTATATATGTAATAAACGACTGAAATTGTAAGTAGCAACAAAATTATTACGAAGATAATAATTAAAACTGGTTTTTTGTGTGATGGTTGCTTGTTTCGAATAATCTGCATAAAATTTTTGTTTATTTTAGAATAATGTACTCTTACATTTAATCATAAACATTATGTAAACGCAAATAGTGACGACCCTTAAACGGACCTATCTATCTTTCGCTATTGATGGTGGATGGCGTGGTGCTATCTCTAGCCCAATTTGCGGCTATGTTGGTAAAAATAAAAGCTATAAAATTTTTAACTGTGTGCCAAACTCAATAGTATTATATAATGGCTTCAGTATATTTTAGTAAGTTGCCGGGAAGTGTTTTTATTTATGAATAGTCTGAACGAACTGATGAAAAAAATTTTCAACCGTAGAGAATTTAGATTTTTGATGGTTGGTGGTATTAACACGGCGGTTGGATATGGCGCCTATGCGTTGTTGATATTTTTTGGTCTGCAATATCTAATTGCAAATACCCTATCGACTATTATTGGTGTGATAAATAGTTATCTTTGGAATAGATTCTTTACTTTTAAAAGTAAGGGTAAAGCTTTGGGCGAAATTGCCCGATTTTCGTTGGTTTATTTTATAAGTTACTGTCTGAGCATGCTATTTTTGTATTTGATTGTCGGAAAATTTGGCTTAAACACTTATATTGCTGGTGCGTTAAATATTATTCTAACGACAACGATAAGTTGGTTTGGTCATAAAAACTTTAGTTTTAAAGCGGAGAAAAGCAATGAAAACAGTTAGTATCCTAATAGCAACTTATAATGAAGAGGAAAATGTCGAACCCCTATACGAAGCCTTAGTTAATGAGTTCAAGACGAATGTCAAAGGCTATAATTATGAGATTGTTTTTATAGATAATTATTCTCAAGACAAAACCCGAGAAAAGCTAATTGGTTTGTGCAAAAAAGATAAAAACGTTAAGGCAATATTTAATGCCAAAAATTTTGGCCATATCAGGTCGCCTTATCACGGTATGTTGCAGACTACTGGTGATTGTACTATTAGTATGGTCGCGGATTTTCAAGATCCCGTTGATATGGTTCATAAATTTGTTAAAGAGTGGGAAGACGGTTATAAAATTGTTATCGGCATAAAAAAGACCAGCAAAGAAAATGGTCTAATGTATTTTTTGAGATCTTGCTATTACAAGCTAATTAAAAAAATCTCGTCAACTGAGCAAATTGAACACTTTACTGGCTTCGGGCTATATGACAAAGAATTTATTGATGTTCTTAGAAATCTAAAAGACCCGATGCCATATTTCCGCGGAATTATTGCAGAATTGGGCTTTGAAAGAAAAGAAATCCCATACGACCAGCCAAAAAGATTGCACGGCAAGAGTAAAAATAACTTTTATACCCTTTACGATATGGCAATGCTTGGGATTACTTCTTATTCGAAAGTTATCGTTCGTCTTGCGACGATGCTGGGGTTTGCCTTATCTGTATTGAGCGTAACAGTTGGCCTAGTCTACTTTGTATTAAAGCTGGTTTATTGGGATAGATTCCCGGCTGGTATGGCACCACTGACAATTGGCGTGTTCTTTATGGGCTCAGTGCAAATGTTCTTCTTAGGTCTAATTGGGGAATATGTTTTGAACATCAACACAAGGGTTATGAATAGGCCATTGGTTGTGGAATCGAAAAGGATAAACTTTTAGGCTATAATAAAAAGATGATAACAGTAATTATCGCAGGTGGATCGGGGACTCGTCTTTGGCCACTCTCAACACCGAAATGTCCAAAGCATTTATTAAAATTAACCGGGCAAAGAACTCTTTTGCAAACTGCGTATGATCGCGCCGTCAAATTAGGTAATGTTGTCTATGTTGTTACTGAGGCTGGCCATGCTGATCTTGTTCGACAGCAATTACCGGAACTACCAGACTCTGCATTTTTAATTGAGCCAGGACGACGAGGCACTGCTCATTGTATTATTTTGGCACTTGATAAAATTGCCAGAAATCATGATCATGATGAGCCCGTCGCTTTCATTCACTCTGATCATCAAGTTCGTGATACCGAAGGGTTTAGGCGATCTTTTGTGACCGCCGCAAAGGTATCAAAACTTAAGAAGAAGATTACATTAATCGGTATTGAACCGACGTATCCGGCGACTGGTTTTGGCTATATCAAGCGAAATGGATTGTATAAAAATGAAGATTCAGTATCTAACGTTGAATCATTCAAGGAAAAACCTGATTATGATACGGCCTTAAAATATGTCGAATCAGGCAGCTATTTATGGAACTGTGGCTATTTTGTTGGTTCGGTCAACGTATTTTTAGACGAAATGAAAGCCTGCGCGCCAAACCTGTACGAAAATTTTAAAAAGCTTGCAGCTATTCACGAGACTGGAACTGCTGAATATGACAAGGAATACCTAAAACTCGATAGCCAAGTTATTGATGTTGCTTTAATTGAAAAGGCTAGTGGATTACTCGTTGTTTCAGCGAGTTTTGATTGGATGGATATCGGTTCATTTAAGGATTTACACGATGTCATTCCTAAGGATGAAAATGGCAACTATTTCGGCGGTGAAAACATCCATACGATCGACGTCGAAAAAACTTATATTCGCAACGAAGAACCGAGTAAGCCAATAGCTGTCATTGGGCTCGATAATATAATTGTCGTTAATACGCCTGACGGTATTCTGGTGGCTCGAAAGGATGTCAGTAATCTTGTCGGCGAAATCGCTAAAAAACTACAAAATTAAACCGTTTAGCAAAAACCTAAAAGTCGTTAGTTTTTACAAATAATTACTAACGACTTTTTGTATTTTTGTAATAAATAAACTTTTATCAAAACGCTTAGCTTTACGGTGAAGGTCAAGCGGGTCAAACTCGATAGCGCTAGCTTGCTTTATTGCATTTTCAATATCTTCGGCGGTTTGTCTTTCAAACAAAACACCACTAACGCCTTGTTGAACAATATCGAGGGCGCCACCGCGGTTATAGGCGATAACTGGAGCTCCGGCGGCCAAAGCCTCGGCCTGAACTATACCGAAATCCTCCTCAGCTGGGAAAATATAGCCCTTGGCCCTATTTAGAGCCTCCGCAACGGCTTTATCAGAAGCATCGCCAAAACGATCGGTAAAAAATTTAATAGTTGGTCCAGCCATTTTTACGAGCTTCTCGTGCTCGCTGCCTTTACCATAGACGAATAGATCAACCCCTAGGTCTGTACAGGCTTTTATGGCTAGGTCGATACGCTTGTAGGGTATTTGTCGGCCGAGTGCGACGTAATAATTGCTGCGTTCCAGGGAAGGCGTAAAACGTTCGACATCGACTGGCGGATGTATTACGGTGGAAGTTTTGCCATAATACTTTTTAATTCTTTTCTGAACTTCGGTGCTGTTGGCAATAAATACGTCAACATTCTGAGCGGCTTTATAGTCTGCTTTTTTTAGCGGTGGTACAAAAAACGGCATAGCTAAGCGAACTAAAAAATTTAACTTGCCAAAGCCAGGATCTTTTTTATATTCGTTGTAGTGACTCCAATAGTAGCGGATGGGAGTATGACAATAGCAGATATGAATTTGATCGGGCCTGGTTTTTCGAACCTGTTTTGACTCGGCACTTGAGCTACTTAAGATGATGTCGAATTCTGATAAATCTAGCTTTTGAAAAGCTCTGACGCGGAGCATTGGAAAAAATTTATGTAATTTTCTGATTGGCTTTGGTAAATTCTGTAGATAGGTTGTTCTAACATCAAGATTTTTAAATAGAGGCATCGTTTCTGGAGAGAAAGTTGAAGTAAAGATTGGTGCGTCTGGAAAAGCTTCGTGCATGGCAAGCACGACATTTTCAGCTCCGCCCATATTGGTTAACCAGTCATGAACAATTGCTATCTTGGGATGCTTCTTCTGCATGATCTTAATTATTCTGCGCCTTTGCGCTTTAATACTACGATGATGGTTTTAAACAAAATTTTTATATCGAGCCAGAATGACCAGTTTTGAGCATAGTATAACTCTAGCTCAATGCGCTCATCAAAAGATAACTCACTGCGGCCGGACACTTGCCAGATACCAGTAACGCCCGATTTGACGCTATGGAGTAGCGCTGTTCGACCATGTGCCATTTTAATCTCTTGAGGCAAAATTGGACGAGGCCCAACTAAGCTTAGGTCGCCTTTTATTACATTAAAAATCTGGGGTAATTCATCAAGTGAGGTTTTTCGTAAAAACTTTCCAAATTTAGTAATACGGGGGTCGTCTTCGACCTTACGCTTTTTCTTGTACTCTTCGGCCAGATCGTCGCGTCCCATGTCATGAAATTCTTCGGCGGCATCGCGGCTACCGTATTTTGCGTCCATGCTTCGGAACTTGATTAAGCGAATTGGCTCCGAAAAACGGCTGAGACGTTTACTGATATAAAAGGCTGGGCCTGGATCGGCAATTTTTTTGATGATAAATGTTACCAATAAAACAGGTGATAGAATAATCGCTAAGATAATACTAACAACAAAATCGAAGATTCGCTTAGCAATAGCTCCCCAACCGATAAGGGGGGTTTGGTAAACGGATATCATTGGATAGCCAAGAAAAACGTCAACGGTATTTTTACCGGAATAAAACTCCGGCTCGCCAGGTATAAAGCTATAATTTATATGATTTGATTGCGCGGCGCTTAGTATCTTTTGATTGCGCTCTGCCGATTCATATAGTTCGGTCTGAATGATGGCATTGATATGGTTTGTCTTAATATCGCGCAGGGCGGTTTCGACAAGTGAGTAGTGAATAACATCTAGACTTGCTGATATATTCTTTTTAGGACTAGCGATTGCAACTATTTTATAACCACTTTTTTCGGTATTTGCCAAATTGTGGGCAATATCATTAATTGTGTCCGATGTGCCAATTATCAGCACGCGACTAACTCCTCGATTATGACGGAACAGGAGTTTTCTAATGAGTTGGAATAATTCTCGTTCAATAACTATTAATATAAAGGCGCCGAATAAACTGTAAATAGCTACCAAACGGGCTGGAAAAATGTTTTTACCGCTAACATATTCCCAACCAATTACAATCAATATGCCAATAAATGAGCCGACGGCGATTTTAGACCATTCGACTAGGCGTCGGTTGTAGATATTAGCTTGGTAAAGGCCTAAAGAGGCAAAAATAATGATCCAAAAAGGCACGATAAATATAAATGATAATAGATAGTCATAAGCATAAATATTGGTTAAAAGTGGGCGCGGGTCGTACTGAACTCGTGCAATGTAAGCAATCGTAAAGGCAACTAGCAGTACAAAAGTGTCGATTATTACGAGGATTAAACTATAAAATTTGGTGTTCTTGCCTGGCATTTATCATAATTATATCAACCTTTGGGTTACACTAGAAGTAGTATGTCAAAAGATGCTCATAAATTATCAAAAATAATCGAAAAACTGTACATCGGTATCTTAATAATAATATTCGGTGGTATTGTGCTGCATGCACCAATAAGCGTATTTTTGGGAAGCGTTTTTCCTGACTATGAACTACTGATTAAGTCATGGAAAGAAATTCTGATGGTTGTCGCGGGTATAATCGCGTTGATCCTTATGTATAGGAATAAGCGATTTAATTTGCTAAAAGATCCGTTAATCGTGGCAATTATTTGTTATGGAGCTCTTCATATTGTCATGATAATCTTTTTGCCCCAGAGCTTACTATCGACTTTTGCTGGCCTAATGATTGACTTGCGCTACTTGCTGTTTTTCATACTTGTCTACTTAGCGCTTAAAATGTATCCGAAATATTACAATATTTTTATTAAAATTGGCATAGCTGGCGCCTTGGTTGTGCTAATTTTTGCACTGCTGCAAGTTTTTGTGTTGCCGAATGATATTCTAAAATACATTGGCTACGACGTTAGTACGATTAGCCCCTATTTAACAGTTGATCAAAACCAGAGCTATGTTCGCATTAATAGTACTTTAAGAGGGCCAAATCCCCTGGGGGCATACGCCGGTATTGTACTGGCGTTCTTGGTGAGCGCCGCTGTAAAGCATAAAGTAGGCAATAAAAAACAGGCGTGGGCTATTTTTGGTGTTTTATTAATAGGCGGCTGCGTGGCGCTTTGGGCAAGTTATTCAAGAAGTGCTCTGATTGGCACAATAGCATCTTTGGTTATTGTTTTGGCAATTGCTTTAGCGCGCAAAATATCCAAAAAAACCTGGATAATTATTGGGACGGTTATATTAATGCTCAGTTGCGGACTTTGGATGATTAAAGACACGGCGTTTGTGTCGAATGTGGTATTCCATACGAACCCAACTGACAATAATCGCATTGATTCAAACGAAGGCCACATGAGCTCGCTTAAGAACGGCTTTAAACTATTGATATCGCAACCATTTGGAGTTGGCGTCGGCAGTACAGGCTCGGCCTCGCTATATGGTAATAGTCCAATGGGGGTTGAAAATCAGTATTTATTTACAGCGCATGAGACTGGTTGGCTTGGCCTCGGCTTGTTTGTCTATATTTTTGGTTATATTCTCTATAAACTATGGTTAGAGAAAAAGGACTGGGTTGCCTTAGGGCTGTTTGCTAGTGGTATTGGGCTAGCAATAATTGGCTGCTTTTTGCCAGTACTGACCGATGACACGGTTTCTATTATTTGGTGGGGTATGGCCGCGATTGCGCTAGCCTATAGTCATAAGGATTATAATTAAGACATATGAATGAGCGTGCTACAAAAAGGCAAAGGGAACTCTTAAACTTTATTGATAGTTTTATTCAAGGTAATGGCTATGGGCCGAGCTATCGGGAAATTATGCGGTCTTTGGGCTATAAATCGGTCTCGACTGTGGCTGTGCATGTTGATGGCTTGATGGCCAAGGGCTACCTGCGAAAACGTGACAAATCGGCGCGATCATTGGAAGTAATCACGACTCATCTGAATACGACACCGGAGCGCAAAACCGCCACGCCAGCTCAGGAGAAGTGGCTGATAAATTTTATATCTAATAAATTTGATATCTTAAAAGAGACGAATGATCCAAAAACGTTGGATGAACTTTACGTTTTAATTGGTGCTCTAAAAGTTCTTGAACTTGATGGTGCTCACGTGGCAATGAAAACGCGCCTTGTCGATTATCTCAAAGCGCAGTCTTCAGTTTCTAAATAGTTATTATTTTGTTGACTTATCGGTCGGCTATTACGACTGGACGGGCGCTGCTGGTGCGCCAACGGTGCCACCCTTCCACTTAGCGCTGCCAAAAGCAAGAATACCTGCCCAAATTGGGGTTAGAAAAATTGCTAATAATACAAATTCCTCGCTTTTACCGAATTTCAGCCCAATTCGATAAGCGGCGATGCAAAACAAAACAGCGTAAGTTAAATGACCAAGGCCCGGGATTAAGATTAATAGTGAGAGCGCGCCATGAAATGAGCCCATTTCCATTATTTTCCAATTGTTATAAAACGGTACCCAAGCTGCCCATGATGGAATGCCAGCTTTTTTAAAAATACGCCCGAAGGTAATTCCCGAGTAGATGTAACATGCTGTTACAAACAACAGAAAAAATATAAGCATACCAGCAGCGAACATTGCGACTATGGCGCCACCGTGGCTGTAATTTGTCGTGTAACTATTGTAATAATATGGACTATACATAATTTAATATTAGCATAGGCGTACTTGGTCGTAAATTGACATGATACGTTCGATTAAATTCTGTCTTGACGAGGCTGCCGATTAAAGGCTATAATATCCTCTGTATTCCGACGTAGCTCAATGGTGGAGCAAGAAGCTGTTAACTTCGAGGTTACTGGTTCGAGCCCAGTCGTCGGAGCCAAGCTGAGCAGTGAAAAAGGGTGACTGAGTTCCATAAACCGTTCCCCTGATTAACTCCTTAGCTAGACAAAAAATACAGTCAGACTTAACAACTGACTAAAAAGGTTAGAACCGCCAGAAATGGCGGTTCTTTCTATTTTACCTCTGTTGCTTGGTTCTAACTCCGACCAGTTTCCTATATGGCGGCTGGACAGTCAAAAAGCCGACCGGGTTCCGTGACCGATTTTTTATCACATGGCGTGAAGAATTATCTCGTTACTGCTAGACTATCTAAATATTGAAAAAAGATTTATTTTGTGGTATAATATAAGATGTAAATTATTCTGATGGTTAAGAAGGCCTGTTCTATGATGATTAGAATAGGCGTAGAAAAATCATGAACGAAAAAATGTTTGTAATGCATCACGCGCCTGTAGATAAAAGAAAAGGCGAGATTGTAGGCTCGAGAACTGACTTTGGGCTTAATGAGTATGGTATTGAGGCTGCGCATCGTCAAGCAGAGAGAATAAAAAAAATGATCGGCACTGTTGCTCTTGAAAACATAGATTACGTTATTTCTAGCCCACTAAAACGAGCGATTCAGACTTCAGAGATTATTTCTAAAAGATGCAAATTAGACATTGTTGTCGACGATCGTCTTAAGGCGCAAGATTTTGGGTTATTAGATGGAATGACATTTGACGAAATATATCGGGATGATATTTTAAAACTAAATCTTTGGGATTATATTGCACCAGAAAATAGAGATAACCATCATGTTCCAGGTGGTGCAGAATCAAATAATGAGATGGTGAAAAGGGTAAATGGGTTTAGGAACGATATGCTATCTCGAAACAGCAATCATATGCCACTTATAATTACTCACGGAACAGTCATAGACTCGCTAATTGCTTTGATTGAGAAAAAAAGACTTGATGAAGTAGAGGGCGAAAATCGTAGGTATGAAGGAAGGCCTATTTTATTTACGGAGTATGCATATGAACCTATAGGTAAAAGTTGTGATATTTTTGATTTCATACCCGGTGTGTCAGAGCTCTTATTAGAGAGCGATCCTAGCAAGATAATCAACTGTGTGCGTCAATATTTAATCAGTCAAAATGTAAGCGATAGCGAAAGAATCCATATTGAAAAGTTGCTGACTTTTTATAAATAAACGTAAGCTATTTATTTTAGTAAAATATACCAATAAACGGGTCTTCGCGTTTATTTATTTCTTCTAGATCATTCCAAAAGCTATTTTTTAGTCTTTCTGGGTAGGCGGTTACTTTCTGAATGTCTTTTTTGGAGAACCATTTTGCTTCAGCGATGCCATCAGCGTCTTCGTCTTGGTGCTCTTCGTCAAATACTTCGCCTTGTCTTAGTTTTGCTAAAAACATAAACTCGGAGTGTATAGTATTTGTTTCTTGGTCGTGTAACTCTTGGGCATACATAAGCTTCCCCAGCTCTATATTTAAGCCAGTTTCTTCTTTCATCTCACGTATTGCGCATGTTTGTATATTTTCATCACCATCAAGCCCTCCTCCAGGTAAATACCAGAAATCTTTCCCTGGATTCCGCACTAGAAGAATTTTGTTATTATCGTTATTCATGGCTATAATTCTTGATTGTAAGCGTATATTCATGATCTCTATTATAACTCATTTTATAAATACTTAAATTCATTATATAATAGGTAAAGTATGGACAAAATTACAGACGACCTTTTTTATAAGAATGAAGAACAGGTTTTGGATATCGTAAAAAAGTTTTCAAATACTATTTTATATAAGAAAAATGTCAATGAGGCTTTTTTACTAATTATCGAATTTTTGAGTATAAAGATGAGCTAGAAAAAATAAAGTTTAGCTATAGCCCACAGGACCCTGATGATTTTATAAAAGAATTTTCTACTTATTTTGAAAATGCACTTAATTATGATAATCCTGGCGTTATGTATAATGTCCTTCCTAACCCAAATATATATGGACAGATTGCGAGTTTATTTGCTAGTTTTGCAAATCCAAATTTCTGTATGGACACACCTTCAGGTAAGCTATTGATTTTGGAAAAGGCGGTTATTAATTATCTCAACGATTTAGCCGGTTGGGAGATAGGACGTGCGGGCGGTATATTTACTTTTGGAGGTAAAGGAACTCTTTTGTATGCCCTAAAAATTGCTTTGGATAAAATTGATCCAAACTATAGAAGGCTTGGTATAAGTGGAAACAATTACATTATTTCAAATGATCTTGGACATCCTTCTCATATTGAAATATGTAATTGGTTGGGACTTGGCGAAAATCATTGTATTAGGCTTAAGACTCACAATGCGGTTATTGATATTGAAGAATTTAAACAAGCTTTTATTGATGTAATCGAGAGAGGAGGTAAGTTGCCATTGATTATAATCAATGGCATGACGACCAATAACCATACTTTTGATAGTATTAAGGCTGTGTATGATGCTCGCAACGAAATTGTAAAAAAATATAAGCTTAACTACAGTCCGCATCTTCATATTGATAGTGTTTTGGGATGGGTTTATCTTTTGATAAATAAGTACGATTTTAATTTAAACCAATTAGATTTAACAAATGAAGTCAAGCTGATTCTAAAAAATAAGGCAGAACAAGCTAGTGAAATTAAATATGCAGATAGCTTTGCTGCTGATTTTCACAAAACTGGTTTTTGTAATTACATAAGCTCCGTATTCTTAATTAGAGAAAAAAATGACCTTTTTGGTATTGAAGGGCACTATTCTGAATCAGATGATATGACTTTCTCGGAGTTTGCCCCCTATGATTACTCACTAGAGTCGTCGCGGGCTCCGCATGGTCCTGTAGTTGCCTTCGCCGCCCTTAAAACGATTGGAATAGAGGGCTTTGTTAGAATACTCGCCAACCAAACAGAGGCGTATATTTATCTGAAAGAAGAATTTCACAAACAAAAAATGCAATTGTGTGCAACTATGAGGAAGAATCTAATTTAGTATTTTTGGCTTTTAAACCAGAGAAATATTTAGATGTAGAAATTAATGAAAGTACCCCAGATAATATAGCGGAAGATATAAAAAAATTTAATGTTGGTTTTTATAGTTTTGTCCTAGATAAAAGTAAGGATGATAAAAATGATATATATTTTAGCTGCTCAAGATCTTATAAATATTTTAATAAGTCGTATGGATGTTTGAAGCTGTATTCGTTTAACTCACATATGGATAAAAAAGTCGCTAAATATTTACATAAACGTATTAATGAATTATTTAATGAATATGTTATTTCACAAAAACATATATCAAATTACAATTTTTTCGATTATGCTGAGATCAAAGGACAAAAAAGTGTTTAATCAAATTAAAAAACACGCATTGACTTTAGTTGGTGACAATAATATTCGTGACTGGGGCTATTCTATTGTTTTGAGATGCGATAGTTTGACTTTAGATAATTTAACTTGCAGCTATAGAGAAAAATTCTTGGTATTAAAGCCCCAAAAATCTATCATATTGGAGTCTCATGTTAATTATTCTGAAGTTTGGGTTGCTGGTGGTACTTTTGAGTATGTTTTAGAAGACCAAAATAGCCAATTGAATAGATATAGGGCTAGCAAGTTTGAACGTATTTTTATTCCAAAAGGCCGTAGACATAAAATAATAAACTCAAATAAAATATATTTGAATATATTTGAGATTCAAGTAGGCAAAATTAGTGATAATGATAAAATTCAGTACATCAAGGATGATAAGAATGTCTAATACAAAATTTGAAAACAAAATTGTAGACTATATTTCAAAGAGTATAGATTCTAATATTAAGTCAATTTCAATTATAGGGAGCTACACTAAGCAAAGACAAGTCGGTGGTGGTTCGGACATAGATATCGTAATAGTGGTGGATAGTTTGGATGGTTTGAAAGTTCATTTTAACAATGTATTTTATAAACTAACGATGGTCGATGATTCAGAGGGTAAAAGAATTGAACTAAATACTAAACTGGAAGGGGTGGTACTAGATATAACAATTCTAGATAGATTTAATATTCCTAACAGTCCGCTTACTGATTATTATGAGAATCATCTTGGATGGTGTGAGAGTTCGCTCTGTATATATGGCGTACCATTTCCGGAGCTGTTCAATCTTGTGCGTTTAAAAAGTGAATATGCTAACATTCGCTCAAAACGCTTAAGCCTAGTTAAAGAAAAGATCGAAATGACAGAGCGTAAAATAAAAGAACAAGCTAGAAGAGATTTATATATTATATATGAACTTCAAAAATATATTTTTATTCGTGAATTAATTGAACGTAATCTATTTAACAGATTAAGTCTTAAACATCCTGAAGATATTATTCCAGGGTTTGATGACATTTATAAAAAAGAATTAAAAGAAAAATGCGGTATTATAGTAAATATTATTGATATTTCAAAATCAGTAAATACAAATAATTTTGATAAATCTACCATCTAAGCTAGTATGGGGTGAGCCGTAAATTCGATGGTAATATTTAGTACCGGTTTCGAGTCCAGTCGTCGGAGCCAAGAAAATGTATTTTCTGATTAACTTTAAGAATATCTAAAGAACTATCCCCAGGAGCTTTAGATGTCACTACTTACGATTACGAATGGAACAGTGATATACTTTGTAATAGACTTGGTGTTCGCAATTTTATACAAGCTATGAAGTTGTGCAAACATGAACTTAGGAAAAAAGGAGCAATCTCATGAGACAAATAATTATGAAATATATATTGGCGGCACTATTGCTTCTTATTATAACTGTTTTTGTAGTTGGATACTTTACTTCAGCTGACCCACATGACGCGCCACTCTGGATAGGCTTGGTTATGGCGCTGTTTGGCTTGGTTTCTGGCGGCTTAGTCAATATTAAGCGTAATTGAGACTAGTCGTAAAATTATTGGCGTGACGTTAGGGCGATTAAAAAAGGGTACACTATTTTTTACTTGAGATGGTTGACAATATTGAATACGAGTATAGCTTTAGGATTAAAGAAATTGACTGGTTTATAAAAAAATGTGAGTCAATTGGTCCAAAAAGTCTTAAGATTGTCGAAATGGATAGGACGATTTATAAAAATGGCTCAAATACTATTGCCCGACTGACTATTACAACTAAGAAAAATAAGAAGTCTTATATTCTTGATTTCAAGCAAGATACTCCAGACGAACAGCTAATTAAAATAGCCAAAGAGAGCTCGGAATTAGAATTTTGCGAAGATAACATGAATGACGTCAAGGCTTTGCTCGAAAATCTTGGCTATAAGGAGTCAATTAATATAAAGAAAAAAAGAAATACATATAATTTTAATAAGATCAGAGTTGAGCTAGACGAATACATCGAACCTGAAGCTGCTGTAGTCGTTGAAATTGAAGGTGACAAAAAAGCAGCAGATGAAATGTATGAGAATCTTTATAATAAAGATTTGTTTTTTGAATTAAAATAATCTCTTGCTTCTTTGATTAGCTTTACTACATATTCGCTTTTTAATAACTTATATTGCTCTCGATTGTAGTTAGATTCTTTGGCGATTTTATATTTTATTTGCATATATTCTTTCGCTTTATTCGGATTGTTTATTAGATAGTCGCGTAGGTAAATGAAATCGTTATAATTGTCGTTATTTTTAACAGCTAGATGAATATGGACATCGCCAAGCGTGGTTTCGCTATTTGAAGAAGCCAAAAAAGCTTGATCTGAATATTTGCGTTTATTGATGCTTCCAAAATATCCATTTTTGATCAGAGCTTTTTCAACTTCATTAACTTCTTCAGTGCTATTGAGCCCAACTAATATATCAATGATTCCTTTGCCGTCGACACCATAAATTGCCGTACTACCGACGCGCTGAATTGCGCAATTATCGCCAATTATTTGACTTAGTTTTTTTGCTATTTTTGATAGTTTGAACTAAAATTTTTTTGATATTTATAGATTTGCATTATACTTTTGTTTTATTAACTCCGCCCATGCGGCTGCTTTGACCGTTTCGCCTTCAAGTAATGTTCCTTCTTTGTTTTTTACGTAAAAAGCCGTCGGGTTAGTTATTTGGATGGCGCCAAGAGTGATTAGCTTATTGGCAATTTTTTTCATAGCGTCGCCGTGAATAAATAATTTTACTCTTGTATCAAAAGCGGCAAATTTTACGCCTGAAATTGTTTCATGATTTATCTTTGACAAGAATGTTTGCATTTTTTGAGTAGGCATCCAGCCGATAATCGGGCTACCTATGATTAATAAATCAAGATTTTCTAAATCGTTATCAGATACATCAGACACCGAGATGGAATTTGTCTCCAATGTTTTTGCAATAATATCGGCAATCTTTTTAGTGTTACCTAAGTTCGAATCAAATACTACGATGGATTTCATAATTTACTTTCCTATATATTTAAAGAATATCTATACAAAATGATTATATATTAAAGATCTAGCCCATACGAGACACTGGGGCTTTTTGTTGCATTTGAACTGCGATGAATGGTACTGCTATAATTGAAGTATGACAAAACTTATTAGCGAAAAAAGGTTGCGTAAACTAAATATCGTTGCAGGGTTTTTACATCTCACACAGGGAATTGCGGTTCTATTGCTAAGCAAAAACTTTTTGCTTCCTATCAGCGGCAGTTATTTAAAGTTTAATCCAATTAGCCAAAGCCTTGAGCCGACGACGCAATTTTTGTTTAATCTTTCGCTCCCACTATTGGTAGCTATCTTTTTATTCATATGCGCCGTAGCGCATTTTACGATCGCGGCTGTCTATAATAAACAATACAATAGTCAGTTGAAGCAGGGCATTAATGCCGCCAGGTGGATTGAGTATTCGTTATCGGCAAGCGTAATGATTGTTGGTATTGCTCTGATGGTTGGCATTTATGATGCTATGAGTTTATTAATGCTATTTGCACTTGTAGCGATTATGAATCTGCTTGGGCTTGTCATGGAAGTGCATAATCAAACTACTAAAAAGACTAATTGGATAAGCTTTTTGGTTGGTTGTTTGGCGGGCTTGGTTCCATGGGTGGTGATTGCATTCTACCTTTGGCTAGGAGCTGCCAACGGCAGTAGTGCGCCGACATTTGTTTATTGGATCTTTGTCTCAATCTTTATATTCTTTAACTGTTTTGCCATTAACATGGTATTGCAGTATAAGAAAGTTGGTCCATGGAAAAATTATCTTTATGGTGAACTGGCTTACATCATTCTGAGTCTTGTCACTAAATCATTATTAGCCTGGCAGGTATTTGCTGGAACGCTAAGACCCTGATTATTAGTCGATGATAATTTGGTTAATAGGCGATTTTATCTAATAACCAAGCTATAACTTATCTTAAAGCTCTTAGTGAGAATGTAAAATAACCAGTTTCTGAACATTATATCTTGGCCAGTTTATTTTACCACCACCAACTTCGGAGATATTATATAGTTCTTCTAAGTTACTGAACTTATCACAATCGGATATGTATATTTTACATTCTGTATTTTGCAATATATCGATGTAACGTTCTTCTATGACGAAAGGCTTACCGGTACTTATTATTGAATGTATTATATATTCCCTGTGGCTTTGTAAAAAAGAATCCGTTAGATCAATGGCCCTAATCTGGTTTTTTAGATTTAAATATATATCCAGAGATGTTCCATAGCTTGCGATTAGTGGTATATTTACCTCAACATTATCACTATATTGTTCTGCTAACTCTTTTAGCAAAGATACGTTTTGGGCATTATTTGTGTTTGCTATCTTCTGCCGAAAGCCTAGGCATAGGGTGACGGTGCAAGCAATGCAAATTGTTATGCATACATAAAATATTCCTCGTTTCAAGGCATTTATTAATGTTAAGTTCTTCGCAAATATCGATGATATCGTAAGGTCTGCAATGACAATTAACAAAATAGCAGCTTCAAAGTAACCAAGCGTAATGTTAAAGTGTGCGCATCTATTCATGAAATAAGTAAATTGACTGATGCCCAGTATGGCAATAAAAAAACAGAAGGCGATTTTTTTGTTAAAACGTTTTTTACCGACGACATAAAACCTAGATATACCAAAACCGATAAAGACTAAAAATATCAAAAATATGATCATCCAATAGCTTAAATATAATGGTAGATCTAGATGCAAAACGCCGTACATGTAATTATTTTCGAGCATAGGAAACAAAAAGTAGTACAAACTTATAGCACTACCGCCGATGGCTATATTATATAAGCTAGTCATGCCCCATGCGCATAAGAAGCAGATAGGGACAAAGATGAAAGGGTAAATTATTTTGATTAAGGCTTTTATGCTAATGGGATTATTTATGGCCAATAAATAAACATGGAAAACAGTCCAAGCCAATAAACACATTAGGCCGGTGTCGCCGTTCCAAATTATTGCCAAAACCGACAATACATACCCCGTAAATAAAAGTATTTTTTGCTTTTTACCAAAGCTATTTAGCATGTATGATGCTAAAACTATAAACATAGACGGGAATAACAATCGGTGTGGATAAGCTTGCGGATAGCAAGACGATCCGAAGCCGACGAATGGGAATATGGTTAGAATTATGCCGAGGATACGTAAACTTGTTTGTTTAGTAATTTTAAAAATAGCATAAATTATACCGGCGATTGAGATAAAAGCAATTCCGGCTGAGGTTAAGGCAATTGTATATATGTTTAGGCCGATTACGGCAAAAATTGGCCTAAATAAAATTGCGTAATGTCCATAAATCGACAGGAAATTCTCCGAAAATGGCGTGCCATTTAAATGAATAAAAATAGAATGATAGTAAGCATTATAGTCATAGCTATAAATAAGGCTATTTGGGGTATAGAAACAATACGCTACGATTAAGCAAGCAAAGATAGCAGCAATTATCCAAAAAATTCGATTCTTAAATATTTTTTGTCTAAAAATAATTTTTTTGAATATAAAAGCTAGGCAGCAAAAAATAAGTATAATAAGCATTATTTTAGCCTTTGACAGATTTATTAAAGTAAAATATCCGATTGTATCGGAAGAATTTAGGACCATAATCAGGAAAATTGCAAAAAATGTAAACGCGATTCCGCAAGATATGATATTTGATAATAGGGGTGTTATTTTTTGCTCATGACCTAACGAATTAATCTTGTTTTTTTGAAGGTTATAAAAAGTAAATAAGAATGTGGCGCAAAATATCAGTAGAGATAAACAATAAAAGAATATATTGGTATTTGATACGAGGTTTTGAATATTTGGCAAAATATGTTTGTTGGTGCCAATATAAAATACTGTCATTGACGGTGTGGCTGCCAATAAGTATGAGATTATTAGATTTTTTAGATAAACATGATTTATGTTTTTCATAATTTTATACCAATTATATATTAATAACTTTATCAGAAATTATGATATTTGTATGTATGTTAAAAGATTAAGACAAGAATAAAAATGTGTGATAAATTCTTACGGTATTAAGTTATGTCTAAACAATTTCGGCAGAAAGCTGCTATTCTGAAATATTAAAAACTTCTTTGGAAAGCTTCTGATAATCTTCTTCGGAATAGGAGTCTTTAAGTTTTTTGTTATAATCTGACAGATTATAAAATTCAAGATTTCCATTTTCGCTATATGTTGGTTTCTCGTTGATTACGCTTTCAATTGAAGTCTCGAGGCTTGCCATGCCATCTTCTGTATAGGCTCGTCTATCAATATAAATACCACTATAGCCAGCGAGACTAATTGTTTTAATCATTTTGTCCATAGGGTATGCAGATATTGTCTCGAACCATTTGTCGCCATTACGACCTTTTACGCCACCGTAACTCCATCTTAGGTTTGTTGAATTAACATACCCCGTGTATAGCTGATAATCGGTCATATTGTTAACACTACCAGCTTCTGGGGTCTTGTGATAAGGCAGCTGATACACCATTGCGCTATCAGGAAGTTGCGACTCGATGTTTTGGATAAACGCCTTATCTGATTTATAGGCCGAACTTGATAATTGATAATTACCCATCAGCCCTGCTGGTACTTGTTCCCATATTCCAAAAATGCAGAAGGCGACGACAGCACTATATAGAATTTTCTTGTTAAACTTTCCAGAGAATTCTTCCAGAGTTAGCATTACGGCGATGATACATATGTAGGCAATAAAAATTGAAATTCGATTATGGCCCCTAATTGCTTCCGAAACCATTATCGAGAAAATACTGCTAAATCCGCCGATTGTCGCGTACAATACGGCAAAGACGTTCATTTCTGACAGGATTTCTAGGCTTTTATAATTTTCCGAAACAACTTTACTTTTGCCTCTTTCAAATAAGAATAAAAGCAGTAATAGAAATCCAACTATACCCAATACTCCCAAGTAAGCGGTGCAGTTTTCGTTTACAAGTGGCATTGTAGTGTTGTATTTGGTGATAACTTTTTGGAGTATTGGTATGCCGTGGTTATTAATTGGCAAAAAAAGTTGAATTATTTTTAAGCCATAGAGTTCTGCGTCGGGCATGCTACGAGTAACAGCGGCTTCGTTGGCGCCATTCTGCAGGTTATAAATACGTGACGGAATTGTGTTTATGAAAGTAAAAAAGGCGATTAATACAATTAATATTATTGGCTTGATTGAAGCTTTTATTTTTTTAGTCTTAATAGTTTTTGACAGGGCAACGACGGCTAAGAAGAGGCAGGTGAAAAGTGCGTAGTAGGCAATGCCATTATTGGCGATTAAGATTGTTGAAATCAGGGCAATAATATTTTTTTTGTTTTTAAAAAAGTTTCGGTTGATAACGAGGAAATCGCCATCCTTGAACGACCATATGCATAGCAATATTGATAACGGTACGAACATATATGCACTCAATACAATGTGACTAATCCCTCGCAAAAAAATGTAAGGCATGAATTCGAATGTAAGCGAACCGAGAACTGCATATAATGGTCGGATTTTGAGAAGACGCATGACGAAGAATGAAATCGCCCCAATCATTATGAAGAGAGAAAAATAGAACATGTTTAGTGAGAGCGCTGGATCTTTGAATATCCATACGCATATTTTGAGAATAATATTGTCAAAATTATGCATCATATTTGCCGAAAAATCGTAGCCATTACTTCCGAATGGAGCGCCAACCGAGTTATTTACAATCGTACCGCCGGTATCGGCGATAAGCTTGGTTTCGACTAATGTCGTCATGCCGTCGCCGCCAGAATAGTCGAGAGGAACGTACAGATCAATTTTTGATAGATTAAAGAAATGATAGATTCCGATGCAAGACAAAATCAATACAATAGCTAGTCCAACGTAGTCGGCCAAGTGTTTTTTAAAATGATTTATCACGGCTTTTTTAAGCTCAACCTTCTGCTTTGGCGCAGACTTTGTTTTGTTCTTCAAATCAATAACCCCTATTAATATAATCATTATACATTAACTTTATGCAATCTAATTAAAAGTAGTGTTAGCTGCGCTATTTTTTAAGGTAATCTGATATCAGATATGGGCTTGATGGCTGGCGCTATATGGCCAAGCCATACTAAAATAGTAATATGACAAGTAATCAGATTGGTGCAAAATCGCTTGGCATAAATCTACATTCTGGTAAAGAGCCAGAACTCTACAAATGGTTCTTAGCGTGTCTATTATTCGGCAAACCAATTCAACAAGAAATCGCCAAAAGGGCATACGAACTAATAATTAATGCTGGTTTGACCAGTATTAATAAATTAGCAAAGGCTGATTGGGATTTGTTAGTAAACATTTTGGATGAAGCCCACTATGTTCATTATGATTTTTCGACGGCTACAAAATTACTCCAAATTGCCAAAACTATAAAAGAAAAATATAGAAACGTCAGCGGGCTACTTAAGCGGTCAACCAATGCTCTAGAGCTAAGCAATCAGCTCCTAGCAATTAATGGTATTGGCACGGTAACCAAAACAATTTTTATTCGAGAAATTATGCCGATTTTTTTTAAGACAATTTTATCGCACGATTACGAGTCGGCAATTCGGGCAGCGACAATTATTAATCATCGTGGTTTTGAGGCTTATATTGTTGGTGGAGCGGTTAGGGATTTATTGTTGGGACGGCAACCGAAGGATTTTGACTTAGTGACTAATGCTACGCCGGAACAGATAATGGATATGCCTGAGTTCAAAGAGTCTAGTTACAAGGACACCGCACAAGCTTTCGGCGTCACTAGGGTTAGCTTTCCAAATAATGATGTTGAAAGCGAGCTTGAGATCGCGACTTTTCGAAAAGACATTGAAGCGCATCTTGGACGTAAGGCCACGAAGGTTGAGTTTGCCGATCTAGAATCAGATGTTTTGCGTCGTGATTTTACGATTAATGCCCTGGCGCTGGATATTTCAACTAATCAAGTGATTGACTATGTCGGTGGTATTGATGATTTAAATAACGGTTGCTTACGCTTTATCGGTCAGCCAGAGCAGAGGATAAAAGAAGACCCGCTAAGGTTAATGCGAGCTATTCGTTTTAAGAATCAATTGAATTTCTCGTACCATCCGCAAACCGTTCGGGCTATTAAGATAGCTGTTGAGGCGGGTTATGTTGAAAAAATTGCAACCGATAGGTTATGTGCCGAACTGACCGATCTACTAACTCATTCATCAAGATGTAACGCGTTGCGCGATTTGGATGAGTTTGGAATTTTGGGGAGAATTTTGCCAGAAATTGTGGCCGGTAAGGGAATTGAGCAACCCCGCCAGTATCATGCGGAAGGCGATGTGTGGCAACATCAGCTACTGATTATGAGCTATTTGCCAGAAGGCCCGAGCAAGCGGTTGGTTTGGGCGGCGTTACTGCACGATATTGGCAAAGCTCCAACGCGTAGCTTTAGCGGTGGTCGGCTGCGCTTTAATCGGCATCACGCGGTTGGCGCCGAGATGGCTAAGGCTGTTTTGCAAAGACTAAATTTTTCAAATCGTGATTCAAAAGATATTTGCTGGATGATATATAACCATATGTCGATTAATGATTTGCCGCAAATGCGGCCCAGCCTTCAACAGAGTATGTTTGGCAATCCGGCTTTTGAGGACTTATTAGAATTACACCGGGCCGATGCGGCTTCAAGTTGGCGTCCGAACCGCTCGCGAGTTATTAAGCCGAAATTTCGTGAAATTGAGCGTCTGTGGCACTTATATCAATTAAAGAAACCAGAGCGTCAGCAACCATCGTTAAAACGAGACTTGGGTATTGATGGCCATTGGCTAATTCGCAAATTTCAAAAAGAGTTTAGCGAATTAAATGGTCCAATTATTGGCAAAATATTGGACGAATTAAATGACTGGTACCGGGACGAGGGCGTCAAAGATAGAAAAGCATATACTAAAAAGGCGCGATTATTAATTGAAAAAGAAATCAAGCCAAATCGTGTTTAGGCGCTGTAGCTAATCCGGAATAGGCTATTTGCTGTATAGAATATTATTACTGTAATAACTAGACTTTTTCTGAAGTTCGGTATTCATATACTCTAAGCCATATTTTTCGACTAATGTCTGCTTATCGGAGAATAAATTGACGCCTAGACCCAGACTATCACCGTTAATTTTTGCGCCAATACTAGCTAAAGTTGTTGGATAAAAATCAAGTGTAGTAAATCGTCGCTGTTTTTCCTTAACGGGCGCTATGGCTGCGTTAATAATGGTGTTATAAATAGCTCGTTGATAGCTGCTAGTGTCGCCAATGAGATCATCGTAAAAATCAGTTTGCATGCCAAGATGGTCGCCGGAGATTACGATTGTCGTATTGTTATAAAAATCTTGTTGCTTTATCCAATCAACAAAATCGCCAATTCGTTTTGAGGCGCAGGCAAAGACATTTTTGTATTGGCTATCGAACTCCGTAGCACATGTTGGATCGAGATAGCCGTCAACAAAATGAGTGTCGGCCGTTAGCATTTGAAAGTTAAATGGTTGAGACGAATCGGATAATTTAGTTATTTCTTCTTTGGCGTAGTCAATTAATTTATTGTCCTCATAACCCCACCACGTATGGTAATCTGATGGAATTTTGCCGTCCTTAATGGCCGTATAATAGTCAAAAATTTTGTAATTACCATGCTGGGTAAAATATTTATCTCGGCCGGCAAAACTAGCATCCGAACCAAACATTATTTCTTGGCTATAGCCCTCTTTCTCCAGCACCTCACCCAAAGAGTGGGCACCTGGTAAAAAGTTGGTAAAATAATTGCCAAGCTCATTGCCGGCGAATTCGGTTGCTATCGGAATACCTGCTGATTGGGCAACCATTCCCGCGACTGTCCAAGTGGTTCCATAAACCGGTAATGCCCCGCCGAGCGATAAGGTGTTTGAAAACGAGATATTGTTAAGGGCTAAATTTTCGAGTTCCGGGCTGAGTGAAGTGGCTGAGCTACCGCCATTTTTGCTTGATAGAATTGTAGTTTCGGTTGACTCAAGATAGATATAGATTAAATTCCGTTTTTTATCGGGAAAGGTTATCTTGGCCTTAGACGGATCGACATAATTTTCTTCAAAAAAGTTACTCGAGGTGGTCTTAGCCATGACATAGTCGTACATATCTAAACTGTTCAGGCCATAAGCTGATGCGGCAATAAATACAATAATGCCGTACAGAAGCAAGTGCCTTTGCTTCTCTTTTGTCGGATTAATTTGAAATTTATAGGTTTTCTTCTTCGTCGTGAAATCGATATCTACCAGTATCCTATCTCTGTAAAAATCAATAGTCGGTATTAATAGAATGCCGAATACCGCCAAAAAGGGAAGGACATTTTCCATCACCGATTTAAAAAATGTTCCAAGATTTGCGCCATCTTGCCCGCTCAATAAGTAGAAAAATAGGCTATCGACGCTAATATTGCCAAAAGTCTTATTTTTATAATTAACAAGAATGACGATTAGAGCTGCCAAAAAAATTAAAAAGTTGGCAGTTAGTCTCTTTAGTATTTTATGACTGAATTTTTTTCTTGTTTTCACTATTCTTTGTCTTTAATCCTAATTTTTAAACTGCACGAAAGCATAGACAGGGTGAAGGCCAAAAAGACCGCAAGTACTACCGCTAAGGCGAGATATTTAAGGGTGTAAATGTCTGTAAAATAGACTATCGCATTTCCAAAAACGTATATGGTGATTGCATAGGCGATCATATTAATTACCGTGTTAAAAATAAAATAGTCGATAATTAAATTGCTGGTCGTTAGCTTCTTCTGGCTAAAATAAATATAAGCCCTTAAGGCAATAAAACTCGGCAAAAACATACCAATAAACTGGTTCATCTGTATACTCCTGTATAAATATAGTCATAATTATCTCATTTTTTAGCATTACCGACAAGCTTGTGCAATCGTCAAGATAGTGCTAGGAGAAGCTTATATTGACACAATTGGAAATAAATGCTAATGTAAATCTAAAGGTAACAAAAATAAACATGAACCAAGAGCTAATCGCGCAGTCTTCTAAAAAATTTGAAGTAATTTTGCCCGAGAATGAGGACGTGGACCGACTTCTTATTTATATGGATCTTGAAAGGGCGGAGGTTAGCAAAGAGCAGCCGCCCATTAATGATTGCCTAATTGGGCACATCGAGGGTCGTAATGCCTTGCATGATTTTAAGGACTGCCGTAATTATCTAGATAATCGCGACACTTTATTTTTGTTAAACATGGATAAGTTTGGTTTTAACAAAACTGATAAAAATTATTTTTTGATGCAGATACATGACAGAGTTGTTGATAGGGCAAAGAAAGACATTTTGCCCAAGAATACGCCTGATTATGAGAGTTTTGCGGAGCTCAAGGACTACCTAAAGACTAACTATATAATGAGTCTTAACAACGTTATTGAAACTTTCATCGAGAGCACTAGTAAAGAAAACAACAACTTTGATAACCTAAGTGAATATTTGACGAGTAACTTGTTAATTGCCTCAGCTTCTCCAAATCGATATTATTCAGGACTTAAAAATATAGACACAAACTTTGGGACTCGGTCTAAGCAAGAGGCTATAAACGATGCCATTGAAGGTATGCGCCACGAAGTGGCCTTTGAACAGCTTATTTGTGAGATGCCTGAAGACATTATTGATTTTAATCATACAGACGACGAACGAGATTCGAGGGGCGCTGATTTCATATTAAAAACGAAAATATCTAAACAAAAACCGAACGGGAAGTACAAATATGCGACCAAAAGTGAGATAGCCGCTAGCCAATATGATGAAATGTATCTGCCGTTGGATATTAAGGCTAGCAGCGAATCTGCTACTATGGAACTTTCCAGATTGCATCAGTATGCGGATAGAAAGGGCGGGCCATTAGACCATTGGGTCATGTGGTCGCACATATATCCGCAAGATTTTAAACTTCATATGGACGACGGAAGACCGGTGGTTGATAAAGATAACGAACCTGAGGCAATATTTTTGAAGTATGATGAACAGATTGCCGCCATGCGTGATCTTAGCGGCATAAGATACCGTGAACATTATAAAAGAAGGTCAAAATTCAACGACGCATTTAGGTATAATGAATCATTTATTCCTTATTCTCTCGATGAGAGGCTGGATGATATAAAACGTCAGGTGCTTCAGGGCATAAATGAGCTATATTCGTCAGAATCTGAAGTCATGGCTAGTCGGGCTATGTAGCCTCTTAGCAGCTGTTGACAATAGTAAGAAAAGCTGTTAATATTTATTGGCTATTGGGAGTAAATTCAAATAGAAGGCGGTGATTTAAATGATTGCTACTATGGGAGACACTATTGACGACTCGTTTCTAGTTGAAATGAAGAAAGAAAGTCTGGCGGATCTGGTTGCAAAGTTACCGATTGAAGATGGCAAAATTGTTGACTTCGTGATTGGTAAAAACGTTTACAAATTTTGCTATTCTCCATATAACTGGGTCAGCGAAGACGGCGACAATATTTCGATTGTTGCCAAGACGTGCGACGACAAGTTTGTTCTCATCGAAACAGTTCAACACAGCGATAGCCAGGCGACCGTTACGGTTCTTAGTTTGAAATGAGCCATTGGACTTAAACGGTTTAAAGTTTTGCTGTCACCACCAGCCCCGGGAAATCCCCGGGGCGATTTAATTTAATTTTATTTTATATCTATTGTGGCTAAACGTTTGTTAGAATGGTACATATGACTTACAGTCTCTATGAACTAACTCTCATCTTTTTTTTCTATGCATTTTTAGGTTGGTGTCTGGAAGTCGCGCGTTTTGCTATCCACGAAAAGAAGTTTATCAATAGGGGCTTTTTAAACGGTCCATATTGTCCAATTTATGGCTTTGGGGTTGTGAGCGTTTTGCTTTTATTAACTCCCTTAAAGAGCAACTGGTTTTTGCTATTTATTTGTTCACTAGTTATAACTTCGGCGCTTGAGTTCGCGGTAGGTTTTTTGCTTGAAAAACTTTTTCACCAAAAATGGTGGGATTACTCGAAGGATCGCTTTAATATCAAGGGCTATGTTTGTTTATACACTTCGTTAGTTTGGGGAGTGGCTTGCACGGTTGTCGTTTACTTCTTACAACCATTAATCGACAAAGCTATCAGCTATCTTCCGGAAAATCTTGACGTGGCTATTACGCTTATATTATTAACGGCAATAATTGCAGATACAATCGTTGCGCTTGTTTCAATCTTAAAAATTCGGCACAAGTTTGTGCTTTTGGGGGAAATCAGCCATAGAATGGATATTCTGTCTAATGTCATTGGACAGAATATCGCTGATAATGCCATAAGTCTAAAAGGGTTTAATGATAAAAATCGTCAAGATTTAGACGATTTGACGGCAAACTATCGAGCTATCTTTAATAAAAAAGTTATTGGCTATAATCGAATTTTTAAGGCCTTTCCGCTATTGCAACTAGCCAGTCCGCACAAGGATAAAGTTAGCAATAAAACTAAGCGATAGTTTCTATTAATCGTTGAATTCAAATTGGCTATTGTAGAGTGAAGCGTAGAAACCGTTCATGGCTAGGAGCTCTTTATGGGTGCCATGCTCAATCACATTGCCGTCTTTCATAACAAGAATTAAGTTAGCGTCTCGAATTGTCGAAAGGCGATGGGCAATAACGAAACTTGTTTTATTTTTCATAAGATTATCCATAGCCTTTTGAATCAGCACTTCGGTTCTGGTATCAACTGAACTGGTGGCCTCGTCGAGTATGAGCATTGGCGTTTTGGCAATCATAGCTCGAGCAATGGTTAGCAGCTGTTTTTCGCCCTGGGAAATGTTACTCGCCTCTTCGTTTAATTCCATATCGTAACCGTTTGGTAAGGATTTGACGAAATGGTCAACGTGAGCTTCCTTAGCTGCGGCAATGACCTCTTCATCGCTAGCATCTTTATTGCCATATTTTAGGTTATCCTTAACCGTACCATTAAATAACCAGGTATCTTGAAGGACCATGCCAAAGAGCTTTCTGACATCGGATCGTTTCATGTCTTTAATGTTAACGCCGTCAATTTTTATTGAACCGCTATCAACTTCATAAAAACGCATCAGTAGGTTGACCAGCGTTGTTTTGCCAGCGCCGGTTGGGCCAACGATTGCAACTCGGTGGCCGGGTTCGATTTTAACGGAAAGATTTTTGATGATTGTTTTGTCGGCATCGTAGCCAAAGACAACATTTTCAAATTCAACTTTACCGACAACATTAGAAAGCGTGACTGGGTTGTCAACTTCGTGGCTTTGTTCCTTTTCGGCTAGGAACTCAAAAACTCTTTCGGCAGCTGCAGCGGTTGATTGTAAAACGTTGGAGATATTAGCGGTTTGGGTAATTGGTTGGTTAAATTGCTGAACGTATTGGATAAAGGCCTGAATATCGCCAATCTTCATTTTACCGTTGATAGCTAGCCAGCCACCAACAACAGCCACAGCGACGTAGCCAAGGTTGCCGACGAAATTCATTAACGGGTGCATTAGGCCAGAAAAGAATTGGGACTTCCAAGCACTTTGGTAGAGTTTGTTGTTAATCTGGTCGAATTTTTCGATGGATACTCTTTCGCCATTAAAGACCCGCATCACCATATGACCGGCATACATTTCCTCGACATGGCCGTTTAGTTCGCCAAGACTTTGCTGCTGTTTAATAAACTGTGGTTGAGATTTTTTCATAATGAGAGCAATGAAGCCGAAACTTAGTGGCAAAACTAAGACCGTGATTAGAGTCAGTAGCCAGCTAATTGATAGCATCATGACGATAATACCTAGAATCATGACTACAGAAGTAATAATTTGCGACAAGCTTTGGTTTAGGCTTTGGCCGACGGTGTCGACATCATTGGTGACGCGGCTTAGTACTTCGCCGTAGGTTCGTTTGTCAAAATAACTGAGCGGCAATCGATTAATTTTTTCGGAGATATCTCTACGAAATTGATAAGTAACTTTTTGCGTAACGCCAGACATAATCCAACCTTGAATATAGCTAAAGACGGCACTAACAAGGTAGAGAATTACGAGTAGCATAATTATTTGCAGGACGGCATCAAAATGGAAAGTTGGCTTGACGGTCAAGTCGAGCTTTTTGATTAGCTCAAGCTTATCGGCAGGGATTTTTTTGAGAGCATTGGCTGGTATTTTGCTAATAATTGCCGCACCGGTTGTTCCGGCTGGTAGTTTGACGCCGGCTGGCAATTGCGCCATAACTTGGTTATAGGCCGTTAGGCTGGTGTAGTCGTCAACAATTTGGTTAGTAGCATGACCAAGGATTTTTGGACTGACGATTGCAAAAATTGTGCTTGAAACTGCAAAGATAATGACAAGGCTTACTTTTAGCCAATGCGGTTTTAAATAACCGACGAGTTTTTTGAGAGTGCCTTTAAAATCTTTTGGCTTCTCGGCTGGGCCGCCAATTATGGCGCCTGGGCCGCCTGGTTTGACCATTGGAGTAGCGCGCTTTTGCTGAGTTTGATTGCTGGTATGTTCTTTTTCCATTATTTTGTAACCTTACTTTGGGCATTGGCTTCGATTGAATTTAATTCTTGATCTGATAGTTGTGAATAGGCGATTTCGCGATAGGTTTCGTTGGTGCGCATCAATTCAGAGTGTGTACCTTGACCGACAATCTTACCTTCATTAATAACGATTATTTTATCGGCATTCATGATGGTATTAATTCTTTGACCGACGATTAAGACTGTTTTATTTTTAGTTTCCTTGGCAAGCGCTTGTCTTAATTTTGCGTCAGTTTTGTAATCTAAAGCTGAAAATGAGTCGTCGAAAAGATAAACTTTTGGCTTTACGGCAATTGCCCTAGCGATTGATATTCGCTGCTTTTGGCCACCGGAAACGTTGGCGCCGCCTTGGGCGATTTTGTTGTCGAGGCCTTTTTCTAATTTATCAATAAATTCTGAAGCTTGGGCAATCTGAATGGCCTTTTCTATTTCACCATCAGTGGCTTTTTTGTTGCCATAGATGATATTGCTTTTGACAGTTCCGGAAAATAGTACACCTTTTTGAGGGACGTAACCAATTTGCTTATAAAGTTCCTTTAGCGACAAGTCCCGAACGTCTATCCCGTCAACCAAAACTTGCCCGGCGCTAACATCATAAAATCTCGGAATAAGATTAATTAAAGTAGACTTACCGCTACCGGTGCTACCAATAAAGGCCGTTGTTTGCCCTGGTTCGGCGGTAAAATTAATATCGCTTAAAACTGGCAAATCGGCGCCAGGGTAGGTAAATGTAACGTCTCTAAACTCGATGCGACCTTGGCTGCTTGCCTCTATCTTTATAGAATTTTTGGGGTCGTTAATTGACGAACTAGTATCAATAACTTCCGCGACTCGTTTTGCTGACACGGCCGCTCTTGGCACCAGAATGAATATAATTGAAATCATTAAGAACGATGATATGACCTGAATGGCGTATTGCATGAAAGCCATCATATTGCCAATTTGAATATTGCCACTTTCGACTAACTTGGCGCCAAACCAAACAACGGCAATAACGGTAAGGTTCATGACCAGAACCATAAAAGGCTGCATCATGACCATCAGGCGGTTAACGAAGAGGTTAATTTTGGTAAGGTCTTTATTGGCTTCTTCAAATTTTTTCTCTTCTTTTTTCTCATTATTAAAAGCTCTAACAACCCTTAGCCCAGTTAGGTTTTCGCGAGTGACTAAATTTAATTTGTCGACTAATTTTTGTAAGATTTGAAATTTAGGTAGGCCAACAACAAATAAGCAAATGATGACCGTAAACATAATAGCCACGGCCATAGCGATAATCCAACTGAGCGATGGGGCGTTTTCCAGAGCCTTTTGCAAAGCGCCAACTGCCATAAAAGGCGCCATTAGAGCTAGCCGTAGTAACATGATCATGACCATTTGAATTTGCTGGATATCATTGGTAGATCGAGTTATTAAGGATGAAGTAGAAAACTTGTTAAATTCATTAATAGAGAAGCTTTCAACTTTTGTAAAAGTTTCCTTCCTGATATCTCTGGCGAAACCAGTTGCGATTTTTGCCGCTAAAAAGCCCACGATAATTGAACAGATAGCACCGGCAAGAGTGACGACTAGCATTAAAAGGCCATTATGATAAATAGACGAAGTATCTTCGGCGATTATACCTTCGTTAATGATCTTGGCCATGTAATCAGGCAATCGTAAGCTGGCCATAACTTGAAGATAGGTAAAAATCACCAACACTAAAATTTGCCATAGGTAGGGTTTAAGATATTTGAGAAGTCTTTTCATTAATTAGTTTTCAGATCTGTCTTTTCTTGTTGTTTAATACAAATTTTTATAGCGCATAGTCAATTCTAACAGTATTTGATATTTTATACTCTTAATTTTTTAACATAGTCACCTATAGGAAGTGTTTAATTAATTTGCGATCACCAAGCCGTTCAATGTGGCTGTTTCGCTCTCTGGTAAACTTTTCGTGGCTATACTCGTTTTTTTCAATTAGTTTTGAAGCATGCTCACCACCCAGGAAGCGCGGGATAATTACATAATCAGCGCCTTCATCATAGAGCCTTAGAGAATCTTCGATGCTGTTAGAAACTGGTATAACAATCGTTTCGTTATTATATTCGCGAACCATTTTAAGAATTAGAGAATTAATTTCATAAACTGGCACGGTCGAGACAATCATCTTTCTCTTCGACAGACATAATTCATCGAGTAGGCTGGTATTTTCAGCATCACCAAATATACAATTTATTTTTTGTGATTGCAAGTAGCGAATCACTTCCGGATTATAATCAACTATCAAGAATTTTTTGCCCATTTTTCGGAAAGACTTGAGCATGCTGAAACCAATTTTGTCATAGCCAAAAATAATTACTTCGCTATCGTCACGTTCGGCATCCTTAACTTGGCGAACATTTTCTTTACGGAAAAATGTCGGCATTATTTTTGATAGGAATTTATAAATCTGTTCAGAGTGTGTCATGAGGTAGGTTGAGCCGGCGATAGAAATGAGTCCAGACATAGTAATTAACGACAATACGTTCGCTGGTAAATTGCCGAGTTTGGCACTGAGGGAGATCAAGATTAAAGAGAACTCACTAATTTGTGCCAACGATATGCCGGTAATTAGAGAGGTCTTTTTAGTGTAGCCTAACTTGACCATTATTACGAATACAATAATGGGTTTAGCTATTAAAATAAATGCCGAGAAGGCGATAATTGGCATAATGTTATTGCCAAGATCTGATATTGCCATGCCTGAACCAAGTGAAATGAAAAACAAAAAGATGAAGAAATCACGTAGTGGTTTTAATTTTGATATCATTTCATGTCTGTATGGCGACATCGAAAGGCTGACGCCGGCGATGAGCGCACCAATTTCCATAGATAATTTGAGCTTGTAAAAAATCATGGCCAATAGTAGGCACCAACCAAGTGAAAATAATAATAAGTATTCCTGAGATTTTGAGATCTTTTTGAGAACTTTTGGTAGGACAAACATCGAGATTGGAACCAGTATAATTAACACGCCAGCGATAATGGCGAGATCTAATAAGCCAATTGCTCCACCAGCCGCACTAGCAGAAAACGATGAAATAATCGCAAGAAGTATCATTACTGCTACATCTTGAATTAACAGAATACCAACGGAGATTCTTCCGGCTAAAGTTTCGCTATCGCCAGTGTCTGATAGCACCTTTATCACAATAATAGTGCTGCTAAAAGTCAGGGCAATTGCGATGTAGATTGAACTTAAAATTGAATAGTTTAGGGTTAGACTAATCGCAAAACCGAGTAGTGCGGTGATTAATATCTGACCAATCCCTGTTATTAGCGAGGCTTTACCGGACTGGCGAAAAACTCTTGGGCTAAGATTGAGTCCAACAGTGAAGAGCAGTACGACAATGCCAAGTTCAGCAAAGGCGGCGATTGGTCCGTCGGCGGTTACGATATTGAGTAGGCTTGGCCCCAAGATTATGCCGGCAATAATATAGCCAATAATCAGCGGCTGTTTAAGCAAAGTGACGATAGCAGAAAGCAACAAGCCGATGCCAACTATGATAGCCAGCTGAATTAACATATTTTCTACCATTTTGTTTTTTCTCCAGGGTTACTAGTAACTGTATATATACTAACATTTTTTATTCCCCTCATGCTATAATGATGCTTAAAGAAAACGCGTAAGTGTATTTTTGGGGGTGAAATTACAATGGATAATACTTCGGTTCAGATGAATGGTCCGGCTCAAACTGGACATGGTTCGAAAATATCGCCAATTAATCATGATCGTCATGTACGAAAAAAAATTAGCTTTAAAAAACTAATCAAACTACTAGCGCTGGTTGTTTTAGCTGGTCTTTTGATTTTTGGTGGTTTTATTCTTTTTAAATCGACTACGAGTTCAAGTATTGATAGTAGCAAATATCAGGCGGTCTTCTTATCAAATGGGCAGGTCTATTTTGGAAAGCTTAAGGTTCAGAATGGCGGCTATATGGTTCTGACAGATATTTATTATTTGCAGTCAAAAACCGATACTAGTAGCAGTGATATTCAAGCGGCGGCAGGCGATAGCGAGACGAGTGTTGAGCTTGTTAAACTTGGTTCTGAAATACATGGTCCAGTCGATCTAATGGTGATTAACAAAGATCAAGTTTTGTTTTTTGAAAATCTGAAATCTGATGGCGAGGTCGCTAAGTCGATTGCTAAAAACGAAAGTCAAAATAACTAAGCTGTAGGCTTAAAAAATGGAAAAGAAAAAGCGTATCATAAAATTAATACGCAAAATCTCGATTAGCATCGCTATTGTGTTGTTAAGCCTTGTCGCTGTCGGCGTTGGCTACACTTGGTACATGGGTAAAAATGTTGACTCTTCGTCTATCGCTAAACCGGTGGACACTACAAAAGATTACGTCGAAGTTAAAAATGTTAAACCAGCGGAAAATGTACCAGAGAGCGTTGCTGTCCAATCTTTTACTACGCCAGTTCTTCCAGGCTCAAATGCATCAATTTCTATCCGAACAAAGCCAGACTCGACCTGTAAGATATCGGTTATTTACAATAAAATTGCTAGCACTGATTCCGGTCTGGTCGATAAAACGGCTGATGAGTATGGGATGGTGAGTTGGTCTTGGTCGATTGAAGCCTCGGCCCCAATCGGCAAGTGGCCAGTAACTGTAACTTGCTATTATGGTGAGCAATGGGCTGTCGGCACTGGCGATTTGGAAGTTGTTTCAGAGTTAAAGTAGTTATTATTGAAGCGAATTAATATAGGAAACCCATTGGTCGTTGCTAATTGCTGCATCGGATTTTATTAATATCAACAGGTCATTTTTACAAAAAATAATTGATTGTGGGCCGTTTGTAGAAGTTCCAATGTAGACTACTAGCTCGTTGACTGAAATTTTTTGACTTGCGTTAAAACTTAAAGCTAGGTTTTCAATTTTTTGATCAGTATCTTCTTTGAAATTATCTGGTAATTCTTGTTCACTAACATTGACGCCAATGCCGGTCACTTGGTCGGTGTAAGTGTAAACGGGAGCTGTATCGCTGGGGCTAATGAGGGTCCAGCCGCCGAGGCTAGAAATAGTCTTACCGGCAGGCAAAATTGTTGAGAATTTTGGGTTTGCTTGGCCAATATCAGATACTTTAGTGCTAGATTGGGTTTCAGAGTTGCTGACAATGGTCTGCGCATCATTAGTTGATACGCTATTTGTCCTATTTATAAAAAAGAAATAGTATATAGCAATAAAAGCGATAATGAGAGCAACGAATAAAATAATTATAAATGCCAATCTCCTAGGCGGTTTAGGCAATTTGATTTTTTTTAGAAGTTTTTTCTTTTCCTGCGGAGCTGTTGTCGCGGTAATTATTGGCCGCGTTTTTACGGGCGTAATGTCTTGCCAGACTGGTTGTTTTTTACCATTACTTTGCATAACCATATTTAATCCTATTATAACAGTGTCGTTAATCTAGTACGAATAATACGTTGTATCGAGCGGCTGCTGTAGGCCGCCAGTGAAGGTTCGCCCATGCATTAAACGTTTGCTTGGGTCAGATGTAAATTGCAACGTGATGTCGGTTATCGTTGGTCCGCGCGTGACGTCGTCAGGATATCCATAGGCCTGAGAACTATCGATTGTGACATTAAAGTAAAAATATCTGGCACAATTTGTGTCGCTGCCGTTAGTATCTAATGGTGTGTAGACGCCGGGTAGTCCTAGTGTAACGTTGCCAAAATTTGTTATTCTACCCCAAGTTGTCATTGGTGTTGCGACGCAGGAGGTTGCGGTATCGGTCATCGATTGATATTTAAGTTGCCACTTAGCGCCAATTGAGTTGTCAACACCGTTTAGAAGCCAGTAATTTGGAAAAACGTCAGAGTCGGTATCGATCATAATGGAATATTTTGCAACTTGGGGCTGGGATAACAGTGTGGTTTGCTGAATGACTGGATTTGCATAAGTTAGGGTTGCGTCACAGCCGCCGCCAATAATGTATGCCTTACCTTCGTAATAAACAGCCGCCGCCCCATAGCGATTTCCACTGTAGCGTTGGTTAGTCTCATACCACTCGCCAATGCCGGTCGGATTATTGCCAGAAGCAATGGTTGTATTAGCGCTAACTGGGGCGATTAATGTTGATGGTACACAGTTGGTTGTGCTCGAACGGCCTCCTAGTAGATAGATATAGCCATTTGCAGCAAAAGCATCGGCCTGTGATACTGCCCTTGGCAAATTCGATGAAAAAGTCCATTCACCAACGGTGCCATTTGTGGTGTCAATTTGAGTATATTGGGTGTCGCTTAGATAATTAGTGCCATCAAAGCCGCCAAATAGATATAAATTATTTGCATATGCGACAACGGCGAGACCACTTCTAGCGACATCAAAAGCAGTGCTGCTTGTTGACCAAGCCGATCTAATATCGCCGCCTGAGTTAAGCTGTGGGCTGACATAGACATCATTGCAAACGTTGTTTGTCGTGCAACTTGTTCCCGTGCCTTCGCCACCGACTATATAAATACGGTTGTTCCAGACGGCTGATCCAAATTTGGTGCGGGCTAAAGGTAACCCATTAGTTGCGATTGCCCATGAAGTTATGTTGCCGGTCGTTGGCGTGGAGTAGTATATCTCGGTTCGTCGATCGGTTGATGTGTCACTTTGGCCGCCGATATAATAAAGTGAACCGCCGGCAGTTTCTAATTGTCCCCAAGCTCGTGCGCTTGGCAAAGCGGCGGTCGTAGTTGACCATGTGCCGATATTGCCATTAACGTCAATTGAGGCGTAAGATACGTTATCTGTAGTTGCCGTACAGTCGGTTATGCCAGTGCAACCACCGGCGACATAGATGTAGCCATTCAAAATTACCGCACTGGTGCCAATCCGGTTTGGGCTTGAGTCGTAGGTGCTTGCTGATGTTGTGTATCCGGCTGGAGCGCCGCTGTCGTTATTGTATATTTGAAAAGTTTGAATAACATCTGTTCTAGTTGTGCAGCCGCTTGGGCTAGATCCAACTGTGCAACCACCGATAACATAGGCAAATGAGTTTGATATCGGAACGCTTAGGCCCCATCTTTGATTAATAGTAACGGACGATACGTTAAAACCTTCGCTTGAGGTGCCCAAACTTCCGTCGCTGACATTAACTTTTACGAATTCAATATCAGCAAGAACACCAGCAGTAGCATCGTAACCACCAACAACGTAGATATAACCATTATAGCCAAAGGCCGCGGCGCGTCGTCGACCAACTAACATTTCTTGATTGGATTGGATCCAAGTACTACCACTGGCAGCCACGACATTATTATTATCATCAAATTTGGCATATCTAATGGTGGTTATATCGACTAAGTTTGGCGATACGCCGCCGATTAAATAAATATAGTTTGCATAAACCGTGCCGCTCATGACGCCGAGACCTGGTTCGGTGTCATCTTTTATTGTGCCAATTTGTAGTTGTCCACTGGTTGAGCAACTGGATATTGTGCCAGCAACGGCAATGTTACATTTGTAAACATATTGTCCATAGGCCGTACAGCCAGCTCCGCTACTGTTTGTGCAGCCGCCAAAAATATATAGATTACCAGGGTAGGTACTAGCGGCCGATGGATTAGACCTAGCGTAGGCATATAGGAATGATACAGAATTTACGCCAAGACTTGATAATGTTTGAGAGGTCCATGCTCCAATCGAACCGTCGCTATTAATATCAGTTCGGTACAAATAGCCAGTATTTCCGGAGCCGTCTAGTCCACCAATTAGATAAATTCGATTATTAAATACAACTGGACTAGTCGCGGCTATTCCGCCAGAGATTGTGTGAGTCGTATCTACGCACCAGATGCTGCCTTGGTAAGTGCCGGATGGGCATGTCGCCGGTTTTATAGTTTCGCCGGTTGATGATATTGCAACGTAGGCAACGTTACCGGATGTTGTTGTGCAGGCGTTATTCGTGCAGCCGCCAATAACATAAAGATAGCCATTGACGATTACTGTTCCGGATAGCATATTACCTACATAGGTCGTGCCAGGTAGATTACAATCGGTCGGCGACGTACCGCTGCACGTCGATGTGCCGCTAGCTACAGACTGATTAACAGTTGAGGCGTCGCCATCTTGATTGATAGATCCATAAACGATGGTACTTAGCGTTGCGGCGCCGCAACTGCCGGTAGAAGCATCTTGTGTTGAGCATCCTCCGATTTCATATATGTCATTTCGCCAAGCTATCATTCCAAAGCCCATGCGTTGACTTACCACTCCAGCGATTGTATTCCAGGTGTCGAGGCTACCATCGGCATTAATACTAGCAACTTGGGTATCGGAGGCAACTGAAGTGCAATAATTATTAACATTAACTGCCGTGCACCCTCCGGAGATATAGATATAGGCACCCCAGATTACTGATAAATTACCGCCATTACTAATTCTTCCAGTAGAAAAGCTTGTTGTCTTAATCCAGTTATTGAGAGTACCGTTGCTATTAATTTTTGCGTAATAAACTGAATTTGTTGTTGCCCCGCCAATAGCTACGGCGCCGCCCATAACATAAAGACTATCATTATATACTTGAGAACTATGACCATACAGGCTTGTTGGAAGTGATGTTGACGTTGCCCAGCTGCCTAATTTGCCGGTTGGCAAAATATCGGCAACTTCAACGGTACTAACCGGACTACTTGCGGATATTCCGCCCATAATATAGATTCGATTATTGTAAGCTATTGCTGTCATATCAGATCGAACTGAGCTCAAACCGGTATCTTGATACCAATATGTCCAATTATTTTTGTTTGTATCGGTCGGATGCCATAATTGGGGTTCACCATTGGCGCCAAGTTTTGCGATATATATATTACTTTGTCTAGTGCCGCTAATATCTTTTCCACCGATAGCATAAAGAAAACCGTTATAAGCAACCATGGAAAAATTTGTTCTAGCCGAAGGAAGATTATAAGCGGCGGTTGTGCACCAACCACTGCAGGTGCCACTACCGGGATTAGCGCTTTCGATTTCGCCGGTAGATGTATTAAATTTAGCCCAATTTACGCTTTGAGATACAGTTGTGCCACTACCATAAGATATGGATATTAAGCCGTTTGCACCAGTGCTGCCATTGCCAAGTGCTGCGCCGCTGCTACCGCCAGTGGCTGCGCCGTTTCTTGATAAATCGCTAGAGTTACCAGGATTTGCGCCGCTACCAGCTGAATTTGTCACGGATGTTGCGCTTGAAATTGTATAACTTGAGCCACCACCGCCACCACCACCAGCGTCGGCATTGTTGTTACGAGCCGCTGCACCACCGCCACCGCCGTAGTAACCTGCGCCACCACCGCCGCCACCAGAACGCGTGGTATTGATATTCGGTCGACCACCGCTGCCACCTGAGGCTAAGCCTCCGATTGCACCAGAGCCATCGGTGCCGTCGGACGTTCGCCCATCGGCACCATCGCCGCCCGTAAGATAAGATCCGGCCGAACCGTCGTTGCCGCTTGCGTTAGTGCCGCCACCGCCACCAGCGCTTTGTTTGCCGCCGCCGCCACCGCCACCGTAACCGACAGTTGTCCCTGCAATTCCACTCGTGCCGCCACCAGCACCACCAGCACCGCCAGTCAGGGCATTGCGAGCGCCACCACCACCGCCGCCACCAGCCGCAATAGCCAATAGGGTTGACCCGCGATAAATACTACTATAACCGCCACCACCACCGCCACCACCAGCGTCGTTGCCACCGGAGTTATAGGCGCCGCCGCCACCGCCGCCACCGACATAAATTGTCAGTGTTTCGCCAGGAGTAACGGTTATTGTTGCTGCAACGTAGCCGCCACCGCCGCCATTGGCGCCGCTTGCACTATAACCGCCACCGCCACCACCGCCGCCACCGCCCCACATTTTGAAAGTAATGCTTGTAATGCCGGTCGGAACGGTAAAATTGTCTGATCCTTGCGTGCTATAAACTTGTCCGCTAAAAGAAGTACCACCGGCGGTATATATATAACCGCCAGCGGCAACAACACCAGCTCCCCAGCTTGAAACAGGTAATTCTAGCGTGTTTTTCCACTCGTCAAAACGAGCCCCGGTTGTAGCGCTTTTTTTAATTAATTTATTGCTAACATCGAAGTCTATATTGGTTTCGTTATTGCCAGCCATAAACTGTTGTGCTGTTACGACATAAATGCTTGGGTCGATTGTTAATGGGTATTCAGCCGTATTTAAATTAGTGACATTAATAGTCAATATTTTACCGTTAAGCGAATAGGTTGCCGAGGCGGTTGATTTTTTTTGATCTAAGCCTAGGATTGTTGGTTTTGGAATTGTAAATAACATGGTATCTTTTGTAGCATTTTCGCGGGCTTTTTTGAGTAGTGTGGCATCATCTTCAGTCGATGTTGCAATGCTGCCGCTAAGAAGTGTGTTTCCATATATACCGATACCGCCATCTGCCTCTATTTTAGCTTCAAGATTGTCACCAAGATTTAGGCTATATTTAAACGATATTGAATCGCTGTTGCTCTTTGTTAGTACGATATCTTCTTTAACGCCGGTATTGAGCATTGTATAAATAGTCCAGCCAAGGCCACTAGTTAAAGGGTAAATAATACGATTACTGTTTTGCTTTCCAGACTTCAAATCATATTCTGGCGTCATGCTAAAATCAATTTGATTAGTTGAGTCGGTAATGATAATTCCTTTTGTTGAATTTTCATAGGCTTTAACGGCAATTTGGCTGGCTCCTGTTTGGGTGGATTCGCTGCTGTCGAGAGCTTGGCCATTGTTGAAACTAAATAATTTATCTTCGCTATTATATTCAATTTTTTTAGCTAAAATATCGCTAGTATTACTCAAAAGACCTTCGGCCTCTCCTAAAGAATAAGTTCGAGGAACCATGTAAGGAAGCATAACTATTGCTAGCGTGGTGATAAGTAAAATAGCTAAACCAAAAATCACATAAGATCTAATACGCCGTTGTCTAAATAGGAATTTAAATAGTTTTTTGATTATTTTTATAAATTTAGCTGAAGTCTTTTTAATTTTTTTCATATTGAATTACCTATTGCTAAATATAAAGTTTAAATTACCGACGTAGGCATTGGCATTCTGGCTTGCTATAACATCAATCTTAAAGACTATACTATCGCCGCTAACGAAATTACAAGTCGAAGGGTCGGCTGCACCAGTTGCGGTACCAATTTTCCATGACGACTGCGGACCGGTTGATACCGAGATGACTGGCCCGCAAGCGGTCAAGCCGTCTATGGAACTGTTACGATAAACCTGATATTGAACATTTGAGCTTGCGCTATCAGTCCGGCCCATGATTGAAGTTTCACCTGAAGCAAATTCTTTGAAGGTACTCGGCAATTGATAAGTGACATAAATGCTATAAGTTTGAGCGCTAGCTTGAGGGGAAGTCCATTTATAAAAGTTGTAAGTTTCATTCGTACCGCAGATCGTGGCTTGACCTGATGTGCCGTCATTAATGCCAAGTGTTGATGAGCAAATATCGGATGTCATCGTACCGACGCCAGTGCCGTGCATAACGGCGTTATTGTATTCTGGTGATATGGTAACGACGTTATCTGGTGATGAGCCGCAAGCACCCCAACCATCTGCTTCATAGCACTGGAGCTTGCCAAGACTAGTATCGTAGTACATCGAACCTAGCAATGTTTCGTTATTGCTAGCGATTGGTGCTGAAGCTGCGCGGTCAAGCGTAAATAGCGTAACTGGTCCACCGTTGACGCCACCGCCGATTTGAACGTTTGGCGTTGAGCTTGAACTTAATACCATTGAGAAAGCATCGACAGAGAAAGTTCGTGACGCCGCTGTCGTTTCGACGAAATTGATATACGGATTTGATGCTGGCGTACTGTCGGTTGTTATATAGCAGGTAATTTCAGTCCAGTTGGTGGTCGTGATGACTTGAGTTTTATAGTCAACACAATCAACATAATTACCGGCTGAAGAGGTGCTACCGTCTCTTGAATAACGGACTTTGAAGTCGTTGAATGTGCCGGAATTTAATTTGGCATAGACAGTAACTCGATAAAGCGTGTTAACAAGGGGATTTATTGATAATTTGTTTCGAATACCAGCGTTAGCAGCACCGGTTGTGATTGTTGCGCTGGCGCTATCGCTAGCTTCTTGACCGTCTGACGTATTTCTGGAAATCGAACCTAACCCAGTGGTGGCATTCACGAAGGACCAGTTAGTAGCAAAGTTTGTTGCATCGTTAACGCCACCGTCAGTTGCTAAATTATAATCAGCAGCGATCGTAACGCTTAAGTTATCAATATAGAAAGTACGAGCCGTACCGCTTCCGGTTTGCCTAATTAAGATGGCATTGTTTGCGGTAATTCCCGAGGAAGGAGCGGCAAATGAACAGTTAATTTTAGTCCAGATACTCGTTATAGCGGCCTGACTTGCCGCACAAACGACCGAAGCGGTTGCCCCATCGATTGAGTAGTAAACGTTCATATCCGTAAAGGCTCCACTCAAAAGCCTGGCACTAAATGAAACGTTGTAGTGCATGTTTGCAGTTAAAGCGCTAGTTAATCTATTCTTTGTGCCATCGTTTGCGGCGGTTGTTGTCGTAATCGCAATTGAGCCTTGGCCGGTTGCAGTATAATCGTCCGCTGCAACGTATCTGCTGACCGCAGCGCTGCCGTTTGAAGACCAGGTGTTTACGGGAAAGGTTGTACTGGTACCACCAGCCGTTTCGGCACCGCCGTCTGATGAATATTCAGTGACATTGCTATTGACTGATAATAACCCGGCGGCCGAAGATGTCTGCACGCTGAGCAGATTGCCGTCAACTGGATTAGTTGAACTATCGCGGATAGTCAACCCGTTGGTTGTTGAGGTATGGCTGACGATAAGTTCAGCACCACCAGCGCTTTGCATGGTATTATCGTAGGCTGACTGTAAGGTTGTTGAACTTGATGCACCGGCGGCCGTCCAATCATTGCCATTCCAGATCATAGTAGCGGTGGTGTTTTGGCGCATAGCAATCTGGTTACCAGTGCCGCCACCATTTACGGATAAGGTAAAATCATTAGAACTGATAGCTGCGGTTATATAGACAACTCGGCCGGCTGTGGCTAGTGTTGGATCTGGCATATAGGCTGTTTTGTTAGTGGCACTAAAGCCGATTATGACAGCTGCCGATTTATCAATAGAATTGGTTGCAATCGTACAGTCGACAGAAACTAAAGCACCGCCAGTATAACAGTTTGTGTCGTTAACTGTAGTTGAAAAAGTTGGCGTGGCCAACACCACTAAGCCGTTTGACCCCGTGCCGTAGCCGTTACCGCCGGCCAAGACCAAGTTGCCGCCATTAGTGTTGCCGATAGTAGCATTTCCACCCTGAATGTTAATCGCGCCACCAGCAATGGCAGCGGTTGTGCTGCTGGTGCCCTTGATAGTAAAGTTACTTGGGGCGGTCGCGGTGACGCCATTGCCAAGGTAAAGATTGCCACTTCCATCAAAGGTACCTCTGGCTACGCCATTTGTGCTAATTGTGATACTACTTTTTGCCTGAAGGGCGGTTGTACCAGCCGTAGCTAATGACCCGTTGCCAATAGTAATGTTTGTCGTGCCGCCTAATATGTTGCTTGTGCCGATATTAATGGTTTGCGTGCCACTGAGAAGATTTGCATTACCGACCTGAATAGTGTTTGTGTTCGCATCTCCAATATAGACATTACCATTCAATCCACTGCCGTTGGCAGTTCCGCCGTTAATTGAAATATCACCGCCATTACCGTTGGTGCCGCCGCCATTGCCGCCTTGAAGGATAAGGTTACCGCCGGCTAAGGCTGATACGCCAGTTCCTGCTGTGCCGGCTGACACGGTTAGGCTGTTGCCAGCTGTGTCCGCTGCAGAGTTACTTAGCGTGATTGAATGATTGGCATTTGCACCGAAAGCGACATTGCCAATTTTGTTGATAGTAAAAGCGTCGCTACCATTTGCCTGTAAACTTAGAATATTGCCAGTACCAGTCTTGTTGATAAAAATGCTGTTGGTGTTCAGTGAAGCATCAGTCTGGACGCCTTGAGCAATCTGGACGAAGTTGCTACTTGCGATGCCGTTTAAGAGCTCGGAATTTAAAGCATAAGGCGATGCGGACAGTCGCTTCATCGGTACCATTTCGGTATCCGGAGCACAAGCTGAAAAAGTAGCACAGGCTGTATCTGTGTTGCCAATTGTGACAGATAGCCAGAGCGTGTCGTCGTTCCAGTTGATACTTGAGCCAAAGGCGTTTACTGAGCCGAGCTGAACTGACATGAAGCCGTTTTTAACCGTAACGCCGTTGCCGTTGCTGTTGAGATAATCCTCGGTCCATGCGGCGGTGCCACTCGGCGTACCTGTTGTTGTAGTCGATTGACCGTCACCACCGACGTAAATCTTGAACTCAAGATTGTAATAACCGTCAGGAGCGGTTGCGCCTTCAGCCGTAAGCAGTCGACCTTGAAAATTGATTTGGCCGTTAATTCCTTCGTTAGCCGAAACTGGCTTACTGATTAAAAAAATACCGCCAACTAATATGCCTAGTAATAGAGAAGGCATAATTAACTTGCGGAAGATTTTTAGTACACCCAAACTCACTTTTATCTTTCGTTCCTATAGCAATTTTTAAAGATAAAATCTAACGCTCTCACACGTATTTTTACCTACTACAATCATAAACAATATGGAGCGTTTTTACAAGATAAAAAACAGGGGCAAAACGAGCATTCTTAAATGGTTTTTTTGGTTGGGAATAGCAGCTCGCGACTGCTTAATAAGCGCTTTTCGCGTCTTTCGCCAATAAAGAAGCTAACCACTACAGCCACGGCACTAACATAGAGAGGCCATAAGACCAGGAGCTTATTTTGGATTGATTCAGACGTTGTCGTAGATGTCGTTACCGCCCCGGATTGCCCGTTGACGATTGAAGCGACGGTCAAAAAGGCAATATTGCCGCTTGAATCACTAGCCTGAATACTAATTTGATAAGTTCCAGCCCTAGTATAGGTGTGTGCTGCATCAAAACTAATGTTATCGTTGCGAGAAACGACTTTATTGGTTGAATCACCCCATTGGATATTGACCGCGAACGGCGGTGTGCCGCCCAAGATATCAATTGGTACGTTCATTTCCTTATCAGGGAAAGTTCCCCTAAAAACGGCATTGGTGTTTAAGAGCAATTGCGCATTGCTGAAATTTTGTAGCGATAATGCACTAGTCTGTGCCGGCAGGGCGTCATAATAAACCGTTATGGCACTAGAATCTGGTCCCTCTTGGTTGAGAGCGTCAAAGACTTTTGCCATTAAAGTGTTTTCACCAATTAATAAATCAACGTCGAGCGAATAGGTGTCGGCCACCGTGCAAGCGGCTGATCCGGCAAAAATATCATTTTTAAATAATTCGACTAGTGATGAGTCGGGACAGGTGCCGTTAATAGTGACCGGCGTCTTACTAAAATGTTCCAAATTGGTCGGCGACGTTATAGTAGCGGCTACTATTGGAGCTTCGGCTGGCATTATTCCGGTTAGGCCGATAGAGCCTGACTCTGGACCAGCGTACGGCGTTGCTGCGTAGACTGTAAATGCGGATAAGGAAATGCCGACTATAAGAAGAACAATTACAAGTGATAAATAGGAAGTGTGCTCGTGTGGCCTAATCTTTCCACTATGTTTATGCTCACATAATTTTAACCACTTTAGCATAACCTATATTATAACATGTGCTATTAAATATTTCGGTGGTAAAGTCCAAAAGGCTCTAGCTATTTTTTAGACTTTCTTTTTTCCTTCATGGCTAGCTCGACGATGTGCTTATTATAGCGTCTAATAGCAAAGCGTAAGCCGAAGAAGCCGCCAACTAGAACGATTATTATCGTTGTAATTAAAGTGTATGGAATAACCCAAAATTCGATAGTCTGAGTTATCGCCTGATTATCTGATCCATAAGTTAGTTTTAGCTCGGCTTTATAGCGGCCAAATAACATCTTATTACCAATAACCGAACTGTCCAGTGGCTGTTCAAACTTACGGATACTACCTGGCAAAACATTGTTTTTATTTAAATTGACATTAACGGCCGCGATTTTATTGTTGAACATATCAGTTATTGTTATTTGTCCAGACGGCGTTTCGTGAATATTGCCATCGTTTTTTATTCTGGCTATAAATTGAATTGGCGCTATTTCAAATAATGATTTGGCCGAGCCGTCATTTTGTGTAGCATAAAATTCCGAAATTGACATCGACTCCTTGACATCGCCATTTATTTTTAACAATATTAAGGATCCTATGCTGGCAGACAGAGAAACACCCGTACCCTTAAGCTCTGGAGGGGTGGATGTGAAGCGAACGACGCCATAATAACCACCTGGGGCCGCGTTTTGTGGCACAGAAATAATAACCGACTGCGTCTCGATCTGTTTAGATACTAGGCTTAACTCAGGTAACGGGCTAATCCAACTTTTTATCGAGTAAGGATTATTTTTAGAAGCTTCGTCATCGAGTAATATTTTTGGGGTACCATCTTCACCGCTGGCTACGAAGTCATTAATTTCACCCTGAACAATCAAACTACCACTGGATACATTGCGAATTTTAATATCAGTCGTAACTGTTTCGCCAGGGTCGGCCGCCAGTGTGATAAGAGTCGGCCCGATTTCGAGAGCTTGTCCGCTCGTATTTGTCGTGTCATCGGCAAAAGCTATGCTATTAGGCACCAATATGCTTGCAAATAGTGCAATAAAGCATAAGCCAGTGGGAATAAATATATTACGTGCTCTCATATGCTAGAAGGTGGCCGTACAAATATAGGTCAGGGTAGTTGTGTAAGTGCCAGCTGCCTGACTACCTGGGACGTTGACGATATAGGAAATCGTAAAAATTTGTGAATTTGTTGGACCGGCACCACCGTTATCGCTTTTAGCAACAGCGTCACCAGTTGTAAATTTAAATTGATCGACTGTATTATAGCCGGTAAAGGCTTGCCCTCGAAGTGTAGTGCCGTTTGAGGCATCGGTTACTTCGGCTCCAACGGGAACGGTTGATGTTGCGACTGTGTTCAATTTTAGATTCATACCGAATTGGCTAGTGCCGCGGACACTAGCGCTTTGTGTGGGCATAGCTAAGATTGTATTAGACCCGTTTGTGAGCGTTGGACCGTTAACGGTTATAGAATAGCCACTATTGGCGTTAGTTGAAGCTGCCATTTGTGAAGTTGCCGTAGCTGTATCAGTTGGAGAAAATAACTGGTTAAAGCTAACCGCACCAGTTGTAACTTTTGAGCAATCAGGGATGCCGCTAGTTACTTGAATCGTGGCGCCAGCACAAAAGATTAGTGATTCTGGCATGATACCAGTCAAAACAATCTGAGTTGCAGTAGTTGCAGCAACAACACCGGCATCGGTGGCAGTTCCGCCCAAGGCCGCGGCCGTATAAGTTGTGATGCGAACGTAGAATGTCTGGGTGGCTGGGGCGACGTTAGTTGGGTTGGTTATGGTCAAGAGTTGGTAAGTTACGGCTTGTGGACCGGTTATGGCCGCTGCGGTTCTGGTTATATATGGAGCACCGTTAGTCGTATTTACAAGCGTAAATCCAACAGCACCAGTTTGAGTCCCCATAGTGGCAGAAGTTGTTACTAAGCCCGTTGGCATAACGCATGTTCCGCTGGCGATTGTACAATATTCAAATTTTATCGAACCAACGTTTCCGCTAGTAGGTAAAGTAAATGCAAATTGATGGTTTACAACGCCACCCGGCTTAGAACCGCCGTCGGTTGCTCCGGCCTGAAGTGTCAGACTACGAGCTGTAATTTGTGCCGCATAGGCCGTAGGGCTAGCAAAAGTCGCAAAAGCAATTGAACAGGCTATTAAAGTCAATGATATTGTTCGAAATAGTCCACTTTTTATCTTCATGTTACTCCTTAACCTCGATACTAAGGATTGTAACATAAGCATTTAATCACCGTCAACGATATTTAAATAAATTGGTTAACGAAATTTGTTTTAAGAGGGTCTATTTATTAGAAGGTAGGAGTGCAGATGTAGGTGAGCGTAGTGGTATAAGTACCGGCTGGTTGGCTACCTGGAACGTTGACGATATATGAAACTGTGAAAATTTGGGCATCTGTTCCACCGGCGCCACCGTTATCGCTTTTTGCTACTGAATCGCCAGAGGCAAATTTGAACTGATCGACAGTATTGTAGCTAGTTGTGGCTTGACCTCGATAGTTGGTACCATTTGACGGTTGGCTTATTTCGGTGCCAATAGCAGGAGTTGTTGAGGTTGTAGTATTAGCTTTTAAATTTAATCCAAATTGACTAACACCGTGAACGCCAGCAGCTGTGGTTTCCATAGCCGTGATGGTGTTTACTCCTGACGTTAGAGTTGGACCATTGACCGTTATGCTATAGCCTGAACCAGCGTTGGTCGAAGCGGCCATCTGAGACGTAGCCCCGGCCGTATCGGTTGGGGAAAATAATTTATCAAAATTGATTGCGCCAGTACCGGCCGTGGAGCAGTCTGGAACTAGCTGTACATTAACACCGATTGTTGAACCTGCACAAAATACGAGCGATTCTGGCATGATGCCCGACAATATGATTTGGGTTGCGGTACTGGCGGCTACCGTACCGGTATCGGTCTTAGTACCGGTTGCGTCGGTTGCTGCAAATGTAGAGATACGGACATAGAAGGTTTCGTTTGCTGTTGTCGGATTAGTAATGCCATTAAGTTGATAACTAACACCGCCGCCTGCACTTGCTGAGGTTCGTGATAGGTAAGGAGCGCCGTTGGTTGTATTGACCATTGTAAAACCAGTTGCACCAGCTTCGTTTCCAAGCGTTGCGGAAGTTGTAACTAATCCAGTTGGAATTACACAGGTGTCTGGGTTTGGTACACCGGCGGCAAGCGTACAATATTTAAATTCGATTGAGCCAACATTTGTGTTGCTCGGTAGGGTAAATGTGAAAAGATGATTGACTACGCCACCTGGCATAGTGCCACCGTCGGTAGCTCCTGCTACTAAAGTCAAACTACGAGCAGTAATTTGAGCAGCATAGGCGCTATTAAACGACATTAATGGCGACAGGGCAATTGCAACTGCGGCGATTGCATAAAGTGATTTTTTGAAATAACTGTGGTGAGTTTTCATTTTTTTCGCTATCTTTTTTGTTTTAATTTTATCTTGTTTAAGTTAATCGTAGCATTAGCATTAAGCGCTGTCAACAACTTTTATTATCTATTTTTGTTATGTAAATGAAAGGTCTAAGGCTAATTAATATGTTCCGGTTATAACGATAGTTTGATTGCTAGTATATTGGCCACCGGGAGTAATGCTGGCAACGTTGACCAAATAGCTGATGGTATAGATGGTAACACCCGAGCTTTTAGAGGCATAGGCAATTGTATCGCCATCGTTGTAGCGGTAACTGTTGGCGGTAGCGTAATTAGATGAGATTGAACCAAAGCCGAATTGTCCGTTATCAGGGTTAGCCCCAAAGGAAGTTGGCGTTGTATTGGCGACAAGGTTAATACCAAATTGTTCAATGCCGATTTTGGAACTATCGTTTGACGACATGGTTGCAATTGTGTGGTTGCCATTTGTTGGCGCCTTACCAAAAATTTGAACGACATAGCCATAACTGGTGTAGTTAGACACTGAAAAGTTTGCCGTTGCGGTGGCGGCAGTAGTCGGCGAAAAGGTGTCGAAGTCGGCGTTGGCGTTACTGATAGAGAATGACAGTGTTGGATCCGGTGTAGTGTTTGAACCAGTTTCAATTTGGTAATTTGAGGATGAAGCATTACCAATAGACAAATCATTCGTGGCGCCACTGATTGTGTAGTTGCTAGAGCTGGATTGATCGAGCCCACCAGAGCCTAACGTTGGTTCATCGATAATGTAATTACTAGATTGAAGGGCGAGAACGGGATTATTTGCAAAGATAAGCCAGGCACAGTATGCCAATAAATAAACTATTTCAACCCGTCCCCTCGGCCTCTTTAACATAACTACTATTGTTGATTAAAAAGGTACAATTTGCAAGTAAAGTTGGTTATTTGTTTGCTCGGGATAAGTATAAGCGATATAATAGATTAAACTTAAATAACACAATACAATGGTTAATACTTCTCACTTAGATTCAAAAGAAGATCAGAATAAATCGGATTCCCCGGCTCCTGAATTATTGCGTTCTCAAGTGGAGGGCGGTGGACCAACTCCCGAACCGGTAATTTCTTCATTCAAGCTAAAAAGAGACAAATTTTTAAGGCGAGGAACTTATAAACCAAGTCATAAGGCAACTTTTATCGGACTTATTGTTGTAATTGCGATTTTGTCGATTAATGCTGGCGTCATTACATACTTAATGAGGAATCAAAGTGGCAGCGCGACCGATGCCAATCAAAGTGATGTCGTGATCAGTTCTGATGTCCTAAACTCGTTAGGCGTTAATAAAACTACGATTGGAAGTGATGGGACTGAACTTGTGGTTGGGCCAGACGCTAGCTTTAATGGCTCTGTGACGATAAGCGATGATGTTAATATCGCCGGACAGTTAAACTTAAATAATAAGATTACTGCTGCCAGTGCCAGTCTTAATACACTTAGCGCTGGCGAGACTTCAGTTACTAAGTTAAATATTAACGGTGATGCTACTGCGTCAAATCTAAATCTACGCGAAAATATGATTGTGGTTGGTTCGTCGCAACTTCAAGGGCCGACGACCATAAGTGGTCTACTTACTATTAATAATGGCCTTAATGTAACCGGTAATTTGTCAATTGGTGGCACGCTTTCGATGGGCGCTTTCCAAACAAACAGCCTGGTTGTAGGCGGGCAGATTACGACACGTGGCTATGCGCCGAGTGTTTCGAAGGGGGAAGCCTTAGCCGCAACCGACACGGTGTCTATTAGTGGTAATGATATTTCTGGTACGGTGGCCGTGAATGTCGGCACCGGCACGCGATCGGGCATTCTAGCGTATGTGTCTTTCTACAATAACTATAGTACGACACCACATGTTGTCGTTACGGCAATCGGCCCAGGGGTTAGCGATGTCTACATTAACCGCGACGCAAGTGGCTTTAGCATAGGCGCAAGCGGAATTGTCAGCGGTGGCCACGCTTTCGACTATGTAATAATGCAGTAGATCCACCTATATATTTAAGAAAAGCATCACTTCATTGTCTCGAACTGTAATAATGCCGTTTTTGACATTAATAATTGTTGGCGTCTGATTATTGTCGATGATAATGTCGCCAGATTCAAGAATTGAAAAAAAATCAGCATGACCAGGTAATATATCGAATTGACCGACCTTATTTGCGGCCGAGACGACGTCAGCGGGACCTTCATAATAAATGCTAAAGGGTTCTCTCGCGATAACGTTTAACTTTTTCTGAATATTTTGGCTGTTTTCCTTCATCCTATTCTTTAGTAGTGTCCTCGGCAACTTGTTTGTTATTTAGAATATCTTCGATACCATTAAGGGTTTCGTCAATTGTAAAATATTGTCCTTTGCGACCGTTATAGCGTTCAGCCACGGCAAAATCTTGTGAAAAATATTGAATTAGTTTTTTAGCCTTTTGATAATCAGATCGATCGGCTGGTGAAAGTTCGTTTTCGCCGACGATAGCAATGATATTTTTAAGAGAATCATATTTTTGCATAATAGCTTGAACGAGGCCGGCCAATTTATAGTGGCGCTCGCCGACGATCTGGGGAGTGAGCAGCGATGATGTTGTTTTAAGTAAGTCAACAGCCGGTCGAATACCATTTTCAGCGACAGAACGAGACAGCACTAACACGGAATCGAGCTGTTGAGAAATAGCTTGCACGGCCGGGTCGGATAAGTCATCGGCGGGAATATAGACAGCCTGGACTGATGTAATAGAACCTTTGTCTGATGAGCTCAGGCGATCTTCTAGGCGTCTTAATTCGGCAAAAACTGTCGGGGAATAGCCGCCTTCTGAAGGAATCATACCAAAGTTTGTGGAAAGCTCCGTTAAGGCTTGAATATGTCGATAGATGTTATCGACAAAGAACAAAATGTCGCGGCCCTCTTCATCGCGGAAATATTCAGCGCTAGTGGCGGCGGCTGGTCCGACCATCGAACGAATGGCTGGGGTCGAGTCCATTTGGCCGAAGAACATGACAGTGTTTTTAAGAACGTCGGTTTCTTTTAGTGTTTCGTATAGCTCGTTTCCTTCGCGAATACGTTCACCAACGCCGCAATAAATCGACAAGCTTTTGGCGCTGCGGGTGACGTTGTGAATCATTTCCATAGTAAGGACGGTTTTACCGACACCAGCACCGCCTATAATACCGATTTTGCGACCTTTTACAAATGGAGTTAAGAAGTCGATAACCTTGATGCCAGTTTCAAGCATCTCCATCTTTACGTCTTTTTGATAATTTTTTAAATTGGAGGCTTCGCTAATTGGACGGCGATTTTCGACGATTGCAGGACCTTCATCAATCGGTTCGCCGAGTGCGTTAAAAACTCGCCCCATCGTTTTTGGGCCAACAGGCACGGTAACTTTGCTGTGGCTGCGCGATACTTCTTGTCCGCATCTTAGAACTTGCGAGTTTGTTAAATTTAAACAAATTGCTCGACTGGATTTAAACATCGAAACCTCGAGAAAGACCTCAGGGTGATGGTCGACGAGTAGTAGCTCCTTTATCTCTGGTTTTTCACCAGTAATTTGAACCTCAACCATTAAGCCACTTATGGATTCAATAGTGCCAATCTTGGCGTTTTTATCTTGTAATTTTGCTTTTGCCATTATGCTTCTCCCGAACGCTGTCGTTTTTTCTTTAAACTAACCATAATTTCGCGCATGCGGCTGTCGCTTTCGGATCGTTTTGCGCGATGAAACTCCTGTATAAAGCCGTAATAGATTTCACTAGCTCGTTTTTTAGCCACAGCCATGGCATTGAAGCGGCTAGCGGCTTGGGCCAAATTTGATTCAAGGATTGTCTGGCTAAGGGCGAGTGTCATCATGGTTATTTCCATTTGATCGGCTATATCATCAAGCGATGGCTCAAAAATTGTATTGGCAGCAGTGATAACATCTTCTTCGGCGCTTTCGCTCATTGTTCTGACGCTTGAAATTAGATCGATTGAGGCAATATCTTGATAGCCTAACGAGATATATTTTTCGTAATAAACAATAATTCTGGAATAAGGTAGCACCGCTTCAATAACCGGGCCGACGTCAATGTAGTAATCGGACTCTGGTACTTGAAAAAAACGGGCATAGCGGACTCCTAATTGTTTTAATTGACTAGCGCCGTGCGAACCGAGCACGATAATATCGGTCGTCTCTTCATCGTAGTCGCGTAGCATGGTTTCGATTAGGTGACGATCGAGGTCGCCGCTTAAACCGGCCTCGGCTGATATAATGACAAAAACTTTTTTTACATTTTCATCGACTGGTCGGTTAATAATACGTTCGCTCGGATCGATACGGATTGAGCTATACCTTTTCCAAAGTAGCTGAAAAAACTCCTCAGATAATTTAACTTTATTTCGAACCTTTGCTACCCGAGTGCTGGCTAGACTTTCAAACACGCTCGTCAAATCTCTGACAGTGCTAATGCTCTCAGCCTCTTTTTCGACCGTACTGGCTCGTCGCATCTTATTTATTAACCTCTTCTTTTGCTTCTGGCACGGCTTCTTTTTTAATCCTAATGGTGTGCTTTTTAAGCAAATCAGCTTCGGCGTGGTCAAAATCGGCATCGTTTTTAACCTTATGGCTGATTTCGCTAACGGATTTCTTAAGACTATCGATGTCTATTTCAACTTCGCCGCCGCCTAGCATGATTGTTTCTAAAATGAGCTGTTGCTCGGTTAGAGAATACAATTCTTCTGGTGGTTGCTGCAGCGCCTTATAAATAGCTTTGCCAATTGACATGTCAATGCTAGTTTCTTTAGAAAGCTGTGTGCTAAAGTGTGAAAATTCTTCAGCTTGATGATACTTTGCGAGCGCTTTAAATAAAGTCGATGATAGTTTTTTCTGACGAACTGTCTGCGCTTGACCACCGACACGAGAAACTGATAATCCGGCATTAACGGCTGGTCGGATACCTTGGCGAAAAACCTTAAGATCGAAAATAATTTGGCCATCAGTAATGGACATAATATTTGTCGAAAGGTAAGCGGTAAATTCATCATTTGGCGTCAAAACGATTGGCAAGGATGTCAAGGTCTTGCCGTTCGTTTTTAATTTGCCGGCACGTTCCAACAAACTCGAGTGGGCGTAAAACATATCGCCAGGGTAGGAATCGCGTCCAGGATCAACCTCCTGGAGGAGTGAAAGCTGCCGGTAAGCCTCGGCGTGACTGGTTAAATCGTCATACAAAATTATGACATCTTGACCATTATTCCAAAGATATTCAGCCATAGCACAAGCGGCGTATGGTGCTAAATAGGACTGGGTAAGCGAATCAAAAATATCCGCCAAAACCACGATAGTATGGTCCATGGCTCCAGATGCTCGAAGACCATTTAGTAGTTGTTCGATATCAACTTTGCGTTTGCCGATGAGGACATAGACGACAATACGATCGGTGCCTTGCTGATTGGTGCTTAGCTGGCTTAAAAAAGTGCTCTTGCCTGATTTACTATCACCAAGAATGGCAATACGTTGACCTAGGACAATAGGGAAAAAACTATCGACGGCCATGACGCCACTAGCTAACTGCTCATCTAGCATTTTTCGAGCCATAATACCTGGCGCGTCGTTGAATATGCCGGATGTGGCCGTGGTACGAATTGGCCCCTTGCCATCAATCGGTTTGCCCATAGGTGTAATGATGCGGCCGATTAAATTTTTGCCAACGGGAACACTAAGTATGTCATTTTCGACTACGGCCAGCGTGCCAAGTTGCATTTTTTCGGAATCGACATTAAATAAGATGACCTTATCGCCATGAGCTTCGCGCACGAAGCCATGCTGGCCGTCTTCAAATAACACCTGCGCCCCCAGGCGGACACCTTCTAAACCCCTGACCTCAATCAAAAAACTATTAACAGCTACAACTTCGCCGGTGAGGTTGTCTTTTTCGACTAATTTTTGAAACTCTTGATTATTAAACATGGCGTAAAACCTTTGGAAAGTTATTTTTATTGGCAAGAATTTGTCGCCTGAATGACCAGTCAAAAATATGACTACCAAAGCGAACTACCATGCCGCCAAGCAAACTAGTATTAAACTGAAAGTTTACGAGTGTATTTTTTGCTAAATTAGTGCGGCACCAAGCCACTAAAATCTCTTTGACGCTATTGGTGGCCGGCGCGGCCAAGGTAATCGTCATAATTGGGGCGTTGTCACAATATTTATTTAAGACACCAATAAGCTCATCCAAGCTCTCTTTGGTAATGGGCTTTTTGTCCGATAACTCTTGGAGAAGAATTTTTGCGCCGGTTGATAATTCGGGCGATTTAGAAACATGCTTAATGTGAGATTCGATTTTAATAGATTCGTGCGCAAACCATTGTGAATATTCCTTCACTTCAAATAAAAGCGCCGTGACGTCTTGCGGCGAAGCGATGCTGTCCGGTAGTTTAAGCTTCATCCATTAATTCCTTAACTAATTCGGCCTTATGTTCGTCGAGCATCTTTGTTAAATAGGCAGTTTGAGCGCCTAGGTCGATTTCGTGTTGCATGGTTTCTACTAAGAAAGAGGCGACAGCATTAGATAGCTTACTATCAATTTGTCCAGCGAGTTCTTGCTTTTCAGCGATAATTTCATCTTTTAATTTGGCTTCAAGGTCAGCTTGCTTTTTGGCCATTTCAGTCTTCAGCTCATCTTGATGCTCAACAACATCACGTTGGGCATTTTCGATAATTGCTTCAGCTTGCTTTCGAAGTGCCTCCAAGTCGCCACGATAGCGTTTCATCTCGCTAAGGATAATTTCTGAGCCTACTTTGTCGAGTTGTTTAGTCATTTTACTAGTGGTTGTCTTAAGGTCGCGTTCAAGGGTGGTAGCCGAACGATTCAAGACGGATTGAAAATGAATTTGCGATGATTCAATCAGCCGCTCTCTAACCTTGGCTGGAAGATGGTCTGCTACTTGAGGCTTATCTTTAAGCGGTGCTTTCTCTTCGATCTGCTTTTGTGGCTGTTTGAAATGGGCGTAGGCGTGTCTAATTGCCATATCGGCTAAAGCGCCCATAACGAATATGTCTATCATTAAAAAAATTTGAAGTATTGTTAATTCCATAAACTACATCCTCGTAAGCACTAGGTAGACTGCAATCATACCAGCGGCTAAAATTATTAATACCAAAGCAGATAATTGAATCAGGTCACGATAGATAGCTGATTGCGACAATGGGTTTCGGCCGACTGATATGATACTACTGCGGATCATTGAGTAGATAATACTTACGACAACGACAATTGTTACAATGAATATTATTAGACTGATAATTATTGGCAAAGTCTCAACAGTTTTACCAGCCATGGCATTGGCGATATTCTGTAGGGCGGCTGGAATAATGGTTTTGTCTGGTTCTTTGTAATAATAAGTGACATTAATTAAGACCGATACTTGGCCTAATTTTACAGTTTTTTGGTTGCCATCGCTAGCAGTATATGACTGGACTGCTTCGCTATTAGTGGGGTCGGTGTGAGCCACGCCTATGACCTTGGTGTTGTTAGTTGCTTTCATACCAACGCCTTTTATTGGCGAAGCAGTAATCGGGTCACCTTCTTTTATTTCGCCGTTTATATCCGACACTAAGACTGGCACTAGCTCACTAGTCGCCACCTGAATATTATTGCCGTCCTGATTCTCAAGTGACAAGATGGAGCTGCCGTTGTTAATTACAACACCCAGGATGGCGTCGGCGGTTTTAGATGTGGCGGCGACAACCTCATCCGAGGTGCCCACCTTTAAACTCACGATTGAGCCAATCGACAGATTATCTTCTGTCTTGTAACTTTGTGAAATCGACGTAATGGCCTGAGCTGCAAGTGTAGTTAAGGAACAAAATGCCAAAACTACTAATAGCCAGGAGAAAAAGTGTCCCGAATTGCTGAGAGAGATGGCACGTTTGATGCGGTTTATACAATTTTGTTTTTTACCCATCATGAAATTTTCAGGCACGCTCCTTATAATGCTTAAGTATAACAAAAAAACCAGAGTCAAGCTATGGCAGCGGTGCTATAATTGGTTATGTTTAAAAGGAGAGGGTTTATGTCAAGACGATTAAAAAGTAACCAAGCCGGATTTACTCTCCTTGAATTGCTGACCTTTTTAGTAGCTTTAGCTATCCTGGTCGTAATTATTATTTCTTTGCAGCGCGCTTAACTGTTATTTTTTTGATTTGCTAAGTAGGACGCTAAGCGAAAGGCGACTTGAATATTGCAATACGCCATATCTAAATAATCTGACGGCAATAGACAAGGCGACAACTGAGCTTATCATCAAAATGACAATACCGATGATTGCGTCAGATATGGCGAGATTACCTACGGCGTTTCGAAGCATTAAAGGAATTGGGGCAGTTAGCGGGAAGAAACTTAAGAATCTTACGATTGGCGAATCTGGCATGGACACAAATAAGGTTACGGCATAGAGTGGCCCAAAGAGGAAAATCATAATAATTCCAAAGAAACTGCCGGCCTCTTTGGCAGTTGGAGCAATGGCGCCGATGGCGACTAGTAGGCCAGTAAACAGCAGGAAACTAAACGCAAAGATTGCAGCGGCTATTGAAACCCGGATTGGATCGATTGGAATATTACTTAAATCGAAATTTGGCAAAGCGAGTTGATTTCGAAAGAGTATGTAAGCTAAAATAATCGGAATAAGTATGGCCAAAACTTGAACGAACGCCAAAGCAATTAAGGATAAAATTTTGCCAACAATTAATGTCTTGGCGTCAATTGTGGTCAAAATCATTTCCGTTACTCGGTTTTCTTTTTCTTCGGTCGTGCTAGTTAACATTTGGTTGCCAAACATGACAATTAAGATATAAAAGAGGACGAGGAAAATTCCTGGAGCAATAAGCTCTTTAATGCTATTGGACTGTTTGCCATTGCGATAAGTTGTTGAGTTATAGACCACGCTATTTTTTAAAATAGCGGTTGTCTCGGCATCAACGATCGGCGCAATCGATTGTTGTAAGATAGTTGTGGCAACGGATTGGTAGCGACTATTGTTAAAGATACCAACGTCTTTGGCATAAACTTCAACGGTATTTTTATCTAAATTATCTGGATAGAAGAAGCAAGCATCTAGCTGCCCATTGGCGACTTTATTAATCGAAGCCTGCTTGTCGGCCGATATTTTAGCGCCAAATGCCGAGGCGATATCGTTATTAATTAAACCGCTTTGGTCGGTAATCTCGATTGAAAATACTTGACCGGCGGTATCTTCGGTTGCTTGCATTGTTGTTTGATTGGAAAAATATTCAATCGCAAAAACGACGCCGATAATTACCGGAAAGAGTATTGACATAATCCAGAAGGATTTTTTCTTGATAGTCCTGATAAATTCAAAACTAAAAACAGTACCAAGGTTGTACATTATTGATTTTCCTCCGCATTATTTTCGTCGCCATATACTTTGATAAAAATATCATCGAGTGAGGCGCCGCCAAATTTTTCTTTAATTTCGGTGATGGTCCCGTAGGCATAAGCCGTACCGTTTTTTAATAATATAGCGCGATCACAGAGTCTTTCGACCTCTTCCATTTGATGTGTTACGAAGATGACTGTGGCACCGGCTTTTTGGTGCTCTTCAATAATGTTCATCAATAGTCGACGATTAACTGGGTCAAAACCTTTAGTTGGCTCATCAAGAATTAAAATGTCCGGATTGTTCATAACTGTAATGCCAAGCTGAATTTTTTGTTGTTCACCGCCCGATAGCTTATCAAGACGCAAATTGGTCTTATCGGTTAGGTTAACGCGTTCGAGAAAGTTTTCAGCTCGTTTTTTGGCATCAGTTTTCGACAGACCCTTTAAACGGCCAAAATAAACCATAGTGTCGATGACGGACTCTTTTTTGTAAAGGCCGCGTTCTTCGGGTAAATAACCGAGCTTAATTTTAGAAGAGACAGAAAAAGGTTCGTTGTTAATTAAAAGTTTGCCATCAGTTGGTTGATATAGGCCAAGTAGAGCTCGAATGGTGGTTGTTTTGCCTGATCCATTGCTTCCTAAAAAACCAAAAACTTCACCTTTGTATACATCAAAAGATAAATCTTTGACGACTGTTTTTTTGCCGAAGTCCATTCGGAAATGCTTAATACTGACAACTGCGTCTCGTTTTTGAGAATTAACTTTCATAAGTGGCCCCTAAAATTACTCAAATATAAATCCATATTAGCATAAAGAAGGTAATGATTTTCTATAAAAATGAGAAAATGCTGTAAAAAAATCCAAAGTGTTTGCATATCGTTAATGTTTAATATATACTTTAGAACATGAGCGTTATAACTAACGCCTTCTTGACTTGTTGTTTTTGAGTTGGTAATATGGATGACGTGTCTCGCGCCAAAACTATTATTAAATAATCTTTAAAGGTCGTAGCGCGTGAGGCTGTACGTAGTACAAGGAGTTAAATCACATGCCAATAGCCGTCGAATTTGTGTCGACAAGACGCAAAAAGATAGCCGTGGATGTGGTGCCTGCCGAATGGCAACTGTATATTGCACAGTAAGAGTCGTCTGACTCAAAATCCGTTCCTATCACCTGAAATTTATTAAAAGGGATAGGGATACAAAAAAAGAAAACACCCCAAGGCACCGGGGTGTTTTTGGTTTCTATTGATAGTCTTTATTTAATTATTTTGTTTCCGCAATCTTGCTATCTAGTAATGCCCGGAGGGCTGTCTCGTCGCCCCAGGTGTCGGAATCAATTGCCGTACCATTCAAATAAAATGATGGGGTAGAACTAAGCTTCGATTTAGTGGCAAGGGCTACGTCATAAGCAATCTTGTCGCTAACGGCCGCAGAAGCTAGATCTTTGGTAAATTTATCGGTGTCTAGGCCAAGGCTGCCTGCTAACTTGACAAAATAGTCGGTTCGTTCGTTTACATCCAAGTATTCCCAATCAGACTGAGCGCTGTAAAGTTTTTCATGCATTTCCCAATATTTACCCTGTAGTCCGGCTGCCTCAGCAGTTGCCGCCGCCGCTTTAGAATTAGCATGATAACTAAGCAAATAATTTCGAAAGACATATCTAATGCTATCTTTATAGTCTTCAATAATCTTTTGAATTGTAGGGTTAATATTGCCACAGCCTGGGCACTGGTAATCGCCGTATTCAATTAATGTAATCTTGCTGTCGGTATTGCCGTAACTATGATCAGCTATATTGCCATTGTAATCGTTGGCGGCCTGAATAGCGTAGGCGTCGACGTTATCTGGTAAAGCAGCCTTTTGGGTGCTATTTGAGTAAATTACCAAACCTGCCACAAAACCAACGCTAACTAATGCAAAAACTATCCATTTTATTTTATTCAAAATCTAGTCTCCTATTGATTATGTTATTGTAGCAAAAAATATTATCAGCTAATAGCATATTAACTGCTTATATAGGCGTGCAATTCTATACAATTAAATAATATTCTAGTCTACAATAATGATAAGATGAATATATTTATGCTTATTATTACTATTCTGTGCTTAGCATTATTAATTTCCATAACGGCGATTCGACCAACTTTAAGCAAATTAAGCCTCTTTGAGCTTGGAAGGCGGGCCGCTAGTGGCGACCAATCAGCTGAAAGGCTACTAAATCGTGAACGTATGCGCGGTGATATTTTATCTTTACAACGAGTATTTGTAGCCCTATTGCTGGTTATCTTTGTTCTTCTTAGCGTTTCTGTTTTTGGTCAGCTGACGGGTATTCTAATTGCGTTGTTTGTTGCTCTTGAATATGGTGCGATTGCGCGTTTTAAAATAGTAAAGATTTGGCCGCAAAAACTGTATGATAAATTTGAAACAAAGATATTTAAGTTTATAAAAAAAGCCCCGTTTCTATTTAAGTTATTGCGTAGTACGCCTGCAAAAGATAGTTTTGGTGAAAATTGGCGAATTGGCTCGCGAGTCGAATTGCAGCACTTAGTTGATGAATCGGAAGGTGCCTTGACGGCTGACGAGAAAAAGCTAATCGTTAGTGGCCTGTCGTTTAGCGACAAGCTTGTCAGCAGTATTATGACGCCAAGAAGCATGATAGATAGCATTAAGGACTCAGAATTTCTTGGGCCCTTGACCTTGAATGAATTGCACGCTGGGCATAGCCGATTGCCGGTTATGAAAGGTGATATTGACCATATCATTGGTATTCTAAATCTTCGAAGTTTGTTAGCACTTGATGTGAAGCGGTCAACTACGGCTGAAAAAGCCATGGACCCGAAAGTTTATTATATTCATCAGGACCAAACTTTGCGCCATGCTTTGGCGGCATTTTTAAAGACCCGCCATCAACTGTTCATTGTTGTGAACGAATTTCGCGAAACGGTCGGCTTATTATCGCTCGAAGACGTTATTGAAGCCTTGATTGGCCAAAAAATTGTTGACGAATTTGATGCCCATGACGACTTGCGAGCAGTTGCTTTACGCAATCCGCGGCAAAATAATCACCCAGAGAGACGAGAAGACGTCTAGCCCTAGGGGTGGCGTGGTGTTATAATAGTCAGCAATTATGACAAGAACACTAGCACGAGAATTAGCAGAGAAAATCGACCAGGAAGTTACCGTCAGGGGTTGGCTTCACAAAAAACGCCTACTTGGCGGTTTAAACTTTATCACTATCAGGGATCGTAGTGGTTTAATTCAAACTTTGATTGAAGATAAAAATGAGATGGAGAAGTTGCGCGGCATGCAGACCGGTACGGTCGTTTCTTTTACCGGAAAAGTTGTTGCCGATGAACGCGCTCCGCACGGAGCTGAGCTTCATGACGTAAAAGTCGTGGTTGAAGTCCCAGTTACCGATGAACCACCAATTGAAATTGACAAACCAATTTCACACCGACCGGAGCATTTGGACACGTTATTCGAAAATCGTGTGCTTAATATCCGTAATATTCAAGAACAAAAAATCTTTAAGATTCGGGCTTCGGTAACGCGCTATATTCGTGAATTCTTATATCAAAATGAATTTGTTGAAATGGATACGCCAAAGCTATTAGCTGGGGCTACTGAAGGTGGCGCTGAAGTCTTTAAATTGGACTACTTTGGCCAAACAGCTACGCTTGCTCAGAGCCCACAGTTCTATAAGCAGATTATGGTTGGTGCTTTTGAGCGTGTTTATGAGCTTAATCACTCTTATCGAGCCGAACCAAGCGCCACAACGCGCCATTTAACTGAGCTAACTATGCTTGATATTGAGATGGGTTTTGTTAAAGACCACGAAGAAGTTCTTAGCATGGTAGGCAATATGGTCCAATACACTCTTAAAAAAGTCTATGAAGAGCATGCTGCTGATTTAAAGTCGCTTAATGCTCCCGAACTTAAATTAACCGCCGATGGCAGTATTCCGCACTTTACGATTGCTCAAATTCATGAAATGTATACCAAGGCAACCAAGATCGATACGACCCAAGAAAAGGACTTAATTCCAGATGAAGAGCGATTTATTTGCGAGCATGCTCGCAAAAACTTTGGGACTGATTTGGTTTTTGCCACTGATTTTCCAATTAAAGCCGGGAAATTCTATCACAAATTTAACCATGAAAATGGCACAGTATATTGGGCTGACCTGATTTTTCGTGGTGTTGAACTTTCAACGGCGCCACTCCGTGAGAATAGCTATGAAAAAATGATTGAACAGATGAAAAATGCCGGTATGGATGTCGAACACGAAGGCTTTAAATACTATTTACAAGGCTTTAAGTATGGCTTGCCACAACACGGTGGCTGTGGTCTTGGTATTGACCGTTTTGTTCAAAAAATTATCGGTCTAGCTAATGTCAAAGAGGCCTGTTTGTTCCCACGCGACGTCAACCGTCTAAAACCTTAATTTATAGGAAATAAATGGATCCAGAAAACAAAAATCAAATATCACAAATTACAGTCGCTGAAGCTGCCGCTCCGGTAGTGCCATTGGTCGTTGTCAATCCACCAAGAGATAAGCGTCGACACTTTTTAGCAGCTTTTTTCATAAGTTTTTTATGGGGTTCGTTCGGCGTTGATCGGTTCTATCTTGGTAAAATATTTACTGGCATATTAAAGCTATTGACCTTTGGCGGCTTGGGAATTTGGACAATTATTGATCTTGTCCTAATTATGTCTGGAGCGATGCGCGACAAACAAGGCAATGAGCTGATTGACGTTGCCCGTTATAAAAAATTTGCTAAAAACACAATTTTAATCTTTGCTATATCTTGTGGTGCGGTGGTATTAATTGGTGGTATCGGCCTAATAACCACGGTTAGTCAATTATTCCAAAACAGCAGTATTCAGCAATACCTAAACGGTGGGTCAAATAGCGAAACAAATATTCAGCAACTTTTAAACAGTAGTGTTGATACAACTAGCCTTGGCCAGACGCAACTTTAATAGAAAGTTTGACCAAAGTGGTCTTGCCGTTAGATAATAGAAGGGTATATGCACATGTCTAAAAAAATTGTTATTTTTGGTTTGCTTGCACCGATTATTTGCGGTGGAATTGTTATTTGGGCGGTCAATGTACGGGCAGAAGAGCTAAGTAGCCAGCAACTTGAACAGATTAAGGGTAGCTGCATTACAATTAAGGCAACTTTGAAGCAGATTCACTCGAGTGATGCGTTGCTTCGAGTCAATACAGGCCAAATATACGAGTCGATTTCGACTAAATTAATGGAGCGTTTTGACGAACGTGCCGATTATAACAATATGGACGAAGATGCATTAGTGGCATCAGCTAATAATTTTGATTTGTTGTTAGATAATTTTCGAAGTGATTATGTGACCTACGAACAGCAGTTGTCCCTGGCTATCAATATAGATTGCACGACTCAGCCAGCCGCCTTCTATGACGCAGTGGCTCAAGCAAGAACTAACCGTGAAAAAATGCATAGCGATGTCGCTGCTTTGAATCAGGCTCTTGATCAATATAATCAGGTTGTTGCTCAGTTCGAGATTGATAATCAAAAACGCATTGAGGAGTTGAGCCAATAATGACGGACAATAATCAAGATTTAAAAGTCGTGCCATTTTACGCTAGGCATTTGTTTGGTGTGATGGTTGCAGCCTCGATTACCATTGCGGTCGCCCTCGTCTTTATCAGCATGGGGCTTTATTACAGCAGCGGCGCATCGCAACTTGATCTTAGCAGTCCAAGTTATGTTGATGTAAGAAATCAGGTTGATAATAGTGATGATTTTTCGGAATATTCGAATACTGGCAAGATGAATGCTAGCGCTGTTTCAAACTTTAAATCTCTGTTTAACCAAAAAGTTGAAAAAATCAAATCAGTTGATATTTTTGGCGGCGATCCACTTAGTCCAGAATCTTTGGGCATGGTCGTAGCCGCTGAAGCAACTACGGGCGAATAACTTTATTTATCTGCCGTTATCTTAGTGCGCAACCAGTTGTCGATTGTGCCGGCGCCCATAAAAAGGATTAACTTGCCTTCGGAGCGCTCTTTTTGAACATTTGCCCAGAGCTCTTCATCTAAACCACTAACTACAATCTTATCTCGGTCGGTGATATGACTTGCTAAATCTTCTGGTGAAAGAGTTGGCAAATTGGGATCTTCACGTGTTAAATACGTCGGTAGCCAATAGATTTTTTCGGCGTATTTGAATAATTGGTTGGTGTATTGACTGCAAATTTGGTGTTGTCTAATGTTTTGGTGTGGTTGATAAACTAAAACAACGTGGTTTGACAATTCATGTGCCATTTGGAGGGTGGCGGCAATTTCAGACGGATGGTGGCCATAGTCGGTATAGACATTATCTGTTAATTTTTCAAAACGCCTGTCGGAGCCTGGAAAACTTGACAGTATCGCATCTGTATCTTGATTGATGCCGAGTTGTTTTAGGGCGGCCTGAACAATCGTAGCGTTGCGGCGATTATGTTCACCGGTGAGATGTAGTGATTGATTGATGTCGGAAAGTTTTAAAAGGTTCACTTGTGGCAGATTTTGATATATTCCATTAGATTGGTCTTCCCAGGTAATAACTAGCTGACTGCTTGTGGCAAATTGGCGAAAAGCCTCGAAATAATTAGCTTGAGTTGGGTAAGTATCCGGATGGTCGTAGTCGACTGACGGAATCAATGACAAGTACGGTTCATAGTTTAGGAAATTTCGATCGTATTCATCGCATTCATAAATAAAATATTTGCTAGTTGGGTCGTACTTTCCGCTGGGCCCAAAAGAAAGAGTTGTGCCGATTGAATAACTGACTGGAATGCCGAGTTGCTGCATCGTATAAACAAGCATACTAGTCGTTGTGGTCTTTCCATGTGTGCCGGCTATGGCGATAAGCTTCAGATTTTTGTCTCGAATGAAGGCTGGAAGAAATTCATCACGCTTTGACGTCCGAATGCCTAATTTACGGGCCATAACAAGCTCGGGGTTATCTTCTTTTAGGGCCGAGCTATAAACGAACCAGTCAATTGGCCGGTCGTCGTGGTTAGCCTTTAAAAAGCTTCCATCCTGATTTTTAGTGATAATAATACCTTTTTCTTGAAGCTCTTTTGTAATTAGCGATTCGGCGAGGTCAGATCCGGCCACATCGTAGCCAGCGTCATACGCAATTTCCGCCAATGGTCCAATACCAACGCCTGCAATGCCAGAGAAGTATACGTTCATAATCCTAGTATAACACTATGTTTTAATCGGTTTTATGATGCCTTAAAACGTAAGCTTAAACATAAATATTAAATCGCATGTTATACTAGACCTATAAATCGAGGCGTGGGGTTTCTCTAGTGGTAGATAAAAGGCAAATAAAGCAGGATATTAAGCGGTTGCAGCGTGTTAAGACTTGGCAGCTGTTGATTTTGTTTATTCTCGTGTCGTTTGTAGCTGCGACCTTCTTGCGTCTAAATAATATAGGTATGGTGCAGCGTCGCACTGCCGTTCTAGCAGCCGATGAGGTTGGTGATGCCGATACTATTAAGGAAAGGTTGTATGATTTACAACTTTATGTGACATCGCATATGAATACCAGTTTAGGTAAAGGTATTTATTTGGAGTCGAGTTATAAACGTGCCGCCCAAACGGCCTATGATTCGGTTGAGACCGATAGTAAAGTTTATCAATTAGCGCAGGAATATTGTATGCCAAAATTTTCATATTGGTCACAGGCTTATGTCCAGTGCACTGTTAGCGAATTGGCCAAATACCCTGAGACAGCCACGCCGACTTTACCGGATGCCAGTGCTTATTTGCATGTCTATGCTTCGCCACTCTGGTCGCCAGATTTTGCTGGCTGGGCGATTCTTATCTGTGCTGCTATTTTGGTTATGATTATTGCTCGAGTGATGGGCTATCTAGTGCTAAAAATGTTGCTAAAGTATAGGCATAAAAGCATTTAACTGTTGACACAGAGGTCGCCTCAATGTAATCTTACTCTTGTATAGCACTAACAGGAGGTATAAGGTTACATGGCTTACAGTCATACAAACTCAAAAGGTATCAAATATTATTTGCACCAAACAGAAGTAACTCTTCGTGGTGGCAAGAAGCAGACTATCTACTTCTTCGCTAAAGTTGAAAAGAACGCAAAGGGTACACCAGTTGACCTTCCAGAAGGCCGAATTGTTACAGAGAATCCACGCAATGGTTTCTTAACTGTATCAAAGAAAAAATAGTTTATTTAGTACTTGCACCATAAGCAAGTTTGGTAGTATAGTTGAATCAAACAAACAGGTGCCAGAAATGCCTCCATTGTGGGGGCATTTTTGTTCCCCTGGGATAGTCTTACTATTGACTAAAAACTATTAATGTGATATAAAGCATAGTAATGTTACATCAAGAAACTTTATGCTATCAACAGACTTGCAAAGAAGCCTTGGCTGAAAGTGCCGAGCCTGATGAATACCAATGCCTGCGTGATCTAGATTCTTTTGCTATTGAGGAAGGAGGCGTTATCCATTCTGGCAATAACGATCTAGGCAAATCCGACAATTTGGTTGTTGAGGTCGAGTATGATCAAACTCATGACCCTGATTTTACGGATGAGGCCGAGCCCGCGTTGGCTGATAACGACGACAATAAAAGAGATTACATTGCCTTGGAAACTAGTAAATTCACTGGTCGAAGCTATTCTTACGATGAACTTGAAAAAATGGCCGATGGGGCTGATCTTTCTGTAAAAAAATATTGTGAACTTTATGATATCGTGCCAGTTGATTCGTTGATGAACGATAAGCTAAAGGCTAGTGAGAGGGTTGCTGGTCAGGTTGAGATAACTAATCCGGATTTGAGGGCAGCCGAGGCTCGCCTTTTGAAAGATGCCATTGATATTGCTAGTTGCATGGAAACACCTAGCGGCTCGGAATCGATGCTGCAAGATCTTGAAAAAATAGTCCTTAGATCTATAAGATTGGGCTCGATTCATAGCGATTCACGACCGGACGAGCAGGAAACTGCCAAAATTAAAGAGTTTAAGAAGACATTTTGTGGTTCTGAAAATGTTGCCAATCGTTGTGAATGTCGAAAGATGCTGGAAGATTATTTAAAGAAAAAATAACTCGTAATATGCGAGTTATTTTCTATATGAGGTTTTGATGGTTAGTCGCGTGGGCTGAATTGAGTGTTAAACTAACAAATTAGCAACAAGTAATCCGACGAAAGCTAACACCATCATCAGAAATAGCCAGCCGACGCTATAGATAGCCGATTTAATGCTATCGGAACGTTTGCCTTCAAAAAACAGCAAAACGGCATGACCAAAAACCAAGCTGCCAACTAGCGCGGCTGAAGCGACGAATAAAAGCAGCATAACAAACGGTCCAATGAAATTATTGCCGATATTTCCAAATAAAATCTCGCCGTTATTTAGAAGCTGAGACACTAAAAATATATAGATTACTACACAGAACGTGTTGCGTAGCGAAGTCAGAACTAATTTATTTTTCATAATTCTATTATAGCAAAACTAATATCTTAAGCTGAAATTTTCTTGTGTCTATCAATCGTTTATGGTTAAATGAGGGCAAACCATATTATTTTACGAAAGGGCATCTCGTGAGCAAAACAAAACTACAGTCAGGATCGGCGCATTTAATTGTGATTTTTATCCTAGTGCTTACAATAATTGGGCTACTGGGCTTTGTATTTTGGCAGAACTTTATGCAGCCAAAGGCTACAATGATTAGTAACTCGGATAGTTCCAATTCGTCTTCGACGACGGCCGACACTTCTTCAGAGGAAACCGATACAGACAATAATACTGTGATTTTAAACAAGTCGTTCACTGAAAACGTTACCGGTGAAAATTTGACCTTAGATTATCCAGATGGCTGGACTATTGAAAGTAAAACTGGCCTAAACCCAAGTCAAGCAACTTCGCACACTAATACTTACATAACAAGTCCTGATGCGAATGTAAAGATTACTTTTTGGGCTGGTGCTGATGGATTAGGCGGGACATGTGGAAACAACCCTAGCAATATTACTAGTGTAAAAACTTACTCGTTGCCTAATTATTCGGGCTACACTCTTTATGAGATAACAGCGCCTATCCATGATGATGGCGATACGCAAACCATATCTTACGGCAACTTGGCTATGGTTTTGCAGGATAACAGCGCAATCAAAGTTGATGCGTCTGAATGTGTAACTGGATTAGGGCTTTTTGAAGCTGCAAACGGAACATCTAATAGTTTATATATAACTTTTGTGGGCGACCTTGCAATGGACCACCCTTCTATTGATCAAATAAATAGCGCAAGAGCGACTGATAATTACAAAACTGCGGTAAAAATTGTGCAGTCGTTGCATAGGAAGTAATCAAAAGGACATCTCGTGAACAAAACGGTTTGTTTTTACCAGAATTTCATTCAAAGTAAAGATAACATTTCAGAAATTAACGATACAAATACCGAGAAAAAAGTCTGATGCCGAGACAACCTGAGCAGACTCGACTGCCTAAATAAAAAATAAGAGGTAAAAAGCCTCTTATTTTATTTCTAATCTGGTGGGGGCGGTTGGAGTTGAACCAACAACCAAAACGTTATGAGCATCCTGCTCTAACCGGTGAGCTACGCCCCCGCGTCAGGATCCACTTCAGAACTCGTTTTGCCGCTTGTGGCAAAAGCATCGTTTTATCAGTGTTCCTTCCTTTCAATAAAACAAACAGCCAGGCTTGGTTTGTTTTATTGTTGATCTCAGAATTACAAAAAACTGGGAAATCGCAATATTACAAACAGCCAAACGGCTTATTGTACGCAGCTTATTATAGCGTATTAGTCTCTGTTAGGCTATAATTGTTGCGTAATAATATGAAAAAAATAAACATTCAACGCGCCTATTACCAGTTTCGCCATAAATATTTGACGACTAATAACGTTGTGGTTGCAATCGGGTTGGTTATCGCCGCTGGCTTTATTTGGAGCTCGTTGGATGTTATGGAACGTAACTACACTTTGCAAAAAGAAATGGATGATAAATCGCGTGAGCTCATCGTGGCTCAGCTGGACAAGTCCAGTGCAGAATTAGAGCAGCGCTATTACCAAACCGATGAATATAAAGAGTTGGCGGTTCGTCAGCGATTAGGTCTTGGTTCGGCGGGTGAAAGCGTGCTAATTTTGTCGGCCGATTCAACGACTAAAACAAACAATACCTCGACTTCGACTGCCACGGTTGCTACTGGACAAAAAGGCAATTTTTGGCAGTGGGTTGATTTCTTATCCGGAAAAAACATCAAAAACATCTCTAAGTAGGCCATATTATATAAGATAAAGCATTGTTATCGCTAGCATTCTTCTTATGCTAAAATTAATTCAGTAGTATATAAAAATAATAATAAGGACATTGTTTGAGTGTTGGCTGAAAAAAGTAATATTAGGCGCAAATTAACTTATCCTGGTTTTACGATTGTCGAGCTAATTGTTGTTGTTGTAATTATTGGTATTTTGGCTGCGATTACTTTTGTATCTTATACTGATGTCGCTCGAAGGGCGGCCGCTGTAACATTACAATCCGATCTCAAAAACGCCTCAACTAAATTATCTTTATACAATGTAAATAATGAAGGTTTTCCGGCTGATCTTGCTACGGCCGAAGCTTCAGATGTTCTACCGTCTAGTGACGGCACAGTGTATCAATACACGCTAGCCGATGGTAATTATTGTCTCAGCGCTACTTCTGATCGTGCTGGCAATTATGCTTACCATATCTCGTCATTAACCAGTGGCGCGCTTGAGGCAGGAGTATGCGATGGGCATGATGCACCAGGAGTGCCTGTAAATTTGACAGTTGAAGTCTTAGTCGTTGCTGGTGGTGGTGGCGCCGGTTTTGATCTTGCGGGCGGCGGTGGTGCTGGTGGTGTGGTCCATGAGCCTTCAATAACTCTAACTTTAGCCCAATCGTATGATATTGTTGTCGGTGCTGGCGGAGCTAGTGGCACCTCTGGTAGCAAAAATGGCAAAAATGGCGAAAACTCGACTTTTTCAACACTTACCGCAACCGGTGGTGGCGGCGGTGGTTACTACTCGTGTGTTTCTGGTTCGACGGGTGGTTCGGCTGGTGGCGGCGGTGGATCTAGCGGCGGTTCGTGTTCTGTTAGTACCAACGGCGTTTCTGGCCAAGGAAGTGCCGGCGGTATTGGTACTGGTTATGCTTCGGGGGCTGGCGGTGGTGCCGGTGGGGCCGGGGCTAACGGTGTTTCCACTGGTGCGGTTGGTGGTATTGGCGTACAGTATTCAATTTCTGGTGTGCCGACATATTATGGTGGTGGTGGCGGTGGCGGCGGAACTGACGGCGGTGGTGTCGGCGGTCTTGGTGGCGGTGGAACTGGGGGCATAAGGGTTGGAGGCGTTCCGACGAGTGGTACGCCTAATACTGGTGGCGGTGGCGGCGGCTCTGCGGGGAGTGTCGTTGGTGGCTCGGGTGGCTCGGGCATAATAATTATTAGATATAAGACTAGGGGTCTGGCCATGTTTACCGGCGGTACTATTACCTATGATGGTGACTACACTATCCATACATTCCGTAGCTCTGGAACATTGCAAAATATTACCACTCAGATCTATAAAGTTGAAACTTTAGTTGTTGCTGGTGGTGGTGGCGCCGGTTTTGATCTTGCGGGTGCCGGCGGTGGTGGTGGACTAATCTATGATTCAAACTACATCATACCAACTGGGGCATACTCGATTGTTGTTGGAGCTGGTGGCATTGGCGGAGTATCTGGCAATAATATTGGAAAAAATGGCGGAAATTCATCTTTTTCATTGCTCACCGCAATCGGTGGCGGCGGCGGCGGTTATTTTAGCTGTGTGGCTGGTTTAACTGGTGGTTCGGCTGGTGGTGGTGGTGGCTCTAGTGGCAGTGCATGTTCGGCTGGCACTAACGGCGTTTATGGTCAAGGAAATGCTGGGGGCATTGGCACTGGTTATGCCTCTGGGTCTGGTGGTGGCGCCGGTGGAGCCGGGGCTAACGGTGTTTCTACCGGAGCAGTTGGTGGTATCGGGTTAAAATACTCAATATCTGGAACGGATGCTTATTATGCTGGTGGTGGTGGCGCCGGTGGAACTGGCGGCGGTGGTGCTGGTGGTCTTGGTGGCGGTGGAACTGGCGGCATAAGAGGCGGAGCCGCTCCAACGAATGGTACACCTAACACCGGTGGTGGTGGCGGCGGTTCTGCGGGGAGTGTCGTTGGTGGCTCGGGTGGCTCGGGCATAGTGATTATTCGTTATCTAACTGGTTCAATGACGGCGACTGGAGGTACGGTTACAAACAGTGGTCTTTATACCATTCATACATTTACAACCAGTGGAATATTCACAGTAAGCTAATTAGTTGATTGCTAGTCTAATTTTGTCTTGAAGGTTTCGATGGTTTCTGTTACTATAGACGACGCAACGCGGGGTGGAGCAGCCTGGTTAGCTCGGATGGCTCATAACCATCAGGTCGCAAGTTCAAATCTTGCCCCCGCAACCAAAGTAAAAGGCCTATTTTGATAGGCCTTTTACTTTTTTGGTGCTTATAAATTAAGTTATTACAAAGTGCATGTTTTTTGGTTGGAATAGAGCCCGTGATTGTTACTAAGCAATCACGGGCTCTGTTTGGCTAACGGCTATATAATCTGAAATCTTGCACGAATCGGCTAGTGCGTTCAATAAAACGCTTCAGATCTTTAATGTCATAGGTTTCGTCTGGCTTATGGGGGAATATAGCACAAAGCTCATTGCCTTTTTTGTATAGATCAACCTCTAGTCTGATGACAGTAACGCCGCTAATACTCCCGCATCCTTCGAATAGGGAATCGATCAGAAAATCATTATCCGGCGCAAAGACGATGATATTGCACTTGTTGTGATTTTCTAGGGAATATAGCGTGCTCGCTGACAGGCTAACACAGTTTTTGTCTCTAGTACCATCGTGGTAGACGTTAAAAACGGTGTTTCTAGCTGCGGCAATCTTTATTGACTGGTAGATTAGATTTATGGTTTCAATCTGGCGTCTATCTAATTTTTGTCTGTTTCTTTCGACCTTGGTTGTCTTTTTCTTTAGCTCAAACATTTTACCCCTCCTATTTTTTGCCGAGCATTTGCTACGGCTGTTAGACTATAGCTGCGCTCGACTATCGGGAGCAGCCGCCTACCAAACCGAATAGATTTGGCGGGCGTGCTGCCTCCGAAAATAATAGGGAAAATTACCTTCAAAAAGGCGATTTTGACATGCACTGTAATAATTCAATTTATAAATAAGCCTCGTCGGATTTATTTTCCAACGACGTGATAACTATATCATTTTATGGTAAAAAGTCAATTGCTAAAGTCATAGTTTAGCTGATAAAAAGACGCCCTGTTTTAATCTTTCGTATCTCTTTTTTAAATCGATATATTTCCAGCGGCGACGCGAATGGCTTCGCTCCAACTTAGAAAAGCATGTGGCGTGTTGGCGACCTGGGTTGCAGTTAGGCCATATTTGACGGCCAAGGCTAACTCGTGAATCATTTCGCCAGCGTGTGGGCAAACAATCGTAGCGCCTAAAATGACGCCTTTTTTGTCAGTGATAATTTTTACAAAACCATCACGAAAGTCTGACGTGTTACTACGGGCAATGATGTTTAGTGGTGCGACGGCTTTATTAATCTGTAAATCACGTTTAATACAGTCATCCTCGGATAAACCAACGACGGCAATACCAGGATTGGTAAAAATTATTTCTGGTGTGGCTGAATAATCTGGCGCAACTTTATTGCGGTGCAAAATATTATTTGCCACGACGCGACTTTCCAGGATGGCATTATGCGTTAAGCCATTTCGTCCTAGAACATCACCGGCGGCGAAGATATGTTTGACGTTAGTCTGCAGAAAATCATTAACTTCAATACCGGCTGGGCTGTATTTGACGCCGGCGTTTTCTAGACCAAGGTCAACATTTGGCATACGGCCAGCAGCTATCAAGATTTCATCAACGCGAACGGATTTTTCAACGCCAGCGCGTGAGATGATAACTCGTTTGCCAAGACCTTCTTTTTCAATTGAAACGACACGGGATTGGGTTAAGACGCTGACGCCTTTTTGCTCGGTTAGAATTCGAGCGAGTAATTCGCCAGCTTCACTGTCGCATTTTGGCAATAACCGCTCGGTTTTTTCGGCGAGATAAACCTTAGTACCAAAGGTGGCCATTAGTTGGGCGATCTCGACGCCGCTTTCGCCACCACCAACAATCATCAAGCTTTTTGGTGGTCGAATTTCTTCTAAAATTGTGCGTGGTGTCAGATATTTAATTTTATCGATGCCAGTAATCTCTGGAATCATCCAATGCGACCCGGTTGCAATCAAAAAATTGCTAGCTGACAGGTGGCGACGATTAACGGTAATTTCATTCGGTGAAATAAAGTGAGCGGCGCCATTGAAAGTATTAATTCCTTGTTTTTCGTAATAATCGCGATTATTTCCAGCACCAGTTCGCTTAACGGCTAAATCTTTCCAAGCGCGAATCGACGGATAATTATAGCCTAAGGTGGAAGAACGCAGCCCAAATTTAGCGCCGTGAATAGCTTCATCGTAAAGGTTAGCGGCGTGAAGTAGTGCCTTAGTCGGCACGTCACTCCAGTTTGGCGATTCGCCACCAAAAGTATCAGCTTCGATAATAGCAACCCGTTTTCCTTCACTGGCAATAATATTAGCCGCGGCGCTACCGCCAGCGCCACTACCAATAACAATTAGGTCATAATCGAATTCGTATTTTTTTGCCATTTTTATTTTCCTCTTGGATTAAATTATTATGTGTCGCTGTTCGTAGATATAGGCCGCTTCGGTATGGTATTTTTCGAGCAATTTAGCCGAAACGATCACAATATCTCTAGTCGTGACTTCCTGTTTATTTCGCAACCAAACTTCGAAGTCATCACAGACGGCGTCGGCCGTACTTTCAGCCTGGCCCTCTGGCGTGCAAACGCTTAAACAAGCTGTAATCACGCTGGCTCGCAGCCTAGCACGATTATATTTGCCGACTTTTTCTGGGTGGCTACTGCTTATAACAACAGCAGGTAGTAACATTCTATAGTTTTCCAATCACGACACTCATAATTTCATTCACGTAAACGAAAAAACCTAGCACGATTAAACCTGCTCCAGCGGCAAACTGTAAGAAATATTTATTTGTCTCGCGCCATTTTTGAATGCGGCTGAGACTATGGCCACTGCTAATGGCGACCCAGACGATGATTAATGATAACATCGAAATCACCGTATAGATGGCGATACCAACTAATTGCCACATTGATGGCAACTGAACTAGAACTAGCGCACTGACAGTAATTGGAGCAACTATAAACAGGATTTCGCCAGTCACGCTGCTAAGGCCTAAGCCGAATGCCTCGGCGCCAATTTTGACCGCCTTAGTGCGCTCAGACAAATATTTTGCTACGCCTCTTGGGATCCAGAGCATCGTACCTTTTTCGCGGCGATAATAGAACAGCCAAACTGAGACAGCGACGCCAACTAATAAGCCACAAACAGCCGCCCAGATGATTTGCGGGGTATTTGTCCCATATAGGTTTAGAATTAACAGGGAGGTGAAAGATAGCAATAAGACTGTCATTAGCCCAGCTCCAAAGACGTAGCTACTGGTTAAATGCAATAACCTTCGATGCGATTTTTTAGCCCCAAGCGTATGCGCACTCAACAGCGTTAGCATACTAACACTCAATTGAAAACTTGCATGAATTAAGGCGGCGAGGGTAATTATAGCTAAAGAAGTGACCGTGTTCATTTTTTTGTTTTATTTATTTGTAACCTCACTCTAATTTATAGCATAAACACTAATAAAAGGTCAAAAGAAAACGATAATGTAGCCGTTTGCTATTGCTTTTTAATGACATTTATGCTTAAATAAGATTACTAAGCAATAAAACAAACAAAAAAGAAAGAAACGTATGAAAAACGAATCAGAATTAAATTATCAAGATAAGCCTGCGGAAAAGTTGGATGCTTCTTGGCATCGTCATCTTGATGAAAAAGCCCTGAGCGAGTTTGTGGTGAGCCGCTTTGCAAAATTTGAGAATGATATTCACGATCCTGATTTAAATTTTAACTTTAATGAAGATGCTGAATCAGTTGCATAGACTGTAATTTCTAATTTATTGTTAGTTGGATAACCGCGTGCTTATAACGCGGTTATTTAGTATCATTATTGATTAAATATCTATAATATGTTAGAGTAACTGCAACTTTGCGTGTCTTTTTGACTGTCGCGAAGCTCTTTCACAAACGGGCAATAGACGAATGATAGATTAAAAGAGGTAGATTATGGAAGTATTTATTTCTGGTCTCAACAAAGCAGAGCTTCTGGTGAACCTATATAGGAAAGCTGTCTCATCTGGAGTGCATCCCAATTCGCCGATGAGAATTACGATTGAAGAAGCTCAGAGGATTCTTGAAAAGTCTCGGCCTAACCTTATTACCTATATTCATGGGTACTATATAATGATCGATTTGAGTGACAATGATTATGTCAGCGCTAATCGCTTTGATGCTAAGTATGGTTACCGATCTTTTTACGCGATTGTTGAGCAACTGCGACAGCGGCGAGACTTTAGCCAGTCTGGTGGTAACGTTTTGCGTGGCAAATCTTGATTCAAATCTGACGTGATTCGTTCAACTAAGTCCATGGGTAACGGTTTAGTGCCGCTACCCATGGTGTGTTCCGACGTTATGTCTATTACCTGTTTGTTATAACTCCATTTTTATGGAGTTTTTTAATTAAACAATGGCGTTTTTGAGTTTGGCATTGGTTTGGCTGTTGGCTATTATCTTTTCGGCCTGCTCGCGAACTGAATCGAGTGGTGTGTGCTCGAAATTACCTTTTAGTTCTTCTTTGGCTAAATTGGGGTAGGTATTTATTTGGCGATAAATAGGCAATAGCGCCTCGACGCCAGCCAAAATTAATGGCCTTTTTTTGTTTTTTATGGCCCTGTTTAATCTTGTATTAATTCGACGAAAATACATGGTCAACAAATCTTTATTTGTTTGACTTTTTTCAAATTGGCCGTGAAAACGTTTTGAGCCTTTTTCGGCGTCAGCCCTTGCGACAGAATGGAGCCCGCGATCTTTTGGTAACTCATCAATATTTAATTCTTGCATCATTGTCGTTGGTGTTTTTTGAAATTTTATCTCTTTTAGGCGGTACGAGTCGCCTCTAAATAATCGAGTGCTGTTTGAGCTTATTAACAAAATATAATAATTTAAATTAAATTCAAGCAATTTGACGATTGGCCACAGTTTAAATCCCTTGCCGACGATAACGCTTTTGTCGACATCTTCGGTTGGCAAGTGATAGAAGTCAAAGAAATCATGATGCATAAAAAGAACTAGGCCATGTTTGGAACTGGTGGTAAACTCGCCGCTATCAATCAATTTAAAGCCAGGTTCAAGAATATGGCTGACTTCGCGTTGGTTCAGGTGCTTGTCTAGTAAAATTTTTTCGGCTTCCCATAATAGAATCTTTAATTGGGTTTGGTTTGGATTTTTGCTGGCTGAATTGGCAGCGATGTACGGCGAGTAAATCGTCACACAATCTGGTTTTCGCCAAGCCTTAAGGGTGGCTAATTGAGTTTTGGTAGGTAACTGTATCATAAATACTGACCTCCTTTACATATACCATTATACTTCACCAAACTGAGAAAATATTTAAGTAAGACTGCCGACGAGGCGCTTCTCACTTGCGACTTAACGCCGAGAATCGGCGAGTCACAAATTCAACCCAGCACAATAATTACCAATAAAATAGTCCCATCTTACGATGAGACAATTTTATTGGTAGTAGCGACAGGGCTATCGGCTAAAGCCTCTTCCGCTCGTTTACAAAAAAATGTAAACACTTTTTCGTTTCTCTCGCTGCACGAACTTGTGACTATTTTTGCTTCGCAAAAAGTCACAAGTTCGGCCCTTGGTGCGACCAAAGAAAATATCCCACACTGAGTGGGATATTTTCTTTGGTAGTAGCGACAAGGGTTGAACTTGTGACCTCAGGCTTATGAGTCCTGCGCTCTAACCAACTGAGCTACGCTACCGCGTCAAAGCTCGCTTACAAAGTCTCCTTTTGCCCTTATGGGCAAAAGCTTCGACGTCGTAGCGGCTTTTCCTTGAATTTTAATAAACAGCTAAAGCTTGGTTTATTAAAATTTGAAGATAAAACAACGTTGAATTCCGGCGACGCGGTCTTATCTTGTTCGATGAACGAGAGGTTGACGTTGTCGCGGTTTTCAACTCCCAACTCCACAAACTGCACAAGGCAAAATTTTGTATCGTTGTTAAGGCAATTATACCAAGATACGGGATGATTTTCTAGTGTCTTTGGCTGTATAATAAAGTTACCGCGCGATACTCACTGACTAAAAAGTTAAGCGTCCCTCGCGAAAGGTTTTGAATCCAAATTGTCTTCGGCTACTCATGCTAAATGAAACGGGCGGAATAGACGGGCAATACAATGAAGAACGTTTCCTTAATCAAACTAAGGGGATTTTTGATATGGATGATGAACTTTTACTCAACGAACAAATTAAGATGGTGGCGGTATTTGGCGAAGGCCTAAATCCTTGTCGGCCGGTTAAATTTAGACGGGCAAATTGTAGGGAGGTTGTAATCACCGAAATTGGCTTGCGCCACCCGTGTCTAAAAGGTAAACGAATGATGCATGTTTTTGACGTGACTGATGGGCAAGCTGACTACCGAATTGAATTTGATGCCGAACGCTTAACCTGGACTTTAACAAGAGAGGCTGACCATCAAGATGCGTGACGGCTATAATTTTGAGCAACCGCTAATTATGCACATTGATTTAAACTCAGCGTTTGCGACGATTGAGCAGCAATCGCGACCGTTACTGCGCGGTAAGCCAGTGGCGATACTTAATCGACGCTGCGAACAAACTAGTATTGTGGCGGCTAGTTATGAGGCCAAAGCTTTTGGCATAAAAGTTGGTACTAAATTGACTGAGGCCAGATTATTGTGCCCTGGCTTAGTGCCGCTGGAAAGCGATCCGGCGAAATATCGGTTTGTTTATCAAAAACTAATGGCGATTCTGAATGATTATTCGCCGAAGGTGGTGATGAAGAGTATCGATGAGGGATTAATTGATTTTCATGGGGTTATTAATCCCCGACCGTTGACTGAAATTGGCTTAGAAATTAAACAACGTCTGAAAGACGAAATTGGCGTTGCAATGCGTTGCAATATTGGTATTGGTCCAAATCGGTTTTTAGCTAAAACGGCTGCCGATATTCACAAACCGGACGGCATGGACTATGTTGACGCCAATAATTTAAGGGAAACTTATCGACACTTAAAATTGACCGATTTAACTGGTATCGCTGGGCGTTATGAAAAACGTTTGAATGCTGTCGGTATTTTTACGCCATTGCAATTTTTAGATGCTGATAAAGTAACCCTTAGAAAAATAGTTTTTAAAAGTATCACCGGGTTGCAGTGGTATGAAAGATTACGTGGTTATGAGGTGGACGATGTTTTAACAAAAACTAAACGTGTTGGTCGGCAATATGTTCTAGAAGATCGTAATTTAACCCGTAAACAAATTGAGGCTAGGCTACATAATTTGTGTGAGTCGGTCGGTTCGCGTCTAAGAATGCAAAAGTTTTCGGCGCGTGGCGTTTATGTTTATGCTAGAACGATTGAGCGGCAATATTGGCATGCTTGTAAAGTATGCCAGATCCCCTTTTATAGTGATAAAACTATCAACTTCATAGCTCAGGATTTGTTTAAAAAAGCTCCAGAAGGGATTATGGAAATTGGTATTCATTGCTATGAATTAACTGATTTTGAAGGCGACCAAACTAGCCTTTTTTACGATGAATTAGCGCGTGAAAAACGGTTGGTCTCTGTGGTTGATAGTATTAATGGCAGTTTTGGCGATCGAACGATTCATTCGGCCGATACTTTGGAAACTGACGGTTTTGTGAAAACAAAAATTCCATTTGGCAGTACGAGATATTTATAGCTCTGGAATTATGCCGCAACTGATAATACAACCGAATCAGTCCCTGGTATACTAGTTTGAGATGAATAAATTAGTCGTGGCAGTGAGCGGTGGTGTTGATTCGGTGGTTTTATTAGATATGCTGTCAAAAATGCCGAGTCTTAATTTAGTTGTTGCCCATTTTGATCACGGTATTCGTGACGAGTCGGCTGAAGACGCGGCTTTTGTGGCAGAACTAGCAAAAAAATATGGCCTACAATTTGAGACCAAACGTGAAGAATTGGGTAAGAAGGTTAGTGAGGAAAAAGCTAGAATTAGGCGTTACAAATTTTTACGAGAAGTTGCCGAAAAATATGGAGCCAAATTGATTACCGCACAACACGCCGACGATGCAATTGAGACAATCGCGATTAATATCTCAAGAGGCACTGGTTGGCGAGGCTTAGCGGCAATGGACTCAGACATAGTTCGACCGCTAATTAATATGACAAAAGCGGAAATTCTTGATTACGCCAAGCGGCATAGATTGTCATGGCATGACGACGCAACTAACAATAGTGAAGATTATCTGCGTAATCGGTTGCGCCATCGAATGGCAAATATGAGTGAGGATGATAAGCGTCAATTGCTTGGACTTTGGTCTGAACAAAAAGCACTAAAAAAAGAAATAGATGAAGAAGTGCGGCGATTAATTGGTGATGGTCCAGATTATAGCCGTTACTTTTTTACGCACGTTAATGAGGCATCGGCTATCGAGTGCTTGCGCCAGGCAACTTGGGCTCTCTTAACCCGTCCGCAACTGCAAAAGGTCCTTTATGCCGTAAAAACGGCCAAGCCGCACAAGATTTATCTTGCGGGGGCTGGCGTCCGTCTCAAGTTCACGTCTCGTAATTTTACCGTCGAACTGATAAAATAGGTTAGTTAGAAAATATTGAACCCGGGGTGACCGACTGAAAGGATAAATTTACTTTTTATGGCAATTAAGATACCTGTTCCAACTAATAAAAAACCGAGCAACCTAATTAGATTAGGCATATTTTGGGCGGTTATCGCACTTATAGTATTAGGCAGTATTGCTTTCTTGTCGCCACAAAATACTCTTAAAGAAGTATCAATTACCGAAGCTATTAAAGAAGCCAACGCTGGCGATGTGTCATTATTCGAAATTCAAGGCGACAATGTGACGATTACGCGTAAGGGTGACGAAAAACCAAGTGAACAGGCCGTCAAAGAGAGCGGCGTGAGTATTCAGGATCAAGGTCTTAGTGCCAATGCTCCAGTTGAAATTAAAATTGTGCCAGAATCCAATACCGGTGATGCTATTTGGAGTATTGCGACAATTATCGTGCCAGTCATATTAATCGCTGTGGTTTTTGCTTTCTTTATGAAGCAGGCTCAAGGTCAGAATAACCAGGCTATGAGCTTTGGCCGTTCTAAAGCCAAACTTTATGGTGCCGATAAGGAAAAAGTCGTTTTTGCTGATGTGGCTGGTAACGAAGCGGCAAAACAGGATCTTGAAGAAGTTGTTGATTTCTTAAAGCATCCTAAAAAGTACGAAGCCTTGGGCGCAAAAATTCCAAGAGGCGTTCTATTAGTTGGTAATCCTGGTACTGGTAAAACTATGTTAGCGCGTGCTGTGGCTGGTGAGGCTAATGTGCCGTTCTTCTCAATTTCTGGTTCAGAATTCGTAGAAATGTTCGTAGGCGTTGGAGCATCTCGTGTTCGCGATCTGTTCGCTAAAGCCAAAAAGAATGCTCCGTCAATTATCTTTATTGATGAGATTGATGCCGTCGGTCGTCGTCGTGGCAGCGGTATGGGCGGTGGTCATGACGAGCGTGAGCAAACCTTAAACCAAATTTTGGTTGAGATGGATGGTTTTGAAAAAGGTTCAAATGTGATTGTTCTTGCTGCCACTAACCGTGCCGATGTTCTCGACCCGGCGCTTCTTCGACCAGGCCGTTTTGACCGACATACTAATATTATGTTGCCAGAAAGACGCGATCGTCTCGCTATTTTAAAGATTCACTTCAAAAACAAACCAGTTGATAAAACCGTTAATCTCGATCACTTAGCAGCTAAAACCGCTGGTTCGTCTGGTGCTGACTTAGCAAATATTGCCAACGAAGCTGCCATTGTTGCAGCCAGTCGTAACGCTAAAAAAATTAGTAATGCCGACTTGACTGAAGCTTTTGAAAAGATTGCCATTGGCCCAGAACGAAAAGCCAAGGTCATGAGCGACCACGAAAAAGAAATGACGGCTTATCATGAAGCTGGCCATGCCTTAGTTGGTCACGTTCTTCCGGATAGTGATCAGGTTCACAAAGTTACTATAATTCCACGCGGTGGCACTGGTGGCGTAACTTGGTTCTTGCCACCGGAAGATAAGAGCTATACGAGTATCATTGAATATAAGGATATTATCGCTAGGGCTCTTGGCGGACGATTGGCCGAACAACTCGTTTATGGTTCGGACCGTGTGACTACTGGTGCCGGTTCCGATTTACAACAAGCTACAGGCATCGCTAGGGATATGATTATGGAACAGGGCATGGGTTCTAAACTACGCAACCAAGTCTTCCATGAAGATGAGGGCGGTATGATGTTTGAAAAAATTACTCACGAACGACCATACAGTGACGAAACAGCCAAAGAGATTGATAAAGAGGTTGCTGACCTAATTCAAGAAGCGGCTCGACGTGCTGAAGCCGTAATTTCGAAGAATCGCTCAAGCCTAGATAAGCTAGCTCAGGCTCTTCTTAAGGAAGAAACTCTCGAGGAAGACCAGGTTGCTGAGTTATTAAAGGACACGGTATTACCAAAGGAGGCTAAGCTTTACTAAAAGCACGGCGAATCTTTGGCATGGGTAAGATTAGAAGTACTATAGCCAAATTTAACATTAAACTGCCAATTTCATTAGCTGCTGCGATGTTAGCTGGCTCGACGTTAGTATCGAGCCTATTAGGCTTGTTGCGCGATCGCCAGTTAAATAGTCTATATTATTCAACTTACCCACAGGGAATTGATGCCTACACGGTAGCTTTTACGATTCCGGACTTTATGTTTTTTATCTTGGTTTCCGGAGCCTTAAGCGTAACTTTTATACCAATCTTCAACCAACGCTTAGCTGAAAGCAATAAAAAATCAGCCTGGGAATTATCAACCAGTGTTATAAACCTAATGGCAATAGTGACGTTGGCTGCCAGCGTCTTGATAATTATTTTTGCCGAACCGTTAGTACGATATATAGTTGGCCCAGGTCTAAATGAATCCAGTCGGGCACTAGCCGTGAGCATGATGCGGGTTATAGCCGTCAATCCGTTTTTGTTTGCGATTGCTTCGGTGATTGCTAGTATGCAACAGGCCGTTGGGCGATTTACTTTCTATGCTATGGCGCCAGCCATCTATAATATCGGTATTATTATTGGTGCGGTTTTCTTTACAAACGGTATAAATATCTTCGGTTGGCAAGTCTTTGATGGCGGTATCATGGGTGTCGCACTTGGTGTTGTTCTTGGCTCGATCATGCAGTTGCTAGTTAGCTGTATTGGCCTGTTTGGCATGGGGTTTGACTATCGATTTAAGATTTATTGGCGCAATAAGGGTTTTCGAAAGTTTTTATCAATATTGCCGGCCAGGTCGTTAGATCAAGGAATTGATTATTTTAATGGCCTTGTTGAGACAAACTTATCGTCGCGTATGGCAGCCGGTACGATTCGTGCCTACCAGCAAGCTTCATCATTATCCATGGTGCCGGTTAGCTTGATTGGTGTGGCGATTAGTACGGCGGCTTTTCCAAAGATGGCCGAAAGGTTAGGACAGGGCAGACCAGATTTATTTAAAAAAGAGTTACAAGCAGTACTGCGTGTAATTATTTGGCTGGCTTTGCCGGTGGCGTCCATTGCTTTCTTCTGTCGTGGCTATTTGATTAGTTTTATTAACAATGGTGGCGATGTCCTTATGTCGAGCATTCTTGGAATTTTGGCTTTTGCTATCTTGTTTAGATCGGTTTACCACATTGCGGCGCGTAGTTTTTATGCTCAGCAAGATACAAAGACGCCACTTTATATCTCGTTTGTAGCGATTGGGCTAAACATCATTTTGGCAATAATCTTTACTACAGTTCTTCATATGGGCGCGTATGGTTTAGCTTGGGCATCCGCAATTGTCGCAATTGTTGAGGTCAGCATCCTATTCTTTATGATGTCCCGACAGATTAAAGGTATATTTGATAGTACTTTTATGCATGCTGTTTCGCGCATGGTGACGGCAACTGGTCTAATGGCGGTTGTTACTTATGTAAGTATTAAGTTATTACCATTTCAGTCTGACGACCAAAGTTTCTTTGTAGTGTTTCCGAAGTTTGCCACGATTGTTGCGATTAGCTTAATATTCTATATAGTTGTTAGCAAACTATTCAAATTATCCGAAGTTGATCCAATTCTTGCAAAAGTAAAAACATTCCTATTTGGTAAATTTAGAAAAGCATGATGCAAGATCGCATTAGAAATTTCTGTATTATCGCTCATATCGATCATGGTAAATCGACTTTGGCCGATCGAATGCTTGAGCTAACCGGTACTGTTGAAAAGCGTGATATGAAATCGCAGATTTTAGATAGTATGGATTTAGAGCGCGAAAAGGGAATCACAATAAAGCTTGCCCCGGTCAGGATGAAATATAAAGGCTATGATTTTAATTTAATCGATACGCCTGGTCATGTCGATTTCAGTTATGAGGTTAGCCGATCCTTGCAGGCTTGCGAGGGTGCAATCTTGATTGTTGACGCTAGTCAGGGTATTCAGGCTCAGACATTGGCCAATGTTTACCTGGCAATGAATCAAGACCTAACAATTATTCCAGTCTTAAATAAAATTGACTTACCCGCCGCTGATGTGCCAAAAGTCAGCGCCGAAGTTATTAATTTGTTGGGTTGTAAAGAAGCCGACATTTTAAAAATTAGTGCTAAAACTGGTGAAGGTGTTGAAGCGGTGCTGGATGCTGTCATTGCACGAATCAAGCCACCAAAAGGCTCCTCTGAGACTTCAACAAGAGCGTTAATTTTTGACAGTTATTATGATGATTACCGTGGCGTTGTCCTATATGTTCGGATTGTCGATGGCTCAATTCAAAAAGGTGACGCCATTGACATGTTTGCGACTGGGGCTGAGGGTATTGCACTCGAAGTTGGAATTTTACATCCAACAATGAAGCCATGCAACAACCTGGAAACGGGCGAAATTGGTTATATTGTTACGAATCTTCACACGACCCGCGAAGCTAGAGTTGGCGACACTGTTACTACGAAGCGAGCTAAAACTACCTCGCCGCTACCTGGTTATAAATTGGTCAAACCGTTTGTTTATGCTGGATTTTTTCCAGTCAGCAATGATGATTATCAGGACTTAAAAGATGCAATTGAAAAACTAAGTTTAAGTGATTCGGCGTTACAATTTGAGCCGGAAAATTCGCCAGTGCTGGGCTTTGGCGTCAGGATTGGCTTCTTGGGCTTACTTCATATGGATATTATTCACGAGCGATTGGAACGTGAGTACAATCTTGATCTAATCGTCACAAACCCATCTACGGATTATCAAGTAGAACTGTCAAATGGTGAGACAATTGATATTAAAAGTGCCAGCGATTTGCCAGATCCTAGTCGCATTAAAGAAATCCGCGAGCCGTGGATTAAGGGTGAAATTGTCGTGCCTCAGAATTACATTGGGGCAGTTTTGCAGTTAATTGTTAATAAGCGTGGCAAACAAAATAATCTGAGCTATATCGATAAGCAGGCGCTAATTAGTTTTGAGGCGCCCTTAGCTAATCTTTTAACGGATTTTTATGACCAATTAAAGTCAGTGACCAGTGGCTATGGCACCTTTAACTATGAGCTAGATAATTATCGAGCTGAAGATTTGGTTCGAATTGATTTTTATGTGGCAAGTAATATTGTCGACGCTTTAAGCATCATGGCGCATCGTAGCGAAGCACCGGGCATTGGCCGGGAAGTAGTTGAAAAACTAAAAGAAGTTATTCCTCGTCAGAACTTTCAAGTTGCCCTACAGGCAGCTATTGGTGGCAAGTTTATCGCTCGGGCTGATTTGTCGGCTTATCGTAAAGATGTGACTGGCTATCTGTACGGTGGCGATGTGTCGCGAAAGAAAAAACTATTAGCAAAACAAGTAAAGGGCAAAAAACGTATGAAACGTTTTGGCAAAGTTGATATCCCGTCGGAAGCCTTTACGGTTATGCTAAAAAGGGATTAGCGGTCTATCCTTTAGGCTTGATTGTTATTTGGTATAAAAACAGATTGGTTCGACTTAAGCTAGTATGCGATTAGAACGAACCGGTATAACGTCTGAAAAAACCTTAACTTTAGTATTTAAGGCTAGCCGTCGTCGCTTTTTTTCTTCAACCCAAGCGGCCGGCTTAACTTCATCGAAGCTAATGTTTTGTCGCTTAAAGTCGATTGCCTGAGATTTTAATGGCGGAGTTTTGGTTGGGTGGCTATAGATAATAGTTTGTTTATCTAAGACCTTTAGCTCATCATTAAACTCAGCAATATTGATGTCACTGATTAAAAAGTCAAGCTGGGCGGCTGGTTTAACTACGACAGCATGAATCATTCGGCTATTCTTGAATGCAGTGATTTTGTGATTTAAAATTACTATTAATATCGATAAATTATATAAACCGATAATTGGAACAGCAACAACTAGACTTGATAGAATGTCGTAGTTAAATGGGGTTATTATTGCAACAACAATACTTATGACAATGACCCACTTTTCCATTTTTAACATATTTTTTGGTGGAATGTTTTTGATATTGTCGATTAATAACATTACCAACGGAACTTGAAAGATTATAGCAAAAACGGCAATCATGCTAGTTATAAAACCAAGATATTGATCGGCGTTAATTAAAGCGCTTAGTCCGCCAACTTGAAAACCACCAAAGAAATTAATTGTTTCTGGCAAGATGATGTAAAAGGCAAAAGCGGCACCGAGAGCGGCAAGTGCTGTTGAAAAAATACTTACCAACGCAATTCTTTTATTTGTAAGTATTTTTTCACAAGCGGGTTTCGTAAATTTAATTAGGTTAAAAACAATTACTGGTATTGTGAATATTAAGGCGCCAGTCGAGCAAATCCGCATAATAAACGAAAAACCGCCGGCTGGATTGCTATAATAAAGTTCTGACCCTAATGATGAGCTTAATACTTTTAATATTGGTTCGTAGACAAATAATAGGCCGACGCCAATAGCTATATACACTAAAACGCAAACTACCAGCCTAGATCGCAACTCGCGTAAGTGATCTCTGACAGTCTGCTCTGTTTTGCTAGATTGAACCGTTAAGCCCACTGTTTTAATCCTTATTTTTTAGTATCTTTTTTGTTGTCGCCGCCGCTAAAACCTTTTTTAAGCTCGCGGGCAGCTTCACCAGCGCCTCTTGCGAGTTCCGGAAGCTTTTTTCCGCCAACTAACAGCATAATGATAATTAAAACAATTATCAAAACAATATCAATTTTGCCTATACCCATAAACCCCTCTCAATTTATGATTTAAGTGTAAGCGAAAAGCCTAAATTATACAAGAGGCTTGCCTTTATAGGGAGTTTTAGCTTATGATTAATTGTGAGCAACTTTATTCGAGAGTTCTAGGGGCAACTAGGTGTTAAAGAAAAATATCATCCAATCTATTGGAGACAAAAATATGGATCGCAAGGAATTTTTAAAATACTGCGGTCTTATTTTGCTAAGTCTTGTTGGCTTTAGAACTGTAGCGAACTTATTAAATCAACAAGATAATTTTGATATATCAAAAAATAATAACGGCTTTGGCGGTGGAAAGTACGGAGTATAGGTTATGGCCGAGCAGCGGCTACCAATAGTTAATAGTGATGATGGTGCTTGGGGTACGATACTTAATCAATACCTTAAAAAAGAGCATTACGATACTGGGGCCAATAATGCCGCCAACGGTGGGCATCAAAATGTCACACTTCGACCAGGCATGACGACGGCGGGAACGGCGCCGCTTAAATTCACATCTGGACCGCTATTGTCATCGGCAGAAGCAGGGGCGATTGAATTTTTAACAGATAGATTTTATTATACACAAACCACTAGTGCAACTCGAAAAACAATTGCAGCAACTGATGATATAACTCATACGCCAACGGCAATTTGGGGTGACGGTATAGCTGCCTCGTCGGTACAAGTGAATGCAAAGAGCTATGTTAGGGTCCCCTATAGTGGAACGATAGTTTCATGGAGTATTGTGGCAAGCGTGGCTTGTAGCTGCGAGATTGATATATGGAAAGCTAATGCCGTTTTGCCAACAGTAGCTAATGTGATTGCGCCATCGGCTAAACCTACATTAAGTACTTCAACGACTGGTTTTTCATCTTTACTAACTGGTTGGACAACAAGTGTATCGCCTGGTGATATCTTTGGTTTTAATCTTAATTCTTTTTCTGGAGCACCAACAGCTATTACGCTGGTACTAAATATTATTAATGGATAGATTATGAAAAATATTAGCCCTGAAGAATTAAAAGCCGCTTTAGATAAAATCTATCTAATGTACGTAAGTGACTATGCAGAAAATTTAAAAAATGATGCGAATTACGAAAGGCTTAATATTCGCGGCGCAATTTTTAAGGTTGGTTATGTTAGTTTAGATGATCGACAAAAAATAATGATTAATGTTGGCAAAAGAGGTTCTAACTAATGACAAGTCGCTTAAAAACGGTTCAATTTGCATGGCCAACATTGCCGTCGTTAGTTAACAATACCCTTACGACATTTACGCAAATAACTGTATATTTGCCAGAAGTGTCAAAAACAATTAGGGCTGCTTGGGTTGAATTGTCGATGGACGATGTTATTACTGTCACGGGTGGATCATTGACAACTAAAACGGTTAATCTTAGGCTTGGCGCTGCATCGTATACTTCGACCACAAATGCTAATACATTGACGAACTCAGGCGAAAATCTTTCATGCTTCTTGACGCGTGATTTCACTAGTCACTTTACGACAAACTGGTCTGGTACAAGTATGACTTGTGATTTGCAGGCCCAGGTTAACCAATCGACCGGTACTACTACTGGCATGGTTAACGTTTCTGCGACACTCCATATCACTTATGAGTATGACGATAGTGCAACTAACCAGTTAAAAACAGTCTATATTCCACTTAATGCGCCAGCCACAACTTTACCGACTAGCAAAACGTCGCATGATACAATTCCAGCTTTAGATACATATTTGCCAGAAGCTAGCAAGGTTTATAGAAGCATTCATATTATTACTCAAGCAAACACAAATACGTCTGCGACAACCGACCATACGGTTACGTACCAGTTATCGTCTTTAACTGCGACAACAACTGGACTTTACGAGTCTGCTTTGCTAACCGATCGCTGGGTCCGATATGTATGGGATGTAACAAGTCTAATTACTACCGATACTACGCAAACATTTAACGTCTGGTCGTCGTTAACATCGCGTCATTATACTATGCAGGCTTGGATGGTTGTGACTTATGAATTTAACGCAGTAACCTCAACTTCGATAATGAATAGTCTGATGTTACCGATGGAGATTAACTCGCCAGTTGGCACATCCGCTACGATATTTCAGAGAGCTAATCGTGAACTTATGATACAAGAGGCAAATCCAACGCTAAATCGTTTGGCAACTTTTATAAGGTGGAACAATGTCGGTAACGAATCTGGTCTTAATGTTAGGATTGGGACAGGTTCGTTTGTTGCCTATACAAACACTGGCTCTGGCACTATAGCTGGTGGCAAGGGTCTAATGATTCGCAATGACAATCCAACTGGAATAACTTTCAGCAGAGGAAAAAACATTCTACAACTTGATATATATAATACAAGCACGTCGGCAAAAGGCGGTAACTGGGGTGCTTTATGGATGGTAAATTACACCTCTGATAAAGATGCTAGTGGCGTTGGAGCCCATAATCATAGCGTTATATGGCCGCTTGGCTATCATGGTACTGGCGCAGCAATCTTAAATACAATTACGACCGCTACGGCGCCAATTATTCCAGAAGATGATTATTATATTACGGCGCTTGGCCTTCACATAGGCTATACGAATAACGGAACTAGCATCGTAAGTACCCCGTCTATCAATATTGAAAGAACGGTTGCAGAAGGCGGCCTTTTATGGGAACAAGGTTATTCCGATGCGGGAATTTTGGATACTGAAGTTGGCTATAACGAGTCGTGGTCTCAGGTGCGTGATTTCTTTATGCGTTGGCCAGGCGATGATGAAAACGACAGGATGAATATCGAGACCGCCCGCCGATATGGTTTGTATATTCCAAACCAATCAGCGTCTGCAACGGCTGCTTTTTGGGAAACCAGCCAACTCTATATGACCTATCACTCGATTGTGCGTTCTATTACGGGCAAAGTTAGCGGTAGTGGTGGCGGAACGGTCAATATAAATTTGTATAAAGCAAATAATAACGAAAAGGTTTTTATGACAACTCGCGTTGGCGACGGTGATTTTTCAATTACTTGGTATGACAATGTTTATACCGAAGTTTATGTTGAGGCTTATGAAGATTCTGCGCATCGTGGTCGCAGTGATAATGGCATTCCTGAATCGATTAGTTTTGATATTAGTCTAAGCAACCCTGTTACAAGAGCATATGCCTAAACTGCGTCTTGCGTTTTTTGGTATTTTTTTAGTCTTTAGTATTAATATTGCTATTTCGAACATTTCTTACGGTTTAGGCGGTTTAAAAATATCACCAGTTAGGCAGGAACTAAATATTGAACCGGGTACTTCTCGGGACGGTAAATTAGTTGTTAGCAATTTAAGTGATACTTCCATGACGGTTGCTCTAAGTGCTGAAGAATTTAGCGTGATAAACCAGCAGTATGACTACGCTTTTACTGTCGAATCAGATGTAACAAAATGGGTGAGTTTTGATTATTCGGAAATCACGCTTGCAGCTAGCCAAAGCCAAGAAATAAATTATTCAGTCGACGTGCCACTATCGGCTGAGCCAGGCGGAAGATACATTAGCATATTTGCCAGCACTGAATCTAGTCTATCGAAAAGTGGTATTAAATCAAAACAGCGCGTCGCCTCGCTGCTTTATGTAACGGTATTAGGTGGCGTGTCGAGATCTGGCAATCTGATTTCCTTATCGTCGCCGTGGTTGGTTTTCAAGGGAGGCGAGTGGAGCGCATCTTTGCAGAACACTGGCACAACTCATTATATTAGTCGATACAATGCAAATATAGTAAGTATCATAAATAACAAAACGATTTCAAGCATATCTGGTGAAACAATGATATTGCCAGGAACAGTTCGTTTAGTGACTGATGCGCTACCGCCATTAAGTTGGCCGGGACTTTATAAAGTTGTTTATGAAATCGGTCTCGGCGATACTCCAGCCGCTCATGAAACGCGTTATGTTTTATATTTACCGCCAATATTAGTCGTCTCGATTGGGGCGATTCTTGTGATATTAGCTGTTGCCTTATCGCGTCGTCGCAAACATAAGAAAATTTAATCAGTTTGTGGCACGGCTGTATATACGACGGTTGTAGTATAACTACCGGCTGGTTTTGTCAGATCTAGCTTTATGCCGTAAGTTATAGTGGTTACGCTGCCAGTCGAGGCTGGGGTCGTGACTGAACGTATTAAGACGTCATTCAAGGAGACACCAACGAAATTATTCGAAGCATCGGTGTTGTAGCCCCAAGTATTTACAGCAAGATTGGCTGCTGTTGCGTTTGCGGACGCTGGTAGTAGTGTGCCGTTGTTATTCATATCGGTGTTATTAAGGGCTCTTATGTAGAGCTTATATCCCATCACGTCGGTTGAAGTAACTGTCACTGTACCAGTGCCGGTGGCTAACGTTCCCTCTGATGCAGGAGTTATAGGGATGTTAATATTGCCACTTGTTGCGATTGAAAGAGATATTAAATCGCCATAATGGACGTTGGCATTGTAGGTTCCTTTTCCGTAAGGCTGTGCAAAACTAACGGGAACATAAATTAAAGTAGTAATTATCACTACAACGGCTGTGCCTGATATTATTATTTTTTTCACGCTTATGCTATTATAACATATTTTTCTTATCTTAAGTCTAGGTAAGTCTTTATCTTTGACGTTGTCTAAATTTGGCTATTATTAAAGAATCTGACATAAAAGGAAGAATTATAAATATTTTTGGCTTAGATTATTATTGCAATATTCACGCTTATGGTATTATTGTTCTAGGCATAATGTAAAATTTAAATAATAAAATATGACAAACGGGGCAAAACAACACATGCTAAAAACAAAAAATGTCGTTCATCTAAAGCGAGCTACTTACATATTGCTTGCAGCTATCTCTGTGTTAGCTTATTTTCCAACTGTAGTATCGGCTTCGCAAGTTACAAATCGAAAAGTGACAATGGGCAGTTCCGTAGCTGGTATTAACACTACTTATCAGTTTATTTTTACAGCAGCCCAAAGCACCGCCATCAAATCAGCTTCATTTACAGCTTGTACTACTGCTAGCGGTACGTGCACGCCGGTAGTTGGTTTTGCTGATTTAAATACTTCGACATTAACCGCACAACCAACGAATTTAGGTAGCGCCTCTGGCTGGACGGTTGATGTTTCGACTGTCGGATCTTTGAGGCTAAAAAATACTTCAAACTCAACAGCTCCAACTGGTTCGCAGACAGTCGGCTTTTCAAATGTCAAAAATCCAACTGCTACCAATTCGACATTCTTTATTCGCATTGCAACTTTCTCGGACGATACATATACAACCGCAATTGATACTGGAACAGTAGCCGCTTCAACCGCTGGTCAGATTACAGTAATGGCATCGGTTGACGAGGCCTTAACTTTCACGCTCGCAAATACAGCAGTTGATCTTGGCAAGTTGTCAATCAGCTCAACTGGTGCTGGTACATCAGCAATGACCGTGGCGACTAATGCAAGCACTGGCTATTCAGTAAACTATAGCGGTAGTACGCTAACTTCTGGTCTAAATACCATTCCTGCCTTATCTTCACCGACTGCCTCAGTGCAAAACAGTAAGCAATTTGGAATTAACCTTGTGAGCAATACAACTCCCGCGGTTGGATCGAACGTTTCTGGAACGGGCAGTGGTACTGTCGCAACAGGTTATAACACAGCTAATCAATTCAAGTTTATTCCAGCGGGCGAAGTAATCGCCTCTGCTTCTGTACCAACAAATAGCAACGTCTTCACGACGAGCTATATTGCTAATATCGATGGTGTAACTGCTGCTGGTGCTTATTCAACAGTTGTAACGTATGTAGCCACGGCTAACTTCTAGGATTATTAATTATGAAAATAATAGAAAACCACAAATCAAAATTACGATCTATAGTATATGTTTTAACTGCCTCGTTAATTGGCTTATCGCCATTTATCAGTATCTCTCAAGCAAGTGCTGCACAAATTACTGCACGTTCGGTAGTTTTGTCGACATCAGTCGGGGACACTTCTGGCGTAACCTATACTTTAAATACCGCAGCTCTTCCAACTAGTACTGCCGTTAAATCTTTGGAAATAAAATTTTGTAGTTCTTTAACCGGTGCATGCACGACACCAGCTGGTTTTTTGGCTAGTAGCTCGACATTGTCATCTCAACCAACAGGCCTAGGCTCAGCTTCGGGCTGGACGGTTAACGCTGCGACTCCTGGATCTCTACGCATTTTAAATGCGTCAAACTCAACGGTTCCTTCCGGGGTAGTGACGGTGGTTTGGGGAGGAGTTCATAATCCTACAGCAACGAATGCAACTTTTTATGGCGTAATAACGACATATTCAGACAGCGCTTGGACGACGGCAATTGATAGTGGAACAGTTGCGCTTAGCACCTCTGCCCAAATTCAAGTTGCCCTAACGGTTGATGAAACATTAACTTTTTGTACAGGAACGTCTATCACTGGCGAAGATTGTGCTACGGTTGCTGGTAATATCGTAAATCTTGGTAAAGGTTCAACAACTGCTACAGCAACGGGTACATCAGTTATGGCAGCTTCAACTAACGGTAGTACAGGTTACTCGGTTACTGTAAATGGCACGACATTAACATCTGGATCAAATACTATTGCAGCCTTGTCGACTGGCGGTGCGTCAACGGTTAATAACCAACAATTTGGATTAAACTTAGCTAGTGCTAACACAACCCCAGTCATTGGTTCGGCAAAAACTGGAACTGGTACGGCTTCGGCGGCAACAAATTATGGTACGAATAATACTTTTAGATTTGCTACTGGTGAAACAGTCGCTTCTGCATCTGGTCCAACTAACGCCAATAAATTTACAATCGGTTATATTGCCAATATTAACGGCATCACGCCTCCAGGATTATATAGTACAATTCTAACTTACGTAGCGACGGCTAACTTTTGAGATATTTTATGCGATTTTCAAAAAAACTTTCAGGAATCATATTAATTATATTTTCTGTAGTTTTATCAATATCGCCAATTGTTGGTGCTCAATCAGCCACTTCGGCTCAAGGCATGCAGATTAGTCCAACGCTTATTGAAATCAATGCTGAGGCTGGTGGTGAATATAAAATTTCAATTAACGTTACAAACGTTACTGTGGCTGACTTGTTTTATAGTTCATCAGTTGATGACTTTAATTCTAATGACGAAACTGGCTCTCCGCATATTATTTCCGATGAGGAGTTGCCGACAACAGCTTCGATTAAGACCTGGGTATCTTCAATAACTGACTTTACTTTAGCAAGTCACGATTCAAAAGATATATCAGCTCAGATTACCGTACCGACTGACGCTGAGCCGGGTGGTCATTATGGGGTTATTCGTTTTTCTGGCAGTACGCCAAGCGTCGACACTACTGGAGTCGGCTTGTCGGCAAGTGCTGGTGTCTTAATATTAATTCGCGTGGGTTCAGAGGATCAAATTGTCGAGCAGGCTGATTTAGCTTCGTTTTATACCGAACAAAACGACAAGCAAAGTTGGTTTTTTGAGAATGGTCCAATTACTTTTGTGACACGAGTTCAAAATAGTGGTAACGTGCACGTAAAGCCATCAGGATCAATTGAGGTCAGAGATATGTTTGGCGGCTTAACTGCATCGCTTGATATCAACACGCAAGATCCAAAATCAAATGTTTTGCCTGATAGCGTTCGGCGTTTTGAGTCTGAACTAAGCAATAAGTGGATGTTTGGGCAGTACACGGCAACGCTAACTTTGGGATATGGAACAAAAGGCCAGGCAATAACTAATACAATTAAATTCTGGGTGATACCGTATAAAATTATCTTAGTTGGACTATTTATACTATTCACTCTTGGCTTTATATTTAAGCGACTAATAAGAGTGTATAATAGACGTATTATTGAGAAATCAAAAAATGAAAACAACAACAAAAAAGGCACCAGTTAAAACAATTAGAAAAAATAATAAGAAAGCTTCTAGTAAGCGAGTTCCTCTGGCGCACCAAAATTGTCCAGTATTGCGTCAGCTTAGGTTAGTTGAACGTAGGCATACTGGTAAGATCCTTCACCATAAGAACACTTCGCATCTTTCTTTGATTATGATTTTACTAATTTTTGGTCTTTTTTTGTTTGCATCTGGACAATATGCACGGGCGATAATTCAGAATGGTTCGGTCACTGTTGGCCTAACCGTGCTTGGCCCAGCTCCAAAAACCGGGGCGAGTATAACTGACCCAGTTGCTGATGAAAGCTTTGTTGACAACAAAATTATCGCTGTTTCTGGTGTCTGTGAGAAAAAGTCATTTGTAGTCGTTAAGAGTAATGGATCCGTTGTCGGCTCAACAAACTGTACAGAAGCAGGGATTTTTAGTTTAAATATTCAACTCCAATACGGCGATAATATATTGAGCGCTTTAAATTATGACAACCTTAATCAAGCTGGACCTGAAACACCATCTATTACGATTAGCTTATCAAACACGACGGAGACAACTGAAACAAACATCATTACTCCGGTACTGCCTGATAACCCATCAACTGTCCCAGGAACGGAAGTTACGGATTGTAGCAGTTATAGCGCCAGCCAATTACCAGTTGGGAATGAGCCGCATGTGGCAGTGGTCTGTGTGCCACGCATATCTTTGCCAAATATTAAGCAAGTAATGGGAATATTAGTCTGGGGAGGCACGCCCCCGTATGCTGTATCGGTTAACTGGAACGACGGTGCTGATTCAACTTTAATTAGCGTAGCTTCGGCCGGTTATAAAACAGTAGCTTATAATTATGCAGTTCCCAAAACATATAAAATTAACCTAAGACTAAAAGATCATACGGATAAAGAGGCTGTTGTTGAAACTGCGGTTCAGATTTATAGTGGCACAAGTACCGAAACTAATAGCGATATAACTAGTGGCAGCGGCAATAGCACTAATATTGGTGCTAATATGGCTAGCGCAATTGTTGAAGTTGTTAGTTCAGGCTGGTTCGAAACGCCGGTCCCATTTTATTTGTTGGCTGTCGCTGTTACGCTAGGCTTTTGGTTCGGTGACATTTTTGATAGACGATATAATAATCAAGTCAATCGCAAACGACGAACGGCTTAGCTAATTTTCTGATAGATATAATCGATTATATCGTCAGTGACTTCATCGCGTTGCCCGTTGCCGTCTACCTCAATAAGCAGATTTAGTTGACGGTAATATTCAATTACCGGTAGGGTCTTTTCATTAAATTGTTGGCTACGGACTTTTAATATTTCCTCTTTGTCATCAGATCGATTTGGGCGATCATTAAAATCTTTAAGCATCTGCCAACGACGATAAGATTCCTCGTTTGGTATATTCAAATAAATGGCAAGTTTGAGCGGATGTTTTGATTTTTCAAGAGCTTGCATTATGGGATATTCTTCGCCATGCCAACGGCCAATCGAGCTCAACATTAATGGAATACCGAATAGCTCTGACTTGCTAAGATAATTTGTGACAATATCTAGATATTCATGAGTCGGAGCCATTTCGCCGTTGCTGATTTTATTTTTAAGTAATGTCGAAGCGCTTTTATCGTCACGTAAAATATCGCCACCGCTAACAACTTTTCCGCCTAGCAATTTTACTAATTCCAGACACTGGCTGTCTTTGCCGGCAAATGGGCGACCAAAAATGTCAATTGCACCATTACCTAACCATTGTTTAATTTTATTTATTTTTTTTGCATCGTTCATTAGCTACAATTATAGCTTTGCGTCAGTTTAACGACAAGGATTCGTTTTTAGCACTCGTTGACATAGAGTGCTAAATTAGTTTATAATAACGACATGACTGAGCGCCAAATCCAAATTTTAGCAGCCGTTATTGAGCAATACGCTGAAATTGCTTCGCCCGTTGGTAGTGTTATGCTAGCTAAACTTTTTAACGTTTCAAGTGCGACAATTCGCAGTGAAATGTCGAAGCTAGAGGAAATGGGTTATATTACTCAACCACATACTAGTGCTGGCCGTATTCCAACTGATGCCGGTTATCGTTTTTATGTGAATATGATAAATGACTCGTTTGATGAAAACGAGGTGCCGATGCTCGATCGCGGTACGAGGGCGATTGAAGCTAGAGTAAATACGCAAAAAACTCATGCCGATAGGGCGATACGCGGTGCGGTTGATAGCTTGGTTGAGCTGACGCATAATCTCGGTTTGGCGACAATTGGCGACGAGCTTTACTTGAGCGGTATTGGCAATCTATTTTCACAACCGGAATTCTCGCAGTCGAAACATGTTCAAGCGGTGGCGCGGTTGATTGACAATCTTGAACCGTGGTTGCGCGAGGCGGCGCCAAACGAACCGCTGAATGTTTATATCGGTTCCGAAAATCCTATTGGTAAAAATAGCGGCGTCAGCTTGATTATTAGTCGTTTCCGTTCGCCATACAGCGATAGAAGTTATATTGGCGTTCTAGGTTCAACTCGTCAAAGCTATGCCAAAGTGATGAAGTTAGTTCGTAATGCCGGGGCGATGTTAGAAGACATTTTATAGTAATAAATAGATGAGTAATAGGGGAAATATGACAGAAAAGGCTAAAAAAACTAAGAAAGAACTAGATTTTGAAAAGAAAATCGAAGAATTAACCGCCGATTTACAACGAACGCGGGCTGATTTTGAAAACTATCGCAAACATGTCGAAATTGAAAAAATTCAGGCCAAAGAGTCGGGCCGGGCTAGCGCTATTTTGAAGCTCCTTCCGGTTATCGATAATGTCGAGCGGGCCATTAGCTATGTACCGGACGATTTGAAAGACAATGTTTGGGCACAAGGCATAACTGGCTTAGCTAAGAGCCTCGAAAAATCATTAAACGGTCTAAATCTAAAGCGAATTGAAGCAAAACCTGGCACAATTTTTGATCCAGAACTGCACAATGCTATTCAACTCGATGAAACTGCCGAAGGCGATAATGAAGTTGTCGCTGAAGAGCTCCAAGCTGGCTATCTATTAAATGATTTGCCGATTCGTCACGCTATGGTTAAAGTCACTAGAAAATAGTATCTAAACTAATTTAAGCTAGTTTATATAAACTGTGTTGCTATTGTTAGGAGTACTGTGGTCTACTGAATATTAAATTAGCTTAAAATAAGTTTTTCATGGTTGGACTCTGGATAAATAATCTTAGTGTGTGTTGTGCTTCTTATTACGCTAATGCTATAATTCCAACATATATAGAAAATAAATGTTTAATAATAAATTATATATAATAAACCAAAAAAGCAGATAGAGCAGGCGGGTATCTAATGAATTCTAAATACCGAAATAGTAAACCTTCTGACTTCGGCTTTACTGTCGTCGAACTCCTCGTTGTCGTCGTTATCATCGGTATCCTAGCCACAATTACTATGGTGTCATACTCTGGCATTAGCCAAAAGGCGACTATCGCTTCAATTCAATCCGATTTATCTAACAACGCTAGCAAATTAAAACTCTATCAAGTAGAATATGGTTCTTATCCAACTGCCCTAGATGTCAGCAACTGCCCAACTGTGCCTACGGTGGATGCTAGATACTGCATTAAGACTAGTAATGGAGCTACGGTAGATTATTTTGCCGACACTTCATCCTTCGGGTTAACTATTACCAAAAACACCATCAGCTACAATATAACTGAGAGTACCTCATCAACGGTCGGTGTGTTAGTTAATCCATGGCTAACTATTGGTACCCAAAAATGGGCTAGGGCTAATCTCAATGTTGGCACCATGATAACTGGCGCCACGGCTCAGACAAACAATGCAATACTTGAAAAATATTGCTACGTCGACAAAGAGTCCAACTGCACAATCTATGGTGGCCTTTATCAATGGAGCGAAGCTATGCAATACGTTACTACTGAAGGTACTCAAGGTATATGTCCAGCCGGCAGTCACGTACCATCCGACAACGATTGGAAAATTTTGGAAATGCAATTGGGGATGACTCAGGCGCAGGCTGACGTAGCTGATTGGCGCGGCACCGACCAAAGCACGCAGCTAGAAACTGGTGGATCATCAGGATTAAATATGTTGCTTGGAGGTTACCGTGGCGCTGATGCGTTGTTCTATAACTCTAGTTTTTTCACAGACTTGTGGTCCAGCTCGCAGTCTGACGTAGGAAATGCTTGGGGTAGGGGGTTGTACTATACTTACTCCACTGTTAATAGGGCCATTTACGGCAAGTCTTATGGCTTTTCGATTCGTTGTCTAAAAAATTGATTGAGCGCACTTTGAATATTTGGCCCTTTGTCTATTTTTACGAATATTTTTAGATGAAGTAAAATTGTTAAAGGGGGTCGATGATCATGGTTGGACCATGAATGACTACGAGACCGTGAGTGATTTGAGCAAATCAAGGTCTGAATACTTCGTTAGTCATCTTTATGAACATTTTTTGTAAATGTGACACGTAAGGAATAAGAGTGATATTATAAGATAAGTAAATTTTAGTTATACCAAATAATACTGGAGATAGATATATGACATCGGAATTTTTAACACTAGTAGTTAACCCGGGCAGTTCAAGCCGAAAATACGCATTGTATGCTGACGGTCTAAAGCGCGCCAACATTCACTTTGAATTTGAAAACGAGAATGTTATTGGCAAAATCGAATATAACGGTGAAAAACATACGAAAACCTATGGCGATTCTGACCTGAGCGAGGTCTCGCGTTATGTCTTGCCGTTATTACGTGATTATGGTGTTATTGCTGACAACGAGACTCTGTCGGTTATTGGCATTAGGGTTGTTGCTCCGAGCAAACGATTTGCCCAAGATGTTCTAGTGACTAATGAGTCAGAAGCAGATTTGGAGTTTGTCCAGCAACGAGCACCGTTGCACGTCAAAACTGCTCTAGCCGAAATTAAACAGCTAAAGAATTTCTTCCCAGGTACCTCAATCGTTATCGTCTCTGATAGCGCCTTTCACTCAACTAAGCCAGAGTGGGCATGGCATTATGGTATTGACACCGAAATCGCTGAAAAATTTGACATTAAACGTTACGGCTTTCACGGCGTATCGGTCGGATCGGTTGTCCGTAATTTAAGTGAAACTGGACTGCTAAAGCCTAAGACAATCATTTGCCATCTTGGTAGCGGCAGCAGCGTAACGGCTGTTGAAAATGGTAAAAGCATTGAGACGACTATGGGCTATACTCCACTAGAAGGATTAATGATGGCTTCAAGGTGCGGCAATATCGACCCCTCGGCAGTTGTTGCAGTTAAGCGAGAATTACATCTTAGTGATGATGATCTTGAAGAATATTTGAATAAGCAATGTGGGTTACTCGGCGTAAGTGGTAGTTCTAACGATGTCCGTCAATTGCTTGCTAGCGAAGAGCAGGGCGATGCGCGTGCAAAACTTGCTTTGAAAATGCTCGTTTATCGTATTCAACAGGCGATTGGTCAGATGGCAGCAAGCATGAGTGGCGTTGACCAACTTGTCTTTACAGCCACTATTGGTGAGCGATCAGCCCCAATTAGAGAGCGCGTGCTTGAGAATCTTAGCTTCTTGGGATTTGACTTTGATAAAGCCTTAAATGATAGTACGTTTGAGCCAAAAGAAGCTACTAATATTGCCATCGCTTCGAGTAAACCAGTTCTAGTAATCTCGACCGATGAATCTTCTGAGATCGCTCGTCGCGCTGAGCAATATATCAAAACTAACTAATAAGAAGATATTTTTATAATAGTAATTAGCACTCTTGACACAGGAGTGCTAATTAATTTATACTTGAATTATTGGCAATCTAATCGATAGAGTGCTAAAATTATATAAAGTAAATTCATATAAATTCTTATAAAAGGGGAAACAAAACATGAGTAAAATTATTGGTATTGACCTCGGTACGACTAATAGCGCGGTCGCCTATATGGTTGCTGGCAAACCAGAAGTGATTCCTAATGCTGAAGGTAATCGAACCACGCCAAGCGTTGTGGCAGTTAATAAAAAAGGCGAACGACTTGTTGGCCAAGTTGCGCAACGCCAGAGTGTTACCAATGCTAAAAACACAATTTATGGCGTCAAGCGACTAATTGGTCGTGACTTTAGTGATAAAGACGTCCAAAAAGATATTGAGATTGTGCCTTACGATATTGTTCGCAAAGGTGATGGCGTGGCCGTGAAGATGGACGATAAAGATTACTCGCCAGAAGAGATTTCGGCGATGATTCTTTCCAAATTGAAGGCCGATGCCGAAGCCTTTTTAGGCGAAAAAGTTACTGAAGCAGTTATTACGGTGCCAGCTTACTTCAACGATTCACAACGCCAAGCTACTAAAGATGCTGGTAAGATTGCCGGTCTTGAGGTGAAGCGTATCATTAACGAACCAACTGCTGCAGCTTTAGCTTACGGTCTTGATAGCAAGAAGGAAGAACAAATTGTGGTCTTCGACCTTGGTGGTGGTACGTTCGATGTTTCAATTCTTGAACTTGGCGATGGTGTCTTTGAAGTTAAATCAACTAACGGCGATACCCACCTTGGTGGCGAAGACTTCGATAACCGCATCGTCCAGCACTTCCTTGATGTCTTCAAGAAAAATGAAGGTATTGATTTGAAGAGCGATAAGGCTGCCATGCAACGCTTTAAGGATGAGGCTGAAAAAGCCAAGAAGGAACTTTCTTCAAAGAAAGAAGCCGAAATTAACTTGCCGTTCATCACCGCTGATGCTGATGGTCCAAAACACTTTGAATACAATTTGACGCGAGCCAAGCTTGAAGAACTCGTAGCCGATCTTATTGATCGTGTCGAAGGTCCAGTCGAGAAGGCTCTTAAAGATGCTAAGCTATCAGTCAAAGATATTGATGAGATTGTTCTCGTTGGTGGTATGACCCGTATGCCAGCTGTCGTTGAAAAAGTCAAAAAACTCTTCGGAAAAGAACCACTTAAAGGTGTTAACCCAGATGAGGTTGTGGCCATTGGTGCTGCAATTCAAGGTGGTGTCTTGGCTGGTGATGTTAAAGATGTCTTGCTTCTTGACGTAACCCCACTTTCGCTTGGTATTGAAACAATGGGCGGTGTGGCCACGAAGTTAATCGAGCGCAACACGACTGTGCCAACTTCAAAATCAGAAGTCTTTAGTACGGCAGCCGATGGCCAAAATCAAGTTGAAATTCATGTCACCCAAGGTGAACGCGAATTGGCTGCTGACAACAAATCGCTTGGCCGCTTTACACTAGATGGCATTGCTCCAGCTCCACGCGGTGTTCCGCAGATTGAAGTTACCTTTAATATTGATGCTAATGGTATCTTGAATGTAACTGCTAAGGACAAGGGAACTGGCAAAGAACAGAGCATTACAATTAGCAACAGTGGCAACCTCAGCAAGGACGATGTTGCTAAGGCTCAAAAAGAGGCTGAACTCCATGCTGATGAGGACAAGAAGAAGCGCGAACTTATCGACGCTAAAAACGTTTTGGAAAGTGCCGTCTATCAGGCTGAGAAGATGCCAAACGAATTTAAGGACAAGATTAGCGAAGATGACAAAAAATCCATTGAGAAAGCCATTGAAGAGGCTAAGAAGCACAAAGATAGTGATGATAAAGCCGAGATTGAGGCAGCGGCTAAAGCTCTCAATGAAGCGATCATGCCAATCGGTGCCAAGATGTACGAAGCGGCTTCAAAGGAAAAATCGGAGTCAAAAGACGATAAAAAGTCCGATGAAGAAGCTCCCGTTGAAGGCGAAGTTGTCGACGATAAGAAATAACACCTAACTCTAGGAAAAAATAGCTACCATTTCAATGTGGTAGCTATTTTTATGGGTATATACCCGATTTCAACCCCCCCCAGGTTCTGTTGTCCGGTCCCGCTCCTAGTTTATAAATTAGGCGCTGTCACGTTCCGCGGTCATTTCCAGCGACCTCGCCGCAAGTCAGTCAAATAAATACAATTTATTTGTGACTTTGCCTTGCGAAAAGCTTCCGGCTTTTCTCACCCGAAACTTCACGATTAGCAATTGATTACTATCGGAAGGCTTCCTTGCAAAGTGCCGATTGGCACTTTTAGCCCGCCGAACGCCGCCCGCGGAATGGGCTTTGAAGCCAAGTTTATCTATTGTAAAATATTCAATTTAATATTATAATATAGCCAATAATCATCTTATGGTGATTTGTTTCTTACAATTTTTTCAGCAAAAATACAAATAAGAGGTGAAGCATATGGATATGGTGAAGAAATATCTAAAAGTGATGAGTTCGGACTTTAAAGGCAACTGGTATAAACTGCCAAATATTCTAACTCAAATCAGGCTTTTGGGTAGTTTTGCTGTTGCTGGGCTGTTGATATTTGGACCTAAGGGTGAAAAATCTCAGCTGGTGATTGCGATTGTCTTTGCGGCGATTGCAGCCACTGACTTGTTTGACGGTTTTTTTGCTCGCATTCTACATCAAAAAACCGAATATGGTAGACTACTTGATCCGATCGCCGACGCCGCTTTGGCGACCTTTGCTCTAATCGGACTTAGCGTCAATGACATGTATGTGCGCGTATTGACAGTTTTGGTCATTGCAAGACAAATGCACCTTCTATGGATTTTTTTAAAAGCCGATAAGAATGGGAAGACACCGGAAGTAGTTATTAGTGGCAAAGTAAAAACGGCACTGGTATCAATCGTAATACTTTTATCACTTTTACCAGAGAATTTTGTACCGTATGAGTACACGAAAGAAATTACTTACTTGGCGATTGCGATGACGATTTGCTCATGGATCGAGTATTGGGTTAGAGCATCCGTAGTGGCTGAAAAATGAATTGTAAGAAAAGCGGCTCGGCTTATAAACCGGCCGCTTTTTTAATGATTATCTTATTAGCACTCTTGAAATCAGAGTGCTAATTTTATACAATAGTTTAGATGACAAAACGCGATTACTATGAAGTATTAGGTGTTAGCAAAAACGCCTCTGATGATGAAATAAAAAAGGCTTATCGCAAAGCTGCTGTTAAATTTCACCCCGATAAAGAAGGCGGTGACGAGGCTAAATTTAAAGAGATTAATGAAGCCTATGAAGTTTTGAAAGACGGTGATAAGCGTCAGCGTTATGACCAGTTTGGCCATGCTGGTGTTGGTGGTAATGGCGGTGGTGGTGCGTCCGGCAATCCATTTGGTGGCGGGTTTGGTGGCCAAAATGTCCACTTTGACTTTGGTGAAGGTGGTTTTGGTGATATCTTTAGCCAATTCTTTGGCGGCGGTGCTTCAACGGCTAACCAAGGTCCAAAACGTGGCAAAGACGTAGAAGTAACGCTTCAGCTTACGTTTGAAGAAGCAATTTTTGGTGTTGAAGAAAAAGTTGAAATCGAGATGAACGACAAATGTTCGCATTGTCATGGTTCGACAGTTGAGCCAGGTTACGAACTTAAAACTTGTCCGATTTGTAAAGGCGCTGGTCAAGTTAATAGGGTGATGAACACTATTTTTGGGCCAATTCAGCAAACTACAACTTGTGACGAGTGTGGCGGACGTGGCAAGATTCCGGAAAAAGTTTGTACACTATGCCATGGCAAAGGTACGGAACGTCGCCGCAAGACGATTAATCTCAAAGTGCCAGCTGGCATCGATGACGGTGCGACTATTAGATTGTGTGAATATGGTGAAGCTAATCGCAATGGTCAAAAGGGCGATTTGTATGTCCATATCCAAGTCAAAGCGCATAAGTCGTTTACGCGTGAAGGCGATATTATTCTGTCCGAGCAGCACATCGATATGGTCGAGGCGGCCCTTGGTACCGAGATTGATGTCGAGACGGTTGACGGTAGAGTCCGTATGAAAGTTCCAGCTGGTACGCAATCTGGTACTGACTTTAAATTGTCTAACCATGGCGTGCCACATATGCAGAGTGACCGTCGCGGCCCACATATCGTCAGTATTATTGTTGATACGCCGACTAGACTAACGCGCAAACAGCGTGAAATTCTTGAGCAATTCTAGGTCTTCGGTCATTGACAAATAACCATAAGTATGATTATATTATCACTAAATGGAACAAGAAAAACAGACAGAGCAAACCGAACGAATCCCTGATCTATATGAGCAGCTACTTGAGCTTGAGCCAAAGTTAGTGACTTGGTTTACGCCTGAAAAAAAGACTGCCGCTGAGCAAAAAGAATTGTTTTTAGCTGGAAAAATTCGTAATCCACATCATGTTTATGACAAATTAGATGCTGTAAATTTTAGCGATAATATCGCAAGGATAAATCAAGTTGGGTTAAGCCTTTTATCGAATGAAAACTTAAACCCAAAGCATAAATTTGCATATGAAGATGAAATCGATTTTTTGAATGTAAAAAGTCAGCTCGGTGAATTAGCTTATCTCTACAATCATGCTGATAATTCGTTAGAAAAAAGTAACTTAGCGCAAGATTTTTTGAAATTAGACGCTGAGGCATACGGGGCTCCAGAAGAGTCAACCTATCGTTCGCTACTTAATGAAAAATTGAATAGAATTAACAAAGCAAAATATAACGATGAGGCTATAAAAATACGAGACGAGTTGTTCCAAATGGTTGATTATGAGCCAAATAACAGAAAAATGAAGAGGTTTGCGCCCTCTGATGAAACTGTTGAATGGACAAAAGCGACTATTGAATTTTTTTACGGCGGTATGTTAAGTCATATTCCTGAAAAGGATACTTTTGGTCCAGAAGATATAAGATCGATTTTTGCGGAAATTATCACAGATGAGTTTGGCGAAGCAGCTGATGGCTGGAAAGTTGAATTAGGCGGCTCAGGTGCTATAAAAGTAGTGACGCAAGAAAAGCGTATTGTCATTCCAAGTGATCGAAAAGAAGCCAATCTTCAAGATATTAAGCAGCTGATTGTTCATGAACTTGGGGTTCATTTCTTTCGCAATATAATGGGAGCCAGCACGGATGCAATGCCGCTAAAGTCCGGTTGGGAGAGTTCTTATGATTCCGAGGAAGGTCTAGCTCTGGCTATGGAGCAGGCGCTTAAGGGTAAGTATAAAAAAGGTGGCGTCGAACCTTATGTCTCAGTTGGTCTGACTTATTTTGATAAAAAGGATTTTCGTGATACCTTTGAAATAAAGTGGCGTCTTTCGGCACTTTTTGAGGCTAAAAAAACTGGTGAGATTACGGATGACATCGTAAATAAGGCAAAAGAGAAGGCCTATACTAGTGTCAGTAGATGTCTAAGGGGCACTGATGAATTGCCTTTCTTTAAAGACCTGGCCTACTATAATGGCATTACAAACATCTGGAAGTATCTTGAAAAAACCAGAGGTGATGATCTGGAATTAACGCTTTTATTTGCCGGTAAAATTGACCCATCTGACGCAAAGCATCGTCGGTTAGTCCTTGAATCAGCAACAGCCTAAATATTGACTAATAATACAAAAAATGCTATCGTATTAGGACAATTATAATAAGGTCGCATTAAGTTATATGGATAATAATAAAGCTACAGACATTTACGGAATTTGTGAGTATGTTGATGTGCCAGGCCTTGGTCTAAAACATGTGCTTGCTAAAATTGACACCGGTGCTTATTCTGGAGCGCTACATTGTTCAAAAATTCGAGAAACAGTCCGAAAATCTGATGGTAAAAAAACTTTAATTTTTACGCCATCATATAATCATTCCGAAGAGGTACGATTACGAAAATTTGCCAAATCGTATGTGCGTAGTTCAACTGGACATCGCTCCAAGCGCTATCTATTTGACACGGATATTGTTATAAAAGGAGAGACACAAAAAATCCGCATCGGTTTGTCTAATCGTTCGGACATGAATTATGAGATGTTAATTGGCCGACGATTTTTAAACGAAAATAATATTATAGTTGACGTAAGAGTTAATCAAGAACTTGATATCGATAGGGAGAAAAAAATATGAAAATAGCTATTTTATCAAACGGTCCTGGCAACTATTCGACGAAACGTCTTAAGGAAGAAGCCCTGAAGCGCGGGCATGATGTTTCGGTTATTAAATACAAAGAGTGCTATGCTTCAATTGAACAAAATAACCCTTCGGTCAAATATCGTGGTGTCGATTTAGCAAATTTTGATGCAATTATTCCACGGATTGCCTCTTATATGACAAAGTATGGTACAGCTATTGTGCGCCAATTGGAAATGCAGGGCGTTTACACTGTTTCGAGCTCTATTTCGATTAGCCGTGCTCGCGATAAATTGCGCAGTATGCAACTGTTGGCGAAATACGGCATTGGCATTCCTAAAACCGTCGTCTCTCGAAATACGACCGATATTGATGATTTGTTGGAATGCATTGGTAGTTTGCCGGTAATTATTAAGCTAGCTAGCGGCACCCATGGTAATGGTGTTGTTTTAGCTGAAACGAAGAAGGCGGCTAAGTCCGTACTTCAGGCTTTCTATTTGACTAATGACGACGGTACGAATATTTTATTACAAGAATTTATCAAAGAGTCGGCCGGCACGGATATTCGAGCTTTTGTAGTTGGTGGCCGCGTTGTGGCGAGTATGAAGCGTCAAAGTCTTGATGATGACTTCCGATCCAACCTTCATAAAGGAGGCGAAGGAACGCCGATTAAATTGACTGACGAAGAAAAGAAAATTGCCGTTAAAGCTGCTAAGGCGATGGGTTTAAACATTGCTGGTGTCGATTTGATGCGAAGTTCAAGAGGCGCTTTAGTGCTTGAGGTAAATGCCAGCCCTGGTTTTGGCATTGAAAAAGTTACTGGACGAAATGTCGCCGGCGCGATTATTGAATATGTTGAATTGAACGCCAAACGACGCAACAAAAAAGACAAAGTCGGCGCATAAAATTGCTAAGCTTGCTATACTATGCTTATGGTATTAACTAAGTATAATATCTATGACTGAGAGCAGAAACACCTACGCCATACCGATAATTGGCGTGATTATAATTGCCATATTTGCCGCTTTTTTTACGCTAATCTATCCAAAAATAATGGAATCGACGGTCTATATGACTTTGGGCGACGGCGTATTCCAATCTCGTCTAGCGATCAATGATAACGAAAGGTCTAAGGGGCTAGCTGGCATTACTAAGCTTGATGACGATGAAGCTCTTCTAATGGTTTATCCAGATCAGGCTAATTGGAGCATTCGAGTGCAAGGTCTAAAAATACCGATTGATATTGTTTGGCTAAATAATGACAAAAAAGTTGTTTATATCGTGACTGATGCCTCGTCAGACAGTTCGGTTAATACAACATTTACGCCAAAGTCAGTGGCTAAATACGTGATCGAGCTGCCGGCTGGCACGGTTGATAATAAATCAATTAAATTGAATAGCACGGCAACATTTAACATTAGCGATGATCTAACGGTTAAATAGCATGAGTATTGTTGTAATCTGTATTTTGACTGTCCTAGCGATTTTTGTGTCTGCTTATCTAGCTAAGCGACGCTTTGGTTTATTAGGTTTGGCTCTGGCGGCAGGTTCACTGTTAAGTAAAGCCTGGACTTATGAGGCTGGGTTAATGGCGAGCGCTTTGGGAATTTTATCAAATCCGGTATCATCCGCGATTATTTCAGCTGTGATAATATTGCTCCCAGCTTATTTATTGTTATCTCGTGCACGCACGTATAAAACATCGTTAGGGCGTCTAGTTGGAGCGGCGCTGTTCACTGTTTTGGCATTGGCTTTTATGGTTGATCCGTTGGAATACATCTTGATATTACAGGGTACTGCCGGTGAAATTTACAATCAGCTACTAAACTATAAAGATTTAATCGTTGGCGTAGGATTAATTGTGGCGGTGTTGGATTTATTCTTTTCAAGATCAGCGGAATTGTCCGAAAAGAAACATGAACATTGACAGATTACCCCTAAAAATGGTAACATTTTTTAGATACGGGATCATAGCTCAGCTGGTTAGAGCACCTGCCTTTTAAGCAGGGTGTCGTGAGTTCAAGTCTCACTGATCCCACCAATAAAAAACACCCACTTTGTGTGGGTATTTTTTATTGGTAATTTATTAGCTCGAGCTAAAGGCTTATGCCAATATACTATAATTTAAGCAATTCTTAAGCTTCTGCTATACTGACTCTATGCCTTGGTGGGTTCTAAAAAGAAAAATACATATTTCTTGGCTTATTACGATATTTTGCGCCTCTTTATCAATTGGAATCTGTTTGGCCTTATATTTAAATAATTTTTCATCACTGAAATATCTAGTAGCATCGTTAATTTCGGTTACGATTGGCCTATGGAAAAGATATTTATATTTAATTCCGTTGATTATAATTAGCGGACTATTATTCGGCTTATGGCGCGGCTCTTTAGCCCATGCTGACTTGGTGCAATTTCAAACATTTTACGGTCAAACAATTCAGTTGAAGGGATCCGTCAAGGATGACGCTGATACGGATTCATCGGGCAAAATGTCGGTTTATCTAAACGATTTGACGATTAATGGGGCAAAAATGTCTGGAATCGTGAGAGTGACAGTCAACGAGGCTGATATAAAAAGAGGCGATACGTTATCTGTTAAGGGCAAATTGCAAGAAGGCTTTGGGAATTATGCCGGGTCGATTTATGAGGCTGAAATTAACGGAATAGTTCGGCCAGAACCGGGTGATATAGCCAGAGAAGTTCGTGATTGGTTTGCGGAGGCGGTAAAAAGGGCGATTGATGAACCAGAATCGAGTCTTGGTTTGGGCTACTTGCTTGGTCAACGCAAGGCTTTGCCGGCAGATTTAGTTATTGCGCTGCAAACGGTTGGCCTGACGCATATTGTCGTCGCCAGTGGCTATAATCTGACGGTTTTAGTGCGTTTCGCGCGGCGAATATTTGTTAAAATTTCAAAATATCTTGCCGCATTGTCGGCAATGACAATGATTGTTGGTTTTGTAATGATTACTGGTCTAAGTCCAAGCATGTCGCGGGCTGGCTTTGTCGCAACGATTAGTCTGCTAGCCTGGTATTATGGACGAAAATTTCATCCAATTACGCTTCTCGCCTTAGCAATGGCTGTGACGTTAGTTTTTAATCCTAGTTACGCTTGGGGCGATATTGGCTGGCAACTATCATTTGCGGCCTTCGGCGGTGTTATGGTTGTTTCGCCGCTTGCGCAGCGCTACTTGTTTGGTGATAAAAAGCCTGGCTTTATTGGTCAAACTTTAAGTGAGACCGTCTCGGCCCAATTGGTCACAGCCCCGGTACTAATTATGGCTTTTGGCCAGATATCCAACGTTGCAATTTTATCTAATTTGATGGTGCTACCGCTAGTACCTTTAGCGATGCTACTGACTTTTATAGCCGGAGCTGGAGGACTAATTTTACCGACCTTTGCTAAGATTATTGGCTTACCGGCTTTGTGGCTACTTAAATATATGATTGAAATTATTAGACGATTTGCGGATTTACCATGGGCGATGAGCACTGTTAAAATTGAAATATGGCTTTTTCTAGCCTATTATTTTATTTTTATTGGCATTTGCCTGTACATGAGCCATGTAACAAAGTATAAGCTGCGAGACACTAATCTGGTCGAGTAGCTTTTTATCTGTTATAATATCTGAAACAAGTATGTAAGAAGAGGTTTGTTATTTATGTCTGGACATAGCAAATGGTCAACAATCAAGCGCGAAAAAGGTGTAAAAGATGCTAAACGAGGCGCTATTTTTACTCGGATTGGCAATCAAATAGCGATTGCGGCACGCGGTGGTACAGACCCATCTATGAATTCAGCTTTATTTATGGCAATCGAAAAGGCCAAAGAGGCCAATATGCCAGCTGCGAATATCCAGCGGGCAGTTGATCGAGTCAGTGACAAAAATGCCGCTGTTTTGGAAGAAGTAACTTATGAAGCAATGGGGCCAGGTGGCATTGGTATTATTATTGAAACCGCTACCGATAATCGTAACCGAACTTTTCCAGAGGTTAAAAATACTATTTCGAAAAATGGTGGCCGTATAGCTGACGCTGGCAGCGTGGCTTTTCAATTTACGCGTAAAGGTGTCATTAGGGTTGCTGCAACTGGCGAAGATGCTTTATTGGCAGTTTTGGATGCTGGCGCTGAAGATGCTATAGAAGAAGACGGTGAGCTAATCGTTTATACGGAATTAAAAGATTTAGCTAAGGTTCGTGCCAATATCGTTAAATCTGGGCTTGCTGTTGCGAGTGCCGAACTACAATATGTGCCAAATTCAATGATTGAGATTAATGATATTGAAACGGCCGAAAAAATCTTTAAATTGTTTGATGCCATCGACGATTTGATGGATGTCGTCAATGTTCATAGCAATGCCGATATTACAGTTGATTTGCCGGAATAATATATAAAACTTGTATTTAGCTTAAAATAATCATAATATTATGTTATGCATAAGCTGTATAATTTTGGCTTGGCGCTTGTAGCTGTATTATTAGCGGTTGTTTTTATGGATTTTGCTCATGCAAGTAGTCAAGCTGTGGTTATCAGCCAGATTCAGCTTGGTGACAAGAATTCGGCAAAAAATGAATTCATAGAGCTCCATAATAATAGCGTTAGTGAGGTAGACATTACTAATTGGTGTCTTTATTACCAGAGTTCTAGCCTGAAGTCCGAAAAACTAACTTGTTTTGTTGCCGGCAATGAACAAACGCACATATTTTTGCCTGGTAATTCAAGTGTTTTGGCCGTTTCTAACGAATTGTTAGCTTCGGCAGCGCCGCTTATTGGTGATGTTTCATTTTCGGCGACGCTATCGGGTACGGCAGGCTATGTGTTGGTTGTAAATGATATTGGCGATGAAGTTGATAGGGTTGGTTGGGGCGTAGCCACGAGCGAACTTGACTTAACCTTGGCAGCACCAGCTGGTGCTGTAATGAGTCGTAAGCTGGTTAAAGACACGGATCTGTTGCAAGATACTGATATTAATCTTGATGATTTTGAGGTAACCTCACCCAGAACTGCGTATGATTATGGCTTGATTTATGAAATTGATGATGCTTGTAAGAATATAGTTGGTCTTCAGATATTCATTCCGGATGGCTACGCTATTGATAGCAATGAAAACTGCGCGCCATCGCCAGTTGATATTTGTCAAAATATTGATGGCTTGCAGGAACTTATTCCGGTTGGGCATGGATTGGATGAAAATGGTGATTGTAAGATTGACGTTTGTGTTAATCTTGATGGGCTTCAGCTGATTATTCCTGACGGCATGGCGATTGATGAAGTCGGCAATTGCGCGGAATTTGATTTTTGCCCCAATCTATTAGGAATACAACCGCTATTGCCACCTGGCTATTATTTATCGAACGAAGGTGACTGCAAAATCGATCTTCTATCTTTACAAATTAGTGAAATTTTGCCAAATATAACCGGTGTTGACAGCGGAAAGGAATTTATAGAGATATATAATCCAAACGATGTTGATATCGATTTGGCTAATTATATGTTTTCTACGGGGATAGATGGTAGCGAAGACTATTTTGAATTTCCAATTGGTTCGGTGATTAAGGCAAATCAATATTTAGCCTTTTATAATTTAGATATTAAATTTACTCTTAAAAATACTACCGATCGCGTTCGATTATATTCGATCGATAAGTTGATAATTGATGAGATGCCGCTGTATGAAAATCCAAAAGCTGATGAAACTTGGGCTAAGATTGATGGTCTTTGGCAATACACGAATCGGCCATCGCCCAGTGATGAAAATTTAGCTTATTTTAAAGACGCAACCACAGAGGCTGACGTGGTCGAGGTCGAATCTTGTGGCCCGAATCAATACCGGAATCCTGAAACGAATCGCTGTAAAAACATCGCCAGTACGGCATCGACATTAGCTCCTTGTAAAGATGGTCAATATCGGAGCGAGGAAACAAATCGTTGCCGGAATATTGTTTCTGATGTTGTTGAATATATTCCATGTCCCGAAGGTCAGGAACGAAATGCCGAGACAAATCGCTGTCGAAGCATAGCCTCAGCTTCGGTACTTGGGGCTAGTGTCTTGGCTCAATGTCCCGAAGGTCAGGAACGAAATGCCGAGACAAATCGCTGCCGAACTGTTGTAGATAAGATTCCAGAAGCTGCCTATGCGGCGGAAAAAGTCAGTCAATCGGGCAATAACGATGTGTTTTGGTGGTCTTTGGGTGCAATTGGTGCGGCGGCAATCTTTTATGGTGTTTGGGAGTGGCGAATTGAAATAATAAAAAGGCTAAAACAATTTGGCATATTTCTTCATTTAGTCAAATAGCTTATACTTAAGGTTATGAGAATTATTGGAATAGACCCAGGTACTGGAATCTTGGGCTTTGGTGTGATTGATGTGATTGACGGCAAAATGAAAATGGTTGATGCTGGCGTAGTTACAACTCCAGCGCATACGCCATTAGATGTTCGCCTAGAAGATATTTATGATAGCCTAACTGAAGTTATTGCGAGCACTAAGCCAGAGGTTATGTCGATTGAAAAGTTATATTTTGCCCAAAATGTAACAACGGCGATAAGTGTCTCACACGCTCGCGGCGTAGCTATGCTGACCGGTCGAAAAGGTGGCATGCCAATTGCTGAGTACACGCCGTTACAGATTAAGCAGACGGTTACGGGCTATGGCAAAGCTGATAAAAAGCAAGTTCAAGAGATGGTACGTGTTCAATTAGGGCTTAAAGACGTGCCAAAACCTGATGACTGTGCCGATGCTTTGGCGGCAGCTATTACCCATTATCTGATGAGTCGGGTATAATAAAAGAATATGATAGCACGCGTATGTGGAGAGGTTGTTGAAAAGTTTGGGTCGTCAGTGATTGTCGATGTAAACGGTGTTGGCTATGAAATCCAAGTAGCGGCTGGTGACTTTGATGCAACGCTACTTAATTCAGAGGTGATATTCCATACTTATCATCACATCCGAGAACAGAGCCAAGAATTATTTGGCTTTTCGAGTTTGGCTGCTAAAAAATTATTTGAGTTACTCATTACTGTACAGGGCATTGGTCCAAAGGCGGCCTTGGCGATATTATCAATTGGTGATACCGAGGAAGTCAGGAACGCCATTGCTAATAGCGACGCGACTTACATATCTAAAGCCAGTGGCGTTGGCAAAAAGACGGCGGAACGAGTGGCGGTTGATTTATCCGATAAAGTTGGTTTTGCTACGAAGCAAATGGGTATGACGGGCCAGTACACTATTGCTGGCAAGGATGAAGCACTTGAGGCTTTAATGGCCTTGGGCTATAACCTAAGTGACGCAGCCGGGGCTCTCGAGGGCATTTCGACTGAGCTAACGACTGCTCAACGAGTTACGCAGGCGCTAAGGGGAAAACTCTAAATGGCGATTGAACGTATCGTTGATTCGGGCACTCATGATGATTCTGAAGAAAATCAGATTGAAGTTAGTTTGCGTCCGCAAAATTTTGATGAATATATTGGCCAAAAAAGAATAAAAAATAATTTAAAGTTGGCGATTGATGCCGCAAAAAAACGAGGCGAACCAGTCGACCACATCTTGTTGTATGGGCCACCGGGACTTGGCAAGACGACCATGGCGACTGTCATTGCCAACGAAATGGGTAAGAGCATTCGTATAACGGCGGGTTCGGCGATTGAAAGAGCTGGCGATTTGGCTAGTATCTTAACTAATCTAGCCGATGGCGACATTCTTTTTATCGATGAAATCCATCGCTTGGGACGGGCTGTTGAAGAGGTTCTTTACAGCGCCATGGAAGATTTTAAATTGGATATCATGATTGGCAAAGGCCCAGCCGCTCGAAGCGTACGGCTTGATTTACCAAAGTTCACAGTTATTGGTGCCACAACGCGCACGGGTTCTTTAACGGCGCCATTAAGGGATAGGTTTGGCATTATTCATCGTTTGGAATTTTATTCGCCAGAAGAAATCACGCAGATTATTAAACGATCTTCTAAAATACTGAATAGTGAAATAGAGCCTAAAGCGGCTGAGATACTATCAACCCGGGCGCGATTAACGCCACGAATTGCTAATCGCTTGCTCCGCCGTGTTCGTGACTATGCCGATGTCAACGGTAACGGTATCATTGATGTAGCCACGACAAATGCCGCCCTTGATTTGCTTGAAATCGACGAACTTGGTCTTGACCCGAGCGACCGTAATTTAATTAATAAGATGATTGATAATTATGGCGATAATCCGGTCGGCTTAAACACGATATCGGCCCTTACCGGTGACGAGGCAACGACGATTGAGGATTTTTACGAGCCTTATCTCCTACAAATCGGCTTCATTGAACGTACGCCGCGGGGGCGACGCGTGACGCCTAAAGGCTATAAACACGTCGGAAAAGATTTTAGGGGCAGCGTAGATCAACAAAAGTTGGTATAATTAGGCTATGGATAAACAAACGCCACGACCAGAAGACTACAATAAGCCAGTTGCCTATGATGCTGATGGCAAACCGCTATATGCGCATCCACCAATGCCAGAGACTACTACTGATGGCGAAAAAATACAGAATGTTAATTTCGTGCGCCCTCGCGAACCGGTCACTGAGGAAGTTAGTGATGCAGCGCGTTTGAAGCATTTGCAATCTCAAAAAATTTATCCCGGGCTTAATCTAAGTGAGGGTGAGTATGTCATTACCTCTGTAGCTAGACACCCCATCGGTCTTGTTATGCCCACTATTTTGGGTATGGTGCTAATTATTTTTGCACTGCTTTTGTATGCAAGATTTGATTTGATAGCGAAATTGATATTTCCCAGTCAAAGATTAGGTTCTGAGACTATTCTTTTTCCTGTTATTATGTTTATTTGTATGGTTTTTCTAGCGAACTATATTATTTACTCGGTATATAACAAAAATAAACTATTTTTGACCAACGAAAGCCTAATTCAGCATATTCAAACTACAATCTTTTCAAAACGAGAAAGAGTCATTAGTCTAATGGATATTGAGGATGTTAGTTTTACCCAAAAAGGCATTATGCAAAGTATTCTTAACTATGGATCACTTAGACTCAGCACAGAAGGTGAAGGTACTACGTATTATTTTAATTATGCCAGTAACCCAAAAGAGACCGTCGCCAATCTAAGCAACGCTATCGAGGCCTTCAAATATGGTCGAGTGGTTCCTAAGAATAAAAACCAAATTTAGTTATTGCGGCTTGTTTTTATATAGTCGGCTTCGTTGTGCAGAGTTGCTTTAAGTGAGTAGCTTTTGCATTGGTTGTTTGTGCAATTCGTTGGGGTGTAGATATAGGCGCAGTCCGCTGTGCCAATTTTGACACCGTTTGGGTCAGTAAATAAGTCAGGATCAACCGAGTTTAAAACTGTACTATCGATAGTTTGCGGATAATAGCCGTTATTTTTATAATAGACTTCTTCTAGACTGTAATAGATTGAATTAATGGCTATTTTTTCGGTGTCATCTTCGGCAACTGTCTGGATATTGTTTTTTTGCACAAAAAATATAATGCTTGCAACAGTAGCGATTACAATAATGAAAACTAATTCTATAACAGTGAAACCATTTGAGCGTTTTGTCATTGGTTACATTATATCATGAGACATCAAACATCACATTCGGAATTAAAATCAGCAAGTTAATTTTAATTCTCGCATTGTTCGTGTTATAGCAAATTATCATCAAGCAAAGTATAATTATCTTTAATATAGGAGAAGAGGGGATATTATGGTAGCAAAAAAGACAGAAAAGGCGGCAATACGAGCCGTGGAGCCATCAGAAGTAAGTTCAAGCCCGGCAGTAAACGAGGGCAAAGCTAGGGCTTTAGGCTTATCTCTAGAACAAATAAATAAACAGTTTGGAGCTGGCGCGATTCGCCGTTTGGGTGATACAAAAACTATTGATGTCGAACTTATTAATAGCGGCGCACTTTCGCTCGACCTAGCACTTGGCGGCGGTTATCCGGTTGGTCGTATTATCGAAATCTACGGTCCAGAATCATCTGGAAAAACAACTCTAGCCCTTCATGCAATTGCAGAAATTCAGAAGAAAGGTGGCACGGCAGCCTTTATTGATGCCGAGAACGCGCTCGATCCATCATATGCCCGTAAACTTGGTGTTGATACCGACAATCTGTTGATATCTCAACCAGACAATGGCGAGCAGGCTTTGGAAATTGTCGAAACCTTAGTTCGATCTAACGCTGTTGACATGATCGTCATTGACTCAGTGGCGGCACTTGTGCCACAGGCTGAAATTGATGGTGATATGGGCGACAGTCAAATGGGTGCGCAGGCTCGCCTAATGAGTCAGGCCTTAAGGAAGATGACTGGTATTATCAACAAGAGTCGTACGACGGTTATCTTTATTAACCAGATTCGTATGAAGATTGGCGTGATGTTTGGTAATCCAGAGACGACTACTGGTGGTAATGCTTTGAAATTTTATTCATCGGTTCGTTTGGATATCCGCCGAACTGGTCAAATTAAGTCTGGTGAAGACATTACTGGTAACCGTACTAAGGTTAAGGTTGTCAAAAATAAGATTGCACCACCATTTCGTGTTGCCGAATTCGATATTATGTACAATGAAGGCATTAGTAGAACGGGCGATGTGCTCGATTTGGCGGTTCAATATGGGATTGTTGAGAAATCGGGTGCCTGGTTTAATTATGGTGATATAAAGATTGGTCAGGGTCGCGAGGCTACTAAGGAATATCTAAAGAGTAATCCGGAAATGCTAGCTGAAATCGATGCTAAGGTTCGCGTTAAGGCTTTTGAACCTAAGGCCGAATAAACACCAGAGTTGTTTATCTATTATGAAAATTACGGCGATTAGCCCTCAAGTCCACGATAAAAATCGGGTAAGTATTTCGGTTGACGGTAAATATCGATTTAGTTTGGACGTTTACCAACTTTTGGATTTACATATTAGGGTCGGCGCAGAATATAACGATGAACAGATAGCCGATCTTGAGCAAGAGAGTCAATTTGGCAAAGTCTATTCGCGGGCTTTGGAATATTGTTTGATTCGCCCCCGAAGCAGTCGGGAAGTCAGGGACTACCTATACCGCAAAAAACGGCAAACAATTGATAAAAAAGGCGATAGTAAACCTGGCATAAGTGACTCGATGGCAACACGTGTTTTTGACCGATTAGCTGAAAAAAAATACGTTAATGACGAGAACTTTGCTCGTTTTTGGATTGAAAATCGATTTGTTAAAAAAGGTGTTAGCCAACGTCGTTTAAAAAACGAGCTAAGGGCTAAGGGTATTGATAGTTCAATTATTGACCGATTATTGTCTGACTCGGACCGAAGTGATGAAACCGAAATAAAAAAAATAATTGTTAAAAAAAGATCACGGTACGATAGTGACGAAAAGCTTATTGCCTATTTAATGAGACTTGGTTTTAGTTACGATGATATTAAAGCAGCGATTGGTGGCTGATTGGCTAAGGCTATAGGCTTCGCGAATTAACACTATGCTCGGTCGATGCAGTACGGAAAGGGTTGATATAGCTTAATTTTTCTGGTTTGGTAATTGGTGCTAGCTTTTTGCTAGCTGACTTAACGATTATTGAGTAATCATTAATTTCGACAATCTGACTACGATGAATTAATAACTCAGATTGAGATAGGCTCTTAATAATACTTTGTTTCACGTTGAGTTGTTGAATAAAGAAGCTATCAGTGTCGATGCTATAATCGAACACTTTACCGAGTTTTCGTTTTGACTCGTCGATGACATTTAGGCCAATTAGATGAAAATTTAGATCACGTATTTTGCGGACGTTAATGATATCGTCTTTACCAAAGAACTCATCACTACTATCGATTATCATGCCGATATCACTTAACTCACGAACATCAGCAATTCTCAGGAATGAGGGTCTTTCGCTGAGCATTGGCCCCTCAACTTCGTAGGCAATAATTTTTAGATTAGCCGGATCTATAATTGGGGATTTAGTTGTTGCTAATTTAGTGCCGGTTTGGAGCCCCATGATGGGGATATTAATTAGTCGGGATCCGAGTAGTAGCATACTAATAGTATAAGCTTTTTTTAGCTTACGGCCAATTACTCCGCAAATAGATTAGCTCTGCCGGAAAGACCCGATGAACTAGTCGTATTTTGTTCGCTTGTGCTTAATTGATTGATGCGGTTAATTGTTGATTCATCGAATGTGACTACACTATCGCTTGAACCATAGCTAGTCTCGTCGTACGGAACTTGTAATATTGAAGCTAATATTAACACCGATACGGACAGACCAGCTACTATAATGGTTACAAATATCAATAAATTATATCTAGAAAAAAAATATATAACTGGCGCAAACGGATTTTTCTTAGTTTTATCCTTCATATTATTACTTCGTATAAACCCCTATTGTTAATGGATCGACGCTGACCATGCTATTACCATCAGCTTGGCTTAAACTGATACCAGTGAGCTGCATTTTTGGTAAGTTTGTTTCAACCAGTGATAAAAATTTTACCAAACTATTCATTTTTACGGGGTTTTGAAGTGTGATTGTTAAGTACTTTGATTTAATGCCGAATATTTCAGTAGTGGCAGTAGCCGTTGTGGCGACGTCGGACGCGGTATAGTTAGTTATGGTGATGCCAGTGTCAGTGGCGTACTTTGTCAGATCTTTTATTGCTTGGCTCTGATAGCCAGTGCCGGCTACAGTTACGCTAGCGGCCTTGTCGATTGAGGTTTGTCGTGCTGCCAGCTGTTGCTGGAGTGCGATTAAACCGTCGGGGCTTGTTGTGCCGGATTTGGAGTTACCGATGATTTGTCCGACGGTAACGGCAAACTCTCTTAACTGCCCTTGAGCCTGATAAAATCCAAGGCACGACGCGGCAATCGTAATGAGCAAAGCTATTACCAAAATAGTGCGTAGGGAAACTGCGGTCATTGTTTTGGCTTTTTTCATCTTGTTGCCCCATCTATAGTGATGCTAAAAGTAATTAAGTAGGGATAGTTGCTCGAAGTATCGGGGTTATTGCCGATTGACTGCAAACTATAGCCAGAGAAAACCGAAGTTGCTTGCAGATTTGTCTTTAAAGTAGTCTCATTATTTGAAGCTTTTGCGTAAGCCTTGAATGTAATTGGCGATTTTATAGTGTCGTTACTTATTGAAAACGGTGATTCCAAGACAACACCTGCTGGCAGGGCATTTAAAAGTTTCTCTATTATAGTGCTATATGATATTTGTTGGCCTAAAATGCTTTTTGCTGACGATAGATTAGAGATAAAATTATTAGACTCGGTTGTGATTGGGGAGTAGGATGTATCAGATGCTGTAACGTTGGTAATAGCATTTTCGGCGGTTATTTTGCTGTCGTTCATAATGTAATAGGATACAAAAAATGCCAAGCCTAAAAATGCAGCGGCAATAAGAACGGTAATAATATATTTGATTAAGATAGTATTAGTTCGAGCGGCTCGCAACTGTTTCTTGGTCTCATTTGGCAAAAGATTTATCATTTCCAGATACTCCTTGGTGACACAATGGCCAACCCGGCGACGGTAATATATCGAGAACGCAACTGCCTGGCTGGCTCTGGCAATTTTCCAAAATCAAGTTTTTGCCAAGGACTAGCTACTCTCGCGGCGATTACTAGTTCATTTGTAAAATACTCACCAATTCCTGGCATATTGCTGCCGCTACCAACGACGAGCAATTGTTCTAATTTTCGTTGGTCGCTTATTCTTTCGCTATAGTAGCGCATTACCCGGCGCGTTTCGGCGATTATTTGGCTTAAACTAGCCTCGACTGCCGATTTAATTTTTGTCTGTCTTGGTCCGGCATTTAGACCGTTTAACACCTTTAATTGGTGAGCATTCTCAAGCGCTACGCTCATTTTTCTGGCGATATCGAGCGTAAAGGTATTGCCACCAATAGCAGCCCCACCGGTTACTCTTACGATGCCTTTGTCCATTATGGCAATATCCGTACTAGCTGGCCCGATGTCAACGATAACGGTCGGTAATCCGCCATCCTCGGTGTTTTTGATTAACCTGGCGACCGAGTTCATGCCCGGCTCAACCATACTTACTAGCAGACCAGCTCCTTCGGCTGCGGCAACGCATTTGTCGACAATTGAACGAGAGACGGCGCTCATCAAAACAACGATTTCTTTTTTGTTGCGTTCAATGACTTGATAATCGATATATAAGGTTGAAGCTGGAATTGGAACGTATTGATCGACTTCGAGTTCGACGGCATCTTCTAGATTTTTTTCAACGCTTAGCGGTAGTGAGAACGTTCGCGAATAGCTCTTCGCTGTTGGCACGCCGAGAACGACATGGTTACTTGGCAATGTGCCTATGATATTCTCTTTTATGAGTTTTTTGACATTGTCAGCAAGGTAGGTGCTGTCACCTTCGAGCGATTCTTTAACCTTTATCGGCTCAAGATCAATTGACCCATAGCCAAGAACTAACCATTTTTTGGTATCAACAGCCATTACCTTGATGCCGGTATTACTTATATCAAGTCCGATAATCTGTTTGTCGTTATAAAATAGTTTTGTCATGATGCCCACATTGAATACTAACTGTTATTATAGCATGAGCTCTTTTGTAAATCGATTGCTTAATTATGATATATTTTGCGCAAGACCGGCAATTGGGAGCATGACACTCGCCGCAATTAACCCGACCATGCCACCCATAATTACAATCATAATTGGCTCGATAATCGTACCAAGGCTACCGATCGAGGCGTCGACTTCTTCTTCGTAAAAATCAGCGACTTTAACAATAATCTGACCAGTTTGACCGGTCTCTTCGCCGACAATCATCATTTGCGATACGATAGGTGGAAAGAGCGGATTTGACGAAATAACTGACGATAATGATTTACCGTTTTTAACTTTTGATTCAGCATCCATCAATGCTTCTTCATAAATAACATTACCAACTGCTCGAGACGTAACGCTGAGTGCTTCAAGTACGGCTACACCAGCTTCGATTAACGCTGAGAATGTTCTAGCAAAGCGAGCGATGATATTTTTTTTGACGATTGTTTTGACAATTGGGATTTTTAGTATAGTACTATGCCACCAGCGTTTGCCTTTTTTGGTTTTTATGAGGGCGATGAAACCGGAAATTCCGCCGGCCAATACTATTAAGATAATGTACCAATAGGCGATTATGAAGTTACTGATAGATAACATGGCGACTGTTAGACCTGGCAATTTAGCGTCTGGGCCGCCAAGGTCTGTCATGATTCCACCAATTTTAGGAATAATGAATATCATCAGTCCAAAAAAGGCTAAGACGGTGATACACAGTAAAACGACCGGGTAGGCCATGGCGCCTTTAATTTTTTTTCTCATTGTTGCATTTTTTTCTTGCTGAATAGCAAGTCGTTTCAGGACATCGTCAAGAATACCGGCCGATTCACCGGCGCGAACCATGTTAACGTAAATGTCATTAAACGTATCTGGATGCTTGGCAAGCGCATCGCCCAATGTTGATCCAGACTCAATGTCGTGGATGACGTGTCTAAGAATGTCTTGTAAGACTGGACTTTCGGAGATATGTTCGGCGAGGGCGGATAGTGCTCTTAAAATTGGCACGCCAGCACTAATCATGGCGCTAAGTTGTCGTGTAAACATGACGAGTTGATCGGATTTAACTTTTTTTCTTTTGCCGATTTTTCCAAAGTCAATTTTAATGGAATTATCTTTGAATTCCTTAATACTAACCGGTCTTAATCCTTGTTTTGCCAAGGAATTGATGACATCAGCGCGATTAGCTCCGTCAATTTTTGTGTTAACGGCACTGCCTTTCGCATCGATTACTACACAAGAAAATGTTGTCATATTATTCCTTTGTTGCCCTAATAACTTCCTCGATAGTCGTCACGCCTCTGAGCGCTTTTATAAGACCATCGGTTTGCATTGTCATCATACCTTCACCAATAGACTGATCCTGAAGCTGGTTTGTGGTCGCGTTAGCAACAATTAACTTCTGCATTGCGACTGAGTTATTCAAAACTTCGTAAATGCCGGTACGGCCTTTGAAGCCACCTTGAGCACCGTCTTCGTTATCGTTTTCGTTTGGTCTCCATAACATTAAAATGCCGTTTTCGTCAGTGCTAAGCGGGGCATCGCCACCAACGCCCTCGGCAGCAGCCTTTTTTTCAAGTTCGTGAATGTAACGAAAATCTTGGCCTGGTTTAAGCTTAAACATATCAACTACCAACTTTTTTTCCTCTTCGGTTGGCTGATAATTTACCCTCGTCTCGGGACGCAAAATTCTAACAAGGCGCTGGCCAACAACTACGCGCATAATACTAGCGATAAGAAATGGTTCGATACCCATATCGATAAGTCGTGGCAAACACGTGGCGGCGTTATTGGTGTGCAGCGTGCTAAAAACAAGGTGACCGGTAAGGGCAGACTGCACGCCAAGGTCGGCTGTTTCGGTATCGCGAATTTCACCAATCATGATAATGTTTGGATCTTGACGCAGCAGTGCCCTGAGACCATTGGCAAAAGTCATACCGGCTTTTGGATTTGTCTGTGTCTGGTTTACACCAGGAATCTTATACTCGACAGGGTCTTCAATAGTGGAGATGTTTACACTTGGCGTATTTAAGATAGTTAAGATGCTAAATAAAGTAGTAGACTTACCACTACCAGTAGGACCGGTTATTAAGATCATACCGTTTGCCTCATTGAGTGAGTTTTTCATAATTTCGAGCGACTTCCCCCAGAACCCTAGCGATTCTAGCGGGACGGCCTGGTTTGATTCGTCCAAAATACGCATAACGGTTTTTTCACCATCAGCGACTGGCAGGGTACTGACACGCAAGGCGTATTGCTTGCCGCCGACCTTGATTTTAAAGCGTCCGTCTTGTGGCACGCGGTGTTCATCGATCTTTAGGTTACTTAAAATTTTGACGCGGCTTACTAGCGCATTGAGTACGTTACGCGGCAAACGATTAACTTCCTTTAGAACACCATCGATTCGATAGCGAACTTGGACAAAACCTTCGCGTGGTTCTATGTGAATATCGCTGGCGTGGGATCTTATGGCGTATTCTAGCAACAAGTTAATTGTCTGTGCGATTGGTGAATTCTCGGCAAAATCCTCTTCGGATATATTTTCATTCTCAACTTCATCAGTACGCTGAATATCGATAACTTCTTTCAGCTCTTCTGTGACGCTGCTGCGATAAGCCTCAAGAGCCGCCAAAATATTACCATGAGGGGCGACATAAACTTTTGTATTTGGACCGATTTCTTTTTCAATAAAGTTTATGGCTTGAACATCATCAGGATCGTCCATTGCCAAATGATTTGTTCCGTCTGCGTCAACCTTAAAAAGAATCGCATTGTATTGACGGGCGATATGCTCGGGGATTTTATTTAGGATATCAGAGGTTATGTCGTTTGGATTGACTTCAATGTAAGGGATTTTGGCATAGGCCGAAAAGGCTTGCGCAAGCGCTTTATCATCAATAACTTCATTTTCAAGAGCGATTTCTTGCAATGGTCGTCGTGAACTAACCCCTTCTTCCTTGAGGGTACTTAATTGCTCCGCAGTCACCACACCGCTGCGTAAGAGCAATTTTTCCATTGTGAAATCAGAAATACGCATACTGCTTGTGCCTATTGTAAAGCACCAAATAAAAAAGTGCCAGGTGCTATAATAATTTTATTATGATTAGAGAGATAAAAAATGAAGCAGAGATGAAAAGATTTGGTGAAATGCTTGGGTCTTATCTCTTTGGTGGTAGTATTATTGAGCTTATTGGCGATGTTGGTTCTGGTAAAACAACCCTGACTAAAGGTATTGCCTTAGGCCTAGGTGTGGAAGAAGATGTCCAGAGTCCGAGCTTTACAATCAAACGTCTTTACGGGGCTCGCGATCATTTATCACTGGCTCATTATGATTTTTATCGATTAATGGATGTTGGCATTATGGCCAATGAGTTAGAGGAATCAATTCTCGACCCAAATTGTGTAACTATTATTGAGTGGGGCGAGATTGTTGACGGTGTTTTGCCAGCTGATCGTTTGTCGATTAAGATTACTTCACCAACTGAAGAATCGCGCGAGTTAACCATATATGCTGGCGGTGAAAAAAGTCGTAAGATACTGGATTGTTTGTCGGTATGATAGCGCTACTTGATACTAGCTCACCAGTTTGCAGATTAACTTTATTGTTTGAGGATCTTACTAAAAAACAATATGATTGGCAGGCCGATCGGACATTGGCAAAAAATCTCTTGTCTTTTTTGAAAGAGAGACTTGGTGATAACGATAAAGATTGGTCGGATATTTCAGCCATCGGTGTTTTTCGTGGTCCAGGTAGTTTTACGGGACTTCGAATCGGACTAACTGTTATGAACACGATTGCTAATGCTCAAAATATTCCGATTGTTGGTGCCGGCGGTGAAAATTGGCAAACTGAAGCCGTCAATAAGATTAATTCAGGTGTAAATGAAAAAATTGTTATGCCTTTTTATGGTAGCGAAGCTCATATTACCGTTCCAAAAAAGTAAAATATATTTTTGCCATAATAAATAGCTTGCGTAAATGCTTCGAAAACAGTTACTATATAATTAGTCTATTTTATATGTAGACTCTGAATATTTTTTTGAAATCTACGCTACGACTGATCGGAATTTCTCACGAGTTTTTGCTTAGAATGAGCACCATGGTCTTGGTCTTGGCGAGGAAGGGTACAATATGTTAGAGGGAATTATTGCCGCAATCATTGGGATTGCTGCCGGAATTGGCGGTACGGTTGTTTACGATAAGCAACGCAAAGCTAGCAGCAAGAGCAAAGCTGAAAAAGAAATCGCCCAAGCTCATACCAAGGCTAGTGAGATTATTCTCAACGCCAAAGATGAGGCTTTAAAGATGGACAACGAAAGGCGAGCGGAGTGGAAGAAAACTGAAACTCGGTTGGCTGATCGCGAAAATGTGCTTGATCATAAGATTGACGAGCTTGATAAACGAGCCGAAAAACTTCGTAATGAAGAGCGAAACGTCGAAGATCTAAAAAATGAGATTCGAGATATTCGCGCCAAGCAGCAGGACAAGCTTGAAAAGATAGCCAAACTATCCAAGGCCGAAGCGGCTGACAAGCTTATGGAAATGACCGAGCGCGATATTAAGCAAGATTTAGTCAATTTGGTGAATAAGCTTCAAAATGACACCAAAGAAGACGCCGAAGAATTGGCGCAGACCATTCTGGTCACTACAATGGAAAGAATGTCGTCCGAGGTTACGGCTGAACGAACTGTTACGTCGGTTAAACTATCCGATGATGAGATGAAGGGGCGAATTATTGGCAAGGAAGGCCGTAACATTCAAGCTCTCCAGCGTGCCACTGGTGTTGATATCTTGGTTGATGATACGCCTGGCATGATCATCCTTAGCTCTTTCGATCCGGTTCGTCGTCAGATTGCTCGTATGAGCCTTGAACTGCTAATGAAAGATGGTCGTATTCATCCGGGACGCATTGAAGAAATCGTTGCTAAGGCTGAAACTGAAATTAATAAAGAGATTAATCGGGCCGGCGAAGATGCTGCTCGTGAAGTCGGTGTTGTTGGTATTCCAAAAGAAATGTTGCGCCTCTTGGGCGAACTTAAATTCCGCACCAGCTATGGCCAAAACGTTTTAATGCACAGTGTTGAAATGGCCCATATGGCCGGACTTATTGCTGAAGAAATTGGTGCCGATGTTCGAGTCACCAAGATTGCTACTTTGCTGCATGACGTTGGTAAAGCTGTTACCCATAAAATTGAGGGCAAACACCATCATATAGGTGCTGAATTAGCCCGTAAGTATGGTATGTCAGAAGATATTGCCCACGCTATCGAAGCTCACCATGATGATGTCGAAGCTACAACAACTGAAGCCTTGATTGTCCGTATTTGTGATTCTATCTCGACCTCTCGACCAGGCGCACGTAATATTAGCTCCGAGAACTTTGCTGAGCGTATGCGTGATCTTGAGAATGTTGCGCTTAGTTTTAGCGGCATTGATAAAGCCTTTGCTATTAGTGCTGGTCGTGAAGTCCGCGTTATTGTTAGTCCAAAAACTGTCGATGATCTAAGCGCCATAAAGTTGGCTCGTGATATCGCTACCAAGATTGAAAGTACGATGCAATATCCTGGTACGATTAAGGTTAATGTCATTCGTGAAACACGTGCCATTGAATTTGCTAAATAACTAAATCAGAAACTGTATTAATATCGTAAATCGGTTTTAAACAAAAATAGCCTCCTTAATTTGAGGCTATTTTATTTTCGAAAATAGTAATTTATTTACTAAATTTTTTATAACTTTCTAAGGTTGCTTTGTTTATATTTATATTTTTGTCTTGCAAATGTTTTTTGACAAAATAATAACCCAGCCGGTAGCCAGACCATCGTGGGAAATTTTCATCTCCGTCTATGAATATTTTATTATAGTCATATGTAATATCATCTAGATTATTTTCCAAAACAGAAAGAATCTTATCAATAGTCACCTTATTTGTTTTTTGCATCTCTTTTAAGAAATATTGTGAATTATTTTTCTTCTCATCAGTCATAGCCTTTTCTTCTAGAATTATTGCAAGTCCTTCAAGAATAATATTCTCGAATAGCGTAATTGAACGTTCTGGTACTTTTTTCCAACGTATAGAATGAGATAATTCATGACACAAAGTTTCGTAGAAAAAGTCTTCTGGAATTTCTAATTCCGTATTAACTGAGATTACTATCATATCTGATTTATATGTTCTGCCGCTTATGCCATCCTCTGGAATTATATTAAACAGATATTGATTAGGTACAACGATCACGTTAACTTCATAATTAAAGTCAAAGTTTTTTGAAATAAACTTTTCTGCCAACTCGGCTGCTTTTTCGATTGAGCTAATCTGGCTAATGGTAAATTTGTCATTTGCAGATGCGATTAGTAGCTTGATATTACTCATAATGGAAGTATACCATTGTGGCGTAATATGACAAAAAATAGCGGCCGAAGTCGCTATAAATTTTAATCTGTTGGGGTATAGTGGTCTCAACGCCGACCTCTCTTCGGTCAGTGTTTCGAGAAATAATTTCATCAAAATAAAAGACCCAACCATTAGGCTGTGTCTTTTATTTTGGTGGGGTATAGTGGTCTCGAACCACTGACCTCAGCAATGTGAATGCTGCGCTCTAGCCAACTGAGCTAATACCCCATGCGTTTTCCAAACTATTATATCAGAGTGTGTCTAAAATTTAATTCTTATGCTTAAATAAATAATAGATGGAAAGATCGGAAGTTCGAAAAGATTATTTTAAAGATTCTTATGTCATCATCTCAGCTAATCGAGCTAAGCGACCACAGCAGATTGTTAAGCCGGAAGATGAATATAATAAGTTCTGTTTTTTCTGCCCGGAAAATATTGGTAATAAAGTAATTACACACCGCGATAATAACGAAAATGGTGATTGGCAAATCCTCGCTTTTATCAATGATTTTCCCTGCGTTGCTTTAGATAATCCTAAAGCTTTCGGCCAGGCGGAAGTTATTATCGAAACGCGTCAACACGGTCTGGATATAAACGACTTCTCGATTGATCATATTGTGCGAATCTTTGGTGTTTATGCCAGTCGCTATAATGCCCTACGAAGTATTGAAGGCATAAAACATGTCATTATTTTCAAGAATGAAGGCGGCAAAGCCGGCGCCTCGATTGCTCATACGCATTCACAAATAATTGCCTTGCCAATTTTGCCACCAAAAATTGAATTGGAAATGAAGGCCTACAATAAATATCAGCAAGAAAAACAATCTTGTCCATTTTGTGATGCTATTAAAAATGAAACAGGTGGGCCTAGAGTAATTTGGGAAGATGAAAATCTGTTTGTGCTAGCGCCGTATGCCAGCGAGTCGCCATATAGCGCTTGGCTGCTGCCAAAACGTCATTTTCAAACGATAAACGATTTAACTGTTTGCGAAAAAGAGTCAATTGCCAAAGCGATTAAATTAGTTTTGGGTAAATTAGATGAACTTGGAATTCCCTATAATTATTTTATTGAAAATGCCGTCAACGGCAGTGATTATCATATGCATATCAAAATTGCACCACGACCGAATATCTGGGCCGGGCTGGAATTAGGCACTGGCATCATAGTTAATTCGGTTTCACCAGAACAAGCTGCCAAGGTTTACAAAGGTTTGAAATAAAATAACAACTAGTTTATCTAGTAAATAAAGGTATAATAACCGCATGAGCAGTGTTATAGAAATAAAAAATTTGAAGAAATATTTTGGCAAATTGCATGCCGTTGATGATATTAGCATCGAGGTTAACAAAGGTGAAATTTTCGGATTTTTAGGTCCAAATGGTGCCGGTAAGAGCACGACGATTCGTTGTATGATGGGCTTTAATAGACCAACTGATGGACGAGTTAAAATTTTTGGCTATGACATGGCGGTTAACCCGGAGGCGGCTAAAAAACAGATTGGCTATTTGCCTGGCAATGTGAAACTTTACGATAAATGGACGGGCTGGGACCATATTAAGTTTTTTGAAAGCGTTCGGGGCAAATCGGACATTGTCAATGATTTGATTAAGCGGCTGGATTTTAATCCGGACGTAAAATTTCGACATCTTTCATCTGGCAATAAACAAAAACTTGGTTTAATTCTGGCGCTTATGCATGAGCCAAAACTGTTGATTTTGGATGAACCAACCGTTGGTTTGGATCCGTTGTTGCAGTACGAATTTCATAAAGTTATTTTGGAAATGCGCGACCGCGGCACGACTGTATTTATTTCCTCTCACAATCTACCAGAGGTCGAGGGGCTTTGCGAAAGAGTAGCAATTATTAAAAAAGGCCAACTCGTTGCAGTTGAAAATATTAAAACTCTGGGCGAGAAAAAGCTTCATAAAATCGAAGTTCGTTTTAAAGATAAGGTTTTGGCGGATGAATTTAAAATCAACGGCGTTAGCAAGATTGAGCAAATCGGTGGTGGTCTATCAATCACGGCTAGTGGCGATTTGAACCCAATTCTAAGGATTATCTCGCGACATATTGTTGCGGATATTGGCGTAACGCACGCTTCGCTTGAAGATGTATTTATGAAGTTTTATGAGAGGAAGAAATAATGCTAGCTTTTTTTAATCGAATGATTCGCGACAAATATAAAGCATTTATTGCCTACTCGATATCGGCAGTGGCACTTTTGGAAATGTATGTGGCGTTGTTCCCGGCTATTAAACGGCAGTCCGTTCAAATTGACCAGATGATGCGATCGTTTCCACCGGAATTATTTAAGGCAATGAATATGGACCCGTCGATGCTTTCGTTTTCGACCCTTGAATCATATTTGTCGACGGAATATATGAGCTTTTTATGGCCAATCTTAGCAATTATCTTCGCCATATCGATTGCTCACTATATTTTAATCAATGAAATAGATCGCGGCACGATCGAAACGCTAATTTCGTTGCCAGCTAGTCGAGTGAGGATTTTTGCTGAAAGATATTTTGTCGGATTGTTGTTATTAGCGGCTTTTGTGGCTATTAGTTTGCTTGGCATTGTACCACTTGCTGGCGTTCATGGTATAAATTACATTTTGACAAATTATTTAACAGCAGCTGGCGGCGCGTTCTTTTTTGTCTGGGCGGTATATTCTTTAGCGGTTTTGATATCAGTTATATTTTCAGAAAAAGGCAAGGCGAGTATGGTAACGGGCGGAATTATAACTTTGATGTACGTCTTATCGATTATTGCTAGCTTGAAAGATAGTTTAAAAAATTTACAATATCTTAGTTTTTTTCATTATTTTAACGGTCCAGATCTTTTGGCAAAAAATATAGTACCTGATTACATGGTACTAGCCTTGGGCGGCTTTGCGGTTATCGCCTCGATTGTTGCCCTAATGATATTTAGAAAACGTGATTTATCGGTCTAAAATAATGGTGGAGTATAGCGGGATCGAACCGCTGACCTATTGATTGCGAACCAATCGCTCTACCAGCTGAGCTAATACCCCATAAATTTGGCCTAATAAATACTATAGCGCAGGTGAGCGACAAATTAAATAACACTTGTAGACTTGAGCGGCTCTTATTGATAGACTTGGCATAGATGAAAATAATATCTTGTAATGTAAATGGAATTAGGTCGGCTTATAAAAAAGGCTTGCTTGAATTTATTGACAGGGAAAAACCAGACATATTTTGTTTACAAGAGGTAAAGGCCGATGAAGCTAGTTTGCCTGAAGAATTACTAAATGTTGCTGGTTATAATCTATGCCTTAATTCTGCTAATAAAAAAGGCTATAGCGGTACGGCAATTTATAGCAAAGACTCCCCTACTTTAATAAATATAAAATTGGGGATTGATCGATTCGATCATGAAGGCCGAATAATTGAGTTGGTTTGTGAAGACACGATGATTATTAATGTATATATACCCCACGGCGGTAGACAAAAAGAAAATCTTGATTATAAGCTGGATGTTTATGATAAGCTAATCGATAAATTAATAACGCTAAAAAATAAAAAGGTGATTGTAATTGGCGATTTTAATATTGCTCATGAAGAAATTGATCTAGCTCGCCCAAACCAAAATAAAAATAATATTATGTTCACGGTTGAAGAACGAAAACAAATTGATAGAATTATTGATTTGGGTTTTGTTGATAGTTTTAGGGAATTAGATAAGACTGTGGGTAATTATACTTGGTGGCCATATGCCTTTAATGCAAAAGAGAGAAATATGGGTTGGCGAATTGATTATATTTTTGCTTCAAAAGAAATTTCAAATTACATAAGTAGTGTCGGAATTTATCCTGAATGTAATTTTTCCGATCATTGTCCAATTAGCTTAGAGATATAATTTTTTCAAATAAATTTTAGTGAACCTATACTTACGCACTAGTTTAATCTTGTAGTATTGATCTACGATTAATAACAAAACAGACTAGTGACATCTAGTCTGTTTTTCGCTAAAAATCATTAAGGTTGAAGCTAAAAATATAAAATATTATCTATTTTGTTCTATCTAAAGGCATAAAACCATCGGCGATAGGGTCAGCAATAATGTCATTGAGCTTCGGTGCAAAATTAGCATTAGGACGAGTCATATAAGCATCGGGGCTATATGAATAAAAATCATTAGTAGCTTCAAGGACTGCAATTTCCTCTTGTTTTTTGGTTGATAGCCCCGATACTACGATAGTATCGTTATCATGACAATGTGCGATTGCGTCAACAGCAAGGCATCCCAGGGCTTTGCCAAATGATGATCTTTCGCCTTTTTTTGTGTGGCTGGCATCATAAGCATCTTTAAATGCCTCTTCATAAGTGGCTTCGCCATCTTTATAACGTTTAATTGTATTGTGTGCAATCGCACGTTTTTCGCGGGGATTTGAAAAACTAGATTCAAAATTATTACTCATATGTATATTATAGCAAGTTTTACAGCAATTGTCAATAGCCGAGGGCGACATTGGCAAAGTTTTAAATCTTTACGCCCCCAAATAAATAAGGCCATTCAGCCGAATGGTCTTATTTATTTGGTCGGGGTGAAAGGACTTAAACCTTCGGCCTCTCGGTCCCAAACCGAGCGCGCTATCAACTGCGCCACACCCCGATACGGTGTACTTGAAAAATTATAACGCAAATTACCCTTTAGTGCTAGAGGGTTTTTAAATTTTAAGACGTGCTAATATCAGTATATGACACATAATTTTTCTAAAAAACTAACAAAAGTAGTAAAACCTTGGCTAAAAAAGCATTTTATCTTAGTTTTAATATTGTCGGCGTTTATTGCTGCAGCAATTAGTCTAACAATTGGTCTAATGCAGAGCGTCTGGTTTGATGAAGCTTATTCGATAACTCTCGCCAAAAACTCTTTTTCGGGAATAATTAGTTTAACATCGGTTGATGTTCACCCGCCTTTTTATTACTTTTTGTTGCATAGTTGGGGAAGTCTTTTTGGCTGGAGTGAAATTGCTTTGCGTAGTTTAAGTGCTCTTGCTATGGGCGGAGCAATAGTTTTTGCTGGCTTACTTGTTAAAAAAATATTTGGTTATCGAGCAGCTTACTTTACCTTGCCTTTTATAGTTTTTTCACCGTTACTTCTGCGCTATGGCTTTGAGATAAGAATGTATGCAGTTGCGGCGCTCATTGGTATTGCGGCGACCTATGTGCTTGTTTCGGCTAGATTAACGCAAAATGTAAAACGCTCAAAAATTCTATATATAATTTACGCTTTGCTAGTTGCGCTAGGTATGTTTACGCTCTATTACATGGCGCTATTATGGTTAGCCCATTTCGTTTGGTTGGCTTATCAAACCTATAAAGACAAAGAAAAGTTATTAAAAGCAAAATGGCTCTGGGCTTACGGTTTAAGCATCATTCTTTTCTGCCCTTGGCTAATTATATTTATCAAACAAATGACAAATGGTGCCTTGGCGGCAATTTCGCAATCAATGACTTTGGAAAATCTGTTCGGTATTGTCTCGTTTAACTTTTTATATCGCCCGGTTTGGCAACTTGGCGCAATATATTCGTTGCTGATTATGTTTGTAGTTGTAATGATAAGTTATTTATCGATTCGAGCCTTTCAACTAATTGATGGCAAACAGAAAAAATATCTGTCGTTGTTAGTGTGCTATATATTGGTCCCGATTGCTATTTTGACTTTAATTGGCTTAGTTAAACCGATGTATACCGAGCGTTATTTGGCGCATATTTCAATTGGTGGCTTAATGTATTTGGGCGTAATTTCGGCCGTAGTTACAAGGGAAGCTAGTTGGAAAATAAAGCTATCGTCGGGGCTGTTAATTGTAATCTTAATAATGGGCGTCTTTCAATTATCTATTGTTGGAAACTATAATTTCCAAAGATTGCAAAAACCAGAAGTTAAACAAATTGCAGCGAGCATTACGGGCTGTGGCGATGATGTAATCGTTTTAGCGGCCGATCCATATGTTGCGACCGAACTTAGCTATTATATGAGTTCGTGCAAGATAAACTTTTATAGTGAGTATGCTTCGCTCGGCGGCGGCTATGCGCCATTATCGAATAGCGATTTGCGGGTATCTAATCCAAAATCAGAATTAGTCTCATCAAGGGAAATATACTATGTCCATTACGGTGATGCGAAGTTAGATATGCCGGCAAATTTTACTTCAGTTAGCCAACGAACTAACGGCAATTTGACAGTTGAAAAATTTATCGCCAACTAATAGTGATATTTAAAGATACTGGTGTAAAATAAAGTAATCGGGGTGTGGCGCAGTTGGTAGCGCGCAGCGTTCGGGACGCTGAGGCCGTCCGTTCAAGTCGGATCACCCCGACCAATTTAAAATAGCTACCTTTTTGGTAGTTATTTTAAATTGATTGAATTACGACTTGCCGGCTCGCCTTAAGGTCATCAGTGAGACCCGCCATGTCGGCGGGCAGCAAGGCGAGGTCACAAATGAGCTATGCTCATTTGACTGACTCGCGGGGTCGCGGAACGTGACCAAGTCGGATTACCCCGAATGTCCCTCGGCCATGGTTATTTTAACGGTATGATTTGATATCGAAGTTGATAGCCAGTATTAACGGCTAGTTTTTCAAGTTTTAACCTGATTTCTTTGTAATCAAATTTATATTCGAATTTTTTACCAAATACGGCAGACTGTTCTTCTATGCTGCTTTCGTGGCTTTTGCTTTTGGCATTTTTACTTTCAACTTTAAAATCAAAACTATCTGGGGCCAATCTTGAACCAGCTTCGGTTAGCATTTCCGAAAAAACAACTAATTTTTGTGGCTCGTAGATTTTAAATCTAGCACTGTAAGTTAATTTTTTTGTTAATAAAAAGGCTTTTCTTTCAGCAATAACGCAAGAAAATTCCCACACTTCATCTTTATTTTTCCATATGCCATTATAGTTTTGAAGGGTGTTCTTTATTTGATCAAACATTTTTGTCCTTTCGCCTTTAATTAAAGAAATTAAAGCTATCTTGGCCGCTTAAGAGCTTCCTTTCGAGCAAGATTGCAAAGAGTATCGTCTATCTTTTTGCCTTCAAATTTACCATATTTGTTTATGGCGGACTGTTTGATTAAGAAGTCGGCAATTGCTGGGTTCTTGGGCAGCAGTGAACCGTGCAAATAGCTACCGATGACGTTTTGATAACGAGCGCCTTCACTAATATCCTCAAGATTATTACCGGCACCTAGGCGGACGACGCCTAGCGCGCTAACCTGGTGGCCTAAGAAAGTTTGGCCGCTGTGATTTTCGTAGCCAATAATATTGCCGAATTGTTCGGAATGGGTGATGATATTGCCAATTAATCTTTCGGATTTACCGTAGGTCTCGGCATCGAATAGGCCAATCCCCTCAATAATTTTGCCGTCAGCTGTCTTGAAAAATTTTCCAAATAATTGGTACAGGCCGCAAATCATTAACATAGGCGTGCCATTATTAGCCAATTCAATTAAATGTGGCCCAATTTTAAGTAGGTCTGCTTGAATCTTATTTTGACCACTATCTTGGCCACCGCCACCAACGACAATGTCGACCGAGTCGGGAAATATATCGCCTTGATTGTAATCAATTATGATTGGGCTATATCCGTACCATTCAAGGCGCTTTTGGAGCGTTAAAACATTGCCGCGGTCGCCATAAATATTCATATCGTTTGGATATAGGTGAAGGATTGTAATAGTTTTTTCGTTCATCGGACACTCTCCACTTTGGTTATCTTTGATAATTCTCGTCTAATGGCCAGCATGGCGGTATAAGTACAATAAATTCGTTTGGGAGTTTTGGGCGAGTTACTTATAAAATGCTTGAGGGCTTTTGTAAGGTTAGTATTAATATTTTTCACGGCAACATCGCTATATTTTAAACGTAAAGCCATGTCGTAGGCGCGAATGCCAGATACTTCCTTAACTCCGGCCTTAGCTAGGCTAGAGAAATCAACGTCCCATAGCCAAGACATGTCGCGTCCGTCGGCGTAATTGTCGTTGATGGCAATCATAGTGGCATAGCCTGCTGGGCTGAAAGATTTTAGCCCCAACTGAAATCCGCCAGGGTTTTTGACCAGGACTAATTCAAGTGGTTTGCCGTTCACAATTAATTTTTCACCACGGCCAAAGGCTGGCGTGACTTTTGATAGAGCCTCGATTAATTTAGTTTGGTCAACGGCTTTTCCAATGATTCTGCGCACTAGGGTTAGGGCGGCAGCGGCGTTGAAGATATTATAGGCACCAGTTAGCTTCACCTCGGTCTTTGTTTTGTGGCCGTCGATTTCAAAAGTGGCCGAATCAGCCGTAAAGCTTTTTAGAACGACGTCCGCTGTTATCTTGCTGTGGGCTTTTTTGGACTGTCCATGCAGGTCGTCGTCGTTTGGAAATAGGCTAATCAATTTGTCATCTAGTCCAAAAAAGAATGTTTTTTGTTTATCGAGCGATTTGGCAATATTAGCAATTCGATAATCTTCACGATTTAAAATTACGGTGTCGGTTGTAGCTTCAGCGATTTGACGTAAAAGGTTAGTCGTATGGTCAATCTCGCCAAAGCGGTCTAGCTGGTCGCGCATGACGTTCAGAATTAAACTGTAGCGTGGCTTGACTTTATTAACAAAAGTCACAGCATGGGCCTCGTCGAGCTCCAGGACGGCAATATCGGCATGAAGTCGACCTTTTATGTCGACCTCACCAAGCAATGCTGCCACGACACCACGCGTAAAATTACTACCAGTGCGATTAGTAAAGACTTTTAACCCCTGGCTCTCTAATAGTTCGACGACCATTTTAGTTGTGGTAGTTTTGCCATTGGTGCCGCTAATAACAACGATACCATCCGGTAAATCGGCGAGTGCGCTCGAGATAAAATTTGGGTCGATTCGCTCAACGACAAGACCGGGAAGAGCCGAACCGCCGCCGCGTAGCTTGGCGACTACCTTTATAGCCTTTCCAAGTATGGTAATTAATGGCTTTGACATATGACCTATTATAGCTTAAGCAGTTATTTTGAACCAATATAACGTTACTGAATTTTCATCTCTCCCATCAGGTCCTGTCGCGAATGTCTTTACTCTATTCGTCTCGCTAATGCTATAATAGTGATATGTTCTTGGTGGGGATATTATCTTGGTGGTACGGTGATGGTTGGATTTTACGAACTAAAATTTTTGAAAACCGCTTAAAATCATCGGCTGATTTTTTCTCAATTGGACTTTTATTTTCAACTCTGTTTGAACCATTTCGGCAGATTTCATCTGATAAAGTTGATGGCCCAATAAATATTCAAATTCAGTCATTCTTTGATAGATTGTTATCGCGTTTTATCGGCGCTTTTATGCGACTAATTATGATATTTGCCGGCATTATTACTATGATTTTACAGATGTTGTTTGGGCTATTAGTTCTGGCGTTTTGGATAATTTTGCCAATCTTACCAGTGGCTGGCCTAATTATAACGACAATGGGGTTGGCGCTATGATGAAAGAACTAAAATATAACTACAAAAGTATTCGCAGTGAAAAAGCCCGTATTAGTGTAAAATTTGATAAAGTTATTATAATTTGTTTACAAATCGCCACTTTCTCATTAGTTCTTAGCGGATTCGGATTGATATTTTTTGGAGAGACGCTTGGCTGGACATTGCTTGGTTTTTCTGCCATTCCGGCGATGATAGTCGAATGGTATAATGGCGAACTAAAAAATCTTAACGTAATAGATGAACCACAAACGATTGACGATGTTCTGTCTGGGGATATTTTGGGTCGATTAGCTCGACGACCAACACCACAAGAGGCGGCGACGGTGGTCAGTATGGTGCCAGGTGGGCAATTTATGGCAGCTAGGTTTGGCATAGGCGCTGGATTTTTGCATAATTTGACTTCCAATAACGATGCCGATATGCAAAAAGTTTGGCAAGAAGCCTGGCAATTGCGTGAGCAAACTGGCAGCAAAAAGATCAATTCAGTGATTTTAACAGTCGCTTTGATAAAAAATACCCCAAATTATCAGTCCCTGCTGAGCCATCTTCAATTGGACGAAACTGATTTGATCCGCGGCATCGAGTGGTATGACCATCTAATTAATCTGATTGAAAGGAGTAGTAGGCCGAAGCGAACTGGTGGCGTGGCCCGTGATTGGTCTTTTGGCTGGACACCGTTGCTTAACCGATTCGGTCAAAATATTAGTCTCCAGGTTAGTGGCGGTGAGACTCTACTAACTAAACTTGAGGCCCATGATGATTTGCTAGACCAATTAATTGAAATATTTGGTAAGAATGGCCGACAGAACGCTGTCTTAGTTGGGCAACCTGGTGTCGGGAAAACCCAAATCATAAAGGCCCTGGCCTCAAGATTAATGGACGCTAGCGCTAGCGTGCCGGCAAATTTAAAATTTAGACAAATTTTTATTCTCGATGCTTCATCGATTATTGCCGCTGCTTCTGGGTGTGGTGAGTTAGAAAAACTCGTGCCACGAATCCTCGTTGAAGCTTATCGGGCAAAAAATATTATTATTTGTCTCGATAATGCTCAGCTATTTTTTGAAGATGGTATCGGCTCGGCTGATATTAGTAATGTGCTTTTGCCAATTCTCGAGGCTGGTAACTTACGCATAATTCTCACGATGGATGAGCAAGAATATCTTAAGATAGGCAATCGTATGCCACAAATTGCCAATTCGATGAATCGAATTTCGGTTGCTCCAGCATCGCGTGACCAGACAATTGCCGTCATGCAAGAGCAATCAATAGTGACTGAATTTCAAAATAACGTGACCTATATGTATCAATCGTTGTCGGAAGCATATCGCTTAAGTGACCGTTACGTCCATGATTTAGCTATGCCAGGCAAGGCCTTGAAATTATTTGAATCGGCCGCAAATTATAGTGAAAATGGTTTTGTGACGGCACAATCGGTGCAACAAGCTATCGAAAAAACGCTCAATATTAAAATTGGTATTGCTAGTTCTGATGATGAACGCAAAAAATTGCTTAACCTTGAGGATCTAATCCATAAACGTATGATTAATCAGACAAGGGCGGTAAGCGCTGTCAGTGACGCTCTCAGACGAGCTAGGGCCGGTGTGCGTAACCAGAACCGTCCAATCGGTGCTTTTCTATTTTTAGGTCCAACTGGCGTGGGTAAGACTGAGTTAGCTAAAGCTTTAGCTGCAATTTATTTTGGTGGCGAGGATCGAATTATTCGGGTTGATATGAATGAATATGTTCGCAGCGACGATGTGTCGCGTTTGATTGCCGATGGTGCAAATAATTTAAACAGCTTGACGGCGAGGGTTATGAAACAACCCTTTAGTGTTGTCCTACTGGATGAAATTGAAAAAGCTCATCCCAATGTATTACTGACATTATTGCAGATGCTTGACGAGGGCGTGCTACGTGATGAGAAAAACCGTGAGATTAGCTTCCGTGACGCAATTATTATTGCCACAAGTAATGCCGGTGCTGACAAGATTTGCGAACATATTGAAAGAGGCTATGATATTGAACGATTTGAAGATCAGATAGTAAATGGCCTAATCGATAGCGGGCAATTTCGTCCCGAATTTTTAAATCGATTTGATGAAATTGTGATGTTCAGGCCACTCAACAAAAATGAGCTGGTTCAGGTTGTCGATTTAATGGTTGCCGACGTGAATAAGACGCTTTCTCAACAAAAAATTAGTGTCGAGGTAGCCGATGATGCTAAAAACTATTTGGCCGAGGCTGGTTACGATCCGAGACTTGGCGCTCGACCAATGCGACGAATTGTGCAGAAAACGGTGGAGAACATGGTAGCAAAGCAGGTTTTATCTGGCGAGGTAGAACCGGGTAGTGTTATTCAGATTACGCTTGAACAAATTAAAAATGTCGTTAGTCTCAAAAATAGTGCACAACAAATTATCGAATCCCAAAAATAACAATTTAAAACCAAGTTGCGCCATAGGCGATGGCGTAAATAACTAGAATTGTGTCCAAAATAAAAAATAACGATTGATAAACGAAGACCATTTTTTCTTTATGGGTTATGGCATACCAAATCCAGATGGCTGTTAAAGTATTAAAACCAATCCAGGTGGCAATCGAAATGCTGGAGGCATCTTTGCTGGAAATAATTTCGTATATTTGCGGTAGCGTGCATAGCGGTTCAACGATTGCAACGCCGAAAATTATCTTGTCGACAAAATATTCTTTTGGTCTTTTTTTATATTTTTTTGGCATAAATCTACAGCTATTTTAACAAAACTTATGGTTGTTAGCAAAGAGGTTAAACGATGACTTAAAATCAGGCTTGAGTTTGCGAGAAGGGTTAATCTTTAATTGCTTTATGTGCTCGCCAGATAAGAAAGCCTGTAAGAATCAGCATAATTAAGGTAACTATTATATAAAAAATATTTGTGGCTTCATAAGATGCATCTGTTCGAAAGTCCCACAAAACGATTATAAAAGTATAGGAAAGAGTTGCAATAAATGTAGAGTAAAAGATTCTATCAAATAATCCTTTGATATTATTTAGGGATAGAAACGAGACGATGGCGATAGTTAGCGGAGTGATTATAAAACTTCCAATCGTAAGCCACATTGGTCCCGTGTCTGTGCTCGAATTGTATAATATTATGCCAGAAATGAAATAATATAATTGATATATTATGAATGACGATATTAATGCTATTTTTGGCAGTAAATTTGAGCCAAGACGCTTCGTTTTAAGCTGTGAAATGCAGGCAATAATTAAAGTGGCAATGATAGCAAAAATTGGCATTCCTTGGAATATTAATTTACCAATTGGAAAATCAAAATCGCCGAATAAATTTTGGATGCCAACGCGAGTTAAATCAAGCAAGCAATACAATGACATGGCGAGAGCGGCATAGAACACGCCCGAAAATAACCTATTGCGTCGCTTATGATCGGGCGTTTTTTTGGTTAAAATATAGCCTATAATAAAACCGCCTCCTAATATTACGAGATAGCAAAGGTAATATGATAAATTGCCCAAATCGTAAGCAATAAAGCGCGAGTTGGTCCAGGCGCTAAATATATTTGCTATAAAACCTATTACGATTAATATTAAGCCCGCTATTGTAAGTGTTCTCTCTAAATTTGTATAAGTATTTTTTATCATTACTTTTTAAGCATAATAACATAAGCAGATTGTGTCAATTATGGGACGTTTTGAGCAATTAGGGTTGTCCGGCGGTCGCCCGCATTTGGCTAGTTGTTCTATTTTGGTACCCCGGGTTGTCAATCTGCAAGCATCCTCCGCTCATCCACGAAAATATGTAAACATATTTTCATTTCATTCGCTTCGCTGAACCAACGACTATTTTTGCTTTCAGCAAAAATAGTCGTTGGTTCGATTCCAATTGCAGACAATAAATTACAGCCATCAAAAGATGGCTGTAATTTATTGGTACCCCGGGTTGGAATTGAACCAACGACCTTAGGCTTAGAAGTCCTCTGCTCTATCCACTGAGCTACCGGGGCGTACTTTATTTTTGATTGTGAATGTTGTACTTGTCGGTAGAGAATTCTCAGTGGATAGAGCAGTCTGCTGATTGTCTATCGCTTCGCTGGGCACTGAGCTACCGGTGTGTACGCGCAAGTTACCTTGGCGTGATTTATATTATACCAAAAAATATACGCTTTTAAGTATATCTGTTAAGCGTTATGATTATATTAAAGGGGACAATATGAAAACGAAGCATAAAATATTATTCGGTATAGCGATTTTGATGGCATTAGTGAGTTGGATTATTGCAATTTATTATTGGGGCAAATTGCCAAATATAATACCGGTTCATTTTGGAATTAGTGGCCAGCCGGACAATTGGGAAACTAAGTCATTATTTTATGTATTTTTAATTCCATTCTTGCAAGTTTTGATGCAGGCATGCTTCATCTTTCTATACTACAAACCACAATATTCCGATATGCCAACGACAATGTGGCTAATGACGCTAGATAAAAAACATCGAGATCATGCCTTTAGTCTTATTCGCGTAATGTTAATTGGTACATCGCTTTGGATTGGCGCGTTGTTTACATATTTGACTTATGGTATGAATACGGCGGCTTTAAGCCAAAGTTCTGGCTTGATGCCTTGGCTTATGGGGGCGCTAGTTGGTGGGATGTTAATCTGGCTAATAATTTGGTCAATAAAGGTCTACAGAGCAACAAAATTGGCTATATCTGCGTTCAATAAAGTTAGCAAATAATCTTAAAATGTGACAAAATAGATAGGTAAGAAGGAGGGTAAATTATGATAGAAATTATTGATAACGGCCCAAATCCGTTTGTGGCAAATATTGAAGAAGCAACGCTTCAAAACACGAATTATCGAACAACACTTTGGACGGGGCAAAATTTACAGACTACTTTGATGTCAATTGAAGTTGGCCACGATATCGGTCTTGAAGTCCATGACACGCATGATCAATTTTTGCGAGTTGAGCAAGGTGTCGCCAAGGTATCGATGGGCAAGAATAAGGAAGAATTACAAACTTGGCAAGCAAGCGATGGTTTTGCGGTTTATGTACCAGCTGGTTATTGGCACAATCTTGAAAGTGTCGGAACCGAGGCCTTGAAGGTTTATTCAATCTACGCTCCAGTTCAACATCCCCATGGGACAGTTCATGTTACTCAGGAAGAAGCGGAAGCAGCTGAAGCTAAAGAACTTTAGTAAGATAATCTAAAATAAATAAAAATATAGCCAACAATGGCTATATTTTTATTGGTGCGGGCAGAGAGAGTCGAACCCTCGTCACTTGCTTGGAAGGCAGGTATATTACCGCTATACGATGCCCGCATGTCCTTACATTATAACAGTGGTTGGTAAGTGTGGAAAGATGAAAATGTATCTTTAAATAATGTCGTATGTCTGATATAATACCAAAGTTAATCACATGGATGGCGAATGTAGCTCAGTTGGTTAGAGCGCTGGTCTGTGGATCCAGAGGTCGTGGGTTCGACCCCCATCGTTCGCCCCAAATAAATAAAACCTAGTTTTTGCTAGGTTCTATTTATTTGGAGTAATCGGTATTGGGGTTGAACACACGACCTTCGTGGGTGAGGATTGCCTGTGGCAATCCGCAA